>ENA-OQNO01000014-OQNO01000014.1-human-gut-metagenome-genome-assembly--contig:-NODE-14-length-235329-cov-5.559897_pt1 | contig 235329 bp, 197 predicted proteins | sample MGYA00242629_ERZ504880 | MGnify/ENA primary metagenome ERZ504880 (study PRJEB26092, sample SAMD00036377) | human gut metagenome | host: Homo sapiens | study: EMG produced TPA metagenomics assembly of... | reverse complement strand
CCGTGCCGCCCACTGGATCAGCGCCGCGTCCGACGCCGGCGTGCTCGTGGGCGGCTTCCTGCTGCGCTACCTCGTGGTGGTGGCCGCGCTGCCGCTCACCATGGTGGTGCCCATGCTGTAGGGGGCGCATAAACCATTCGTTTCCCCTCCTTCCGGGCGGCGGTCTTGCGAGATGCGAGGCCGCCGCTCGTTTTATTGTTCCCATTCCCGTCTGTCCTTTGCGTGGAATGGCTGGAAACGGGGGCGCATGGGGACGCGGGGGATTTCATTTTCGGGTAAGATGGGCGGTTAGAACAGCAAAAGGAACCACCACCGAGAGGATAAGGCTTATGTCTGAACAATACCGATACGACCGCGTGCTGCTCAAGTTATCTGGCGAAGCGCTGGCGGGAGATGTCGGGTACGGCATCGATCCCAAGGTGGTTGACGACCTGGCCGACCAGATTGCCGACATCGTGCACGACGGCGTGCAGCTGGCCGTGGTCGTGGGCGGCGGCAACATCTTCCGCGGGCTCGCCGGCTCGGCCGAGGGCATGGACCGCGCGCAGGCCGACTACATCGGCATGCTGGCCACCGTCATGAACGCCCTCGCCCTGCAGGACGCCTTCGAGCGCCACGGCATCTTCTCGCGCGTGCAGAGCGCCATCAACATGCAGGAAGTGTCCGAGCCCTACATCCGCCGTCGCGCCATCCGTCACCTGGAGAAGGGCCGCGTGGTCATCCTGGCCGCTGGCACGGGCAACCCGTACTTCACCACCGACACGACGGCTGCGCTGCGCGCGTGCGAGCTGGACGTGGACGTGCTCATGAAGGCCACGAAGGTGGACGGCGTGTACGACAGCGACCCGAAGAAGAACCCCGACGCGAAGCGCTACGACACCATCAGCTACATGGACGTGCTGTCGAAGGGCCTCAACGTCATGGATTCCACGGCCACGTCGCTGTGCATGGACAACCATCTGCCGATGATCGTGTTCGACCTGACGACCAAGGGCAACATTTCGCGTGCTTTGAAGGGCGAAAGCGTCGGAACCACGGTAGAATAACGATAACGCATCTGCGCGCCGCCTCCGTTGCGCGGCGCGCTGCTCAGGAGCAGGGTGAAAGGAACCGGGATGATCGACGATATTATGCTGGACGCAGAAGAGCGTATGCAGAAGGCTCTCTCTTCGCTGGGCGAGGCGTTCGCCTCCGTGCGTACGGGTCGCGCGAACGCGATGGTGCTCGACCGCATCAGGGTTGACTACTACGGCGTGCCGACGCCGGTGAACCAGATGGCGGGCATCAAGACGCCTGACGCGCACATGCTGGTCATCGAGCCGTGGGACAAGGGCGTGCTCGGCGCCATCGAACATGCCATCATGCAGAGCGACCTGGGCGTGACTCCGTCCAACGACGGTTCCGTCATCCGCCTGCCGTTCCCCGCGCTCACCGAGGAGCGTCGCCGCGACCTGGTGAAGCAGTGCAAGGGCTACGCCGAGGAAGCGCGCGTGGCCGTGCGCAACGCCCGCCGCGATGCCAACAGCGCCATCGAGCGCGCCGTCAAGGAGGAAAGCCTCCCCGAGGACGACGAGCGCCGCGGCCAGGCCGAGGTCCAGAAGCTCACGGACAAGTACATCGCCGAAGTCGACGAATCCTTCAAGAAGAAGGAAGCGGAAGTGATGGAGATCTAGGGTTCCGTTCAAGTAAGGGAGAGACGGCCGTCAGGTAAACATGAACAAACCGCTTGACTACATATTCCCCAGCCCTCCGGCGGACCTCGATCCGACCCAGCTCGATCCTGCGGCGGTGCCGCAGCACGTGGCCGTCATCATGGACGGCAACGGCCGGTGGGCGAAGGAGCGCGGCAAGAACCGCCTGTTCGGCCACAAGGCCGGCATCGACGCGGTGCGCGAGACCATCCGCTGCGCGTCGGACGTGGGCGTGCGCTACCTCACCATCTACTCGTTCTCGTCCGAGAACTGGAAGCGCCCGCAGGACGAGGTCATCGGCCTCATGAACCTGTTCGCCACCACGATGCTCGCCGAGGTGGACGGCCTGCACGAAGAGCACGTGCGCGTCATGACCATCGGCCGCACCGAGGAGCTGCCGAAGAAGACGCGCGACGCGTTCGCGAAGGCGTGGGAGAAGACGAAGGACAACGACGGCATGACGCTGGTGGTGGCCGTGAACTACGGCGGCCGCGTCGAGCTGCTCGACGCCATGCAGTCCTACATGGACGGCGCGCACGCCGCGCTGCGCGAGGGCCGCGCGCCCGAGCCGCTCACGGAGGAAACGCTGTCGAAGCACCTGTACACGGCGGACATTCCCGATCCTGACCTGCTCATTCGCACAAGCGGCGAAATGCGCGTGTCGAACTTCCTGCTGTGGCAGATCGCCTATGCGGAGTTCGTGTGCACCGAGACGCTGTGGCCCGACTTCGACCGCTACGAGCTGCTGCGCGCGCTGCTTGAGTTCCAGTCGCGCGATCGACGATTCGGGGCGGTGAAGTAAGTGGAGGAGCGGCCCGACGGTCTGCCCGACGAGGGCGACGATCGCAAGCGCACGGGGCGCATCAAAGACTTCGCGTACGAGAAGACCCCCAAGAAGCTGAAGAACGCCACCGACCTGCAGGTGCGCTTCCGCACGGGCTTCGTGTACGTGGCGCTGTCCGTCCTCTGCATCCTCATCAGCGATTGGACCACGCTCGTCCTGCTCGTGGCCACCGCCGGCATCACGGCGGGGGAGTTCTACTACATGCTGCGCTCGGATGCGAAGCTTCCCAACGAGATGCTGGGCATCATCGCGGCCATGTTGTACCCGGTGAGCGTGTTCTTCCTGGGATTGAACGGCGCCCTGTTCGTCAGCCTGGCGCTGCTGCTGGCGCTCATCATGTGGTACGTGTTCTGGATGCGCGCACGCGTTCCCGACGTGGGCGTGAGTTTTTTCGGCGCCGCGTACTGCGGCATGCTGCTCTCGGGTCTCATGATCATCCGCACGTCGCTGCCGCAGCCGTGGGGCGGCGTGCTGGCGCTGTGCATCTTCCTCAGCGTGTGGGCGAACGATTCGTTCGCGTACCTCGTGGGCAGCAAGATCGGCAAGCACAAGCTGGCGCCGCGCACGTCGCCGAAGAAGAGCTGGGAAGGCTTCTTCGCCGGTCTCGTGGGTTCCGCCGCGTTCTGGTGCGTGATGACGCTCATTCCGGGCGTGACGATGTCCATTCCTCAAGCGATTGTGTTCGGCCTGATCAGCGGGTTGATGGGCGTGCTCGGCGACCTGGCTGAGAGCCGTATCAAGCGCAACTCGGGCTTCAAGGACTCCGGCACCATCATGCCGGGGCACGGCGGTCTGCTCGACCGTTGCGATTCGCTGTTCCTCGTGGCCGTGACCTCGGCCATCCTGCTGGTTGGAGGAGGCTGCATTCCCTATGTCGGATAGAAAGCGCATCGTGGTGCTGGGTTCCACGGGCTCCATCGGCACGCAGACGCTCGATGTGGCGCGGCGCCATGCGGACAAGCTGGAAGTGGTGGGCCTCGCGGTGAATGCGCGGGCCGACGAGCTGCTGGCGCAGGCGCGCGCATTCGGTGTGCGCCACCTCGCGGTGGGCGACGAGCGCCTGAGCCGCGAGCCCATCGCCGACGAGCTGGCGGCGCACGTCGAGAGCGCGAAGCCGGAAGGTACGGCCTCGTCGCTTGCCGAGGCGTTCGCGCAGAGAGGCGAGGGGACGCTCGGCTTCGGCGCCGATGCCGTGGTCGACCTCGTGCGCCTTCCCGAGGCCGACATCGTGGTGAACGCGCTCGTGGGCGCGGCCGGCCTGCGCGCCAGCTACGAAACGCTTGCCGCGGGCAAGGTGCTCGCGTTGGCGAACAAGGAATCGCTCGTGGTGGGCGGCGACCTCATCATGCCGATGGCGGCTGAGCCGGGGCGCCTCATGCCCATCGACTCGGAGCACGGCGCCATCTACCAGTGTCTGCTGGGCGAGAACCCGCGCGAAGTGTCGCGCCTGTGGGTGACGGCGTCGGGCGGCCCGTTCCGCGGACGCACCCGCGCCGAACTGGAGGGCATCACGCCCGCGGCCGCGCTCGCGCACCCCACGTGGAACATGGGCGCGAAGATATCCATCGACTCGTCCACGCTCATGAACAAGGGCCTCGAAGTCATCGAGGCGCACCACCTGTTCGCCATGCCCTACGACAGGATCAGCGTGGTCGTGCAGCCGCAGAGCGCCATCCATTCCATGGTGGAGTTCACCGACGGCAGCGTGAAAGCGCACCTCGGCACCACCGACATGCGCATTCCCATCCAGTTCGCCCTCAGCTATCCCGACCGATGGGATGCCCCCGTCGCGCCGCTCGACTTCACGAAGCTCGGCAGCCTCGAGTTCGCTCCCGCCGACACCGACACGTTCCGCTGCCTCGCGCTCGCGCGCGCGGCCGGCGAGCGGGGCGGCACGCTGCCCTGCGTCATGAACGCCGCGAACGAGGTGGCCGTGGCCGCCTTCCTCGCCGAAGAGGGCAGCTATCTGGGCATTGCGGCATGCGTCGAAGCCGTCATGGACGCCCACGAGCGCGTTGGCGTGCAGCGTGTGGAAAGCCTCGAGCAGCTGGAAACCCTCGACGCCTGGGCCCGCCAAGAAGCCCGCAAAAACGTACGCTAGCGCGTTGCGCGGTCCCTTCCTTAGGCGAATAGCGGGGTTTCCAGACGCTTGAGCAGCGCGGGGATGTTCCCATAGTGGCTCTCGCTCGGCACGTAGTGCGTCGAGCGCCCGCCGCCCACTTTCAGCAGCTGTCCGTCCTTCACGAGCGAGGTGAGCGATCGCTCGACCGTGGTTTCGCTCATGAGCGGGCACGTGCGTACGATGTCCTGTTTCGCGGTGCCGTGAGAACGCTGCGTGACGATCATGCGCACCCGGTCGGTGTTGGTGGGCGGTTTGCCGTCGGTGATGAGATACACCTGGTAGAAGCGCAGGTACGCCTCGAGGATGATGTCGAGCAGGTATTCGGTGAACGCCCGGTAGTCGTTGCGTCCCGTCTCCCATGCTTTGGAGCTGGCGCGCATGGCCGATGCGAGGTACGCATGCGAGTAGTTCAGCAACGACGGGATGCTGATGAAGTCCGCGATGCGATGACTGGCCCGGTTGAGCAGGTGCAATCCGATGAGCAGGCAGACAACCTCGTTGTGCTCCTCGAAGAGGCTGAGGTTGTACAGATCGACGATGAACGACCCCAAGATGAGCAGCGGGTCCTGCTTCCCCTGATCGATGGCGTAGTGCCAGGCCTCAAGGAGGGTTTTCAGCTGGGTGCTTCGCAAGCCGGAGCGCGACGGCTTCGGCAGCGTTTCGTACGGGCCGCCGTTGAGAAACGCCAGCGCGCGCTCGGGGCGGGCCGGGGTGTCGGTGGAGCGGGCGCCGCCGCCTGCGATGGCCTGATAGAGCGTGAAGTACCCCTCCGATGTTGATGGGAGGTCGAATCGACATGCGCTGATCGTCCGGAGCAGCTCGTCGAGCGTGGGGCATGCGACGGCATCGTTGCCCATCGCCTGGCCGCTTTGCGGGGGAAGCATGTCGGCGATGTTCTTGAGCGTTTGATCGTGCGCCGTTTGGCTGAGGAAGTCGAAGTGGGCTGGTTGCTGCCGCAGCAGCAACAGGAGGCGCGCTTTCAGGTCGTGGATGAACGTCGTCGCCCAGTACACCCGATGGGTGATGAGCGTCTCGGTGTTCGCGTAGTCGAAGGTTCGCATGAGAGTGCGGGGGACGGGTGTGCCCATGTGCGCCACTTTTCCGTTGAAATGATGCAATTATCCTCGTAACAGAATATCATGGAAGGCGTGCTTGGAAAACCACTACCTTTCTCATCAGGGAATACGTCATGCTCACCTCTTTTATTCTCAAAAAGTAATAATCTCGCATGAGGATGAGACATATACTTGCAAACGGTATTGGTTTGAAAGCGGCACACAAGGAGGATGGGAATGGGAGCCATGAATCGCAGGCAGTTCGTCAAGATAGGGGCCGTGGCGGGGCTGAGCGTGTTCGCGTTCGGGGCGCTGCCCGGATGCGGGCAGAAAGAAGTCGTCGGCACGGATTCCGGTGAGAAGCAGGCGGCCAAGACCATGCGCACCGTCACCGACATGCTCGGGCGCAGCGTGGAGGTGTGCGTGCCCGAGGAGATCACCTCGTACGCCTGCAACGCTTGGGCGGAGGTGCCGTTCATGTCGATGCTCGGCGTGACCGACACGCTCACCGCCGGCTACGACATCGACATCACCGAGAACATGAAGATTCTCTACCCGGGATGCGATCACTACACCGAGAAGCCCTTCGACAAGGAAGGCGCGGCCAACATCGAGGAGATGCTGGGGCTCGATCTCGACTTCGTGTTCCTGCGCGCCATGGATGCGAGCGACGAGCGCCTGAAGCAAATGGAGGACGCGGGCATCACCGTGCTGTGCTGCATGCCGGGCGGCATGGACGAAATCGACGAGTATCTGCTGTTCATGGGCGAGGTGTTCGGGGAAGCGACCACGAAGCGCGCCCAAGAGCTCATCGACTACCAGAACGCCTGCCTGAAAGACCTGTACGATTCGGCGGGCAAGGTGACCGAGAAACCGCGCGTGGTCATCCTGCACGGTATGGGCGAAGGGGTGTACCGCCTGCAGGGGAACACGGCCGAGGTCATCATGGTGGCGAAGGCCGCCGGCGCCGATATGTGCTACGACGATCCGCAGTACGCCGAGGTGTCGATGGAACAGGTGCTCGCCTACGATGCCGATATCGTCATCAACTTCCGCGACAGCGTCGAGCGCGCCGCCCTCGAGGCCAACGAGGCGTTCACCTCGTCGCGCGCCTACCAATCGGGGCAGTTCTACTCGGTGCCCTACACCCTTGCGGGGCAAGCGCCCTCGTCGTTCCCCTTCACCGACGTGTGCGCCTACTACCTGATGTCGGTGCTGCAGGGCGAGGCCTACACGGGGCCGAGCGTGAAGGAAGCGCTCAAGAACAACGCGCTGAACTTCTTCGACTACGAGGCGAGCGAAGACGAGCTGACAGCCATGGAAAACGGCGACGTTATCGAGCTTACGGCAAGTCACAAGAAGTAAGCGAAGGTGCCACGTGGGGGAGAACGGGTGATCATGGGGGAGGACGCTTTGGACAACGAGGATCTTGCGACCTCGATCGAGCGGGGGGAGCGAAGAAAAACGCGGCTGTTCGCCGTCATTGCGGGCGTGCTGCTGGCGGCGTCGTTTCTGTTCTGCCTCGTGGTGGGGCGCTACACGACCGGCGTCGCCGAGACGTTCGCCGCGTTCGCGTACGGTGTGGTGGACACCCTCATCGACGTGCTCGAACTGCCCGCGCTCATACCGGGCGTCGCCTACGAGATTCCCAACCCCGTTCCCATCATCTGGGACACGACGAGCTATCTGGTGCTTTGGACCATCCGGCTGCCGCGCATGTTGGGCGTGGTGTTCGTGGGCGGCGGCCTGGCTATGGCGGGCGCGAGCTACCAGGGCGTGTTCCGCAACCCGCTCGTGTCGGAGTCGATTCTGGGCGTGACGGCGGGCGCGGCGTTCGGCGCGGGGCTCGGGTTCTTCTTCTACGGCGGGCAGTACCTGGTCATGGCGCTCGCGTTCGTGGGCGCGATGCTCGCCGTGGCCGCCACGTACTTTTCGAGCCGGGCGTTCAACGGCAACCCGACGCTGCTGCTCGTGCTGGCCGGCACGGTGGTGGGTTCGCTGTTCTCCGCGGGGCTCACCGTCCTGCAGTACCTCATCGGGTCGGAGGATGCGCGTTTGGGCGATATCGTGTTCTGGCTCATGGGATCGTTTTCGAAGGTCGGCGGCGCCGAGGTAGCCTATCTTGTGGTGGGCATTGCGGCATGCGCGCTCGTGCTGAACGCGCAGCGGTGGAAGCTCAACGTGCTGTCGCTGGGCGACGAGGAGGCGAAGGCGCTCGGCGTGGATACCACGAAAACGCGTCTCGTCATCATTCTGGCCGCGACGCTGCTCACCGCCATCGCGGTGTCGGTGTGCGGAACCATCGGCTGGGTGGGCCTCGTGGTGCCGCAGATGGTGCGCATGCTCATCGGGCCCGACAACCGGCGGCTCATTCCGCTGTGCTTCTTCTTCGGCGGCACGTTCATGCTGATCATCGACTGTATTTGCCGCAGCCTCATCTCAAGCGAGATCCCCATCGGCGTGGCCACGGCCATCATCGGCGCGCCGCTGTTCCTCGTGATACTGAGGCGCCTGAATCGCGGGTGGGCCTGATGACGAAGATAACCATCGAACACGCGACGTTCTCTTACGACGGGAAGACGGACATCTTTGCCGACCTTACGTACGAGATCGACAGCGAGCAGGTGTTCTGCATCCTCGGGCCGAATGGCATCGGGAAGTCGACGCTGCTCAAAGCCGTCCTGAACCTGCATCCCCTCAAGCAGGGACGCATCCTGCTGGACGGCAAGGACATCAGGAGCATCGCGCCTGCGGCATTGGCGCGCATCGTGGCGTACATTCCGCAAACCTACCAGTTCACGTTTCCCTACAGCGTGCTCGACCTCGTGCTCATGGGGCGCACGCCGCATTTGAACCGCATGGCGAAACCCACGAGCAAGGACTATCGGACGTGCGCCGACGCGCTGGAATCGCTTGGGCTCGCCGCGCTCGCCGACCGTCCCTGCACGCAGCTATCGGGCGGGCAGCTGCAGCTTGTGATGCTGGCGCGCGCCATCGCGCAGGAGGCCGCGTATATCGTGCTGGACGAGCCCACCTCGCACCTCGACTTCGGCAAGCAGATGCAGACGCTCGAGGTGATCGAGGACATGCGCGAGCGCGGCATGGGCGTGATCATGACGACGCACTACCCCGACCACGCGTTTCTGGTGTGCGACACGGTGGCCATCATGCAGCGCGGGCGGTTCGTGGCCATCGGCAGCCCGGACGAGGTGGTGACGGAGGAGAATCTGCGCGATATCTACGGCGTGGACATACAGATTGCCGATTTCGATTGCGGCGGTTTCAGCCGCAAGGTGTGCGTACCGGTTGGCAGGAGCCGCTCGGACGCGCTTTGACGAGGAAGAGGGTTGCATATGTGGGCGAGGATTCCCCGAGACGGGACGTTTTACCGGGGGCTGGGGAAGCTGTCGGTGGGGTACTGGGGCAAGCCGTGCGAGTGCGCATGCATGCATTGCAAGGGGCGGGGAGGCGGCGGAGCCGGTGAGAAGCGGCCGCCCGACAACCCGCGCAAGCTCGTGTCGTACGATGACGCCGTGCGGGTGGCGCGCCGTTTCGACGAGTGGCGCCGCGCGAAGGGCTACGACATGGTCATGTCGTTTGCCGGGGGCGACACGCCCGACTATCCGGGCGTGTTCGATGAGATGCGCTTCGCCTATCAGCTGTACGGGCGCAACGGATTCGCCTGCAACGGCATGCGCATGCGCACCGAAGACGAGCTTGACGAGTTTTTCAGGGAGGCGAAGGACGCGGGCACGCGTATCGTGTTCACCACCTTTTACGGCACGCGCGCGTTCCATGACGAGTTCGCGCGCCGTCGGGGCGACTTCGACCTGATGGTGAACACGGCGAAGGCCGTCGCGCGCCACGGCATGCGCAACTACCACACCACGTTTCTGTCGAAGAGCACCACGCCCTACCTCGAAGAGCTCATCGCGTTTTTGGAGAAGTTGCCGGGAGAGCGGCGCATCGAATGCCGTCCCATCCTCAACAAGACCGAGGTGCTCACCGACGAATGCGAGCGCTACACGCGCGCGGAGTACGAAGCGCTGCCGGAACATCTGCGGAAGAGGAACCACTACCGGATGGACACGCGCGCCGCGTGGCGCGATTACGTGGCGGCGGGACGATTCGAGGAGAACACGTTCGACTTCGACCATCTCGACACCATGATCGACGTGGGCGACATGGACCTCGACGAGTTCTACGCGCATTCGGTGGAGGAGTACCTCGACGGCGTGATCGAGGCGGAAGTGGAGAAGCGTCGCAGCACCCCGTCGATGGTGGCGCTCGCGGAGGAGTACGCCGCGTACCGCACCGACAGCGAGCTGCTGTTCACCCTGTTCGACATGCAGATGGAGTGGAAGTACCTCTGGAGGCAAACCCACCCCGGCATCATACCCCACTACGCCATGGTGAACTGACCGAAGCGCCCGTGGGGCGCTCCGGTCTGCTAGGGGCGTCCCTCCAAGCGTTCGAGCTTGCGGTAGAGGGTGCTGCGGGAGATGCCCATGTCGTGCGCCACGAGCGACTTGTTCCCGCGATGCTTGATCATGAGGCTTCTGATCTCCTCGGCTTCGTACGCCTCGTACCTCAGATTGGGCGATGCCTGCGCCTGCCAGGCGGATGCTGAAGGAGCAAGCTCCTGCTCGGGCAGCATCGTCCGCGCTCCGCCGACGCTGCCTGCGCGCAGGGTGTTCACCACATCGGGCGGCATCGAGGCGAGGGTGAGCGTGGGGGAGGTGCTCACGTTGACGCAACGCTCCAGGATGTTGCGCAGCTCGCGCAGGTTTCCGGGCCAAGAATACCGGGCGAACAGCTCGATGACGGCCGGGTCTGCGGCGCACACGTCCTTTCCGAGGCGTCCCGATATGCTGGTAAGGAAGTGCTCGACAAGCAGCTCCATATCGTCGGCGCGATCGCGCAACGACGGCAGTTCGAGATGCAGCACGTTGAGGCGAAAGTACAGGTCGAGGCGGAACATGTTCTGGTTGACGCATTCCCATAAATCCTTGTTGGTGGCGGCGATAATGCGCACGTCGAGCTTGAGGAACTTCTTGCTGCCGATGCGCGACACCACGCCGTCCTCCAGGAATCGCAGCAGAAAGCTCTGCATGTCGAGCGGCATCTCGGCGATTTCGTCGAGGAACACGGTGCCGCCGTTGGCCTGCTCGAACTTGCCCGAAGCGCCCTCTTTGCGCGCGCCGGTGAACGCGCCGCCCTCGTAGCCGAACAGCTCGCTTCCGATGAGCTCCTTGGGAATAGCGCCGCAGTTGATGGGGATGAACGGCGCTTTGCGGCGCGGACTCGCATTGTGGATGGCCTGGGCGAACATCTCCTTGCCGGTGCCGCTCTCGCCGGTGATCAGCACGTTGCTGGGGCTGGCGGCGGCACAGGCGGCGGTTTCCTTGGCCGAGCGGAACGCCGGGGCGGTTCCTTTCAGGTCGTCGAAGGTGAACAGGGCCGACCGCGAGGGCTCGTTGCGTCCCGACTGAGGGGACGTGATGGTGATCTTGAGCCCTGCGATGGAGCCGTCGTCCTCCCTGATGTGCTGGCAGTTCACGGGGTAGAAGTGGCTTTCGCCCTGCTTGTTCGCGATGAAGCTCTCACGCGGCACGTGCGCTTTGCCTTTGAGGCAGGCGAGGTACGGTTTGAGCTCGGGCATGAACGAGGTGAGCGGAACGCCGTTCGAGTTGGAAGGCGCGCGCCCGAACTCCTGCTGAAACAGCCGGTCGACGAACACCACTTCGCCGCGCTTGTTGACGAGGATGAACGCGTCGGGGCTCGTGTGGGCCGATTTTTCGAGCAGTCCGATGCGCTGCTCGATGGCGGGGTAGAGCAGGCGGTTCTTGAATGCGAAGTCCTCGACGTTGAGCGCGTAGCAAATGGATTCGTGCACCTGATGGGTAAGCCGTTCGAGCGGCAGCAGCACGAGGTTCACCGTGGCGAAGCTCGACGCCTCCTGCACGCCGAAGCGCGCGTAACACGCGTAATCGCAGAAGAGGTCGAGGTAGTTCTCCTGGCCGATGCGGATGAAGGTGACGAACGGCGTTTGCCGTGCCAGGTTCGCCACGAACACGCCGACGTTCTCCTCCGAGAACACCGTGCCCATGCGCACGCCTTGCTCCTTGAGCTTCGTGAGCAGCGCCCGGTCGCCTCCTTTGGAGAACACCGAAAGCGTGTTATCGAGGTAGAACAGGGCGGCGCCTTGGCTGCTGAAGAAGTTCTTCTTCGCGTTGTAGTACTCCTTCAGGTAGGCAAGATGGGTGAAGTGCTGGCGGTCGAGATCGTCGAACACTTTGAGATTGCGCTTCGCATCTTCGATGGTTCGGTCGGTGCGACGGGCTCCCACCGCTTGCGACCTCAGCCATTCGTCCCTCAAATGCGCGCACGGGTCGTCTTTGGAAACGGGTTCTCCCGCGAATACCCGCTTTTTCAGTGAGCGAATTTGCTCCTCGTCGTACTGATCGATGCCCATAGCATCGCCCCTCTCCCCGCGCGGTCGAATCCCCTGAACGTCATCATAGAACGAAACGATACAAAATGAAACAGAACGAAACAAGTGGTGAGACAACATACAACACGTCAAACGCTTCGATATGTGCTTCCCGGTTGGCAAATGCGCATCATACCAGGCCTTTCACCTGGGAAAAGTTGGCCAGTCTTTTGCATGTACTATCACTAAGGGGCAGGTTGAACAAGGAAGGCGGTGCGCTTTCATGTCGGAAGCCGGTAGTGCGCTCATCATCTTGGTGGTTGTCATGGTCCTATTCGTCACGGAGGCGCTGCCGCTCGCGGTGACGGCCCTGATGGGCGCTATCGCCATGGCCGTGTTCGGCATCATCGGGTTCGATCAGGCGTTTGCCGGATTCGGAAGCGATACGCTCATGATGGTGGCGGGCATGCTCATCATCGGGCAGGCGGTGTACGAATCGGGGGTGGTCGACCGCATGGGCGGCCTTTTGCGCCGGCTCGTCTCGATGGGGGAGCGCTCGTCCATTGCGCTCGTGTCCCTGGTGGCAGGCCTGCTGTCGGCGTTCATGAGCAACACCGCCATCGTCGCCTCCCTTCTTCCCATGGTAGATTCGCTTGCCGAGACGAGCGGGAAGCGATCCCTGCGCACCGGGCTTGCCATGTCGGTGGGCGCGGCGGCCATTCTGGGAGGCAGCCTCACGTTGGTGGGGTCGACGCCGCAGCTGGTGGCGCAGGGTATTCTCGAAACGTCGGGTCAGGAGACGCTCGGTTTTTTCTCGCTGCTGAAGGGCGCGCTGCCGCTCTTCGTTCTCGGCATTGCCTATTACGCGACCATCGGGCGTCGCCTGTTGGCGTACTGCGGCGAAGCTCCTGATCAAAAGGCGTTCACGCAGCCGGTCGGACAAGGTGCATCGTCGGGGGCCTCGTCGAAAAAGGCGGTCATCACCTCGGCGACGTTCGTGTTGTGCGTCGGAGGGTTCGTAGCCGGCGTGTGGACCGTGGGCACGGTGGCGTTGACGGGCGCGTTGTTCCTCATCGCCACGCGATGCATCGCCATGAAAAGCGTCGTGCAGCATGTCGATTGGTCTGCGGTTGTCATCTTGGGGGGCTCGCTGGGGTTTTCGGCGGGGCTCGAGGAGTCGGGCGCGGGTGCGCTCGTCGCGAACGCCATCATCGACGTGTGCGGCGGGGCGTCGGCGAATCCGCTGGCCATCTTCGCGGCGATGGTGGCCATCACGGCGCTGCTGTCGAACTTCATGAGCAACACCGCCGTTGTGGCCATGCTGGCTCCCATGGGCCTGTTCTTGGCGGAAACCATGGGGTTCAACCCCCTTGCCATGGTGGTGGGAATCGTGCTTGCCGCAAGCGTCTGCCTGGCTACCCCCATCGGCTCGCCGCCCATGACGCTTACGTTGTCGGCGGGATACCGCTTCGGTGATTACCTCAAGGTGGGTGCCCCGCTCTGCGTGCTGCTCGTGGCGGCCATCATCGTGTTCGTGCCGCTGTTGTACGGCGTGTCCTGAAATATTCACGGCAAACGGCAGAAGTTGGCCACTGTTTTGCATGGAATGAACGATGAGAGCTCGCGGCGTTCGAAGCCGCGGGATACGAGAGGAGAAAGGAGAGGGCTATGGCTGATGTGCTTGTCGGCTTCAAATGGGTGCTCGACGAAGCCGATGTGCGAATAGGCGATGACCGATCGGTCGATATGAGCAAGGCGGCCCGGAAGATCAGCGACTACGACAAGAACGCTATCGAGGCGGGACGCCTCATAGCCGAGCAGGTGCAGGGAAGCGCCGTCGGCGTGTCGTGCGGCTCGGATGAGACGAAGAAGGCGTTCGTGGACGCGCTGGCGCGTGGGCTCGATGCGGGCGTTTGGGTGAAAACGGCCGCAACGGCATCGTCGACCGTTGCGGCGCGCGCCATCGCGGAAGTCGCGCGTCGACGCGAGGTGGCGCTCGTCGTGTGCTCGGAAGGCTCGAGCGATGACTACGCGCGTCAAACGGGGTCGCGCGTCGGGGCGCTGCTTGACTGGCCGGTTGCCACGTCGGTGCTCGCGATGCAGGTGGAAGGCGATGCGCTGGTGGCGCGCCGACGTATGGAGGGGTGCGAGCAAGTGGTGCGCCTGCAGCTTCCGGCGGTGGTTTCGGTGCTGCCCGAAATCAATGCGGCGCCCATTCCCGGTTTGAAAGCCGTGCTCGCTGCCAAGAAGAAGCCGGTGGATGAGGTGGAAGCCGGGGAGCTGGGCATCGACGAGGCGACGGGCGTCGAGCTCGAGTCTGTGAGCGGATACGCGAGCGATCGCAAGAACGTTCTGATCGAAGGCGACTCGACGGCGGACGTGGCGGCGAAGTTGATCGACGCGCTGAAGAAAGAGGGGGTGCTGTGATGGCTGGGATTTTCGTGTTCGGGTCTGAGCCCGAACGGGCATCCGAGATGATCGCCTGTCTGCATGCCTTCGGGCTGCGCGCAACGGTTGTCACGACAGGCGGTCAAGATGCACAGGACTATCGCGGCATCGGCTGCGACGAAGTGGTGCACGTGCAGGGCGGCAACCCGCTTCCGGAGGCGTATGCGGGCGACATCGCCCGGCTGCTCGAAGAGCGGCAGGCGCGCGCGTTCGTCGTGTGCGGCGATGCGACGGGACGCGATGGGGCGGCTCGCGTGGCGGGGCTGCTCGATGCACCCATGCTGAGCGACGTGTCCGACGTGCGCTTCGACGATGCCGGGTTGTCCGCGCAGCGGCTTGCCTACGGCGGCGCTGTGGTGCGCCGCGAGCGCGTCGAGGGGTTCGCCGTGCTCGGCATCGCCCCTGGCGCATGGACCCCGCTCGACGCGGTGGACGCCGACGCTCCCGTCGTTGTGGTGGAGGGCGCGCCCGATGCGCGTATGGAGCTGGTTGAGGTGCGTCCCTTGGAGAAGACCGGCGTCGACTTGACGAAGGCCGAGCGCCTCGTGTGCGCCGGCATGGCGTTCTCCACCCGAGAAGAGCTCGATGCGGCGTACCGGTTGGCCGATGCGCTCGGTGCCGAGGTGGGCTGTTCGCGCGGCCTTGCCGAAGATCATCACTGGTTCGCTGACTATATCGGCCTGTCGGGAGTGCAGGTTGCCCCGAAGCTGTATGTGGGGTTGGGCATTTCGGGGCAGGTGCAGCACACCGTGGGCATCCGGGGCGCGCAGGTGGTGGTTGCGGTGAACAAAGATCCCGCGGCGCCGCTTCTGGGGATGTGCGACTACGGCGTGGTCGGCGATCTGTTCGACGTGTCCGATGCGCTCGTCGAGGCGCTCGGCCGTTAGCGGGTTCAACAGGGTACCAAGCGCGTCCGCTTCAACGGGCGCGCTGATGGGCATCGTAGACAAGGAGGCAGTATCGATGAAGGAACATCTGATCGGTCAAGAGCATGGTCCGCTCCATGGGGTGCGCGTGATGCTGACGGGCGTTGCGTTCGCCGGCCCGTTCGCAGCGCGCTGGCTGGGAGACATGGGAGCCGAAATCATCAAGATCGAAATTCCCGGCGCCGGCGACACGTCGCGCATCGGGCGACGTGTGGGCGAGGCGAACGTGGTGCCGAAGTGGATCAGCCTCGGCCGCAACATGAACAGCTTCGAGTTCAACATGAACTTCGACACGTGCCCCGACTCCAAGCAGGTGTTCGAGGACTTGGTGAAGCAGTGCGACATCTGGATCAACAGCGTGCCGAACATCGGCAAGCACGGAGCAACCGACGAGCTGGCGTTCGCCGCGAACCCGAAGCTCGTCATCGTGCACGTCACGGGCTACGGCTTGCCCGAAAACGGAGGCGACGAGCGTCTGCTCGGGCGTCCGAGCGTCGATCCGGTTGCGCAAGCGTTCAGCGGGTTGGCGGCGATGCAGGGCATGCCCGACGGCCCCTTCCTCACCGCGAACCCCATTCTCTGCGACATCGTGACCGCCCATCAGGCGGCGTGCGGTGCGCTTGCGGCGTACATCAACGTGCAGCACACGGGCAAAGGGCAAGTGGTGGACGCCTCGTTGTACGAGAGCGCCGCGTACCTCATGAGCTATCACTGGTGCTCGCAGCTCAACGGCGAAGGGCTCTATCACCGTTCGGGCCCCCTCAACCAGCTGTGGCGCCCCTTCGGTTACTACGAGTGCAAGGACGGCGAATGGGTGGCCGTCGGCGTGTGGGGCCTCGGCATCTGGCAGAAGTTCTGCGACCTCATGGGCGTGAGCGTGGACGACTTTCCGTACATGGCCACGTGCGGGCAGGAAGACCCCGAGAAAGTGGCGCAGATGGACGCCATCTGGCAGGAGTACCTCGACCATCATACGGCGGTCGAAGTCGAGGCTGCGTTCATGGAGGCGGGCATGCCCACGTCCAAGCTCAATAACGCCGAGGACGCGTATCGCCATCCCCATTGGCAGGCGCGCGGCGACTTCATCACCATCGAGGACGTCACGTCCGGCGAGCCGTTCATCGACATCGCCACGTCGCCCAAGTTCAACGGCACGCCCTGCACGGTGTACAAGGGCGCTCCGCTGTTGGGGCAGGAGAGCGATCTCATCATGAAGGACATCTTGGGATACGACGACGAGCGTATCGAGCAGCTCAAGGAGAGCGGGTCGGTTGCGGCCTCGCTCATCACGAAATAACGCAGAGTCAGGAAAGGACGCATCATGGAATTGACCGATAATCAGGAGATGTACCTCAAGATCCTCGATGAATTCATCGAGCAGGAGGTGGAGCCGCGTATCAAGGAACTCGATACGGTGGACGAATATCCCGTATGGATGCAGCAGCGCATGGCCGAACTCGGGTTCACGCGCTTGGTAGCCCCTGAGGAACACGGCGGCCTCGGCGAGGACATGACCACGCTGCTGCTGCTCATCATGCGCGCCTGCCGATACAACAACACGCTCGGGTCGCTCATCAACTGCTCGAACAACGCGAACAAGCTGCTCAGCTTCGCGAACGAGCAGCAGATCGAAACGTTTTTGCCCCGCATCCTGGACGAGGGCCGTTTCATGGGCATGGCCTACACCGAGCCGTCGGGCGGCTCCGACTCGCGCGCCGTGCAAACCACGGCCGTGCGCGAGGGCGACGAATGGGTTATCAACGGCACGAAGAGCTTCATCTCGTATCGCAGTGCCGTGGGAAGCTGGCAGGTGAGCGCGAAAACGGTGGACGAAAAAGGCAACGAGGGCATCAGCGTGTTTCTTGTGGACGCGCAGGCGCCGGGCGTGAGCTACGGCGCCCATTACGACAAGTTCGGCTGGTGCGGCTCCGACACGGGCGACGTGTACTTCAAGGAGTGCCGTGTGCCCGCTTGGAGCGTTTGCGGCGAGGTTAACAAAGGTCTGCATGTGTCGCTGTCCACGCTCGACGGCGCGCGCCTCGTCATCGGCGCCCGTGCGGTGGGCTATGCCGAAGGCGCGTTCGAGAAGGCGTGGGAGTACGCTTCGACGCGCGAGGCCTTCGGCCGTATGCTCACCGATTTCCAAGCGCTGCAGCACTATTTCGCCGACATGTACGCCGATATCGAGGTGTGCCGCGGCTACCTCATGCATCTCGCCTCCGAGCTCGACGCCGGCCGCTCCATCGGCAAGGGCGGTTCCATTGCGAAGCTCAAGTGCACCGTCATGGCGCAGCAGGTGTGCCAGCGCGCCATGGAGATCTGCGGCGGCATGGGCCTGCTCAAGGACTTCGGGCTGTCGCGTTATTACGAGGACGCCTGCGTGCTCATCACGGGCGAGGGGACAAGCGAGATCCAGAAGAACATCATCTTCAAGTCCATCAAGAAGGATCGTCGATAACACAAGGGCAAGGGGTTTGAAATGGAATTCTCAGTGAAGAAGATCGCGTTTCTCATTGTGGCGATCGTGGCGGGGGTGGGTCTTGCGCTCATCCCGCCGCCGGGAGGGCTCGAAGCGTCGAGCATGCAGGTGCTTGGCATTCTGCTGGGCGCCGTCATCCTGTGGGCCGGAGGGGTGCTGCCCGAGGCGGCAACGGCCATCCTGATGAGCATGCTGTTCATCGTGGTGGCGAAGGTGCCCATCGACACGTCGCTGTCGGCGTTTTCCGGGTCGACGTTCTGGCTCCTCGTGGCAGCCTTCGGTCTGGGCGCGGCCATCAAGGAGTGCGGCTTGCTCGAGCGCGTGTCCATCCTGTTGCTGCGTCTGTTCCCGAAAAGCTACAAGGGCCAGGTGCTCGGCCTGTCGGCGGTGACCACCATCACGGCTCCCATCATTCCGAGCAAGGCCGCCAAGTGCTCCATCCTCTCGCCGCTGACGCGCGGCATCAGCGAGGCCATGGGCTACAAGAACGAGGGCAAGGAGGCCACCGGCCTGTTCCTGTCGTACTATTCGGCCACCTGCTATGCTCCGGCCATGTTCATCACCGCGTCGGTGACGACGGCGGCGCTCGTGGGCATGTACTCGCTCGAGATCCAGGAGCACTACACCATGGTCACATGGGCGCTGTGCGCCGCTCCGTGGCTCGTTCTCATGTTCCTGGGCAACTACTTCTTCATCAGCCGCCGCTACCGCCCTGCCTCTGGCAACAAGCTTGAGGTGGGCTTCCTCGACGAGCGTTTGGCCGAGCTGGGCGCATGGACGAAGAAGGAGAAGATCATGGGCATCATCATGATCGTCACCATCCTTCTGTGGGTGTTCAAGAGCCAGCTGGGTGTCCCCGAGTACGCCGCTGCGCTGTTCGCGTTGGCCGCATCGCTCGCGTTCGACATCCTGCCCATCAAGAAGTGGCGCTCGAACGTGGCCTGGGACTCGCTCATCTTCATCGGCTGCGCCGTCAGCTTGTCCACCGTGCTGCCCGCGGTGGGCGTCACCGATTGGCTCGTGGCTGCGGTGGGTCCGTACACGTCGATGTTCTTCAGCAACCCGTTCCTCTTGATCACGGGCCTTGCGGTGCTCACCATCGTCGTGCGCTTCCTCATCCTGTCCGAAATCGGCTATCTGTCGGTGTTCACCGCGTTTTTGTTCCCGCTCGCCATCGCGGCAGGTGTGAACCCGTGGATCGTTGGTTTCATCATGAACGCCTTCGTGATCGTATGGTTCCTGCCGTATCAGAGCTCGGTGTACCTCACCGCCATCCACAGTGCGGGCGACGGATGGGTCACGGAAGGGGCCACCACGAAGTACTGCTTCGTCTACTGCGCCATCGCGTTGGCGGCGTCCTATGTGGCGTACTTCGCGTGGCAGGCAATGGGTATTTGGGGCGTTTGAGCCTGATCGTGCGTGTCGTTTGGGGAAATCGATGTCGTGGATGCAGGGGAAGTGGATTGGATGTTTCAAGTCGATTATTTTCTGACGAGAAATGCGACGTGTCATCCCGATCGGCTTGCTATCGCAAGTGCGAAAGGGTCGCTCACCTGGAAGGAGCTTGACGAGCAGGCCACATGGCTGGCCCAGGCGTTGCGGGCGAAGGGCGTGCTCAAGGGTATGCGGGTGGCCGTGCTGTGGCACAACTCGGTGGAGTGGGCACTCATCTGGTACGCCTGCCAGCGGGTGGGGGCGGTGCCGATGCCGCTCAACACCCGGCTGCTTCCCCGGGAGATCGTGCGGCATGTCGAGCTGGCCGCCTGCGAGGTGATGTTCTGCGCCGCGCGCTTCGCCGCGACGGCGCAGAGCGTTGCGGCGACGAGCGAGCTGCAGCTGCTCGTGGTGGAGGATTCTCCGCTCGATGGGGCCGTGTCGTGGGACGAGCTGCTCGCATGCGGCTCGTCCGAACGGCTTGTGCCCGACGTGCGCGAGGATGACGAGGCGGTGGTGCTCTTCACGAGCGGCACCACGGGCGAGCCGAAGGGCGTGGTGCGCACGCAGCGCATGGTGCGCGATCATGCGCTCGTGCTGGCGATGGGCGACGGCGGTACGCAGGCCGAAGTGATGGTGACGGCGTCGCCGCTCTACCACACCGCCGGACTGCTGTGCGTGCTCAAGATGGCGGCGCTTTCCGGCACGCTCGTGCTGGCCGAGCGCCTTGACCCGCCGGTGGTGCTCGACTTGATCGAGCGCTACCGGGCCACGCAGGTGATGCTCGTGCCGCCCGTGGTGTACGGGCGTTTGGCAGGGTACGGTCGATGGCGTTCGTACGACTTGTCAAGCGTGCGGCAGGTGCTGATTTCGGCGGGGCGGTGCGATTTGGGCTACGCGCGCATCGCGTTCATGCTGTTCCCGAACGCGAATCTGAGGTTCTCGTGGGGCTCGACCGAGGCATGCTCCATCACGGGCGCGTCGGTGAGCCGCGAGGAAATCGAGCATGATCCCGAACTCGTGTGCACGGTGGGCACGGTGAACAGCCTTGTTGAGGTGCGCCTTGTGGACGAGGCGGGCAAAGACGTGCCCGAGGGCGCGGTGGGCGAGGCTCTCGTGCGATCGCCCCTGGTGTTCGGGGGGTATCTGGGCGAGGGGGAACGCGACGACGTGTTCGTCGACGGATGGCTGAAAACCGGCGACATGCTCAAGCGCGATGCGCAGGGGTTCTACTACCTGGTCGATCGCAAGAAGGACGTCATCAAGACCGGCGGCGAGAACGTGTACGCGCTCGAGGTCGAGCGCGTGCTGCTCACGTCGCCCGCTATCGAAGACTGCGCGGTCGTGGGTGTGCGCGACGAGCGATACGAAGAGGGCATCGCCGTCGCTCTCAAGCTTGTCCCCGGCGCCTCCATCACGGCGGACGAGGTGTTGGCGGTATGCGAGGGCCGCCTGCCGGGGTTCAAGAAGCCCCGGTATTGGGCCATCGTCGACGAGCTTCCCACGAACAGCGTGGGGAAGGTGCAGAAGGGAACGCTGCGCGCGCGAGGGAGATCGCTGTTCTCCCCGCTGCGCGGATAGGCTGGAAAGGATAGAGAATATGGCAGATTTCGACGCGATCGTCGTGGGGTCGGGGTGCGCGGGCGCCGTGGCGGCCCATGAGATCGCGAAGGCGGGCAAGTCCGTGCTCGTGGTCGAGCGCGGCACCTTCGCCGGCGCCAAGAACATGACGGGCGGGCGCATCTACGCCCATGCGCTTGCGGAGGCGTTCCCGAACTTTCGGGATGAGGCGCCGCTCGAGCGCCGCATCTCTCACGAGCGCATTTCGATGATCACCGAAGACGCGAACTTCACGATGGACTTCGCATCCGACGACATGGCCCTGGAGGGTCGGGATTCGTATGCCGTGCTGCGCGTGCCGTTCGATCAATGGCTGGCTTCGAAGGCCGAGGATGCGGGCGCCGAATACATCTGCGGCATCGCCGTGGAGGCGCTCATCAAAGACGATGCGGGCAAGGTGTGCGGCGTGCGCGCCGGGGATGACGAGATCACCGCCGACGTGGTGCTGCTGTGCGACGGCGTGAATTCGCTGCTGACCGAGCAGGCTGTGGGGGCGAAGCGCCCTCCCGCGAGCGCTGTCGCGGTGGGCGTCAAACAAACCATCGAGCTGCCGGCAAACGTCATCACCGATCGTGCGCTGGCGGGGTCGGACGACGAGGGCGCGGCTTGGCTGTTCAGCGGGTATGCGACGAAGGGCACGTTCGGCGGGGGCTTCGTGTACACGAACCGTGCGTCCGTGTCGCTCGGCCTCGTTGCCGGCATCGAGGCAACGATGAACCACGGCAAGGCGCCCCTGTGCCAGATGCTCGAGGATTTCAAGGCCCATCCGGCGGTGGCGGCCCTCATCCGCGGTGGGAAGGTGGTGGAGCATTCGGGCCACATGGTGCCCGAGGGCGGGCTGCCCATCATGCCGGAGTTGACGGGCGATGGCGTGCTGCTGGCGGGCGAAAGCGCCATGATGTGCGTGAACCTGGGCTATCAGGTGCGCGGCATGGACTACGCCGTGGCGGCGGGCATGCACGCGGGGCGCGAAGCGGCGAAGGCGCTCGAAGCGGGCGACACGTCGAAGGCGGGGCTCGCCGGGTACGTGCGGGCGCTCGACGACAGCTTCGTCATGAAGGACCTGCGGCAGTTCGCGAAGGTGCCAGCGTTCATGGAGGGGTTCGACCGCATGTTCTCAGGCTATCCCGAGATGGTGCGCGACCTCATGAACGGCCTGTTCATCGTGGACGGCTCGCCGGTGGGCCCGTTGAAGAAGAGCATGCTGCCCATCGTGAAGCGGGTGGGCGTGATGAACCTGCTTAAAGATGCGAGAGGAGCGATGAGGGCCCTATGAGCACGATCGATAGCGCGGTGAACGTGGACGAGTACCTTGCGCTCAACAAGTACGAGGTGGACGAAGGGCATGCCCATATCGAGTTGGCGGACGATCCGTCCGACGCCGAATTCCGCAAGCTTGTGATGGTGTGCCCCGCGGCCCTCTACCGGATGGACGCCGACGGTGCAAAGTCCTTCGACTATGCCGGGTGCCTTGAGTGCGGCACCTGCCGCATCGCTTGCGGCGACACCATCGTGAAGACCTGGCGCAACCCCCAGCCCACCATGGGCGTGGAATATCGCTACGGCTGAGCCGATGAAGCAGTCCCAGCGGATAACCCAGAGCCTCGGCCTTTCGCAGCGTCAGATGCAGGCGATGACCCTGCTCGCCATGACCTCGACCGAGATCGACGCCTACCTCGAAGAGGTCGCGTTGGAGAACCCCGTGATCGAGGTGGTGCGTCCCGACGTCGAGGTGGCCGTTGCGTACGCGGGCGAGCAGACGGGCTCTGCCGGGCCGAATTGGGATGAGGTGGGGCTTGCGGAAGGGGAGGAGCTCGCCCTCGAGGAGTTCCTCCTCAGCCAGGTGGACGGTGCGCGCCTTGCGCCTGAGGAGCTGCGCGTGCTGCGCTACCTTATTGGTATGATCGACGAGAACGGGTACCTTTCGCAATCGGAGGAGCAGGTTGCCCTGTGCGCCGGCGCCGAACGCACGACGGTCTCGTCGATGGTAGATCTGCTGCACACGCTCGAACCGCACGGCATAGGCGCGCGGACGGTGCGCGAGAGCTTGCTGCTGCAAATCGACGCCCTGCCGACGGACGCGCCGCTCGCCGCGGCCATCGTGTCCGACCACCTGTCGGCGTTGGCGAAGAATCGCATCTCAGAGCTGGAGCGCGCGTTTCCCGCCTCGTCGCGTCAGGAGATCCTCGAGGCGATCGGCGTCATTCGCGGGCTCGACCCGCGCCCGGGCTTGCCGTTCGCCGTCGAGCGCACGCAGTACGTGCTTGCGGACGTGATCGTCGTGGAGTCCGATGAGGGGTTCGAGGTGGTGCTCGGACCGGCGGGCGGGCACGACGTGCGCCTTGACGGCGGGTACCGCGCTGCGGTCGGGCGCCCCGACGATCCGGGTACGCGCGCGTGGATGGAGGAGAAGTACCGCCAGGCATATTGGCTGCGCTCCTGCTTGAAGCAGCGTCGCGACCTCATGCTGTCCGTGGCAGAGCAGCTGGTGGCGCGGCAGAAGGCGTTTTTCTCGTTCGGGCCGCGCTATCTGGACGAAGTGACCATGAGCGGCATAGCCGAAGACTTGTCCATCAGCGTTTCCACGGTCAGCCGCGCGGTCAAGGGCGCCTACGTGCAGTGCCGGTGGGGCGTGCTCCCCATGAAAGCGCTGTTTTCCCATTCGTCCATCGCTCGGCCCGCAGCAGGCGGTGACCCGCGCTCGATGCTGCGCGACATCGTGGATGCCGAGCAATCTGCAAAGCCCTTAAGCGACCAGAAGATCGTCGAAGAGCTCGCCCGTCGCGGTATCGAGATCTCGCGTCGAACCGTCGCCCGCTACCGCCAAGAACTCAACATCCCCCCAGCTGCCGAACGCCGCTATCGCTAAGAGTCTGCGATGATAGCCGAGCGTTCGTAGAGGTGTCGCTCCATTGCAGTCTTCTTGGTTCAGCGGATCGATGCGGTGCGTTCGCATCGCGATTCATCGTGATTTGTTCAGTTGTCATGGGGCGGGCCCGCTGGTTTTATTGTACAGGGTTGATCTAGCGCTTCGATGGCGTGCGTCCAGCGTGACGCCGTCTGGATCTGGTGCGTTTTCGACGTCGGTGCTACGCGCATTGCACGTGGTTTGCGCGCCGATCCGACGCGGAGCTTACGTGCGACGCGTCGGCTTCCAGCGCGTTTCCAGCGCGCGATTCGCCCGGTGTGGATTTTCCGCACATCGGTTCGTGCGGGGGTTGGTGCGTGCGCGCTTCTCCTTATAATGGGGGCACGCAAGAAGCATTCCTCGCAACCGAAAGGGAACCGAGTTTATGGATATCATTCTCATGATCGTGTACGCCACGCTCATTCTGGGCTTCCTCGTGTTCATCCACGAGGGCGGACACTACCTGGCGGCCCGCGCCTTCGGCGTGCGCGTCACCGAGTTCATGTTGGGGCTTCCGGGGCCCAGCATCGGCTTCACGAAGTGGGGCACGAAGTTCGGCGTGACGCCCTTCCTGTTGGGCGGCTACGCGAAGGTGTGCGGCATGGAGCCGGGCGAGATGAGCCCGCACCTCGAGCCGGTGCTCGCCGCCCTCTACCGTCGCGGCACGGCGAACATGGAAGACATCGCTGCCGACTGCGGCATCACCGACGACGAGGCCTACGAGGCCCTCGACGAGCTGACGGAGTGGGGCAGCATCGTGGGCCCGACGAAGAAAGACCAGTACAACACGTATCGCGCTCCCGTTGTGAAGCCGAGCAGAAAGCAGGCCGACGCGGGCATGCGTCCCTACGAGCTTGGCGAGGCGCGCCCGGTGCACGATGCGCACGCGCTGTTCGAGAGCGAGTACAAGCAGCAGTACCGCAGCCTGCCGTTCTGGAAGCGCTCGGTCATCCTCGTGGCCGGCGTGGCCGTGAACCTGCTGTTCGCCGTGCTGCTGTTCGTGGTTCTGTTCTCGGTCATCGGGACGGATCTGCAAACGTCCGCAGGCGATATCCGGCATGTCAACCTCAATCCGCTTCAAGCCGTCCAGTTGGGCTTCGCGTACATCGGCATGGTGGTGCAGCTCATCATAGGACTGTTCAACCCGTCGACAGCGGGCGAGGTCGTTCAGAACTCGTACTCGGTGATTGGCATAGCGGCGGTGTCCAAACAGGCGGTCGACATGGGTCTTGCGAGCGCTATCTCGTTCATCGCATCCATCTCCGTGTCCCTTGGCATCATGAACCTTCTGCCTATCCCGCCGCTCGACGGCGGTCGCTTCGTCATCGAGGTCTTCCAAAAGATCTCGCGCAAGATGGTGTCCCTGAAAGCGCTCAACTACCTGAGTGCTGCCGGCATGGTGCTGTTCCTCTGCTTCTTCCTCTTCATGGCGAACCAGGACATTCAGCGGATACTCTCGGGCGTGGGATTCGGCGGCTAAGCGCCCATCCGCGGAAACCCGGTGCAGATGCGCCCGTTCGCTTCCATTACGGGGTAGAATATTCTCCGTGCGCTTCGGCGCAGGAACACAAGACCCAAGAACGGAGGCCCGATGGCACCGCATGCCAAACCGAATGAGGCAACCCGCCAGGTGATGGTGGGCTCCGTGCCGCTCGGCGGCGGCGCGCCCGTCGTCGTGCAGTCCATGCTGAACGCCCCGGCAACCGACGTCGCGGCCAACCTCGCGCAGATCGAGGCGCTCGCGCAGGCGGGCTGCGAGATCGTGCGCATGGCCATCCCGCATCGGCGCAACCTCGACGTGTTCGAGGCCGTGTGCAAGCAGTCGCCGCTGCCGGTGGTTGCCGACATCCACTTCGACGCGGGCATTGCCATCGAAGCCGCGAAGCGCGGCGCGTCGAAGCTGCGCATCAACCCCGGAAACATCGGGGGGCTTGCCAAAACCGACGCCGTGCTCGACGCGGCGGGCGAGGCCGGCATCCCCATCCGCATCGGCGTGAACGCGGGCTCGCTCGACAGCGAGCTTGCGGCGCGCGACGACCTCACCCTGCCCGAAAAGCTGGCGCGCTCGGCCGCGCAATACGCGCGTTACTGCGAGGAGCGCGGCTTCCGCGACCTCGTGGTCAGCGCGAAGGCCCACGACGTCATGACCACGGTGCGCACGTACCGGCTGCTCAGCCAACAGCTGCCGCATGTGCCGCTGCACATCGGCGTTACCGAGGCCGGCACCACGTTCCAAGGCGTCATCAAAAGCGCCTGCGGCCTGGGTATTCTGCTGGAAGAGGGCATCGGCGACACGCTGCGCATCTCGCTCACGGACGAGCCGGTGCAGGAAATCCGCGCCTGTTGGACGCTGCTGGCATCCCTCGACCTGCGCCGCCGCGCCCCCGAGCTCATCAGCTGCCCCACGTGCGGGCGCTGCCAGGTGGACCTCATCGGGCTCGCGCGCGAGGTGGAGGAGCGCATCGCGCACCTCGACAAGCCGCTCAAGGTGGCCGTCATGGGGTGCGTGGTGAACGGTCCGGGCGAAGCCGCCGACGCCGACATCGGCGTGGCGTGCGGGGTTGGCTCGGGCGTGGTGTTTTCACATGGGAACGTCGTCCGCAAGGTGGAAGAGAGTGCCATCGTGGACGCTTTGATGGAGGAGATAGGAAAGCTATGACGAACGCGAACATCATGCGCATGAGCAACATCTACGCGCCCACGCTCAAGGAAGATCCCGCCGACGCGGAAATCGCCAGCCACAAGCTGCTGCTGCGCGCGGGTTTCATCCGCAAGGCGGCGTCGGGCGTGTACACGTTCCTGCCGCTTGGCAAGCGCGTGCTTGCCAAGGTGGAGAACATCGTGCGCGAGGAAATGGACGGCATCGGCACGCAAGAAATCATGATGCCGGCGCTGCAGCCCGGCGAGCTGTGGCACGAGAGCGGCCGCTGGGACGACTACGGCCCCGAGCTCATGCGCCTCGTCGACCGTCACGATCGCGAGTTCTGCCTCGGGCCCACCCACGAGGAGCTCATCACGGCCCTCGTGCGCAACGAGCTGCGCTCGTACAAAGAGCTGCCGCTCGCGCTCTACCAGATCCAGGTGAAGTTCCGCGACGAGATCCGCCCGCGCTTCGGTCTTTTGCGCAGCCGCGAGTTCATCATGAAGGACGCGTACAGCTTCCATGCCGACCAGGAGTCGCTGCAGAAAACGTACGACGAGATGAGCGAAGCCTACGGCCGCATCTGCGACCGCATGGGCATGGACTACCGTCCCGTCGAGGCTGACCCCGGCCAAATCGGCGGCAACGTGACCTGCGAGTTCATGGCGCTCGCCGATGCGGGCGAAGCCGAGCTCGTGCACTGCATGTGCGGCTACGCCGCCAACACCGAAGCCGGCGACTGCCTGGCGCGCCCCACGGTGTACGACGTGCCCGCCATGGAGAAGATCGCCACGCCCGACGTGCACACCATCGCCGAGCTGGCCGCGTTCCTCGACATCCCCGAGTCGTCCACGGTGAAGGCGCTGTCCGGCAAGAACGACGAGGGCAAGCTCGTCGTCATGTTCATCCCCGGCGATCACGAGCTCAACGAGCTCAAGGCGGCCCGCGTGGCCGGCGGCTTCACGCTGCTCACCGACGAGGATATGGAAGCCTTCGGCCTGCACAAGGGCTCGATGGGCCCGGTCGGCCTGCCCGAAAACGCCTACGTCATCGGCGCGCGCAGCCTGCAGGCGGTGCCGAAGTGGGTCGTGGGCGCGAACGAGGACGGCTACCACTACGTGGGCGCCAAGCTGGGCGAAGACTTCCAGGTGGACGAATGGGCCGACCTCTGCATCGTGCAGCCGGGCGACAGCTGCCCCGAGTGCGGCTTGCCGCTCGAGGGCGCGCGCGGCATCGAGGTGTCGCAGGTGTTCCAGCTGGGCGACAAGTACTCGAAGGCCATGGGCGCCACGTTCATGGCGGAAGACGGCTCCGAGCAGCCCTTCCTCATGGGCTGCTACGGCGTGGGCATCTCCCGCACCATGGCCGCCATCGTGGAGCAGCACAACGACGAGAACGGCATCGCCTGGCCGCTGTCGGTGGCGCCGGCGCACGTGTGCGTCATCCCGCTGACGGTGGGCGACGACGAGGTGGAGCCCGCCGCCGAGAAGCTGGCGAACGACCTGGCGAAACTGGGGCTCGAAGTGGTCATCGACGACCGCAAGGAGCGCGCGGGCGTGAAGTTCGCCGACGCGGACCTCATCGGTTGGCCGCTGCAGGTCATCGTGGGCAAGCGCGGCCTGGCGGAGCAGAAGGTGGAGATCAAGCGCCGCAGCACGGGCGCCCGTCGCGACTTCCCGCTGTCCGCCCTGGCCGAAGCTATCGCCTTCTCCCAGCGCAACGCCAAAGTCTGGGGCTCCGAACTGTCCCTGTTCGGCGGGCTGTTCGAATAGCGTTCCGGCGGCTTGCCAGCCGCCGGAACAAGCCGATGCTGCGACGCGCCCTGGCACCCAACCTCGTGGCGAGGTCGAGGACTCGCGTACCGAAGTACGCTTCGCCCTCGCCCTCCCCGCGATCTCGGGCACCAGGGCGCCTCTCGCTGACGTACTGCGCCAACCTGCGAGTTCTTGTTCGCGCTTCGCGCGAATCGCATAACGGAAATGAAGGATGGTATGGCATCACACGATATGCAAGCGGTTCTCTTCGACCTCGATGGGACGCTGCTCGACACGCATGATTTGCTGCTCACCACGTTTCGCTACACGGCGCGCACGGTGCTGCACGAAACGCTGCCCGACGAGGTGCTCATGGCGAAGGTGGGCCAGCCACTCAACACGCAGATGTGGGACTTCACGGACGACCCGTCCGTGCACGAGGAGCTGTGCCGCGTGTACCGCGAGTACAACGCCCAGATTCACGACGACATGATCAAGCTGTTCGCCGGCACGGTGCCCATGCTCGAGCGCCTCAAGGAGGCGGGTTACCCGCTCGCGGTGGTCACGTCGAAGCGCCACGAGGTGGCCATGCGCGGCATCGACCGCTTCGATCTGGGTCAATACTTCGACTTCCTCGTGGGCTCCGACGACTGGCCGGAGCACAAGCCGCACCCGGGCCCGGTGGCGCACGGCTGCGAGCGCCTCGGCTTCGACGCGCGCACCTGCCTGTACGTGGGCGACAGCCCGTTCGACATGCAGGCCGGCAACGGCGCGGGCTGTGCCACCGCCGCGGCGCTGTGGGGCATGTTCCCGCAGGCCGTGCTCGAAGCCGAGCACCCGACGTTCGTCTGCGCCGACGGCACCGAAATCCCCGGCCTCATCGAAGCCGCCACCGCGATCGCCTAAGTACCTGCGAACGAGTGTTTCACGTGAAACACTCGTTCGTTTTTTGGCTTACCGCCCGCCATCTTCCGCCGCCTCGTCTCCGTACGTGTCTGCTATCCATTGCTGCGCCACGTCCAAAAACGCGCGCGTGGCAACCGACGCCGTTTCCATCGAGCGCAGCGCGATGGCTATCTCGCGGCTCGTTTCCACTTCCGGCTGCTTGATGGCCAGGGGAAACGGCGCGTCGCGCAGGATGAGGTCGGGCAGCACGCTGAACCCGAGCCCCGCGCTCACCATGCTCATCACGGCGTAGTCGCTGTCGATGGTGAAGCGCACGTCGGGCTCCACCTCGTTGTTGCGAAACAGCGTCTCCATCTCCGACGACGTGCCGCTCTTCAGCCGGATGTAGGGTCCCTCCGCAAGCGCCTCGCGCGGCACGAACGGCGCGTCGGCCAGGGGATGGTCGGGCGGCAGCACCACGAGCAGCGGGTCTTTGCGCAGCGGGACGGCGAACAGGTCGTGCTTGATGGGGTAGACGAAGAACCCGCAGTCGGCATCGCCGCGCCACACGGCCGCTTCCAGTTCGTCCTCGTCGTCGACGCAGATGAGCTGCAAGTCGATGCCGGGGTGCTGCTCCAGGAAGCGCTTGGCGATGCCGGGGAACCATTGAATGGCGGTGCTCGTGAACGCCGCCACGCGCACGACGCCGCTTTCGAGGTGCTTGAGCTCGGCCAGCCGCATTTCCAGCTGGCGCTCGCTGTTGCACACGTTCTGCACCCAGGGCAGCAGGTCGGCGCCGTCCGTGGTGAGGTGCGCGCCGCCGTAATCGCGCACGAACAGGGGCACGTCGAGCTCGCGCTCGAGCGTGCTCACCAGGTAGCTGATGCCGGCCTGCGTGTAGCCCAAATCGTGCGCAGCCTGCTTGAAGCTGCCCGTCTCGGCCACTTTCAGGAACGCATCGTACTTTTGGTTGCCCATAGCTGGCTCCTTCCGCACCCCACAGGATCTTCATAACCATCGAGTATGCAGATGCACAATTTTGGATTTTACAAACATCGACGTGGGAAAACAAGAATCTTTTGAAATCTTAAAAAGAAATTCTCATTTTACTTTTACCGAGCGAAACCATACCATATCCACCGCAACCCAAGAACAGAGTTCAGAAGCCTCGCGCAGGCGAGGTCTGGAAGTAGTGCGCTGTCAGCGCCTCTGTACACCCGAAAGGAGGCACCCCATGGAAAGCATCGCAAACAAGCGTTGGCCGTATGTCGCGTGCGTCGTGCTGCAAACGGTCATCTTCGGCTCGGGCAACGCCATCACGAAAATGGCGTACGAGAGCATCACGCCCATGTGGTGCCTCGCCATTCGATTCGGCCTGGCCACGCTCGTGTTCGCCGCGTTCTTCGGCCCGCGCATCGTGCGGCAGCTGCGGGGTGCGCGCATCGGTGCCTGGCTGCCCGCCGCGCTGTGCATGGCCGTCGCGTACCTCACCTGCAACGTGGCGCTCGACCTGACCACCGCCACGAACGTCGGCTTCCTCGTGGCGCTGCCCGTGGTGTTCGCGCCGCTGCTGTCGTCGGTGCTCAACCGCCGCCGCTACCCGTTGGCGTTCCTGCCGTTTCAGGCGGCCGTCGTCGCGGGGCTCTACCTGCTGTGCAACAACGGGGGAGCGGCCACGTTCGGCTGGGGCGAAGTGCTGGCCCTGCTGTCCTCCGTGGCGCTGGCCGGCGCGCTCGTGTTCGGCGAGAAGGGCCTCGAGCAGCTTGACGCCACCACGGTGGCCGGCACGCAAATCGGCGCTTCGTTTGTGGTGGCCCTCGTGTGCGCCGTCGCGTTCGAGCCGCCCGTGAACATTATGACCGTGCAGCCCATGGCGTGGGGCACCATCGCCTTCCTCGCGCTGCTCAGCACGTGCCTCACCTTCATGCTGCAGAACGTGTCGCTGACGAAGCTCCCGTCGTCCACCGTATCGCTGCTGCTCACGGGCGAGCCGGTGTTCACCGCGGCCTTCTCGTTCGCGCTGCTCGGCGAGACGCTGTCGGCGGCGGGCCTGCTGGGAGCGGGCATCATCGTGGCGGCCGTCGTGGCGGCCACCTGGGTCGAAGGCCGCCAGGCGGCTCCTGCCGCCGTGCCGGCGATGCAGGCGGAAGGCGCCTTCGCGTTGGAGGAAGGATGGTTCGAGGGTGCGGAGTTCGGCGCGTCTTCGCCCGTCGCGGGCGTGGACCTGCCCCACCTCGTGCCTCCCGAACGTCGTTCGTTCGCGCAGGAGCGCGCGGCATAGCGGGTTTCTTCCGCAGCTCCACTCATATCTCGCATGACAAGCGGCGAGCGGACTTCCTCCGCTCGCCGCTTCGTTTCTGCCGCTCAAGCGCGCAGGGTGCCGAGAAATCTCCTTTCGTCTGGTCACCTTGCCCCGATTGGTGGTTGCTCGGGGCGCATGCGCTCCCCCTCCTCTATAGTACAAGGGTATCACTGCCTTGACAGCCGATCGCTATATGGGAGGAGCGTGCGTGTTCATGGCATCGAAACCCTTGTCCAGTGACGAAGCGAACGATCTGATGAAGCAGCTTGGCATTTCCGAGACGTCTTCGCGTTCGAAGGAACGAGCTTCCAAGAAAGCGGGCACGTCGAACGAAACGAGCGTTGCGAGCTTGCTGAGCGAGCTCTACCGCTCCGACATCGGCCGCCGGCCGCCTCATCTGTCCCATCATTCGTAAGTCCGGGTACTCCGCCGCCGCCCCGCTCAGGGGCGGCGGACAAACGGGAGGCGAAGAAGCGAAGATGCGGCAACCTTCCCTTGACGGCTGCGCTCCCTCGCGCCGCGAGCATTGCCCTTTTCCCCGATTTGGTGCATCATGGATTGCGGAGGCTGTCCGTGCAGCGGACGGCGAATCGCAAGCATAGGAGGCTCATATGGCTAACCTCAGCGACGGATTCAAAGACATCTTCCTGGCGGGCGTCGGCGCGATGGCCATCACCGGCGAAAAGACCAAGGAACTGGTCGACCAGCTCATCTCCAAGGGCGAGCTTACGGTGGACCAGGGCAAGCAGATCAACACCGAACTGAAGCACAAGGCCGAAGACGCGGCGCAAAACGTGCGCTACGACGTGCTCGAGGCGCGCATGGCCGTCATGACGCCCGAGGAGCGCGCGGCGTTCGCCGCAAAGGCTGCCGAAATCGCCGAGCAGGCGAACGCGAAGGCCGCGGCTCCCGAGGCGGAAGTGGGCGATGCGTCCCCGGTGGCCGTCGACGACGAGGCTGCTCCGGCGGCCGCGCCGCAGACGCCCGGCGCCTAGCGCCCGGTTGCGGGCTGCCCGTCCATGCCAGAGAACACGCTGCTGCGCTATTTCTTTAGCTCCGGTTCAGAGGTCGACCCTGAGGATCGGTTCCATCTGAACCGGAAGACGCGCACACGGCGGCTCAAGGAAATATCGGATATCCTGCGGAAGCATCACTTCCTCAAGGGCTTCACGCCCGAGGCGTTCCGCGCCATGCTGGAGGATTTGGGCCCCAGCTTCGTGAAGATCGGCCAAACGCTGTCCACGCGCTCGGAGATTCTGCCGAAGGCGTACTGCGACGAGCTGGAGAAGCTGCAGATGGAGTGCGATCCGCTGCCCTTCGACGTCATCCTCGCGGCGCTCGACGACATCTACGGCGATGCGCAGGGCGACGTGTTCGACGCCATCGACCCCACGCCGCTCGGCAGTGCCTCGCTTGCGCAGGTGCACAAGGCGCGCCTCGTCAGCGGCGAGACGGTGGCCGTGAAAATCCAGCGCCCCGGCGTGAAGGCCACCATGGCCCAGGATATCGACATCATGCGCATGGTGGCGCGTCATGCGGCGCGCTTCATGAAGGACGAGCAGATGCTCGACCTGCGCGATGTGGTGGAAGAGCTGTGGGCGACGTTCCTCGAGGAGACGGACTTCCAGCGCGAGGCGGCGAACCTCGAAGAGTTCGCGCGCCTCAACGAGGACGTCGCGTTCATCGACTGCCCGAAGGTGTACACCGAGCTGTGCGGCGAATACGTGCTGGTGATGGAGTACATCGACGGCATCCCCATCCTGGCCGTCGACCGGCTGCGCGCCGCGGGTTACAACCTGTCCGAAATCGGCGAGAAGATCCTCGACAACTACGCCGAGCAGATCCTCGATCATGGCTTCTTCCACGCCGACCCGCATCCCGGCAACCTGCTCATCCGCAACGGCAAGATCGTCTACATCGACCTCGGCATCATGGGCCGGCTCTCGCCGCGCGACCGCGCCGGATTCGGCAACATCATCGAAGCGGTGGGCATGGAGAACGCGAGCGAGCTCAAGGATGCGCTCATGTCCTTCGCCATCGCGAAGGACAACTCGGCCATCGACCACACGCGATTTTTGGCCGACCTCGATCTGCTGCTGAGCGACTACGGGTCGTGCGACGTGGCCGACATCGACATCGGCTCGTTCCTCAACGACATCCTCATGCTCACGCGTTCGTGCAAGGTGACCTTGCCGCCGTCCATCACGAGCGTGTCGCGCGGCATCGTCACGCTCGAGGGCACCATCGCGCCGTTCATCCCGAACGAGAACGTCGTGTCCATCATCAACGCGCACATTCAGCGCTCCAAGAACACGGGCGACGAGCTGGCCCAGGCCATGCAGGATCTCGCGCTCGCGCTGCGCTCGTCGTCGCGCGGCATGTTGGACGCCGCGCAGTATTCGGGCGAGACGCTCAAGATGCTCACGCGCGGGCAGCTCAAGATGAACATGGAAGTGCTCGGCAGCGAAGCGCCTCTGTCGAAGCTGGCGAAGATCATCAACCGCCTCACCATCGGCATCATCATCGCCGGCTTGTTCATCGGTTCGAGCATGCTGTCGCTGTCGTCCATGGAGCCGCGCCTGCTCGGCGTGCCGGTGCTCGCGTTCTTCGGCTACCTCGGCGCCGCCGTTCTGTCGGTCTGGGTGGTCATCGACATCAGCAAACGCAAGCTCTAACGGTTCCGCCGTTGCCTGCGCGTGTCAATATCCCCAGTTCACGCCCTCCGCAACCAATAATTGCGGAAAATTCCAACTGAAATTGGTCGCGCTCGCTTCTCCGCAACCGTAGTCTTTTGGGTACGCTATGATGAATGAAACGAGAAAGGCTACCCAAGATGAACGTAGAGATCGCGCAACGCTTAGCAGACCGCCGCAAGCAGGCGGGGCTGTCGCAGGAAGCGCTCGCCGAGCAGCTAGGCGTGTCGCGACAGGCCGTGTCGAAATGGGAGCGCTCGGAGTCGTCTCCTGACACGGACAATCTCATCGCCCTCGCGCAGCTGTACGGCTTGTCGCTCGACGATTTGCTGTACGTGGATGACGAGATTCGCGATGACGTGACGTTCGAGGCCGCCGACCGCGCCTCCGAGCGCCAGGCCGAGCAAACGCCGCCCCCTGCGCCCGCCTCGTCAACCGACGCGGCAGCTGCGGCCGACGCGTCGAACGATTCCGAATCGACTTCGTACGACAAGAAGAACAAGGTGCACATCGGCCCCGGCGGCATCCATGTGCTCGACGGCGACGACTACGTGCACGTGTCGTGGCGCGACGGCGTGCACGTGAAGGACTCCAAGAACGGCGAAGAAGTGCACGTGGGCTGGACCGGCATCCACGTGAAGGAGGGCACGCACGCCTCCGCCAAGAAGGCCAAGAAGCGCGACGGCGAATGGTACGGCGCGACGAGCGACGGCGTGAGCGGCCGCGACGACGAGGGCAACGAGTTCGTCGTGGGCAACGACGGCGTGGTGATCAACGGCGAGCACTTCGACACCTGGCAGGACGCGCAGGCGCGGTATCATCACGGATGGGATCACGACGACGAGCGCTGGTACGAGCCGTGCGGCTACACGGTGCAGGGCGAACGCTTCGACACGATGGACGAGGCCCGCGCGAAGTACGGTCCCGAGGTGGGCAAGACCATCCCCGTGCGCAAGCACTACCTGCGCGAGTTCGAGAAGTCGTGGGTGAAGTTCCCGTACCCGCTCGTGGTGATCATCGTCTACCTGCTGCTCGGCATTCTCAACGGTGCCTGGGCCATGGGGTTGTTCCTGTTCCTCACCATCCCGCTGTACTACATGGTGGGTCACGCCATCGGGCGCAAGCGCATCGCGCCGCTCGTCTCGGGGTCGTATCCCATCCTCGTGGTGGCCTGGTTCTGCTGGATGGCGTTCGTGCTCAATCAGCCGCATCCGGCCTGGGTGGCGTTCCTCACCATCCCCGTGGTGGAGTGGCTCGTGCACAGCCTGTCGCACTGGTGGCGCGACCGCAAGCGCCGCAAGAAGGCCGCCGAGAACGCCCCCATCGACGTCGACGCGAAGTAGCGCGCGCCGAGCATTCAAAACCGAACGAGCACGCCGGGCGGGCCGCAGCAGCGGCCCGCCTTTGCGTGGGTGCCGTTGGGCAATACGGGGCGGTTGGCGTACAATGGGCCGCAGGGGAGTCATCGGTTGCAGGGGGAGCGTCCGACTCATGGTCAGTTCGTACATCGCGTGGTACCTCTTTTTCGCAGGCGCGGGAGGCGGCGCGTTTCTGCTGGGCTCGTTCGTGGACTTTGCGCTGCGCGTGAGCGACCGGCCATGGCTGCGCTATGCGAGCTCGGTGACCGATGCGGGTCTGCTTGCGGGCCCGGTGCTCGTGGCGCTGGGCGCCGTGTTCCTCACGCTTGATCTGGGCGCGCCCGATCAGGCCTTCCGCTTGTTCTTCACCCCGTCGGGCAGCCTGCTGTCGGCGGGCGCGTGGTCGATCGCGCTGTTTTGCCTGGCCGCGTTCGGCGCCTTCCTGCTGGGTTTCGTGGACGGCGGCCCGGGCGTGCGCGTCGTCGAGACCGCGCTCAGCGTGGTGGCCGCGCTACTGGCGGTGTTCGTGGTGGGCTACGCCGGCGTGTTCCTGTCGCTCTATCCGGCGGTGCCGTTCCTCAACACGCCGCTCGTCCCGGTGCTGTTCGTCGCCTCGGCGCTGGCGACGGGAGCGGCCGCGCTCACGGTGATCGGCTTCTTCCGTTCGATGGGCGACGAGGTGGCCGAGGGCCTCGACAGCCTGCTGCGGCTCGACATGGCGCTCGTGGCAGTGGAGGCGCTGGCGGTCGCGGGCTTCGTGGCGGTCTCCCTGCTGGGCGACCCGGAAGCCGCGCGCTCGGCGCGTCAGCTGCTGTCGGGCTCGTCCTCCATGCTGTTCTGGCTGGGCGTCGTGGTGGCGGGGCTCGTGATCCCGCTGTCGGTGGACGCGGTGTGCCTGCGTGCGCCGAACCCTGTCGTGCTGGCGGTGGGGGCGGCCGGTACGCTTGTGGGCGGCGCGTGCCTGCGCTTCGCGCTGCTCATGGCGGCGCAGCGGTTCTGCCTTGCGGGCATGGGCGTGCTCGCGTTCTGGATGTAGCGCACCTGTCATTGCGATATGTGATACTATGACAATCACTATGATTGAAAAGACCATCGAAAAAGAAGTCGCGTTCGACGCCATGGGCTCGTTTCAAGTGGACGAGAAGAGCGGCGTGCCCCTGTGGATTCAGATCCGCAAGCGCCTCGTGTTCCTCATCACCTCGGGAAAGTACGAGCGCGGCGAGCGTTTGCCGTCGGTGCGCGAGCTGTCCGTGCAGCTGGGCGTGAACTACAACACCATCAACAAGGTGTATCAGGACCTCGAGCGGGACGGCTACATCTTCACGAAGCGCGGGCGCGGCACGTACGTGTCGGACCTCAAGAACGTCGACCTGTCGGCCATCGGCCAGGACGTCGAGGCGCTCGCGGTGGATTTCGTGCAGCAGGCGCTGGCGAAGGGCATGACGCCCGAGGATATTCATGACCTGGTGAGCGAACAGATTTTGCTCCTGGGAGGGCACGCGTAGGGGACGCGTCCCGAGGGCAGCGGGGGAGCCATCGTGCGAAGCAGATCGAAGCGAAGCGAAGAGAAGCGGGCGGAAGCCGCGACGCAGCCCATAGGCATGACTGCGCCCGTCGGCCGCAAGACCTCGCGCAACAGCGTGTACCTGTTCGCGGCCTCGCTGTTCCTCATCGTGGCCGGCGGCATCCTGGCGCTGTTCTGGAGCGTGCTCACCTCGGCCGTGGTCATCGCCGCGGTGGTAGCGGGCTTCGTCGTGGCGTTCAGCATCCGCATCGCGCCGCAGTGGGAGCGCGTCGTGGTACTGCGCCTGGGTAACTTCAACCGCATCGCCGGGCCGGGCCTCTACTTCGTCATCCCCGTGATCGAGCACGCCACTGCCCACATCGACCAGCGCATGATCACCACGCCGTTCACGGCCGAGGAAGCGCTCACGGCCGACCTCGTGCCGCTCGACATCGACGCCGTGCTGTTCTGGATGGTGTGGAATCCCAAGGACGCGTGCGTCGAGGTGGAGGACTACGCATCGGCCATCTGGTGGGCCGCGCAGACGGCCCTGCGCGACGCCGTCGGCCGCATCAACCTGGCCGAGGTCGCCACGCGCCGCGAGCAGATCGACAGCGAGATCAAGGAAATCCTCGACGAGAAAACGCGCTCGTGGGGCATCTCGGTCGTGTCGGTTGAAATCCGCGATATCGCCATCCCCAAGGAACTGCAGGACGCCATGTCGAAGGAAGCGCAGGCCGAGCGCGAGCGCAACGCGCGCCTGCTGCTCGCCGAAATCGAGAAGGACATCTCCGAGATGTTCGTCGACGCGGCGGCCGTCTACGACCGCAACGACAAGGCGCTCCAACTGCGTACGATGAACCTCATCTACGAGAGCGTGAAGGAGAAGGGCGGCCTCGTGATCGCCCCCAGCGCCTTCGGCGAGGCTTTCAACAACATCGAGGGCTTCTTGAAGTAGCGTCCCGCAGCGCCGCGGACCGACATGCCGTGCGCGGGAAGCCCGGCACGGTCGCCTGGGAAGCTAGAACAAATGTTTCACGTGAAACATTCGAAGAAGGGGAACCCGTCGCCCCTGCATTCCATCCCGCATTCCATCCTGCGTTCAACCCCGCATTCCATCCCCCTCGCTCCCTCCACCATGCTCAAGATAGAATAATTCCAGTGATTGACTGTCATAGAATAATAGAGTACCTTGACAGCAGACACTAAGCGGTGTCGGAGGGGCAGCCGCTGGAGTTGAACGGGTGCCCTCGTAGACGAGGCGTGAAGGGGGTAGCACCATGAGCGGAGACGGCAAGGGTATCAGCCGGAGGGGTTTCGTAGCGGGTGCGGGAGCAACCGCACTGGGCGTGGGGCTTGCGGGCGGCGTCGTTGGATGCGCGCCGGGCAAGGAGCAGGAACCCGAGCAAGCAGCAGGCGTCGAAAAAACCGCCTACGATCCCAACGCAGGCGAGTGGATTCCCACCACCTGCAACATGTGCTTCAACAACTGTTCCATCAAGGCGCACGTGATCGATGGCGTGGTGGTGGAGTTGACGGGCAACCCGGAGAGCTCCATCGGTCGTGGGCACATCTGCGGCAAGGGTGCCGCGGGCATCATGCAGCTCTACGATCCCAACCGCATCACGAAGCCGATGAAGCGCACCAACCCCAAAAAGGGCTTTGACGAAGACCCCGGTTGGGAAGAGATCAGCTGGGACGAAGCGTACAACCTGGTAGACGAGCACGTGAAGGCGGCCATCGAGCGCAGCGGCCCGCATGCCGTCACCGGCATGTCCATGGTGGCTAGCCAGATCGGCTCGCTGGTACGCCACACGGCGCTCGGCGTCATCTACGGCAACGCCGAGGGAAGCTGCTCGGACATCTGCGGTGCCGGCATCCATCAGATCGAGTACCTGCTCACGGGCACGGGCAACGCGCGTCCCGATTACACCAACTGCAACTACGTTCTGCAGTTCGGAACCAACGCCGGCACGGCCACGCGCCACGGCTTCAACATGACCGTCGAGCCCTTCGCCGAGCGTCGCAAGAACGGCTTGCGCCACGTGGTGTTCGACCCGCATATGGGCGCTGCGGGCGAGAAGGCCGACCTGTGGGTGCCCATCCGTCCCGGCACCGATGCCGCCGCGGCCCTCGCTATCGCCTACGTGCTCGTCCACGAGGAGAGCCTCATCGACGTCGAGTTCCTCACGAACCGCACCAACGGCCCGTCCCTGGTCGATCTCGAAACCAAGCGCATCGTCTTCGACGAGAAGACCGGGCATGCGCTGTACATGGATTCCGACGGCGCTGCGAAGCCGTACGACGCGTGCAGCGCTCCCCAACTCGAGGGTACGTTCGAGGTGGACGGAAAGCAGTGCTCCACGGGCTTCACGCTGTATAAAGAGCACCTTGAGACGTACACGCCCGAGTATCAAGAGCCGATAACCACGGTTCCCGCGGCCACCATCCGCCAGATCGCCAAAGAGTTGGGAGAGGCTGCCTGCATCGGCCAGACCACGGAGGTCGAGGGCGTGAAGCTGCCGTACCGTCCCGCCGCTGTCGATGCCTTCTCCGGCGTCACGCGTCACAAGCACGCGTTTCACAGCTGCTGGGCCGTGCTGAGCTTGAACAACCTCATCGGCGCGACGAACTCCGTTGGCGGGTTCTGCGGCTTCGACCCCATCTGCAACGGCTGGGCCGACGGCAACCCGAACATGGCATGGCGTCCCGGCATCTGGGAGCCCGAAGGCCTCATCGACTGCGCCGGCCTGCTGCTCGCGTTCCCGAACTCCTATTACAAGAAGGTATACGAGAGCGATTACACGCCCACCACCATGGGCATGATGGAGCTCCAGCCCATTTCTGAGGATAACCACTTCGAGCACATCGCCCAAGCTCATCCCGACTTGTACCACACGCAGGCGGCCGAAGTGGCCCTGTGCTATGCGTGCAACCCGCTCAAGTGGTGGGGCAACTACGACGAGCAGGCCGAGATCTTCAAGAATTACGAGTACGTGGTGGGCATCGACATGTTCTTGAACGAGTCGTCCTACTTCTACGACGTGTTCCTGCCCGAATGCTGCTATCTGGAGCGCACCGAGCCGCTGCCCCATGCGGCGGGCAACCACCGCGTCATCGGCGGCATGGGCAACCCGTGGACCGTTCCCGTGTGGCAGAAGGTGGTCGAGCCCAAGGACGACGCGCCCTCCAGCTGGCAGCTGTTCGGCGAATTGGCCAGCCGCGCCGGAAAGAACGCCGAGTTCATCGCCACGCTCAACGGCATGTTCCGCGTGAAGGAGGAGTACTCGGTGCCCCTGGACCAGAAGCTGGACGTGGAAGCGTTCGCCGATTCCATCCTCAAATCCAACATCGACGCGGAACACGACTTCGCATGGCTGAAGGAGCACGGCGTGTACGATCACCCGCGCACGGTGGACGAAGTGTACATCTGGGCGAACGGCGATCCGGGCCGCGTGCCGCTGTACTTCGACTTCATGCTGGAAGCGAAGGAGAAGGTGGAAGCCAAGGCCGCCGAGTTGGGAATTCCTTGGGAAACCGACGACTACCAGGCGCTGCCCGACTGGAAGCCCGGCTGCGGATACGAGGTGGCCGACCCCGACTTCGACATCCTGCCCGTGTACTACACCGATGCCATCAACACCGATTCGTGGCTGATGGAGAATCCGTTCATCAACGAGATCAACGAAGAGAACCCCTACGGCTACACCATCGAGATCAATGCGACCACGGCGCAGGCGAAGGGGCTCGCCAACGGCGACAAGGTGAAGCTCGTCACCGCCGACGGCGTGTCGGTGGAGGGCGTGCTGGCAACGTCCGAGGGCGTGCATGCCGAATGCGTGGGCGTCATCGGCGGCCATTGGGGCTCGAAGTCGGCCTACATGCCCATCGCGAAGGACAAGGGCGTTCCCATCGTGCACCTGATTCCCGGTCAGACTCCCGACCGCATGGACCATGTGTGCTCGGCGTTCGACCAGTGCATACGTGTCAAGCTCGAGAAGATCGCGTAAGGGGAGGAGTGAATCATGACGTATGGAATGCTGATCGATCTTAAGAAATGCGTGGGCTGTCACGCGTGTGCCGTGGCGTGCAAGGAGGCGCACGGCACCCCTCCGGGAGTTACGCGCTCCCACGTCAAGCGCGAGTTCGAGGGCGAGTACCCGCATGCGGTGAAGCACGTGGTTCCCATGCTGTGCATGCATTGCGAGAATCCGCCGTGCGTGGAGGTGTGCCCCACCGAGGGCGCCACGTACAAGCGCGAGGACGGCATCGTGGTGGTGGACAAGGAGAAGTGCATCGGGTGCAAGTCTTGCATCATGGCCTGCCCCTACGGCGCGCGATACTACCGCGAGACCGAGGACGGCTACTTCGGCTCCGAGCTCAACGAGTACGAGGCCGTCATGTATCCCACCATGCCGCAGGGCCGCGTGGACAAGTGCACCTTCTGCGTCGAGCGCATCGACGCGGGCAACAACGAGCCGCAGGCCTGTGTGGCGGCGTGCCCGGCCGGCGCCCGCGTGTTCGGCGACCTTGAGACGCTCAAGAAGCAGGCGGAAGCTGACGACGGGTTCCAGCTGCTGCCCGAATCGAACACGAACCCCTCGGTCTGGTACGCCCCGAGCACGGTGAACGCCTAGCGCCTCACCTGCAACGACCTTCCCTCCCTCCCCGGATGGCGGCCCGCGTGCCGGGCCGCCATCCACCCGTGCGCCGCAGCGGCGCACGGTACGACGAAAGGGGCGCCCTATGGCTCAGCATCACGCGTATGCGGTTGTCAGCACTGGCTCGAAGGTTGGTTCGTGCGTACATAGTTCGGTGACCCGGTTCGACGGCGAGAGGCTCTCGGTACGCGATGACGCGATCGTCCAAGAAGAGGTGCTGAGCGTCATGGTGAACGGCGTGCGGCACCACGAGATGACCTGTTCGCCATGGGACGTTGAAGAGTTGGCGGTAGGAAGCCTGTTCTTGTCGGGCTGCATCGAGCGGCGCGAGCAGGTATGCGGCATCGAGGTTGACCTCGAAGCGGGCGCGGTGTACGTGACGGTAGACGATGCCGCCCGTCAGGGGCGCAGCACCGTGGCGCTGCCGGATGGCGGCGTGGTGCTGACCGGGGTGTTCGAGCCCGCCTCTACGGCGCTCTTCAAACCCGTGACGTCGCAGGTCTCCGTGCTGGCGCGCACGGTGGTCGAACGCGTCGCCCTGCTGGAAGACCGCTCGCTGCTGTTTCGCCGCACGGGCGGCGTCCACAGCGCCGTGCTCGTCGACGAGCACGGGGTGATCGCCTGGTTCGAGGACATCGGGCGCCACAGCGCCGTCGACAAGCTGGCCGGATGGTGCTTCCTCAACGACGTGGATGTGTCGAACAAGATGCTCCTGTTCAGCGGCCGCGTGCCGCGCGAGATCATCGTCAAGGTGATCCGTCTGGGCTGCCCCGTCATCGCGTCTCCCGGTGCGCCTACCAACCTGTCCATCGACCTGGCGCAACGCTGGGGCGTCACCCTCGTCGGCTTCGCCAAGCACGGTGCCTTCAACGCCTACACCCATCCCGAACGCATCTGCTAGGGGCGTCGTGGTGACGGTGACGCTGCCTCGACGGGCATACGGGCATACGGGCATAAAAAACCGCGCGCCCTGAGGGACGCGCGGTCGAGGTTGCCTCAGCGCCTACCTATATATAGGTAGAGCGAGCATGGTTGCCCAAGCGGGGCAGGGCGGCTTAGCGCTCGTCGTTGCCTTTGTTGGCGAAGCGGCTGTAGTTGTACCCGCCGGCACTCGCCTTCTTCTTGCCCTCGTGCTGCTTGGAGCCGTGCTTGTCGCCGTTCGCGCTCGAGTGCTTCTTCTTCTCGTTCAGCTCGAGGCGACGCTTCGCGTGATCCATGTTGTTGCTGCGCGGGCCGTCGGCCTTGTCGAAGGAGCGCTTGCCCTCGGCGCGCTTGCCGCGGCCGGGACGGTTGTCGGTGCGGCTGTCAGAGCGCTCGTCCGTGCGGTTGTCGCGCTTCTCAGGGCGCTCGTCGCGGTTGCCGTACGCGCGCTTCTCGCCGTGCTTGGCACCGGACGGACGGTCGCCGCCCGAGCGCTTGCCGGCGTAACCGCCGCTCTTGTTGCCCTTGTAGCCGCCCTTTTTCGGCGAGCCGCCCTTCTTGCCCTTCTCGATGTCGGCCATGTTCAGCTCGTACGTCTCAAGCTCCATGATGGCGATGTCCTTGCCGATGAGCTTTTCGATGTCGCCGAGCGTGCGGCGCGATTCGCGGGTGACGAACGAGATGGCGTAGCCTTGCTCGCCCGCGCGACCCGTGCGGCCGATGCGGTGCACGTAGTCCTCGGGCATGTCGGGCAGGTCGAAGTTGATGACGTGGTCCACGTCGGGCACGTCGATACCGCGCGCCAGCACGTCGGTGGCCACGAGGATGGACGTCCTACCGCGACGGAAGTTGTCGAGGGCGCGCTTGCGCTGGCCCTGCGACTTGTCGGAGTGGATCGACTCGGCGCGGTAGCCGGCGTCGCACAGCGCTTCGGCGCAGTCCTCGGTGCGGTTCTTCGTACGCGCGAACACGATGATGCGGTCCGAGCCCTTTTCCTCGAGCACGGCCTGCAGCAGCTCGGGCTTCTTGAAGTTCTGGATGGGCATCATGTACTGGGCGACGTTCTTTGCCGTCTCGCCGTTGCGGGCGATTTCCACGATGGCCGGGTCGTTCAGCAGCGATCCGAGGTTCTTCTGGATGGACTGGTCGATGGTGGCCGAGAACAGCAGCGTCTGGCGATCGGCCGGCGTCGCGTCCACGATGGTGGTGACGGCGGGCAAAAAGCCCATGTCGAGCATGCGGTCGGCCTCGTCGAGCACGAGCGACTTGATGCCGCTCAGGTCGATGACGCCCTTGTTCATGAGGTCGTTCAGGCGGCCAGGCGTGGCGATGAGCACGTCGGTGCCACGGCGAATCTCGTTGATCTGCGGGCCGTACGGCGTGCCGCCGAACACGGTGGTCACGTAGTGGCCCGTCTTGCGCGTGATCTGCATGCAGGTCTGGGAGATCTGCTGCGCTAGTTCGCGGGTGGGGCTCACCACGAGCACGCGGGGAGCGCGCTTGCCCTTCTTGCCGCGGGGCAGGGTGCTCAGGATGGGCAGCAGGAACGCGGCGGTCTTGCCGGTGCCGGTGCTGGCGGCGGCGATGAGGTCGCGACCTTCCAGGACCAACGGGATGGCCTGCAATTGTACGGGGGTGGGATTTTCGTAGCCCAGACGCTCAACAGCGGCAAGGGCGGCCTCGGACAAGCCGAGGTCGGCAAAGTTCTGCATATTCGTTTCCGTTTCTCTTCGTGCGCGCCCGATGCGCGCTCATTCGGTCGCACCCGCTCCTGCGGTGTGCTTGCGCTTGACTCGAGCCGCTTTCTGCTATCCGTTGGCGATTGCGCGAAAAGAAACAGACAAGAATTTCGTGTAAAGCGACTGATTATTTTCCTTCGTTTCGGACGAAAAAGGAAGGAGAATGTAAAAAAAGACGCGGAATGTGTAACAAACTCCATGAAAATGGACGGGTTTTCTGGTATGGCGACGGCCGTGCCGACCGCCGGCGCAGGATGTGTACATATGGTGACCGGATGGGATGGATTTCAGAATTTATGATGAGCTACATCACCGTTGACGTGGGAAAACGAAAAAACTCGGGGGGGGGGGGGCTTCTTGGAGGATCGTTTTTTCTGTTGCTAAACCGCTACCGTGCTATTATCATGGGGTAGGAACAAAGGCATTCCCCGGCTCAAAATGTGGTTGAAGGATGGGCGAGGGGAGGCAGACGATAGGATGAGCATATTCCCCATGGGATTTGACGATAACAATAACAGGACGACCCCCGGTCGTCATGGTGCCTCCGCCCCGCGCGGAGGTTCTCGCACATACGGGCAGGGTTCCGCTGCCCCGCGTGGCGCGGCGCCGCAGGGCGGTCGTCCCTACCCGCAAGGTACCGGCTACGCGCCGCGCCCGACCGGCCCCTCGAACCATGCCTCGTATCCGGGTCAGCAGCCGGCCAATTTCGGCTACCCCGCGCAGGGCGACGAAATCGTGCGCGTGCGCAAGAAGCGCAAGAAGCACCGCAAGCTGAAGCGAGCGGCTCTCATTGCGCTCGCCGTCGTCGTGGTGCTCGTGGGCAGCGTCGTCGCGTACGGCGCGTGGTACACGGGCACGCTTTCCAGCAACATGGCGCTCGATGCACAGGAGAAGACCGAGCTCGACAACGTGCTCGCGCCGGTCGATACCCAGATGCAGCCGTTCTACGTGCTGCTCGTGGGCTCCGACAACTGGGAAACCTACGGTGAGCGCTCCGACGCGCTCGTGCTCGTGCGCGTCGATCCCGTGAAGCATGCCATCACGATGGTGTCGGTGCCGCGCGACACGCCGTACGAGCTCAACGGTTCGGTGGGCAAGATCAACTACGCGTTCGCCGACGGCGGTGCGGCGGGGGCGGTCACGGCCGTGCAGGAACTCACGGGCGTGAAGATCTCCGACTACGTGGAAATCGAGTTTGCCGGCTTGGCCGAGTTCGTCGATTCCGTCGGCGGCATCTACGTCGACGTTCCCTATACCATTGATTACCAGGTGTACACGAACGATCAGGATGTCGTGCACATCGAGGCCGGCAACCAACTGCTCAACGGCGAGCAGTGCGTGGCCCTCGCCCGTATGCGCACCGCCTACGGCGAGGATCAGGAAGCCATCCGCCAGTCCAACGTCCGCGCGATGGCCATGGCCCTCATGAAGAGCGTGCTGCAGGCTCCTCCGGCCGAGATCCCCGGCCTCGTGCAGAGCCTGTCCCAGTGCGTCTCCACGAACATCGACCTGCAGACGATGATCTCGCTTGCAACCGATTTCGCCCAGGCGGGCGACCCCACCATCTACACCTGCACGGGTCCCTACAAGGGCGACTTCATGGAAGAGTACGGCGGTCAGTGGCTGTGCTACGAGGATCCCGAGGGTTGGGCGACGCTCATGCAGGCGGTCGATTCCGGCGAGAACCCGGAGGCGGCGGCAACTACGGTGAACGGCAAATAGCGGCTTAGCGGCGCTTTTGATGAGAAAGACGAACGAATGACACTGCTCGAACTATTCAAACTCCTGCGCAAGCACCTCGCCTTAGTCGTGGCGCTGCCCATCGTGCTCGCCATCGCAACGGCGGGCTTCAGCTGGGGCATCATGCAGAACCAGTACACGGCCACCGTGTCGGTGTACGTGCTCACCGCCAAGGACGACGCGAATTCGAACACCACCGCGTACAACGACCTCACGGCCAGCCAGCTCATGGCGAACGACATCGCCACCCTGGCGAAGTCCGAGACCGTGCAGAAGCGCACGGCCGAGTCGCTCGGCATGGCGTCGCTTTCCGGCTACAAGATTTCGGTCGAGGCAGGCACCACCACGCGCGTCATCAGCATCTCGGTGACCGCCGGCAAGGCCGATGCCGCCTCCATCGTGGCCAACGAGATCGCCTCGGTGCTCTCGACCGTCGCGCAGGACGTCATGGGCGTCGAGAGCGTGAACGTGGTCGACGCCGCCCAGGTGCCCGAATCGCCCTCGGGTCCGCCGCGCACCATGTACACGGCGGTGGCGTTCCTCGCCGGCATCTTCCTCGCGGTTGCCATCGTGGTGCTGCTGGACATGCTGAACACGCGGGTGCGCAACCCCGAAGAAGCCGAAGAGCTGTTGGGTGTGCCGGTCATCGGCCGTATCCCCACCATCAAGGGTTAGGAGGGAGCAACCATGGCCAAGAAAAAGAAGCAGTCATCCAATCAGCTCGAGGTGCAGAACGCGGCGAAGACGCTGTTCGCGAACATCCGCTTCATGTCGCCTGACAACCCCATCCGCTCCATCGTCATGACGAGCTCGGTGCCGAACGAGGGCAAGTCCACGTGCTCCGTGGAGCTGGCGCGCGCCATCGCGACGTCCGGCAAGACGGTGCTGCTCGTGGAGGCCGACATGCGTCGCCGCACGCTCGCGACCATGCTGAACGTGCGCCCTGCGGCCGGCGTGTATGCGGTGCTCACCGACGCGGCCACGCTCAAGACGGCCGTGACGGCCACGCAGACGCCGAACCTGTTCTTCCTCGACGTCGAGCCGAACATCCCGAACCCGGCCGACATCATCTCCTCCAAGCGCTACCAGAAGCTCGTGACCACGCTTGAGGACAGCTACGATTACGTGATTTTCGACATGCCGCCGGTGGGCACGTTCGTCGACGCCGCCATCCTGTCCACGCTCGTGGACGGCACCGTGCTGGTGGTGAAGCCGGGCGCGACGAAGCGCACCGAGCTCGTGGACGCATGCGACCAGCTCAAGAAGGCCGATGCGAACATCCTCGGTATCTGCGCGACGTTCTGCGAAGGCACCGGTTCCGAATACTACTACGCCTACTACACCAAGGACGGCGGCCGTGTGAAGGACGACGGCGATGTGGCTGCGCTGCAGACCGACACGCGCGTGCCCGTTCCCGCGGTTGGTCGTCGCGCGAATCGCGGTGCGCAGGGGAGTGCTGTTCCGGCCGGTGGCCGGGGCGGATTCGCCAAAGCCGAGCCGCCGATGGGAAGAGGGCGTAACGCTCGATGAGAGATCTGCATTGCCATATCCTTCCCGGCGTTGACGACGGTGCGCGCAACTTGGACGAGTCTCTTGCCATGCTCGAGGCTGCCAAGGCGGCGGGCATCACGTCCATCGTGTGCACCCCGCACGTGCGCGATCCGTACTTCGATTTCGACGCGATGTGGGATGCCTACGAGCTGCTCGTGGCGCATGCCGACGGGTTTCCGCTCACGATGGGCTTTGAGGTGAACCACGCGAAGCTCATGGAGTTGGGTATGGAATGGGCTGATCATCTGCATTACGACGGCACGAACGAGTTTTTGCTTGAGCTATCCACGAGGGCGGGCAAGCCCGACTTCGAGATATACGAGCGCACCATCTTCGAGCTGCAAGGGAAGGGCTACCAGGTGATCATCGCCCATCCCGAGCGCTACCGCGCCATTCAGGAAGACGTCGAAGTGGCGCGCAACCTGGTGAAGATGGGTTGCAAGCTGCAGGCGTCGGCCGACTTCATCGCCGGCGGCCGCATGGGCGCCGAGCGCAAGCCGGCGAAGCGCCTGTTCGAGGAGAACCTGTACGCGTACATCGCGAGCGACGCGCACCGGGTGGAGCACTACGACTACTTCGCGGATGCGAAGCGTACCTATCGCACGCGCGGCGCGCACGCGCGCATTTGATCGACGGCTTCCTGCCGTTAGGCCACAGGTCCGTCCTGTGATCTAACGGCAGGAAACTGCACCGCCTCTCACGGATGGCCTGCGAGCCGCTGCGTGAGGCGTACATATCTTGAGGAAAGCGGGATCGTCGCTGGGTGCGCGTTCCGGATCGATCAAGAGGATGCATATCGTTGTTGCGTTTTGGCCGAATGGCTAGGGCGAAGCCGTATTTTATTTCGTCTTGCCAGGGGGGTGATGGCATTGTGGTACGTCGTGCAAACGGTCGGCGGCCAGGAAAAGCATGTGCTTGACCTGATCAACAAGCTGGTCGACGAAGAACTGATCCAAGAAGCGTTCATCCCTCAATACGAGGTCAAGAAGCGTATCCAAGGCGTGTGGAAACAGCGCGTCGAGGTACTGCTGCCCGGCTACATTTTCGTAGTCACGAATCAACCAGGGAAACTGCGGGAGTCGCTGCGAAGCGTTCCCAAGTTCACCAGACTCCTCGGCAACAACGATGTGTTCACCCCTCTCGACGATCAAGAAGTCGCCTTTATCAATGCGTTCACGAAGCCCGATCACCGTGTGGTCGAACTCTCGAGCGGCGTGATAGAAGGGGACGAGATCGTGATCCTCAACGGCCCGCTCATGCATCACACGGGCCTCATCAAGAAGCTCGATCGCCATAAGCGTCTGGCGTATCTGGAGATGGAGATTCTTGGCCGTATCAAAACCATCAAAGTCGGATTAGAGATTGTTCGAAAAAAACCCTGACAACTCAATAGACCTCACCGCCGGCGGAGCCGCCGCGCTGATCGACGACTACGCGTCAGCAGGGGAGCCCCAACAGGATACCCCTACGCCCCCAAAGTCTGATAAGCGCGGTTATGTAAAGTCAACCGAAACGCTCGGGGATCCGGGGGTTTGCGCCGAGCATCTCGAGGCATCCGATGTCGCCTTCCTCGCCCCCGAGCTCACGAGCGAGGCCGAGGGCCCCCTCCGCGCCCCCGAGCGCGCCGACGGGCGCCTGGGCTACCGCTTCGCGAAGCGCGCCTTCGACATCGCCTTCTCGCTCGCCGCGATAGCGGTGCTGATCGTCCCCTCGATCGCGCTCTGCATCGCCATCCGCGCCGAGAGCCCCGGCTTCCCGATCTACTCCCAGAAGCGCGTCGGGCGCATCGGGCGCGGCGGCGAGGTGCGCACCTTCGACATGTACAAGTTCCGCTCCATGAGCGCCGACGCCGACGAGCGCCTGGCGGACCTGGCCGAGCTCAACGAGGCCGACGGCCCGCTGTTCAAGATCAAGGACGATCCGCGCGTCACGCGCATCGGCCGCTTCATCCGCAAGCACTCAATCGACGAGCTGCCCCAGTTCCTCAACTGCCTCGCAGGCCAGCTCTCCTGCGTGGGCCCCCGCCCGCCCCTGCCCTCCGAGGTGGCCCAGTACGACGGGCGCGCCATGCGCCGCCTGTCCGTCAAGCCCGGCCTCACCGGCTACTGGCAGGTGTCCGGGCGCAGCGACACGACGTTCGACGACATGGTGGAGTTGGACCTCAAGTACATCGAGGAGCGCTCCTTCCTGGTCGACCTGCGCGTGATCGCGAAGACGGCCGTCATGATGCTCGACGGCAAGGGGGCCTGCTAGATGGGCGACGGGGTCAGGCACGTCTACATCGTGGGGTGCAAGGGCATCCCCGCCCGCTACGGGGGCTTCGAGACGTTCGTCGAGAAGCTCACCGAGAACAGGGCGTCGGACGGCATCCGCTACCACGTGGCCTGCGCGGTCGACGAGATGCCGGAGGAGCCCGAGTACGAGCACAACGGCGCCCACTGCTTCTGCGTCGAGTGGCGCCCGATAGGCGCCGCGCGGGCGGTCGCCTACGACCTCGACGCGCTCGGATGGGCGATCCGCCACGCCGAGCGCAACGGCGTCGAGCGCCCCGTCTTCTACGTGCTCGCCTGCAGGATCGGGCCCTTCGTCGGCCGCTTCGCCCGCAGGATACGCAAGATGGGCGGCGCCCTGCTCGTCAACCCCGACGGACACGAGTGGATGCGCGCGAAGTGGAGCGCGCCGGTGCGCAGGTACTGGAAGGTCTCCGAAGCGGGCATGGTCAAGCACGCCGACCTGCTCGTCTGCGACAGCAGGACCATCGAGCGCTACATCCGAGAGGAGTACGCCCGCTTCTCGCCCGAGACGACCTACATAGCCTACGGCGCGGACACGGCCCCCTCCCGGCTCTCCGACGACGACCCCGCCTTCGCGGGATGGCTCGAGCGCAACGGCCTGGAGCCGGGCGGCTACTACCTCGCCGTGGGCCGCTTCGTCCCCGAGAACAACTACGAGACGATGATCCGCGAGTTCATGGCGTCGGGCACGCGGCGGCCCTTCGCCCTCGTCACGGGCGTCGACGAGGGGTTCCTCGACGAGCTCGAGAAGCGCACGGGCTTCCGCGGCGACCCCCGCATCAGGTTCGTCGGCACGGTCTACGACCAGGAGCTGCTCAAGAAGGTCCGCGAGGGCGCCTTCGCCTACCTGCACGGCCACGAAGTCGGGGGCACGAACCCGAGCCTGCTCGAGGCGCTCGCCTCCACGCGGCTCAGCCTGCTGCTCGACGTCGGCTTCAACCGCGAGGTGGCCGAGGACGCCGCGCTGTACTGGACGAAGGAGGAGGGGGATTTGGCGAGGCTGATTAGGAGTGCAGAGAGTCTCTCCTTATTAAAGACGCGTCAATTCGACGAAGACTCCACCGATAGGGTTCATGGGCTTTTCTCTTGGTCTCAAATCGTGGCTCGGTACGAGAGCCTACTAACTGCTTTGCACGCAAGCAAGCACAGCTGAGAAGGGAACACAATGTCTTTGTATCAAAGTTTGCTTTCCGGGGATGACAAGGTATCTGTGATTGGTCTTGGATACGTCGGAATGCCCATCGCGGTCGAATTTGCCAAGAAACTCTCTGTTGTCGGATATGATCTTAATGATGAAAAAATAGATTTATATCTCCGTGGTGTTGACCCGACAAATGAGGTTGGGAATGAGGCGATAGCCTCTACTTCCGTTGAGTTCACTTCGGATCCAAAGCGATTGAGGGAAGCAAGATTTCATATTGTTGCAGTTCCTACACCTATTAATGCAGACAAAACGCCAGATCTTACGCCTGTGGAAGCCGCATCTGAAATACTTGGGAAAAACTTGGCGGAGGGCTCGGTAATCGTGTTCGAATCGACAGTGTACCCAGGTGTGACCGAAGATATTTGTATTCCCATCTTGGAGAAGGCATCGGGTCTCAAAAGCGGCGTTCACTTTAAGGTTGGTTATTCTCCAGAGAGAATTAATCCTGGAGACAAAGTACATACTCTTACCAAGATCAGGAAGATAGTTTCTGGTATGGATGAAAGCAGTTTAAAACTGATTCAAAGTGTATACGACCTCATTATTGAAGCGGGTACTTATCCAGTTGCTTCAATAAAAACCGCAGAAGCGATTAAGGTTGTAGAAAACAGCCAACGGGATATTAATATTGCATTCATGAATGAGCTTGCAATGGTTTTTGATCGTATGGGAATCGACACTAACGAAGTAGTCGATGGAATGAATACGAAATGGAATTCGCTTGGTTTCAGGCCGGGCCTTGTTGGTGGGCATTGCATTGGCATAGATCCATACTATCTTACATACGAGGCTGAAAAACTTGGATATCATTCGCAGATTATTCTCTCAGGGCGCAAAGTAAACGACGGCATGGGCGAGTTTGTTGCTGATATAACAATTAGAGAAATGGTAAGGGAAGGCCTCGCTCCAAGAAATGCTAAAGTCGCCGTTTTCGGATTAACTTTTAAAGAAAACTGTCCCGATACTAGAAATTCAAAGGTCAATGACATTCTCATTCGTCTTCAAGAATTTGGCGTTCGTCCTTGCGTGGTCGATTCTTGGGCGCAAGAAGACGAGGTTGAAAAAGGGTATGGGCTAAGTCTCTTGTCTATAGAAGAAGTGACTTGTGTTGATTGCATCATATTGGCAGTAGCTCATGAAGAATTCGCTAACCTCAATCCGGAAGACTATTTAAAGTTTTATGAAAACAATGCATCAAAAAAGAAGATAATGATCGATGTCAAGGGACTGCTGGACAGTGACCGCATGAAGGCGTGCGGATTTCTTCACTGGAGGCTTTAGTCGGTTTATGAAAGAAAGTCTCATTTTCATTCCCTTTCAGGATGCCTATTGCTTTCTCAATGATGGTATTCTGACTCGTGAGTACGCCGCACTACTGCAGCTAAAAAGGTATGGAGCAAAGAGTTTTACACTCGTAAACAAGCCTCGTACAATTTTAGATGCAAGGCGATTTGACATCGACGAGGCTCGATTTCCGCAGGGAACTCACGAGTCAGAAGCACGTTACATTCTCGAAAATGCGTTGACTATCAACCCTGCGAGTTTATTGGATCCTCGACAAGTACTTGGTAAAAGGAAGTGGTGGTCTAGTGGGTATATGAGAGCACTCCCTCTTATCAAAAAGGACCTCAGCCAATCGCTAGCTTATTCGAATAATCCTTTTTCATGGAAATTGCTTCTTGAGTTGAAGCAAAGAGGATGCACCATATGCTTCGACGCGATGGACAATATGTCAACATACCCTCATTTTTGGAAAAAGGAACAAGAAGAAGCTTACTTTGGATATAGGACTGTCCTTCAGTTCGCTGATTTCACAAGTGTTAACTCTCTTCGTACAAAACAGTTTTTCCTTGATGAGTTTGATAAAGATGTTCCCCTCATCAAGAACGGAGTGTTCCAGAACATATTAAGACCGCATGCAAGGACGTCGCAAGTCGAATACGTTACAGAACTCAAGAGCGCCTACCGTACTTGTGCGGGTTTTGTTGGCAAAATTGGCATGCGAATTGATCATAGGCTAATCAAGCATATAGCAAACGAAGTGCGGGATTGCTTATTTGTATTCGTTGGCCCAAAATTGAATGGACAGTGCAGGGACTTCGATGACGTGGTGAGCGAGTGTCCCAATGTTATCAAGCTCGACGCGATCCCTTCTGCCTATCTGTTTGAAATGCTTGACGTCTTCGACTTTTTGATGATCCCTTACTCTGTAGGAAAAAATGAAAACTCGGGAGATCCGTTAAAGCTGTACCAGTACTTTTTAACTGGCAAGCCCATTCTTTGCACTTCAATAAAAGAAGTTGATAGCTACGCTCATCTTATTACCGTCTCAGACAATTGCAACGTGTGGGCTGATCGGCTACGTCAGGATGCAGCTTTACACGACTACTCCTCAGTTGTCGATGACATTACTTGGGAGCATCGTTTTGAGCCACTAGCTGAATTCTGCAAAGGGCTTGCATGATCCCGAAAACAAAATCGTATATGGTAAAACAGATAGGTGGTGCTTGTGCCGGAAGGCAAAAGGTGCTCTATTTCATTGTTGCTGTAGCGTTGTACTCAAACGTGCTAAGGGCATTTTTTGGTTCATGGAGCACAATAACGTCGGATATAGTATTGGTTGTAGCTTTAATATCTCTTTGCTCGTACCGATGGAATCCGAAACATAGCAAGCTTTTGAACTGTATTTTTATGTCATGCTTGTTGCTGATTATTCTCAGTGTATTTGAAATAGCCAATCCAAATATTACCAATCGTCTTTACTCCGTCATCGAGTTTAGAAAGACTTTTTTTCAGTTCATAGTCTTATTTGTCGCTTATGCGCTATTTCATTCTGAAAATAGCAAATCTGATTCAGCCTTCTATCGTTTGATAAGGTTCATAGTACTGATATCGATACCCCTCATTGTCTACGGTATCAAGCAGTTTTTCTATACTGATAGTATCGATATACAGCTATACTCACTTATGGACTCGGACCAATACACTTCTCGGTATGGCGCAACGATAAGGGCTATCTCTTTTTTCTCTGGTCCTTTTCATTACGGGATGTTTTGCTCGATTATCTTTTCCTTGAGTATGTATCTCGTGTTCCGATCTGGTAAACGTAGGTATTATTTTGTATCTATGTTATCCATTCTTGGAGTGTATTGCTCCTACACAAGGACAAATTTTGTATGTGTTGCCATCGTGTTGTGCTTAGCTTTGGTAATTGGCGGTTCCGACAGTTCCTCAAAGAGCCAACTATCGTTCAATTTGTTGTTGAGAATTTTTGGTGTCGCGGTTGTTGCATTGATAGCGATTGCGTTAGCTTGGGGAGTGTCCTCTGTTGATTTGGGAAATGACCAGCTTAACTCAATCGTAAATAGCATTTTGAACGCCCAAGAAGACTCGCGTCTCGCGGGGAGGTTTACGACTTGGGATGAGGCTCTACAGCTCTTTTTACAGAATCCCATCATTGGCAATGGAATGGGAGCTGCGGGGGACACGCTTTCTTCTTTTGGTGTTGCCATTAATTGGGTTACCGCACACAATGCTTTTCTGAAAGTACTTGTCGAATTGGGCGTCTTCGGCTTCGTTGCCTTTGTCGTGCTGATCGGTTCTGTTGTTTTGCTTATTTCGAGAACGACTCGAGGCAGCCATTCTGGAAAATTCATTTTTTGGTCGCTGTTTTCCGTGGTACTTCTCAATATGGCCCTTGGCAGCACTTTGGCTACTTTTCCAACGATGACAATAATATACATTTTAATTGGCGCTCAGTGTAAAGTTTATGAGAGTTCGCTATGCATGCGGGATGCAAGAAGTGGAGGCGACTCATAGTGATTTTGCACTTGATTCAGAAGGACAAATTCACGCATGGTTTTATTGCTTTCATAAATGATCATTTTGATCCTTCGGAACATCGCTTTTTCGTTTATGGCGAAGACTCAGTATCGGGGTATCGTGAGTCTTCTGATAGCAATGTACGCAACTTCCCAGGATCGCAAGCCATGCTGCTTGATAGAGACGCGCGAGCCTCGTTTGGCCAAGCAGAATTAATAGTTGCTAATGGGTGTTTCAATTGGCCAATGCTTTTTTCTCTTTATCGCCATCGGTCAAGGCTCTGTCTGCTTTTCTGGGGGGGAGATATATATTCGCTTAGCACGAAATCAACTCCTGTTAAAAATATCGTGAAAAGACTCGCATTATCGTTTGTTGAAAACTGCGGATATGTCTCTACGCTTTTCATGTCTGACTATCGGGAGCTTTCGTCTTTTGCGTGCTTGAAAGGGTCATATTATCCTCTTACCCTACTTCCCGACCAGTCGCAGGTCCCCGACTATCGTTCTCTTCGGGATATCGAAAAATGCACCCATCCCATTCGAATTCTCTTAGGCAATAGCGCTACTCCAACAAACAGGCATAAGTCCGTCATTGAGCAACTTGCTGCGTACAAACAAGAAGACATGATGGTATACGCACCTCTTTCATACGGAGATCCATCGTATAGAGACGAAGTCATTGCATACGGATCTCGCTTACTTAAAGAGAAATTCATCCCGATTGTAGATTTTATGCCCTATACCGAGTATTTAGATTTTCTCAACAGCTGCTCTGTGGGAGTGTTCAACCATCATCGACAACAAGGAATGGGGAATCTTTATTGTCTCGGCCAACTTGGTGCTAAAGTTTATTTGGCGTCAGACAGCATAATGCTTGAAGAATTGGCTCACGATGGTATTGCTGTATACGATACCGATTCGATAGGGGATATTTCCTATTCGGAGTTTCTTGCGCTATCGAATGATGTCCGACAGTCAAACATTAATGCGATTGAGAAGAAACGGTCGCTAGAAAGAGCCATATCTCTCTGGAGTGCTTTGTTCGAAGAGGCCCGCAGAAGAACCGAAGCGTGCTAGTTGCCAATATCTCCGTTCAAAAGAAAAATATTGTCATCACTGATGTGGAAAATGTTCGAGAGAGCCGGCAATCAGGTTATCTCGCTTGTCATCCAGATAATGCTCGCTCGATTGCTGTCCCCCCAAGATTTCGGCATGCTTGCCATCATGGTTGTATTTATTGCACTTGGCAATACAATTGTTCAATCAGGGCTCAATACCGCTCTCGTGCAGGCTCCATCCGTTGACGAAAGCGACTACTCAACCGTATTTTGGATGAGCTTCGTCGTCTCGATCCTTCTTTTTGGAATACTGTTTTTCATTGCGCCGTCAATAGCGGAATTTTATTCTATGGAAGCGATAGTGTGGCCATTGAGAATATTGGCGCTTATCCTCATTATCAATGCCTATAATTCGATTCAAGTTGCAAAGATCACTCGCAATTTGGAGTTCCGAAAGATTTTCCGAGCGACCGTTATTTCTGCAGTGATTTCGGGGGGGTTAGGAGTCGTTGCGGCTATTGCCAATGCCGGCATATGGGCGCTGGTAATACAGCAACTTACCTATCAAATTTTGAGCTGCATCGTTTTGGCAACCCAAGTCAATTGGCGACCGAAGCTTGTATTCGAGATCAAGCGAGCGCAAAATCTGTTTTCATTCGGCTGGAAATTGCTTGTGTCTGGCTTGCTCGATACAGGCTACCAAAGTCTGTCAGATCTCATCATAGGAAAACAGTTTTCTTCATTTGAGTTGGGGCTTGTTTCGCAAGGAAAAAAGTATCCCCAGGCTCTAGGACGGCTTCTCGATGGAGCGATTCAGCCGGTTATGATGTCAGCTGTTTCGAGCGTGCAATGTGAATTAACGTATGTAAAAAGGTTGGTGCGACGTGCTCTGAAAACTAGCACCTATTTCATCATTCCCTCAATGGCGTTCTTTGCACTTGCTGCCGACCCTCTCGTTCGACTGCTTTTGGGCGATCAATGGCTTCCTTGCGTACCGTTTCTGCAAATGTATTGCTTCATTTATGCGCTTCTTCCAATTCATACCTCAAATTTGCAGGCTTTGAACGGCGTTGGCAGAAGTGACTTGTTTTTAAAATTGGAAATTATAAAGAAAAGCTATGGCGTTGCCGTTCTGCTCTTTACCGCATTTGTCGTGAGAGACGCATACGCAATCGTCTTCGGCTATATGCTAACGGGTGTCATTTCAACCTTTATTAATGCATGGCCAAATAGGAGCATCATTCATTATTCCATCCGTGAACAAATGGGGGATATCGTTCCCTCATTTGTTTTAACTGCTGTTTCTATTGCGATAGCTTGGCCTGTGAGCCTGCTTAGTCTTCCCCTTGCCGCGACGGTTGCATTTCAGATGGCGTTAATGGCTGCCGTGTATCTCGGCCTGTCAAAGGCTTTTCATATTGAAGCACTTGATTACATTCTCCAAGTGTGTAAGGAGTTCGTAAAAAAGTGAGCCACTCGGAATATATCAGCTACTAGCATCGAAAAGGGACTGAGTATTTTGAAAAAGAGCGACAGTATACTTGTGACGAGGTCTTCAATGCCGCCTATTGAAGAGTACATCGCAGAGGTGTCATCTCTCTGGGAGTCGCATTGGCTTACGAATATGGGGGACAAGCATCGCGAACTCGAAAACCTTCTTAAAGCCTATCTTGAAGTTGAGAACGTTGCACTTTTCACAAATGGACACTCCGCTCTAGAGTGCGCCCTAGAAGCGATGAACCTCAAGGGCAAAGTAATAACAACCCCTTTTACGTTCGCTTCTACCGTTCATGCAATTGCACGAAAAGGCTTGGAACCGGTGTTTGCTGACATAGACCCTATAACATACACGATAGATCCGAAAAGTATTGAGCAGCTAGTCGATTCTAGCACCTGTGCTATTCTTCCGGTGCACGTCTATGGCAATATATGCAATAACGAGGCCATTCAAGAAATCGCAAATCGGTACAACTTGAAAGTCATTTACGATGCCGCGCATGCTTTTGGAATCAAGAAAGACGGTGCGTCGATCGCAACCTACGGGGATGCTTCTATGTTCTCTTTTCATGCCACGAAAGTCTTCAATACCATTGAAGGCGGTGCGGTATGTTTTAGTGACTCGTCCCTTAAAAGCCGCGTAGATCAATGGAAGAATTTTGGCATCACGGGACCAGAGTCGGTTGAGTACGTTGGAGGAAATGCCAAGATGAACGAATTTTGCGCTGCAATGGGAATATGCAATCTGCGACACCTCGATGAAGAAATCTCAAAGCGAAAAAAAGTAGCGACAAGATACATGGACAATCTTTCAACAGCCCCAGGTGTTAGGCTATGCATTCCCTCCTCGAGTATCGAGGCAAATTACGCGTATATGCCTATTGTTTTCGAAAGCGCTCACGCCGCGGTGCGAAACGAGGTTCATCGCGCGCTTTGCGACGAAGGGATTGCGGCCCGTAAATACTTTTACCCATTGGCTAGCGATTACTTTTGCTATAGGGGCAGATTCGACTCGTCTAAAACTCCTGTTGCACAATACATTTCTGACAGGGTTTTAACCCTCCCAATGTACGCTGATCTTGCAATGGCGGACATAGACCGAATTTGTTCTATAGTCATCAATACCGTCAGAATGTACGGAGCTTAGAAAGGGCGATCCCATGTGTGAAACCTTGTTATTGCTCGGCGGATCCCGGTACATCGTACCTGTCATCGAGGCGGCTCATGATATTGGATGTCGAGTGGTTACGTGTGACTATCTTCCTGAAAATATAGCTCACAAATTTTCTGATGAATATCGGAATGCAAGCATTGTCGACCCACGCGCCATATTGAAAGTTGCACGTGACATACAAGCAACTGGGATTATGTCTTTCGCCGCTGACCCAGGCGTGGTTACTGCGGCGTATGTTGCAGAAGCGCTCGATATGCCTTTTCAAGGCTCATTCGAAGCGGTTTCGATCCTTCAAAACAAAAGTAGGTTCAGAGCTTTTCTTAGTGACAATGGATTCAATTGCCCCAAAGCGGTCACGATCAGCCGAGCCAATCAACATGCCATTAGTGATGATTTACCATATCCGGTAATTGTTAAGCCTGTTGATTCCGCTGGAAGTAAGGGGGTAAGCCGTGTTGACTCGCCAGTCGATTTACGACTCGCAATCGATTACGCACTTTCTTTCTCGAAGAGTGACGAATGTATCGTGGAGGAGTTTATCGAAAAAAACGGGGAATCATCTGATGCTGACGGGTTTACAATCGACGGTCGGTTTGAGTGCGTTTCTTTCACTTCTCAGCTTTTTGACCATGAGGCGGCTAATCCGTTCACACCCGCCGCTTACGTCATGCCTGCAAGCATAACGGATGATCTGCAATCGGATATTGTTTCTGAACTTCAGAGACTATCGAATTTATTGAATTTACGCAGTGGTGTCTTCAATATTGAGGTCAGGGTTGGCATCGATAATAAGCCATACATTATGGAGCTCTCACCGCGAGGCGGAGGAAATCGGCTTTGCGAGATGCTTCGATTCGCTTCCGATGTCGATTTGGTCCGAGCAAGCGTCCAGGCGGCTCTCGGTGTTCAGATCGATCCTATCTCTAGGCCAGCTTACAATGGATATTGGTATCAGCTCATGTTGCACAGTACCCATGGGGGAGTGTTTAAAGGCATTTATTATGCTCCCCGCTTTAAACAAGAGCATGTCGTCGAAGAGCAAGTATGGATAAATCCTGGAGAGCGTGTCGAGGCCTTCACGGCGGCCAATCATGCCTTCGGGTCAGTGTTTCTCAGATTCTACACGCCTGAGGAACTAAAGCGATTTTGTCAGACACCTGATCGCTGGTTGCGCGTAGTGGTGGAGTGAGCGGGATGGACGGACAATGCGAAATAGGTGGATACATTGATTTGGAGAGAAACTCCGGTTCGCAGTACCATGAGGCGGGCATTGCTCTTAATTGCGGTAGAAACTGTCTCTCGTACTTAATCGAGCTAAGAAAGATTTCTTCAATCAGGATACCGGATTATCTTTGTGGGGCAGTCCGTCAAACATGCGAACGCCTCAATCTTGATGTCAAAGAGTATGAAGTTGGACATAATTTTTGCCCTAACTATGATTTTCGATTGGGTTCAGATGAGTATTTCTACTTGGTCGACTACTTTGGACAATTAACGGAAGAACAGGTTTCATATGCAAGACACTTTTCATCTGACAAGTTAATAATCGATGAAGCTCAATGCTTTTTCAGGAAACCATGGGATGGCATCGATACGCTCTATACTTGTAGAAAGTTTTTCGGAGTTCCCGATGGTGCCTATCTCTTTCTTGGAAAAGAAGATGCGTTCGGACGGAAGCTTCAGCAAGACGAATCCTATAATCGAATGAAGCACATTTTAGGAAGATACGAGCGCTCGGGATATGAATTCTTTCAAGAGTCTCAAGATAATGAGAGTTTCTTTGAGAATGCCCCTATTCTTGAAATGTCACCGATCACGCGCAATATCATGCGTGGAATTGATTACGATATTGTCCGGGCCCATCGCGAAAGCAATTTCGATATCCTTCATTCTGCACTTAGCACCCTTAACGGATTAGATGTTTCGCCCCCTATTGGGCCATATATGTACCCACTCTTTGTCGAACATCCAGAGTGTTTTCGATCGGGTTTGATTGAAAAGAAGATCTACGTGCCTACTTTGTGGCCTAATGTGATATCAGATTGCGATCCAAATTCGTTTGCTTACGCATATGCCACTAGCATAATCCCTATTCCGCTTGATCAAAGATATGGGAAGGAGGAGATGGAGAGAATAATCAATGTTGTATACGAGATCGTCAATACCATGCGCACTTCACTTAGATTGTAGAAAGGGGCATTTGTGAAAAAAATAATCATCATCGGAGCGACTGGAAATGTAGGATCTTACTTAACGAAATATGCTTCCGAGCATTTCGATAGCGCGGAATTTGAAATTATTGCTGTCGGTCGTCGGCAAACCGATGTTTTCGACAAAATGGGTATCAAGTATTACTCCGTTGATATCACTCAGCCGAATAGTTTCGACGTTCTACCTACCGAAGACATTCATGCCGTTATGCTCCTTGCTGCACAAATCCCATCATACATGAACGACTACAATCCGGAATTGTATTTGAGCTCAATCGTTATGGGTGCATACAATGTGCTTGAATACTGCAGAAAAGTTGCTGCAGATAGAATTATCTATACCACAACCGTTTTTGACGTTTCGCTTACTGCCGAACCCGGAGTTGTCTTGAAGCCGGACACTCCGTTGAATTTCAGCTACAAAGGCGATCATGCGATGTATGTCATTTCTAAAAACGCTGCGCTTGAAATCATTGAGCATTACCATCAAGAATTTGGGATCAAGAAATTTGTATTTAGGCTTCCTACCATTTACAGCTACAGCCCCTATCACTATTACTATCCCAACGGTGTAAAAACCATGCGTCCGGTATACCGCATGATCGACAGAGCGAGCAAAGCGGAACCGCTTGAGATATGGGGAGATCCTAATTACGCGAAGGACATGGTGCATGTTTATGACTTCAGCCAAGAGCTTTGCCTTGCCGCCGTCGTCGACAAGAATGAAGGATTTTACAATATAGGAACCGGTAATCCTGTCACATTGCGAGAACAGGTTGAAACGATAGCTGACGTATTTGCCCCCGAATACGGTAGGTCAGAGATTGTGTATCGCCCCGAGCTGCCGAGCGGCGGGGGGTTTCTCATGGATATCGAAAATGCAAAACTTGATCTCGGTTATGTGCCTCGCTACGATTGCAGGCGATTGTTTGAAGACTACAAGGCTGAAATGGCTATCAATCGATTTATTGAACTTAGACTACCGAGTGATGGAGCATGAGCATCGCCTATTCACTAGATAGTCATATTCTTCCACACGTTGGCTCCTTGATATAGCCGTGCGATCCTGTGCGCATATTATGGCTTAATGGGAATCTGATTGAATCTTTTGTTTTGTATTTAGAGGACCTGATTCTCTTCTGATCCATCCATTTTTTGACGGCAACCTAAAACTTTGATTAAACTGTCCTTTTGTAATGCGCTGGCTTTTCTAATGATTTGATTAGCACCAACAACCGCCGCTTTATCTGGTATATCTTGTAGCGATGGCATTGGTTCGAATGAATGAGATCAATTCCAATTCCAATCTAGCCAGTTTGATTATTCCCCCTACTCCAATGAAGACCCGCTTACTATTTTGTGGACGCATTGTTGTTGATTCGAATTACTCGACACCTATTGTTGCTTGTTGAGGAATTGTGGAATTACTGTCGATGGATGTAAATGAGGATATAGCAATACCATTCAAGTGGTGTGCGTAAAGCTCGTCGGCAAAAGAGGGGGTATTTCGCAATGTATGCTAAATAGGGCAACACGCTTACACATCCCCCTAAGACGCCTTCTTCGAAATTCAACCTCCGAAATTCTGTTGAAGCAGAACTCGTTCATGCAACTCTGCAGATAAGCTCCGGTCACACTGTGGAAGGTGCCGAGTAAAAAGGACTTGAACTTTGAGATGGTGTAATGCGCGGCAGGAAGGCCCGCGTCGGGGTCGCCCATGCAGAACTTCTTCTGGCCGAGTCCTGGTTGGTCCCGCACCCTCCCCCTTTTTTGTAGCCGTTCTATTCGTTGGCCTGTAAATGCGCAGGCTTGTCCAGGTGCGCGTTGTCGAACTCGAGGTAGCTGCCACCCGAGTGGTTGACCACAGGCCCGCAGCGCACATTCGCCCCTCCCGCGGCAGGCAGCCGCCACGAAAGGCATGCAAGCCGCGCCCTTGCCACATAGGCCCCGCGCAGATCTGGGGCAGGTGGTATTCGCCCCACCAGCTTGCGCAAGAGCTACAGCACGGAGATGCCTCGCTTTCTCGGTGACGAGGAATGTGGCCAAGAACTATTTGCGCATGGGAATACGCGGAGGTGTCCGAGCCCACGAGCTCCTGATGCGAACAGCGGGTGCGCTGGGTGTTGCGTCTCGACAGGAGCCGTGACGGCGAATCGACGTCACGGCTCGAGCATGTCCAGCCCTGCGGGATGCGCAACCCGTACAGGTATCTGACGAAGTCCTCCTCCGCTCAAAAATCGTCGAGCGAGATCATAACGCTTTCAAACCTGCCGATGTCCAACTCCGTCCTCGGTTGCCGTCGGAAGGCATAGTGTCTCGTAAAAAAAAAAGGGGGGGGGTGCTGCAGGACTTATGCTTCAAATAGGGAGTCGAAATACTTATGCTCGGTAAGCTGCTCATGACTGATTCGCTTGGTAGAATACGTCCCATGCTCCCGAAATCTCATCGTCAGTAATTCTCTGGTTTATGGTGACGGTTGATATTGTTCCCGTATGCTCGCCGACCTTCCTTTTTTCAGCTGTGTCGGAAAATACCCCAATTTTGCGAGCTGGAACCCCTGCGTAAACCGAGTTTGCCTCCGTGCTCTTCGTGACAACGCTACCTGCAGCTATGATGCTGTTCTCTGCCAAGCGAACGCCGTACATGATAACGGCTCCATTTCCAATAAAAACGTTATCCATGACCTCGATGCATCCAACGCGCTCCCTAAAGTCATGATCGCATAAAGGAGATGCGTTTATTACATGATGGATTACGTCGTGCGTAATGAATTCCACATTGCGACCCACCACGACATTGTCGTGGAGTTTGATTAGTTGAGAGTACAGGGGAATAATATGCGGCTGAAACACAACCCCATGCCCATAGTACGCAAATAGACCATGTTTATTTGCGTACAGTGCCTTTTTCCTTCCCCTGTTCAAAGTGAAGAAAAAAGAGTGAATCAATCGTTTGACTCGGCTCATTCGAGATGCCTCCTCCCTATTGAACACTATTCCTTTAGCTCTAGACTGTTGCGAAAGAAGCCAAGTGCTCTTTTTCGGATCTTTCCCAAAAAACTCGAATCGGAATTCTTTATTAGGGCTTCGCTGAAAGACATACGATCAAGATCTTCAAAAAACTGGGCGCTTCTACGGTTAATGGAAACCGAGGCTCCGAAACATACGTTACCCTTAGTAACCTCCTCGAACGGTTTATCGTAAGCGATTAGTCGATCTCGAGCCTTTTCAAAGAGGAATCTACCCTTCTCGCTATTGACCATAACGAGTGAAGTTCCCTTGTCGTCATCAAGTGCAGTCGGAAGGCCCCAGAAATCTGCCAATGTTATGTCGCTGCATCTAGAGGTGCCTTTGAATTCGCACTTGCCGCAGCTGGGTCGGATGTAGAGATTGGGTCCCAAATATCCAACCATGTAAGAGTTCGCTTCCTGGTCGAATATATCAATCTCCTCATTATCGTAATCCACCCTGGTGCACCTGGGAGACTTTCTCCATCCTCCACTTTTGTATTTGAACCATACTTTGGTGACGCGCGAGCCTTTTTTATGCTCAAGTTCATCTAACCATGCGCGAAACGCTTTAGGCGAATTCACTCCCCTACAGATAAAATCGAAAATATACAGATTTTCATAGTCCCTTCCTAGAAAGGCTTTCAAGCCAGCAGCTTGACACGGTGTGCCGCAAAATAGAACTTTACGATGCTCAAGTAGCTGATTTCTGATTTCACGAAAAACTAGCCCGATGTCGCTTTGCGCGTACTTCGACCGCTTGAGTTCGATCAGCTCTCGATTGCTAGTTGCTCCGATGTGCCTAATTACATTGTCGGGGTCGAATGCAGCCCCGTATACGACCCCGTCATGGCTGATGATATAGTTCGCCAGCTCGGTGAAGGCTCCGCCCGAGGTGCTGCTGAATCTCACTTCGTCATCTTTCGACCAAGCTGCATAGACGGAGGGCTTTCTGCTTGTCGCGTTTCCGACTCTGCGGTCGCAAACGTTTTCGCACAAGTTGCAATCGATGCAGGAGGAGGATATCGCAGGATAACGAAATCCTGTCGAGTCCTGTATCAGTTCGATTGCATTTTTTGGACAGATGTTGCTGCATGCCCCGCAACCCGTGCAGGATTCTTTCGAAAGCCAGAATTCTTTCATAGTAGACACCTAAGAACTATGCAATGCTCGCAAGGCATTGCATATGAAACTGTTTCGCCCGGCAAGGTAGCGTCCCCGGGTTCCAATATCTCCGAATAGAATCTTATCTCCCAGGGTATAACCGTGCTTCTTGCATAGTCTGTCGATCTGCCCATTCCAATGCCAATCAACTAGTCTCAATTCGGGATGTATTTTGTAGAAGTCGATCATGTCAGAAATTCCGTCTTGAAGAGGTATATCGCATGAGAATTCTGGTACGACAGACTTAATTTTGTCATTATTAAATCTTGCGGATTTTCCCTTGTCTCCGGTTAGGATAGTTTCGTATTCCGGAATCTCCTTATATATATCCGATTGACTCATAAAGGCTCTATTGATCTCTACGTGAAGCTTTTTCTCAATTGCTTCAAGGACATCGCCCCAGCTATTGTTGTTGTCGTTTGTTATATGAAAAGCTTCACCGTATGCGAGAGGGTTTCCGAATAGTCCCACGAGTCCTTTTGCGAAGTCTTTTGTATGCGTCAAGGTTGTAACGGTTTTACCTTCGTCGAATACCGGAATCGGCCTGTGAGCAATGACTCTTTCAAGCAAGGACCACTCCTTCGTGGAGTTCGTGGGCACAATTGGATAGGGAACTCTTGTGTTTCCGTAGGTGACGTAAGGGCGGACGATCGTATGCCTCATCTCGAGACCTTCATGCTGCATATCTTCGAGTCTCTTCTCGCATAGAGCTTTATTGCGCGAGTATTCCCATCTATCATTTCCGATTTTCGTTGACTTCTCGGAAACTATCTCGTCGTCGTTGTCTTTTCGATATACGGTTGCCGTTGAAATAAAAATGTACTGTTTGCAGTGGTGTTTCACTATATTGATCGTCGATTCCATTTGGCCAGGGCTATAGCTTAGAAAATCAACAACCGCGTCGAAGTGGCGGCCCTTCAACAACGCTGCGCTAGCTTGACCATCCCGAATGTTCCCGTAGATCATTTCGTAATGGGGGTCAGCGAAAACGCTTCGTTCCTTGCTCCCCCTGGTGAAAAGCGTTACTTGATGCCCTTTCTCGAAGGCGAGTTTTGCTGCGTCTTTGCTGAGACGACCGGTTCCTCCAAAGAAAAGAATATTCATAAATTGCGTCCTCCAAAAGACCGACTCTTCTCAAAATACCTTAGCTTGGCGTGCAGTTGCGTATTCAACATGCGCTTCAAGTTTACTTTGACCAATCCACCTTGTTTTTCAGTACCTTTGCCGGAACGCCTCCAACTAAACTTCCCGGAAGCACGTCGGAGAGCACAAGCGCCCCTGCGGCGATCACTGCTCCGTCACCAATGGTGATTCCGCTCAGTATGGTTACTCTCGTACCTATCCAAACATGATTTCCGATGACAATTGGTCTCGTGTTCTTCGAACCGTTTAGGTAATGAGCATCGGAATCCATAATGGTAACGTCATGGGAGATGGCGCACCCGTCGCCAATGGTTATGGCTTTGTGACATCGGATTTTACAATTTGAATTGATGAAGCTATCATTTCCGAGCCTGAGTGTACCTCCTTCAAAAATGACGACATCCGAATCGTAAAACAAAGAGAACGATCCTCTTACCAGCAGTCTAGCCTTTGCATCTAACCTTATGATGCTGGACCGAGAGCTGCGACTGACATAGTTCGTTCCCACAGTGAGTCTTCCATCAATATCGACGGAAGACGAACGATCGACGGAAAATGCGCATTTCGGAAACAATCGTAAACTGCCAGTGCGGCATTTGATTATCCGAAAATGACGCAAATGGAAAAGAATACCTCTGACTCTTGAACTAAGACTCTTTAATCTGTTCGATATGATCATTGTTGATTCCTAAGAAAGGAGCGCTACTGCTTGTTCAAACGGTTCGATAAGGTATCGAGAAAACCGATCTTTCCTTTAGTCATAAACTTAATCGTCGCTAAGCTTGAGCGAAAATCTTCCAAGCGATAAGTAAGTGCAAAATAGAAACAATTGTATACAACGAAGCATACAAGGGCTCTGAAGATGAGCGTTTGCATGGGCGGAAGCGCTGGAATGCGGCAGATCGTATAGCAAAGTATGCATCCAGCTATCATGAGGACTGTGTAGTAACCAATTTTTGCCAGATACATTTTTAACATAGACGGTTCGAACAGATATGTGAACAAATTTCGAAGGAGCCAAGGTACCGCGATGACCAACTGGGAAAGCGGCGTTGCGAGTGCTACTCCGTAAACGCCGAAAGGGTTCACGAACAGAAGGCTTAGCAGGATGCTGAAGATCGATGTAGCAAGGGGTCTGAATCTGTCCTCGTGCCATATTCCCGCAGCGTCCTTGTATGTACTTAATAGCAGATTGATATTGAATACGAAAAAGTATACTGCAAAGAATACGACTGCGGGAAATTCAAGCATTAGGCTGTTGCCGACCCATATTTCCATAAAGGGCTGGCAAAGACAGAGGATGCAGCATGTGAAAAATCCTATTATCCACGTCAAAATGAAAGTGAATTTTCGTAAGTCTTTAAAGTTCTTTTCCGTGGACTCCGTAACAATGCTATCGCCAATACCCGCAACGCATGCGGTGAATGCGACGCCTACAATGCTACTTACCCATACAACTATAAAATAGTAATTTTGATAAATGGCAAGCACAGTCAGACCGAGAAATACGGAAATGACTAACGTATTACCTGCGCTTAGAACAGCGGCTCCAATTTTTGACGTGAAGAGATCTCTGATTCTTTGATTGATGATTCCAATTTGCTCTTTCTTTAGAGCGCCGATGGGTTTCAAATGCGGATACAGTCGTGTTGCGCAGACGGCTCCTGCGACGTTAGTCAAGATCTGGGTTATCAGCGTTGCCATTACATAAAGATAGAAATCCTTAACAACGACGATAATTGCGATCTGGCAAACGTACATAAGGGTGTTGGTTGCAAGCGTTACCCTGCTTATCATATCGGATCTTTGATGAGCCTGAAGCAGACTTGTTTTATATGCAAATAACCAATAGCTCAGCACGGTTGCGCCTAAGTTGAGTAAGTACAACACTTGCAGACTCAGCCCATGGGGAATGCTTCCCTTTACAAGATGGGGTACAACAGGAAGCAGCAGCAATCCCATTACGGCAACAACTGCTCCAATAATTCGGTAGTAACGCCGGTAGAGTTTTAACAGGGCGCATATCGTAGGATAATCCTGTTCCGATATAGGTTTGTACATGCTATAAACCATGGCGCTGCCCACACCTAGCTCGGCTAAATTTAACACTTGCAGAATGGATACGAAAAGACTGCTGAGCCCCAGGTACTCAATACCCATGAAGTAAATCATGCAGGTGCGTAAAATAAAGGGCATAATGATTTGATAGAACTTTAACAGTTCTCCGAATAAAAGATTCCTTCCGGCGTTTCTGGTACGAGAGGGTTCGGTCATTTCAAGCCAGCACTCTTTATTGAGCTCTCTAGCCACTCGAGTGAGCTGGCTCTTCTTATGGCCAATTCTGTTTCAAAGGTATTCCAATCCATATTCCACACAGCATCCCAAGAAAACTGGTCGCTATGTATTCGATGAGCATGTACGTGTGGAAATCGACCGAGAGTTTGAAAGCGGCTCGACATATCAACGTATGCGTCTTGCCTGTCGAAAATCACGAAAGGGCGATGGAAAATCAAGCTAAACACACTGCCATGGAAACTGTCGGTGCAGACAATCTTAGCGTGGTGGATGAGCCACAGAAATTCTGCAGGTCCGATTGAACCAGGGGCCTTTTTCAGATCGAACACGGCAGCATCTCTTTCTGATGCAATCTGATCTATCTGCTTGGTCTCGGTTTCGTTGCCTAAAACATACTTGAGGCAGAAATCACCGTCTAGCTCCTTTATATGCGAAGGTTGTTTCTCGATCTTTGACCATTCGACTGCATCGAGAAGCATAGTTGGATCGAGTACAACAGGAACCGCGTTTCCCGTCAGTTTCTCAACGGTCGAAGCTCCTGAATCCTCTCTCATCGAAATAGCTCCTATGTTAGGAAGCCAAGATGCATACCTTTCTTGCCATTCTGGGGAAATACTTTCATATTCGACTCCTATGCTAGCTGCATATGCAATTTTTCTCAGAGGGTCAACCCCGACGGCGCATTGAGCGCCGTCTTTCCGAGCGCCAAGCCCCCAACCGGGGTTCCAGCATTGATCGCTTCCAATGACGAAGAGACCCTCAAGCTCATCGAGGCTCTCTGGGCAAATTTGAATCGTCGGTATGTAGTTACGCGTGAAGACAAGGAACGGCAGTGTCTCGCGTTTGTTGCCTGGAAGATTCCCGAGTACAGAATTCTTTATAAAACTGAGCGACTCCCAATGCTTATTGATGAAAGAGTGAAACGGTTGCTGATTCTTGATTCGAAGCGTGACGACGGAGTCGTCAGTAATTCTACTAAGCGTTTTGTGCATCGCGAGATTCTGCAGCCTGTTGCCGAAATTATTGCTATATATAGTAATTATATTGATCATGTTTTGTGATTTCCAATCTTGTAAATAGGCAGTCTTATCTTGAATGACGTCCTGGGCGTTTGCCCTTCTTGGAAGACGGCAGCTGTCCGCTTTGTTTTAATGACCAGCAGCAGGCTATGGTGATCGATACGGCAAAAAAATAGGGCATGAATGAGGAGGGCCCCGAGAAAAGGGAGCCAATCGTATACCCCATCAATAGCATGTAAATCTGAATCAGCAAAGAAATTCCTAAAGCTGCTCCATAAGGCAGCGGATTTGTTTTATCTGATTCTCGGCTCAAGCTTCTGAAGGTCGTCCAAGTTATGGCGAGAGAAAACAAGGCGCAGAGAGTCGTTGTAACGGCTCCAACAACCCCGGTTTCATAGAGGAGGTTTAACAATTCATTATGCGCGACATGTACGGTATTGTTTGCGCTGAATTGGTAGGAGAATATTCCCCATCCGTGTCCGAAGAGTGGGTTTTCCCCCCAACCCCGGATGGCGGCTTCCCAAATAAATGCTCTGCCATTGGTCGATTCCGCCACGTCAGCGGCCTCAAAAGTGTCGAACAGTCTGTCGAAAGAAGCTGCAATGCCTGGCACGTATGAGATCGCTAACTCCAATATGGCCAACAAGGCAGCAAGAACTAATACTATTTTAAACGTCTTGCCTCGATTACCCGATATTGCATATACGGTAAAAATTGCAAAAGCACCGAAAACGATGTTTTGCCTTTTGCCAATCAACATGAGCGCAAACATGAAAATCGCCATAACCACTAGCCAAAAACGATTGCTTTTATGGGATCTCTTCTGAAATAGAAACAAGCCGGAAGAGATAAGGAAGCCAACTATGTTGTAAGTTCCGTTATAGCTGTAATGAGTGGTCAATCCCGATTGGTAACCAGTCGCAAAAAAAGAATCCGGAAACAGCGCTCGTTTAATGGGGGTAAACAGATCCGGAATAAAATAGAGCACTATTGTTCCAACGGCGAATGGCAGGAGCATGACGGCTACTGTTTTTATTGCGGTGGGTATCCATTTTGCAGTTCGAGAGCACATGAGCATGATCAATATGCTTACAACATAAGCGGAGGGATACCACATATGGGTAAAGTCGTAGGAATAGCCGGACAGCGCAGCACTAAGTGCAGCGATCAGGGCCACAAGAATCCAAGTGGCGAACCATCCATCATGCGAGAAGCTAATGGAGCCTTCTTTCAGGAATAACCAGATGACTATCAGGGATCCAAGGAGGGCCATTGCCAACGAAAGCGTCATTGGCAATAGGTTTGATGCGTAGAATGGATATGAAAAAATACAGAAAGTGATGAAAGCATAGAGTGCCTTCGAATGCCTATGATCGCATTCGGCTAACGTGGGTTTATGCGTATCTAGCGAGTTCATCAATATTGTGTGTCCACATCTGGGGGGATATACGTTGGGCTGATCGGGTGAATCGTCAAAACGACGATCATTAAAAAAGCGCTCGCTTTACTGTCCAAAAAATAAAGAATAGCTTTTGCTTGAGCAAAAGAACTTTGATCCTAGTCTGTTTGCGGCCGAAAAGCTTGCTGTCGACCTTACGGATGGCGGTACGATACGAGTCGCTTTTGACGAAACGCTTAAAATCGTGATATCGATCCCTTGGGTTCATTTCATTGTTGGGGTGGAGGTAAAAAATCTCGCAAGCTTTACTGATAAAGTAGATCTGCCTCATGAAGATTGCCTGCTTGAAGAGTTCCCCCTTGTTGAATTGGTCGCAGAAAGTCGAAAGCCCCTCGATCGCCCGATTGAACCGACCCTCAAAATTTGGTACATAGCCATGTGTTGCGGATGAAGATGAAATGCAATAGTGATATGTCGGGACATGCAAGTATGCAATCATGAGAGCGTGTTCGAATACATGAAGTATAAAAATACCGTCCTCGAGCATGCCGTCAAAATGCGAATCAAACCGTAAATCATTGTCCACTACCAGCTTACGCTTGATCAAGTGGTGCCAAGATGCACCTCCAAAAGTGCAAACATGAGAGAACTCTGGTGAGCGGAAGAGGGGAGATTGCCCGGATGTTATGGCGCACTGCATTTTCGCGATAGTGTTTTTGTCGCCGGTTGCGAAACTGCGAGGAAACAGCCTGCATTCTCTAGAGCGACAGCCATCGTCTTCGAAGAAATCAGAGCACACGACGTCGGCACCGTAGCGAAGGGCTTCTTTGTGCATCATTTCCAACCCTTCATGCTCGATCCAATCGTCCGGGTCGCAAAAGAAAACATACTCTCCTGAAGCATATTTCAGACCGTCATTTCTGGCGGCGGATACTCCGCTGTTCATCTTATGCAGGACGTGAATTCGACTGTCGCGCTTTGCATAATCGTCAAGAATTTTTCCGCAAAGATCGGGACTGCCATCGTCAATAGCAATAACCTCGATTTCTTTCAAGGATTGACCGAGCACGCTGTCAAGACAGCGTGCGAGAACGCGCTCGACGTTGTAAACGGGGAGAATGACACTTACTTTGACCATTTCCTGAACGTTCGGCATGCTCAGCTCTCTTTTTTGGATTCCATGTTTCGAATACGCATTTCAGTTTTACATCTTTCCGAATGTCTGCTTGATTATGGGCCGGACGCCTCTTTTCAGGGTTATTTGGGGCCCTACGAACTGACCGCCGCTGTTTCCTTCGACCAACACCCATCCGTCGTTCGAGTATGCGAGGTCCCATCCGACGTATTTTTGTTCTGGCAAGACCGAAGCAAGTTCGCATGCGAGTTTCTTCAATGCGTCCCATTCGGGGATAGCGGCTCCGAGTATTTGAACACCCGAATCGGGATGAATGAGATACTCTTCACCGAACTCTGTTCGTCCGGGACTCACGATTATCCCGATTTCTGGATCTATTGCCGCGAGAAGTCCGCCCGCTCCGCCGTTGTCGACGATGCTGCCTGCTCTTCCAAGTTTGACGAAGCTCGCGACTGTGGTGATCTTGCCATTGTCTATGAACTTTGCGTAGCGTACGGTGTTGACGCTTTCGGGATGAAAAGCTGCCATCTCGGGAGCTTGATCGATAAGTTCTTCGACAACTCCATCCCCGTTTTCGAGTATCTTTTCGAATGCTGCTTCTGCATCGGCGGCATGGTGGGCGGACGCTTTATATATTCCATCACCCCTTGATGCTCTATTCGGTTTGACTATGAACGAGGGATGTCGCTCTGCAAACGAAAGAAAAGCCTCCTTATCGCAGGCTTCGCGTACTGCGAGCACTTCGCGTTTGTAGTATCGCGCGAAGTGCCGATAGGTATCCGCTTTGTCCATAAAGATCTGGCCCGAGGGATTGTTGTAGAGCTTGGCGCAAAGAAACGATCTTTCTATATCTCCTACAAACATACGCTTGCCCCTGCTGGAGAGCTCTTCGAATCCGTATAGAAAGTACTCGTCGGGTGTAATGAGATGCCGAATCATATCCCGCCTGATGCGTCGATGCATTCGCTTCGCGTATTGCGAGTCTTTTTGTTGCTCGGGGGTCAGAAAGACTTGCATGACGGCATTGATGCTCTCTGTCTCGCCGCGATTGCGGCGCCATCGTGCGAGCATTGCCAACCTTGCCGGAAAGCCGCTGCTTTTCAAAACGAGATTCTTCAGCGCTGGTTTTATTGCCTGTTCCAAGTTCAACGTCCTGCCTGTCCTTGCTTGATTACTCGATCCTGAGGAACGGGTGCTTCTATTTGCATCCGACTCTGGATGCATTGAGTAACGAGGCAAACTTCTCATTGTCGAATATCGACACAGGGGCGTACTTGCCAAGATCTGTTCCCAATCCTTTGCTCGCGCACTGCTCGTACAGAGCATGGGCAATGGCCATATCGGTAAACGCGAGACCTATCGAGTTGAAGTAAATGATTTCGTCGGAAGACTCTCGTCCGCATTTCTTATTCGTTGTGAGATCGCCAAGGTCGGCATAAATATCGTCGTCGCTTAGCAATCCTTCTTTGTGCATAAGGGAAAGGGTGGGGCTGCCTCGATGCTTCAGCGCTTCCCAGCAATCGCATACTATCTTGTCCGATTTGAGCGCAACTCCGTATTCGTCTTCCCTTCCGCCGACATGGCAATAGAAGCTGCCCTTTTTGACCCACTCCGGTTTGAGAAGAGGGACTTGCCCGCTGATAGCGGTCACGATGATATCCGCATCCCACGCTGCCTTTTCATAGTCGGAATCGCAGCAGATGACGTTCATGTTTTCGACGTTGCTGGCCAGCGATGCTTGTAAGCGCTTCTCGCTCGATGCGTGCCGTGAAGCAACGTAGCAGGTGTTCAAGCTGGGAAAGAGCGAGGCGAACACGAGCAAATGCATTTGAGCCTGCTCGCCCGCACCCAACAAGCCGATCGTCTTCGGCTCGCGAGGGGCGAGATATCGCGCTGCCAAACCTCCGACAAGCGCCGTTCTAAGCGCCGTGATGAACGCTGCGTCCAGAACGGCGATGGTGGAACCATCCGCAGCGCTCAGCAGTACTATTTGCCCCATCACGTTTGGAAGATTCGACGTGGGATTCTCGGGAAAAACCGACACAAGCTTGACGCCCGATACTTCTTGCTCGAGCAGTGTGCTCGGCATGCAGTTAACTCTGCTCTGCGTTGTCTCGTCGATGATCTGAGATGCTTTTTCCGGCAGCATGATGGAGCCGGCTTTCCAGCGCGAGAACTCTTCGTCTAGCAAATCGACAAGACGAGCAACATCCCCATCCCATCCTTGCACGATGTCGGAATCTCTCAGGTAAATAGGATGCGTCATCGAACTTCCCCCTGCTCTAGTTGAAGATGTTGCCTAAGAAAAGACGGGTACTCAACCTTTTGTGATTCCGTATCGCTTGGATCGAAGAGCGAATACAGCATGTCGTTTCCATCCTGGTCAAATGCATGCAGCCTCTTCAGCGCCTCTTGCATGAAATTGACGATGTTCTGAGCGCTCTCGCAGGTAATATGAAGGTACGCAAGGACTTGCTGGGCTGACCCCCAGCTCTCTATCTCGTCTCCCGCAGTGTGAACTTTGACCAAAGCCGCAAGCCGTTCGTCGTCGGCAAGCGACTCGAATCCAACGAGGCTCGAGATGGTGCCAGCGCGAACGTGAAGAGGCCATATTGCATGCAGCTTGCCCTTGTGGGGTAATGGTTCGAAGTTCGGAGCTTCAATACCCATAGCGTGGTTGTACAGCAGTTCGAGTTGGTCTATCCCGTAGAGCTCATTGACGAGATGGTAGCTCAGCGAGCCACCGAAGCGATATCCCATCTCGTTGAATACAAAGCCGTCTTGTGAATGAAAGGCTTCGATCCATGCAGGGCCCTCTGTGATGTTCAAAGAGGCGAGCATGGCTATCGCTTTAGAATTCAACTCAGCTAGATATTCTGCTTCATGTATGGACGGTGCGATCTGGAGAGCCATGATGGGGGATCCTTCATCGCCCATCTTTTCTGAATGCTTGTCCGCAATTCCTGAATACTCGATTTTTCCTTGATGGGCGGTGTAATGAATGATCACTGCGTCCGCGTCGATGAATTCCTCGATCAAAACGTCCCCAGAGGCGGAGAATTCACGGGCCTTTTTTACTGCCGGAAGCACCTCTTCGTTTGTCTGACATTTCGAAAATCCCCTGCTTCCGCTTCCGTCCTTAGGCTTGACGGCGAGGGGGAATTGGTCTTTCCGGATTGTTGAGACCCCATCGACTTGGTATTCTCTGGCGACCGGTATGCCCATTTGCGAGCAGGCATCCTTAAACGTCTTCTTGTCTATGCAGCAAAGTTGCTGCTCTTCTGTGCAATAGCAAGGCAGGTCGAGCAGCATGCATAGCTTTGCCATCATTACGATATTGAACTCATGGACTCCCGTAAGGACTCCATCGACCTTCCTTTCCTTGCATTTTTCAGCGAGGCGCTCAATGTCGGCTGTACTTATTTCCCAATGGTCGTCGGCTATAAGCTTTGCCGGAGACTGCTCCACAGGCAAATAATCGGCAACAATCACTTGGTCTCCGCGCGCGTGGGCGTACTCGACGAGTTCGCAAGATCCTATGGGCTTGCCGCCCAACACAAGAAGCGTCAGTCCGTTGCGCATGGAATCCCTTCCTCGAACACCATTGAGTCTAAGATAATTGACGAATCATCGCCGGTTGAAGCTGCATTTCCGTGGGTCTTCTTAACCCAATCGACGTATGACTGGGGGATTTGTGCATCATTGATCGCTATTCCATCCATGCTGTAACCCATGAAGCTTCCTCTTGACGCAACGGCTCGAGCGCCGGCGCTCTCTGAATCGAGAGCAAATCGTACAAGGTTGGCAAGCATGCGGCAGTCGGTTTTGAAGGATACGTTCTCGACATACCAAACATCGTTCTCAAGCTGATCGTTCCATGTCCATACCTGATTCGGGGGCTCTCGGGGAGGGCATTCGAGCCCCGGCTTCACCGCGAGACGCGCTCGGTGCCTTTCGCTGTACCTGTCGAGATACACGGCAGGCAAGGGTCGGGGTCCTATCAGGCTCATGTCGCCTTTTAGAATGCTCCAAAAATTGAGTAACTCATCGAGAGAAGTCTTGCGAACGAACTTCCCCCACTTTGTCACGCGTAGCTCGGCTGGAAGAAGGTCCCCCCTGGGGTCGTATTCGTTTCGCATGTTTCGAAACTTCACAATGGTGAACGTATTTGCGTTGCGTCCAACCCGCTCTTGCTTGAAGAAAACAGGAGATCCGACATCGAAGAACGTCACGATCGCCATGATGGCATTGATCGGCAACGTGAGGATCAATGCGATCAATGCGATAACGATGTCGAGAATTCGCTTACCGTAGGTTCCATACAGGGAATTTGCGGGTTTGACTCTTTTTTGAATTCGGTTAACACGTGGCAGTCGATCTTCGGCAAGTCGCAAGCCGATAAGACGAATCTGCTCAGTGCTCAAGTCTCTTTGGTAGGTGCTCATGTGGTTAGGCGCTCGCTAACCTACGGCAACGGTAAGGGGGAGTAGGCCCCGTTGCGAATAGTCTTGCAGTTTGTCCCGCGAGTTGAAGCGCAAGAATGCTGAGCCGATCGCATGATTTGCGGATTCGAATGCATGCACGTCATCACCTGGTTTAACCCATAATTGAATCTCTTGAATGCACGAATCATCAAGCATTTTGTCGGGAATGAGTTCGCGAAACGTTCCACTCGTGCGACTGTAGAGCATTTGCTGGTACCAGAATCCGTCATATCGGGGCGCCTCCACGTTTGTGATGCTTAATCCGAGTGCGGCATGAACGCTCGCTGCAACGAGGTCGACTTGCGAGGCGTTGCGAAGCATTTCCGCAAGGCGATTTCCTCCTCCGCGCGGAGATATTTCCATGATGTAGCTTTTACCGTTGGTGCCGATTCGCGTCTCTATGTTGTAAATGCCGCTTTGAAGCCCGAGGAGGTCAGAGAGCCTCTGAAGGTCGCGCGCGATGGATTGCTGGGCTTCATTGGGCATAGTGCAGGGCATCGTGTATGCCATGGGGGCGTAGGGGTTGCCCGACTTTTCGTCGAAAAGCTGATCGGTGAATGATACGCATTTGAACCGGCCATCTACGGTGAAGCCGTCCGAATCGGAAGAGCAGCCCTGTTTTTCGATGAATTCTTCGATGATGCAGGTTCCCGACGGGGAGAAATTGAAAGCGGCTTCTGCAGACTGTCGCAGCTCTTCTGGTTTGTCAACGCGGGACACCCCTTTGCTGCCTGCGGAATCGGTCGGTTTTACCACGACGGGATAGGGCAGATCAAGAGCTGCCTTCATAACGTCTTCTATCGCGCTGAAGCTGAGCGCTTGGGGGCAGTTGAAACCGTTCTGCATCAAAAAGGACCTAAAGGAGTCTTTATTCTGCAAGAGTTTCACCGTTTCGTACGAGCCTTGGAAAGGAAGATCGAGCCTTTCCGCAACATAGGAAGCAGTGATTACTCCAGGATCTGCGGCGAACGACATGATGCCATTCGCCTTGGTGCTTCGTGCAACCTCCAACACGGACTCTTTGTCCACAATGCTCGCGTAACGATACTCATCTGCGAGAGAATGCGCATAATTATCAGGAAGGTAATCGCATGTGACAACGCGATGCCCCATGTCATGAGCTGTGTTGATGATGGGCTCAAGGTATCTTGAGCCTCCAAGCAGCAAAAGCGTTTTGCTCAACGTCGACTCCCTTTCGTGCAACCATTGTTTATGCCGCAGCTGAGTACGATTCTGCATATTCGGTCTACGCTCGCACGGTCGATATCAGCAAACAAGGGGAGCGTTAAGACGCGACGTGCGATATGCCGAGCTTTCGGGATGTTGTCTTGGTTGAAACGTCCTCGGTAGCAGGCGTAGTCGGTCGTAAGGGGATAAAAGTATTTCCGGGCGCTGATTCCGTTGGCGGCGAGTTGCTCAAACGCGTCGTCGCGGGTGGCGCCGAACGTTTCTGGATCGATAATGATCGGCATGTAAGCGTAATTGTATTGGATGTTCGAAGGGGGCTCGCACAACGTCAATCCGGATACTCCGCGCAAGTTTTCCCAGTATCGCTCGGAGGCGATCCTCCTCTTTTCGATCTGCTCGTCCACGTGTTTCAGATTGCATAATCCCATTGCCGCGCAAAACTCATTCATTTTGGCATTGCCGCCAGGATATTCGACTGATTCCGAACCCGTTATGCCAAAGTTTCGCCATTGTGCGAGCTTGTCAAGCAGGGTCATGTCTTTACAGCATACGGCTCCGCCTTCGATCGTGTTGAAGACTTTTGTAGCGTGGAATGAAAGCATCGAAGCGTCGCCGAAGTTTCCTATCGCGATGCCGTTTTTCTTAACCCCGAAGGCATGTGCGGCATCGTAAATCACCTTCAGCCCGTGGTTGGTAGCGATGCTTTGGATGGATTCCGTATCGCATATATTCCCATACACGTGCACCGGAAGGATCGCGCAGGTTTTCGATGTGATGAGGCCTTCGATCTTTTCCGGATCCATCGTGTAATCGCTGAGTTTGATATCGCAGAATACCGGCTTGAGACCTTTGCGAACAATTGCGTGGGTTGTAGACGAAAACGTAAATGGTGTCGTGATGACCTCGTCGCGTCCGTCTTTGCCCAGCTCCATGGTTTCCAGGATGCATTCCAGGGCGGCGTGTCCGTTCGTGAAGAGCGTGACATAATCGACATCAAGATACCGCTGCAGCTCTTCTTCCAATCGTCCGTGCTTTTCGCCTCGGTTGGTAAGCCAGTGGGTTTCCCAGAGTGGCTCTATCTCGTTGCAGTACTCCTCAAAAGAGGGCATCGACGATCTGGTTACGAGTATCTGGTTATCGCTCATCTTGCTTCATCAACCTAACGATTTCTTCGTGTATGTCCTCGATCGAGCGAAGACGGCCTTGCGGGGCGCACTCGATCCTTTGCCAGTTTCCGCGCTTTGCGCAGTAGTCTGCCGCTTCGCGGCAGCGATCAAGATAAGCTGCGTTGGCTTCGTGGATGTCCTTTCCCGTGCCTGTTCGTTTGGATCGCTCGTCGAGAAGGCGCGTATTCGCTTTGGGATCCACGTCCAAATAGACAACGAGGTCGGGTTCGGGGATGCCAAGCAATCGGTATTCGAAATCAAAGAGCCAGTCCAGGTACGTATCCCATTCCCTTTTGGGGAGTTTGGAGCATTGGTGGACGGCGTTGGAGGTGGTCCAGCGGTCGGCTAGTACCACGCCTCCCGACTCGTAGAAGGCCTGCCAATCCGATCGGAAGGAGGCGTAGCGGTCGACCGCGTAGAACGTGGAAGCCGCGTACGCTCCGACGTCGTCGGGATTCGGCCCGAACTGACCGCTCAGGTACATGCGCACAAGGGCGGAAGAGGGGCTGTCGTAACGAGGAAATGATACGGACCTCAGATCGATGCGGCGTTCGATGAGGCTGGCTCGGAGGAGGTTCGTCTGGGTCTCCTTGCCGGAGCCGTCGAGCCCCTCGATGACGATGAGCTGGCCTTTTCGCGAATCGCCGCTTCGCTCCAGATTCACATAACCGCGCTTATCAGGCAAAGTGGGGTGGTATGATGAGTGGGGTCACGGTGACCCCGTGATTTTGGGATGTGATTTTATCCAATATAGGAAGTACCAATAAGAGTAATTGAAAAAATAATATTCAAAAATATCGTATAATATAGCAATAATATGCAAAAAGGAGACTCCCATGTCCTACACGACCATGACCTTGCCGGTTGACGAAATACGGTCGCATCCGGAGAACGACTTCACTATGGACGAGCGCGAGCTGCAGGAGCTCGTGGACTCCATTCGCTCCGAGGGGCTCGGCCAGCTGCCGCTCGTCCGGCAGCTGCCGGACGGCGCCTACCAGATGATCGCGGGGCACCGGCGACTCGAGGCGTATCGGCGGCTCGCGCGCGAGGACGCGTCGTTCGCCCGCATACCCGTCACGCTCGTCGACGACCTCGACGATGCTCGCGCTCGCGTGCTGCTCAATGTCACCAACCTCGTGACGCGCCGCCTGTCGCAGGAGGAGCGCGGGGCGCGCTACGCCGCCATCGGCAGGGAGGTGCCGGCGCTGCGCGCCACCGACGCATCGCTCAAGGGCGTGCGCACGAACGACATCATCGCGCGCATCGTGACGGAGGAGACGGGCCAGGCGGTTTCGCCGGCCACGGTCAAGCGGGCCATCGCGGCGGAGAAGCGCCTGCGCGAGGCGCATGATCAAGCCGAACAGCTGACGGGGGAGCTGGACGAAAACTGGCGCGTGGAGGCGCAGGCGGGCGCCCTCGACCCGCTCACCATGCGCGCGATCTCCGAGCTGACGCCGCAGAAGCAGCGCGATCTGTTCGCCGAATACCAGCGTAAAGAGATGACGCCCGGCCAGCTCAAAGCCCACCTGAAAGCCATGCGTCCGAAAACGTCGGCCGATGCGGCTCGTGCGTTGCAGATGGCCATTCGCAGTGCCGAAGAAGTGCGGGCGATGGATCGCGAAGGGGTGCCGCTGCCGCAAGGACTCATCCGCAAGCTGCAAAGCCTGGTGAGCCAGCTGTGAGAGCGGGGGAGGGTGAAGGGGCTAGAGCGGCGCGTGACCGTCGGCCGGCTCGGGGTAGTCGGCCAGGGTGAGTGTCGAAAGGTCGATGAGTTCTTCGGGATCGGCGCCGAGGGCTCGGCAAAGCTTGACGGCGTCGGGAAAGCTCACGATCACCTTTCCTCGTTCGATGTTGCTGATGCGGGAATGCCACGAACCGATCATGAGCCCCAATCGTTCCTGCGAGAGCCCTTGTCCCTTGCGAAGACGGCGAAGGTTCGCGCCGAGGTCGGTCGCGTATTGCTGCACGAGGGGGTCCTTGTGCGCCGTCTTTTTGTTGCCGGTTTCTCTCATGGCGAAAGGGTAACCGCTCGGATACTCACCCTTGTATCCGTTCGAGTACAGATTGGCGTTTTTATTGGAAATAAGACGCATTTTTCTCGTGAGGGTGCGGCGAACAGGGCGGGATGCGCCGACGGCGCATCCCGCAATAGCGCGGCGTGTCTCCGCATGCTAGAATTATCCTATGATTTTGGCGATGACGACGCGCGTGGCGTGTTGGCGGCGAGGAGGGAGCGGCGTGCTGAGCGATCTGGTCGTATGCTACTTGTTCCTCGGGGGCACGGGCGCGGGGCTCGTCCTCGTGCTGTCGGTGCTCGGGCTGCTCGTTCCGCGCGATCAAGTGGTTGCGGCGAATCGCAAGCACCTGCATGCGGGCGAACCCTTCCGCAAGCTGCTCGGGTGCGGGTTCGTCGTGGCGCTGGTCATGCTGGGTCTCGGCATCGTGTGCTTGCTGGCGGACCTCGGCAACGCCGAGCGGGTGATGCTGTTGCTCCTGCACCCGAGCGTGTCGTATCTGGCGGTGGGCTCGTGGGCGCTCGCGGCCTGCTTCGTCCTTGCGGCGGCGCTCGGGCTTGCGTGGCTTGCCGTCGGCACCTGGGATTTCGCCGTGGTGCGCGGTGCGGAAGTGGCGGCTGCGTTCGTGGCGCTCGTCGTCATGGTGTACACGGGGCTGCTGCTGCAAAGCCTGGGCGCGGTGCCTCTGTGGGCAACGCCGTGGCTGCCGGCGCTGTTCGTGGCGTCGTCGCTGTCGTGCGGCATGGCAAGCGTGCTCGCGCTCGCGCAGCTCACGGGCGCGGCGCGTGCATTCGGCATCGTGCTCAAACGCCTGGCCGTCACCGACGCCGTGGTCATCCTCGTGGAGGCGGCCATCGTGGCGGTGTTCGTGTTCGCGGCGTCGACGACGGGCGCGGCGGCGTCGAACGGCACGGAGCAGGCGCTCGCGCTGTCGGCACGCGACCTGGTTGAAGGCGCGAACGCGTGGCTGTTCTGGACCTGCTTCGCAGGTTTGGGGCTCGCGGTACCGCTCGTGCTCGACGGCGTGCTCGCCCGACGGCGCCGCATGGTGCCGGGGGTGGCGCTGTTCACGGCGGCCTGCGTGCTGACCGGCGGTTTCGTCATGCGCTTCTGCGTGGTCGCGGCGGGCGCGCACCCTGTTCTCAGCTCGATGGGAGTGATGTGATTCATGTTTCCGTTTGAAGTGGATACGACAACCGATGTGCCGCTGTGGGTGCAGCTTCGTCAACGGTTGATATACTTAATCAACTCGGGGTATTTCAAGCCGGGCGATCAGCTGCCGACGGTGCGCGGTCTGGCCTCGGAAATATCCATCAACTACAACACGGTGAACAAAGCGTACCTGAGCCTCGTGTCCGACGGGTACCTCGAGTCGACGCGCGGGCGCGGCGTGTTCGTACGCGACCTCGACGCCGAGATGGACGAGGAGTACACGAAGGATGTCGACGGCATCATGAGCGACTGCGTGGCCGCGTGCCGCGATTTGGGTCTATCGCTCGATGACGTGCAGAAATGCATGACGAAGAAAATCAAGCAGCTCAAAAAGGACGAAGGCCTCGAGCCCGAGCGCGCCGACGGCACGGCGCGCATCGTGTCGGTGGACGTGGGGCCTGCGACGAAGAAGGCGCGGACGGGAGCATGATGGGCGTGAAGAGGCGAAACGGTGCCGAAGCGGCTGCTGCGTACGGAAACGCGGCGCCGTCGGGTCGACGCGGGATGCGCGTTGTTCCCGAAGCATCCACCGAGGTGGTGGGCGAGCGCGCGTCGAGCACCGGCGTGCTGCTGTTCTCGACGGTGGTGTTCCTGCTGACGTTCTGCGTCGTCGTGGGCGTCTGGTGGGCGCTTGCGGGCGTGGGCGTGGCGACGCTGGCGTGCGGGCTGGTGTGCGCGCTGCTGGCGACGGCTGCCGTGCACATCGCGCAGCAGTGGGAGAAGGTGGTCGTGCTGCGCTTCGGCACGTTCAACCGCGTGTCGGGGCCCGGTTTGTTCTGGACGTTTCCGGTGATCGAGCAGAACACCATGCGTGTGGATACCCGCGTGCGCGCCACGACGTTCGGTGCCGAGGAGACGCTGACGGCCGACCTCGTGCCGCTCGACGTGAACGCCGTGCTGTTCTGGCACGTATGGGATGCGAAGGCGGCGTGCATCGAGGTGGGCGACTTCACGCGCGCGGTGGAGCTGGCGGCGCAGACGGCGCTGCGCGACGCCATCGGGCGCGCGAGCGTGGCCGAGGTGGCCATCCGTCGCGAGCAGCTCGACCGCGAGCTCAAGCGCGTGCTCGAGGAGAAGGTGGCGCCGTGGGGCATCACCGTGCTGTCGGTGGAAATCCGCGACATCCTGCTGCCGAAGGAGCTGCAGGACGTCATGTCGCTCGAGGCGCAGGCCGAGCAGCGGAAGAAGGCGCGTATCATCCTCATGGAGGCTGAGCAGGACATCTGCGAGATGATGGACGATATGGGCGATACCTACGCGAAAAACGACGCCGCGCTGCGTCTGCGCGCGATGCATCTGCTGTACGAAAGCGTGCGCGAGACCGGCGGCACGGTGGTGGTGCCGAGCAGCTTCAGCGAAGGCTTCGGCGACGTGCTGGGCGACGCGGCGAAGGACGTGCTGAAAGGCGGCCCCGGAGTGCCGGGAGTGTAGGCGCATCGAACAAAGGGAATGGCGAACGGATGTTTCACGTGAAACATCCGTTTTTTTGTTTTGGGGAGGGGAGGGAGGGGCGTTCGCTGCGCAAGGCCTTCTCTTGCGCAGCGGGTGGGGCTGGGGGATCGCGGGAGTATTTCGCGGCGCAGGGGGGGGGTCCTGGCGTGTCCTGTTGCGCCGCGGGTGGGTTTTGGGGATGCGAGGGTCCCTCGCAGCGCATAAAGAGGAGGGGATTATCCCCAAAAAAGTATAACTAACTGTACTATAAATCATTACAGTATCTTGATTGTCATAGGATTATTTACTATAGTGCTTTAATAGGATTTGGCCAAATCTATCGAGGGAGTCCACGAGAGCGCCTGACGGCTTTCTCGGAGGGGCATCCTGACACGACGAGCGACGCTTGCGCTTGAGCGCGAGCGCGACGAGGAGGTACCATGTCAGGTACGACCAGGCCAAACACCAAGCTCACTCGCCGGGGCTTTCTGAAATCCACCGGGGCTGCAGCCGGCACGTTAGGCGTTGCCGGAGCTGCAGGCATGTTGTCCGCAGACGCGTGGCTCGCGCCGACCGAGGCGTACGCGGAACCCGAGGAGCGCGTCGCCTACACCTACCACCAGGCCCATTGCCGAGGGCATTGCATGCTCAAGTGCACCGTGCGCGACGGCCGGCTCTGTCTGATCCAGCCGAACGACAAGGCGAAAGCGGGCCTGCAAACGGTCTGCCTCAAGGGTCTGTCCGAAATCCAGCACGTGTACAGCGCCGAGCGCATCCAGACGCCGCTCAAGCGCGTGGGCGAGCGCGGCGCCAACGAATTCGTTGCCATTTCCTGGGACGAAGCGGTGAGCATCTTCGCCGAGAACGTGCGGAAGTGCTGGGACGCCTACGGCAAAGATAGCGTGTTCGCCAGCATCGCCATGGAGTCGGAAGTGGCTGCCGAGCTGGGCAAGCTGCTGAGCGCATCCATGGACACCGTCGGCGGCATCGACGTGGGCTACGCCAACGGCCTCGCGGCGATGTACGGCGGGGCGAAGCGCTCGGGCCCGCTCGGGGCGGTCACCGCGTTCAACGGCGTGGCCGACTGGAAGAACTGCAAGACGCTGCTGTTCGTGGGCGTCAACTTCATCGAGTCGAGTCTCACGCAAACCAAGCCGTTCTTCGACGCGAAGGACGAGGGGATGTTCGCCGTCTCCATCGATCCGCACTACAGCCCCACGTCGTCGAAGTGCGACCAGTGGATTCCCATCGAGCCGGGCACCGACGCCGCGCTGTTTCTGGGAATGCTGACCGTCGTGCTCGATAACGGCTGGTACGACGAAGAATACGTGCGCGCCCACACGTCGCTGCCGTTCCTCGTGTCCGACGCCGACGGCTCCCTGCTGAGCGACGGCGACGGCGCGTCCTTCGTCTGGGACGAAGCCGCCGGCGAAGCGCGCCTCGCAGCCGATGCTGAGTCCCCGGCTCTCGAAGGCTCCTACGACGTGGACGGCGCGTCGTACACCACCGTGTTCTCGCTGCTCAAGCAAAGCCAGCGACGCTACGACGCGGCATGGGCGTCGAAGGTGACTGGCATCCCCGCCGACGTCATCGAATCCCTCGCCGAGCGCTATGCCACCGGCGGCCCCGCATGCCTCGCGGTGGGCTACGGCGGCAACGACAAGTACGGCAACGCCGACATCGCCGGTCATGCGGCCGGCATCCTGGCCGCCGTCACGGGCAATATCGGGCGCGCCGGCGGCGGCATCGGCTATCCCGGATTCGGCTACGGCAGCGCGCCGCTGGGCGCCTGGCCGCTCGCGGCCGACATGAAGCCCGCGACCCTTTCCGTGCCCGCCTTCGAGCTGCCTTACGTGGACAGCCCCGTCAAGTGCTTCATCGGCGTGGGCGACCAGATTCAGCAGCGCTTCGCCGACCTGAACAAGCTGGACGAATGGGTGCAGGGCCTCGACTTCATCGTGTACGCCGACGTGTACCACAGCACGGGCGCGCAGTACGCCGACCTCGTGCTGCCCATCTGCTCGCGCTTCGAAAGCGACGAGTCCCTCGGCGGCGTCCGTTCGAACAAAGGTCAGGTCATGCTGCGTCAACAGGTGCTTGAGCCGCTGTTCGAAAGCAAGACCGACTTCGCGTTCGAGCGCGAGCTGGCACGCGCCCTCGGCATCGACGCATCGCTGCCGAGCAGCAACGAGGAGCGCATCGCGCACATGCTCGACACGGCGACGAACCCCAAAGTCGCGGGCATCACGCTCGACGCGCTGCAGAACAACCAGGGCGTGCTCCCGTACCAGGGTCCCAACGCCATCCCGTTCGCGGACCAGAAGTTCCCCACGCCGTCGGGTCGCCTCGAGGTGTACTACGCCGATATGGTGAAGTTCGACCAGGCGCTTCCCACGTACGAGGCCCCCGAGGAAACCGGACCCGAAAGCAAGCTGCGCGAAACGTTCCCCCTGCAGCTGTGCCAGATGCGCACGCGCTTCCACATCCACAACCAGTTCTGCGACGCGGAATGGATTCGCCAGTATTCCACGGCGGCGCTGCACCTCAATCCCGTGGACATGGAAGCGCGCGGCTTGGCCGACGGCGATACCGTCGAGGCGTTCAACGACCGCGGCAGCTTCGGGTGCCCCGTCGTCGGCGACGAGTCGGTGCGACCGGGCACGGCCCGCGTCTTCGAGGGCGAGTGGTCGAAGTTCATGGCGTCGGGCAACATCCAGAACGTCACGAACCCGGGCATCTCCGACCGCGGGCGCGCCCTGCTCAACGGCCCCGTCATCCCGTACAACGACACCCTCGTCGAAGTGAAGAAAGCGTAGGTGAGCCCCATGACCAGATTCGGATTCGTCATCAATACCGGGCGGTGCATCGGGTGTCACACCTGCGCAAACGCCTGCAAAATGCAGAACAACGTGCCCATGGGCATGCTGTGGAACCGCGTGCTCACCGAGGGCAGCGACATCATCGACGGCGCCATCGGCCAGTACCCGAACGTCTCGCGCGCCTACCTTCCCGTGGCGTGCCAGCACTGCGAGAACCCCGCCTGCCTGCGCGTATGCCCCACCGGCGCCACGTACAAGGACGAGGCGGGCCGCGTGGAGATCGCCTACGACAAGTGCATCGGCTGCCGCACCTGCATGGCCGCCTGCCCGTACAACGCCCGCGTGTTCAACTGGAACGAGCCGCGTCGCGACCCCGACTTCAACTACGGCGACAAGGACGTGCCCGTGCGCACGAAGGGCGTCGTGGAGAAGTGCACGATGTGCAAGGAGCGCACCGACCGCGGCGACGAGCCCATGTGCGTGGTGTGCTGCCCCACGAAGGCACGCATCTGGGGCGATGTGGACAACCCCGCAAGCGATGTGACGCGGATCATCCGGGAGCAGCGCACGCACGTGCTGCTTGAAGAGCAGGGCACCCGCCCGCAAGTCCACTACCAGGGATAGGGGAGCGCCATGGGAACGAAAACATCGATGAAATTCAAAGCCGCCTCCGTCGTGCTGGCCGTTCTGGCAGCTGCGGGCGTGGGCGCGTGGGTGTACCAGCTGATCAACGGCCTGGGCGTGACGGGCATGAACAACGGCACGTCGTGGGGCCTCTACATCACGTGCTTCATGTTCTTCGTCGGCCTGTCGGCTGGCGGCCTCATCGTGGCCTCGTCGGCTTCGGTGTTCCACATCACGCAGTTCAAGAAAGTGGCGGTGCCGGCCATCATCCTGTCCACCGTGTGCATCTGCTGTGCGGGCATGTTCGTGCTCATCGACCTCGGCGGCATCCAGCGCATCGGGAACATCCTCATGTCGCCGAACCCGTTGTCGCCGCTTCTGTGGGACATCTGCGTCATCACGTGCTACCTCGTCATCAACATCCTGTACCTGTACTTCATGACCTCGAAGCGCGCCAACCCGCGTATCGTCAGAATCATCTCGCGCTTCGCCCTGCCCATCGCCATCCTCGTGCACTCGGTGACGGCGTGGATCTTCGGTTTGCAGATTGCCCGCGAGGGCTGGTACTCGGCCATCATGGCGCCCATCTTCGTGGCCTCGGCCATGGACTCGGGCCTGGCACTGCTGCTCATCGTGCTCTTGGCGCTCAGCGCGGCGAAGGTGTTCGACCTGGGCCGCAAGCTCATGGGAACCTTGGCCGGGCTTCTGGCCACGTGCATCGCGGTGGACGCGTTCTTCATCGGCTGCGAGTTGCTGACGGTGGCGTATCCGCAGACGGCGGGCGGTATGGAAACGCTCGGCGAGATGTTCTTCGGCGCGACGGCCCCGTTCTTCTGGTTCGAGATCATCGCAGGCTTGGCTCTGCCGTTCCTCATCCTCGTGTTCTCGCGCAATCGGCAGCGTCCGGCGCTTGTCATCCTGGCCTCGGCGCTTGTGGTGGTGGGCGTGTTCTTCAAGCGCGTGTGGCTGCTGTTCACCGCATTCATCCATCCCAACGTGTACGGCGCGCCGGGCATCTCGTCGGGTTCGTCGGCCGGCGTGCACGCCGACGCTGCCGGCATCTGGTCCACCGTGGGCGTGTACGCGCCCACGTGGGTTGAGATCACCGTGGTGATTGGCGTGGTGTCGCTGGGAGCACTCGCATTCCTCGTGCTGGCGAAGAGGCTGGTCGCCCCACAGCGCGACGAAGACCTGACGGGAGAGGGCGCCGTTCAGGGGGCGTAAGGGTTTGTGCGCGGCGCCTATCCTCCTCAGTCGGCGCCGCGCACGCCTTCCTTCGCTTTCCCTCATGCCCGCGGTACGCGTACTATGCGCGTTTCGATCAACAAAAATTATCCACAAAATAGGAGCATGACACACGAAATTATCCTATGACAATCATTGATTGTCATAGGATAATTTTGTATAGTGACCCCAGTGGAATCGGCCGGTTCTCACGAGGAAATGGAGGTGTCCTCGTCTACAGCTCGTTTGCCGGGCAGCGAAAACGTCAGCTCGAGGGGCGAACAAAACGGGGATAATCTGACACGATCTTGAGGAGGAGAAATGTCAGAAACGAGCAGTCCGCATCGCGGACTCACACGCAGGGGCTTTCTCAAAGCGTCCGGCGTTGCTGCGGGGGCCTTGGGACTGGCGGGGGCGGCCAGCATGACCACGTTCGACGGTTGGCTCGCGCCAGCCAAAGCCTACGCCGAGCCCGAAGAACGCGTAGCGCATCTGTGCCACCAGTTTCATTGTTTGACCGGGTGCAACCTGAAGTGCACCATCCGCGACGAACGCGTCGCGCTCATCGAGCCGAGCGATCTCGTCGATGAAACCCACCGCACGATCTGCCTGCGCGGCATCAACGAGGTTGCGCACATCTACTCGCAGGATCGCCTGCAGACGCCGCTCAGGCGCGTCGGCGAGCGCGGCGAGGGCAAGTTCGAGCAGATCAGCTGGGACGAGGCTATCAAGGCCGTGGCGGACGCCATCAAAGAGTCGCAGCAGAAGTACGGCGAGAACTCGGTGTTCGTGCGCAAGTCGACCGAGGCTTCCATCGGCTTCGACTTCATCGGTCCGCTGCTGCGCGCCGATCAGGGCGGCGAATGGGGCCTCGACCGCGGCCAGCCGAACGGCCAGACGCCTGCGTTCGGCGCGTTCAGCTATTGCCCCTCGCGCTCCATCTGGGAATTCTCCGATGCTTCCACCATCATCGAAGTGGGTCACAACCCGCTCGAGAGCGGCATCGTGTGGTCGCGTGCGCTCATGGATGCGAAGGAAGCCGGCGTGTATATCGCCGTGCTCGACCCGCGCTTCAGCGGTACGGCCTCCAAGGCCGACCTGTGGCTGCCGGTTCGTCCCGGCACCGATGCGGCCGTCATCCAGGGCATGATTCGCGCCATCGTCGACGAGCAGTGGTACGACGAGGAATTCGTCAAGGCCAACACGTCGCTGCCGTTCCTTATCGACAAGAAGACGGGCAAGAACTACCGCTCCGACGACGAGCTGTGCCCGAACCCCACCGTCGTCACCGCGGAGGACACCGGCAAGCCGTACGTGTGGGACGAGGTTACGAACGCGCCGGCGCTCTACGATGCGGAGGGCGTGAAGCCCGCGCTTGAGGGCAGCTGGACGGTTGACGGCAAGGAGCTGGTCACCGAGTTCTTCCTCATGAAGAAGTGGATTTCGGAATACTCGCTCGAGTGGGCGTCCGAGACGTCCGGCATCGAGCAGGATGTGATCGTCGACCTGGCCGATCGCTACGCGAACAACGGCCCGGCTATCATCGACTACGGTCTGGGAGGTCCCGACAAGTACACGAACGCCGACGTGCTGGGCCATTCCATGTCCATCCTGACCGCGCTCACCGGCAACTACGGCCGCAAGGGCTCGGGCTTCGGCTTCTACGGCGGCGTGGGCGCCGATGACCCGGCCGCAACGCTGAACTACTGGACGTTGCCCGAAGAGTACGCCTACAACGACTCCGGCATGGCCATGTACGACATGGTGTACAACAAGAACAACATCCACGTGGCGCTGACGTTCGGCGACGCCTTCACGCTTGAGGCGGCAAGCGCCAACGACACGCTGGAATGGGTGAAGAGCCTCGACTTCTTCGCCATCATCGACATCTACCATTCGTCGGCCGTCGACTACGCCGATATCGTCCTGCCGGCTTGCACGAAGTTCGAGTGCGAGGAGGACGTCAAGCAGCTGCGTGCCAGCTACGGCCACGTCATGCTGGCGAACGGCATGGTCGATCCGCTGTTCGAGTCGAAGAGCGACCTGCAAATCGAGCGCCTGCTGGCTGCCGAATGGGGGCTCGATCACCTGATTCCCGAGACGTACGAAGAGCTCGCGCGCTTCTCCGTGGAGGGCGTGGACAAGCTCGACCCGAACATGAAGGGCATCACGTACGACGCGCTGCTGAAGAACGGCGGCTGCATGCCGGTGGCGGGCGCGGGTCCGGACTATCGTCCCGACGGTCATGCCGACCAGGTGTACACGACGCCGTCCACGAAGATCGAGCTGTACTACGAGTACCTGCTTGACCAGGGCCATCAGTTCCCCGTGTACGAAGATGCCAACGAGGCGTTCGAGAAGAACCCGCTGAAAGACACCTACCCGCTCTACTTCATGCAGGGCAAGTCGCGCTACCGCATTCACGCCTACTACACCGCGTCTCCGTGGTTCCAGGAAGACTTCGGCCCTTGCGTCAACATCTTCCCGTCCGACGCGGAAGCGCGCGGCATCGAAAACGGCGACTCCGTCAAGGTGTTCAACGACCGCGGCTCGTTCGTGTGCACGGCGCGCGTGAATCCTGCGCTGCAGCCGGGCGTTCTGTTCATGGCCGAAACGACGTACACGCGGTACTACCAGGAGGGCTTCCTTCAGAACGTGACGAACTCGGCGCGCAACGAACGCTGCTACGAGATGTTCCACGGTCCGCAGATTCCTTACAACGACACGCTCGTCCAAATTGAGAAAGCGTAGGTGACGCGACATGACGAAGCTTGGAATAGCCATCAACAAAACGCGTTGCATCGGCTGTCAAACGTGCGCCCACGCTTGCAAGATGCAGAACAACGTTCCCTCCGGCATGCGCTGGAACCGCGTGCTCACCGAAGGCTGCGACGTGGAAGACGGCGCGCTCGGTCAGTTTCCGAATCTGAGCAGGGGATACCTGCCGGTTGCCTGCCAGCATTGCGAGAACCCGGCTTGCCAGCGGGTGTGCCCGACGGGCGCCACGTACAAGGATGACAAGGGCCGCGTGGAAGTGGATTACGACAAGTGCATCGGTTGTCGCATGTGCATGGCGGCCTGCCCGTACAATGCCCGCGTGTTCAACTGGAACGAGCCGCGTCGCGACCCCGACTTCAACTACGGCGACAAGGACGTGCCCGTGCGCGGCAAGGGCGTCGTGGAGAAGTGCACGATGTGCAAGGAGCGCACCGACCGCGGCGACGAGCCGATGTGCGTGGCATGCTGCCCGACCCGCGCGCGCACCTTCGGCGACTTGGACGATCCGAACAGCGAGATATCGCAGCTCGTCGTCAAGCGCAAGGCCGGCGTGCTGCTTGAAGAGCAGGGTACGCATCCGCAACTTTACTACTTCGATTAAGGGGTGCGAATCATGGGAACCTCAACGAAATTCAAAGCGGCTGCCGGAGTGCTTGCGGCGCTGACGGTGGCGGGCATCGCCGCCTGGATCTACCAGCTGGTCAACGGCCTGGGCGTGACGGGCATGAACAACGGCACGTCGTGGGGCCTCTACATCACGTGCTTCATGTTCTTCGTCGGCCTGTCGGCTGGCGGCCTCATCGTGGCTTCGTCGGCGTCGGTGTTCCACGTTGCCGACTACAAGAAGGTGGCGCTTCCCGCCGTCATCCTGTCCACGGTGTGCATCTGCTGCGCCGGCATGTTCGTGCTCATCGACCTCGGCGGCATCCAGCGCGTGTGGCGCATCGTCACGGGGCCGAACCCCACCTCGCCGCTGTTCTGGGACATCTGCGTTATCACGTTGTACCTGGTCATCAACGTAGTGTACCTGTACTTCATGAAGTCGAAGAAGCCGGGTGCGCAGGATAAGGTGGCCATCGTGTCGCGCTTCGCCCTGCCCATCGCCATCCTCGTGCACTCGGTGACGGCGTGGATCTTCGGCCTCGAGATGGCCCGCGAGGGCTGGTACTCGGCCATCATGGCGCCGCTGTTCGTGGTGTCGGCCATGGATTCGGGTCTTGCCCTTTTGCTGCTGTCGCTCATGGGCCTCAACAAGTCGGGTCGCTTCAAGACCGACAAGAAGCTGTTGTCGAACCTGGCCGGACTGCTGGCCGTGTGCATCGCCGTCGACGGGTTCTTCGTCGGATGCGAAGTGCTCACCATGGCCTACCCGGGTGCCGCGGGCGCCGAGACGCTCGCCATCATGGCCGCGGGTGCCACCGCTCCGTTCTTCTGGTTCGAGATCATCGTGGGCGTGCTCATCCCGTTCTGCATCCTCGTGTTCGCGAAGAATCGCGCTCGCATGGGGTTGGTGGCCGTGGCCAGCGTGTGCGTGGTGGTGGGCGTGTTCTTCAAGCGCGTGTGGCTGCTGCTCACCTCGTTCGTGCAGTTCAACGTCATGGGCGCTCCCGGCGTGATCTCCGGCTCGTCCTCGGCGGCCCATGCGAGCGGCATGGACGTGTGGACGGTTGCCAGTTCGTACGCACCCACCTGGGTCGAGGTCGTGGTGGTGATCGGCGTGGTCTCGCTGGGCGCCCTTGCGTTCCTCGTGCTGTCGAACAAGCTGCTGCCTGCGCAGCGGGCTGAGCGCGACGCCGTGCGCAGCGCGGCCGACGGGACGGCGGGCGAGGCCGCGTAACGCGCCCCCGCATACCCGTCCTCTGCATACCTGCGACGCTTTCCCCTCCCGCGTCGCAGGTATCCTTGTTCTTACGGTATCCTGTAGGGCAGCATCAACGCACCTCGCTGCTCGAAGCGAAGAAAGGAGCTCATCACCATGGCGGAGGAAATCCCCTGGAAGACCCTGTCCGAAGCGTATGCATTCGTGGGCAACTCGCTGCTGAAGCCGATGACGATGACGTCGAACGTCGGTTTGGACCCCGCGTTTTGGGAGGCGTTTCCCACGTTCGACGACGAGGGCGTAGCAGCGGCCGTCGATGCGTGCGCCCGCTATGCCGAGCAGGCCGCGCAGCGCGCGTCCGAGGGCGAAGACGAGGTGCAGCGCACGGCGGTGGAGTACACGCGCCTGTTCGTGGGCCCGCCGTCGCCGGCGGCCGCGCCCTGGGAGACGATGTACCGCGGTGAAGACGTGACCGTGGGCTTCGGCCAGGCCACGTTCGAGATGCGCGCGCTGTTGCGCGAGGCGGGGCTCGAAGTGCGCAACGAGAACAACCAGTACGAAGACCATATGGGTATCGAGCTGCTGTACCTGTCGGCGCTGTGCGGCCGCGTGGCCGAGGGCGACGAGGCGGCGCCCGCTCCCGAGGCGGTGGCCGCGTTCATCGAGGCGCACCCGCTTGCATGGGCCGAGGCGTTTCGCCTGCGGATTGCCGAGAGCGCGCCGGTTGGGTACTTCGACGCGTTGGTGGGAGTGGCGCGGGCCGTGCTCGCGTGGCATGCGGCAGCGGCACCGTCATCCTGAGCGGAGGCCGAGGGCCATTGGGTAGAAAAATGTGACGAAGCGCTTTGCGCTTCTGCATCTGACGGGTCCTTCGACTCGCTTCGCTCGCTCAGGATGACAAACGCCCTGTCATCCTGAGCGGAGGCCGTAGGCCGCAGTCGAAGGACCCTCTCAAAGTAGAAGCGCGCAGCGCTTCGTCGCTTCTGGCGCGCTAGAACACGAGTGCGCCGTCGACGCTCATAGACGTGCAATTGCCATCGGCATCGCAGGTCAGAACGACGTTCGTAACAGCTTCGGCACCGTTGCCGTCCAGGATGGACACCGCGTTGGAGTACTCGTAGCCGCCGTCGATCGGCGTCACGGTTGCTGTGGCGGGGTCGAAGCTCTGGTAGGCGTAGAACGTGTTGTCGGCGATGAGTCCCGGCAGGGCGCCCTCAAGCGCGGCGACGGCTTTGGCCTGCGGATCTTCGGCGGACTCGGGCTCCTTCTCGGGCTCGGCGGGCGTCTCGGGCGCCGGCGCGGGCTCGGTGGACGCCGCGGTCTGGTCGAGCAGCCATGTAGCCTCGGTGGCGCCGTCGTTCCAGAACAGGCGCTGCGAGGTGTACTGGTCGTCGAACGTGAGCGTGCCCGACACCGTCTCGCCTGCCGGCACGGAGATCACGTTGTTCTCGAACGACGAGCCCGTCGGCGGCATGCCGAAGGACAGCAGGCATTCGGTGGAAAGCTCCTTCGCGTTGGTGTGGGCTTTCACGTCGACGTGCGCGGTGAGCGTGCCGTTCGCGCGATCGATGGAGGTCACGGTCACTTCGTAGTCGCGCCAGACAGCCGTCTCGCCCACGGCGAGCGACTTGAGCTTCGATGCGTCGGTTATCGTATAACCGCTGGTGGAAACGCCGCTTTCCTTGACCGGGACGTTGGGTTCTTCGGCTTTCGCGCCGCAGCCGGCCAGCGCCAAGGCCATGAGCGCGCAGGCCGCGGTGGCGACGATCTTCTTGTACAAGGCAGGTCCTTCCGTTCCAGGTGCTGTGATGCACGTGCGAGCTTTTCCCCTTATCATACCAGTTCGCTCACCATATGGTTGCAGTTCGTCGAAGATGGACGACTCTTGTGCGCCCGATTCTTCTCTGGCGCAATGCCCTGCGATGTGGTTTCATAAGCGCATCGACCGCGGGGCGCGGCCGATCGAGAGTCAAGGGGCTTATGGACACCACCATCTTTCAGCAGGCGTTCGCCGATACGCAGGTGCTCACCGTGCCGTGGAGCATCGACTATTTCTCCGTCATCGTGGGCGTGCTGACCGGCGCTCTGTTCGCGTGCGACCGCAAGCTCGACATCATCGGGACGGTGGTGCTGGGCCTGCTCACCGGGTACGGCGGCGGCATCATCCGCGACGTGCTGCTGCAGGATCACGGCGTGTACTTCACCTCGCACCCCGACCTCATCGTCATCTGCATCGCCATCTGCGTGTTCGTGTTCTACTTCCGCGGCCTGTTCCGGCATCTCGACGCCACCGTGTTCTTCGCCGACGCGTTGTCGGTGGGCCTGTTCGCGCTTGCGGGCGCGAGCAAGGCGTTCTCGCTCGAGCAGGGCCTCGTGCTGTCGATCATCCTCGGAGCCATCACGGCGGTGGGCGGCGGTGCCGTGCGCGACATCTGCGTGGGCGAGACGCCCGGCATCTTCCAGCAGTCGAACTTCTACGCGGTGGCGGGCCTCGGCGGCTCGTTCGCGTTCGTCATGCTGGCCTATGCGGGCTGCCCGCTGCCCATTGCGGGCGCGGCCTGCGTGTTCGCCGTCGTGTTCCTGCGGTATTGGAGCGTGTACTTCGATTGGAAGACGCGCAACGACGCCGACCTCACGCCGCATGTGGCGCGCGGCCTGGGCAAGGTGAAGCGCGTGGCATCGGGCGTGTTCCTGCACGGCGGCGATGCCACGGTGGCGCTCAAGGAGCGCCGTCGCCGCGGCCGCTGGCGTCGCCGCGACCGAGAGGAGTAGCGGAATCTGGCCATAAACGACGGCTGTGATAATGGGGTCCGTCTCCCTATTGCGCGGCGAATCGCGTTTCCCCAGCTCGGAAATCTTGCCGCCGCGCAATAGGGAGAGAGCGGGGCGCATAAGGGGGACGGGGCGCGTTGGCGCATTGCCACCGCCGTCGTTTTGGTCGTTTCTCGTGCCGGTTGGCGTGACGATACGCTGAAGAAGCGGGTTGTGTTCTCCCGAAGGCGCGCCCGTCTGCCATAATAGCGGCAACAACTGCAACAACAAGGTGCCGTGCGATGCCATGCCAGGATCGACGCGGGTGAAGAACGAAGGATCGTGACACATGGCTGATTTCATCGAGGGCAAGCGTCCCGTCATCGAGGCGCTGCGTACGGGCGTGCCCATCAAGAGCGTGCTCATGGCGGACAACGTGCAGCGCGACGGCCTCATCGAGGACATCCTGCGCAAGGCGAAGCGCGTCGGCGCGACGGTGGAGATGGTTCCGCGCAAAGTGCTGGACGGCAAGTCCGAACGCGGCAGCCATCAGGGCGTCATGGCGAAGGCGGCACCGTTTCCGTACGTGGGCATCGGCGACGTGGTGGATGCCGCCGGCAAGTACGCCGAGCAGCACGAAGGCCGCGCGCTCGTGATCATCCTCGACCACATCACCGACGCGGGCAACCTCGGCGCCGTGTCGCGCAGCGCCGAAGCGGTGGGCGCGTGCGGCCTCGTCATCCCCAACAAGCGCAGCGCGCACGTGGAAGCGTCCACGTACAAGAGCTCGGCCGGCGCCATCGCGCACGTGCCCGTGGCGCAGGTGTCGAACCTCGTGCAGACCATGAGCCGTCTCAAGGAGGAGGGCTTCTGGATTGCCGGCGCCACCGAGCACGCCCACGACCTCATCTGGGACACGAACCTCAAGGGCAAGATCGCGCTCGTGATGGGCAACGAGCAGGAAGGCATCTCGCGCCTGGTCATGGAGCATTGCGACTTCCTCGCGAAGCTGCCCATCGAAGGCGAAGTGGCGTCCCTCAACGTCGCGCAGGCGGCCACGGCGTGCATGTACGAGTGGCTGCGGCAGAACCACGCGGGCAAGTAGCGCACGGCGAGCAGCATGGCCAAGCAACGGAAAAAGCTCCTCATCGTGGACGGGTACAACGTGCTGCGCTCGGGCAGCCGGTACCGCGTCGCGCCCGAGGAGGATTACACGGACGACACGTTCAACGCGGCGCGCGAGATGCTCATCAACGACGTGGTGAACTACGCCGGCAGCGACTGCAAGGCCGTCATCGTGTTCGACGGCGCGAAGAACGCGTTTTCGAACGGCGAGGCCGAGAAGGTGGGCGGCGTGCGCATCGTGTTCTCGCCGGCGGGGCAGTCGGCCGACAAAGTGATCGAGAAGCTGGCCCACGACGCGCGCGAGCGGCAGGTGGAAACGCTCGTCGTCACGAGCGACGCCACCATTCAGGACACGACGTTCGGCTTCGGCGTGGACCGTATGAGCGCCGACGGATTCTCGCGTGAAGTGGACCGGTGCTACGAGGAAGCGCGCCTCGACGACACGCCGAAGGTGGCCGAGAAGAACACGGTGGCCTCCCGCATCGACCCGGCGACGCTCGCGAAGCTCAAGGCTCTGCGCGATCGGGCGACGGGCGTCTGACGATTTCGTGAATGCCCGACACTTCGCGCCGAAAGTGTCGGAATACGGGCAGATCAACCGCGCCTTGTCGGTTGTTTCGCTACACGGTGTTGGTTATCATGCATGGTGAAGGGTAGCCAAAACGCGTGCAGCGCGCGCGACCGAAACGAACAGGCGGGCGGCATGGATCGCATCATCCACGGTATTCTGGCGCGGCGTAAGGCCGTGGTGACGGCCTTCTTGGCCGTGGCCGTTGTGTGCGCGGCCATGATTCCGTTCGTGGGCGTCAACTACGACATGGTGGACTACCTGCCCGACGAGGCGCAATCCACCACGGCCGTCGCCATCATGAACGACGAGTTCAGCCAGGCCGTTCCCAACGCGAACGTGCTCGTGCACGACGTGGGCATCGCCCGCGCCCTCGCGCTCAAAGACCAGATCGCTGCCATCGACGGCGTGGACGGCGTCATGTGGCTCGACGACGTCGTGGACGTCACGCAACCGCTCGAGATGGCCGACGCCGACACGGTGGAAGCCTATTATCGCGACGGCGCCGCCCTGTTCTCGGTCACCGTGGCCGAAGGCGCCGAGAGCGCGGTCATTCCGCAGCTGCGCGCGCTCGTCGACGAAGCGGGCCCCGGCAACGCCGTGTCGGGCGAGGCCGCCGATACCGCGCAGGTGCAGGCGAGCACGGCCGAGGAGGCCGGCGGCGCCGCGGTCATCCTCGTGCCCATCATCTTGCTGCTGCTCATCCTGTCCACCACGTCGTGGATCGAGCCGGTGCTGTTCATCGCGGCCATCGGCGTGTCCATCCTCATCAACATGGGCACGAACATCGCGCTGGGGCAGGTGTCGTTCATCACGTTCTCGGTGAGCCCCATCTTGCAGCTGGCGGTGTCGCTCGACTACGCCATCTTCCTGCTGCATGCGTTCGCGGCCGAGCGGCAGCGCACGTCAAACGTGGAAGAGGCCATGGCCAAGGCCATGCGCGCGTCGCTGTCCACCATCGCGGCCAGCGCGATCACTACGCTGTTCGGCTTCGCGGCGCTGTCGTTCATGCAGTTCCAGATTGGCGCCGACCTCGGCATCAACCTCGTGAAGGGCATCGTGTTCAGCTTCTTCACCGTCATGGTGTTCCTGCCGGCGGTCACGCTGCTTCTGTACAAGCTCATCGACAAGACGAAGCACCGGCCGCTCATGCCCTCCTTCAAGAACATCGGCAGCGTGCTGTCGAAGGTGCGCGTTCCGGCGCTCATCCTCGTGCTCGCGCTCGTGGTGCCCGCGTTCCTCGGGCAGGCGCACACCGTGTTCACCTACCAGAACAGCGAGCCCGACCCCAACCTGCGCTCGGGCGCCGACACGCTCATGGTGCAGGACGAATTCGGCCAGCAGAACGCCATGGTGGTGCTCGTGCCGCGCGGCGACGTGTCGGCCGAGGCGGCGCTGTCGGCCGACCTCGCCAAGCTCGACAACGTGACCAGCGTCATCTCATACGCCGCCACGGTGGGCACGGCCATTCCGGAAGGCTTCCTCGATCAAAGCGTGCTCGACCAGTTCTACTCGCCGAACTACGCGCGCATCATCGTGTACACGAGCACCGACACCGAAAGCGACGAGGCGTTCGCCACGGTACAAGCCGTCGAAGAGACGGCCGCGCGCCACTACGACACGTACTACGCGGCCGGCCAGTCCGCGAACCTCTACGACATGAAGAACATCGTGTCGGTGGACAACGTGGTGGTGAGCGCGGTGGCGGTCGTCGCCATCCTCATCGTGCTGCTGGTGACGTTCCGCTCGCTCACACTGCCGCTCGTGCTGCTGCTCACCATCGAGTCGGGCATCTGGATCAACCTGTCCATCCCGTACTTCACGGGCGAGTCGGTGAACTTCATCGGCTACCTCGTGATCAACACGGTGCAGCTGGGCGCCACCATCGACTACGGCATCCTGCTGACCACGCACTACCTGCGCCATCGCACGCGCGTGCCCGCGCGCAAAGCCGCGCACCTCGCGCTGGGCGAGACGTTTCCGTCGCTGCTCGTGTCGGCCAGCATCCTGGCTACGGCCGGCTTCGCGCTCGGCTTCGCGTCCAGCATGTCGGCCGTGTCCAGCCTGGGGCTTTTGCTCGCGCGCGGCGCACTGCTGTCGCTCGCGCTGGTCACGTGCTTCCTGCCGGCGCTGCTCGTGGTACTCGACCGCGTCATCCGCCGTACCACCTGGCACGCGAACTTCGCGCCTTCCGACCCGAAACCCTCTCTCCCTGAAACCGAAGGAGATGCATCATGATGAACTTGTCCGCCCGCATCCTCACCGTCTCGTTGGCCTCGCTGCTGGCTGTCGCGCTCGCGGTCGGCAGCGCGTCCAGCGCGTTCGCGGCCTCGTCGTCCACGGCGACGTACCAGAAGTCCGAAGTGGTGTACGCGAGCCTGTCCGCGGCCGGTGCGCCCGAGGCCGTGTACGTGGTGAACCGCTTCGACGTGGAGAAACCGGGCACCGTCGTCGACCACGGCGACTACACGAAGGTACAGAACCTCACGAACGAAACCGAGCTCGCGCGTCAGGGCGACGCCACCACGTTCGAGGTCGAGGAGGGCACGCTGTACTACCAGGGCGACGCCGCATCCACCACGCTGCCGTGGGACGTCGCGCTCGCCTACGAGCTGGACGGCAAGAAGGTGAAGGCCGAAGACCTGGCCGGCGCATCGGGAAACCTGGCCATTCACGTGACCACGAAGCAGAACGCCTCGGTGGATCCCGCGTTCTACGACAGCTTCATGATGCAGATCACGTTTACGCTGCCGGGCAATGTGGCCAGCGACGTGGCCGCCGAAGGCGCCACGCTGGCCAGCGCGGGGGAAGACACCACGGTGGCGTTCACCGTGCTGCCGGGCCATGGCGGCGACTTCACGCTGACGGCCAAGGTGCAGAACTTCAAGATGGCGGGCGCGCAGTTCGCCGCGCTGCCGTACTCGTCCATCATCGAGATGCCCAACACCGACCAGATGGTGAGCGGCATGACGAACCTGTCCGATGCCGTGAGCGCCCTCGCCGACGGCACGGCGTCGCTCGCATCGGGCGTTGACGAGCTGACGAGCGGTGCGCAGAGCCTCTCGTCGGGCGCCTCGGCGTTCGGTCAGGGGCTCAACCAGCTCAGCGGGTCGTCGAGCACGCTCGTGAACGCCTCGGGCGAGATCAAGGGCGCCCTCGCCGCCATCGCAGGAGGCCTGCAGAACACGGACCTGTCCCAACTCGACCAGCTCGCGCAGCTGCCGGCCGGGTTGAACCAACTGGCCGACGGGTTGAGCGAGCTTCGGACGAAGTCGATCGCAGCGCAGCAGGGGTATGCCGATTCTCTGACGGCGCTCGAGGGCGCGATCGGCGCGCTCACGGCTCATGCGCCGTCCGAAGAGCAGATCGCAGGTTTGCGCCAGTTCGCCCAAGCCGACGCAACCCAGGCGTCCACGGTCGAGCAGCTCGTCGCTACCTATCGTGCAGCTCAGGCCGTGCAAGGTACCTATGCCGCCACGAAACCCGCTTTCGACGGCGCGAATCAGTTGTTGTATGCGATTGCCGCCGACGATGGCGCCCTTGCCCAGCAAGAAGCCGCCCTTCGCTCCATGGCCGCGTCCCTTGATTCCGCGGTCGGCGGCGGGCAGCTCGACCAGCTGACGCAGCTTGCGAGCGGCCTCGGCGAGCTGTCCGGCCAATACGGCCAGTTCCACGACGGCCTGGCGCAGTACGCCTCCGGCCTGTCGGCGCTCGCTTCCAACTACAACCAGCTCGCGTCGGGCACGGCGGACCTCGCCCAGGGAACGGGCCAGCTTGCGAGCGGCGCCGGCGAGCTCAGCAGCGGCATGGGCCAGCTCAACGCGTCCACCATCACGCTGCCCGAAACCATGAAGGAGCAGATCGCCGAGATGACGGCCGACTACGACTTTCCCACGTTCGACCCCGTGTCGTTCGTGTCGTCGGACAACGCCAACGTCCAAGCCGTGCAGTTCGTCATGACCACCGCCGCCATCGAGCAGCCGGAAGCCCCGCAGGAGGAAGCGCCCGAAGAGGAGCTCACCATCTGGGACCGCTTCGTCGCACTGTTCCGCTAGCGCCGGCGCTCGTCGCCCCTACACCCGCTCCTCGATGCCGTGCTGGATCATGCGCATCAACAGCTCCGACATTTCGGCGGGGGACTGCGGCGTGCCCTTCTTCAGCCAGTGCGACAGCATCCCGAGCGCGCCCGACACGGCGAACAGGTACATGTACTCCTGCTTGTCGGCCTCCACCGCGCCGGGCGCGTCCGACATCTGCAAATCCACGAGGTGCGCCAGCTCCATGATCTGCTGCTGAAAGCTGCCGTCGCTCTCGTCGAGCAACATGAGGAACACGTCGGCGTTCTCCTTGGCGTACTCGAGGATCTGCACCACGTTGCGCGTGCGCGACTCGTCGTCGGCCAGTAGGCGCGCCTTGAGGTCGCCGAGCGCCTCGGCTTCCACGTGATCGAGCAGATCGTACTGATTGCGGAAGTGCGCGTAGAACGTGCTGCGGTTCACGTCGGCCGCCTCGCACAGCGCCTTCACGGATATCTTCGAAATATGGTTCTCGCGCATGAGCTTGATGAGCGCGGCGGCAAGCGCGCGCTTCGTGTACTGCACGCGGCGATCGATCCTGTCGTGTTCCATGGCGTACCTCCCGTGGTCGGCGTGGTCCCATTATACGGCTCGAGGGGCTTCGGCGGACGGTTGCGGGCCGCCTTCACAGGACGTATTCGTCATTTCCTGACGTGACAAATGTCACAAAATCCCACTTCACACGCATATGCAACCGGCGGTTGCGTAAAATGATAACCAGACATGCTGGTGCAACTCGTCAGGCAACCGTAGGCTGGGAATCAAGAAGGAGCGGCTTTATGCCCCAAACATCGAAGAAGGGATCTTTCATGAACGTCGAGATTGCCCAGCGCCTCGCCACCATGCGACGCGAGCAAGGATACAGTCAGGAGGAGTTGGCTGAACAGCTCGGTCTGTCGCGGCAAGCGGTGTCGAAGTGGGAGCGCGCCGAGTCGTCGCCCGATACCGGAAACCTCATCGCGCTTGCGAAACTGTACGGTGTGTCCATCGACGATTTGCTGCGCATCGACGACGAGGTGGTGGACGACATCCTGTTCGAGGAGAAGGACAAGGACGTCACGGCCGAAGCTCAGGCGCAGGAGGCGGCGGTGCGCGCCAACGAAGCGGCCGTGCGCGCAGCGCAGGCTGCCGTGGCCGCCGCCCAAGCGCGGGCCACAGCCGAGCAGGCGCAGCAGCAGATTCCGCAGCCGCAGCCCCAACCCCAGCCCCAACCCCAGCAGCCGACGCAGCCCTACTACGGCGCGCCCGTCGCTCCGCAGGCGCCGGTGCCCCCGCAGGCTCCCTACGCCCCCGACCCCTACGACCGGCACCCGAACCGCCGCAACCGCGGTCCGTGGTCGACCTTCCCGTACCCGGTGTTCTGCGTGTTCGCGTACATGGTGCTCGGATTCCTGTTCGGCGCATGGCATCCCGGTTGGATACTGTTCCTCTCCATCCCCCTGTACTATTGGATCGCCCACATCATCGAGAACGACCCGAACTATCGGGCCGACCGACGCTAGCGGAAGGGTCGTATCATGACGAAACTTACCGGGGCGTCGTATGCCAAAATCGCGCTGATCGTCGTGTTCGGCGCGCTCATCCTCGGCGCGATCGGCTTTGGAGGCTGCTCGACGGTGTGGAATCGCGGGATCGTGGGAGCGTCGAACATGGGGTCGGCGAACGTGGACGCGGCAAGCGTCAAGAACCTGAACATCGCGTGGGGCGCCGGCGGCGTCGACGTGAACGTGGTGGGCGAGGGCGACTCCATCGAGCTCATCGAAACGTCAACCGGCGGCATGACGAAGGCGCAGGAGATGCGCTGGAACCTCAACGGCGACACGCTCACTATCGATTACGGCCAGTGGTTCTCGTGCTTCATGCTGGGCCGCAAGAACCTCGAGGTGCGCATTCCGCAGAAGTACGCGCAGCAGTTCGATGCCGTTGACATCGACGGGGCCTCGGGGCACTACAACCTGAGCGACTTCGGCTGCGATGCGCTCAATCTCAAACTGGCCTCGGGCGAAGTGGACGCGCGCAATCTCACAGCGAACGACCTGCGCGTCGACGTGGCAAGCGGCCAGCTCGACATCAACGGCCGGTTTGCCGATCGTCTGAACGTGCGCACGGCGTCGGGCGACACGCGCATCGTGTGCGACGACGTGTGCCCGCGCACCATCGACGCCGACATCGCCAGCGGGTTGGTGAGCGTGGCCGTGCCGAAGGACAGCGGCTTCACGGTGAGCATCGACAAGGCGTCGGGCAGCTTCAACAGCACGTTCCCGCTCACGCAGAACGGCAGCACGTACACGACGGGCGACGGCAGCGCGAACGTGAGCGCCCATCTTGCGAGCGGCGAGTTCAGGATGGATGCCAGCAACTAACGCGCACGGGTGGCGCGGTTACCGGGACGGGTCGGCTACGAGAGCGGCTCGTCCTCTTGGTATACGTAGCATTGCGATTTGCCCGCGCGCTTGGCGTGGTAGAGCGCCTCGTCCCCGCGGCGGATGAGCTCGTCGATGGACAGGCTCGGGTCGTCGGTGGACACGATGCCCACGCTTCCCGTCAGGGCGTGGGCGTGGCCGTCCTCGTTCGATTCGGCACGGAAACGGTCGAGCAGCGCTTCGGCCTGCGCCTCCAGCCTCGGCATGTCGTGCTGACCGAACACGGCCACGATGAACTCGTCGCCGCCCCAGCGGATGGCCAGTCCTTCGGGGAAGGCTTCGCGCAGCAGCGCCCCCGCCTTCATCAGCACTTCGTCGCCCACGGCGTGCCCGTAGCGGTCGTTCACGTCCTTGAAGTCGTCGAGGTCGAGCACCACGAGCGCAAGCGACTCGTTTCGGCCGCGCTCGTCGAGGTACTCGTAGAAGTAGCGTCGGTTGTACAGCCCGGTGAGGTAGTCCGTGCGCGCGTTCATGGTGGCGCGCTCTTCCAGCTCGCGCTTCTCCGTCACGTCGCTGTAGATGCGCAGCAGCCCCGTCTCGTTGTCGAACACGTCCACGATGGGCGTCTTCGTCATCTCGAACAGGCGCGTTTGCCCGCCGATGCAGGCGTCGAACTCGCGGTCTTCGTGAACCTCGCGCAGGTCGGCCAGCTCGTCGCCGAACACGAGGCGCCGCCAGTCCTTGATGTGATGGCCGATGATAAGCTGCTTGTCCATCTTGAAGTGCGTCTCGGTTTCGCGGTTGGCGTTGAGGATGGTGCCGTCGGCGTCCTCGATGACCACCGAGAACGGCAGCGCGTTGATGAGGATGTCGAGCTCGGTTGCCACGTTTTGCAGGTCGGTCACGTCGTGGCCGATGCCCGCCGTTCCCATGATGCGCCCGTCCTCGTCGTACAGCGGCGTTTTGTACGTGCGGAACTGCCGCATGCCGTGGGCGGTTTTCACCAGCTCGTTGAACTGGCACGTGCAGCCGGCGCGCATGGCCTGCTCCTCGGATTCCTGGCAGGCGTACGCCCCTTCGGCTTCCTCGGGCGGCACGTCCCAGATGTAGCAGTGGTCGCGGCCTTCCACCTGCTCGCGCGGTTTCTGCACCGTTGTGCAGAAGGCCTTGTTCACCTTCACGTGCGTGCCGTCGATGTCCTTGAACCAGATGAGTTCCGGCGAGGAGTCGATGGCGGCTTCGAGGTACGTGCGTGCGAGGTGCAGCTCGGAGGAGAGGCATGCCTCTCGTTGCAGCCGGGCGAACTCGAAGGCGAGGCGCGTCTCGTCGAGGGGCGCGGGCCACACGGCGTCGGCCAGCGCGTAGTCGTCGGCGGTCCACGCGGCAAGCGCGGCGGCGTCGGCGATGACGACGAACGCGCCGAAGGAAGCTCCCAACCGCTCGCGGCGTTGCGCCACGAGCGAGGGGAGATCCGAGCCGGGCAGCAGCGCCGCATCGACGAGCGCGATGTCGCTTGCGACGAAGGCGGCGTCATCCCAGTTCGTATGGGGCGAGAGTTCGTGAGAGAAGCGATCGAGGGGCGTGATTCGTTCCAAGGCCGCAGCAAGCGCGTCGGAGATGCCGAACAGGCTGACATGAAGCGTTTTGCTATACACGCGCACCCCCCTCTGTGTAGTTGAGGGCCATTGTACTCCGTAAAGTATCGCAGGGGTATGGCGAAGTGCGTACCTGGCATTGTTTTTATGGGTGGCGGGAGGCGTGGCCGCGATGGTACAATACCAATGAATTGCTGCATTGCGACAAAGGGGACGGGTGCTGCATGTTCAACATGCTCACAACCTGCTATCTATTTCTCGGCGGCACGGGGGCGGGCGCGCTTGCGGTGCTGTGCGTGCTCGAATGCGCACGCGCGCTGCGCGGGCGGGCGCTCGAGCTGCCGGAGGAGTTCTTCGCGCGCTGCTGGCCCGTGTGCGTCGTCGCGCTTGCCGTGGGCATCCTCTGCCTGCTCGCCGACCTCGGGCGCCCCGACCGCCTGCTGCTCCTCGTCACGTCGCCCGCGCCCTCGGCCATCGCCATCGGGGCGTTCGCGCTCGTCGTGGCGCTGGGGTGCGCGGTTGCGTTCGCGGTGCTCGCGCTGTTCGACAACGTGCGTGCGGGACGTGCCGTGGTGGTGGGGCTGGCCGTGGCGGGGTTCGCGTCGGCCGCGGTGACCGCCGCGTACACCGGGGTGCTGCTGCAGAGCCTGGCCGCCGTGCTGTTCTGGCAGTCGCCCTTGCTGCCGCTCGTGTTCGTGCTCTCGTCGGCCTCGTGCGGCATCGCGTGCGCGTTTCTGGCCGCGGCGTTCGTCGAAACGCGGCATCCGCACATGCGCCCGCTCGTGTGGCTCGCGCGCGCGGACGGCGGCATCGTGCTTGCGGAGGCTGGCTGCCTGGCCGCGTATGTGCTGCTGGCCCTTGCGGGCGACGGCACGGCGCGCGCGGCGCAGGCGCTCGTGTTCGGCGATATGGGCGCGGTGTTCTGGGGCGTGCTCGTGGTGGGCGGGTTGGCGGTGCCGCTCGCGCTCGAGCGCTTCCTCACGCACGGCAACAGCCGCACGCAGCTGCTGTGGATCGCAGCGCTGCTGCTGGTGGGAGGGTTCGCGCTGCGCTTCTGCATCGTGGGCGCGGGGGCGTACGACGTGACGCAGATGCCGGAAGGGCTGTACGGGCTGACCATGCTCGAGCAGCTGGGATAAGGAGAGGTCAGGATGACGAAACGACGGACAAGCGAGCGGTTCGCGAAGGACGCGCCCTACGACGTGCGCGACAAGGACGCCGAGATCAGGGCGGCCACCTCGTACGTGCCGCGCAAATCCTCGCGCAACGGCGCGGTCATCTTCAACATCGCGGTGTTCATCGCCACGTGCGCGGTGGTGCTGGGCCTCGCCTACGTGCTGACGGGCGAGGTGGGCATCGAGGCCATCGTGGTCATGCTGCTGGCCGCGCTGCTCATGCTTTCGTCCACCCACATTGCGCTGAGCTGGGAGAAGGTGGTCGTGCTGCGGTTCGGCAACCTGAACCGCGTCGTGGGGCCGGGCCTGTACTTCACCATCCCCATCATCGAGCACGGCACCATCCGCGTGGACCAGCGCACCATCGCCACGCCCTTCTACGCCGAGAAGACGCTCACGGCCGACCTCGTGCCCGTCACGGTGGACGCCGTGCTGTTCTGGGTGGTGTGGGATGCGGAGAAGGCGTGCACCGAGGTGGAGGACTACTACGCCGCCGTGTCGTTTCTCGCGCAGACGGCCCTGCGCGAGGCCGTGGGCCGCTCCACCGTGGCCGAGGTGGCGCTGCGGCGCGACCAGCTCGACGCCGAGATCAAGGTGGACATCGAGAAGGAAGCGGCCAGCTGGGGCGTGGACATCATCTCGGTGAAGGTGCGCGACATACGTATCCCCGACGAGCTGCAGGAGGTCATGTCGCTCGAGGCGCAGGCCGACCGCGAGAAGAACGCGCGCATGACCGTGGCCGGCGTGGAGGCCGAGCTCGCCGAGATGCTGGCCGAGGCCGCGCGCGTCTACGGCGACCCCGATGCCGCCCTCAAGCTGCGCACCATGCTCATGCAGTACGACACGGTGAAGAAATCGAAGGGCACCGTGGTCACCGTTCCCAGCGCGCTGAGCGACGGGTTCACGGATAGTGCTATGATGAACGATAACCGTACTTCTGAGAGAAAGACCTCATGAATCCACTCGCCTCATTCGAACTCGACTACAACAGCGGCCTGCCCGTGTGGATCCAGGTGAAGAACCGCATCGCGTACCTCATCGGCTCGGGCGCGTACCGCACGGGCGATCGCCTTCCCACCGTGCGCGCCCTCGCCGTCGACCTCGACATCAGCTACAACACCGTGAACCGCGCCTACATGGACCTCGAGCGCGAGGGCTACATCTCCACGCGCAAGGGCCGCGGCACCTTCGTCGCCGAGCGCCACGCCGTGGGCGCCACCCTCGCCACCGACAGCCCCGTCGAGCTGCTCGTGGACGACCTCATCCGCACCTGCGCCAACGCCGGCATGGCCGACGACGACATCCTTGCGCTCGTGCAGGCCCGCCTCGGCCAGCGCCGCGTCATGAGCGAGCGCGCGTAGGGGGGCGCCCAGCGCCCCGGGGCGCTGCGTGTGCGATTGTCGCACGGCATGGTGACAAATGTTTCACGTGAAACATTTGTTTGCTTTCTGACGAACGTACCTGATCAAACGGCTTCCTTGTCTGCTGTATCCCCTCATCTATTCTCAAAGTAGCCTAATCCTGTTAATTGATTGTCGCAAGTCATTGTGATAATGTGACAGTCACAAGGATTTGGCCAATTCTTATCAGGTACGGTATGGGGGATATCCGATAAGATTGCGCTTGGGGCGAGAGGTTTCGAAAGTGCCGTTCGGCGGCGCAGGTTTCTCGAATCCGGTTTCCCGACACCATCCGCAAGGGGATATCCTGACACGATCTTTGGAGGAGGAGAGATGTCAGGAGCAACCGGCTCGCATGGCGGGCTTACACGCAGAAGCTTCCTGAAAACAACCGGTGCCGTAGCGGGTGTAGCCGCTGTGTCTGGTACGGCTGCGCCAACGCTGCAGGCTTTGGCGGCAGAACCCGTTGCCAAGCAGGGTTCCGGAGACGAAGAGTTATTCAGCTGCATGTGCCGTTCCAATTGCATGGGATCATGTCGTTACCATGCGCATGTGCGCGATGGCAAGCTTATGAAGCTCACGCCGGCGGATTATCCGGTCGAGGGATATCGTGGCAGTTGCTTGAAAGGGCTCGCATACGTCGAACGCATCTATAGCCCTACACGGGTGAAGTATCCCATGCGGCGCGCGGGGGAACGCGGGGCCGATCAGTGGGAACAGATCAGCTGGGATGATGCTATCAAGGAGATCGCCTCTAAACTGACGGAAATCAGCGAGAAGTACGGTCCGAAAGCCGTGGTCTTCGATTCTGCTTCGGGTCAGTACGGATTCTTGAACGGTATCTACAACCCGCTCGGGCGCCTTTCGGGTGTAATGGGTGCGACGAAACTTGCGGTTAGCTACGACTATGCCGCTGGCCACGGAATCGATCGCGTGCTGGGCACGGGGGACTGGTCGTACTGTAACGAACCGAACAGCGTGATGGACTCATCGCTCGTGGTTGTCTGGGGAACCAACCCCGTGTTATGCGCGCCGCAGAACTGGCGCTGGATTCAGTGGGCTCGCGAGAAAGGCACCCGCGTCATCGACATCGACCCCATCAAATCCGCTACGGCTCATCGGGCCGACGAGTGGATACCGGTGACACCGGGTCACGACGGTTACATGGCGCTCGCGATGTGCAACCACCTCATCGAGCACGATCTTATCAACACTGAGTTCCTCATGAAGCAGAGTACGGCGTGCTTCCTCGTGCGTCGCGATACGCTGAGGCATCTGCGCAAGAGCGACTACGAGGAAGTTCCGACCGATCCTGCCACCAAGAAGCCTATCGACGATTTCTATGTTTGGGACAACGCAAGGGGAGATATCGCTCTGGTTGGCGAAGCTCAGGATCCGGCGATGGAAGGCTCTTTCACGACATCCGACGGCATCGAGGTTGATACTGCGTACTCGCTGCTCAAGAAGCAGCTGGAACAGTACAGCGTCTCGAAGGCGAGCGAGCTTACCGGCGTGCCCGAGGACCGTATCGTGAAGCTTGCCGAAGAATTCGCGGGAGAGCGAGCTGTGTCCGTCAACATCACGTATGGTCTTGATCACTATGTGAACGGCTATCAGAACACGTGGGCCATCGCCATGCTCCTCGCGCTGACGGGCCAGTGCTGCCGCGACGGTGCCGGATTCACCGGCGTATTCACTGCGACATACTCGCCCAATACCCTTGCCATCTGGGCGGGGACGCCTGAGTTCAAGGAATTGAACTCCCAGATACCCAATGGCTTGGCGGCTGAAGTCTTCGGCACGCAGAAGCTTGAGGGCAAGGACTATCCAGCGAAGGCCATGGTCTCCTACTGCTCGAGTCTTTTGAGCAATCAGCCCTCTCAGAAGGAATGGATGGAGAAAGTGCTTCCTAATATCGAGTTTTGGGTAGTGCTTGATACGGAAATGCACGACTCTGCCCGGTATGCCGACATCGTTTTGCCCGTTGCATCGTGGTATGAAAAAGAAGATGTGCGTGTTGCATACAATAACCCGTACATGACCATTAACGAGAAGGCCATCGAACCGCTCTACGAGTCGAAGCCCGAGTGGGAGATTGCCGGGCTCATCGGTCGTGCGATGGGCTACGAGAAGTCGTTCCCGGCCGACTGGGGTCCCGACGACTGGATGAACCTTCTGTTCACCGATGAGGTTTCCAAGAAACGCGGCTTTACGCTCGATCGTCTGAAAGAAGAGAAAGTCATTCAATTCACGACAACAGCCGAAGGGGAACCCCACATCAGGGGTAAGAGCGCACCGCTTCCCACCGAATCGAAGCGCGTTCAGCTGTACTGCGAGAACCCGAAACCGCGTTTGAACTGGGGGCAGGATCTTTCGGAACGCGAGCCGCATGAGCATATCGTCTACTACCAGCCGCCCGAGGAGGCCGGTGCCGACAACCCGCTTGCCGAGAAGTATCCGCTCGTGTACATCCAGGAGCATTCGCGTTTCCGCGTGCATATCCAATGGTGGGAGACTCCGCTGCTCCGCGAGCTCGATCCCGAACCGCTCGCGAAGGTGAACAGCGCCGATGCCGAGGCGCGAGGCGTGAAGAACGGCGACATCGTCGAGGTATTCAACGATCGAGGCCATGCGGTGCTCAAGTGCCTCGTCGACGAGTCCATCGCTCCGGGGGTCATTTCCATCCCGAAGGGTTGGCAGAGGAACCAGTTCATCGAGGGAAGCTATCAAGAGATGACGCAACCGAAAATCGATCCATATCCTGCGGCGTCTTCTTTCTATGACAGCCGAGTCGATTTCAGGAAGTGGGAGGGCTAAGAGATGACGCACTATGGATTTGCCTTAGACGGGCAACGTTGCATCGGATGCCATACGTGCTCCGTCGCATGTCGTATCGAGAACAACCTGCCCCAGGGAACGTGGTGGAACCGCGCGCTTACTGACGGCGGCGAGGATATGGACACCCCCGCTGGCATCTTTCCTGACGTGAAGATGAGCTACCTTACCGTGGCTTGCCAGCACTGCGAGAACCCGGCGTGCGTGAAAGTGTGCCCGGTAGGTGCCACATACCGCGATGAAGAGACGGGTATCGTGCGCCAGGACTACGACAAGTGCATCGGTTGCCGCATGTGCATGTCGGCGTGCCCCTATACGGGCGTGCGGTCGTTCAACTGGGAAGAGCCGAAGTTTACCATTGATTTCTCCGTCGGCGATGCGGACGTCCCCTCCCATCAGAAGCACGTGGTGGAGAAGTGCACGATGTGCTGGCATCGTTTGGCCAAAGGCGAGGAGCCTGCGTGCGTCGAGGTCTGTCCTGCCCGCGCTCGTTTTTGGGGTGACTTGGACGACCCCGATTCCGAGGTGTCGCGTCTTGTGCGCGAGCGGGAGCATATGCGCTTGCTTGAGGATCGCGGTACCAACCCTTCCGTCTACTACCTCGTCTAGGGAGATAAGGAGACAATCATGTCTGAGAATAACCAGGCGACAACGTCGCCTCAGGCTCCTGCTGCCAGATTCGGGGGCAAGGGGCTCAATATCGGCATCGCGGTGGCCGCGGTTGCCACCGTCGCGGGTATCGCGCTGTGGGTCGTGCAGCTTTCCGGCGGCCTCGTCCAGACCAACATGCGCAACTTCGACTCGTGGGGGCTCTACATCACGATGTTCATGTTCCTCGTGGGCCTGTCGGCCGGCGGCCTCATCATCTCGTCGGTGCCGCGCGCCTTCGGGATGCAGGGTTTCGGCGGCATCTCGAAGGTGGCCGTGTGGACCTCGATCTGCTGCACGGTGCTGGCTATCGGGTTCGTGGTGGTGGACCTCGGCCAACCGATGCGCCTGTGGGAGCTGTTCGCGTACTCGAACCTCGGCTCGCCGCTGATGTGGGACATCATCGTGCTGGGCACGTACCTCATCCTGTCCGTCGTGTACCTGTGGGCCACCCTGCGCGCCGAGGCGGGCAAGGTGTCGGCCACCGCGCTGCGCGTCGTGTCGGTGATCGCGCTCGTGTGCGCCGTGCTCGTGCACTCCGTGACCGCGTGGATCTTCGGCCTGCAGCAGGCGCACGAGTTCTGGCACACCGCGCTTCTGGCGCCGTGGTTCGTGTCGAGCGCGCTCGTGTGCGGCGTGGCGCTCGTGCTCGTGGTGGTCATCGCCCTGCGCCGCGCGGGCTACATGGAGCTCGACCAGGCCAACGTGGTGAAGCTGGTGAAGATGCTGGGCGCCTTCGTGCTGGTGGACCTCTACTTCTTCGGGTGCGACCTGCTGACCTCCGCCTTCCCGGGCGGTTCGGGGGCCGAGGTGGCGGCCATGCTGACCTCCGGCCCGCTCGCGCCGTTCTTCTGGGTCGAGGTGGTTGGTTGCGCGCTGTGCGCCGTGGTGTGCTTCGTGCCGAAGTTGCGCACGAACCCGCTCATCGTGGCGGCGTCGCTGCTGGCCATCGTGGGCATCTTCTGCAAGCGCGTGCAGCTGCTCGTCGGCGGCTTCCAGCTGCCGAATCTGGACTACGCGGGCGTCATGACGCCGTACACGGTGACCGACTGGACCGCCGGCATGACGGGCGCCTACCAAGGCATGGTGTACTTCCCGACGCCGCTCGAGTTCGGCCTCGTGCTGGGCGTGGTGGGCCTCGGAGCCCTCATGCTGCTCGTGGGCCTCAAGTATCTGCCCCTCAAGCCGACCGAGGCGTCTCACTGACGCTGATCGGCCGCAAGGCGCCCGGGCCTTCCGGGCGCCTTCGATGGTATCGAGGTACGACATGGTAAGAAGAATCGTGATAACGGTGTTGTCGTTTGTCCTGGTGGGCATCTGCGTGTTCGCTGCCGGAGCCGTCTCCGACGTGTCGGTGGGGCTCCCTCGTCCCATCGAGGCGAACTCGCCGTGCCCGGCCGCCGGGTGCGCGTCGGGAACGTGCCACGGCTTCGACAACGTGCCCGAGCCCGACGGCGTGCACGAGATGGCGTGCCCCGAGGCCACGTGCGCGTCGGTCGAATGCCACGCCTGGGACGTCCTGACCACGCGCTACTACCAGCCTTCGGACGCGAGCTTGAACCTGTGGGTGCTCGCGCCGGTGGCGCTTGTGGCGGGGCTCGTGCTCATCGTGCGGAAGGTGGGGTGAGAACGTGGACGGGAAGAATCTCGCCATCGACGTGGTGGCGCTCGCGGCGTACCTCGTGGCGGCGAACCCCGCGCTCACGGGGATCGGACTGCACGAGTGGCTGGGCCTCGGCGCGCTCGTCGTGCTGTTCGTCCACCTGCTGGTGCATGCCGACTGGTGCGTCGACGCCCTGCGCACGACGCTGCGCCGCCCGACGTGGGCGCGTACGGGCAACCTGGTGGTGGACGCGCTCATGCTGGTGACGCTCGTGGTGGTCGTGGTGTCGGGCCTGTTCGTGTCGGGGGCGGTGCTGCCGGCGTTCGGCCTGTACGCCGAGGGGTACTACTTCTGGGACCCGCTGCACGCGATAGCGGCGAAGGCCCTGCTCGCGCTGCTACTGGTGCATGTGGTGGTGCACTGGAAGTGGTTCGCGAACGTGGCGAAGAAGGGAAGGAGCAACCGGAATGAGTCGTGAAGCCGAGTGGCAGGTTCGCGCCGCCGCCTGGGAGCTGCTGGCGCTGTCGCTGCGCTACCCGGACGAGGTGCTGGCCGAGGCGATAGCGAGCGGCGAGTGGGAAGCGGCCGCCGCCGAGATCGCGGAGGCGCTGGGGATCGGCGAAGGGGAGGAGGGGGACGCGCTGGATGCGGCCCCGGCCGCGGGGCCCGCTCCGGCGTCCACGGCCCCCACCATTGCGTCCGCGATGCGCCATGCGGACGCATGCGGCACCGCGGACGCAAGAGGAGGGGCCGCGCCTCCCGCGAGGCCCGCGCCGGACGTAATGAATGGGGCCGCACCTCCCGCCCTCCTTCGCTCCCTGCGCGTCGAGGCGACGCGGCTCTTCGTGGGGGCTCCCGAGCCCGCGGTCTCGCCCTACGAGGGCGTTGCCCGCGCGCTCGCCGAGGGCGCGCGGCCCCTCCTGTTCGTCAACCCGCGCTCCATGGACGTCGAGCGCTTCGTGCGATCCTGCGGCCTGGGCCGCCCCGAGGGCGCCAACGAGCCGCTCGACCACGTCGCCGCCGAGTGCGAGCTCCTGTCCTACCTCGCCTCGCTGGCCGCCGGCGCCCCGGCGCCGGCGGGCGCGCCCTGCGGCGCGGCCCTGCCCGGCGGCTCCCCGCAGGCGGCCTACGCCGCCTTCCTCGACTCCCACGCCCGGCGATGGATGCCCGCCTTCGCCGCGGCCGTGCGCGCCGAGGCCCGCGCCCCCTTCTACGGCGCCGCCGCGCGCCTGCTCGCCGCCGTCGTCGAGCGCGGGTGACGCTCCCGGGCCGCGAAATGGCAAGAAATGACGCGATTGCGGCCCTCGCGGGCCGAATGCGGCCGATTTCGGCCGCATTCGCGCCCAAGCGCGCAAGGCGCGCCCGCATATCCCCAGGTCGCGTGATCTCGCACCGCGCCGATTCGCCGGGCAAGGCCGCAATCGCGTCATTTCTTGCCATTTCGACCCTCTGTGCTCCTGCATATGACACCGTGTCATATGCAGGAGGCGCGTTTTATGGCATACTGATGCGATCGCACCGGCGCGTCCGCGCGTCGCACCAGCAAGTCGGCCGGGGGAGGGGATATGTTCGGAGCGCTCGCCGTGTTCTACCTGTTCCTCGGCGGCGCCGGCGCGGGCGCCATCGCGGCGTGCTCGGCGCTCGACCTCCTCGCTGCCCAGCGGCCCCACGCCGCCACCTGCTCAGTCGCCGGCCCCTCGGTGCGCCCGCTCGCGCGGGCGGTCGACGCCGGGTTCGCCGTCGGCTTCGCCTGCCTCGTCGTGGGCATGATCAGCCTCGTGCTCGATCTTGGGCGCGTCGACCGGGCCTTCGCCCTGTTCCTCGATCCGCACCCCACGCTGCTCACGCTCGGCTCCTACGCGCTCGCGGCCCTCGCCGTCCTTGCGGCCTTCGCCGCCGCCGTCAGATTCTTCTACCTGCCATTCGTCCCGCGCCGCGCAGTGGTTGCGGCCGAGGCGGCGGCCATCGTGCTCGCCGTCGTCGTCATGCTGTACACGGGCCTACTGCTCGGTACCGTCGGCGGCGTGCCGCTGTGGTCGTCGCCGCTCATCCCCGTGTTGTTCCTGCTGTCCTCGTGCTCGAGCGGCCTCGCCATTCTGTTCTTCGCCGCGCCGTTCACGGGCCTCGACGCCCCGGCGGCGCGCGTGTTCCATCGCCTGATGGCCCTCGACGCCGTCATCATCGCGGTCGAGCTGGCCTGCACGGCGGCGTTCGTGCTCCTCCACGGGGCAAGCGACCGGCCGGGCGCGCCCGCCGCGCTCGATACGCTGCTCACCGGCGACGCGACGGCTGCCGCCTGGTGGTTCGGCTTCGTCGTGTGCGGCCTCGTGCTGCCGCTCGCGCTCGAGGCCGTCGCCCTGTGCAGCGCGCGCTGCCCGGCCGTCGCGGTTGCCATCGTCGCCGCGCTCGTGCTCGTCGGCGCCTTCTGCCTGCGCTCCAGCATCGTCGAAGCCGCCGATCATCGCGCGCTCGCCCTCGAACCCGTCGAGCACACCCTCAACCTCGCAGCCATGCCCGCGGCCCAACCGGTCGGCTCATCGTTTACAATACCGTTCGAAAGCGTCCACATATGAGAGCGGGAAGTACGCACGTGAGCGACAAGGAAACCGTCACCTCCGCAGCATTGTTCGAGATCGACGAGAAAAGCAGCATCCCCATCTGGCTGCAGCTGAAGAACCGGTTCATCTACCTCATCACCTCGGGGTACTACCTGCCGGGCGATCAGCTGCCCACCGTGCGCGGTCTCGCGGCCGACGTCGAGGTGAACTACAACACGGTGAGCAAGGTGTACATGAGCCTCGAGCAGGACGGCTACATCCAATCGAAGCGCCGGCAGGGCGCGTTCGTCAACGACGTGAGCGACAAGCCGGGCGTCAACATCGCCTCGACGGCCGAGATCATCACGAGCGAATACCTCAAACGCTGCTTCGAGCTGGGCATGTCGCTCGAGGACGTGGAGGAGCAGTTCTCGAAGAGCCTCGCCGAGGCGAAATCGAAACGGGTACAAGGGTAGCGGGCGCGCAGGTCCGCGGATAAGGGGAGCACGATGAAGCGCAGCACAACGCAACGGGGCGATCGCGTCGCCGCTTCCGCCTTCACGCAGGCGGGGCAGGGGTCCACCGAGTTCGGCTTCGACACGGGCCGCCGCCGCAGCTCGCGCAACGGCGCCGTGGTGTTCGCCATCGTGTTGTTCGCGCTCGGGTTCGCGGCCGTGCTGCTCGTGGCGCAGCTCGCGCTCGGCGGCATCGGCGTGGCGGCGCTCATCGTGGCCGTCCTTGTGGGGTGGCTCGTGGCCTCGTCCATCCACATCGTGCTGGAATGGGAGAAGGCCGTCGTGCTGCGCCTGGGCCGCTTCAATCGCGTGGCCGGCCCCGGCGTGGTGTTCACCTGGCCCATCATCGAGTTCTACACGCTGCGCGTCGATCAGCGCGTGGCCACCACGTACTTCGGTGCTGAGGAGACGCTTACGAGCGACCTCGTGCCCATCAACGTTGACGCCGTGCTGTTCTGGATGGTGTTCAGCGCGAAGAAGGCGTGCATCGAGGTGGAGGACTACTCGACGGCCGTGGCGTGGGTGGCGCAAACCGCCATGCGCAAGGCCATCGGCCGCGCCACCGTGGCCGAGGTTGCCATGCGGCGCGATCAGCTGGACGCCGAGCTCAAAGACGCCATCGAGGAGAAGCTCAGCCCGTGGGGCATCGACATCATCGACGTGGAAGTGCGCGACATCGTGGTGCCGAAGGAACTGCAGGAGGCCATGTCGCTCGAGGCCATCGCCGAGCGCAAGAAGAACGCCCGCATGGTGCTGGCCGAGGCCGAGAAGGACATCTCCGACATGCTGGCCGATGCGTCGGTGGCCTACGACGGCAACGAGAACGCCATGAAACTGCGCACGATGCACCTCGCCTACGAGAGCGTGGAGAAGTCGGGCGGCACCCTCGTCATCCCGAGCGCCTTCAGCGAAGGCTTCGGTGCGAACCCGGCGGACAAGGACGCATAGGACAGGCGGCGAGCCTCAAGCGTTCCGGAGTATTCCCTGATCAAAAGCATTATACAAAAAATAGAATAATATCGTGTCATACTCTGTCATACATTGTTATTGATAATCATAGTGACGTATGGCAGAATGAAGCCACACGATCGGCCGATCGCTTTTATGGGGGAAGAGGGGAATGCGCGCGGCTCCAGGTGCGGCACGCGCAGGAGGCCTTACTCTTCCCGGAGCATTCTTTTTGCGAAGAGTGGAGGACGAGGGATGTCACAGACGAATGGTCCGAGCGGTGGACTCACCCGAAGGAGCTTTCTCAAGACGACGGGGGCCGTGGCGGGCGTCGCAGCGGCGGCCGGTTCGGGCGTGGCGCTCAGCACGCTCGCGGCGGGCGAGGCGCATGCGGAAGGCGCGGCGGCAACCGAGACCGAGCAGGTGTTTCGCAGCTCATGCCGCGGCAACTGCGGCAGCAAGTGCCCGACGCAGGTGGTTGTCCGCGAGGGCAAGGTCGTGCGCGTCGCATCGAGCGAGCTTCCCGGCGACGACAACGTGCGCCGCCGTTTCTGCGTGAAGGGCTACACCCAGCCCCAGCGCATCTACGATCCCGATCGGCTGAAGTACCCGCTCAAGCGCGTGGGCGAACGCGGTGCCGGCGAGTGGGAGCGCATCGAGTGGGACGAGGCCATCGACACCATCGCCGGCAAAATAGGCGCGGCTGTGAAGGACTACGGCGGATCGTCCATCGGCGTGTGGTCGTCGTACGGATCGTACGGCGTGCTCAACGGCGCCATGGCCGGCTACATGTCCGTCGGCTACGGCCGCTTCATCACCGCGCTCGGCGCGACGGTGCTGGGCGCCGGTGCCGACCAGGCGCAGATCTACGAGCAGTCCACGCTGCTCGGCGTCAGCGGCAACGACGCCACCGACATCGTGAACGCGAAAACCATCATGGCCTGGGGCGGCAATCCCGCCGAGGCGTACGTGCACGACTGGCAGTTCGTGTGCGAGGCGCGCGAGAAGGGCGCCAAGCTCATCACCATCGACCCGCAGTTCACGGCCTCGGCCATGCACTCGGATGTGTACGTGCCCATCCGCCCCGGCACCGACGGCGCGCTCATGCTGGCCATGGCGAACTGGATCATCGACAACGACCTGGTCGACGAGGCGTTCATGAAGCAGAAGACCGTCTCGCCCTTCCTCGTCAAGGAGGACGGCACCTACCTGCGCATGAGCGACCTGGGCGTCGAGCCCACGGAAGGCCCCGTGAACCCGCAGACGGGGCAGCCTACCGTCATCGACCTCAACGTGGTGTGGGACGCGTCCACGGATGCACCCGCCCCGGCCGTCACCGCCGTCGACCCCGCGCTGCTCGGCCAGTACGAAGCCGCCGGCATCAAGGTGCAGACGGTGTACCAGAAGGTGAAGGACAGCATCGCGGAGTACACCGTGCAAAAGGCCGCGGACATCTGCGACCTGCCGGCCGAAACCATCGAGGAGCTCGCGCGCGTCTACGCCACCGAAGGCCCCGTCGCCGTGCTCACCTTCCAGGGTCTCGGCCACCACGTGAACTCGCACCACAACTTCAAGAACCTCGCGTTCATCGCCGCCCTCACCGGCAACGCCGGCAAGCCGGGCGCCATGATGACGCGCGGCACGTGCGGCATGTACCCGGTGAACATGAAGGCGTACTTCATGGGCCAGGCCGGCGACAACATCACGGGCATGTACCTCCCGCAGATCATGGAAACGGGGAAGTGGGGCCAGAAAGACCTGACCATCCGCGTGCTGTGGTGCTGCAACGGCAACATGCTGTCGTGTGAGTCGGGACGTCAGGATCTCATCGAGGCCGTGAAGAAGGTCGACTTCGTCGTGTGCGCCGACACGTCCATGACCGACACCGCGCAGTGGGCCGATATCGTGCTGCCCATCCCGCACGCCTACGAGACCGAGGACTTCGATCCCATCTGCTCCACGCCGTACCCCACGTTCTACCACAAGGCCATCGATCCGCTGTACGAGTCGAAGACCGACCTGGAAATCCTACGCGCCATCGCGGGCAAGCTGGGCATGGATAAGATCTACGCCCAGAGCGACGAGGAGCTGCTGCGCCTCGTGCTCGACACCGAGACGAACCTCGCGGCCGGCGGCGGCTACGACGCCTTCGCCGACAACAAGCTGGGGCGCAACTTCTCGTTCACCGAGGATTCCAAGATCGACACGTTCAAGGCCACCGCCACGCAGCGGCTGCAGTACTACCTCGAAAAGCCGATGCCGCGCAACAACTTCGGCCAGCAGGTAGCCGACTACGAGCGCATGCCGTATTACGAGAACGCTCACGAGTCCTACTGGGACAACCCGCTGCGCGACAAGTACCCCCTGTTCGGCTGCAGCCAGCATGCGAAGTACCACGTGCATTCGCAGTGCGCCTACACGCCGTGGCTGCGCGAACTCGAGCCCGAGCCGCTGCTCAAGCTCAACGCCGCCGATGCGAAGGAGCGCGGCATCGAGCAGGGCGACCTCGTGCGCGTGTTCAACGACCACGGCTCCGCGGTGCTCAAGGTGCTCGTCACCGAAGGCATCAAGCCGGGCGTCGTCTCGATTCCGCACGGGTTCCAGGCCGACCAATACGTCGAAGGTCACACGCAGGATCTGACCAGCGTCGTCATGAACGATTTCTGCTCGAACAGCGCATTCTACGACTTCCTGTGCGAAGTCGAGAAGTACCAGTAAGGGGTGCGAATCATGCATTACGGAATGGCGATAGACACCAAGCGCTGCGTGGGATGCAACGCTTGCTCGATGGCCTGCAAAATGGTCAACAACCTGCCCAACGACACCTGGTGGACGCGCGTGCTCACCGACGGCGGCGACGAGATCGATACGCCCGCGGGCATCTTCCCCAACGTGTCCATGAAGTACCTCACCGTGAGCTGCCAGCACTGCGAGAACCCGGCCTGCGTGAAGGTGTGCCCGGTGGGCGCCACCTACAAGGACCCCGAGACGGGCATCGTGCGCCAGGACTACGACAAGTGCATCGGCTGCCGCATGTGCATGGCGGCCTGCCCCTACACGGGTGTGCGATCGTTCAACTGGGAGGAGCCGGCCTACAGCGTGGACTTCGCCGTGGGCGACGTCGATGTGGCGAAGCACCAAAAGCACACGGTGGAGAAGTGCACGTTCTGCTATCAGCGCCAAGCGCGCGGCGAAGTGCCCGCCTGCATGGACCTGTGCCCGGCGCGCGCCCGTCACTTCGGCGATCTTGACGATCCTGCCTCCGACATCTCGAAGCTCGTGAGCGAGCGCGAGTACATGCAGCTGCTTCCCAGCGAGGGAACCCGGCCGTCCGTCTACTATCTCGTATAGGGACAAGGAGAACATCATGTCTGAGAACGTATCGGCGGTTCAACCGCCCCAGGCCCCTGCGGCCGAGAAAGCCCCTGCCGCGCGGTTCGGCGGGCGCGGAATGAACATCGCCATCGCGGCGGCGGCCGTCGTCACGGCGGCCGGCATCGGCCTGTGGATGTTCCAGCTCTCCCAGGGCCTCGCGCTCACGAACATGCGCAACCTCGATTCCTGGGGCCTGTACATCACCATGTTCATGTTCCTCGTGGGCCTGTCCGCGGGCGGCCTCATCATCAGCTCGGTGCCGCGCGCCTTCGGCATCGCGGGCTTCGGCGGCATCTCGAAGATCGCCGTGTGGACCTCCGTCTGCTGCACGGTGCTGGCCATCGGCTTCGTGGTCATCGACCTGGGGCAGCCCTTGCGCCTGTGGGAGCTGTTCGCGTACTCGAACCTGTCGAGCCCGCTCATGTGGGACATCGTCGTGCTGGCGGTGTACCTCGTCCTGTCTATCGTGTACCTGTGGGCCACCGTCCGCTTCGAGGCGGGGAGGGCCAGCGAGCGCTCGCTGCGCCTCATCTCGGTGATCGCGCTGGTCACGGCCGTGCTCGTGCACTCCGTCACCGCGTGGATCTTCGGCCTGCAGGCGGGCCGCGCCATGTGGCACACGGCGCTTCTGGCCCCCTGGTTCGTGTCGTCGGCCCTCGTGTGCGGCGTGGCGCTCGTGCTCGTGGCGGTGATCGCGCTGCGTCGGGCGGGCTACCTCGAGCTCGGCCAGGAGAACGTCGTGAAGATGCTGAAGCTGCTGGGCGTGTTCGTGATGGTCGACCTGTACTTCTTCGGCTGCGACCTGCTCACCGAGGGCTTCCCCGGCGGTTCGGGCGCCGACGTGGTGGCCATGCTCACCTCGGGCGTGCTCGCGCCGTTCTTCTGGGCCGAGATCGTGCTCTGCGCCTTCGCGGCCGTCGTGGCCTTCGCGCCCGCCCTGCGCCGGAACGGCCTGATCGTCGCCGCGTCGCTCGCGGCCATCACCGCCATCTTCTGCAAGCGCGTGCAGCTGCTCGTGGGCGGCTTCCAGCTGCCGAACCTCGACTACCCGGCCGTCATGAGCGGCTCGGGCCTCACCGAGGCGGGCGCGGCGACGCACGCCCTGGGCGGGTCGATGGTGTACTTCCCGTCGCCCATCGAGTTCGGCATCGTGCTGGGCGTGTTCGGCCTGGGGGCGCTCGCGCTGCTGCTGGGGCTGAAGTACCTGCCGCTGCGTCCCGTGCCCGAGTCGCACTAGCCGCATCCTCCTCAGCGAACGGGACGCCCTCCTCCTCATCGGGCGTCCCGTTCGTCGTATGAGCGGCGTCTGACGGAAGGGAAGGGCTGGTGAGGCAATGGGATCGACGGTGAAGTACACGCTGGTGGCGTTCGCGGTGTTCCTGGTGGCAGGCTTGGCCGTGTTCGCAGCGGGCGCGGCTTCGAGCCCTTCCGCGGGGCTGCCGCAGCCCATTGCGGCCGACTCTGCGTGCCCGGCCGTGGGCTGCGCGTCGGGGTCGTGCCACGGCTACGAGGCCGTGCCCGAGCCCGATGGCGTGCATGAGATGTCGTGCCCCGAGGCCTCGTGCTCGTCGGTGGCGTGCCATGCGTGGGACACGCTCGTGACGCGCTACAACCGTCCGAGCGATTCGAGCCTCAACGTGTGGATCATGGCGCCGGTGGTCATCGTGGTGGCCCTCGTGCTCGTCGTGCGGAAGCTGTAGGAGGGCAAGCGGATGAAGCGATTGCTGGCGATCGACGCCGTGGCGCTGGCGGCGTACGCGCTCGCGGCGCTGCCGGGGTTCACGGGCGTGCCCGTGCACGAGTGGCTGGGCGTGGGCGTGTTCGCGGTGTTCCTCGTGCACGGTGCGGCGCACGGCGCGTGGGTGGCGGGCACGATTCGGCCTGCCGGTGCGCGCGTATCGCCTGGTCGGTGGGGTAACTTCGCGCTCGACTGCGCGTTGCTGCTCGCGTTCATGACGGTGACGGTGTCGGGTCTCGGCATGTCGGGCACGGTGCTGCACGCGTTCGGCCTGTACGTCGACGGATATTTCGTGTGGGCGCCCCTCCACGCCATCGCGGCGAAGGTGTTGCTGGCCCTTTTGCTCGTGCACGTGGCCGTGCACGCGGCGCCGTTGTACAATCGGTTGAAACGGGGCGGCGCGCCGAGACGCGCCGGGCGCGACGACGGGGGTAGGGACGATGGATCATCTGCTTGAGGCGCGGCCGACGCTGCGCGCGTGGCTCGACGAGTACGCCAGCATCGAGGCCGACTTTCTCGACCAGCTTGCCGCCTGGGGCATTCGCGTGGGTGCGCGCGATGCCGTGAGCACGGCCGAGCGCCGGGCGAAGGAGCGGCTGCGCGCGTTGGGCGCGCGGTTCCGCAACGGCGACGCGAGCATCGTGTGCGGCGCGTTGTCGTCGGCCTGCGTGGCGTGCACGGGCGGGCGGGGCAGCAAGACGTTCTTCCTGTCGCTCGCGTGCAACCGCTCCTGCTACTTCTGCTTCAATGCCAACCAAGCCGACTACGAGGAGCACCTGCGCCTCAACGAGGCGTGGCGCGACGACGTGGACGCGTTCGCCGCGACGTGCGGCGAGGTCACGCACGTGGGGCTCACCGGAGGCGAGCCGTTGCTGCACGCCGACGAGGCCGTGGCCTTCTGCGCCTACGTGCACGAGCGCCATCCCGACGCGCACCTGCGGCTGTACACCGCCGGCGACTTCCTCGACGAGGCCGTGCTCGCATCCCTGCGCGACGCGGGCCTCACCGAGTTGCGCATGAGCATCAAGCTGGACGACGGGGAAGAGGACATCGACGAAGCGCTCGCTCACTTGGCGCTCGCGCGGCGGTTCGTTCCCGACGTCATGGTGGAGATGCCGGTGGTGCCCGGCACGGGCCCGCAGATGCGCGCGCTGCTGCGCGAGCTCGACCGCATCGGCGTGTTCGGCATCAACCTGCTGGAATTCTGCTTTCCCATGGGCTCGTGGGACGAGTTCGGGAAGCGCGGCTTCGCGGTGAAGAACCCGCCGTTTCCCGTGCTGTACAACTACGGCTACGCCGGCGGCCTGCCCATCGAGGGCAGCGAGCTTTTGTGCCTCGAGCTTCTGGAATACGCGCTCGACGAGGGCCTGTCGCTTGGCGTGCACTACTGCTCGCTCGAGAACAAGCACCGCGACCAGGTGTGCCAGCAGAACCGCGCCTGTGCGGTGGGCAGCGTGTACGAGCAGGACCCGGACGACTTCCTCCTGAAAACGGCGAAGGTGTTCGACGGCGACGTCCCTCTCGTGCAGCGCGCGCTCGAAGCGAGCGGCATCCTCGACTACGAGCTCGATGCCGAAGACGGCAGCCTCGCTTTCCGCCCCAGCGACGTGCCGGTTGTGGCCGCCCTGCCCGTGGCGGTATGCAGGTCATGCAACATCCTCGAGCAAGGAGAAGAGGGCCTGGTGATCAGAGAGCTGAAGCTGGAAGTGATGAACAAGAAGTGAACTCAGTCGTGCGAGACGCATGCCCCACATGCGCCCCGCACCTCCCCCCCCCCAATTGCGTCCGCGGTAGCGCATGCGCCCGCATGACGATGCGCGGACGCAAGGGGGAGAGGTCCAGGTCGCACATCCGCATGCGAAATGGCAAAAAATGACGCGATTGCGGGGTTGCGCGGCGTTCCGGCACGATGCGGGTTGACACGACCTGGGGTTATGCGGGCGTGGCTTGCGCATTCGGGCGCGGAAGCTGCTGAAATCGGCCCGCGAACCCCGCAATCGCGTCATTTCTTGCCATTTCGTGCCCGCCATCGCGCACAGCCCTCACTCCCACACGACACACGCAGCTCGCGGCACGTCCGCGTGCGCTTCGCTGCGCGGTTCCCCGGTGAGCGGGTCGAGCTCGAACACGCACGCGTCGTCGCTCGCCACATTCGCCACCGCCAGCAGCGAGCCTGAGGGATCAAGCGCGATATGCCGCGGCCCGCGTCCGCCGCTCCCGAAATCCACGCGGCTTTCGACGCGTCCGTCGTCGTCGAGCGCGAACAGCGCGATGCGATCGCTGCCGCGCACCGACACGTACAGGCGTCTTCCATCCGGTGAGAACGCCGGATGCGCGGCGAGCGCATCTTCCGTCGCGCCCGCAACCGGCAGCAGCTGGCGGTCGACGCATCGCCACCTCGTGCCCGTGCGGTCGAACTCGTAAAAGGCCACGTCGCACGCCAGCTCGTCCACGAGCGCCGCGAGGCGCAGGCGGGGATGGAAGGCCAGCATGCGCGGCCCCGACCCGGGCGGCGTGGCAACCGACGCAACCGGCGGCACCTCGAGCGCGCCCGACGCGTCCGCGCGGTACAGCGCAATCGCGTCGATGCCCAAATCCACGGCCGCCAGCACGTTCGTCCCCGGCACGAAGCGGATCGAATGCACGTGCGCCGAGCGTTGCCGCTCGGGGTGCGCGCTCGATCCCTCGTGATGCACCGCCGGCAGGCCGCCGCTTGGGCGCCCGTTCTGCGTGAGCGTGCAACAGGAAATGGAGCCGCTCTCGTAGTTCGCGCCGTACAGCCGCCGCCCGTCGACGCTCGCCTCCACGAAGCACGTGCCGGCTTCGGTCGGCTCCCCGCATACGCCGCGGCAGACGAGCGCTCCGTCGTCGCCTTCCGCGTACACCGCCATGCAGCTGCGGTCGTCAAGCTCGTGAGCGGCGTAAAGACGCCCGTTTCCGCAGGTGAGAAACGAGGGGTTCGGCACCGAGCCGTCCGCGCGCACAACATGCAGCCGTCGCGCAGCCGCGTCGTAGAGGGCGGTGAAGATGCCCGCGCGGGCCTCGCCGTCGGTGTACGATCCGATGCGCACGCGCCGCTGTGTCGTATCCGCCATCGAGAAACCTCGCTTTCGTCTATTCCCGAACGGTCGTAGGGCAATCGAGTATCCGCCGCTCGCGCAGCCGCTCGCGCGCCCGAATCCCCATCGTCACGGTACCGATACGCGACGGTTTCCCCATCGTGCGCCCGCGCCGCCAACTTGTGCTATCCTCTTCTGCTGTCGCGCACGCGACGCTCAAACACGCACCCTATCGAGCGGACCAAAGCCCCATGGAATTCAGATCGCTGCACCTCGAAGACAAAGCCGCCATCAACGACATCTTGCTGCCGCTCGGCCGCAACGATTCCGCGCTCGGCTTCGCCAACCTCTACTCGCTCGAAGAGAAGTACGGGACGCAGATCTGCCTTGAGGACGGCGTGCTGTTCGTGCGGCAGCGCGACCGCATCCCGGGCGCCGTGGCGTACTACCCGCCGCTCGGCACGCAGGACATCGCCCGCGACGTGCGGAAGCTCATGCGCGAAGCGGAGGCTGCGGAACACGAGCTGCGCCTCGTCGGCCTGTCGAGCGACGAGCAAGAGCGCCTCGACGCCGCGCTGCCCGGCGTGTTCGCCTTCTCGTCGGATCGCAACTTCGCGGACTACCTCTACCTCACCAAAACCATCGCCGCCTACGAGGGCCCCGGTTTGGCGAAGAAGCGCCGCGAGACGAACAAGTTCTTCCAGCTGTACGGCCATGATGCCGCCTTCGAGCCCATCACGCTCGACGCGATGGACGAACTGCGCGCCTACCAGCAGGTTTGGTTCGAGACAAGCCGTCGCCGCGGCACGGACGAGCACCCGCTCGAGCTCGAGCATCGCAAGATCCTGCTCGACATGGACCACTTCCAGGAGCTCGACCTCGAGGGCATCCTCCTGCGCATCGGCGACGCCGTCGAAGGCTACGCGTACGGCAGCGTGCTGCCCGGCGGCGCGTTCGACGTCATGGTGCTGAAGGGCAACCTGAGCTACCGCTTCGTGTGGCGCGCATTGCTGCGCGAACTGGCCCGATACTGCACGGGCAAGGCGGACTACCTCAACCTCGAAGAGGACCTCGGCCTGCCCGGCCTGCGCGAGAACAAGATGAGCTACCAACCCTGCGCCCTCATGGAAAAGTACCAAGGGCGGCTGCGATAGCCGCCCTGAACGTGCGAACGCCCCGGCAAAACCGGGGCGTTCGCGTCAAGCAGGGGGAGCGGGAGGGCCGCTCGCGCTACTTGATGATGCGGCGGGTGGTCAGCGCGGCGCCGGCGATCACGGCCACGCCCGCTGCGGTGAGGGCCACGCCGAGCGGCCCGCGCAGGGTGTCGTCGCCGGTTTTGGTGAGGCTCGACGTCTTGGACGTGCCCTGCTGCTCGTTGTCGGAAGCGGTGGCGTTCTCCGGCGTGGGCAGGTCGCGGGGCTGCTGCGTGGTGGTCGTCGTGGGCTCCTCGAGGGTGGTGGTCGTCTCGTCAACCACTTCCTTCTTGGGCTCTTCGGTCTTGTTGGACGTGTCGATGGTGCCATCGACGGGCGGCGTTACGGTTTCGTCCTTCTTGTCGTCGTCGGGCGTCTCGGTGGGCTCGGTCGGCTTCGGCGTCTCGGTCGCGTCGTTCTGGTCGCCCGAACCCGAGCCGTCAAGGCCGCCGTTGCTCGCAGGCGGAAGGGCGTTGTCGGTGCCGTCATCCGGGTCGTCGGTGCCGTTCGTCGGCGGCGTTACCTCGGGGTCCTGGGGCTTCTCCGTCGGTTTCTCAACGGGCTTCTCCGTCGGCTCCTCGGTCTCGTCGTCCGAAGGCGTCTCGTCAGCCGGCGGCGTCACCACGGGTTTGCTCGCCAAATACGCGAGGCACGTGGCCTTCTCCTGCTTATAACGGTTTTGCCAGCCCTCATGATACTTAGGCTGCCCCGCGTAGAACTCGCCGACGTGATCCACCACGTAATCGCAGAGGGTGGTGACGAACTCCTCGTCGGTCATGTCGTTCGTCAGACCCGCGCCCTTGAATTCGTAGCCGTCGACGTACTCCCCGTCCACGTAACCGTCGGACCAGCCGCCCACGAACTTGTGCCATCCCGACGTGCCGAACAGGTTGGCCAGACCCCAGCAGAGGCCCTTCACGCAGTCGGCGCGGTTCGAGATGTCGATGCCACGGTTTTTCAAGTACGACTCTGCAGGCACGTAATAGGTGTTGTACGCGTAGCTGTCCTGCAGTGCGGAGAACTCTTTAGGGTTCTCGTTGTACGCCGTGCTCCACGAGGCGTTGAGCTGCTGGCCTATATCGGTGAGCTTGCCGGTTGTCTTGTCGTACAGGTCGCCCGAGATGTCGGTATTGACGACCCATCCGAACATCGAATACGTCGAGGGATTGTACTCGTAACAGGCTGTGAGGAAGCTCTTGAGCGAGTAGCGATTGTCGAACTGATAGTAGCCCATGGCGTGGTATCCGTCGCCGGGCGAAAGCTCGTGGCCGTAGTCCTGGCTGCTCTCGTATTCGGCAAAGTATTTCATTTCGTCTGACAAGCCCACCGGGCTCAGTGACAGCGGGGAAGCGAACGAGCGCGCCATGAGCGGGCTTGCCGCCTCGGAGTAGAAGTCGGCCTTGTCGTAGCCGTCCGGTTTGGCCGCGTCGCCCGAGGGCGCCGCGTCGGCGGTGTTCGACGTCGTGTCGTCGGTGGGGGATTCTTCGGCGAAGGCCGCGCCCGGCAACAAGCCGCACGCGAGCGAGAGCGAAACGCCCAAGGCAAGCGCCTTCGGCGTGGTGGACTGTCCCATAAGGACCTCCTTGTTCTGCGAGTATACTGCGTTTCAAATACGTTTGTAGAGTGTTTGCCCGCCCGCAGGCGCGCAGGAACTCTATTTTCCACACCGCCCACGCACCCGCAGCTGAGAAGTGCGGAATTCCACAGCGTCATGACGAACAAAACAAAAGTCCATCGCTGGGAATTATGACAATTCAGCTCCGGATTGAGCGGTGAATCCAAAAAATCACCGATGCATTCTCCCAGATAAATGCCGTAATCAACAAAGAATTTCCACAGTTCGTAAAAATTTTTCTTGACACGGCTTAACCCCACCATTACTTTTAGAACTTGCGACTTTTTCGCAGAAATGCGGGTGCACATGAAGGAGGAAAAGCCTCGTGGCTCAAGGAAAAACGACTGATCAGACCAGCCTTTATAGGGATCGGCGAAGCTTCGCTAAGATTCCGGACGTCATGGACGTCCCCAACCTCATCGCTATCCAGACGGATAGCTTCGAGTTTTTCAAGGGTGAGGGCCTGGCGCAAGCGTTCCATGATATCAGCCCCATCGAGAACAACACGAAGGACATGTGCGTGGAGTTCGGCAAGCACGAGTTCGGCGAGCCGAAGTACACGGTGGACGAGTGCAAGGAGAAGGACGTCTCCTACCAGGCACCGCTCTTCGTGGAGATCCGCTTTATCAACCGCGAGACGGGTGAGATCAAAGAGCAGGACGTCTTTATGGGCGACTTCCCGCTCATGACCCCGCGCGGTACGTTCATCATCAACGGCACCGAGCGCGTCGTCGTCAGCCAGCTCGTCCGCTCGCCCGGCGTGTACTTCGCCTCCGAGCGCGACAAGGCGTCCGACAAGACGCTGTTCAACGCGAAGGTCATCCCGAGCCGCGGCGCGTGGCTCGAGTTCGAGACCGACAAGCGCGACATCCTGTCCGTGCGCATCGACCGCAAGCGCAAGCAGCCGGCCACGCTGCTCGTCCGCGCCCTCGGCCTCGCCGAGACGCGCGAGGAGATCATCGAGCTCCTCGGCAACGACGAGATGGTGCTGCGCACGCTCGACCGCGACCCGGCCACCACGAAGGAAGAGTCGCTCATCGAGCTCTACAAGCGCTTCCGTCCCGGCGAGCCGCCCACCATCGACTCCGCCCGCACGCTGCTCGAGGGCTTGTTCTTCAACCCGCAGCGCTACGACCTGGCGAAGGTCGGCCGCTACAAGATCAACAAGAAGCTCGGCTTCGATCCCGACTACGAGGCCTCCACGCTCACCAACGAGGACATCCTGCGCGCGATGCAGTACATCGTGGCGCTTCATGCCGGTGACGAGAGCGTGCAGACCGACGACATCGACCACTTCGGCAACCGCCGCATCCGCACGGTGGGCGAGCTCATCCAGAACCAGTTCCGCATCGGCCTCAGCCGTATGGAGCGCGTGGTGCGCGAGCGCATGAGCATGCAGGAGCCCGACGAGATCACGCCGCAGAGCCTCGTGAACATCCGCCCCATCGTGGCGGCCATCAAGGAGTTCTTCGGCTCCTCGCAGCTGTCCCAGTTCATGGACCAGACGAACCCCGCCGCCGGCATCACGCACAAGCGCCGTCTGTCGGCCCTCGGCCCGGGCGGTCTGTCCCGCGAGCGCGCCGGTTTCGAGGTGCGCGACGTCCACACGTCCCACTACGGCCGCATGTGCCCCATCGAGACGCCTGAAGGCCCGAACATCGGCCTCATCGGCTCGCTGGCCACCTACGCCCGCATCAACCCCTACGGCTTCATCGAGACGCCGTATCGCCGTGTCGAAAAGGGCCTGGTCACGGATACCGTGGACTACCTGACGGCCGACGAGGAAGAGAACTTCACCATCGCGCAGGCCAACGACCTGTTCGATCCCGAGACGCGCAAGTTCGGCACGTTCGACGATCAGGGCGTGTTCCACGAGGCCGTCCGCGTGCTCTGCCGCACGAAGGACGCCGCCGGCGTGTTCGGCGAGCCCGACGAAGTGCCGCCCGAGCTCGTCGAGTACATGGACGTGTCCCCGCGCCAGATGGTATCGGTGGCCACCTCGCTCATCCCGTTCCTCGAGCACGACGACGCGAACCGCGCCCTCATGGGCTCGAACATGCAGCGCCAGGCCGTGCCCTTGCTGCGTCCGAGCGCGCCGCTCGTGGGCACCGGCATCGAGCACCGCATCGCGGTGGACTCCGGCGAGATCCTGGTCGCCCAGAACTCGGGCGTCGTGGACTACGTCGACGGCCAGACCATCATCATCCTGAACAACGACGGCGAGTACGACGAGTACCTGGTGCCGAAGTTCCAGCGCTCCAACCAGAGCGGCTGCATCAACCACCGTCCCATCGTGCGCAAGGGCGACGAGGTCCAGGCCGGCGACGTGCTGGCTGACGGTCCGTCCTGCGACGGCGGCGAGCTGGCGCTGGGCCAGAACCTCATGGTGGCCTACATGCCGTGGGAAGGCTACAACTACGAGGACGCCATCATCGTGTCCGAGCGCGTGGTGGCCGAGGACCTGCTCACGTCCATCCACATCTCCGAGTACGAGGTGGATGCCCGCGACACGAAGCTGGGACCCGAGGAGATCACCCGCGAGATTCCGAACATCTCCGACGACATGATCGGCGACCTGGACGCCGACGGCATCATCCGCGTGGGCGCCGAGGTGTTCCCGGGCGACGTGCTGGTGGGCAAGGTCACGCCGAAGGGCGAGACGGAGCTCACGGCCGAGGAGCGCCTGCTGCGCGCCATCTTCGGCGAGAAGGCCCGCGAGGTGCGCGACACGTCCCTCAAGGTGCCCCACGGCTCCGGCGGACGCGTCATCGGCATGAGCCGCTTCAGCCGCGATGCCGGCGACGAGCTGGCTCCGGGCGTCAACGAGCTCGTGCGCATCTACGTCGCTCAGAAGCGCAAGGTGCAGCAGGGCGACAAGCTGTCCGGCCGCCACGGCAACAAGGGCGTTATCTCCCGCGTGCTGCCGGTGGAGGACATGCCCTACCTCGCCGACGGCACCCCCATCGACGTCATCCTCAACCCCCTGGGCGTTCCTTCCCGAATGAACGTCGGCCAGCTGCTTGAGAACCACCTGGGCTGGGCCGCGAAGTGGGGCTGGGACGACGCGGAGGAAACCGACGCCGTGGTGGAGGGCCCGATGCACGTGGCCACCCCCGTGTTCGACGGTGCCACCGAGAAGGAGATCTCGGACGCCATCGAGAAGTCGAACCGCAACCTCATCAACAAGAACCACGCCAAGTTCGGCGACCTTGCGCGCGACGAGTTCGTCCCGCAGCTGTCGCGCACGGGCAAGACGTGGCTGTACGACGGCCGTACGGGCGAGAAGTTCCGCGAGCCCATCACGGTCGGCCAGAGCTACATCCTGAAACTCGGTCACATGGTGGACGACAAGATCCACGCTCGCTCGACGGGCCCCTACAGCCTGATCACGCAGCAGCCGCTCGGCGGTAAGGCGCAGTTCGGCGGCCAGCGCTTCGGCGAGATGGAAGTGTGGGCGCTCTACGCCTACGGCGCGTCGAACGTGCTGCAGGAAATCCTCACGGTGAAGTCCGACGACACCGCCGGCCGCGTCAAGTCCTACGAGGCCATCGTCAAGGGCGAGAACATCCCGGCGCCCGAGGTGCCCGAGAGCTTCAAGGTTCTGGTGAAGGAAATGAAGTCGCTGTGCCTGAATGTCGAGCTGGAAGGCCATGAGCACCAGGCCATCGACATCACGCGCGACATCGACAGCCAAGGCCAGGAAGACGGCGATCGCGCGCTGTACGAGGCGCTTGCCGCCGACGCGCGCAAAACTGAAGAAGACGACGCGGCCAATGCGCTCGACAGCATTGCCGCCGAGCTGGGAGAGCTGATGGGCGATAGCAACAACGATACGAACGACCTGATCGGTGAGGGAGAGGAGCGATAAATGACGACGGAATTCGACGTGAGCAATTTCGACGCCCTGCGCATCTCGCTCGCCAACGCCGAGGACGTGCGCAGCTGGTCGCGCGGCGAGGTGAAGAAGCCCGAGACGATCAACTACCGCACCCTCAAGCCTGAGAAGGACGGCCTGTTCTGCGAGAAGATCTTCGGCCCGACGAAGGACTGGGAGTGCGCCTGCGGCAAGTACAAGCGCGTGCGCTTCAAGGGCATCGTCTGCGAGCGCTGCGGCGTCGAGGTGACGCGCAGCAAGGTTCGCCGCGAGCGCATGGGTCACATCGAGCTGGCCGCACCGGTCAGCCACATCTGGTACTTCAAGGGCTCGCCCTCGCGTCTGGGCTACCTCTTGGACATCGCTCCGAAGGAGCTGGAGAAGGTTCTGTACTTCGCCTCCTCCATCATCACGTCGGTGGACAAGGAAGCCCGCGAGGAGGATGCCGACGAGCTGCGTGACGAGCTGGCCGCCGACCTCGAGGAGCTGGACGCCGAGCGCGACCGCCTCATCGAGGCCACGCGCAAGCTGTCCGTGGACTACGTCCCCGAGGACGACGACTTCGTCGACGACGTCGATGAGGACGAGCGCATGACGGCCGAGGAGGTCGACGAGGAAATCGCCGACATCTTCGAGGAGTTCAACGAGCGCAAGGCGCTGCGTCAGGACGCTTTCGACGCCTTCATGAAGATCGAGCCGAAGCAGCTCGTGCCGGACGAGGCCCTCTATCGCGAGATGCGCCTCAACTACCGCGACTACTTCACGGGCGGCATGGGCGCCGAGTCCGTGCGCGACCTGCTGGATGCCATGGACCTGGCCGCGACGGCCGACGACCTGCGCGACGTCATCGCCAACGGCAAGGGCCAGAAGCGCGCCAAGGCCATCAAGCGCCTCAAGGTGGTCGACGCGTTCCTCAAGTCCGAGAACAAGCCGACGGACATGATCCTCGACGTCATCCCGGTCATCCCGCCCGACCTGCGCCCCATGGTGCAGCTCGACGGCGGCCGCTTCGCGACGTCGGACCTCAACGACCTGTACCGTCGCGTCATCAACCGCAACAACCGCCTCAAGCGCCTGCTCGACCTCGGGGCGCCTGAGATCATCGTCAACAACGAGAAGCGCATGCTGCAGGAAGCCGTCGACAGCCTGTTCGACAACGGCCGTCGCGGCCGTCCCGTCACGGGCCCCGGCAACCGTCCGCTCAAGTCGCTGTCCGACATGCTCAAGGGCAAGCAGGGCCGCTTCCGTCAGAACCTGCTGGGCAAGCGCGTCGACTACTCCGGCCGTTCGGTCATCGTCGTCGGCCCGCAGCTCAAGCTGCACCAGTGCGGTCTGCCGTCGCAGATGGCGCTCGAGCTGTTCAAGCCGTTCGTCATGAAGCGCCTGGTGGAGCTTGAGTACGCCGCCAACATCAAGGCTGCGAAGCGCGCGGTCGACCGCGGCGCCAGCTACGTGTGGGACGTGCTCGAAGAGGTCATCACCGAGCATCCCGTGCTGCTGAACCGCGCACCTACCCTGCACCGTCTGGGCATCCAGGCCTTCGAGCCGGTGCTCGTCGAGGGCAAGGCCATCAAGCTGCACCCGCTCGTCTGCACCGCCTTCAACGCCGACTTCGACGGCGACCAGATGGCCGTGCACGTGCCGCTGGGTGCCGAGGCGCAGGCCGAGGCGCGCGTGCTCATGCTGTCCGCCAACAACATCAAGTCGCCGGCGCATGGCCGTCCGCTCACCGTCCCCACGCAGGACATGATCATCGGTCTGTACTACCTCACGGCCGCCCGTGACGGCTTCGAGGGCGAGGGCCGTTCGTTCATCGACTTCGATGACGCCATGAACGCCTACGACGCCCGCGCCGAGTTGGACCTGCAGGCCAAGATCTGGGTGCGCCTTTCCCAGGACACGCAGGTGGCAACGGCGTTCGGCGTGTTCGAAGAGCACAAGGCCGGCGAGCGCATCCAGACCACCATCGGTCGCATCACGTTCAACAACGTGCTGCCGGGGGACTATCCGTTCCTCAACTACGAAATGAATAAGAAGGAGATCAGCCGCCTCGTCGAGGACGTCTGCAACCGCTACGAGCTGTCCAGCGTGCCGGCTATTCTCGATGGCCTCAAGGACGCGGGCTTCCACTACGCCACGCGCGCCGGCGTCACCGTGTCGGTGTACGACGCCACCGTGCCGCCGAACAAGGGCGAGATCCTCGCTGCGGCGGACGAGAAGGTTGCCGCCATCGACGAGGACTACGAGATGGGCCTCATGAGCCCCGACGAGCGCCACAAGCAGGTCGTCGACATCTGGAACGCCGCGAACGAAGAAGTCGGCGAGGCCATGGCCGAGAACTTCGACAAGTTCAACCCCATCTACATGATGGCGTTCTCCGGTGCTCGAGGCAACATCAAGCAGATCCGCCAGCTGGCCGGTATGCGAGGCCTCATGTCCGACCCGAAGGGCGAGATCATCGACCGCCCGATCAAGGCGAACTTCCGCGAGGGCCTGTCCGTTCTGGAGTACTTCATCTCCACGCACGGCGCCCGTAAGGGTCTGGCCGACACCGCGCTGCGTACCGCCGACTCGGGTTATCTGACCCGTCGTCTCGTGGACGTGGCCCAGGACGTCATCATCCGCGAGATCGACTGCGGTACCTCCGACGGCGTGCCGTATCCGCTGCACACCGTGAAGGGCGACGTGGACGAGAACCTTATCGGCCGCTGCCTGCTCAACGACGTGGTGGGCACCGACGGTACCGTGCTGCTGTCTGCGGGCGAGTACATCACCCATATGGACCAGCTCAAGGCCATGGATGCCGCGGGCGTGGAAACGCTCGTCATCCGCACGGTCATGACCTGCCATGCCGAGCAGGGCGTGTGCCAGAAGTGCTACGGTTGGGACCTTGCCACGTCGCGTCCGGTGAACATCGGCACGGCGGTGGGTATCATCGCCGCCCAGTCCATCGGCGAGCCGGGCACCCAGCTCACCATGCGTACGTTCCACACCGGCGGCGTCGCCGGCGAGGACATCACCCACGGTCTTCCCCGTGTTCAGGAGCTGTTCGAGGCGCGCAAGCCGAAGGGTCTTGCTATCCTCGCGGAAATCTCCGGCACGCTGCAGATCTCGGGCGACAAGCAGTCCAAGACCATCACCATCCACGACCAGCAGGGCAACTTCCGCGAGTACATCGTTTCGGCGCGTGCTCAGATGCTGCCCGGCGTGGTTGACGGATGCGAAGTGAAGGTGGGCCAGCAGCTCACCAAGGGCTCCGTGAACCCTCACGACCTGCTGCGCCTCACCGACCCCAACACGACGCTGCGCTACATCGTGAGCCAGGTCCAGGGCGTGTACGTGTCCCAGGGCGTGGATATCAACGACAAGCACATCGAGGTCATTTCGCGCCAGATGCTGCGCAAGGTGGCTGTCATGGACGCCGGCGAATCCGACTACCTGCCGGGTCGCCAGGTCAACCGCTTCGAGTTCGAGGATACGGCGAACGCACTCATCGCCGAGGGCAAAGAGCCGCCCGTGGGCCAGCCGCTGCTGCTCGGCATCACGAAGGCGTCGCTCGCCACGGACTCGTTCCTGTCGGCCGCTTCGTTCCAGGAGACCACGAAGGTGCTCACCGATGCCGCGATCGAGGGCAAGGTGGACCGTCTGGCCGGCCTCAAGGAGAACGTCATCATCGGCAAGCCCATCCCGGCGGGCACGGGTCTTCCGCGCTACCGCGAGGTGGGGCTCACCTACAAGGGTCGTCCGGTTGCGCCGGTGCTTGGCGAGCAGCTGCCCGACTTCGCTCCGGAAGCGCTCCGCGACATCGAGGAGCTGCTGCCGCAGCCGCAGGATTGGTCGCTCGACGGCGATGGCTACCTCAACATGGGTACGAACTACGGCAGCTACTACAGCGGCCTGTCGCTGGGCCATCGCGGTCCGCAGCTGTCCGACGAGGACGCGCGCCTGTACATCTACGATGATCTGGGCGTGTCGCAGCGTTGGGCCAACAAGTTCTCCGAGGCGGGCATCGAGACGGTGGCCGACCTCGTGGGTCACACCGAGGAGGACCTGCTGCGCATCGAGGGCATCGGCGTGAAGGCCATCGAAGAGCTCAAGGAAGGCCTCGACGCTCACGAGCTCACGCACGTGATCGAGGACGACCTCGCCGCCACGAGCGACGACATGAGCCAGCTGCTCGACATGGTGTTCTCGCCTGACGACACCATCCTCATCGGCGGCGACGAGCCGGCCACCTTCAACACCGAAGGCGAGGACATGCTGGGCGAGGCCCTGCCGCCGCGCTCCTACCAGCGCAACCTCGAAGAGCTCGACGCACTGCTGGGCTCCGTGGGTTCGCTTGGCTTCGGCGTGACCACGAAGGAAGACGAAGAAGCGGCCAACGCTGCCGACGACGTCGAAGAGTAGAAGCACGAGGGGGCGCGCCGAGCGCGCCCCCTTTTCTCTTTCTCCCTTTATCCTGCGACGACGTTGCACTTCTGAGATTCGCACGGCGTTCTGCCGTCGCACGGGGGAGACTCAGCAGAAAGGCCTCCCATGTCGAACAAAACCTTCATTCCCGCAGGCGAAACGTCTCCGGCCTCCCAGATCGGGGCCACGCTCGAGGCGCTTGCGGGCACCATCGCCGCCCGTCGCGAAGCGGGGGAGGAGAGCTACACGCACCGCCTGCTCACCGCGTCGCCCGACGACGTGCTGAAGAAGCTCATGGAGGAATCGGGCGAAGTGGCGCTTGCGGCGAAGGACGTGGAGTCGTGGGCGACGTCGTCGCTGGCGGCTGCGCTCGCCTTCGAGGACGGCCGCGGCAACGACGTCGAGCTCGAGGAGCTGGCCGTGGAGCTGCCGCCCGAGTATTCCGAAGCGGTTGACCATCTGCGCTACGAGGCGGCCGACGTGGTGTACCATCTGCTCGTCGTGCTCGAGCGCTACGGAGTGGGTCTCGACGAGTTCGCCGCCGAGCTCAACAACAGAATGACGGACGAAGAGCGCCCGCAAGGTGCCGTCCGCCTGCACGAAAACCAGGTGAATCGGGGTAAGTAATATGGCACGACTTTTTGGGACGGATGGGGTTCGCGGGATCGCGAACAAGGAACTCACCTGCGAAACGGCCTTCAAGCTGGGCCAAGCCGCGGTGGCGTTCCAGGGGAAGACCATCCTCATCGGCAAGGACACGCGCCTGTCCGGCGACATGCTGGAGGCCGCCGTGTCGGCCGGCATCATGTCCATGGGCGGTACGGCGCTGCAGGCTGGCATCATTCCGACGCCCGCCATCGCGCTGCTCGTGCGCGAGCTGCACTGTGACGGCGGCATCGTCATCTCCGCTTCGCACAACCCGCCCGAGTACAACGGCATCAAGCTGTTCGACGGCCGGGGCTTCAAGCTGCCCGACGCCGTCGAGGACGAGATCGAGGCGTTCGTGGCCGCGGGCGGCCCGCCGGCCGAGGCCCTGCCCAACGGCGACGAGGTGGGCAGGGCGCTGCCGGTGGAGGACGCCTGCGAGCTCTACATCGCGCACGCCGTGTCCACGGTGGCGAACGAGGGCATCGACTTCAAGGGTCTCAAGGTGGCCCTCGACGTGGGGCACGGTGCATCGTGCATGACGAGCGCCGAGGCGCTGCGCCGTCTGGGCGCCGACGTCACCGTGGTGAACGAGGACTTCGACGGCACCGACATCAACGTCAAGTGCGGGTCCACCCACCTCGAGCCGCTCCGCCAGCTCGTGGCCGAGATCGGCGCCGACGTGGGCATCGCGCACGACGGCGATGCCGACCGCGTCATGCTCATGGATGCGCGCGGCAACGAGATCGACGGCGACGTGATGGAGGCCGTGTGCGCCATCGACCTGCACAAGCGCGGCAAGCTGTCCGGCGGCACCGCCGTGTCCACCGTCATGTGCAATCTGGGGCTCACCCATGCCATGCGCGACGCGGGCATCGAGCTCATCCAGACGAAGGTGGGCGACCGCTACGTGCTCGAGGCCATGCGCGAAGGGGGCTTCATCCTCGGTGGCGAGCAGAGCGGCCACATGATCTTCCTCGAGCACAACTCCACGGGCGACGGCCTGGTGACGGCGCTCCAGTTCCTCGCCGCGTGCCAGCGCGTGGGAACGTCCATCGAGGAGGCGGCGTCGGTGATGACGCGCTTCCCGCAGACGCTCATCAACGTGAAGGTGCACGATAAGCACGCCGTGGACGGCAACGCCGCCGTCGAGGCGGCCGTCGCTGCGGCCGAGGCCGAGCTCGGCGAAGACGGCCGCGTGCTCCTGCGCCCGAGCGGCACCGAGCCCGTCGTGCGCGTCATGGTGGAAGCCGCCGACGCCGCCGAGGCCGATCGTCACGCGCAGGCCATCGCCGACGTCGTGGCGCGCGAGGTCTAGCGGGTACTCAGCACCTACTCCGCGACAAGCGCGGATGCACTGCCAACGGCGGCCTCGAGGTCTTCGGACAGCGGGGCCGCCGTTTGCATGCGGGCCGCGTCGTGCATGCGCCGAACGTTCCAGAACGTGGCCGCCAGGCAGATGAGCACGTACACGAGCGTGATGGACGCCTTTGCGCCGCCCCATGCCGGCAGCGCCCCCGTCTTGCTGATGAGCGTGTAGAACATGATGCCGAGGAAGGGCAGCAGCATCGCGTATTCCATCATGAAGTAGCGTTTCAGGTCGAAGCCGCGTGCGCGCAGCGTGCGCTTGCTCGCAACGAACAGCGCAATCCCGCCGTGCATGGCAACGAGCACCACGAAGAACCACGGCTTTTCGAGAAACTGCATGGCCGTCAAACATCCGAACGTCACCATCCCCGCCCCGCAAAACAACGCAAGGCCGGTGGTGGACGGTGCTGTGGGGTTGCTCATGGCGATCTCCCTTGGGGGTGCGGCGAATGGAGTCATTTTGTTACCCTCGACATACTATCCGATATCCGCGCAGAAGGGGAGAGGGAAGTGCGGCTCCGCCCTGAATTCGCGGGTTTTCCGCAGGGCCGTGCCGTACGCGTAACCAAAGGCGAAGGGGACGGCAACGGATGGGGGAGCGCTGTTGCCGCGTGCGGGGTTCCATGAGATCGTGGGGGTGCGACAGGGACGCGGCCACGACACGCTCGCCGGTCGACCGCGACGACGCCGGACTGCGCTTCTGCCGCATCATCGCATGCAAACGGCCCCCGATTCCGTGAGGAATCGGGGGCCGTCATCGTGTCTAGCGGACGAACTTGGCCAGGATGCGCACGAGCAGGCTGGGCTTCTTGCGCGGGGGCACGCGCATCGGCGGCGCGGTTGCCAACCCGCGATCGACCGGCCGCGGCGTTGCCGCCGCCTTCGCGGTAAGCGGCGGCTCGATGGCGTCAGCCTCAAGCGCTTCCGCAGCTTCCGGCTCGGGAGCGCTCGCGGCCTCCTCCACCTGCGCGTCCTCCGCTTCCGCATCCTCCTCGGGTTCGGCGGCCCTGCGGCGGTTCGCCTCGCGGGCGGCCTCTTCCTCGGCGGCCTCGAGGCGGCGCTGCTGCGCCCGCTTGATGAAGAACTCCTGCGACTCGAACAGCGTGGTCACGCCGTCCTCGTCTTCCTTGGCGAATGCGCCGAGCGGCGTGTAGCTCTTGTCGGGCTGCAGTTCGCGCAGCTTCGCCGTGTCGCTCATGGACACGTCGAGGTACCCGAGAATCTGCTCGCGCAGGTCGTCGTTCAAGATGGGCCATGCGATCTCGATGCGCTTGTCCATGTTGCGCGTCATGAGGTCGGCGCTCGACAGGTACAGCTTCATGTTCTCGCGCGTGCCGAACCCGTAGATGCGGCTGTGCTCGAGCAAGCGCCCCACGATGGACACGACGCGCACGTGATCGGTGCAGCCCTCGAGGCCCGGCACGATGCACGAGATGCCGCGCACGAACAGCGTCACCTCGACGCCGGCCCGCGACGCCTCCACGATCTTCTCGATGACGTCCTTGTCGGTGACGGAGTTCGTCTTGAAGAACAGCCCGCACGGCTCGCCGGCGCGCGCCTTCTCGATCTCGCGGTCGATGCCCGCAAGGATCATCGGCTTGATCTGCAACGGCGCCACCCACATGATGTCGTAGTTGTCGGAGGTGTTCTCCAGGCCCATGTTGCGGAAGAATTCGCCGGCGTCGCGCCCGAACGTCTCGTCGGTGGTGATGAACGACAGGTCGGTGTACAGCTTCGCCGTCTTCTCGTTGTAGTTGCCGGTGCCCAGCTGCGTGATGTGCTGCAGGCCGTGCTCGGTCTGGCGCGTGATGCAGCAGATCTTCGAGTGCACCTTGAAGTCGCGGAAGCCGTAGATGACGTTGCATCCCGCCTGCTCGAAGCGCTGCGACCACTCGATGTTGTTGCTCTCGTCGAAGCGGGCGCGCAGCTCGAACAGCGCGGTGACCTCCTTGCCGTTCTCGGCCGCGGCGATGAGCGCCTCGGCGAGGTGCGACTGGCTGGCCAGGCGGTACAGCGTGATCTTGATGGAGATGACGGAGGGGTCGTTCGCCGCTTCGCGCAGCAGCTGCACGAAGGCGTCCATCGTCTCGTACGGGTAGCTCAGCAGCACTTCCTTCTCGGTCACCTGGTCGATGATGCGGCGGTTGCGGTCGAGGCAGCCGGGCCACTGCGGCGTGAAAGGCGCGTTCGTGAGCGCGGCGCGCTTGGCCTCGTCGAGACGGCCGGCCAGGCCGAACGAATAGCTCATGTCGAGCGGCACCTTGGTGACGTACGCCTGATGCGCCTTGAGGTTCAGGCGCTTGAGCAGCAGCTTCGAGAGCGTGGGGGACAGGGGGCGCTCGCTTTCCAGGCGCACGGGGGCCAAGCGCGAGCGCTTCTTCAGGATGCGCTTCATGTGCTCGCGGTAGTCCTCGTCGTTCTCGTCGGTGCCTTCGGTGGCGTCGAGGTCGGCGTTGCGCGTGACGCAGATGACGTTCGTGTGCTTGATGGCGTACATGGAGAAAATCTCGCTCGCCACCATCTCGATGGCGTGCTCGAGCAGGATGAACTGCATGCCCTCGCCCGGCAGCGCGATGACGCGCTCGCACTGGCGCGGCATGGGCACGAGGCCGAGCGTGACGCCCTCGGCGCCCAGGTTGCTGGCCTTGTCGTCCTTCGCGGCCTTCTCGATGCCCTTCTTCGACGTCTTCTTCTTGGCGCCCGCCTCCTCGTTGAGGCGCACCACCACGTACAGCGCGCCGTTCTCCAGGTGGGGGAACGGGTGGCGCGAGTTGATGATCTGCGGCGATAGGAAGGGCATCACGTTCTTGTGCACGTAGGCCGACAGAAACGCGCGCTGCTCGTCGTCGAGGTCCTCGGGGCGCAGGCTGCACACGCCCTGCTCGCACAGCAGGCGCCGCACGCTTTCGTACGTGCGCTCCTGGATGGGGTACAGCTCGTGGCAGCGCGCGTAGATGGCGTCGAGCTGCTCGGCGGGCGTCATGCCCGATTTCGAGTCGATGATCTGCTTCTTCACCAGCGCGAGGTCGGTGAGGCTGCCCACGCGCACCATGAAGAACTCCTGCAGGTTGCTCCAGAAGATGGAGATGAAGTTGAGGCGCTCGAGCAGCGGCACGGTTTCGTCGGCGCCCTGGTCGAGCACGCGCTCGTTGAACGTGAGCCACGACAGTTCGCGGTTCTGCATGTACGGCGCCTTGCGCGGGGCCGCGGTCTCGGCCTCGGAGGGCAGCGCCTCGCCGGCCACGTCGTCGACGGTCTGGCGCATCTCGTCCGCGCGCATGGCGGCGGGCTCGGGCGCGGCGGTGGTGACGGGTGCCTCGGTGGTGTCGGTCGGTTTCTTGGCTGTGTCCATGAACGTCCCCTTCCCGTAAACGTTCGCTTCCTGCGTGCCGTTAGCGCAGCATGCGCTCGATCAGGTACCCTTCGCGCACGCCGTATTTGCAGACGTCGAGGCGCTCGGCTCCGAACGCGTCGAAGAGCTCTAGCAGAATGACGCACCCGGGCACGAGCGTGTGGATGCGCTCTGCCGACGCCTTGAGCGCGGTGTGCGCGAACGCGTCGGGATCGGTGCGGCACCATGTCAGTATCGCATGAATTTCCTTTTTCGTCATGGTTTTCGGACGGCTCGTCGCACCGGTGGCCTGCGCGTGCATCTTGGCGGCGGCGCGCACGCTTCCGCCGATGCCGAACAGCGTGTCGGTGCGGTAGGCGTCGGGCCGGGGCAGCGCGGCGAGGCGCGTCCGCAGCGCGGCGGCGATGGCGTCCATCTCGTCGCCCGTGGGCAGGATGCCGCGCACATGCTGCGCAAACGACGACAGCGACCCCTGCCCGAGGCTCGCGTTGTCGAAGTCGCGGTCGTGTTCCACCCGCGTCAGCTCGGTCGAGCCGCCGCCGATGTCCACGAGCGTCCCGCGCACCACCGTGCGGTCGCAGGTGGCGCCCACGAACCCGAGGTGCGCCTCGTCCTGCGCCGACAGAAGCGAGATGGGCAGCCCCGCGCCCTCCTCGATGGCGATGACGGCTTCGTCGCAGTTCTTCGCGTTGCGGATGACGGCGGTGGCGAACACCTCCATCTTCTCGCAGTTGAAGTACCGCGCGCGTTTGGCATGGCCGCGCAGCACGCTGATGGCGCGGTCGATGCCGTCCTGCGTGAACACGCCGTCCACGACGTAGGCCGACAATCCCGCCATCACCTTATCGTTGATGAGGCTCTTGAAATCCTTGTTCGTGAACGTGCGCTCGTGGGCGTGCTTCACCTCGTACACGACGAGGCGTATCGTGTTCGACCCCAGGTCGACAACCGCATAGTTGGGCATACCGATGATCCTTCTGCGCTCGGAGCTTGCGTACCCTTCCATTTTAGGTCACCGCGCGATGAAAACCAGGCTGGTGGGGAAACTGAAACCTGCGCCAAACGCTGTGCTATGATGTCGGGATACGCCGAGGAAGGATGCGCCCATGCTGGAAACCGTCGATTTCTCTCTCGAACCGCTGTCCAAAGACGACTACAAACCCCGTCGCGACGAGCTGATGGAGCAGTTGGTGGTGTTGCAGCAGCAGGCGCGCGCCCAGGGCGTCGGGCTCGTCGTGCTGTTCGAAGGGTGGAACGGCGCCGGCAAGGGCAGCCGCATCTCCGACCTCATGTACCACCTCGACGCGCGCGCGACCAGCGTGTACGTCACCGAGAACCTCGACGTGAAGGCCGCCCGCTCGTTCCCGGGCGCCAAGCACGGCGTGACGGGCTTCTACCCGGTCATGCAGGAGTTCTGGAAGGGGCTCGGCCAGCGCGGCACCATCTCGTTCTTCGACCGCGGCTGGTACACCGCCGCCGTGCAGCACATGCTGTACACCGAGTTCGGCAGCCTGTCGCTCGGCTCCGGCAAGCGCAAGGGGCAGAAGGCCGTCGCGGCCGCCATGGCCGAAGCGCGCGACGAGCGCCACATCGACGTGCTGCGCCGCTACCTCACCTCCGCGTCCGACTTCGAACAGCAGCTTGCCGACGACGGCTACCTCGTGGTGAAGTTCTTCGTGCACGTCACGAAGGAGGCGCAGAAGAAGCGCCTCACGCGCCTGCATGACGACCCGGCCACCCGATGGCGCGTCAACGAGGACAAGCTCGCCACCATCGGCAACTACGAGGAGGCGTACCGGCTCTACGACAACCTCTTGAAGGGCAGCAACTTCACGTTCGCCCCGTGGCACCTCGTGAACGGGGAGGACAAGCGCCGCGCGAACCTGCAGATCGCCGAGACGCTCGTGTCGGCGCTCACGGGCGCGCTGCAGGCGGCCCCCGACGCCGAAGCCGCCGCGGCGGCCGCGAAGGCGCAGGCCAACTCCGCGGGCGCCCTCGAGGAAGCCCCGCTGTTCGGGCGCTCCGAAGAGGAAGAGGCCCGCGTGCGCGAGGAAGCCGAGCGCGCCGCCGCCGAGGCCCGCATCCGCGCGCCGCGCGTGTCGCGATTCCGCCAGGTGGACAACCCGCCGCGCATCGACGAGGTCGACCATTCCCTCGTGCTCGACCCGCTTGCGTACAAGGAGCAGCTCAAGTTCGAGCAGGACCGCCTCAACAAGCTCGAGATGGAGATGTACCAGAAGCGCATCCCGCTCATGGTCATGTACGAAGGCTGGGACGCGGCCGGCAAGGGCGGCAACATCAAGCGCGTGGCGCAGGCCCTCGACGCCCGCGCCTACACCGTGTTCCCGAGCCCCGCGCCCACGAAGCCCGAGCTGCTGCACCCCCATCTGTGGCGCTATTGGACGCGCCTGCCGAAGGCAGGGCACGTGGGCATCTACGACCGCAGCTGGTACGGGCGCGTGCTTGTGGAGCGCGTCGAAGGGTTCGCCTCGGTGTCGGAATGGACGCGGGCCTACGACGAAATCAACGAATTCGAGCAGGAGCTCGTGCGGTGGGGCGCCATCCTGCTGAAGTTCTGGGTGGACGTGAGCCCCGAAGAGCAGCTGCGCCGCTTCCACGACCGCGAGCAAGACCCTGCGAAACAGTGGAAGATCACCGACGAGGATTGGCGCAACCGCGACAAGTACCCCCAGTACAAAGCTGCGGTTGAGGACATCTTCCGCCTGACGAGCACGCCGTTCGCGCCGTGGATCGTCCTCGAGAGCGACGACAAGCGCTACGCGCGCGTCAAGGCCCTTAAAATAATCAACGATGCTCTGGAAGCGCGCTTGCACGAAAACTGAGATCGCGTTACTATGGGCAGCAGTACTCAAAACGACCGTGCGCATACGCGCGCTTGAACAACAAAGGGGTAAACAACCATGACTCTGTTCGGAATCACCGTGCCCATGGAGGCCATTTGGGTGATCGTCGCGATCATCGTCATCGTCATCATCGCGTTCATCGCGAAGGGCTTCATCGACGAGATGAAGAAGTAACGACAAGACGAGCAGCGCTTTTCGATCGTGAAAATTGCGTTTTCGCATACATTGCGCCCCCATTTCGGGGGCGTTTGTTTATTATGATAGGGGTCTGGCGACGGCGGAATCCGCCGTTCGATGATCATTCGAAAGGTGGACATGCCCGAGTACCGACAGTATCCTGACCGCGGATCGCATGGACGACCTGCGCAGCAGCAGGCGCCGAGGGGCGCCGCGCCGCACGGACGCGCGGGCGCACAGCCGGGCGCCTACCGTCCCGCCGTCCCGCAGCAATCCGCCTATCGCCCCGTGCAGGCCGGCCACGGCAGGCACGGCGCCCCGTACGGCAATCCGTATCAGCAGCAGGGCCCGAACAAGAAGAAGGGCGGCCCGTGGCGCGTCGTGTTCTGGATCGCGCTCGTGGTGTTCGTCGTGGCGCTTGCGGCGCTCGGCGTCATCGGCTACAGCTACTGGCAGGGGCAGCAAACCTACAACGACGTCGCGCAGGAGGGCTTCACGCCCCCCGACGACGTGGCGGGCACCTCGCTCGCCGACTTCACGGTGGATTGGGACGCTCTCAAGGCCATCAACCCCGATACGGTGGGGTGGATCTACATCCCCGGCACCGTGGTGAACTATCCCATCGTGCAAACCACCGACGACGTGAAGTACCTCACGCACGACTTCAAGGGCTCGGAGGGGTGGATTGCCACGTTCGGCGCCATCTTCCTGTCCGCCGATAACAGCGCGGACTTCTCGGACCCGAACAACATCGTGTACGGGCACCATCTGAACGACGGTTCCATGTTCGCGTGCCTCGCCGATTTCAGCGATGCCGCGCAGTTCAACGATCATCGCACCGTGTACATCCTCACGCCCGAGGGCAACTTCCAGCTGAACACGTTCGCGCTCGTGCATGTGAATGCCGACGACCCGCTTGCGCAAACGCAGTTCACCGACGAGGACGAGCGCGTGGCCTACGTGCAGGACAAGATCGACCGCTCGGTGGTGGCCGCTTCCGACATTCCCGAAGCTGCCGATATCGCGCACACGTTCGCGCTTGCCACCTGCGACAACCTGCCCACCGACGGACGCTACGTGCTGTACGCCTACGTGGCCAACAGCACCGTGGGCGCATCGGGCGATGCAACCGATCCTTCCGCCGGCGACGTCGTCGACCCCGACGCTGCCGACGCTATCGATTCTGCCGAAAAGGAGATCGCTTCATGAGCACTTCGATCCTGCCGGGCGACAGGCCCGACCGCCTCGAAGAAGAGTGCGCCGTATTCGGCGTGTACGCGCCCGGCGAAGACGTCGCGCGCATGACCTGCTTCGGCCTGCAGGCGCTGCAGCACCGCGGGCAGGAGAGCGCCGGCATCGCCGTCGGCGACGGGGAAACCATCATGGTGGCGAAGGATCTCGGCCTCGTGACGCAGGTGTTCGACGAGGCCAGCTTGGCCGCGCTCGAAGGCTTCGTGGCTGTGGGTCATGCGCGGTACTCCACGAGCGGCGGCGCCGCGTCGTGGGAAGCCGCGCAGCCGCACATCTCGGCCATCGACGACGTGCTCATCGCGCTTGCGCACAACGGCACGCTCATCAACACGAACGCCCTGCGCACGCACCTCATCGACGAGGGCGTGCAGTTCCGCTCCGGTACCGACAGCGAGGTGGCCGCGAAGGCCATCGGCCAGGTGACGCAGGCCACGCACCATCTGCGCAACGGCATCCGCCGCGCCATGGAGGAGCTGTCGGGGGCCTACGCCATGGTGCTGGCCAGCCCCGATTCCCTCTACGCGTTCCGCGATCCGAACGGCATCCGCCCGCTGTGCATCGGCGAGCTGCCCGACGGCCGCGGCTGGGTGGTCTCGTCGGAGACGTGCGGCCTCGACATCGTGGGCGCCACGTACCTGCGCGACGTCGAACCGGGCGAGATCGTGCGCTTCAACAGCGAGGGCATGCATGCCGAGCAGGGCGTGCCGGCGGGCGAGAGCGCGGCCTGCATCTTCGAGTACGTGTACTTCGCGCGGCCCGACAGCGTGATCGACGGCCAGAGCGTGTACCAGGCCCGCCGCAGCATGGGCCGCATCCTCGCGCAGGAAGCGCCCGTCGAGGCCGACCTCGTGCTGGGCGTGCCCGACTCGGGCGTGCCCTCGGCCATGGGCTACGCGTATCAAAGCGGCATCCCGTACGCTGACGGCATCGTGAAGAACCGCTACGTGGGACGCACGTTCATCCAGCCGACGCAGGCCATGCGTCAGCTGGGCATCCGCCTCAAGCTCAATCCGCTGCGCTCGGTGATCGAGGGCAAGCGCCTCGTGGTCATCGACGACAGCATCGTGCGCGGCAACACGTCGAAGCAACTCGTGCAGATGCTGCGCGACGCGGGAGCGGCCGAGGTGCACCTGCGCATCGTGAGCCCCGAAGTGCTGTGGCCGTGCTTCTACGGCATCGACACCGACACGCGCGACCAGCTGATCGCGGCGAACATGACGAACGACGAGATGAACGCGTGGATCGGTTCGGACTCGCTCGCCTTCATTTCGCTCGAAGGCCTGCGCGCATCCGTTCCGAACGCCCGTCATCAGGGGTTCTGCGACGCGTGCTTCACGGGAGACTACCCGGTGGCCATCCCGGACGCGGTGGCCAAGAAGAGCTTTCTCACGAAGAAGGATTTCGACGAACCTGACGGCGCAAGCGCGCCATCCTAGACGCGGCGCCGCGCATCACGTACGAGCACGACCGGTAAAGCAACACAGGGGATCGCCCCGACATGGACGATACGGCACAAGGAGCTGAGATGACCGAGAGAATTACCGTAAACGCAGCGCAGACCGATGACGGCCCGCATATGCCCAGCTGGATGGACGAAGATGCGGTGACCTACGCGCAGGCGGGCGTGGACACGGCCGAGGGCGCGCGCGCCGTCGAGGCTATCAAGAGCGTCGTGCACGACACGTACCGTCCCGAAGTGGTGGGCGACATCGGCGGCTTCGGCGGCCTGTTCTCCATCGCGGCGGCCAAGAACATGGACGACCCGCTGCTGGTGAGCGGCACCGACGGCGTGGGCACGAAGCTCAAGGTGGCGCAGCTGGCCGGCAAGCACGATACGGTGGGCATCGACCTCGTGGCCATGTGCGCGAACGACATCCTGGCCACTGGCGCCGAGCCGCTGTTCTTCCTCGACTACGTAGCCATCGGCAAGCTCAAGGCCGAGAACGTGGCCGAGATCGTGGCGGGCATCGGCGAGGGCTGCAAGCAGGCCGGCTGCGCGCTCATCGGCGGCGAGATGGCCGAGCACCCCGGCGTCATGGACCCCGACGACTACGACCTGTCCGGCTTCTGCGTGGGCGTGGTGGATCGCACGAAGATGCTCGATCCGGCCGCCGTGCGCGAGGGCGACGTGCTGATCGGCCTCGCTTCGAGCGGCCTGCATTCCAACGGCTACTCGCTCGCCCGCAAGGTGTGCGTGGAGGGCAAGACCCACTACGAGCTGCGCATCGAGCGCGAAGAGCTGGGCGGACGCAGCCTGCAGGACGCGCTGCTGGAACCCACGCGCATCTACGTGAAGCCCGTGCGCGCCGTGCTCGACGCCTGCCCGGACGCCGTGCGCGCGCTCGCGCACATCACAGGCGGCGGCATCTCCGAGAACCTCGACCGCGCGCTGCCGAAGACGTGCGATGCCGAAGTGGATTTGGGCACGTGGCCCATTCCCGCCATCGCGTCGTTCGTGTGCGATGCGGCGCATCTCGACGAGGCCGAGGCGCTCAAGACGTTCAACATGGGCCTGGGCATGGTGCTCATCGTCGATCCCGCGCGCGTGGACGAGGTCGAGGCGGCGTTGGCCGCAGCGGGCGAGACCACGTACCGCGTCGGCCGCATCGTTGCCGGCGAGGGCGCCGTGCGCTACGCGAACGAGGGCGCGCTGTACGGGTTCGGCGCCGACGCGGAGGCGTAAGGCCATGACCGAGCCGCTGAAAATCGGTGTGCTGCTGTCCGGCAGCGGCACGAACTTGCAGGCTATCATCGACGCGGCGGCGCAGGGGCTGCCCGTCGACATCGTCAAGGTGATCTCGTCGCGCCCCGATGCCTACGGCATCGAGCGCGCACGGGCGGCCGGCATCGACGTCGTGGCGCTCAACCGCGACGTGTACGCCGACGTCGAGGCCGCCGACGCGCGCATCGTGGACGAGCTGCGCGCCGCAGGCGCCGACTATGTGGTGATGGCGGGGTACATGCGCAAGGTGACGCCCGTCATGCTCGACGCGTTCCCCGACCGCGTGCTCAACCTGCATCCCGCGCTGCTGCCTTCGTTCAAGGGCGCGCACGCCATTCAGGAGGCCTTCGATGCGGGCGTGAAGGTGACCGGCATCACCGTGCACTTCGCCAACGAGGACTACGACAAGGGCCCCATCGTGGCGCAGCGCGCGGTGGAAGTGCGCGAGGACGACACCCTCGACACCCTCGAGGAACGCATCCACGAAGCCGAGCACGCGCTGTACCCCGAAGTGCTGCGTCTGCTCGCCGAAGGGCGCGTGAGCGTAGGCGAGGACCGCAAGGTGCACCTGAGCTAGTCGCTCCCCCCCCCACCAGAAACGCGCGGACGGACTCGCAGGTCAACCGCCCCCTCCGCGCGTAAGCTCGTCGCCCCTACCTGTCGAACAAGGAGTTTCCATGATCAAAGACGTCCTCGCTCGCATCATCGCCGACCTCCAAGCGGGTCGCACCCCGTCGCTCACGCCGACCGACTTCCCGTGCTTCTCGGCGCAGGCCACCGAGGGCAACAGCCACGTCGACCCGTCCTACCTCGACGTGATCGCGGCAGGCCTCACGGCCGACGATATTCCCACGTTCGAGCGTGCGCTGCGCGCGATGGACGAAGGCGACCTTGCATGGCTCGGCTTCAAGATCGTCTACGATGTGGACGAGGCGCAGCGCAACACCGACAACGAGGTGACGAAGAAGTACGGCGACGCGGGTTCCGCCGATGGCGAACCGCTCGTGTTCTTCTGCAACGACGCGAAGGAGCTCGTGGCGTCGCGCCCGTACTCGCCGCGCGATATGTTCCAGATGAAGGACGTCACGCGCGGCCCCTCGATGCACAACGAGCAGTTCGAGGGCCTCACCTGGGCCAGCGTGCCCCTGTTCGACCAGGTGCACGTGTGGCTGCTCGGCGCGTCCGACGCCGCGAGCGAGGTGGCGGCGCTGGCCGACCATGTGGGCTTCGCCGTGACGGTGGTGGACTACGACCCGGCGTACGTGAGCGAGCAGCGCTTCCCGGCGGCGAAGCGCATCGTGCTGCCCGGCGGCAACTTCGACGCGCTCGACACGTTGAGCGCGGCGCCCGACGACTACGTGTGCGTGCTGACGCGCGGCCACATGTTCGACCCCGAGGGGTGCGTGTGGGCCACGAAGCACCACGTGCATTACGTCGGCATGATGGGCTGCGCGGGCAAGAACGACCGCGTGCACGAGCTCGTCCTGAGCAGCGGCGCCACCGAGGAGGATTGGGAGCGCGTCAAGCGTCCCATCGGCCTGAAGTTCGGGGCGAAGACGCCCGCCGAGCTGGCCATCGCCATCGTGGCCGAGCTCGTGGACGTGCGCTACCGTCAGCGGTACAGCGAAGAGGCCCGCGAGCGTCACGAGAAGAGCCTTGGCCGCTAGCGTGCAGGACGGTGCCTACGACGCGCTGATCGTCATCGACGTGCAGACGGCGCTCGTCGCGAAGCACCCGTCCAACGAAGAAGGCTTCATCGCCGCGGTGAGCGCGCTGATCGACGCGTGCCGCAGCAACGGCGTGCCCGTGGTGTACGTGCTGCACGATGGGGGAGCGGGCGACGAGCTCGAACGCGGCACCGACGGGTGGCAGGCGTATGCCGCCATCGCGCCGCAGGGCGGCGAGCCGTGCGTGAGCAAGCGCTTCAACAGCGCGTTTCGGCGCACGGGCCTGCACGAGATGCTGCAATCCTTCGGCGCGAAGCGCCTCGTCATGTGCGGCATGCAGACCGAGTTCTGCTTCGACGTGTCGGTGAAGGTGGCCTTCGAGTTGGGCTACGACGTCACCATCCCGCGCGAAGGCGTCACCACGTTCGACTCGGCCTTCGCCTCGGGCGAAGCCCTCACCGCCTACTTCGAAGACGACATCTGGGATGGCCGCTACGCGCACGTAGCCCCGCTCGACGACCTCGTGTAGGCATCGTCGCCGCACATGGTCTTGCGCACCTCGCACACCGCCCCTCGTGCACGTTTGCGGGATATGCCCTCGTCGGGATGCTCGCAGGCGCACGCGGGTGGTACCATGCGTCGAAGGAGGCTGGGGGCACGGTGCCGTTCAGCCGCAGACAAGTGGAAAGGATGTAAGGCCATATGAGCAATCCTAAGGTCAAGCGCGTGCTCGTGTCCGTCACGGACAAGAGCGGCGTTGCGGACTTCGCCCGCGCGCTCGTCGACGAGTTCGGGGCGGAAATCATCTCGACGGGCGGCACGGCCCGCGCGCTCAAGGACGCCGGCGTGCCCGTCACGCCCATCGATGACGTGACGCAGTTCCCTGAGATGATGGACGGACGCGTGAAGACGCTGCACCCCCGCGTGCACGGCGGCCTGCTGGCCAAGCGCGACAACGAGGCCCACATGGCCCAGGCGGCCGAGCACGGCATCGAGATGATCGACATGGTGGTGGTGAACCTCTACGCCTTCGAGAAGACGGTGGAGAGCGGCGCCGACTTCGGCACCTGCATCGAGAACATCGATATCGGCGGTCCGTCCATGCTGCGTTCTGCGGCGAAGAACTTCGAGAGCGTGGCCGTGGTCACGCGCCCCGAGAGCTACGACGCCATCCTGGCCGAGATGCGCGCCAACGACGGCGCCACCCTGCGCGACACGCGCGCCAAGCTGGCCCTCGACGTGTTCGAGACCACGGCGGCCTACGACGGCGCCATCGCCGCGTGGATGGGCGCCCAGCTCAAGGACGAGGGCGACGTGAAGTTCCCCGCGAACCGCACGCTGCATCTGTCGAAGGTGCAGGACCTGCGCTACGGCGAGAACCCGCACCAGAACGCCGCGTTCTACCGTCGCGACGACTACGCCGACGCCCCGCACAGCCTGGCCCACGCCAAGCAGCACCAGGGCAAGGAGCTGTCCTACAACAACTACCTCGACCTCGACGCCGCCTGGACGGCCGTGCGCGAGTTCGACGAGCCCGCGTGCGTCATCGTCAAGCACCTCACGCCCTGCGGCGTGTGCCAGAACGACGACCTCGTCGAGGCCTATCAGCGCGCGCATGCGTGCGACCCGGTGAGCGCCTACGGCGGCGTCATGGCGTTCAACCGCCCTGTCACCTCCGACGTGGTGGTGGCCATCTTCGACAACAAGCAGTTCGTCGAGGCCATCATCGCCCCCGAGTTCGCGGGCGACGCGCTTGACATGTACAGCGCCAAGAAGAACGCGCGCCTCCTGTCCACGGGCGGCGTGAACCCGGCCGGCGGGGAAGTGGAGTACCGCGCCGTCGAAGGCGGCCTCTTGTGCCAGGACTCCGACGCCGTGGCCGAGGACCCCGCGACGTTCACCGTGCCCACGAAGCGCCAGCCCAGCGAGGAGGAGCTCGCCGAGCTGCTGTTCGCGTGGAAGGTGTGCAAGTCCATCAAGTCGAACGCCATCTCCATCACGAAGGGTCACGCCACCATCGGCGTGGGCGGCGGCCAGCCCAACCGCGTTAACTCCGCGCGCATCGCCGTCGAGCAGGCCGGCGAGGAAGCGAAGGGCGCCGTGGCGGCCTCCGACGCGTTCTTCCCGTTCCGCGACGGCCTTGATGCGCTGGCCGAGGCCGGCGTGACGGCCGTCATCGAGCCGGGCGGCTCCATCCGCGACGAGGAAGTCATCGCCGCCGCCGACGAGCACGGCATCGCGCTCGTCTTCACCGGCCACCGCCACTTCCGCCACTAAGCACCAGGTTCCGGCGGCTTGTCAGCCGCCGGAACGCCCCTCGCTGGCTCACTGCGCCAACCTGCGCGCTTGGTCGACCAGCGCGGTCCCATCGGGCGGCCTCCTTCGGGAGGCCGCCTGTGCGTTGGGGGTATCTCGCGTCGCCCCACGCCTCCATTTCCTCCAATCCCTTCGATTCCCCCGTTTCAGGGGACAGGATTTCGCGGTTCCCCCTCTTCGGCGGGACAGTGTTTTCCCGCCTCGCGCCCTATGCTTGAAACGTCGATTCGCCAGGGGAAACAAGGAGGGGAACCATGAAGAAATCGCATCCGCTTTTGCCTGTTCGGTCCGTCGGTGCGCGAGCGGGCGCCGCAGCGCTGTTGGTGGCGGCACTCTGCTGCCTGGGTGCCTGCGCACCGCAGGAGCACAATGCTGACGCGCCGTCGAAGGCTCCGAGCGACGAGCCTGCCATCGAGGTGAGTTGGTCGATGGAGGGAGATTGCAGCACCTGCCACGCGACGGAGCAGAAGAGCTATGAGAGCACAGCCTGTGAAGCGTCGCTTCACAAAGAGGTGGCATGCGCGCAGTGCCACAGCGACGTATCAGGGCTCGAGGCGGTGCACGAGGGCAAAACCGCGTCCGACAAGATGCCCACCCGCTTGAAGAAGACGAGCGTGGACGACGCGCTTTGCCTGAGCTGCCACTACAGCGACCGTGAGAGCCTGATCGCTGCCACGGACGGCACGGCGGTGCTCACCGATTCCGAGGGAACGTCGCGCAACCCTCACGATCCTCAAGGGATCGCCGAGCATGAGGCCCTCGTTTGCTCCGACTGCCACAAGATGCACAGCGACGAGGATATCCAGGACCTCGCCATGAAGGAGTGCGTGACCTGCCACCACGAAGGCGTCTTCGCCTGCTACACCTGCCATGAGTGAGAGAGGAGGGGCCGCGTAAGCACGGAGTTCGAGTCGGCCGCCGGCCGGCATGCAAAGCAACGCAAGGGGACTGCAAACGAAAGGGGAACTACCATGACAACAACCGACAAGCTATCGCGCCGCCACTTCATTCAAGGTCTCGGGCTCGCGGGTGCAGGCGTCGTCGCCACCGGCCTCATGGGCTGCTCGAGCGGTGCGCCGACGGAGGGCAAGGCGGACGCCGGCAGCGCCGAGGCCGCATGGGACAAGGAGACCGATATCCTGGTTGTGGGCAGCGGCTATGCCGGATTGTGCGCCGCGATCGAAGCGGCCGAGGCGGGCTCGGAGGTGGTGCTGCTCGAGAAGAACACGGTGCTCGGCGGCAATTCCATCCTCTGCGCAGGCAACGCGCAGTTCGGCGGCGGCAACGTGGTGCAAAAAGCGGCGGGTATCGAGGACACGCCGCAACGCATGTACGACGACGTGTTCGCCTACGGCAAGCACCGCGCGGTGCCCGAGCTGCTGCAGACGTTCATCGACCGCTCCAACGAATGCGTCGACTGGCTCAAAGACGACCTGGGTGTTGTGTTCAAGGACAAGGTGACGGCGAACGAAGGCCACTCGGTGCCGTGCTCGCTCACCCCCGATAAGAGCGACGCCTACCCGGGCAGCGGCGGCATCTCGTACTGGTACGTCATGTACGACAAGGCGACGTCGCTCGGGGTCGAGCTGCTGCTCGAGCATCAGGCTGTGGGATTCGTGCAGCAGGATGATGGCACCGTCGTGGGCCTCGAAGTTGAAACGGGCGGCGAGACGAAGCGCTTCAAAGCACGCCAGGCCGTCATCATGGGCAGCGGCGGGTGGAAATCGAACGAGGCAATGCGGCTGAATTACGATCCGCGGCTCGACAGCGATCTGTCCGCGGGCGGTTTGCCCTACGTCCAGACAACGGGCGAACTCACGAACGAAGCGGTGAACATCGGCGCAGGCACGCGCGACATGTCGTACGTATGCGAGTTCCGCTTCAAGTGGGGCACGCGCTTCTACCAGGTATGGGATCCGGTCGATATCGAAAACCCGCCCTCTACGGGCGTCGGTATGAGCATCAACGACTTCGCCGGCGTGGTGCTGGTGAAAAGCGACGGCACGCGCTTCGTGGACGAAAACGCCGCGCAGGTGTACCCGCAGGAGCCGTTCTACGAGTCGTATCTGAACCAGGCCGCTCCGCGTTCGGTGTGGGCCGTGGTGGACGCTGCGGGCGCCGAAGCGCTCAAGTGGGATATCGAGAAGTTGAAAGCGCCCGCCGAAGACAAGGCACCCTACCTGAACCCCGATTACGTGGCCGTTGCCGACGACCTCGACGAGTTAGCGAAGGAGATCGGCGTGCCGGCCGACGCCTTCAAAGCGCAAATCGAGCGGTACAACGGCTTCGCAAGCGCCGGCGTGGACGAGGAGTTCGGCAAGGAGGGCATCGCATCCCCGCTCGTCACGGCTCCCTTCTGCGCCGTCAAGATGCAGTTCTTCGCGCACGACCAGATGGGCGGCCTCGTGGCCAACACGAAGGCCCAGGTGTGCAAGCGTTCTGAGCACGTCGGCCCCGATCCCGTCAAACTCGACGACCAAGAGGTCATTCCGCACTTGTACGCAGCGGGCGAGTGCGTAGGCGGGTACGTGGGCTGCGACCGCGGCCACGGCAAGATCAGCATGTACATGGTGTTCGGCCGCATCGCCGGCCAGAATGCCGCCGCCGAGACTCCCACCGCGTAAGGCCGCGCAGGCGAGCCGTTCACGCAACAGCGAACCCGGGACCCTCCCTCGGTTGCCCGGTCGGCGTTTGCCGGCCGGGCCGTTCGCTGTCAGGCGCCGATACTCCGGTGCTCGACGGCCTCGATCAGGTCGATGAGATCTTGCCGGTTGTGGCAGCCGGTCTTCGCGTAGGCCCGTTTCAGATGGGTCTTCACGGTCTCTTGCGAGACGACCAGCTCATCGGCGATGTGCGCCACCGTGCGCCCGCGGGAGAACTCCCGGGTGATGAGGGTCTCTCGCTCGGACAGTCCGTGCTCGCGCGCGAAGAGGGCGTAGGCGGAATCGAAGCTCGTTTCGGGCGCGGAGGCCGGAGGCGTTTCCTTGCGTCGCCGATGCGCGAGCAGCATGACAAGCGCCGCCATCGACAGCAGCCAGATGGCCACGAGCGCAGCTGAGGCGATGGTCTGGTCGCTCAACACGGTGAAGGCGTTCAGCGCGTAGGCGAAGAGACGTCCAACCATGAGCGCGAGATGGTACAGTCCCAGTGCAATGCCGAAAAAGAAGAAGCTTTTGTCGGGAGCTTTGCTCGTTAGCCGCTGCAACTGCATCCACATGAGCGAGGTGTAGATGAGAAACCCGCATTTCATGATGAATCCCGAAACGAACACCTCGCGGTCCCAGAAAAGGGGCAAGAACAGCAGCGCTGTCGCAAAGACGGGCAAGATGATGACGAAGCTGCCCTCGGCGTCGACGCCCTTCCTTTGCAGGGGAGCGCTCGCGGCGAGCAGCGCCAGGATGGCGATGCCCACAACCTCCGTTGCGACATCGAACAGCCCCGAGCTGACGCCGGCGTCGGCGCAAATCTGAGCCATGAGCCCGTAGAAGAAGGGGAACACGAGCATGCCGAAATACAGCGAGAAATAGCGGCTCGATTTCAAAAGCGGCACGAGCGCCAGGTTCTCTTTGCGCGGCGCAACGACGCCTTTGAACGCTGGCACGGGTACGAGCTGCTTGAGCACGAGGTAGAGTCCTGCACTCGAGAAGATGAGCAGTGCGAGCTCGATCGGGCTGACGAGCGACGGGGGAAGAAGGCGGCTTCCCAAAAAGATGAGATGCGAGCAGGCCCAGGACAGCGGGATGAGCACGATGGCGTGCCGTGACGGCAGGGCGCTGAACGCGCGTGCGAACAACAGCACCATGCTTGCAACGAGAATGCCGTTGAACACGCCGGCAAAGGAATCGAGCAAGACCGCTTGTCCGGCGAACAGGTTGGGCGGCAGCATCCGCTCGCAGCCCTGGAGCGCAAGGTACGCGACGAGCGAGCACGCTCCTGCTTGGAACAGGCGGAACGGGTTGATGCGCGACCCGCGCGCAACGAACGCGATCAGAAAGCAGGATGCGATTTCGACGATGCGACTCGTGTAGTGCGTGAGCACGAGCGCGTCCGCCCCGTCGTGCCGTACGAACAGGCTCGTGGATAGGAAGCAGGCGAACAGCGCTGCAACGGCTAATTCCATAGCGAAGCTCTTGGACGTATTCATATGATCCCCTCAATCCCCGGTGCCATTGTGCAGCAAATCGTCAGGATGTACAAGCGCTCCCGCAGACTCGGGCAAACGCGTCACGGTGAGGACGATCTGGGGGTTTCCTTACGGGAAGGCAACGGCGAATGGGTAGGGATCATCGGGGGTGTTGCCGTAACGTAAAGTGGGGGCATGAAGAAATCCGAAGCGCTCAAAACCCTGGGGCTATCAGACGGCGCGACCGATGACGAGGTCAAACAGGCCCATCGCAAACTGGTGATCGCGCACCATCCCGACAAGTTCGCCCTCGATTCCCCCGAGCGCGCCGAGGCCGAGGAGTTCACCAAGCGCATCAACGAGGCGCGCGACGTCCTGCTCAACCGCTCGTGGACGCCCGAGTTCGATCCGCGCCGCGACCCGCGTCCCTACGCGGGCAACCCCTACGCGCATCCGACGCAGAACCCCTACAGCGGCGCGGGGCAGGACCCGTTCGCCGGTTGGCCGTTCACGCAGGGGGCCGGTACCGGCTCGGCGCCCGGTCAGGGCACCCGCGGGCAAACCACGTACGTGTGGACGTCGTGGGACGAGCCGCGCACGGGCAATCCCACCGGGCAGCCCTTCGACCCGTTCGACCCCTTCGCGCCGTTCCGCGCGGCGGCTCAGCCGCAGAAAACGCCGCAGGAAGCCCTTGCCGAAGTGAAGCGCGACCTCCAGCGCGAGGGCCTCATGATCGCGGGCAAGGTGGCCGTGCTGGCGGCATCGATGCTGCTGGGAACCGCTGCGACGGGCCTCTTCCTCTACGTGATGATCTCCATCATCTACGGGCTGTGGAAGCGCGTGGGCTCGTGCCTCATCGGCCTCATCGTCCCGTTGGCCCTGTTCGGCGCGCCCCTCGTGTTCATGATCGCGCCGCGTCAGGGGGCCGTCACCATCGGGCTTGCGGTGGCGTTCCTCATCGCCGTGCTGTTCGACGTGGTGAACGTGCGCAACCTCGCACGTCTCTACCGCGTGGCGAAGCGCGCCGCGTCCTAACGGCGTATCATCGGGCAGCTTCGAGCTGATGGCAAGCGCGTGGTGTCGTTCCGGCGACCCGTTGCGGACGTTGCCATCATGCTATACTGAATCATTCCGTCATGGTTCGTCGAAGGGCTCGAAGGGGGTCGCTGGTTGAAGAAAGCGCTGCTGCTTGTCATCGGCATCGTCGCAGTGTGCTTTCTCATCGCGAACGCCGACTACCTGGCAAGCTTCCTCGCCACGCTCAAAACCGGGGCGCTCGTGCCGCTTGTCGTGGCCACCGTGCTCATGCTGGCGCGCCACCTCGTGCAGGCGGCGTCCTACGATGCGGCGTTCGAGGCCGTCGGGCATAAAACCGGCTTCTGGCACAACGTCGTGCTCATCTTCTCCCTCGTCTTCATCAACACGTTCTGCCTGTTCTCGGGCGCGACGGGCGTCGCCTTCATCATCGACGACGCGCACCGCACGGGCGCCGACGCTGGCACGTCCACCAGCGGCGCCATCCTCTCGCAGATCGGCTACTTCGCCGCCATCCTCGTCATTTCCATCATCGGCTTTCTGACCATGCTGCTGTCCGGCAGCATGAACACGCTGTTCCTCATCGGCGGGTTGGCGCTCGCGGCCGTGCTGGCCGTGCTGTCCAGCATGTTCGTGGTGGGCTACCGCAAGCCGCGCATGCTGTTCCGCCTGTTCATCGGCATCGAGAAGCTGGTCAACAAGATGCTCGGCCTTGCGAAGAAGCACCTCAAGCCGGCGTGGGGCCGCAAGATGGCGGGCTCGTTCATCTCGTCGGCGGGCATTCTGGCGAAGAATCCGCAGGGCACGCTGGTCACCGTGGCGTACGCGTCGTTCTCGGCCATCCTCAACATGGCGTGCCTCGTGGCCATCGGCTACGCCTTCGGGTTCGATAACGTGGCCGCGCTCGTGGCGGCGTTCGCCGTGGCGGCCATCTCGGTGATCCTCAGTCCGACGCCGCAGGGCGTGGGCGTGGTGGAAGCCGCCATCGCGGCCATCCTCACGGCGCACGGGTGCTCGCTTGCCACGGCCACGGCCATCGCGCTCGTGTACCGCGGCATCATGTTCTGGGTGCCGTTCTGCATCGGGGCGCTGCTGCTGTCGCAGTCGGGCTTCTTCGCGGACAAGAAGAGCCCCACCGAGGAGCAGCGCGCGAAGGACACCGCCTGGGTGCTGGGCACGCTCGTGCTCATCGTGGGCCTCGTGAACATGGGGCTCGCGCTCATCCCGCAGACGTTCGAGCCGTTCATGGCGCTCACCGAGTGGATCAACATGGGCGGCCTGCTCATCGGGCCGGCGCTTATCGTGGGCAGCGTCGTGCTCATCGTGCTGGCCGTGGGGCTCATCCTGCGCTTCCGCACGGCGTGGGCGCTCACGCTGGGCGTGCTCGTGCTGCTGGCGGGCGCGGAATTCCTCTACGTGAACACCGTGCAGGTGGCGGTGGCGGCGCTCGTGCTGCTGTGCCTGCTGTTCTGGAAGCGCGATGCGTTCGACCGGCCCATCGTGCCGCGCGACGACGCCCCGCGCCTCGTGAGCGAGTTCCATGAGAACCTGGACCGGTTCCACGCGTGGAACGAGGCGCGCAGGGAGCGCGCCGCTTCGGGCGAAGGCGAAGATGTGCGCACCGGCAGGGGCGCCGCCCTTGCGGCGCGACGTGCCGAGCGGCGCGACCAGGGGCGCGCGAAGAGGAAAACGGGTTGGGAACAGCGTGCTGAAAAAGGCGCGGAAATCAGCCGACAAGCTCAGCGGGAGGGTATACTTCCCTTTGGCGAAGATGTCGTCGTGTCGCCCGCGGGCGTCGCGGGGCTGTCCGTCGCCGAATCCGCACCAGAGAAAAAGGAGTCGCAATGATAGTGCTCGATGAGCCGTACGTGTCCGAACCGCTGATCGCCTGGCTCGAGGAGTCGCAGCACCCGGTGCTGGACAGCGCGTTCACGCGTGCGATTGCCGAGGGGCATGCGCTCAATCTGGTGACGCCCGAAGAGGCGGCCCGCCGCATCGATGCGGGCGAGCGCGTGTACACGAACTCCGAAAACGCCCTGGCCTGGATCGTGGAGAACACGCACAACGACAGCCTGACGCGCGGCATCACCCTGTTCAAGGACAAGGCGGCCATGCGCGCGGCGCTCGCGGGCCTCGACCCCGACCTGTTCTTCAAAACCTGCTCGGTGGACGAGCTGTTCAAGCTCGACTTCTCGCAGCTGCCCGTGCCGTTCGTGCTCAAGCCCTCCGTGGGCTTCTGCAGCATGGGCGTGTACGCCATCCAGAATCGCGAGGACTGGGAGCGCGCTCTGGCCGACATCCAGAACAACGCCTCCACCTGGCACGACATGTATCCCGAAAGCGTCATCGGCGCCGGGTCGTTCATCCTCGAAGGCTACATCGACGGCACCGAGTACGCGCTGGACGCGTACTTCGACGAGACGGGCCGCGCGCACATCCTCAACGTGCTGCGCCACGACTTCGTCTCGCCCGAGGACACGAGCGACCGCATGTACCGCACGAGCGCGGCCATCGTGCGCGACACGTCCACGATGTTCACCTCGTGGCTCGACCGCGTGAACGCGCTCATCGGCGTGCGCAACTTCCCCGTGCACGTGGAAGTGCGCGAGGAGCACGGCCACGTGAGCCCCATCGAGTTCAACCCGCTGCGCTTCGCGGGCCTCGGCGGCACCGACGTGAGCTGGTACGGCTACGGGTACCGCACCTACCAGGCGTTCCTCGAGGACGACGCGCCCGACTTCGACGCCGTGTTCGCCGACAAGGCCGACAAGGTGTACTCCATGTCGCTGCTCAACGCGCCGGCCGACGCCACGGGCGACGAGACGTTCGACTACGACGCGTTCCTCAGCCGCTTCTCGCACGTGCTGGACATGCGACCCTTCGATGTGAAGCGCGTGGGCAACTACGGCTTCCTGTTCCTCGAGACGGACGCCTCCTCGGCCGACGAGCTGGACTTCCTCATGCGCTCCGACCTCAAGGAGTTCCTCCGCTAGGCGGGGGAGCGGCAAGCGCGGTCATGCGGTGAAGCTCAATATCCGAAACCTCCTGATAGGCCTGGTCATCGTCATCGTGCTTGCCGTGGTGCTGCTGCGCGGCGATCAGCTGGTGGAGCTTATCGACACCATCAAGAAGGGCGCGGTCATCCCGCTCATCGCGGCGGTGTGCACGCAGCTGGGCAAGTACTTCGCGCAGAGTTTCTCGTACTCCTTCTGCTTCGAGGCCGTCGACGAGCACATGAATCCGCGCGAGACGCTGCCGCTCGTGTTCGGCACGTTCTTCGTGAACACCATCGCGCCGTCGCTCAACCTGGCCGGCACCACCCTCGTGGTGGACGACGCCCGACGCCGCGGCATCGCGCCCGGCAGGGCCACGAGCGCGGCGCTGCTCATGCAGATCACCGTGGACTCGGGCTTCGCCACCATCATGCTCATCGGCTTCGTCATCTTGGCGGCCAGCGTGGGGTTGTCGCCGGTGTGGTTCTTGCTGGGCTTGCTGGTTATTCTGCTGGTCAGCGTCATGGTGCTCATCCTCGTGCTGGGACGCAAGCGCCCGGCGCTCGTGCTCAAGGCGCTGCGCCCCGTGGAGCGCCTCGTCGATCGCGTGCTCGTGCGCTTCAAGAAGAAGCCGCTCGATCCCTGGGTCGAGCGCGTGGTGGGGTCGTTCTCCGACGCGGCCGGCCTCATCGCCCACAACCCCAAAACCACGGCGAAGGCGTTCGGCTGCTCCATCGCGGCAAGCGCCTGCGAGCTGGCCTGCTTCAGCCTCGTGGGCGTCGCGTTCGGAGCATACTCGCCTGAAGCGCTCATCTGCGGGTACGTGGTGGCAACGCTGTTCGCCATGATCCCCATCACGCCGCAGGGCGTGGGCGTCGTGGAAGCGGCCGTGGTGGTGGCGTTCACGTCGTTCGGCGTATCGGGCGCGGCGGGCCTGTCCATCGCGCTCGTGTACCGCGGCATCGTGTTCTGGATGCCGTTCCTCATCGGTGCCATCCTCATCCAAACCACCAAGACGTTCAAGCACGACGCGAAGCGCGTCAGCCGGGCGGGGAAGGGGAAAGGGAAGGGCTCGCTGCAAAGCGCCGCCGTCATGGCGAAGCGCCTCGACAACGAAGCGGCCCCCGCGCCGCAAGCGCCCGTGCCCGTGTCTCCTGCGCCGCAAGCGCCCGTATCCGAGCCGGTGCCCGCGCCCGCGTCCGACGAGGCTCCCAAGCCCGACGAGGCCCCCGTCGACCGCTGAGGGCTTCCAACGCCCCACTCGGCACGCGCAATCTCTGCGTTCGGCCCTCAATCATAAGTTGATACTGCGCCTCGTCCCCCTATGTCCTAAAATGGCAGGATGCAAAGGACGGTCACGAAGGCCGTCCGCGAATGGGTGGGGGAGCTATGAAACAGAAGAACGTCCTGCGCGCCGGTGCAACCTTCGCGCTCGCGGGCGCGCTGGCGCTTGCCGGTTGCGCGGGGGCGCCGGAAGCGGCGGAAGAGCCCGTCGCGTCCGTGCTCGATCCGTCCGACCCCGTGCAGGTCGAGCTGTGGACGTACTACAACGGCACGCAGCAGCAGGCCTTCGAGGACCTCGTGAAGGACTTCAACGCCACGCAGGGCAAAGACCTCGGCATCGTGGTGACCAGTTCGAGCCAGGGCGGCGTGAACGACCTCGCCTCCGCCGTCACCGATTCGGCGCAGGGCCTCGTGGGTTCCGCCTCGATGCCCGACGCGTTCCTGTCGTACTCCGACACGGCTTCGGTCATCGACGAGCTGGGCATGGTGGCCGACCTGTCGGGCTACTTCACCGATGAGGAGAAGGCCGGCTTCGTGGACAGCTTCCTTGCCGAGGGCGACCTCAACGGCAACGGCGGCCTCAAGGTGTTCCCCGTGGGCAAGTCCACCGAGACGCTGCAAATCAACATGACCGACTTCCAGACGTTCGCCGACGCCACCGGTACCTCGCTCGACGAGCTGGGCACCATCGAGGGCGTCACGAAGGTGGCGCAGCGCTACTACGAGTGGACCGACGCCCAGACGCCCGACGTGGTGGGCGACGGACGTCCGTTCTTCGGTCGCGACGCGATGGCGAACTACCTGATCACCGGCTCGAAGCAGCTCGGTCATGAAATTCTGAACATCGAGGGCGGCACCTGCACCCTCAATTTCGATCGCGCCACGATGAAGAAGCTGTGGGACAACTACTACGTGCCCATGGTGCAGGGATGGTTCTCGGCCGAGGGCAAGTTCCGCTCCGACGCCGTGAAGACGGGCGACCTCATCTGCTACGTCGGGTCGTCGTCTTCGGTGGTGTACTTCCCGCAAACCGTGACGGTGGACGACGAGACGAGCTATCCCATCGAGCTCGGCGCGCTGCCCGATCCGTCCTTCGAGGGCGGCCAGCCGTGCGCGCCGCAGCAGGGCGCCGGGTTCGTGGTGACGAAGTCCGACGAGAAGAAGGAAACGGCCTGCGCCGAATTCCTCAAGTGGTTCACCGCGAAGGAGCAGAACACCGACTTCTCGGTGAGCGCCGGCTACGTGCCCGTCACGAAGGACGCGCTCACGCTTGAGAATCTCGAGGCGGCGGCGAAGTCGATTGAGGGCGCATCCGAAAACTACCTGGTGAACCTGCCGGCAACCCTCGACACCATCGAGGCCGGCGTGTACGCGAATCCGCCGTTCAAGGGCGGCGTCGAGGCGCGCGCCGTGCTCGAGCGCTCGCTGTCGGACAAGGCCGTGGCCGATCGTACGGCCGTGGCGGAAGCCGTGGCCGCGGGCACCTCGCCCGAAGAAGCAGTGGCACCCTATTTGGAAGATGCCGTGTTCGATGCATGGCTGGCCGATTTGACCACCCAGCTTAAGGGAGCGATTGCATAAGATTGACTTCGGTCAAACGAAAGAAGCGGGGCGCCAAGCGGCGAGGAGTGACGTTCAAAATCCTCGTCGCTTTGCCCTTTTGCGTGGCGTTGGCCATTCAGGGCTTCGTCTGCGTCGCGGTGCTCGTGCGCAGCGAGATGTTCGGGCAGATGGAGGCCGACGCCTACGACCTGTTCTCGGAGCGCGTGGCAAGCCGCGCGGGCTACCTCGAGAACGACATGATCTTCCGCTGGTCGGACTTCGACCCCGTCATCGAAAGCGTGACGGCCGACATCAACGCGACGCTGGCGGCGAACGGGGCGACGGCGGCCGATGTCGAGACGGGCTCCGATCTGGCTATCTCCATCATCGAGGCGGCATCTGACGACCTCTTATCGTACTCCCATCGCGCCGAAGTGGACGGCGCGTATCTCGTGCTGACCGACGGCGCGAACGAAGCGTCCGACAGCCGCTCGGCGCTGTACATTCGCGACTCGAACCCGAAGGTGGACGTGAGCAACGGCTCCGACCTCATGCTGGCAGCCTGCCCCATCAGCGTCGGGCGTCAGCTGGGCATCACCCTCGACAGCATGTGGTCCGCCACGTTCCCCCTCGCGGCCGAGGGCGACCTGCAAAGCGCGTTTTACTACGAACCGCTGCGCGCCGCCGAGCAGTATCCCGATGCCGACGCGAGCGACCTGGGATACTGGGGGCGCCCCATGGATCTCGGCTGGGCCGGTACCTCGTCCATCACGTACAGCAAGCCCATCCGCGATGCGCAGGGCGGCATCGTGGGCATCATCGGCGTGGAAGTGCGGGTGGACCGCATCGCGTCGTTCTTCCCGTACCGCGACCTCAACGAGAGCGGCAACGGCTCCTACGTGCTGGCCGTCACGGGGGAAGACGGCGGGTTCGCCCGCGACGGCGGCGTCACGCCGCTGCCCGGCGTCGAGCGCAGCTACGAAGCGCTCGCCACGACGGGCGCGACGCAGAGCCTCTACCTGGAGGATGGTTCGTTCACCGCATCGGTTGGCGACAACGGGTCCATGGTGGTGAACCCCGCCGAAGCCTCGTCTTCGGAGGAGCGCGCCATCGCCGGCGCAACGGAAATCAAGCTGTACGACAGCACGTCGCCGTTCGCCAGCGAGCATTGGGCCCTCGTGGGCCTCGAGCGCGAGGACGAGCTGTTCTCGGCGTCGAACGCCCTGGCGCGGAACCTGACGGCGGTGTTCGTCGCGTCGCTCGTGGTGGGCCTGTTGATAGCCGTCATCACCGCCTGGGTGTCGTCGTCGCGCCTGCGCCATCTCATGGCCGAAGTGCGCGCGGCGAAGCCGGAGCAGCCCATCGCGTTCACGCCGACGGGCATCGTGGAGGTCGACGAGCTGTCCGAGGCCATCGAATCGATGGGCACCGAGGTGGCATCGGCCGCATCGCGCCTGTCGCGCATTCTGCGCCTGTCCGATCGCGGCATCGGCGCGTTCGAGTACACCGAAGGCACCGACACCATCACCTTCACCGATGGGTTCTTCGCCACGCTCGCGGTGCTCGAGGCGCCCGAGGACGGGTACTTCGATCCCGAGCGCATCGCCTCGGGCACGCTGTCGCCGCAGGAGTTCAATCGTCTCATGCAGTGGTACAAACCCTATGCCGAAGTGGAAGGGGAGGGGCGCTACCTCATCTCCGGCCCGCACCGCACCTCATGGGTGCGCCTCGTGGTGGTGCTCAGCAGCGAGCACGACCGCGTGTTGGGCCTCGTGGAGGACGTGACGCACGAGATCGAGACGCGCCGCCGCATCGAGCACGAGCGCGACCACGACATCCTCACGGGGCTGTTCAACCGTCGCGCGTTCGAGCAGGACGTCACCGAGCTGCTGCAGGAGCGCCCGCCCGCGTTCGCCGCCATGCTCATGCTCGACCTGGACAACCTCAAGTTCACCAACGACATCTACGGCCACGACTGGGGCGACCTGTACATCAAGGAAGCCAGCCGCGTGGTGGACGAGTCGTTCAAGGGCAAGGGCTACTATTCGCGCATCTCCGGCGACGAGTTCCTCGTGTTCGTGGACGTGTGCCCCGATCGCGCGGCGGTCGAGGCGCTGTTCGAGCAGTTCCGCGCGGCGCTCGACGCCACCATGATGGCGGCACCCGACGGCAAGACGCTCAAGGTGCGCGCGTCCATGGGCATGTCGTTCTACCCGCAGGACGCCACCGACTACGCTCACCTGCGCGAATACGCCGACTTCGCCATGTACCTGGCGAAGAGCAGCCGCAAGGGGGACCTGTACGCGTTCGATCGCGCGAGCTACGAGGAGAAGTCGTTCATCGTGAACGGCAAGGAGGACCTCAACCGCCTGCTCGAGGAAGAGCTTGTCGACTATCATTTCCAGCCCATCGTGGACATGCGCGTGGGCGAAGTGGTGGCTTACGAGGCGCTCATGCGCTCGCGTATGGAGTCCATTCCCACGCCCGACCGGGTGCTCGAGCTGGCGCGCTCGCAGTCGAAGCTCTACCGGGTGGAGCACCTCACGTTCTTCGGCGCGCTCGACGCGTTCTCGCGCTATCCCGACGCGCACGATGCCACGCTGTTCGTGAACAGCATCGCCACGCAACGGCTGTCGTCCGACGACGAGCTCGTGCTGTTCGAACGCTACCCCGAGCTGCTCAAGCACCTCGTCATCGAGATCACCGAGAGCGACTACAGCCGCGAGATGGCCCTGTACAAGGAGGCGCTCGCGCGGCGGTTCGGCGCGCGCCTGGCCATCGACGACTTCGGCAGCGGCTTCAACGGCGAGACGGCGCTGCTCGATTACCACGTGGACTTCGTGAAAATCGACATGGACATCGTGCGCGACATCGACATCATGCGAGACCATCAGGACATCGCGCGCAACCTCATCACCTACGCGCACGATCGCGGCATCCGCATCATCGCGGAGGGCATCGAGACCGAAGCCGAGCTGCGCGCGCTGCACGAGCTGGGTGCCGACTACGCGCAGGGCTTTTTGACCGGGCGTCCCGCGCCTGAGCCGCGCGACATCGACGACGACGTCAAGCGCCTCATCCGCAGCCTGGGCACGCGCCGCTAGGGACGGCTGCGCCGGACTGCCCGGTGCCGCCCTTCGGCGGGACGGGTATACTTGACGAAAAACGAGCGCGCAAGCCGCCTGGGGCGGCTTTGACGAAGGAGGCCCTCCCATGGCATTGACCGATTTGCTGCACATCGAAACCGTTTCGGCCGACAAGCGCCGCGTCGAGTGCGTGATGCCCATCACGCCCGACCTGTTCCAGCCGCACGGCTACCTGCACGGCGGCGCCACTATCGCGCTGCTGGAAACGGCGGCGAGCATCGGCACCGAGCAGAACACCGACTTCGACAAGGAGCGCCCCTTCGGCATCGACGTGCACGTGCGCCATCGCAAGAGCGGGAAGGCGGGCGCCCTGCGCGGCGTGGCCGAGCTCGAGCGCGAGGAGACCTCCGAGCGCACGGGCGCCGTCAAGCAGTACTGGAACGTCGTGGCCCTCGACGACGCGGGGGACGTGGTGTCCGACGGCACGATCATGACGAAGATCGTGTCGCTGGCCTATCTCGACCAGAAAGAGCAGGAGCGCGCCGCCGCACGCTAACGCCGCGGAGCGCGGACGGATGGCGCGCTGGTCGATGCCGCGCTAGCGCGGCAGCGTGATGAGCGCCACGGTGCCGCGCGGCTCGTTCGCCTCGAGGGCGATGGTGCCGCCGTGCGCCTCGACGATGCGCTGCGCCAGCGACAGCCCCAGGCCGTAGCCGCCCGTCTCGCGCGAGCGGGCCTTGTCGGCGCGGTAGAACCGCTCGAAGGCGTGCTCGCGATCCTCGGGGTCGATCCCGCAACCCGTGTCGGCCACGGCGATGACGCACTTCGACCCCGCCGAGCGCGCGTCGCCCCGCGTGCTCACCACGATCTCGTCGTCGGCCGCCGTGTACTTGAGGGCGTTGTCCAGCAGGATGCCCAGCAGCTGCCGCAGCTTGTCGGCGTCGGCGTTCACCGTGCCGCCGAACGATGCGTCCACGCGCAGCTGCTTGTCCTGCAGCGTGGCGAAGTCCTCGTAGGCCGTGGCCACGTCGCGCACGAGCGCGTCGACGTCCACGACGCTCGGCACGAGGGTGGTGCGCCCGGCGTCGTCGAGCGAGAGCGCCATGAGGTCGTCCACGAGCCTGCTGAGACGCTTCGTCTCGGACGTGATGGTGTTCACGTCCTCGAAGCGGTCGACGATGCGCTTGTCCGGATGGTCGAGCAGCAGCTCGCCCGTTGTCTGGATGATGGCGAGCGGGGTGCGCAGCTCGTGCGAGGCGTTCTGCACGAATTCCGTCTGCGCGCGCCAGTTCTCCACGATGGGCTTGAGCATGCGCCGCGACAGCAGGTAGCTTGCGGCGGCCGACACCACCACGGCGGCCGCCAGGTAGATGGCGAGCGTGCGCGTGAAGCTGTCCAGGATAGCCAGCTCGGAATCCACGTTGACGAGCACCTGCATGTACGCGACGGTCTCGCCGTCGTTCAGCTCGTAGGAGATGCCGCGGTAGGCGTGCCCGCCGGCCGAGGTGTCGTAGATGCGGTCGAGGTCGCGCGCGTCGAAGGGGATGTCGGCCAGGAAGGCGGGGTAGGTGGCGTAGAGGCCCACCGTGTCGAGCAGGGCGCCGTTCGTGTCGCGCAGCAGCGTGATGAACTGCGGATTCACGTCCACGATATTCTGCTGGATGGAATACGACAGGTCGTCGACCTCCGTTTCCGCGGCGTCGCTCGCCTCGTCGGCTGCGACGGCGGCGGACCTGCTGAGGGACGTGTCGACGGTCATGATGTTGCGGTCGGCCTTGAGGTCCTCCAGGTCGTTGTCGGCCGTCTGGTAGATGCTCGCGCTCACCATGGAGTAGATGCCCACGCCCAACAGGGCAAATAGCAGGGTGAACACGAAGAACAGCAGCACCGTCTGCTTGAGAAGCTCGCGGCGCATGAGGGTGCGCTCAGTCATGGTCCTCCTCGGTGAACAGGTATCCGGCCCCGCGGATGGTGGTGATGTAGCGGTCGTAGCCCGAGGGCGCGAGCGCCTTGCGCAGCGCGCTCACGTACACCTCCACCACGTTCGACGACGTGTCGGACATGAACCCCCAGATCTTGTCGAACAGACGGTCCTTCGAGATGAGGCTGCCCCGATGGCTCACCAGGTACTCGAGGATGTCGTACTGCTTGCCCTTGAGCGTCAGCGGCTCGCCGGCAAGGGCGGCCTGCTTGGTTTGCGTGTGCAGCACGAGGTCCTTGAACGTGATGGTGGTGACGTCGGGGCGGCCCGTGCTGCGCCGCAGGATGGCCTCGATGCGCGCGAGCAGCTCGTCGCGGTCGAAGGGCTTGGTGAGGTAGTCGTCGGCCCCCGAGCGCAGGCCGCGCAGCTTGTCGGCCGTCGTGCCCTTGGCGGTGAGCATGAGCACGGGGGTGCGCACGTCGCGCTCGCGCAGCGCCTCGAGCACGGAGAAGCCGTCGCGCTCGGGCAGCATGACATCGAGCACGACGAGGTCGTACACGTCCTGCGCAGCGTAGAACAACCCCTCTTCGCCGTCGAACGCCTGGTCGATGTCGTACGCATCGGCCAAGCTGCGGGCAAGCGCCTGGGAAAGGAGGCGATCATCCTCCACGATCAGCAGTTTCATAAGCCTCCGTCCTTTTGTGTCCATTCTAGCACCCCGTCCCTGAACCCTTCCTGAAACGGAAGCCACCCAACCCCTTGGGGCCCCAAGGGGTCCACCACGCCCCACCTCAACCCCTTGCGCCTGGGGAGGCCCATCCTGTCCACCAACGCCCCATCAGGCGCAACAGGGGGTCCCCATCTCCCCTTGCGCCTGGGTATCCCCTCTTGTCCACCCACGCCCCACCAGGCGCAACGAGAGGCCCCACCTCAACCCCTTGCGCCTGGGTTTCCCCATCCTTGTCCACCGGCGCCCCACCAGGCGCAACAGGGGGCCTCCCCGGTCCCCCTCTCCCTCCTCCCTCCATTTCAGGAAGTTTTAAGCCGCCCTTCGCTAGACTGGCCGCCGTGAAGTGATCGAAGCGATGCGCATCAGTTGCGCAAGAAGGAGACGAACCATGAAATCCAAGGGATTCAAAATCATCGTTGGGGTGCTGGTGGCCATCATCGTCGTGCTGGGAGGTTTGCTCGTCGTGAAGACCATGGGCCTAACAGGCGGTGCGAATGCCACCACCCAGGACGGCAAGGTGATTCCCGAGGGCGCCGTCGCGGACGACCCCAGCCTCCCGTTGCCAACCGAGGGCAAAAACGGCGAGATCATCACCGTGGTTCCCAAAGACAACAACGAAGCCTAACCTCCTCCCCGAGAACGCGAAAGGAAGACCATCGTGAAAAGCACCGCTGGAAAAGCCCTCGTCATCGTGCTGCTGCTTGCCGTCGTGGGCGGCATGGCCGCCTGGCTCCTGTTCGGCGACGACATCGCCCAATCGCTGGCGGGAGAGGCGCAAAGCACCCCGCCCGCCACCATGCCCGTCCTGCGCGGCTCGGTCGAGCGAACCGTCACCGGCGTCGGCGAGGTGAAGCCGCTCGCCACCGAGAAGCTCAAGCCCGCCGACAGCTGGCACTGGCTCGAATCGTTCGACGTCCCGCTCAACAAGCGCGTCGCCGCCGGCACCACGCTCGTGACGTACGCCAACGGCGAAACGTGGACGGCACCCTACGACCTCGTGGTCACCTCCTCCTCGCTGCCCGAGAAGAACAAGGGCGCCGTGACGAAGGACGACCACTTCATCGAGGTACAGCGCATCGACGACGTGTCCATCGTGCTGCCCGTGTCCGAAACCGACCTCGCCTCGCTCGCCGAGGGCCAGACGGTGAAAGTGAAGCTTGGCGCCGACGAGGAGCGCGTCTACGACGGCGTCATCTCCAACATCAACGAGGTGGGCACGTACGGCGCGACCGGCTCCAAGTTCACCGTCACCGTGCGGGTGCCCAACGACGGCAGCATCAAGCTGGGCATGTCCGCCAACCTCTCCATCACCGTGGCCGAGGCCTCCGACGTCCTCACCGTGCCGGTGAGCGCCGTGAACGGCGCGGGCGACGACAAGTTCGTCAACGTGTACGATGCCGAAACCGGCGAAACCGCACCGGTGCCCGTTACCACCGGCATCACCGACGGCATTGCCGTCGAGGTGTCCGGCGAAGGCCTGCGTGAGGGCGACAGCGTGGTGCTCAACGAGGCGGGCGGCGGCGACGGCGACATGGCGGCTGCGGCCGACGGCGTGGCGGCCGTGTCCGTTGTCGCATCCTAGGACGGGAGATGCACGCATGATTCGTCTGAAACGCGTAGGCAAGACCTACGAGATGGGCGGCGAGACCATCCGCGCCCTCGACCGGGTCAACTTCGAAATCCGCAAGGGCGACTTCATCGCCATCGTGGGTCCGTCGGGGTCGGGCAAATCCACGCTCATGAACATCCTCGGGCTGCTCGACGTGCCCGACGTGGGAACGTACCAGCTCGACGGCATCGACGTGGGGTCGCTGTCCGACAACCGCCTGGCCGCTATCCGCAACGAGAAAATCGGCTTCATTTTCCAGAGCTTCAATCTGTTGGGCAAGCTCACCGCGCTTGAGAACGTGAAGCTGCCGCTCAGCTACACGGGCGTGCGCGCGAAGGAAGCCGACGCCAGGGCGCGCATGCAGCTTGCCCAGGTGGGCCTTGCGGGCCGCGAGCACCACCTGCCCAGCCAGCTGTCGGGCGGGCAGCAGCAGCGCGTGGCCATCGCCCGCGCGCTCGTGTGCAAGCCCGAGATCATTCTGGCCGACGAGCCCACCGGAGCCCTCGATTCGCGCACGGGCGTGGAAATCATGGACGTCTTCAAGCGCCTGCACGCCGAGGGTCAAACCATCGTGCTCATCACGCACAATCCGGAACTCGCCGAAGAGGCCGACCGCGTCGTGCGCATCGCCGACGGCCTCATTCAGGAAATGGAAAGGGGGCGTCATGCGGTATAGCCATCTCGCGCGCACGGCCGTGCGCGCCGTGTTCCAAAACGGCCTGCGGACGGCGCTCACCATGCTGGGGCTCATCATCGGCATCTCGTCGGTGATCATCCTCGTGGGCATCGGCGACGGTTCGAACCAGCAGGTGCAGAACAAGATGAAGGAGCTGGGCGGCGACGCGCTGTCCACCTACGTGTACCAGGGCGACCTCGGCTACGACGACCTGGCGCGCATCGGCGAGCTGGAGTCCCTCGACGGCGCCGCGCCCTCCAAAACGCTGGCCAAGAAGCTCTCGGTGGGTTCCACCGTGTCGAACAAGGCGTTCATCGAGGCAACCGACGAGCACTACCTGCGCGTGCGCAATCTCAAGCTGCTCAGCGGTCGCAACCTCAACGCCGTCGACCGCGAGAACCGCAGCAAGGTGATCGTCGTCGGTTCCGACGTGGCGGCCGAGCTGTTCGGCACCGCCGACCCGGTGGGCCAGAAGGTCAAGCTCGACGGCGACGAGTTCACCGTGGTAGGCGTGCTGGAAAACCAGGGCCAGTCGATGGGCCTTACCACGGGCAACGTGGCCCTCATTCCCTTCTCCACCGCGGTGGGCATGGGGGAGGGTGCCACTATCGACTCGTTCTACGCGAAGGCGCGCGGCCAGGAGCGCATCGACGAGGCAAAGGCGGCCATCGGGTCGTTTCTCGTGGGCGAGGCGAACATCGCCCCCGGCATGTTCGACGTCGTCTCGCAGGACGAGATGCTGCGCGCCGGCGACGACATCGACGACACGATGACGCTGCTGCTGGCGGGCATCGCGGGCATCTCGCTCGTGGTGGCGGGCATCGGCGTGATGAACGTCATGCTCGTGTCGGTGACGGAGCGCACGCGCGAGATCGGCATCAAGAAGGCGCTCGGCGCCCGACGTTCGGACATCCTCGTGCAGTTCTTGCTGGAAGCGCTCATCATGAGCGTCATCGGCGGCGCGCTGGGCATCGGCGCGGGCATCGCGTTCGGCCTGCTGGCGAACACGGTGGGCATGACGTTCGTCGTGTCGTGGAACGTGGTGTGGGTGGCCGTGGCGGCCAGCACGGCCATCGGCCTGGCGTTCGGCATCTTCCCGGCCTACCGCGCGTCGCGCAAGAACCCCATCGAAGCGCTGCGCACGGAGTAGGGCAGGGCATGCGGGGCGCGCCGTGCGTCCCGCATGCCGATGCGGCGACGGTGAAAATGCGAAATTGTCGAGCATATTTCTTTTGCTTTTCAATTCGTTGTGCTATCATATCCGTCGCTGCTTGAAGCAGTACTTCGGGTTGTGGCTCAGCTTGGTAGAGCGCTGCGTTCGGGACGCAGAGGCCGCAGGTTCAAATCCTGTCAACCCGACCACGAAATCAAAGGTCAGCCGCTTGCGGCTGGCCTTTTCTGTTTACGTTTGGGTTCTAACTGGGTCCAATGGTTTTGGATGTCCTCGACAAGCGAGAACGCTCAAAAGAGGTCTTTGCGCGTTCTCGTTCCTGCGCGGGATTGCTGCAGGTTGAATCAGCCAGAAAGTGGGCTTTCCGGGATTGCGGCTACATCGCGATCCTACTCAGATGGCGCATGTCCGTAGATGTCGAGGGTGGGGGGTACTTTGGAGTATCTAAGACAGCCCTGCGCAGTCTTGATGAGGTTTCGTTTACACCAGCAAAAGAGTTGCTTGAGTGTGGCGTAGCTCGTGAAACTTGAGATCGGCATAGCGCTTTCTGATCTTTGGCTTCTTGTTCGTACGGGAGAGGGGCCTCTTTCGTCAGCCTGCCCGCTTCTGTTGTCGCGTTTGTGAACAGGCAAAAGCATCCCAGCCCAACATCGTAACGAAGGGGGTCTGAAAGTGAAGCGCTTGTGAGAGGTGATTTAGAAAATCGCATAAAAACATCTGAAATTCATTATATATTAAATGATTAAAGTATAATTAAATCTGTATTACGACTAATAGAGAGTTCTCCAATTTCTGATCAGTGAGATAATAAAAAAAGACTGCATACTCCTTCGAAACGTAGTCCCGAGCATGCCGTTGGTAAAATGGTCCAAAGCGCATTTTGATTGCCATCAAAAATAGTGAATAAGGAGGTGGAGTGCTATGTTATTTTATTCAGAGGCAGCAGAAACTGCGATTCTATGCTTCATCGTAGGTCCTGTTTCGATTGGTTTTTAGCGCTTGACCGTTGCCTCGCAAAAACGAGGCAACGATTTTGTTTAAACGATTATTGCTGGCTGCGTGCTCGAAAGGCTCATTCATGGACGGTGAAGAATTTCAAGAGTTGGAATCATCCATGTCGAAAGTCAGGCGGTCATGCAAGTATTTAAAGTATATATGTATGGTATGCCTAATCGTTTTTTCGGTAGCCTGGGCTGCGTTGGTAGGGGTTATGGTTTTTAGCTCGAAGACCCAAGTATCCTCAAGCGAACTCCGAGAGGTAGTATACGTTATTTGCTGTGGCTTAATGGTGATCTTGCTGTTATTCGCCGCCGCCCGATCTTTTTCCGACATTGTAAACGGGGAATCTCCGTTTACAATGAAACAGGTTAATCGGTTCCGATTTGCTGCTCTGTTACTCGTTTTGCTTGCGATTGTTGATGCTATTCTGTCAACGAACTTTTTATACGGTTTCGACGTGGCAGGATTTAATGTCGCGGCATATGGCGGTCACGAAATGGGGCAAGCGAAGGTAAATGTAAACATGATGCTGCTCTTCTTCTCTGCAATGCTTTTCGGCGTTTCGGTTTTGTTCCGATACGGCGTTCTTCTGCAGCGATTAACAGATGAAACGGAGTAAGGTTTCAAGGATGGCAATTATATCCAGACTCGATAGAATGATGGCCGATCGCAAAATTTCGGTCAACGAATTGGCCAGTCGGATTGGAATAGCGCCGATTAACTTATCCCATATAAAAACTGGTAAGAATAAAGCGCTTCGCTATTCAACGCTTAATGCCATCTGCAGAGAACTCAATTGCCAACCAGGGGATATTATCGAATTCGTTCCGGATGAAAAGGACTAATGCGTTTGTTGTTGATATCGTAAGAGATTAAAAGGTGATCAGATCGCTAACGTCGATATCCAAAGCATTGGCAATACGCACAAGTTTATCAACCCCAGGATTTACTTGTCCAGTTTCGATCCTATAAATATATGACTGTCCACTATTGATCATAAGGGCAAGTTTCGCTTGCGATAAGCCTTGGTCTTCTCGGCGCGCGCGAATCTCACGACCAAGTAATCTAAGGCATACATGTGGATCTTTTCTTTCCATGCGCTCAGGATATGTCTCGTTATGCAATTCATAACTACTAATCAGTATTATTGCTGTTGGATGATAGTCTTTCTCGCTCAGCTGAGTCTGTCAATATGGTCTACCCGTCCTTACGAGAATCTAAATGAAAAAGTCTGGCATCTTTGCAACACCAGAAAACACAAGGCGATCGAGAAGTGCCGTAACGTGCTGGCAGGAAGACGGCAGTGACGGTGGCCTTAACGAGGTGTCATTCTTGTCGCGCTTCTCGTCAAGCCTCGTCTTAGGTGCAATCGGTTTCTAAGGGCGCGTGAGCTTTATTACGACGAATGGCCCGGCTTTCATCTCAAAGTCGATCTGTCTGAATCTCCCACGCGATTTCCGGGCTTGGGGTGGATTGAGCTCGATGTCCAATCAGAAATTTGATGTTTCGCAGGTAGAAGGGTGTGTCGGCGGATGGGATTATGACGGGCATGGTCGGCCACATTTTGAAAGAGTTAATCTCAAAGCCATCTGGGTATCTAACCCAAAACAAGCATTTACGCAGCTAATTGGATAGGGCGAGAGGACGTTAAGGGGTGGATCTCCTAATATCAATCACCCTTTAGAAAGCATAGAATCAGAAAGCAATAATATAAAAAACGATATTTATTATATGTTAAACATATGTTATGATGCGTTTACTAAATATTTAGTTGTAGAGCGAATCGATCTAAGTTCGAACTGATCGCTTTTAGGATCGGTCGCAATGTTGGAAAGACGAGAGACGAGGACAGGAGGTGGCCTGTAAACAGTCAGTTTTTTAGTTGTCGATAAACGCAGACTTAATCGAAATCAGTCGACACCAAGCAAGCTACTCGAAAAGAAAGAAGAGAAGGGTTGTGGTCGATATGATTAACCGTATGAAATCAATACCAGGCGCTCTAAAAGCTTGCTTTATGTTCTTGGTCATCGCCGCATTGCTTATTCCAACCACCTCCGCTTTTGCCATTGAGGGCGTTTCGCCTCTTAGCTGGTTTGGAAGTACGCTTGCGTATGATACGACTTTGACAGGTGCAACGCGGTACTATGACGGAAATAGTGTTGGGATAGAGTTTAGCGCCTATCAGAATGCGTCTTATACGAGCCCCTCGCTGGGTTGTGCGCTGTATCGCGATGGTTGGGTTGATGACTATATTGGAACTCAGTATGGAACCTGCTCGGGATACAATCATTTTGACTGGACCGGAGTAGGCTCGGGGAATTACTACTTCTACTTCAACAAAACAACGGACGGCCTTTGGGTGTATTCGGATAACGTAGCGATGTTCAGTTGGTAGAAAAATGACAGTTAGGGGACGATCATAGTGTGGATATCAAACAAGGCGATACTTATATTGTTGTTACCTGTGCTATTCGCTATTATGATCGTCTCCTTGATCAAACGCTGGTCATTTTCGAAAACCCTCGCTTCCCTAATTTTCGCGCTTTATGCAGCGATAGTGATATTAATAGTACTCCTTCCTTTTCCAATTAAGCTCATGCCAGGTGAGCCGTGTTTGAACATACCTGTAAACTTAATCCCATTTGCAAATATTGCAGATGCATGGAGAACGCACATTGGGACTGAACACCAGCTGTATTTTTTTCGATTAGTGATCGGTAATATTGTTCTATTCGTACCGTTTGGCTTTTTAGCACCCTGTGTTTGGAAAAAAATAAGAGAAACGCGTATAGCTATTATTCTGTTTCTGGCTGTTCCCATTTGCCTCGAACTTGTCCAATATGTTAATGGGATTCGTATCGGAAGCTTGTATCGAAGCGTAGATGTAGACGACGTTATTTTGAATTTCCTTGGAGCAATGCTCGGCTATCTAACGTATCGTTTGTTGAATAGAAAGCGGATCAAAGAATTGCATTAGGACGGCACCTCCGCTGTAAAGTTCTTTGGTTGCTAGTATATTTTCTTTGACATGTAGCTGTTGGGTCGGAGAGTCGTATCCTGGATCGAAGCATTGACTATGGAATAACTATTACGCCGTCTCTATGTGTCGCCGGAGTTGTCCTTAATGGCGCATGCGGTTGCTATGCTGCAGGTTTCGACGATAGCGACGTGGTCTGAAATGCTGCCGCTTCAGTCTAAGAATGTTATATCGCCAGGTGCCTAGCACTTTCTTCCTCGGTGTCTTAGCTTCCATTAGCGTCACTTTGTCGTGCAAGTGATCGGTCTTAATGGCCTCGATGCGTGTAGACGGGCCAGCATTGAGGAGGGCTATGCACCCTGCATCGGGTTCTGTCGCTCATACTGTCTCTGATGAAGAAGATGCCATGCGCCGATGCGCCGGTACGGACTCCGGGACATGCGGCAACGAGGACGGAGATCGTCGTGTTACTGAGCACCACCATCATTGACGAAAGCGATCTGGTCGTAGTCGTCGCTGTCTGCACGAGACTTTGCTCCGTCCAGTTCGACTTTCGCGGCCCAGCGCGTGCCGCCCATCTTCCTTGATGGGGCTAGGACGTTCTCCGTCTGGCGCGTTTTGAAGGGATTCGCTGTGGGCATTGCCGAGGATGGCAGCTTTCATCCCGGTTTGGCGGGAGTGCGCCGTGTCGCGGCGGTTTGTCGGCTACCCTCCGCCTTGGGGATTTTGCGACCGCCTGGCGTTGCTCGCGTCGATTCGTTGGATGGCGTGTCTGTTGTCGGAGGCCTGGGGCTTCTTCGGGCTCGCCCTTCGCTTTTTTTAGTCTGAACTTGTCTCGTATGGGTGTGGCGCGCCCGCGGTGCGCGCTCTTTGGCTTCGGTGCTCTTGGCCGCGATCTCGTCGCCTTTCATTGGTGCATCCTCGCTGATGAAATGGCGATTTTGCTCTCTGCTTGAGGGCATGAACTTGTTGAGTTCGGTGTCCTTTGGGGACCGATTGACGAGGGTGATGAACAAGGAAAATACAGGTTCAATGAGTATGAAGGCGCTTGGTTGAGGTTTGTTGAGACCATGTTACGAACTGGTGAAAATGGAATTCACTTAATCGCGAGGTCATCTAGGTAAGACACGGTTTGTCTTTCGGGACGCAGAGACCGCAGGTTCAAGTCCTGCCAGCTCGACCATGAATCATCAGGTCAGCCCTTCGGGGCTGACCTTTTCTGCGTACTGCCCGCATGCTCCGATAGCATCTCTCGGAGGTTCTTTCGGGCGTGGTTCAGGCTGTATTTACTGCTCGTTCCGAGCATCTTTCTGATTGGGCGATCTGCTTGATGGGACGTTCCTCAAGGTATCTCATGAGAAATTGTCTTTGTTGAACATCGGAGAGACAGCACAGCGCCCGGTGGGTTTCTCTTGTTTCAAGACGCTCTACGAGCGCCTGCTCAGGATTGCGCGCGAAGCTGCTGCATGTGGCGGGACTCTCTGCGTTTGAGCCGCCAGTATTCTCTCTGCAAGTCGATGAGCGCCTCAAAGACGGTTTCCGTCACTTCAATGTCTGCATGCGCCCCGTTACCTCTAGGGACCGAGACGTGGTATGTTGGTAAATCCTCATACGACTCATCCTGCTTCGTCGGTTTTCATGATGCTGCCTCGTGCGAACAATACCTGACCTGGGGTTCGCTACCGGGGGTTGTCGGGCGTTCGGCGAAAAAGAAGCCGCAAGTTGGTGGATCGGCGGCGCGCGCAACGGCACAATGGGGGACGTAGCCAACGCGCTGGACGTTTCGGCGCAGTGAGAAGGATGACCCCATGAGCTTTCGCGACAATCTGCAGCATCTTCGGGCGACGCGCAACATGACGCAAGAGCAGCTTGCCATGCTGCTCGGCGTGAGCCGCCAATCCGTGTCCAAATGGGAGGCGGAGCGCGCCTACCCCGAGATGGACAAGCTGCTTCGGCTGTGCGCCCTGTTCGAGTGCACGCTCGACGAGCTCGTAACGGGCGACCTCACCGGGCGCGCGGCCCCTGCGGCCGTCGCCATGCCCGCGAGCACCGTGCCGCAGGATGTGACGGGCTACGATCAGGCCATGCGCGCCTTCGCGTGGAGGCTGCCGCTCGGCGTGGCCGCCATCATCGCGGGCATCGCGCTGACCGTGCTGTTCTCCGATCCGGCGATCGTGCCGGGCGCCGATGCGCGCAACTACGCCTACGCGCTCCTGTTCATCGGCGCGGCGGCAGGTCTTGCGCTCATGCTGCCCGCGGCGTTGCAGCGCAGCGCATTCCGCAAAGCGCACCCCTTCGTGGAGGACTTCTACACGGCCGAGGAGAAGAGCCGGGCGCGCTCGTCGCTGACGAAGGGCCTCACCTGCGGCGTCGGCCTGATCATGGCAGGGGCGGTGGCGGCCGTCGTGTTGCAGGCGGACGTGTGGCTGGCAAGCGCGGCTTGCCTGCTGCTCGTTGCGGCGGGCGTGTTCGTCATCATGCGCGGCAGCCTGCTGGGGTCCCGCTGCAATCTGGCGAAGTACAACCGCACGTCGCTGCACGTCATGGACGAGGAGCAGATCGACTCCCTGGACGATGGCCAGCTGCGCGAGCGCGCCCGGCGCGCCAAACGCGAGCGCAGCGTGTACGCCGCGGTCATGGGCGCCGCCACGGTGGCGGGCCTGGCGCTGTTGTTCACGCCGGCGAATCGGATGTTCCTGCTGGCGTGGGCGGTCGGCGGCATCGTGTGCGCCATCATCAAGGCGGTCCGCACCGCGCGAAGCGGCCGCTAACTTCCGCAAGCACCACCGCATACAAACCAATAATCAAACGAATCTGAGGAGGGCATATGAGTGCCACGGTTGTTGCGCGCCATATTCACAAGTCGTTCTGCACGGGGAAGAAGCGCGAGTGGCGAACGGTCGACGTGCTGAAGGACGTGTCGCTTTCGGTCGAGGCGGGCGAAATGGTGAGCATCGTCGGTCCGAGCGGCTCGGGCAAGTCGACGCTGCTGTACTGCCTCTCGGGGCTCGAGGCGGCGGACGCGGGCTCCATCGAGGTCATGGGCGCGCAGGTGGTCAAGGCGAACCGCGCCTCGCTTGCGAAGACGCGCCGCGATCACGTGGGCTTCATCTTCCAGTCGTACAACCTCATTCCCTCGCTCAACGCGGGCGACAACGTGGCGCTGCCCGCGCGCCTGGCGGGCCGCCCGCTTGCAAAGGGACAGACGGGCGCCGTGCTGGAAAGCGTCGGGCTGGGCGGCCGCGAGAAGGACCGTCCCACCGATATGTCGGGCGGCGAGCAGCAGCGCGTGGCCATCGCCCGCGCTCTCGCGGGCGGCGCCGACGTGGTATTCGCCGACGAGCCCACGGGCTCGCTCGACTCCGCGAACGGGCGCGAGGTGCTGCGCATGCTGCGCGCCATCGGCGACGACCCGCGCCGCTCGGTGGTGATGGTGACGCACGATCTGGAAGCGGCGTCCCTCGCCGATAGGGTGCTCGTGCTCAAGGACGGCCGCATCATCAAGGAGCTGGGACGGACGACGGCGCCCGCCATCCTCGAGGCGATGGAGGTGCAGCGATGATCCGGCTCGTGTTCCTCGACCTGCGCGATCACGCCGCCACGTGGATCGGCGCGTTCGCCGTGGCCGTGGCCTGCGGCTACATCGGCGGATGGGTGGTGTCGCTCGCCGTGACTTTGGAGCCGTATCCGCGGCTGCGGGATCTCGGCTGGACGATCCTGCTCTTCTCCTCGGTGGCCGCCATCGCCGTGCTCATGACCACCGCGAACCTGACCGTGTCGGCGCAGCGACGCTCCTACGCCCTCTGGCAGCTGGCGAACGTGTCGCCGCGCCAGGTGAGCCGCGTGGTGCTCGCGCAGCTGGCGACGGTGGCGGTGCTGGGGGCGGCCTGCGGCACGCTGCTGGAGGCGGCCATGTTCGAGCCGCTGTTCCCCTGGGTGTTCAGCTCGCCCGACTACCAGCCGATCGACCAGGTGGTATGCCAGGTGGGCGCGCCGTTGCTGCCCCTCGTGTGGCTCGTGGTGGCGGCGGTGTTCGCGCTCGGCGGCCTGAAGGGCGCGCGCAGCGCGGGGAGGACGTCGCCCATGACCGCCCTGCGTGAGCCGGAGCCCGTGCGCAAAGGGGTCACGGCGCTGCGCCTGCTGCTGTTCGCCGCCCTCGCGTTCGGCACGGTGCAACTGGCCGCTTCCCTGTTCGGGGCCGATCTGCGCGATCTTGGCAAGTCGCTGTACCTGCCGCTTCTCTTGGTGGCGACGCTCGTGCCGGTGGCGTCGGCCGTGCTTTCCGCGCTGCTGGCCGCCTGGACGCGGCTTGTGCCGCAGCGGCGGTGGAACGCCTGGTACCTCGCGCGGCACACCGCCCGCTACGGCCTTGCCGCCTCGACATCGGTCGAGATGCCCGTGGTGGTGGGGTTCAGCCTGGTGGCGGGCATCTTCTCGCTCGGCACGCTGCTGGAGGGCTACATTCGCCAGCACGGGTTGGTCGACTACAGCGCCACCCTCGACTGGACGACCGCCGTGCTGCTGCTGGGCGGTCCCATCCTGCTGTGCGCCGTCGGGGCGGCGGTGAGCGTGGTGATGACGTCGAAGTCGCGCGCACGCGACGTGGCCCTGCTCGTGGCAAGCGGTGCGCATCCCCGCACGCTCGTTGCCGCTGCTGCGTGCGAGGCGCTCATCCACGTGGCCACCGCGACGCTCGTGGGCGCAGCCGTCGTGGCGGCGTCGAACGGCATCGTCGCATCCGCGGTGGGCCTGCCGCCCTTCGACGGCCTCTCCTTCGGCGAGGGATTCGTCGTCTCCCTCGCGGGATTCGCACTGGTCCTCGCGGCGACGCTCGTCCCTACCTGTGCCGCCCTCGCGCGCGACATCGCGCCCGCTCTAACGGCGGGAGAATAGGGGAGCGGGCCACCTGCGCGAATCGTCCGTGCAATTTCGACAGACCTTGTCATTTCGCTCGGTTGAGGGTTGTTTTTCACCCGGTTCAATGCTATTTTTGTTAGCGCTCCTTGTGGGGAGTCATCGAAGGTTGCGGGTTGGTGCAAAGCCCGTCAATCTAACCATGGAGCTGAAGGGGATGTACTTTCGATAAAGAGCATCCCTTTTTTGCATAGGTAGGCTATTCTGACATGGTCAGAGTGGGCGAAGCTGCGAGAGGCGCACTTCGCACGAGCAACTTGGAGGAACGTATGAAAATCCTGGGAATGGGAATGCCTGAGCTTCTCATCATTCTCGCGGTAATCCTGCTCATCTTCGGGCCGAAGAACCTCCCGAAGCTCGGTGGCGCTATCGGCAAGACCGTCAAGAACCTGCGTGAAGGTATGGGCGGCGGCGATAAGAACATCGAAGAAGCCGACGACGAGGAAGAAGTCGAAGAGGTCGAGGAGCCGGTCAAGAAGACCACCACGGCCAAGAAGACGACGACCGCGGCTAAGAAAAAGGCCGAGTAGCACACGATTAGGTCTGGTTCGCGGTATGTGTAGACGCCTCGTCGCCTTGCACATACCGCTTTTTTCATATCGGCGGGTGTTCGTCGATTCATGTTTCCCACAGTAATAGGTATCGGTACGCACGCTTGTAGGAATGAGCGTGCATGTTTTTGTAATTGGACAGGTGAACCAACATGGCAGACAGCAACTTCATCCTCACGCAGGAGGGCAAGGACAAGCTCGAGGAAGAGCTCCATTTCCTCGAAACCGAGAAGCGCGCCGAAATCGGCGAGCGCATCAAGGTGGCGCGCGAGTTCGGCGACATCTCGGAGAACTCCGAGTACGACGACGCCAAGAACGAGCAGGGCATGATGGAGGCGCGCATCGCCGAGATCAGCCGCATCCTGAGCGAGGCGACGGTGGTCAACGCGCCGAAGCGCTCGAACAGCGTGCACATCGGCTCGACGGTGACCGTCAACATGGGCGGCCGCGAGCGCGTGTTCACCATCGTGGGCGGCGCGGAGAGCGATTCCGCTGCGGGCAGGATTTCCAACGAGTCGCCGGTGGGCTCGGTGCTGCTGGGCCACAAGAAGGGCGACGTGGTGGAAACCACGGGCCCGACCGGCCGCAAGATCGTCATGACGATCGAGAAGCTCGAGCACTAAGAACGTTCCGGCGGCCCGACGGCCGCCGGCTCGCCGACGTATCACGCCAACCGGTATTTTCAAGGACAACCTATGAGCGAAACCATCGAAACGCAGATTATCGAAGACGATCCTATCGCGGTGCGGCGCGCGAAGCGCGAGGCGCTGCTTGCGGCGGGCAAGGACCCGTACGGCCACGCGTTCAAGTACTCGCACCATCTGGCCGAGCTGGCCGAGCGCTACGCCAACCTCGAGGACGGCGCGTCCACCGAGGACGAGGTGAAGGTGGCGGGCCGCGTCATGGCCAAGCGCGACCAGGGCAAGCTCGCGTTCCTCGAGCTGCGCGACTCCTCGGGCGACATGCAGCTGTTCTGCCGCATCAACGCGCTGGGCGAGGATATGTTCGCCGAGCTCAAGGATCTCGACGTGGGCGACTGGATCGGCGTCGAGGGCACCATGATGCGCACGAAGCGCGGGCAGCTGTCCGTGTCGGTGACGTCGTTCGAGCTGCTCAGCAAGAGCCTGCGCCCGCTTCCCGAGAAGTTCCACGGCCTGGCCGACAAGGAGACGCGCTACCGCCAGCGCTACGTGGATCTCGTCATGAACCGCGAGGTGCGCGACACGTTCGAGAAGCGCTTCAAGGTGGTTTCCGCCATCCGCCGCTACATGGAGGGCGAGGGCTTCTACGAGGTTGAGACGCCCATCCTGCACCCCATCCTCGGCGGCGCGAACGCGCGTCCCTTCGTCACGCATCACAACGCGCTCGACAAGGACTTCTACTTGCGCATCGCCACCGAGCTGCATCTCAAGCGCCTGATCGTGGGCGGTTTCGAGAAGGTATTCGAGATCGGGCGCCAGTTCCGCAACGAGGGCATGGACCCGTACCACAACCCCGAGTTCACCACGATGGAGTTCTACCAGGCGTTCAGCGACCTCGAGGGCATGATGGAGCTCACGCAAGGCGTCGTGCAGGCCGCGGCGCTCGCCGCATGCGGCACGATGCAGGTGGAGTACCAGGGCCAGGCCGTCGACCTGAGCGGCTCGTGGCGTCGCGCCACCATGATCGAGCTGGCCAGCGCCGGCGCGGGCGAGGACGTGAGCTTCGAGCGCACGCGCGACGAGCTCGTGGAAATCCTCGAGCGCAACGGCGGCCACGCCGAGGCCGCATGGGGCAAGGGCAAGCTCATCGCCGAGATCTTCGAGGCCGTGGCCGAGGAGAAGCTCATCCAGCCCACCTTCGTCACCGAGCACCCCATCGAGGTGTCGCCGCTGGCCAAGAAGAAGGCCGGCGACCCGAACCTCACCGAGCGCTTCGAGCTGTTCATCTGCGGTCACGAGTACGCCAACGCCTTCGGCGAGCTGAACGACCCGGTCGACCAGGCCGAGCGTTTCCGCGCGCAGGTTGAGGCGAAGGACCTCGGCGACGACGAGGCCATGGGCTACGACGACGACTACGTGCGCGCGCTCGAGTACGGCATGCCCCCGGCGGGCGGCTGCGGCATCGGCATCGACCGCCTGGTCATGCTGCTGGCCGACGCCCCGTCCATCCGCGACGTGCTGCTGTTCCCGCACATGCGCGACGAGGCTCCGGCGGGCGGGCGTCCGCGCGCTGCCGCGGCCGAGGCGTCGGTCGCTGCGACGGCGGCCGCTGCGGCTCCCATCGACTTCTCGAAGGTGGTCGTCGAGCCGCTGTTCGCCGACGAGGTGGACTTCGACACGTTCAGCAAATCGGACTTCCGCGCCGTGAAGGTGAAGGAGTGCATCGCCGTTCCGAAGAGCAAGAAGCTGCTGCAGTTCACGCTCGACGACGGCACGGACGCCGATCGCGTCATCCTGTCCGGCATCCACGCGTACTACGAGCCGGAGGAGCTGGTGGGTCGCACGCTCATCGCCATCACCAACCTGCCGCCGCGCAAGATGATGGGCGTCGATTCGTGCGGCATGCTGCTGTCGGCCATTCACGAGGAGGAGGGCGAGGAACGCCTCAACCTGCTCATGGTTGACGACCGCATCCCCGCCGGAGCGAAGCTGTACTAACCGCTCCCTGCACCGTCATGCTTCCCGAGGGCCGTCCGCACAACGCGGGCGGCCCTCGTGCATGCGGGGTGGGGCGAGCCTCCCGCGGTGTCGCACGTTACGAATCCTTGTCGGATGCGATCGGAAGCGTCCCGAGGCTTGGACGAGCGGCGGGGGAGGTCGTGGTAGGATGAACAGGTCGCCGCATCGCCGCAAGTTATGGAGCAGGCGTGTGCGGGATGCGTCGCGTTAGCACTCTTTCAAGGAGAGTGCTAACATAGTACGCGATACACGGAAGCATCCTCAAGAAACGAGGCTTACATGTCATTTGAGAAGTTTACGGACAAGGCGCGCAAAGTGCTCGTCCTGGCTCAGGACGAAGCGCGCTCCCTCCATCAACCCTACGTGGGCACCGAGCACATCCTGCTCGGCCTCATCCAAGAGAAGGACGGCTTGGCCGCCCAGGCGCTCGAGCGCCTCAACGTGAAGTACGACGCCGTCGTGCAGGCCATCCGCCAGGTGGTCACCATCGACGAGGACACGGACGTGTCGGGCCACCTGTCCTTCACGCCGCGCGTCAAGCGCGTGCTGGAGAACAGCCTGCGCGAGGCCATGCAGATGGGACAATCCTACATCTCCACCGAGCACCTGCTGCTCGGCATCGTGCGCGAGGGCGACGGCACCGCGCTCGAGGTGCTCACGCGCCTCGGCGTGTCGGGCGACGACGTGCGCAGCGCGCTCAACGACCTGGTGGGGCAGAGCCCCGTCTACGCCGGGCGCAACCCCTTCGACCCGAACGCCGGGTCGTCGGACAGCGTGCTCAAGGAGTTCGGCACCGACCTCACGCAGAAGGCGCGCGACGGCAAGCTCGACCCGGTCATCGGCCGCGCGGGCGAAATCGAGCGCGTCATGCAGGTGCTCAGCCGCCGCCAGAAGAACAACCCGCTGCTCATCGGCGAGCCGGGCGTGGGCAAAACCGCCGTGGCCGAAGGCCTGGCCCAGCTCATCGTGTCGAACCAGGTGCCCGACATCCTGCGCGGCAAGCGCCTGTTCACGCTCGACGTGAGCGCGCTCGTGGCCGGTTCCAAGTACCGCGGCGAGTTCGAGGAGCGCCTGAAGAAGTGCATCAAGGAAGTGATGGACGCGGGCGACATCATCCTGTTCATCGACGAGATCCACACGCTCATCGGCGCGGGCTCGGCCGAGGGCTCCATCGACGCGGCCGCCATCCTGAAGCCGCCGCTGTCCCGCGGCGAGATCCAAGTGGTGGGCGCCACCACCATCGACGAGTACCGCAAGCACTTCGAGAAGGACTCCGCGCTCGAGCGCCGCTTCCAGCCCATCACCGTGGGCGAGCCGAACGAGGAGCAGGCGCTGCGCATCATGGAGGGTTTGCGCGACCGCTACGAGGCGCACCACCAGGTGCGCTTCACCGACGAGGCGCTGCAGGCCGCCGTGTCGCTGTCCAGCCGCTACATCCAGGACCGCTTCCTGCCCGACAAGGCCATCGACGTGCTGGACGAGGCGGGCGCGCGCATGCGCATCCGCAACATGACGCTGCCCAAGGAGCTGCGCGAGCTCGATGAAGAGCTGCGCACGATCCGCGGCGAGAAGGATTCGGCCATTGCCGCCCAGGACTTCGAGCGCGCCGCCCAGCTGCGCGACCAGGAGTCCGAGCTCAAGGCCAAGCGCGTCGAAGCCGAGAAGAAGTGGGAAGAGGACGCGCAGAAGTCCGTCCATCAGGTCACCGTGGAGGACATCGCCGACGTGGTGTCCATGAGCACGGGCGTGCCCGTGTCGAACCTCACCGAAGCCGAGACCGAGAAGCTGCTGCGCATGGAAAGCGCGCTGCACGAGCGCGTCATCGGCCAGGAAGAGGCCGTCACGGCGCTGTCGAAGGCCATCCGCCGCTCGCGTTCCGGCCTCAAGGACCCGAAGCGCCCCGCCGGCTCGTTCATCTTCCTGGGCCCCTCGGGCGTGGGCAAGACGGAGCTGTCGAAGGCGTTGGCCGAGTTCCTGTTCAACTCCGAGGACGCGCTGTTGTCCTTCGACATGTCCGAGTACATGGAGAAGCACAGCGTGAGCCGTCTCGTGGGTTCGCCTCCGGGCTACGTGGGCTTCGACGAGGGCGGCCAGCTGACGAAGGCCGTGCGCCAGCGCCCCTACTCGGTGGTGCTGTTCGACGAGATCGAGAAAGCGCACCCCGACGTGTTCAACATCCTGCTCCAGATTCTGGAAGAGGGTCGCTTGACGGACGCGCAGGGTCGCACGGTGGACTTCCGCAACGCGGTCATCATCATGACCTCGAACGTGGGCGCGCGCGAAATCGCCCAGCCCACCACGCTGGGCTTCTCCACCGAGGAGCACGCGGGGCTGTCCGACAAGGAGATCAAGAGCCGCGTCATGGCCGAGATGAAGAAGCTGTTCAGGCCCGAGTTCCTGAACCGCATCGACGAGATGATCGTGTTCAAGTCCCTCAACGACGACCAGATCTCCAAAATCGTCAAGCTCATGGTGGCCGACCTGCGCGAGCGCTTGATCGAGCAGAACATGTCCATCAACCTCACCGAGGGGGCGTGCAAGCTCATCGCCAAGGAGGGCACCGACGCCGCGTACGGCGCCCGCCCGCTGCGCCGCGCCATCCAGCGTTTGCTGGAGGACCCGCTGTCTGAGGAAATCCTCGAAGGCAAGTGGACGAGCGGCTCCATCATCGAGGTGGATGCGGTGGACGGCGAGCTCGTGTTCACCACGGGTTCGGGCTCGATTCCCGCGCCCCGCAAGCGCGACAGCATCGCCCGCGAAGCCGAGTTGCTGCTGACGAACTACGACCTGGGCCATGCCGGCGTGAACACCGGCGGCTCGATGTCGGGCGGTGCGGCCGACTAGCAGCGCCGTTCCGTGTGCCCCTGTTCCTTGGGTTGGAATCCGAAGCCCGAGGAGCAGGGGTTTCTTGTGTCCTGCGCCCGCATTTGTCGTATACTAGGAACATCGCAAGCCTACCGAATCGGTATCGGGGGAAGCGCAGCGAACGACCCGATTTCAGGAGGTTCCATGTTCGGAGACAACCTCGATCGCATCGTAAAAGCCATCGAGAAGAACTACGAAGCCGACGAGATATTCTTCACGAAGCCCGGACGGCGGTTTCCCAGCCGCATGGCCGTGAAGGGCGTGCTCAAAGACTTGCGTCGGGTGCTGTTCCCGGGCTACTTCGGCGAGGAGATGCTCACGCCGTCCACCAGCCCGGAGTATTTCATCGGCGAGACGCTCATCCAGATCGAGCGCGTGCTGCGCGAGCAGATCGTGCTCGCCCTCACGTACACGTCCGACGACCGCGACGACGCGGTGGTCGATCCGGCGCGCCACCTGTGCGGCGGCACCACGCCCGAGCATATCTGCGAGCGCGCCTCCGAGGTGTGCACGGTGTTCTTCGACGAGCTGCCCAGCATCCAGCGGGTGCTGCTCACCGACGTGCAGGCGCTCTACGACGGCGATCCGGCCGCCGGGTCGAAGGAGGAGGTCATCTTCTCGTACCCGGGCCTGTACGCCATCTACGTCTACCGCATCGCCCACGTGCTGTACCAGCAGAACGTGCCCATCATCCCGCGCATCATGACCGAGCTGGCGCACAGCGGCACGGGCATCGACATCGGCGCCGGTGCCGAGATCGGCGAGTACTTCTTCATCGACCACGGCACGGGCGTGGTGATCGGCGAGACCACCGTCATCGGCGATCACGTGAAGCTGTACCAGGGCGTGACGCTGGGCGCGCTGTCCACGCGCGGCGGGCAGCGCCTTGCCGGGGTGCGGCGCCATCCCACCATCGAAGACGACGTGACCATCTACTCCAACGCCTCGGTGCTCGGCGGGGAAACGGTGGTGGGGGCGGGGTCGGTCATCGCCGGTTCCACGTTCGTCACCTCGTCGGTTCCCCCCAATTCGCGCGTGTCGCTGAAGGCGCAGGAGATCACCGTGCGCCAGCCGGGCGAGCGGGACTAACAACCCAAGGCGGAGAGGAAGACCCTATGACGCAGACAATCGACCCGGTGTTCTCGTCCGCGGTGCTCGGCGCGCCCGAGCTTGCGCTGAACGATCTGGACTTCGACGCGCTGACGCAGGCCATGGGAGGCCTCAAGGGTGCGGTGGACAAGAACCCGCAGACGGCGGCCATCATCCTGGCCGGAGGCACGGGCGACCGCTTCGGCAAAGAGGGCGGCAAGCAGCTGGTCGAGATCGCCGGCAAGCCCATCCTCACCTGGTCGGCCGAGGCGTTCGACGCCGTGGGCGATATCGGGCTCATCGTCATCGTGTGCCCCGAGGACCGCTGCAGCGAGTATCTCAAGCGCGCCATCGACCCGTTCCCGTTCGTGACGCCCATCGTGGTGGCACCGGCGGGGCCGAGCCGTCAGGAATCCGCGTTCTCGGGCCTGGAATACGTGCCGGACGACTACGAGTACGTCATCCTGCACGACGGAGCTCGCCCGCTCATCTCGCCCGACCTCATCGCGCACACCATCGCCACGCTCAAGGGCAACATCGACTGCGACGGCGCCGTGGTGGCGCATCCGGCCGTCGACACGCTCAAGGTGGTGGAGAACGGCGTGATCGTGGGCACGCCCGACCGTCGCGTGTTCTGGAACGCGCAGACGCCGCAGGTGTTCCGCGCCGGCATCTACCGCCGCGCGCACGCCTCCGCGCTGTCCGACGGCTTCATGGGCACCGACGACTCGTCGCTCATCGAGCGGTTGGGCGGCCGCGTGCTCGTGGTGGAGGGCAAGCGCGACAACATCAAGCTGACGGTGCCGGAGGACTACCTCATGCTGGCCGCCGCCGTGCGCACGATGTACATGAAGGGGGTCGAGGAGTAATGGCGGATCCTGTCATCCTGAGCGGAGCGCGCAGCGCGGAGTCGAAGGATCCCGAGCATCAGCCGTTCAATCCTGCGTCCTTGCGCATCGGGCAGGGCTACGACGTGCACGCGTTCGCCGAGGGGCGCAAGCTCATCTTGGGCGGCGTGGACATCCCTCACACGCGGGGGCTCTTGGGTCATTCGGACGCCGACGTGCTGGCGCATGCCATCTCCGACGCGCTGTTGGGCGGCATCCGCGGCGGCGACATCGGCAAGCTGTTCCCCGACACCGACCCCGCGTTCAAGGACGCCGACTCGCTCAAGCTGCTGGCTGCCGCGGCCGACAAGGTGCGCGCCGAGGGCTACGACATCCTCGACGTGGACTCCGTCGTTGCCGCGCAGGCGCCGAAGCTCTCGCCGTTTCGCGAGGCCATGCGCGAGAACCTGGCCGCCGCCATGGGCATCGCGGTGGAGAACGTGGGCGTGAAGGCAACCACCACCGAGCATTTGGGATTCGAGGGCCGCGAGGAGGGCATCTCCGCGACCGCCGTCTGTCTACTGTTCCGCCGCTGATCGGCGGGCGGGGGCACGCGCGTTCGCGCGTTTGATGCTGTGCTAGAATCTAGGGCCGACGCGCGCCGCGTGGAGGCGACGTTTGAACAGGCAGGATGCGAGGATACTTCTATGATCAGGCTTTACAACACGAAGACGCGCGAGAAAGTGGACTTCGAGACGCGCGAGCGCGGCAAGGTGGGCATGTACGTGTGCGGCCCGACCGTGTACAACTACATCCACATCGGCAACGCGCGCACGTTCATCAGCTTCGACGTGATCCGCCGCTACCTCATGTGGCGCGGCTTCGACGTGACGTTCGTGCAGAACGTCACCGACGTGGACGACAAGATCATCGGCAAGTCGCTCGAGGAAGGCCGCAGCGCCGCCGAGGTGGCCGCCGAATACACCGAGGCGTTCATCGCCGACATGCGCGCCGCCGGCGTGCTTGACCCCGACATCCGCCCGAAGGCCACCGAGGAGATTCCCGCGATGATCGAGCTCATCCAGGAGCTCATCGACGGCGGGAACGCCTACGACGTGGACGGCGACGTGTACTTCAGCGTGCGCTCGTTCCCCGCGTACGGCGAGCTGTCGGGCCGCAACGTGGACGAGATGGAGAGCGGTCACCGCGAGCTGCGCGCCGACGACAAAGGCGTGAGCGACCGCAAGCGCGACCCGCTCGACTTCGCGCTGTGGAAGGCCGCGAAGCCCGGCGAGCCCGCCTGGGAGTCGCCCTGGGGCATGGGTCGTCCCGGCTGGCACATCGAGTGCTCGGCCATGTCGCGCAAGTACCTGGGCCTGCCGTTCGACATCCACGGCGGCGGCGCCGACCTCGTGTTCCCGCACCACGAGAACGAGCGCGCGCAGAGCGAGGCCGCGTGCGGCTGCACGTTCGCGAACTACTGGATTCACGGCGGCATGTTGCAGATCAACGCCGAGAAGATGAGCAAGTCGCTGGGCAACTTCAAGCTGCTGCGCGACGTGCTGGCCGCCGTGCGCCCCGAGGTGCTGCGCTTCCTCATGCTGCAGACGCACTACCGCTCGCCGCTCGACTTCTCCGACGAGCGTCTGGCCGAGGCGGGCGCGGCGCTCTGCCGCATCGAGAACACGGTGAAGAACCTCGACTGGCTGGTGGAGAACGCCCAGGACATCCCGTCGCCGCTCGACACGCGCGAGCTCATGAAGCGCGCGAAGGAGACGAAGGTGGCCTTCATCCTGGCCATGGACGACGACTTCAACACGTGCAAGGCGCTTGGCGAAGTGTTCGACTTCGTGGCCGAGGTGAACGGGCAGACGGCCGACAAGACCATCTCCATCACCGACGTGCCGGCTGTGCGCGAGGCGCGCACCGCCATCGTGGAGCTTATGGGCGTGTTCGGCATCAACGTGGAGGCCGCAGCCGATGCGTGCGCCGTCACGGCGTATCCGGCCGAGGTCGTGTCGCTGGCGGCCGAGATCGCCGGCTACGAGGGCTCCGACGCCGTCGAGGCTGTGGACGCGTTGCTGGCAGCCCGCGCCGACGCGCGCGCCGCGAAGGACTGGGGCAAAGCCGACGCCGTCCGCGACGGCCTGACCGGCCTCGGCTTCACCATCGAGGACACCCCGCAAGGAGCCCGCGTAAGCTACGAGGGGTAGAAGGGGAGCGCTCTTCGGGGGCTTTTGAGGCTGGTCGCTCGTTGGGAGCGGCCGGCCTTTTCTTTTTTGGCGCGGCGTGATGCTTTGGGGTTGGGCGTCTTGCGTCGCGCCGATCGCATGCCGCGCCCATCGCGAATCGGCGCGGCACGCGCGCAATCGCCCGCATGTCCCACCCCGCGCCAGGGGAAGGGCAGACTCGCGCCAAGACGCGTGGGGACTTGTCGCTGGCAAGGGCGGGCTCGTGCGTTACAATACGGCGCATGCAAACTTCACTGACGACAACTCCTGAGCTTCTTGCGCCGGCTGGCGGGCGGGCGCAGCTGGAGGCGGCGGTGCGCTTCGGCGCGGATGCCGTGTACTTGGCGGCCGACCGCTTCGGACTGCGGCAGCGCGCCGCGAACTTCGCACTCGACGAGGTGCCCGCAGCGGTTGCGCACGCCCATGCGGCCGGCGTGCGGGTGTACGTGACGCTCAACGCGCTCATGGGCGCCGACGACCTGCAAACGCTTCCCGCCTACCTGGAATCCCTTGCCGCGGCCGGCGCGGACGCGTTCATCGTGAGCGACCTGGGCGCGCTGCGCCTTGCGCAGCGGCACGCGCCGCAGGTGGAGCTGCACGTGAGCACGCAGGCGAGCGTGTGCAACGCCGAGGCCGCGCGCGTGTGGCACGAGCTGGGGGCGAGCCGCATCGTGTGCGCGCGGGAGATGAGCGTGGAGGACATCGCCCGCATGCGCGCCGACATCCCGCGCGAGCTGGAGCTCGAGGCCTTCGTGCACGGTGCCATGTGCATGGCCGTGTCGGGCCGCTGCCTGATCAGCGCGGCGCTCACGGGCCGCTCCGGCAATAAGGGCCACTGCACGCAGCCGTGCCGCTGGAGCTACGCGCTGGTGGAGGAGCAGCGTCCCGGCGAGTTCTTCCCGGTTGAGGAGGACGTGCGCGGCTCCTATGTCATGAACGCGCAGGACCTCAACCTGCTGGCGCACCTCGACGAGCTGGCTGCGGCCGGCATCGACTCGTTCAAGATCGAGGGCCGCAACAAGAAGGCGTTCTACGTGGCCTCGGTGGTGCGGGCCTACCGGCTCGTGCTCGACGGCATGCCGGCCCGCGAGGTGGCCGACGAGCTGCTGGCCGTCTCGCATCGTCCCTACAACACTGGCTTCTACTTCGGCGACGCGCAGCAGTCGCCCGACGTGGACGGCTACACCACGGAATGCCTGCATGCGGCCACGGTGGAGTCGTGCGAGCCGGCGGGCGAGGGCACCTTCCACATCGTGGCCCGCTGCTACAACCGCTTCTGTGAAGGCGACGTGCTCGAAGCGCTGTCGCCGCGGCCCCGCATCGGGCGCGTGCCGGTGCGCAACCTCGCATGGCTCCCCGCTCCCGACGACGACGGCGTGCAGCCCGACCGCGTGCCCGCGGCGGTGGCGAACCGTTCTGCCGAGCGCTACACGTTCGAAACGGACGAGCCGGTGGAGGCCGGCGATTTTCTGCGCATGCGCATCAACGTTGACTGATGCGCATCTGATCTGCGCTAAAGCGATGAAGGACTGCTAATCGGCCGTAACGGCCTCACCGCATGACGGCGGTACACTGATCTGCACCCTACGAAAAGGAACGGTATCATCGTCCCCTTAGAAAGCGAGGTGCATCATGCCCAATCATGCGTATCGTGCCGCATCGGCGCCGGGCGTCGTGCAGCGTGCCCGCAACACGCGCACCGGCCGCAAGCTCGAACGCGGCGGTTACCTGACCGCCGAAACGGTCACCATGTGGATCGTCTACGCCGTCACGCTGCTCGGCAATGCCATCATAGAGGGCGGCCAGGTGGGCGGGAACACGTCGGCATCGGTCGCCTACGGCGTGTTCACGTGGTTCACGCCGGCCGGCTACGTGTTCGCCATCTGGACGCTCATCTACATCGCGCTCATCGTGTGGCTCGTGGCCTACACGCGCGCGGCTCCCACGCGTCCCGATCGCTTCTCGTTCGCGTCCGTCCTGTTCATCGCAAGCTGCGTCACGAACGTGCTGTGGCTGGCGCTGTGGCACTTCGAGATGATCGGCGTGTCGTTCATCGTCATCCTTGCCATGTGGTTCGTGCTGGGCGCGCTGTACCTCAACGTGCGCCGCACGGCGAAGACGCCCTCCGGCTGGGTGCCCATCTCCATCTACACGGCCTGGGTCACCGTCGCCACGCTGTCGAACCTGACCATCCTTGCCACGCGCATGCTGGACGGCGGCATCCCGTTCTTCAACGGGCTGTTCACCATCCTGCTCACCGCGGGCGTGCTGGCGTTCGGCTACGTCATGAAGAAGGTGTACGACGACATGGCGTTCCAGCTCGTGTTCTTGTGGGCGCTCGTCGGCGTCGGCGTGAACGTGGCTGCGGCGTCCGAGTTCACGGCGGCCATCGTGTTCCTGCTGTGCGTCGTGGGCGCCATCGTCACCTTCGCGCCCCTCGGCTCGATACGGAAGCTCGTGCGCAGCTAGCGCACCCCGCACGCGTCCCCGTATGGCGGAAACCAAGCGGCTTGGCAGGGCAGAGCGCCCCGTCGGGCCGCTTGGTGCGTATAATGGCGGCATGGCTGAAGACATCGACATACCGGGCATCGTGACCGACGAGCGTCTGGCGCGTGCTTTGCGCGGCGAGGATGCGCTCGTGTTCGACGGCGCGATGGGCACGCAGCTCATGGCGCGCGGCTTCGCGCGGGACGACGCGCCGTTCGAACTGATCAACCTCACGCATCCTGCCGCCGTCACCGCAATCCATGCGGCCTACGTCGCCGCTGGCGCCGACGTGGCCACCACGAACACCTTCGGCGCGAACCGGCGCGCCCTCGAAGGTCGCGCGTCGGTGGCCGACGTGTACCGCGCGGCCGTCTCCTGCGCGCGCGAGGCGGGCGCCCGCTACGTTGCCGGCGACATCGGCCCCCTTGGCGCGCTGTTCGATCCCGCGGGCCCGCTCGCCTACGAGGAAGCGTACGACCTGTTCGCCGAGCAGGTGGACGCCCTGCGCGCCGCCGGTTGCGATCTCGTGCTCATCGAGACGATGCTCGACCTGGGCGAGGCGCAGGCGGCCCTGCGCGCCGCACGCGAGCGCTGCGACCTTCCCGTGCTGGTCACCATGACGCTGGCCGCAGACGGGCGCACGTACCTCGGCACGCCGCCCGAGATGGCGGCGGTGGCGCTCGCTTCGCTGGGCGCCCATGCGGTGGGGTTCAACTGCTCGTTCGGCCCCGATCTCATGGCGGACGCGGTGCGGGCCGCCGCGCGTCGGGTGGCCTGTCCGCTGCTCGTGCAGCCCAACGCCGGGTTGCCGCGCGAGGGGGCCGACGGCCTCGTGTACGAGCTGGGGCCCGACGCCTTCGCCCGCGCCATGGAGCCGCTCGTGGCGGCCGGGGCCACCATGGTGGGCGGTTGCTGCGGCACCGGCCCTGCGCATATCGAGCGCCTGAGCGCGCTCGCCGTCGGCAAAACGAGCTGAGCGAATCTGCTATTTCCGATGCATCCGCTGATACTTCTTGCTATGATAACGCCAAGGTGTTTTTCGGATGAAAGGGGCCGTTATGGGAACGAAAGCAGCGGAGGCGCTCGACGTATCCTTCGACGAGCTGCCGACCTATCTGCACGCGAAGCACTCCGTGTACATGGAGATCGGCAGCGAAACGTACTACCTGACCGACGTCAACGATCGCTACTGGCGCGCGCAGGACACGGCGAAGCTCAACGACAAGGGCCACTACGTGGACGCGAGCGAGCTGGTGCCGACGGTGAGCGAGTTCTTGACGCTTCCCTTCATCGACGGCAAGGCCATCGCCGACGTCTTCGATCAAGCGGTCTTCTACGCATCCGAGAAAGCGTAGCCAACAAAACAAGGGCGGTCGTGCGAACGACCGCCCTTTCTCTTTCGCGAGACTGCAAGCCGACGTCGGATAAACGGCGTCAGCTCGCTTCGTGCGGCTTGAGCGAGCCGGCGTTGAACTGCTGGTCGGACGCGTCGCGCGGGACGGGGCGCGAGTAGAGGAAGCCCTGCGCGATGATGCGGTTGTCCATGCGCACGAGCATGGATGCCTGGTCGCGCGTTTCCACGCCCTCCACCACCACATCCACGTCGAGCCGGTCGGCGATGGACACCACGCCGTCGAGGATGGCCTTGCAGCGCTCGCCGCTCTCGCTGCTCATGAGGAAGCTGCGGTCGAGCTTGAGCACGTCGATGGGCAGGTTCTGCAGCGTGCCGAGTGACGAGTAGCCGCTGCCGAAGTCGTCGATGGCGATGCGGAAACCGAGATCCTTCAGGCGATGGCACAAACGCTCGGCGCGCTCGAGGTCTTCCATGACGATGTTCTCCGTCAGCTCGAGCTCCAGCAGCTCGATGGGCACGCGGTACTCGTCCACGATGGCCTTCAGCGTTTCGGGGAACGCGTCGTTTTGGAGGTGCAGGCGCGAGAAGTTGCACGCGATGACCAGCGCGTCGGCACCGGCATCGAGCTGCTCGCGAATGCGTGCGCACGCCGTGCGGAAGATTTGCAGATCGAGATCCATGACGAGGCCGGTGCGCTCGAACAGCGGGATGAACTCGTCGGGCGGCACGAGTCCGCGCTCGGGCGATTGCCAGCGGGCGAGGGCCTCGAAGCCGATGAGGCGATTGGTGGCGATTTCCACCTTCGGCTGGTAGAACGCCACGAACTCGCCGCGATCGAGGGCATCGTGCGCCACGGCCACGAGTGCGCGCTCGGCGATGTCGCGGTCCTTCATGCCGGCCGAGTACTGCGCGGCGACGCTGCGCGAGGTCTCGCCGATGCTGTCGCGGGCGTAGCGGGCGCTGTCCACGAACTCGATGATGGACTGCGCGTCGATGCGCGGCGTCTCGTCGCTGCGCTCGATGACGCACACGCCGGCCTGCAGCATGAGGCGATGCGACAGCTCCACCAGCACGTCGGTGTTGTTGAAGCGGCGGTCGAGCTCTTCGAACCGCTCGAGGAACACGTCCCACCCTTCCCAGCGGATGAGCAGCACGAACTCGTCGGCGATGACGTGCGCGTAGCGTTCGTCCTTCGCCCCCATGCCCGCCATGACCTCGTTGAGCGCCAGCAGCACCCGGTCGCCGGTGGCGTAGCCGAACGCGGCGTTGAAGCTCTTGAAGCGCTTGACGTCCAGGTACACGGCCGCGTACGCGCCGTCCGGCGCGCTTGCCAGCTGCTCGCCCACTTCGGAGCGGAAGCGCGCGAGGCTCCAGCCGCCGGTGAGCGGGTCGGTGAACGAGAACTTCTCGATGCGTCGTGCGGCCCGCAGCTTCACGCGGCCCACGTACAGCGCGACGGCCAGGATGCAGCCGAACAGGATGACGACGCCGGCGATGATCTGGATGGGGTACTGCCGCAGGATGTCGACGGGGCTCGCGGAGTGCACGCTCAGGCCGCTTTGCGACAGCCAGGTGGTTATCTTGCTGTCGGCCGTGTACTGCACGCAGCGGTCGAGGATGCTCGCGAGGCGCGGGTCGACGCTGCTCGACACGCCGATGCTCATGTCGTTCGAGAAGTTCGTGACCACGGTGGCGTTGAGCGACGTGTACTGCGACTCGGTGAGCAGGTAATTCGCCACGTGCGTGTCAAGGTAGGCCACGTCGGCCTCGCCGCTGACGAGGGCGTCGAGACAGGCTTTCGGCGTGTCGTAGTAGGTGACGGTGCCCTCTGCATGCGACGTGCGTTCCAGATCGCTCAGCGACACGAGGCCGCGCGCGAGGGCGATGCGGTCGCCCGACGGATTCGACCCCACCACGAGCGCCATGGGATCGCGCAGGTACGGCCCGGTGGTGACCAGCTCGCCGCTCGACTCCTGGTCGGCATCGCGGTCGACGCCGTAGATGATGTCGGCGTAACCGTTTTCGGCATAGCGGACGGCCTCATCGTGGCTGTCGGCCGGGATGAACTCGAACTGCAACCCGGTGATGCGCGTGATGTCTTCGAACAGCGATGCCACCGCGCCGGAGAAGGCGCCGGTTTCGGGATCGGTGCTCGAGATGGGCGCGCGGAAGGAGTCGTACACCACGCGCAGGGTGGGGGCCGTCGCGAGGTAGGCGTACTCGTCTTCGGTGAACACGGGGTCTTGATCGGTATTGATGCCGAAGTAGCGGTCGTACAGCAGGCTGGGGAATTCGGGATCGCGCAGCTTGAGCCGGTTCATGGCGTCGTCGAGCTCCGCGGCGATCTCGGCGCGGTCGAGCGGCAGGACCACGTACAGGGGCTGCGGCGAGAATTGGGCGATGGTGCGGAACTGCGAGTTGCGTCCGAGGTGCGTGTTCGCCACCGCGTCGAGCTCGCCGTTCGCAAGCGCCTCGAGCATGTCCTCGGTGGTGTCGTACAGCACGTTCTCGGTTTCGAACTGGTTTTCCTCGCTGTAGCGGAGGTACGCCTCCGCGTCTTCGCCGCCTGCAACCATGCCCACGCGCATGCCCGAAAACGCCTCGAAGTCTTCGAAGGCGAACCGCGTGTCGTCGGGGCGCACGCTGATGGTGGTGTAGATCTCGCAGAGCGAGGCCTGCGAGAACAGCATGCGCTCTTCGCGCTCGGCGGTGCGGTAGACGAAGGAGAGGACGTCGACCTCACCGGCTTCGAGGGCCGCTTGGGCATCGGCCCAGCTGGTATAGTCGACGTACTCGTACGTCCAATTCGCGTAGCGGGCGATCTCGTTGAAGTAGTCAACCTCGTAGCCGGTGTGCTCGCCGTTCTTATCGATGGACATGTAGTCGCCGTCGGCGTAGCTCGCCACGCGCACGACGCGTTTCTCGGAGGGTGCGGATTCGTCGGCGAATGCGGGAGTCGGCGCGGCGAAGCTCAGCAGCAACAGCGCGCATGCGAGCGCGATGAGACATCCCCACGCAGATGCGAGCGATCGATGGTGCGATGCGCTGGGTGTTTCTGTCGGTGCTATAGGTCGCTCCGATCGACGGATTCGTCTCGTAAAGTGGCATGCCGCAAGCTGCGTACAACCTTACCATATTCTTGGTGGTCGCAGGAGGGGAATCCGATGCGCGATGCCGTGCTTATTCGTGCGGTGACGTGGCGCGATGGCAAGTAAAAGGGTCGAGGTTCGCCCGGCTATCGAGTGCGACCTTGAGCGTCTGCATAACTTTTTTCAAAAAAGTGCTTGACCGTGTTCCCGCTTCGGGTATACTAAGTCTCGCACTTTTTCGGGGCCTTAGCTCAGCTGGGAGAGCGCATGGCTGGCAGCCATGAGGTCAGGGGTTCGATCCCCCTAGGCTCCACCACATGTTTTCGAGCCGGATCATTTGATCCGGCTCGTTTTGTATTCTGCGCGTGCCGCGCGTCGATGCTTGCAAGCGAGGTGACCACCATGTCCGATGGAACAAACAGCCACGAGGAGACGCCGGAGGTGTGCGCCGTTGGAGCGCCGATGACGACGTGGCAGGTGTGGCTGCGTCGTCTGTGCCTGTTCGTGGTGGTGTGGGCCATCGCCGAGCTGCTGCTGGGCGCGGCGCTGTGGGGCGGCTACCTGTTCAGCCGCTCGGTGCTGGGCGTCGAGCCGTCCGTGCTGGCCGAGCCCGTCGTGGGCGCCATGGCCATGGTGGGGGCGTGCCTCAACCTCGTCATCGGGCTGTTGGGCATCCGCGGCGCGAAGAACCCGTGCAAGATCACGCTGTTCTTCTGGATCACGTTCATCGATGCCATGCTGACGGCCTGGGCGCTTGCCAGCAGCGTGTCCACGGGGTCGCTCGACCTCACGTCGCTCGTGAGCGGCCTGTTCGTGATCGCGCTGGCCGTATGCGCCTGGCAAGTGCGCGGCCTGACAGGGTATTTCGACGTCCATCCGTAACATATGGCCAAAAACGGCGGCTATGGTACATCTGCGAACCCGCACCCCCACGTTTTGCGCGGCGGCGAAATCTCTGACCAGGGGAAACGCAATCCGCCGCGCAAGGGGAGGGGACGCGGGTTCGTCCGCGTTTACCACAGCTCCTGTTTTTGGCCGGACTTCGTTTCCCGGCGCGCTTTCGTCACGCAAAAAAGGCCCCCGACGCGTCGGGGGCCTTTGCATGTGCGATGACGGGTGCCTATTCGGCCTGCTTGTCGTCCACGGCTTCGATCTGCGCTACGATGGGGTCGAGCGCGCCGGCCACGTCGTAGTCCTCCACCTTGCCGGCGTCGCACAGGCGCGCGAAGCTCGGGTCGATGGGCAGCGTGGCGTAGGCGGGGATGCGGTAGCGCTCGGCCACGGCCGCGCCCTGGGGCTCGCCGAAGATGTGGTGCTCCTTGCCGCAGTCCTCGCACTTGAAGTAGGCCATGTTCTCCACGAGGCCCAGCAGCGCGACGTCCATGTCGTGCGCGAGGTTCACGGCCTTGCCCACGATCATGGCCACGAGCTCCTGCGGCGCCGACACGGTGACGATGCCGTCGATGGGCAGCGACTGGAACACGGTGAGCAGCACGTCGGAGGTTCCCGGAGGCATGTCGACGAACATGTAGTCGATCTCGCCCCAGTTCGTCTCGCTGTAGAACTGCTTGATGGCGTTGGACACCACGGGCCCGCGCCAGGCCACGGGGATGTCGTCCTTCGGCAGCATGAGGTTGGTGGACATCACCTTGATGCCGCTTTGCGTCTGCGCGGGCAGGATGCCGTCGGCGTCGGCGGTCAGCGGGTTCGTGATGCCGAACGTCTTGGGGATGGACGGGCCGGTGACGTCGGCGTCGAGGATGGCCACCTTCTTGCCGCGCTTCTGCATCTCGCTGGCCAGCAGGCTGGTCACGAGGGACTTGCCCACGCCGCCCTTGCCCGACACCACGCCGATGACGTGCTTGATGTTCGAACGCGAGTTGGTGTCGATGGTGGTCGGGCCCTGCGCGGTGCGGTCGCCGCAGCCGGACTCGCCGCAGCTGCTGCACTCGTGCGTGCATTCTTCTGCCATGATTCCTTCTTTCTGGGTTTTCAGCGTCCGCCCCGCGGCGGACGCGCCACTCGTCTTATCGGGATGATAGCATAAGCTTTATACTTGGCTAGAAGGAATCGACCCGCAGGCGGACAAGCGTGCGGAGGGGATGGAGATGCGCATGCTGTTCGCGGATATCGACCTGCTTGACGAAAATCTTGACTACCGCACCCATCAATGGGTGGGCGTGTCCGATGGCCGCATCGCCTACCTCGGCGGCGCGGCACCGGAGGGCGCGGACGCCGCGGCGTACGGCGAGGTGTACGACGGGCGCGGCAAACTGCTCATGCCCGCGTTCTACAACGCGCACGCGCATGCGCCCATGACGCTGCTGCGCGGGTACGCCGAGAACCTGCCGCTGCAGTCGTGGCTCAACGACCAGGTATTTCCTTTCGAGGCGAAGATCACGCCCGAGGATTGCTACTGGGGCACGCTGCTGTCGTGCGCCGAGATGGCGCGCTACGGCGTGGTGAGCTTCTCCGATATGTACTACCACATGCAGGAGGGCGCCCGCGCGGCCATCGACGCGGGCCTCAAGATGAACGTGAGCGACACGCTCATCGCGTTCGGCGACGTGGGGCTGGACGAGCTACCGTTGCGCGCGCAGGATGATCGCCTGGTGAGCGAGCTGCACGGCGCTGCCGACGGGCGCATCGTCGTGGACTGCAACATCCACGCCGAGTACACGTCGAACCCGCGCGCCGTGGCCGACATGGCCGCCTACGCGAAGGCGAACGGCCTGCGCATCCAGCTCCATGCCTCCGAGACCGCGCTCGAGCACGAGGAATGCAAGCAGCGCCACGACGGCCTCACGCCCATCCGCTACTTCGAGAGCCTCGGCGTGCTCGACGTGCCCGTGACGGCGGCGCACTGCGTGTGGGTGGACGACGAGGACGTCGACGTGCTGGTCCGTCGCGGCGTGTTCGTGGCCGCGAACCCCGCGTCCAACATGAAGCTGGGCAGCGGCTTCGCGCCCATCCCCAAGATGCTCGAGCGCGGCGTGAACGTGTGTCTGGGCACCGACGGTATGGCGTCGAACAACAACCACGACATGATGCAGGACCTCTACCTGCTGGCGCTGCTGTACAAGGGCGCCACGCACGACCCCGCCGTGGTCACGCCGAAGCAGGCGCTGGCCGCGGCCACCCGCATGGGCGCGCTGTCGCAGGGCCGCGCGGACTGCGGGTACGTGGCCGTGGGCGCGAAGGCCGACCTGTGCGTGGTGGACACGTCGGGCCCCTCGTGGGCGCCCATGACGAACCCGCTGGTGAACGTCGTGTACGCGGGCCATGGCGCAGACGTGTGCCTCACCATGTGCGACGGGCGCGTGGTGTACCGCGACGGCTCCTACCCGACGCTCGACGTCGAGCGCGCCAAAGCCGAGGTGGACGCCCGCACGAAGCGCATCATCGGCGAGCTGTAGCAGCTCCGGTATCCTGACGAAGAGGGAGGCTGTACCGAAAGTACAGCTTCCCTCTTCGTGCGTTTCGGTCTATTCTTGGATGGCAATAATGAGGGGCTGGCCTCCGGCGGGACAGCGGAACAGGGAAGAGGGAGCGGCATGCTGAGGATATCCGATGCGCGTATCGACGAGTTCATTGGCGAAGACGTCCCGTACGTCGACTTGACGTGCGCGGTGCTGGGCATCGGCGACGAACCGGGGCAGATGGACTACTTCACGCGCGAAGGCTGCGTGCTGGCCGGCACCGCCGTGGCGGCGCGCATCATGGGCAAGCTGGGCTGCGACGTGGTGGAGGCGCGTTGCGACGGCGAGCGCGTGGAGGCGGGGGAGACGTTCTTCCGCGTGGCAGGCCGCTCGGGCGATCTGCATGCGGCGTGGAAGGTGTGTCTCAACGTGTTCGACCACCTGTCGGCCGTGGCCACGAAAACGCGCGCGATGGTGGACGCCGCGCATGCGGTGAACCCGCGCTGCGAGGTGCTGACCACGCGCAAGAGCATGCCCGGTGCGAAGGACCTGCTCACCGAGGCCGTTATGGCCGGAGGCGCGTTCCCGCACCGGTTGGGGCTGTCCGAGACGGTGCTCGTGTTCGACCATCACCTCGCGTTCTTCGGCGGCTTCGACGCGTTCGTCGAGCAGCTGCCCGCCGTCAAGGCGCGCTGCATCGAGAAGAAGCTGTTCGTGGAAGCCGATGCCGAGCGCGCCCGCGTGCTCGCGCGCGCCGGGGTGGACGGCATTCAGGTGGACAAGGTACCGGTCGACGAGTTGGCGCCGCTCGTGCGCGAGCTGCGGGAGATCGACCCGCACCTCACGCTCATCGCTGCCGGCGGCGTGAACCCGCAGAACGCGGGCGCGTACGCCGCGACGGGCGTGGACGGCCTGGCCACGACGGCGCCCTTCGCCGCGAAGCCCCTCGACATGAGCGTGCGCATGCGCCGCGCATAGCGATGTTTCACGTGAAACATATGTTCGATATATGATATGACCACGAGAGGAAGGAACGAAGCATGATCCAGGAGACGCTGAAGGTGACGGGCATGCACTGCCCGAAGTGCACGGCCCGTGTGGAGAAGGCCGTGGGCGCGCTCGACGGCGTGGAGTCGGTGACCGCCGACCACGAGGCCGACACGGTGGAGCTGACGTACGACGGCGCCCCCGAGACGCTCGCTGCCGCAAAAGCCGCCATCGTCGGCGAGGAGTTCGAGGTCCTATAGGTCCGCGAACATCTGCATGAGCTCTTTCTTGCTGTGCACGCCGAGCTTGTCGTAGGCGTTCTTGCTGTGGAACTTCACGGTGCGCTCGGTGATGAACAGCTCTTCCGCAATGCCGCCCATCGTCTGGCCGTCGATGATCATCGTCACGATCTGCTGTTCGCGTTCGGTGAGGCCGTAGGGCTCCATCATGTGCTGCTGATGCGCCTTGAGGGCGTTGCGGATGTCCTCGAGCGTCAGCGGTTCGGCGGGGGCGGCTTCCGCCTGCATTCGTTGCAGGGCGCTCATCTGTCGCACGCGGGCGGCCATGTACAGGATGACGAGCACGGCGATGAGCGCGATGAGCACCGTCGCCGTGCTGGTGAGCGCATCGAATCCGATGGCCAGGCTCTTGTTCACCCACGCTCCCAGAAACGCCGCGTACAGCGTGCCGCTTCCCAATACCAACAGGGCGAAGCAGGGGACGAACGGCAGCTTCGCATCCGCGATGGCGCGGGAGAACAGAATCCAGCAGAGCACGACGAGGCAGTTCTTCGCGCCGAGCGCGAGTCCGAGCGCCGTGGTCATGGTGCCCGGCAGCTTCGTCGAGAACAGCAGCAGTCCGGCGATCAGCAGGATGAACGCGGCGCTTGAACTCACGTGCAAGAACTGCGCCGCCCGGTGCGTCTCGGCGTTGTCGGCGGACGAGACGGTTGCATCTTCGTCGTCGTGCGCCGAGCGCCACCGGAAGAACGCCCAGCCGCTTCCGCCCGCAAGCGCGAGCCCGCCGAGCGTGGTGACGAGCATGTTCGACGTCACCGCATGCGAGTTGGCGAGGTAGGGGTTCGTGGCGAGCCCTCCGAAGAGTCCCGCCGCGAACGTGCACGCGCTGATCACCGTGATGAGCATCCACGGCGTGGCGCGCAGCGCCGCCATCTCGATGGGCCCGAATGTGAGCGGCCCGCTGTTCGCGGTGCGCACGTCGGCCGCATCGTGCTGTGCGGAGGCGAGCAGGCAGAGCCCTGCGCACGCCGGCAGCGCCGCCTGCACGAGCAGGACGACCGGTGCGGGCGCGAACAGGCACGCCAAGAGCACGAGGCTCGCGCACGCGCCGGCGGCGCACGCGAGGGGGACGAGCGTGCGGTAGGCGAAGAGCGTGAGGCGCTCGCCCCACGACACGACGAGCACGGCGCAGCACGCCGTTTGCAGGCAGAAGCACAGCAGGCGCACGCCGTCGCTGCCGCCGAAGGCGTACCCGATGCCGAACGCGGCCGCGGCAACGGATGTCCCGGCGATGAAGCGCGCGTGCGGCTCGAACGCGACGAGGCGGTTGAACAACCCGTAGAGCAGCAGCGCCACGACGAAGGTTGCCCCGGCGGCGAAGCTGCCGTTGTGCACGGTCGCATCGCGGGCAAGACACAACTGCTCGCTGGTTTGAAGCCAAGCGAGCAGACTGGAAAACCCGAGGAATGTCAGTATCGTCGTACGCACGGGCACAGTATAGCTCCCCTTCCACACGTGCGTTCATTGCATGAGCGACAATATTATCCTTTTGCCCGAATAATTCAAAACCTGTACCTAAAGTACAGGGCACGAATTATACTCTTCCAACTATTATTCTTCCCGAGGGCGCGTTTGCGGCGTGCGCTCCCATGCCGATTAGTCGATAGGAAAGGAGCACGGGATGAATCATTGCAAAGCACATCGCGGAAGAGCGAAAGGGGGTGCGCAGATCATGGAAGGGGATTTCAAGGCGTCAGCGTTCCGCATTGCAGTAGCGGTGCTGCTATGCTGCGGCCTCATGCTGCCGACGTTCTCACCCTCCGCCAAGGCGTTCGCCGAAGGAACCGACAGCGAGATCACGGTGCCGGTGGACAACGAGGCAACCGACGGCGTCGTTGACGAAACGGCTGTCGCGCCCGAGGCGGAAGAGGTTGCGACAACGCCCGAGCCCGAGGCGACCAACGAGGGCGACGTCCGTTCCGCTGCGGCTCCGGTGGCCGACACGCTGCCGGCCGGTCCGACCATTTCGGATGACTCGATCAGCCTTCGCGCTTCCTCGAGCTCGTCAACGGTGTCGCTCGACCTCGAGAGCGTTCCGGAGGGATGGGGCGATAAGATTACCGGCGTGAAGGTGGCCGTGGTCAAGGACGGGGTTGCGGGTACCCCTGAATCGCTCGACAAGAGCCAGTACGCGTACGACTCCTACGAATGGCGGGGCAGCACCTATTACTCCATCGACTTCACGCGCACGTCCGAGAAGCCCGTTTTCACGACGGATGCTTCCGACGGCTCCGTGAAGGTTGACGCGACGAACCCGAACAAGCTGATCCGCACCTATCAGGTGACGGTCTCGGCTGAGGGCTACGCCGATGTGCAGAAGACGATCGAAGCCTACACGCAGCATGTGGCCGACGGTTCGTTCGTTTTGCGCGTGCTCGACGAGAACGGGAAGGTGCTCGAAGCCAAGACGTTCGATGCGCAGGCCATGCAGGACGGGCTCGTGTTCCAGAACGGCAGCTCTTCGTGCGGCCATACCGGCGTGCGTACGTTCTCCGGCTACGGCGTATCCCTTTCCAGCCTCGTCTCGCAGCTGAGCACCGAGGTGGGCGCGGGCGACTCCGTGAAGTTCCGCGTGACCGACGGTACGCCGCCGGACTACTACAGCCGTTGGAACAAGGTGTGGGATTACGAGGAGCTGTTCTGCGAGCGCTACTTCCTCGATTCCGTGTACACCGATGCCGCGGTGAAGCAGGCGTTCATCGATGCCGCTTCCCAGGAGGCCTCCGACGCCCCCGAGAACACGGCGTTCAGGCGTGCGGCCGCTGAAGCCACGGTGAAGGCGGGCACCACGATCGACGCCATGCTTTCGACGGGGTATCAGGAGACCATGCTCGACAGCGAGAATATCGCCTCGATCACCTCCGCTCCTACCGCTTCGAGCGTGAACATCGACAAGCTCGTGGGCAAGGAGAACATGTACCGCTTCATCTTCGGCCTGCGCATGGTGGGCGACCCCATGACGGTGTCCTTCGATACGGGCGATGGCACGAGCGTTGCATCGCAGAACGTGAACGGCAACCTCATGACCATTCTGCCGGAAGATGAGAACACCACCATGAACTCGGTGTATTGGGCGATGGGCATCGACATCGTGAAGGATACGCACGAGGCGGGCGTGCAGCGCACGAACACCGTGTCGCAGCCCGAGAACCCGACGCGCGAGGGATACACCTTCGGCGGTTGGTACACCGACGAGGCATGCACCGCCGGTCACGAGTTCGATTTCTCGAGCCCTGTTTCGGCCGACGTTGCCGAGGACGGCGACACGAACGTGACGCTGTACGCGAAGTGGATCGAGAATGGTTCGCAGGGTGGAACCGATCCTGAGCCCGAGCAGCCCACGGCGGGTACCAAGACCGATGCTGCCACGGGCGTGACGGCATCCGGCACGGTGCTCGGCACGGACGGTGCCGCGAAGGACGCTCAGCTGAAGGTGAGCGAGCTTGCCACCACGAGCGATCGCTACAAGGAGCTCAAGAAGACCTACGCTCCTGCGAACAATCTGCTCACCAAGGTGTTCGACGTGACGTTGCAGGATGCGAACGGCGCGGTGATCACCGATCTGGGGGCCGACGGCCTGAGCATCTCCTTCCCGGTGGGCGCTCAGTACAACGGCAAGCCGGGCACCGTCATCCATCTGCATAAGAATGCCGATGGCACGGTGACCGAGCAGCGCAGCGCCGACGGCCAGAAGGTGGTCGACGGCATGCTCACCATCACGGGCGTCAAGAACTTCTCCGAGTTCGTCGTGATGGTGAACGACGACACGACGCAGGCGGCGGCAACGCCTACCGCCGCGAAGACGTTGACGAAGACGGGCGACGGCATTCCGGTTGCTCCCATCGCCGGTCTCGCGGGCGCGGGCATTCTGCTTGCGGCGGCGTGCCTGATCATGATGCGCAGGAAGAACGCTCAGCGTTAAACGGTGAGCGTGCCTGGGCACGACCGAGCATGACGGAGGCGGGGCGTTCAACGGCCCCGCCTCCTTGGAGTTGATGGACTATCTACCAAGGGGGATTCACGTGGTTTCAAAACCAGCTGTCATGAAGGCGGGCTCCACGGCGAGCGGCGCCCTGTTCGGGGTGCTGCTCGCGCTCGCGTTGGCGCTTTGCATGCTGCCGACGCAGGCGTTCGCGTACTACAACCGTGGAAGTGTGTCGGTTGCTTTGGGAACCACGGCGGTCGAGGTGCAGGCGGGGGCGACGGCGAGCGCAACCGTTTCCATCACGCCGGCATCGGACGATCAGACGGAAGGCTGCGGCATGCCGAAGTGCCCGCAGGGATGCTCGGCGTCGTGCGCGGACGAGAACGGGCAGTGCCAGTGCTCGGGCTCCGACTACACCACCTACTATCCCACGGCCGTTGCCACATCGAGCAACGCGAGCGTGGCGGTGGCCACATGCGTTGGCGGTGCGCTCACCGTGTACGGCAAGTCCGAGGGCGAGGCCACCATCACGGTGCGCGCCTCGCTGCGCCAGTTCACGGATGCCGAAGCGACGCTCAAGGTGACGGTGTCGGGCAAGGCTGACGGCGCTGCGGCAGGCTCTGCGGAATTCGTCGACGTGCCCGAGACGGCGGCTGCGCAGCAGGCTGACAAGGCCGACGTGGTGGAGAAGACCGTCATGGGCCGTCCCGTGCACAACGTGCGCATCGGCGACGCCTGCGACGTAACCGGTCGCCTCGCGCAGATGGCCGGCGTCGACGGCGACGTTATCTTCTGGCAGGGCGACACGTACTACCACCCCGCCTACTCGCTCACGTTCAACGGCACGACGTACGACGCGCCGCCCGCGTCGTCGTTCGACGTGCGCCTGGACGTGACCACGGAGGCGCAGGGGACGCTGAACCAGCCGCTTACCGGCGTGTCGAACTTCGTGGTGGTCGACTTCGCGCAGAAGGGCGACCTGTTCGCGCCGGCAACGGTGTACGCCCTGGCCGAAGGCGCGCTGAACGACGGAGACGCCGTGGCGCTGTTCTCGTACGACGATGCGGCGAAGGCGTTCGTGAAGGAAGAGGCCCCCGCGTCGGTGTCGGGCGGCTACGCTGTGTTCACCGCACAGCAGGGCAAGACGTACGTGGTGTCGTCGCGCGATCTGACCACCGAGGCGAAAACGGTGGTCACGGGCGGCACGCCGTCCATGCAGCAGGGCGGCAGCTGCTGCGACCCCGCTCCGGCGGCCGCAGCGGAGACGATGCCCTCGTGCTGCGATACCGCGAATGCGAACGCGGTTCCTCCCTTCGTGTACGTTGCGGGCGGCGTGGTGGCCGCAGCTGCGGTGGCTGCGGCGGTTGTCGTGGTGGTGATGATGCGTCGCAAGAAGAAGGCTGAGGCCGCCGACGCGTCGGATGGAAAGGACGAGTAGGGATGGGGAAGAGATTGCGTGACGGGGGCCGCGGACGCGAAGCGGGCGCGGCGGCTACGACGATGCGGGCGTGGAGCGCGCCTGTCGCGATGCTGGCGCTGGCCCTGGTGGTGGCGCTCGTCGCAAGCTTCATACCGCTTTCGCAGGCGGCCGCGTACTTCAACTTCGGCACGGTGGGCGTGTCGGTGGGTTCGACGTACGTGAGCCTGCAGGCGGGGTCGTCCACGAACGTGAGCGTGTCGGTGAACCCCTCGGCGTCCGACCAGACGCAGGGATGCGGCATGGCGAAGTGCCCGCAGGTGTGCGATACGAAGGAGTCGATAGCCGCCGGGTACTCGTGCTTCGACGCGAACGGCCAGTGCACGTGCAACGGCAAAGGCTACTCCACGTACTACCCGCAAACCTACGCCTCGTCGAGCAACGCAGGCGTGGCATCGGCCTACATGAGCGGTTCGACGCTGGTCATCTCCGCGAACGGCGCGGGATCGGCCACCATCACGGTGGGCGCTTCGCTGCGTCAGTATAGCGACGGGGCCGCCTACATCCAGGTTGACGTGAGCGCGCCGGCGGCGGTGGAGCCGCCGTCGGGCGGCGGCTCGTCGGGCGGATCCTCGGGCGGCTCGAGCGGCGGCTCGTCGGGCGGCGGGGCGGCGACCGAGGCGCCGTCGGGCGGCTCGTCGGGCGAGGCAGCGGCCCCCTTGCCGTCTGCGGCGCCGAGCAGCTCGGGCGTTCCCGAGGCGGCCGAAGCGGTGGAATCGCGCGACGACGAGGTGAACGAGAAGGAGATGGAGACCGATGGCGGCAAGGTCATCCTGTCCGAGTGCAACAGCCACCTCGACGCGCCCGCGACGCTCGCGAAGATCATCGGCACGTCCGACCAGGTGATCTTCTGGTCGGGCTCGTCGTCTGAGCGCCCCGACTACTCGTGGACGTTCGTGGGCGACGACCTGTCGGAGGATGCGGCCGACAAGCCGTTCGACCCCACCATCGAGGTGTCGAAGCTGGGCACGGGCAACGTGGCGAACATCATGAAGCAGGCGAAGGACGGTCTCGTGCTGGACTTCGCGCACTCGGGCGACCTGCCGGGCGAGGCGTCGATCTACGTGAACGTGGATGCCGCCTTCGAGGACGGCACGACGCTCAAGCTGTACTGCTTCGACCCTGAGGCCGTCGCCTTCGGCGAGGCCGAAGCCGAGACGACGGTGGAGGCGGGGTACGCCTCGTTCAAGCTGACGCATTGCTCCACGTGGGCGCTGTCCACCGACGATCTGTCGAGCTACCAGCTGCAGGAGACGAACACGCCGGGTGCCGTGAAGCAATCAACGACCGGCGCGGATGCCGAGACGATCGGCTCCGATGCGGGCGTGGGCTCCTGGCTCGTGCCGGCGGCTGCGGCCGTCGTGGCGCTGGCCGTGGTGGGCGCGGTCGTGGTGCTCGTCGTGCGCAGGAAGAAGCGTGCCGAAGGGGAGGCGGCAGCCGAGGAGGAGCCGGCGGCAGCCGAAGATGCCCCTGCCGAGGAGCCGGCGGCAGCCGAAGATGCCCCTGCCGAGGACGCCCCTGCCGAAGACGCTCCCGCCCCCGAGACTCCCGCCGCCGAGGTTGGTGAGGGCGATGCCGAACAGGCGGAGTAGCCTCGCGTGTGCCGCCGCGGCCCTTGTGCTGGCCGCGGCGCTCGCGTGCGGCGCGCCCGTCGCGGCGTGGGCTGCCGGCATGAACATGGGCGGCTCGGACGACCCGGCCGCCTCCGCCGAGTCGACGGCGACCGCCGCCGTCGACGAGAACGCCGAACCCCTCGGCCTCATGCCGCACCTGCTGCGCCTCACCGGCGAGAGCCGCGCGGCCGAGGGCGAGGGCGCGCTGCCTACCGAGAGCGTGGGCGCCCTCTTCCCGAACCTGCTGTCGGTGGCCACCACGCCACAGTCCATCAGCACGGGCATCCAATGCCACATGGACGAGGTGTGCGGCTACGACCCCTGCACGTGCGGCAAGCCCGACGCCTGGGGCCACTGCGCCTGCGGCGGCTTCGAGGAGACCGTGCCCACGGTGTCCATCTCCACGAGCGATGCGAACGTGGCCACCGTGGTGGAAGCGTTCGGCCAGACATGGATTTTGCCGGTGTCGCCGGGTACGGCCACCGTCACCATTGCGGCCGACCTCATCCACTACCAAAGTGCTAGCTACGCCTTCAACGTGGAGGTGGCGCCGTTCGGCATCGTGGACGCGCTGCTTATCGTGGCGGCGTTGCTGCTGGTGGCGGGCGTCTTCGCCGGGCTGTTCTTCCTCGTGCGCCTCGTCGTGCGCATCGCGCGCCGCAAGCTGGCCGAACGCCGGCAGTGGAAGGCCCGCGGCGAGGAGCTCAAGCGGGAGTTCCCGCTCACCTGGCGCGCGAAGCTCACGTCCGAGCAGTACGCGCGCACGCGTCGCGGCCGTCGCCGCCGTGCGGGCCACCGCCGCCCGTTCGCGCACGATCTGCTGTTCTCGCTGCGTCAGGCGTTGCCGGTGCTGCTGGCGGGTCTCGCGCTGTTCGTCGTGCTCGTGCCCGTGTCCACCTCGGTGGTGAACGATATCTCGGTGTTCAACGTGAACTACACGCACGAGCAGCTGAAATACCAGTTCTTCGCGCAGGACCTCGCGCCCGTGGTCAACGCGGCCTGCGTGCTGTTCGGTGCGGTGCTGGCCATCGTGCTGTTCCGCTTCCTGCTGGTGAAGCGCGCCACCACGGCGTTCTTCTCGGTGGGGCTCTCGCGCATGAAGCTGTTCTTCTCGCGCTACGCGGCCGGTGCGCTGTGCATCGTGGCGGGCATCGCCGTGCCGTTCGCCATCTCGCTCGTGCTCAACTACCTGGCGCTTGGCCTGTACGAGGGCGAAGTGCACGAGTTCTTCTTCGTGACCTGCGGTTACGTGACGGTCGCGCTCGTGTCGTTCTCGCTGGCGGGCATTGCGGTCATCTGCGCGGGCACGCTGTTCGAGACGTGCTCGTTCGCCGTGGCGCTGTTGGCGGGCGTGAGCGTGGTGCTGTGGGGCGTGGGCATGCTGGCCGACTACCTGCTGGTGGGCAACGCGGCCGGAGCGCTGCTGTACGGCCAGGCCGTCGAGGTGGCGCCGTCGTTCCTCAGCGACCTCTCGTGGCTCAACCCGCTGCTGTTCTTCGCGGATGCCGGCGGGCAGCACCAGTTCTTCATGGCGCTGCACCCCGTGTACTTCCCCGAGCTCGGCTCGTGGCGTCTCGTGGTGGGCTGGTTCGCGGCCTATCTGGCGCTGTCGGCGTTCGGGTTGCTCGCGCTGTGCCGCCGCCGCGGCGAGCAGGCCGAGATGGCGGGAAAGTCGCCCGTGTTCTCGCTTTTCGCCGTCGCGGTGTTCGGGTTGGCGGCGTTCTCGGCGGCCGTGGCGCTGCTGGGATCGGTGGACGTGAACGTGGCGCTCGTGGTGGGCGCGGCGCTGTTCGTGCTCGTGTCGCTCGTGCTGCTGTTCGGCCCCTTGCGCGGCCGCACGCCGCGCCGCACGACCCTCGGCTGCGTGGGCGGCGAGCTCGTGGTGATGGCGGCCGTCGTGGGCGCCGTGGCTACGGGCGCGTTCGGCTATGCGAGCTACATCCCCGAAACCGACCAGGTGGAAAGCGTGGAAGTGTCGTACAACGGCTCGCCGAGCTACCTCACGCAGGGCTTCTCGGGCGTGGCGAGCGGCGCATCCTATTACTACACGTCGTACCGCAGCTACGCGCAGGAGTCGTCCATCGACATCGTGCGTTCGCTGCACGACCAGCTCATCGGCTCGGCCCGTGCGGTGCGCGAGACGAACTACACCGACTTCCAAAGCTCGGTGGTTCCCTACGACGTGGTGCTGCGCTATCGGATGAAGGACGGCGGCGAGGTGGTGCGCTACTACCGTCAGGCGTCCATCGGCGAGCTGTCGGCCATGCTGGCGCTCGACAACGATGCGCACACGCACGAGCTGGAGAACGCCGTGGTGACGGGCGAGGCGTCGGGGCTGTCCGACGACGAGCGCGCCGCACTGAGCGAGTCGCCGTCGTACAACGCCTACCGCGCCGGTTCGATCTACGAGGGCGACGGCGCGCTCAACCGCATCATGGCCGTGGAATGCACCGACGAGGAACGCGCCGCCTTGCTGCAAGCGCTTGCGGCCGACCTCGCCGACCTGAACGCCAACGAGCGCTACCTGCCCTCGAAGCCGACGCGCGTCGCGCTCATGTTCACGCTGTCGCCCGAGCTCGACGTGGCCTCCTTCGGCTACTCGTTCAGCAACGCGGTGTCGTACGTGACCGACGACTGGACGCGCACGATGGCCTGGCTCGAAGGCAAGGGCCTCGTGGAAGCGCTCGGCACCGCGCTCGACTCCCGCGTCATCGAGCAGCTGACGTTCCAACTGGACGACCCGTACGCGTCCATCAACAAGGTGACGCAGCCGGTGAGCCGTTACTTCATGGCGTATCGCTCTTCGACGGCGGGGCAGTACTGGATCACGCAGGACTTCGGCGCACTCAAGGTGGTGGACGAGCAGGACAAGATCGCGGACATCGTGCCGAACCTGCGCACGGGCTGCTACATGACGGGCGGCTACCTCGTGCAGGCGAAGCTGCGCGGCATCGAGGCGTACGTGTACTTCTACCTGCCGGCCGAGCTCGCGCCGTCGTATCTGTAAAGGAGGCTGTCCATGATTGAAGTTGCAGGCATATCGAAGCGCTTCGGCTCCTTTACGGCGCTCGAGGACATCACGCTTCGCGTCGAAGACGGCATGGTGTACGGCCTGGTGGGCTACAACGGCGCGGGCAAGACGACGCTGCTGAAAATCATCGCGGGCGTGTACAAGCCCGACGCGGGCACCGTGCACATCGACGGCACGCCCATGCACGACGACCGGGTGAGCCACGATTCGCTGTTCATCGTGGCCGACGAGCCGTACTTCCTGCCGCAGGCCACGCCCGAAACCATGCGCTCGTTCTACCGCGGCTACTACCCGCAGTGGTCCGACGACGTGTACGAACGCATGCTGGCGTTGTTCAACCTCGATCCTACGGCGAAGGTGGCCGGGTTCTCGAAGGGCATGCAGCGTCAGCTGGGCATCCTCTTGGGGTTCGCCACCGGGGTGAAGACGATGCTGCTCGACGAGAGCTTCGACGGGCTGGACCTCGGCAAGCGCAACCTGCTGAAGCGGTTGTTGAAAACGTACGCGCACGAGAAAGGCGCGTCGGTCATCCTGAGCTCGCACAACCTGCGCGAGTTGGAAGACGCGGCCGACCATCTCGGCATGATCAAGGGCTGCCGCCTCACGTTCGACGACAGCGTGGCGGCGGTGCACGAGCAGTATCCGGGCTCGTCGCTCGAGGAGATCTTTCTGTCGGAGGGCGGCAACAGGGTGGAGGATATCGATGGCGTGTTCGCGTAGCCTCCGGGTGCGTGCCGCGGTGCTCGCAGCGGTGTGCGCGCTCGCGCTTCTGCCCGCAACGGCGCATGCGGCGGCATCGCTCGCCGACCGCGAGGTTGAGCCGGTGCGCATCGTGTCGGTGGGGGCGGCCGCGTTCGGCATCGCGTCGGAGGCTGTCGTCGACGGCGCCGATGAGCTCGCCGTGCCGCGCTTCTGCCCGGTGGCTCTCGAGGCAACCTGCGATCCGGCATCCATCGAGGCGGGCATCGACTGCGGCATGGACTGGATGTGCGGCATCGAGCCGTGCTTGTGCGGCTCGGCCGACGCGTGGGGCGGGTGCTCGTGCAACGGCCTTGAGACGCTGGCGCCCACTGCGACGTACGCTTCGTCGGACGAGGGCGTCGTGCGCGTGGTGGAGGCGGCGGGCCGGATGTGGCTCGTGCCCGTCGGGTCGGGGACGGCCACGCTCACGTGCACGGCGTCGCTGCGGCATTTCGACGACGCCGTCGCGCAGGTCACGATGCGCGTGGGCGGTCCGACGCTGACGGACGCGGCGCTGATGGGCAGCGTGGCGGCAGCGGTTGCCGTGGCGGTTGCCGCAGGGTTCGGCGTGCGGGCGCTCGTGCGGAAGCGGAAGCGGAATCAGGAGCAGAAGCATACGGTTGACGGCGCGGACGGCGCCGCAAAGGGGGAGTGATGAGGGACGAGACGAAACGGGGAAGCGTTCGGGCGCGCGGCGCGCTCGGACGCGCACGCGCCGCACTGCGGGCCGCGGCGGCGTGCGCGCTGATCGCGGGCGCGCTCGCGTGCGCGGGCTGCGCGCAGGCGCGCATGGACGACGCATCGCCGCGCCTGAGCGACGTGCAGCTGACAGCGACGGGCGCGCAGTCCGAAGCATCGCAGAGCGTGGAGATCAAGTTGACGTTCGACCAGCCCATCTCGGCGGCGGGCGCGGTGGCCGACGACTTCGAGGTGCTGCTGAACGGCAAGGAGCTCGAGGGCGGTGCCGTGGCGCTCGACGTGCGCCCGAGCGCGCAGGCGGTGACGTTCGTGCTGCATCCGTCGTCGACGGCGTCTGCCGGCGGCGCGACGGGCTCGTTCTTCGCCCTGTACCAATGCGCGTTCTCCATCGCCGCGGCGCGCGACGACGGGGCGCTGCCCTCGGTCACCGGTGCGACGGGCTCGTGCGCCGTGCTCGACGCGCCCGTGACGGGCACGCTGCCGAGCGGCCTCGCCCTTGAGACGGTGGAGGCGCGTGCAGGCTCGTCGGACGGGGGCGTGGCGGCTCAGACCACCGTGCGCGTGACGTCGCCGGCGCTCGTGCGCGCCATCACGTGGTTCTCGCCCGACGGGGGCAGCACCGCGCTGCTCAAGCACAACCACACGTTCGCCGACGCCGACGCCGCGGCCTGCGCGGCCGACTTGGCGAGGGTGGTCAACGAGGCGGCGGGCCTTGGCCTGTCGGCCCGGGCAAGCGGCGACGAGCTCACCATCACGGCCGCCGACGTGCGCGACGGGCAGACCCTCGACCCCGTCATCGTCGAGGGCGTGGGCGTCGAGGGCGGCACGTACGATGCCTCGCTCGGCACGGGGGAGGAGGGCTGATGGCCGTATCGACCGCCGCATCCGACGAGGGCTTGAGCGCCGCCGCTCCGAGCGCGGCCGCCGGGGCCGGCGCCGCGCGCCGCCGCAAGGCGCTCGTGCTGGTGGCGCTGACCGTCGTCGTGGCTGCCGTGCTGGCGTTCTCGCTCACGCTCGGACGCTACGACATGGACTTCGGCCAGCTGTTCGCCCTCGTCGCTGCTCCCTTCACGGGCGCCGACGCGCTGCAGGGCGCCGATGCCAACGTGTTCTTCACCATCCGCCTGCCGCGCGTGCTCGCGGCCCTCATCGTGGGCGCCGCGCTCTCGGGCGCCGGCTGCGCCTTCCAGGGCATCTTCAAGAACCCCATGGTGTCGCCCGACCTGCTGGGCGCCTCGGCCGGCGCCTGCTTCGGTGCGGCGGCCGGCATCCTGCTGTCGTTCGGCAGCTTCGGGATCGAGATCGCCGCGTTCGCCATGGGCGTGCTGGCCGTGTTCGTGAGCTATGCGCTGTCGAGCGTCATCGGGCGGCGCATGGGCGGCGTGCTCGTGCTCGTGCTGTCGGGGCTCGTGGTGGGCAACCTCTTCCAGGCGTTCACGTCGGCTGTGAAGTTTCTCGCCGATCCGAACTCCCAGCTGCCCGAAATCACGTTTTGGCTCATGGGAGGCTTGTCGAATGTGCGGGAGGGCGATCTGTTCGGCCTGGCCGCCGCGTTCGTCGTGGGCACGGTGGGCATCATGGTGCTGCGGTGGCGCATCAACGTCATGGCTCTCGGCGACGACGAGGCGCGCTCGCTCGGCGTGGACGTGAAGCGCACGCGGCTTGCCGTCATCGGGTTCGCCACGCTGCTCACGTCCGCGTCGGTGGCGGTGGCGGGCATGGTGGGGTGGGTGGGGCTCATCGTGCCGCACCTCGCGCGCTTCCTCGTGGGGTCGGACCATCGCGCGCTCGTGCCGGCGTCCATGCTGCTGGGCGGGGCGTTCCTCATGCTCGTCGACGACGTGTGCCGCAGCATCTACACCACCGAGATACCGCTGTCCATCCTCACGGCCATCCTGGGCGCGCCGCTGTTCGTGTACCTTATCTGCCGTCAGAGGAGGTCGTCGTGAACGCGCTTGAAGTGCGTGCTCTGAGCTGCGGGTATCAGGGCCATGCGGTGGTGGAGAACGTGTCGTTCTCGCTTGAGCCGGGGCGCGCCATCGTGCTGCTCGGGCCGAACGGGGTGGGCAAGACCACGCTGTTCAAGACGATGCTGGGGTTCCTGCCGCGCTTGGCGGGCGCGGTGCTCGTGGAGGGCGAGGACGTGCGCGACTGGACGCGCAAGCGCTACGCGCAGTCGGTGGCCTACGTGCCGCAAAGCCACGACGCGGCCTTCGGGTTCACCGTGCGCGAGATGGTGCTCATGGGCCGCACGCCGACGCTCGGCGGGTTCACGGCGCCGAGCCGCGACGACGAGCGCATCGCGTGCGCGGTCATCGACGAGCTGGGCCTGAGCGCGCTCGCCGACCGCGATTGCACGACGCTTTCGGGCGGCGAGCGGCAGATGGTGCTCGTGGCGCGGGCGCTTGCGCAGCAGCCGCGCCTGCTGGTGATGGACGAGCCCTGCGCGAACCTCGACCTGGGCAATCAGGTGGTCGTGCTGCGCCGCGTGCGCGAGCTGGTGGACAAGGGACTGGCCGTGGTGATCACCTCGCACGACCCGAACCATGCGTTTCTGTTGGACGACGACGTGGCCTGCATGCATCGTCGCGGGGGCGTGCGCAGCGGGGCGGCGCGCGCCGTGCTGACGCCCGAGGTGCTGGCGGCGCTCTACGGCGTGGATGTGGGAGTGGGGCTCATCGAGGGCTCCCGGGGACAATCGGGGTGGGCGTGCGTGCCGTTTCTCGATGGCGAAAGGATGGCGTGACATGCGCATCGAACGAACCATGACCCGCAGGGACTTCGCGCGCTTCGCAGCGTGCGCGGCCGCCTGCGTCGCAACGGGAGGGACGCTTGCGGGCTGCACCGGAAACGGGTTCGCGCAGGGCAACCTGCGCACGGTGACCGACATGGCCGAGCGCAGCGTCATGGTGCCCGAGCTCATCGACCGTGTGTTCTGCACGAACCCCATCGGCACGGTGGACCTGTTCGCGCTCGCCCCCGAGAAGCTTGCCGGCTGGAACTTCCGTCCGGCGGGCGACAACAAGAAGTACATTCCCGACGAGTACTTCGCGCTGCCGTCGCTCGGCGTGTGGATGGGCGCAGGCTCGGTGCCGAACGCCGAGGAGATTGCCGCGCAGGACCCCGACGTGCTGCTGTGCTACTGGACGGCCGACGAGGTGGGCGCCGCGATGGCCGACGACATCCGCGATCAGACGGGGCTGCCGGTGGTGGTCGTCGACTACGACGTGCGCCATGCGCCCGAGATGTTCCGCTACGTGGGGTCGCTCATCGGCTGCGACGAGCGCGGCGAGGAGCTGGCCTCGTTCTGCGCGCAGAAGCTGTCGCTTATCGAGCGCGTTGCCGCGAGCATTCCCGAGAACGGGCGCAAGTCCATCTTCCTCGCTCAGGGTAACGACGGCCTGACCACCGACCCGGTGGGCAGCATGCACGTGAGCGATGCGCTCGAACTCGTCAACACGGGCAACGTGGCCGACATGCCGGGAACCGAGGGGCAGGGCATGGGCATGCCCAGCGTCAACCTCGAGCAGATCATCACGTGGAATCCCGATGCGGTGCTCGTGGCCGAGTTCAACATGAGCGACTCGGAAAGCTCGGACATCCACGGCGCCATCAAGGCCGACGCGCACTGGAACAACGTGCCGTGCGTGAAGGCGGGGGAGATCTACCGCATTCCCCAGTCGCCGTTCTCGTGGTTCGGCCGCCCGCCGTCGGCCGCGCGCATCCTCGGCTGTCTGTGGCTGCTCAAGGTGCTGTACCCCGCATATGCGGGCGACATCAACATGCGCACCGAAACCATCGACTTCTACCGCACGTTCTACCGCTACGAAGGCTTCGACGAGTACACGCTCGAGCAGCTGCTCACCGCCGCGGGCATCGACAGCGAGACGGGCGAGAAGCGCTAGCCGCCCGGCACGGCGGTGCGGCTTCCCTCTGTTTTTTCAAAAACCCTGTAACCTTTTCCCTTCCCGGTTCGTCTAATAAGCAACCGACCGGGAAGGGGTTCGTGCGTGGACGATCTCATACAACGAGCGCGAAACGGAGACAGCGAGGCGTTCGTCACGCTGTTCGAGCATAGCAAGCAGGCGTTATGGCGTGCGGCCATGGCGGTGCTCGGCAACGTCGACGATGCCGCCGACGTGCTGCAGGAAACAACCGTGAAGGCGTGGCGCGCCATGCCGCGGTTCGGCGGACGGTGCGCCGTGGGCACGTGGTTCATGCGCATCCTGCTGCGCACCTGCTACGACTATCGCCGTCGGCGGCAGCGCGAAACGCCCTGCGCCATGGGGTTCTTCGACGCGGACGTGGACGGCTCGGGCGTGTCGTGGGAACCGGCGGCCGAGGCCATGCTGGCGGGAGCCGGGGTGCGGCGGGCGCCCGACCGCGACGAGGCGCTCGACGTGCGCGCCGCCCTCGGCAAGCTGTCGGCCGACGATCGCCTCGTGCTCGTGCTGTTCTACGTGAACGATTTTCCCGTGCGGCATATCTCCCTCATCATGAACCTCTCGGAGGGCGCGGTGCGCACGCGGCTCGCACGGGCGCGGGATCGGTTCAAAATCATCTACGGCAACCCAAGATCGCATGAGAAAGCGGAGGTGGCGCGATGAGCCATGAAACGTTCGACAACGAAGACGAGCTGCGGCGCACAGTGCGCGACGAGCTGGACGCCGGTCCGCTGCCCGCGGGCGCGCAGGCCAGGCTGAACAACGTGTACGCATCCCTGGGGTCCATTCCCCAGGATCGCCCGGCGGCGCCCGGCGCGCCGGCGCCGCAGCAGCGCGCCGCGGGCGCAGCGCAGCATGCCTCACCCGGACGGGCGCGCGTCGCACGGCGCGGCATGGTGGTGGCCGTGGCCGCCGTCATGGTGGTGCTGCTGAGCGGCGCGGCCTACGCCGCCACCTCGCTGCTGCAGATGGGGCCCGGCGCCGCCGGGTTCTTCGAGAGCGGGCGCAACCTGTCCGTGTTCAACAGCATGCAGGCCGGCGTGTCGAGCTTGAGCGCCGAGGTGGGGCAGACGGTGGAGGTGGACGGCGTGCGCGTCACGCTCGATTCCGTGTCGAGCGACCGCAACGTGGCGAACCTCTACTTCACCATGGAAAAGGACGGCGGCTTCGATTTGCACGCCCAGTCCATCTACGAGGGGTCGAACGAGAACGAGTGGGTGCGCTTGCAGAACATCGCCCCGATGTTCCGCTACGAGCTGTTGACGACGGACGGGCAGTCGCTCGGCACCGGCACGGTGAGCAAGCTCGACGCCTACCTCGAGGACGGCGCGCTCAAGTGCATGGAGCGCATCGTGCCGGAGGCCGTGCTTCCCGACCAGGTGATCGTGAAGCTGACGAACGCGTACTCGAGCGTCCTGCCCGACGAGGGCGGCGAGGGGCTCACCTTCGACGTCGGCCTCGATTTGAGCACGGTTGCGCAGCCGCGCGATCTGGGCGCGCAGGATATCGTGTTCGATACGAGCGACGGGCAGAAGACGCTTCATGTCGCGCGCCTGACCGCCTCCGAGCTGGGCACGGTGCTCGTGACGAAGAACGAGTGGGTGATGGGCGACGACGGCATGTCGTCGAGCATCCCCGACAACGTGTTGTCGCCCACCATGGTGAAGATGACGGACGACCAGGGCAACGTGCTGCGCTTCGTGAACCCGGGCGACGGTGGGGGCTACAGCCTCGACGGTCCGACCGCGATCGAGCTTGCGGGTTTGGCGAGCGATGCGACCAGCGTCACGTTCACGCCCATGCTGGAAACCGAGGCGGCGAAGGCGGGCAGCGTGCCCGGCAACGACGAGGCCACCGTCGAGGCGCGCAAGGCGCTGAACGCGCAGAACGAGCAGCAGGCGGACGTCTCGCAGATCGGCGCGCAGCTGCCCACGAGCGAGTACGGCGGCTACACCGTGGCCGACTGGACGGTGGAGAACAGCACGGTCACCATCAAGCTCGCGCCCTACGGATGGGACCCCTCCGGCTTGTACGTCATGTTCGAGCTCATTCCGGACGACGATAACGTGACGCTCCTGGCCGACGAGTGGACCGACCCGGAGACGGGCGAGACGGGCACCGGGTACCATTCGGCCATCCGCTACGAGAAGTACGATTATCTCACGGGCGACCTCGTGCAGATGGATTCGTACTACGCGGCCTCGGACGATGAGCTGCGCGGCCTGACGAACTACCACTACGGTTCGATGTTCGGCTACTTCCAGGAAGACGCAGAAGCTGCCCAAACGCTGTCGTTCTAGCGCGAAGCCACTTCAACGGCGACGGGCCCATCGATGATGGGCCCGTCGTGTTTTGCGGGGATGGGGTGTGGCGCGCGCCGCTCCTACTTGCCGAGCACCTTTTTGATGCCGCGGGTGGCAACCACGGCGCCGCCGCCGATGGCGAGCAGGCCGGGGCCGGGCAGGATGAGCATGGGCACGCCCACGAGCATGATGGCGCCGCCGACGGCCGTCTGCACGACCCCGCCGAGGCGGCTCGGCTTCTTCTCGGCGGAGCGGCCCTCGCCGATGATGGTGGCGTTGACCACGGTGCCGGTGCCGGTGTTGGCACGGGCACCGGCGGCAGCGGGCTCGGCGTTCTTGCCGAACGACGGCGCGCGGAAGCTGTCGGCGCCCGACGGCCGCGCGGTGTGCGCGGCGTCGCTCGTGCTCGCAACGGGGTTGACGTCGATGATGGGGCTGTGGTCGTTCATGGTCTCCTCGCTCAGGTGGTGGCGGCTCGTCGCCGCACGGTTTCCCCGATTATACGGGCAACGATGTCCCCGCGCCCCTGGCGCCCGCTCTCGGCGACGGGTTCGTCACCGTTCGGTAACGTGTTGTCCGCGTCTTCTCCAAAGGCCGAGTAACATGGACCGCGCCGCCTCGATATCGACGGTCTGAATTCCCTGTTGTGGATGCTCCCGCTGACCATTTGCGATACACTGGGAGGCACGAGGTTTCTGTTTGCTTTTATGAGTGTGTTGGTAAGGCTCGACTGTGGTTCGCGCCTGATGCTCCACAGCAACGGCGTGGGCCACGCAACAGGAAAGTTGGTGGTCAACATGGCAGCTCCTGCTACCGAACACGTGCGAAACATTGTGCTGGTCGGCCAAGACGGCGCCGGCAAGACATCGCTCGCCGAGGCGATGCTGCACGTCTCCGGCCGAACGCCCCGCATGGGCACGACGCACGACGGGAAATCCTACCTCGATTACGACGAAGAGGAAATCCGGCGCAAATTCACGATCGGCACCTCCATCGCTCCCATCCCGTACAAAGACTACAAGATCAACCTGCTTGACACATCCGGTCACCCCGACTTCATCGGCGACACGCTGGCCACCATGCAGGCGGCCGAGATGGCGTTGTTCGTGGTGGACGCCGTGGCGGGCCCGCAGGTTATGACCACCAAGCTGTGGCGCGAGGCCGAGAGCATGCGCCTGTCGCGCGCCGTGTTCATCAACCATATCGATCGCGAGAACGCCGACTTCGACACCGCCATGGCGCTGCTGCACGCGCGCTTCGGATCGCGTCTGGGCCCGGTGACCATTCCCATCGGCGTCGACAAAGACTTCCAGGGCGTCATCGACATCATCCGCATGAAGGCCCGCTACTTCGACCAGGGCAGCGACGCCGAGCGCGTGGAGGACATCCCGCCCGCGTACGCCGACGCCGCCCAGGCCGCGCGCGACAAGCTGTGCGACCTCGTGGCCGAAGCCGACGACGAGCTCATGATGAAGTACCTCGACGGCGAAGAGCAGCTCACGCAGGACGAGCTTGAGCATCTGCTGGACAAGGCCATCGCGCAGGAGCTGTTCATCCCCGTGTTCGTGGGCTCCACGATCATCGAACAGGGCATCCAGGGCGTCATGGAAGACATCGCCACCTACTTCCCGCATCCGCGCCATCACGGCCGCTTCCGCCTTGCCAACGGCGAAGAGACGGTGGTCGACGAGACGGGCGAGCCGGCGGCGTTCATCTTCAAGACGGTGTCCGACCCGTTCGTCGGCCGCCTGAGCTTCCTCAAGGTCATCTCGGGCGTGCTCGAGCCGGGCATGGAGCTGATCAACGCCCGCACGGGTAAGAAGGATCGTCTCGGCCACCTGTACGTGATGATGGGCAAGGAATCCGTCGACGTGAAGAGCGCGAAGGCCGGCGACATCATCGTCGTGCCGAAACTCACCGACACGCGCGCGGGCGACACCATTTCGAAGACGGGCGAGGTTGCCATCGACCCGTTGCCGCTGCCGTTGCCGCAGTACCCCGTTGCCATCGAGGCCGTGAACAAGAAGGACGAGGACAAGCTGGGCACGTTCTTGGCGCGCGCCGTGGAGAACGATCCCACGCTGCGCGTGAGCCGCAGCGAGGAGACGCACCAGACCATCATCACGGCCATGGGCGAGGCGCAGATCGAGACGCTGCTCGCGCGCTTGAAGGAGCAGACGGGCGTCGAGGCCAAGCTCATCGACGTGCGCATCCCGTATCGCGAGACCATCCGCAAAACCGCCGAGGCGCAGGGCCGCCACAAGAAGCAGACGGGTGGCGCCGGGCAGTTCGGCGATTGCTGGCTGCGCATCGAGCCGAATCCAGGCGGCGGCTACGAGTTCCTCGACGAAATCGTGGGCGGCAAGATTCCGCGCGGCTACCTGCCGGCCATCGACAAGGGCGTGCAGGACGCCATGCGCGAGGGCTTCTTGGCGGGATACCCCATGGAGGACATCAAGTGCGCCGTGTACGATGGCAGCTACCACGCCGTCGACTCGAATGAAATGGCGTTCAAGACGGCCGCGCGCATCGGCTTCCGCGCCGCGTGCGAGAAGGCCGATCCCATCCTGCTCGAGCCTATGGCGAACCTCGATGTGACGGTGGGCGAAGAGTACGCCGGCGCCGTGATGGGCGACATCTCCACGCGTCGCGGCCGCATCGTGGGCACCGACTCCAACGACGCGGGCGAAACCGTCATCATGGTGCGCGTGCCGTACGCCGAGGTGGTCACGTACACGAAGGACCTGCGCGCCATCACGCGCGGTTCGGGCTCGTATTCGCTCGAACTCGAAGGCTACGAGCAGGCTCCCATGGACGTGACGAAGAAGCTGGTTGAAGCCTACCAGGCTGCGCGCGCTGCGGGGAACTAGCGCGGTGCAGATGCCGCCCGTCGGAGGGCGGTGAGAGAGAAGGAAAGGGGCCGTGCGATGCGCGGCCCCTTTCCGTTGGTGCGGGCTACCGGGCGTGCAGCTGCTCGACGAGCTCGTCGAAGGGGATGGGGCGCGCGAAGAAGAAGCCCTGCGCGATCTCGCAGCCCAGATTGTGCAGGAGCATGACCTGCTCCTGCGTCTCGAGGCCTTCGCATACGGTGGAGATGCCGAGGCTCTTCGCCAGGTTGATGACGCTTTCGAGGACCTGGCGCGAGCGCTCGTCGTCCTCGCTGGCAGACAGGAACCCGCGGTCGATTTTCAGCACGTCGATGGGCATTTTCCGCAGCAACGACAGCGAGGAGTAGCCCGTGCCGAAGTCGTCCATGGCGATGGGGAAGCCGCGCTGCTGCAAATCTTCGAGGATGTTGAGCACGGTATCTTCGTCGACGGAGAACACGCCTTCGGTCACTTCGACGTGCAGGCGCTCGGGCGGCATGCCGTAGCGTTCGACGAGGCTCACGAAGCGCTCCTCGAAATCGTTTTGCAGCATGGACACGCGCGAGATGTTCACGGCGAGGTGGATGGGCTTCTGCCCTTCGACGTCGAGGTCCTGATAGCGACGGCAGGCCTGTTCGAGCATGTAGAAGTCCAGCTCGTTGATGAAGCCGTTGCGCTCGAATTGAGGGATGAAGCGATCGGGGGAGAGGAAGCCCAGCTCGGGCGAGTCCCATCGGCACAGCAGCTCGGCGCCCACGATGGTGCCGTCGATGAGCGAGGTTTGCGATTGCAGGTACGGGACGAACTCCTCGCGCTCGATGGCGTCGGCCATATGCCGTACGACGCTCTGCTCGAACGCGAGCTTGGAGCGGAACGCGTCGTTGTACCGCGCGAGCAGGTCGGTGCCGACGCCCTCTTTGAGCACGGCGCCGGCGTTGCTGACCGCCACCGCGATGTCCTCGGCGCGTTCCGATAGCTCGTAGATGCCGTAGCCGCAGGTGATGCGGTCGGAGAACGGAAGGTCGTCGTCGGCTTTCAGGCACGCCTGCATCTGCGCTGCCATCTGCTCGGCGCGTCCCTCGGTGTTGCGCAGCAGCAAGGCGAAGTGGTCGGCGTTCGCGTGGCCCACGAGCTCGCCCCGCTTGCAGGCGCGCTCCATGAGCGTGTTGATGGTGCGGATGGCCTCGTCGCCGGCAGGTCGCCCGAACGACTCGTTGATGACGCGGAAATTCTCGACGTTGCTGTAGGCGATGAGATAGGTGCGCGGTTTCGTCATCTGCACGAGGTCGTGCGCGTGGCGCTCGAACCCGGTGAGGTTGTAGCCGCCGGTGAGCGGGTCGGTTTCCATGGCCGCCTGGCGTGCGCGTTGGTAGCGATGCTCGCGGATGGCCATGGTGGAGGTCACGGCGACGACGAGGATGAGACAGCCGACGATGGTCCACATGAGGTCGCGTTCGGCGCGGCGCTGCGCCGACAGCACCATGGCGTCGGCCTGCTTGAAGTGGTCTTCGCTGAGGGCGAGCAGGTGCTCCTTCGAGCCCGTGCCGTTCGCGAGGTCGACGAACTCCTGGTTGATGAGCTTCCAGGTGCCCTCGACGATTCCGATATCGTCGAGGAAGTCCTGCGAGGCGGGGTCTTTGATGAATCGCGCGTTCTCTTCGCTCTGCAGCTTGTCGAGCAGGCCGTTGACGCGCGCGACGATAGTATCGTTCGGCTGATCGGCGAGGGCGAGCTTGACCGATTGCTGCGTGCCGCCCCGGATGATGCCCGCGTTGTTGATGACCGCCGCATACGACTGCATCTGCACCAATGCGAACGCGAGGGCACTCACGCAAATGATCCAAACCGCTATCGTGGCGAACATCTTCGGTTTCAAGCCCGGTGGCCTCTCGAACTGCGCAATCAACTCGTCGGCGAAGATGATACCACGAAACCGAAACGTGGATGGGGGGGGGGTACTCATGGTTTCTCTGTAAGTTGACACCTCCAATCCACCATTGGCGCCTGATGAGCAGGCCGCGGCGTCATGCCTCGAGCGCCTGCGGTTCTGGTTTTGCGCCGGCCTCGCCGCTGCGGCGGGGTCGGCCGGCCCCGCGCCGGTCGCGCAGGCGCGCCTCCACGCTGTAGGCGGTCACCCAGGTGCGCGGGCCGTCCTTGAACGCTTCGAGCAGGCCGTCGCGAATCATATGGCTCACGCGTGACGGCGACACCCCGAGCGTGCGCGCCGCTTCGGCCGCCGACATCCGCGGGACGGTATGGATGCCCGCGTCGACGGCCACGAGCATGACGCGTCCGCCGTAGCGCGGCTCGTTGCCGAAGGTGGGCTTGGGCAGAGCGATGTCGTGCATCGCGCAATGCTCAACCGTGAGCTTGAGCCAGTCGACGGCCATTTCGGCCGCCTCTTGCGGTGTTTTTCCTGACGTTGATCCTTCGAGGTCGAAAGGTGAAACGAGAAGCCAACCTTCATCTTCGAATATCTCGAATTCATATACGTGAATCATCGTTCGCCCTTTCCTCGGCGAGACTTACTTGAGTCTGATCTGCTTCTTTATATCGTCAAACGTTTTGTTTCTTATCTCCTGATGCCTCTTGACAACCGTCCACCGGCCATCTGGGTGCTGGTAGCGGTCGTGGTTCGTGCCCCCTTCGTTCACGAAGCCATGATTCTTGAGAAACCTTATGACCTCTCTTCGTTTGACCATGACGATTACTCCAACTCTGATTATTATAAATACTATTGCTAATTTTGTAAAGCAGGCCATGACGCGTTCTTCGTTGTGTGCCGGCGGCAGGGGACCGAGTTTGGGTGCTTGCCCCTGCTGCCGGCGAAGGCTGGCGCGCGATGCCGACCGTGGCCGCGCTGTGCTGGTCGACGGCGGCGTCGCTGCGTGTGCCGTGCTTCCATGATACCGAGCCCATCCAGCGCATCGATGGCGTGCGTCCAGCGTGCAACCTGCTCGTCCTTGCTCGTTTCTCGCGCGCATCGAACGCGCTTCCAGCGCACCGCGCCCCCGTTTCCAGCGGAATTCCAGCGCGCCGCACCCCCGCATCCAGCGCGCATCAAACGCAGGCGGCGCCCGGACTCCGGGCGCCGCTGAGAACGCAGGTGGGAAGCGTGTGCTTAGTTGTCGCGCGTGAGGCGCTTGAACAGCAGGACGAACGCGACGGCGGTGACCGCGATCCATGCGAGGGTGACCACGATGGGCACGATGGCCTCGGTTGTATACAGATCGCCTGCCAGCAACAGGTTTACCAGTTCGTACATGCCGCCGATGGGGAAGAAGCGCACCACCTGCGCAAGCCCCTCGCTGTACATGCCGAACGCGGGAGCGAGCGCGACGATCAGGATGGGCACGCTGTACACGCCGGCCGTCATCTGGTCGCGCGCCACGAGGCCCACGAGCAGCCCGATGAGCACGAAGGGGATGGAGCCCGCCGTGCCGATGATCATGGCCATGGCGAGGCTTTCCATCGGCCCGCCCACCACGAGGTAGCACAACAGGTTGATGACGGCGATGGCGACGATGGACACGATGCCGCGCGAAAGGAGGATTTCGCCGGAGCTCACGTTCGCCAGCATGAGAGTGCGCAGCGTGTGCTTCTCGCGCTCCTCGGCGATGGCCGAGGTGGCCGTCATCATGGATGCCATGCCGGTGCTCATGCAAAAGCCGAACGACAGTATGAACGAGAGGAATTCGGCTTGCGCTTCGGGATTGCCGTTCACGTTGTCGCCCATCATGTAGCTGAAGAAGGCGATGAACGCGACGGGCATGAGGCAGCAGACGAGCGTGGACGGGTTCTTCACGAGGTCCCGCAGGTCTTTCGTCAAAAGCGCGCCGGTTTTGCGCATGGTGGCCTCCATGTTAGAACTCCCTTCCGGTGAGGTCGAGGAACACTTCCTCGAGGTTCGGTTCGACTGAGTGGACGGACTGGCACGCGCCCGTCGTAAGCGCCTCGGCGATGACGGTGGCGCCGGCGGCATCCTTCGTGGTGCGCACGATGCGCCCGTCGGCCATGCGCATGACCACCTCGTTGCGGGCGAACCTCAGTTTAAGCGATTCGGGCGCGTCGCAGGCGATGAGGTGCCCCTGATCCAAAATGCCCACGCGGTCGCACAATATCTCGGCCTCGGACATGTCGTGCGTGGTCAGGAACACGGTGGTGCCGGCGTCGTTCATCTCGCGCAGCATGCGGTGCACTTCGGCGCGCGCCGCGGGGTCGAGGCCGCTCGTGGGCTCGTCGAGGAACAGCAGCTCGGGGCCGTGCACGAGCGTGGCAAGCAACGCAGCGCGCTGCCGCATGCCCTTCGAGCAGTTCTTGATGAGCGTCTTGCGGTCGTCGGCGAGGTTCATGCGCTCGAGCAGGGTGGGGATGTTGTTGCCCGTCACGCCGCGCACCTTCGCGTAGAAGCGCAGGTTGTCCTCGATGGTCATGCGCTCGTACAGCGCGCTCGTGTCCGAGAGGATGCCGATGCGGTTGTAGTCGTTCGGCGTGGCGTGCTCGATGGGGCGCCCGAACAGCGCGATGCGGCCCGCGTCCTTCACCAGTTGGCGCGTGAGCAGCTTGATGGTGGTGGTCTTGCCGGCGCCCGAGGGGCCTAAGAAGCCGAAGCACGAGCCGCTTTCGATGGCGAACGACAGATGGTTCAGCACGTTCTTCGTCTTGAAGCTGAGGGATACGTCGTCCATGGACAGCAGGGGCGTGGTCATCATCGACTCCCCTCCTCGGCCGGGGTGCCGAGCGACCCGATGAGCTTCGTGACCGTCGGCAGGTTCTCGGCGTGCCATGCGCCGAACATGCCGCTCGTGCGCAGGGCGCTCGTCTCCTCGCGCTGCGCGTTCAACACCAGCTCCTCGTCGTCGAGCGTGATGACGATGCGGCGGCTCATGCCCTGGTCGGCGGACTCCACCGACGCGGCGCGCACGTCGTCGTAGGAGATGACGCGGAAGGAGCCGCGCTTGAGGCCGAGCGTGTACGGGCTGAGCGTCAGCAGCACGATCTCGTGCTCGCACAGGCACAGCACCTGCCAGCGGATGTCCTGGGTTGCGAACTCGATGAGCGCGAGCGGCGCCGTCTCGGGCGCGCGCTTCACGACGATGCAGCCGTTTGGCTTGAGATCGTAGCCGAGCGATGCGGCGTGTTCGCGGATGGTTTTCTCGTTCATGGGAAGTGCTCCTGTTCTGCTCTCTCGTGTTCGGCGGCGGGGCGCGTCTGCGGCGCTCCGCGGTTTCGACGAGATGCAGTTTTTCATGCGACAAGCCTCTGAACAAGGGAAACGCGACGGGTCGAGCGTCGAGGGCGACGAGGGGAGCACAGGAGGGGACGAAAGGAGCATCTCCGCGTGCTCGGGAATGCTAGCGCGACGGGAGGATTTCCAGCCAGCAGCCGTCGGGGTCTTCGATGAAGTAGATGCCCATGCGCTCGTTCACGAAGCAGACGCATCCCATCTCCTCGTGCAGGGCGCGCGCGGCGTCGAGATCGTCCACTTCGAAGGCGAGGTGCGTGTCGCGCCCGCCGTTGTCGTAGGGCTCGGTGCGCCCGGCGTTCCACGTGAGCTCGAGCTGGAAGGGCGCGGCGTCGTTGCCGATGAAGACGTTCTCCCACGAGCCGTCGTCGGGCCCCATGCGCCGCTGCACCTCGAGGCCGAGCGCGCGCTCGTAGAACGCGAGCGACTTCTCGAGGTCGAGCACGTGGATGCATTCGTGAACCATCTTTGCCTGCATGGTCGTTCCTTTCGCGTGGGGTGAGATCGGGGACGCGCCGGACGCGCCGGGGTTACCAGTTGTAGCGCTCGCGCATCTCCTCGGCGCGTCCCTTCGCAAGCGGGATGGAGGAGTGCACGGCGTCGCTCAGCGTGAGGTTGAAGCTGTTGCGCGTGTAGCGCTCCACCTTCGCCACCTTCTGCACGTTCACGATGTAGGAGCGGTGGCAGCGGAAGAAGCCGAACCGCACGAGCTGGTTTTCCAGCTCGTCCATGGTGAGCGGGGTGGGGTAGAGCGTGCCGCGCGCCGAGACGTAGTTCGCCTTGTTCATGCTCTCGATGAAGTCGATTTCGCGCGGGTCGAACAGCAGCGTGGCCGTGTCGGCCTTCGCGGGAATCTTGCACACGCGTACCTCGTCGCCGGAGAACGTCGGCTCGTCGGCATCGGAGGCGTCGTCATCGTCGTCGCGCTCGGCGGCGATGAAGCGCCCGTCCTCCACCCAGAATGCGGTGCCGGGCAGCAGCAGCGCCTCGCGCAGCGGCTCGAGCGTGGTGTAGAACGTGCAGCCTGCTTCGGTGCGCTCGGCGATCCAGGTGAGCACGAGATGGCGCGCCTCGGGGCCGAGGTCGGCGATGGGGCGCTCGCAGAAGCACACCTCGGGTTCGAACAGGCTGAGGCGGGCGAAGTTGGCAAGCATGAGCTGTTCGTGGGTGAGCTCGATCATCTTGGTGCGCGCGACGTCTTTCAGCCCGAAGTGGGCGATGGCCTCGTCGGGCGTGATGGAGCCGCCCGCGATGCGCGCGAACAGGGCGAGGTACGAGCGCACGGTTTCGCGATCGTAGCCGCGGTCGGTTTCCACCAGAAAGGCGCAGCGGCGGTTGCGCGCACGCGCCCGCACCGCCTCGAGCAGGGTGGCGGACACGTCGCGGCTGCATTCGATATGGATGCTGTGATCGCCCGCGGCGTCAAGCAATTCGTCAAGCGATGCGTAGTCGTTCATATCCGGTTCGTTTCGTTGAGCGTGCGATTCGTTTGCATGGGTTGCAGTATAGCGCACTTGCCGCAACGGCGAACGAGCCCGGATAACCGGGCCCGTTCGCGTACGCGCCTGAGGCAGGAAGGAGGGGAGGGAGGTGCTACGCTTCCTTGCCGGCGATGATACGACCCACGAGGTAGCCCTGCGTGAGCGCGCGGCCGTGCGAGTTGCCCGGCACGTTGATGGGGTAGTCAACCGCGTAGATGTCGCCCGAGGCGTTGCCGATGGAGTAGAGGCCGCGCACGGGCTCGCCGTTCTCGGCGAGGCACTGCAGGTTCGTGTCGATGCGCGCGCCGCCCACGACGGTCAGCACGACGGCACCCACCTTCGACGCGTAGAACGGCGGCTCGTCGATGGGGTAGAGGAACTGCTTGTTCTTGTGGAAGTCCTCATCCGCGCCGGCGGCGCACAGCGTGTTGTAGCGTTCGACCGTGGCCTTGAGCGCGTCGGCGGGCACGCCGATCTTCTTCGCCAGATCGTCGAGGGTGTCGGCCTTGAAGTAGACGCTGTCCATGTACTTGTCGATGGACTCGGCATAGTAGTCCACCGTGGTCTGGTAGGTGGAGTCCACCTTCGAGCGGAACATGTCCCAGAACATGCCGCCGCCATGGGGCAGGCTGTCCAGCAGGTCTTCGGGCCAGGAGGAGTCGAAGATGCTGTACGCCAGGTCGTCGGCCGTGTTCTCGATGATCTGCAGCGAGCGGGCCTGCACCCAGGTGCCCTCGTTGAAGAAGCGTTTGCCCTGCTCGTCCACGTAGAGGAACGGGCCCTGCAGCTGGTTGGAGAACGGGTCGGAGTAGCGCTGGGGATGGAGCATCGGCGGGAAGGGCGCGTCCTGCATGGCCGCGCCGGCCCACAGCGCCATCTTGTGGCCGTCGCCGGTGTTCGCGCCGATGGGCTGGTAGATGTTGGGGATGGCGTTCGCGATGGGGCAGTAGTACGCGCACAGCTCCTCGCTGCCGCCGATGTCGCCCGTGGCCAGCACGACGCCCTTCGACGCCGTTACCTTCTTATAGCCCTCCTTCGTGTTGAGGATGGCGCCGGTTACCGCGCCGTTCTCAACGACAAGCTGCTCGGCCGGCGCGTCGAACAGGTACTCCGCGCCCGCCGCCTGACTTTCGATGTACATGAGCTCAGGTGCGACGAAGGGGTCGTCGACGCGCGTCACGTCGCCGCCGTTGATGATGAGGTAACCGGGCTCGTCGGGCAGCAGCGGGTTGCGCGAGTAGCCGTCCCACAGCCCGATGCTGCAGCCGTGTTTCTCGGCGATGTTCACGAGCCAGTCGCCCGCCTCGCCGGAGCGGTTCAAAAACTGCGCGATGAGCGCCTCGTTCGGGCGGTTGCCGCACGTCTGCATCCAGCGGAACTGCGCATCCTCGAGGCTTTCCACCGCGCCATCCTCGTAGGTGAGCGAGAAGTCGCAGTTCACCGTGCCGGCGCCGGCGCCGCGCTGCGAGAACTCGGACTGCTTCTCGGCCACGAGCACCTTCACGCCGTTCTCGGCGGCGGAGAGCGCAGCCGACATGCCGGCGAACCCGGCGCCGATGACGAGCATCTCCGTCTCGACGGTGCCCTTGATGTCCGCGTCGGCGATGGGCGCGGGCGCCGTCATCCATGCCGGTTCGCCTGCGGCGTTCGCCGCGCCGGCGTTGGTGCCGGTGCCGGTCGAAGCGCTCGCGCCTGCGTCGGCCCGCTGCTCCGATGCCGCCGGCGCGCAGCCGGCGAGGGCCGCGCTTCCGAACAGGCCCATCGCCCCGAGGGCCGAGGCGCCGATAAAGCTGCGACGAGAGAGTTCCTTCGCCATGATGTCCTCCTTGTTCGATCCCTTCCCTGACGGCCGAAGCCGCACTTCGATGATAGGACGCGCCGCACCGGTCGAGGAAGCAACAAGCGATTGCGAAACTGCAAGAGAATGGAGAAGCTTCAACCGACGCGCGCCCTTGCAAAACCGCGCGGATTCTGAGACATTGGCGCAAGAGGAATTGCGTCCGGCGCAACGGGAGGGGCCGCCATGGACACGAAGATATTCCGGTATTTCACGGTGCTCGAGGAGCAGCGGAACTTCTCGCGCGCGGCGCAGGAGCTCTATCTTTCGCCGCAGGGGCTGAACAGCGCCATTCGACGGCTCGAAGGGGAAGTGGGACAGCCGCTCATCGAGGTGCGCAACGGCGCGGTGGAACTCACCGATTTCGGTCGCGTCTTCTCGCTGCACGCGCGCGAGATGGCCGCATCGCTAGCCGGCCTGCATGCGGAAATCGACGCGCTCGCCGCCCGCAAGGCGAACAACATCCGCATCGGCTGCGCGACGGGCGTGCTCGGCTACCTGGGCGAGGAGAACCTGTTCGCGTTCAACGAGCGGGACCGGGCGCGCATCAGCGTGGTGGAGGAGGTGCCCGACACCCTGTGCGAGCGGCACCTCGTGGCGGGCGCCTACGACTTCGGGCTCATCACGAATCCGGTGGAATCGCCCGACCTGGTGTGCTTGTCGCTGTGCGACGACTTCCAGTTCGTGTGGGTCAACAAGGAGCATCCGCTTTCGGCGCGCGACGAGCTGTCGTTCGCCGATCTCGCCGGGCAGGCCGTGATGACGATGGACCGCTCGTACAAGAACACCGGCGCCCTCGAGCGGCTGCTCGCGTCTGCGGGCGTCGAGGTGGACATGAGCTACTCGGGCGAGATGATGCGCATCTACGAGTTCGCCCGCACGAACCGCGGCCTGGGCATCACGTGCCGCAACCATGGTGAAAGCGTGGGGTCGAGCACGGTGGCCTGCCTGCCGTTCAGGGGCCTGAAGTGGGGCTATTCGCTGTGCTACCGCAAGGATCGCCTGCTGTCCGAAGCCGAGGCGTCCTTCGTCGACTTCATGCTGGCCCGCCGGCGCGTCTTCGCCTAAGTCGCCTAAGTCGCCTAAGGAACGTGAGGAGCGTCGCCGCTCGCGAGCCGCCGAATGTTTCACGTGAAACATTCGTTCGCTTCTTGGCGTCGCCTGCCGTTGCGCGGAATCGGGGCAGATCGTGCGCAGATCGCCGATGACTACTTGCGTCGTTTGCTCAGGGTGCTATACTCACGACTGAAAACTGACTAGTCAGTCAAAAATAGGGACTGACGACCGGAGAGAAGGACGTGATGATGGACCAACGGGAGACGCAGGAGCGTCCCGCGTCGCAGGAAGCGCAGGCGCGTCCCGAGTCGGGCACGTATCTGCGCGAGGGCGCCGCGTTCGCGGGCAGCCCCTACATCAGCGCGCGCGGCATGGGATTGAAGACGTTCGCCGGCTTCGCCTATCGCGATGTGGACGTTGACGTGCACAAGGGTGAGCTCGTGGCCGTGCGCGGGCGCAACGGCAGCGGCAAGACGGCGCTTTTGCTCACGCTTGCCGGCCGCATGAAGCCCACGGCGGGCACGCTCACGGTGGGCGGTTTCGAGCTGCCGCGCCAGCGCTCGAAGGTGGAGCGCCATGTGGGGCTGGCCCTGTTCAGCGGCCTGAACGACCTGCAGGAGAGCCTGACCGTGCTGTACGCCCTGGGCGCCGAGTTCGAGCTGTACGGCCGCAAGCCGCGGCGCGAGTCGGTGACGGGCTACCTGCGCGCGTGGGAGCTGGAGGACGTGGCGAACGTGCGCGTGAAGGACCTCACGTCGGAGAAGCTCGTGCAGCTGGGCATTGCGCTCGCGTTCGTGGGCGAGCCGGACGCCGTGGTGGTGGACGACGTGGAGAGCCAGCTCACCATGTCGCAATCCGAAGGGCTCGTGCAGGTGCTGCTGGACGCGGCGCGCACGCGCAACGTGGCCATCGTGGTGGGCGTGGTGGAGCGCGACCTGGCCGCCATGGCCGACGCCACGGTGTACCTGTCGAAGGAAGGTGAGTAGCCCATGTCGTTCAAGGGACTGAGGTTCGCCGGCCTCGAATGGAAGAACATCACGGCGTCGAAGGTGATGTGGGTGGTCATCGCGGCCATCGCCATCATGCCGCTGCTGTACGGCGCCCTGTACCTGGCGGCGTTCCAGGACCCGTATGCGCGCCTCAACACCGTGCCGGTTGCGGTGGTGAACGAGGACAAGGGCGCGGTCATCTCCACCGAGAATCGCAACCTCGGCGACGACGTGGTGGACGAGCTCAAGGGCACCACCGACGGGCTGCAATGGCACTTCGTGTCGGCCGACGAGGCGCAGAAGGGCCTCGAGAACGGCGAATACTTCATGACGTGCACGATTCCCGCCGACTTCTCGGAGAGCGTGGCGTCGGTCGACGGCAGCGCACCCGAGAAGGCGCAGCTCAAGATCGAGTACAACCAGAGCGAGAACATGCTGGCGTCGCAGATCGGCGAGACGGTGTGGAAAGAGGTGCGCACGCCCGTGACCGACACCGTGGCCACCGAGCATCGGACGCCGGTGCCCCGCCGCCTCGCCGACTCAGGC
>ENA-OQNO01000009-OQNO01000009.1-human-gut-metagenome-genome-assembly--contig:-NODE-9-length-274915-cov-38.564664_pt1 | contig 274915 bp, 226 predicted proteins | sample MGYA00242629_ERZ504880 | MGnify/ENA primary metagenome ERZ504880 (study PRJEB26092, sample SAMD00036377) | human gut metagenome | host: Homo sapiens | study: EMG produced TPA metagenomics assembly of... | reverse complement strand
TTACGACCAGTGGTGGTGGTGCGTTGATTTGTCCGGACGGGGAGGCTAAGCGGGAGATCATGTTCTACGCTACGCAGGCTCGGGAGGCTTATCCGTATTACCAGCATGAGCGGATCGGGTATAATTATCGGATGTCGAATATTTGTGCGGGTATCGGGCGTGGTCAGATGACGGTGGCTGATGCTCATGTGGCTCATCATAAGCATACGTGTGATTTATATCGGGAGCTGTTGAAGGATGTGAGAGGGATTACCTTGCATGAGAATCCTTCCGGTCGTTTTGATAGTAATTATTGGTTGAATACGATTGTCTTGGATCCTTTATTGAGGGTGAAAGGGCAGGAGAATGCTTATCAAGCAATGGTACAAGGTGCTGTTGGTGGTGCGGGCGGTGTGACTCACGCAGCGGTTAACGCACATACGGATTGCGAGCCGAATGCCAATGTCGAGGCGATGCGTGTGGGACTTGACGCGATGGGTATAGAATCCCGTCCTTTGTGGAAACCGATGCATAAGCAACCTGTCTATAAAGATTGCCCGGCTTATGTGAATGGGGTGAGCGAATCTTTGTTTAAGGTTGGGTTGTGCCTGCCTTCCGGCCCGTATGTAACGGATCGGGATATTGAGTATATCGTTGGAGGTATAAGGGGCTTGATTGAGCGTTGATTTTAACAGCTATTCCATGAGTTAAATTCGTTTTACTGTGTAGGCCTAAGTAGAGGCTAATCATAAAGATTTTATTTTTGTTACGAGGAGGGTGTGTCATTTTGATGCACCTTTTTTTGTGTTTGGTAGAAAGTTGCAAGTTGAACAATGTGGACGCTTTGTTCTTGCCATGTGACTATGTTCGTCGTTATGGAGACGGCAAGGATGCTGAGATAACAAAGCCGTCTCAAACAGCCGCTTAATTGTTAAAGAATAAGAAATCTGAATTTTGTTCAGAAAAACTGGTATGGTTAACCTGTTGATAAATACTGGGTACGCTGTATTGGTGGTTCACGCTTGCAAAAAAAGTAGACTAAATACTGTATTATAATCAATAATGATTATATTTGTTTCTGTAAAAGAAAAAGATTATGGATACAACGGTGAAAATAGCGGATAGTTATATAAATTTATTGTCTTCGTTTAGCGATGAGATAAAGTTGCGTGTCATTCGTAAGCTTTCAGAGAGCCTTTTGAGGGGTAAAAAGAAAGAGACATCCATACAAGATTCGTTTGGCGCTTGGGATGATGACAAAAGTGCAGAAGAGATTATTGCTGAAATTAATAAAGCACGTGTTTTGGGAACGCGATCTATTGAATCTTTTGACGAATGAGGCGTTATCTTTTAGATACCAACATATGTATCTTCTATATGAAAGGGAAATTTCATTTAAATGAGAAGATTGATGATAAAATGAAGCGATATTGCTTTATTTCTGAAATTACTATTGCCGAACTTCTATATGGAGCTACTTGCTCAAATCGAAAGGATAAAATGTTGAAAGAGGTAGAATCTTTTATCTCGCAGTTTACAGTTTTACCAATTTACGGTTCTTTGCTTATGTTCGCTGAACTAAAAAGCACATTGAGATCTCAAGGACTTTTAATAGATGATTTTGATTTGTTGATTGGAGCTTCTGCCGTAGCAAATGATTTGATTTTAGTTACAGAAAATGTAAAGCACCTAGAACGTATTCCTCATCTTAAAATAGAGAATTGGATTGATAGAGCGAAGATTTAATTGATAATCTATTCATTTAATTAAAGTTACTTCATGATAGGAAAGATATAATGGAGCAAGTAGCTATTGCCGCTCGAGAAAGTTCACTTAGAGCGGAGATGGAACTGAAACGAAGAATGCAGGAAGTGAGAGAAAAACTGAAGATATATAGATCGAACGAATCTAAATAGTGATTTGTAATGAAAGAGAAACGCCCTACACTTTGTATTGTTGCTGGTCCTAATGGATCAGGAAAAACTTCTACTACTGAACAATTATAATTATGCCCCCGTCTTTCTTTCCCTTAGGGAGGATGAGAGAGACGGGGGCTTTTTTATGCTTCTAAACATGGAATGATAATTGGTTGGGATTTGGATAATCGCTAACTTGTCGGCGCTGAATCCGTGAAATTCCTTGCAGATTGTAAGCACCTACTAAATCATTCACGTTATGGAAATACATCTTGATAACTATTTGCCGGAATATCCTTCCTTCGTTTCCGGTATTCGCCGTGCTCCCGATCGCGGCTATTCGCTTACGCCCGCTCAAACAGAAACGGCATTGATGAACGCGCTTCGTTACATCCCTGTTGAATTACATGAGAAGCTAGCTCCTGAGTTCATGGAGGAATTATTGACCCGGGGACGGATCTATGGTTATCGTTACCGTCCGCAGGGAGACCTGAAAGCGAAGCCTATCTCTGAATATAAAGGTAAATGTATCGAGGGAAAAGCCTTTCAAGTAATGATCGATAATAACCTTTGCTTTGATATCGCTTTGTATCCTTATGAGTTGGTTACGTATGGCGAGACTGGGCAGGTCTGCCAGAATTGGATGCAATATCGTTTGATTAAGAAGTATTTGGAGGAGCTGACCGAGGAGCAGACCTTGGTGATTGAATCTGGGCATCCTCTGGGATTGTTTCATTCCAAGCCGGATGCCCCACGGGTGATTATCACGAACTCCATGATGGTGGGAATGTTCGATAACCAAAAGGATTGGCATATCGCCGCCCAGATGGGAGTCGCTAATTATGGACAGATGACGGCCGGAGGTTGGATGTATATTGGCCCGCAAGGTATCGTACACGGTACGTTTAATACATTGTTGAATGCCGGACGTAAGAAATTAGGGATTCCACAAGATAAGGATTTGCGAGGCTATCTGTTTGTATCTTCTGGTTTAGGAGGAATGAGTGGCGCTCAACCTAAAGCCGCTGTGATCGCCGGTGCTGCCAGTATAATCGCCGAGGTAGACGCTTCCCGTATCGAGACACGCCGATGCCAAGGATGGGTTCAGCATGTGACGGATGATATGGGGAAAGCTTTCTCCTTAGCCGACGAGGCGATTCGTAAGAAAGAACCGATCTCTATCGCTTTTCATGGCAATATCGTGGATTTATTGGAATATGCCGATAAACAGGGGCTTTCCATCGACCTTTTGAGTGACCAGACCTCGTGTCATGCGGTCTATGAAGGTGGTTATTGTCCGGCAGGCGTGACGTTTGAGGAACGTACGGAATTATTGGCTCATCACCGGGAAGACTTTTGTGCTTTGGTCGATAAAACGTTGAAGCGACATTTCGAGGTGATCAAGCGTCTGGTTGCCCGGGGTACCTATTTCTTTGACTATGGGAACTCCTTCATGAAAGCGATCTATGATGCCGGTGTACATGAGATTTCCCGTAACGGTGTGGACGAGAAAGATGGTTTTATATGGCCTTCTTATGTGGAAGATATCATGGGGCCGGAATTATTTGATTATGGGTACGGTCCTTTCCGCTGGGTATGTTTAAGCGGTAAGCCGGAAGATTTGATTCGCACGGATCATGCGGCTATGGCGTGTATCGATCCGACTCGAAGAGGGCAGGATATGGATAATTATAATTGGATACGTGACGCGGAGAAGAACCGTTTGGTGGTGGGTACGCAAGCCCGGATCTTATATCAAGACGCTGAGGGGCGCTTGAAGATCGCCCTTGAGTTTAACCGAATGGTACGTGATGGGGAGGTAGGCCCGATTATGTTGGGACGAGACCATCATGACGTGAGCGGTACGGATTCTCCATTCCGTGAGACCTCTAATATACGGGACGGGAGCAATGTGATGGCTGATATGGCGGTGCAGTGCTTCGCTGGAAATGCCGCCCGGGGTATGAGCTTGGTCGCTCTTCATAATGGTGGAGGAGTTGGTATCGGTAAGGCGATAAACGGAGGTTTCGGTATGGTTCTCGATGGTAGTGAGCGGGTGGACGAGATACTTCGCTCTGCTATGATATGGGACGTGATGGGGGGTGTCGCTCGTCGCTCATGGGCCCGTAACCCGAATGCGATGCGTACGAGCGCTACTTTCAATGAGAACCGTGGCGAACAGTATCATATTACCCTTCCGTATATCCCGGAGAGGGCGTTTATTCATGAAATCGTACAAACATCATTAAATAAAAAGGTATGAGTACTTGGAATAAGATTATGGAATGTGTCCCTAACTTCAGTGAAGGACGGGATCAGGAGAAGATAGATAAGATCGTAGCGCCTTTCCGGGCTAAGACGGGTGTTAAACTGTTGGACTATAGTAATGACGAGGATCACAATCGTTTGGTTGTTACCGTGGTAGGGGAGCCAGTCGCTTTAAAACAAGCTGTATTGGAGGCCATTGGAGTTGCCGTTGAGCTGATCGATTTAAACAAGCATAGCGGTCAACATCCTCGAATGGGGGCCGTAGATGTTGTTCCTTTTATACCGATTTGCGGATGTACGATGGAAGAGGCGATCGCCTTGTCTAAGGAAGTAGGGGAGGAAGTGGGCACTCGTTATGCCGTACCTGTCTTCTTATATGAGAAATCAGCTTCCGCCCCTTACCGGGAGAATCTGGCGGCGATCCGTAAAGGAGAGTTTGAGGGGATGGCAGAGAAAATCCATCAACCGGAGTGGAAACCTGATTTTGGTCCGGCCGAAAGACATCCGACAGCCGGTACGGTCGCCATAGGAGCCCGCATGCCTTTGGTCGCCTATAATGTGAACTTAGGAACGAATCAATTGCAGATCGCTACGGATATAGCGAAGAAAATCCGTTTCATCGGCGGAGGTTTACGTTATTGTAAAGCGATGGGGGTTGAGTTGAAGGAACGTGGTATCGTACAGGTCTCTATTAATATGACCGATTATACCCGTACGGCCTTGTACCGGGCCTTCGAGTTAGTTCGTATCGAAGCTCGCAGATATGGTGTTCCGGTGGTGGGGAGCGAGATTATCGGCTTGGTTCCTATGGAGGCGTTGATCGATACGGCCTCTTACTATTTGGGATTAGAGGACTTCTCTATGAATCAAGTATTGGAAGCCCGTATTATGGAATAGCGTATGGAGAATAGCAAGATATTAATTAGGAATGCTGCCCAGATCGTCACTTGTCATGGGGATAAGGCACGACGGGGAGCGGAGATGTCTGATTTAGGCGTTATCGAGGATGGAGCCGTAGCGATGTCTGATGGGGTTATTACGCATGTAGGACCTACGGAGGAGGTACTTCGAAACATCCATGCGGAGGATTATTTGGAGATTCGGGCGGAGAACCAAGCGGTGTTACCCGGATTTGTTGATAGCCATACGCATTTTATCTTTGGCGGTTACCGGGAGGAGGAGTTCTCTTGGCGATTGCGGGGAGATAGTTATATGTCGATCATGGAGCGTGGTGGAGGTATCGTGAATACGATGAAAGCTACCCGTGAAAGTGATTTCGATACACTATGGGACAGAGGGGAAGAACGTTTGGATGAGTTATTCTCCATGGGTGTTACCACGGTGGAGGGGAAAAGTGGTTATGGTTTGGATTTGCAAACTGAATTAGTTCAGCTTCGTGTCATGTCGGACCTGAATGAGTCTCATCCGGTGGATGTCGTATCGACCTTTTTGGGTGCTCATGCTGTTCCTCCTGAATTTGCCGGTCGTACGGACGATTATGTGGATTATATGATCGAGGAAGTGCTTCCTGTCATCCGAGCCGAACATACGGTTACGTTTTGTGATGTGTTTTGTGAGAAAGGCGTTTTCTCGTTAGAACAGAGTGAGCGCTTGCTTCGTGCCGCCCGTCATCATCGTTTTAAATTGAAGATGCATGCGGATGAGATCGTTCCTTTCGGAGGGGCGGAACTGGCGGCCTCCTTGAAGTGTGTAAGTGCTGATCATTTATTACATGTATCGGATACAGGCATCAAACGTCTGGCAAGAGCGGGTGTCGTGGCTACCTTACTTCCGCTGACTGCCTTTTCCTTGAATGAGCCGTATGCGCCTGCCCGGAAAATGATAGATGCCGGTTGCGCAGTGGCTTTAGCTTCCGATCTAAATCCGGGAAGTTGTTTTTCGGCCTCGATCCCGATGATGATAGCCTTGGCCTGTATCTATATGAAGATGAGCCCTGAAGAAGCGGTAACGGCATTGACCATTAATGGAGCCGCAGCTGTGGGACGTGCCTCCGAGATTGGAAGTATCAGCGTGGGAAAACGTGCGGACGTGATCTTGCTGAAATACCCGTCTTATAAGTTCCTACCTTATCATGTGGGAATGAATCTCGTGGATACCGTAATTAAGGATGGGGAACTTTATATGATGTAAGATAAGAATTGTTGAATCATTTAAATCAAAATACTATGTTAGCAGACTTGACAATTAAAGATTTTTTGGCGGAAACGGCGGGTAGTGCTCCCGTTCCCGGTGGTGGAAGTATATCTGCCTTGAATGGCGCTATAGCGGCAGCTTTGACAGAGATGGTGGCCCATCTGACTGTTGGCAAAAAGAAATATGCGGAAGTGGAAGGACAAATGAAAACGATCGCTATCGAGGCGGCTTTGATCCGTGAGCGTCTTACTGAATATATTGATAAGGACAGCGAGGCTTATGATCGTGTATTCTCAGCTTTTAAGTTGCCGAAAGAAACGCCTGACGAACAGGTGATCCGTACGAATGCGATACAGAGCGCAACGAAGGAGGCGGCTATTGTTCCGATGAGGGTGGCGGAGGAGATCGGTTCCGTAATGGAGACGATTATCTATGTGGCTCACAAAGGTAATCAGAATGCCGTCACGGATGCTTGCGTGGCGATGATGGCTGCCCGTACTTGTGTATTGGGGGCTTTATTGAATGTCCGAATTAACTTAACGTCCATCCAAGACGAGGTGTTCGTCGGAATGATGCGGAAGAAAGCGGATGAACTGGAGGCGAACGCTATCCGTGTAGAGCAAAAGTTATTGGATTGGGTGAAGACTAAATTATAGCATATGAGTAATGTTTATTATGTGGGTTCCGAGCCTCTCTCTTTTGAGGGAATCGAACGGATACTTACTCAAAATATGAAGTTGGAGCTTTCACCCGAGGTGAAGGAGCGCATCCAGCGTTGCCGGGATTACTTGGATCATAAGATCGAGCAGCAGGAGGGGCCTTTGTATGGGATTACTACCGGTTTCGGTTCGTTATGTAATAAGAATATCTCTCCGGACGAATTGAGTACCTTGCAAGAGAACTTGGTGAAAAGTCATGCCTGTAGCGTAGGGGATGAGGTAAGTCCGGTGATCGTCCGTTTGATGATGTTATTGAAAGCGCATGCCCTTTCGTTGGGGCATAGTGGCGTACAGGTGATTACCGTACAACGTATTCTGGACTTTTTCAATAATGACGTACTTCCGATCGTGTATGATCGTGGCTCTTTAGGCGCTTCCGGTGATTTGGCGCCTCTGGCGAATTTGTTCCTGCCTCTGATCGGCGTGGGTGACGTTTATTATAAGGGCCGCAAACGGGAAGCGATCAGCGTATTGGACGAGTTCGCTTGGAAGCCTGTGAAGCTGAAAAGCAAGGAGGGGTTAGCTTTATTGAACGGTACGCAATTTATGAGCGCCAATGGCGTATTCGCCTTGATGCGTGCGTTTAGCCTGTCCAAGAAAGCGGATCTGATCGCCGCTTTATCTTTGGAGGCTTTCGATGGGCGTATCGATCCTTTCATGGATTGTATCCAGCAGATGCGTCCGCATCCCGGACAAATCGAGACCGGGGCCGCTTTTCGACGGCTATTAGAGGGAAGTGAGTTAATCGCCCGGAAAAAGGAACATGTTCAGGACCCGTATTCATTCCGTTGTATCCCTCAAGTGCATGGGGCTACGAAAGACGCTATCAATTATGTGGCGAATGTCCTGCTTACCGAAGTAAATTCCGTGACGGATAACCCGACGATCTTCCCGGAGGAGGATAAGATTATTTCCGGCGGTAATTTCCACGGTCAGCCCTTGGCGATTTCTTATGATTTCTTGGCGATTGCCTTGGCTGAGTTAGGAAATATATCGGAACGTCGTGTCGCTCAATTGATCATGGGTTTGCGGGGATTGCCTGAGTTCTTGGTCGCTAATCCCGGCCTAAACTCCGGTTTCATGATCCCTCAATATGCGGCTGCCAGTATGGTAAGCCAGAATAAGATGTATTGCTATGCGGCGAGCAGCGATTCTATCGTGTCCAGTAATGGGCAAGAGGATCATGTGAGTATGGGGGCGAATGCGGCGACGAAGTTGTTTAAGATCATGGACAACTTGGATCATATCTTGGCGATCGAGTTGATGAATGCGGCACAAGGAATCGAGTTCCGTCGTCCGGCTAGGACTTCCCCGGTATTAGAGAAGTTCTTGAAGGATTACCGGAAAGAGGTGCCATTTATCGATGAGGATATTATCATGTACACGGAAATACATCGTACGGTGGCGTTTATTCGTAGGAAAGACTTTGTATATTAATGAATATCGTTAATAGAGGTTAGAAATCCAGCTGAATCTCCTATTCGGCTGGATTATTTTGTATTTTCGCCGTCAATCTAAATACAATCGATCTACTTTATGCAAAATGTAACAAATCCTACCGTGAAAACACACGTAGTTTGGCTGGATGTCGTACGCTTGATAGCCATGTTTACTGTTGTTTGCTGTCATTGTACAGACCCGTTTAATTTCTATCCCGGAGATTCTCCGATTATTGGGGATATTAAGTTTTGGGGAGCTGCCTATGGGGCTTTTCTTCGTCCTTGTGTACCTCTGTTCGTTATGATTACGGGAGCCTTGTTGCTACCGGTCCGGGAAGAGACTTCTATTTTCTATAAGAAAAGGATATTGCGTGTATTCTGGCCTTTCTTGATTTGGTCTGTTATCTATAATTTATTCCCTTGGTTTACGGGACTGCTTGGTTTGAGGCCGGAACTTATTCTTGATTTCTTCCCTTATTCGGGAGAAGAGGTGACTCGTCAATCGTTGAGCGTATCTTTAGACTATATCGCCCAGATACCGTTCAATTTCTCATTGTTGGATGTACATATGTGGTATATCTATTTACTGATAGGTTTATATCTTTATTTGCCGATCTTCTCCGCTTGGGTCGAGAAAGTTTCGGATAAGGCGAAATTATGGTTTCTGGCAGGTTGGGGAGTGACTTTGTTTATTCCTTATTACCGGGAATTCGTATCTCCTTACATTTGGGGTGGATGCTCATGGAATGAATTCAGTATGCTTTATTATTTCGCCGGGTTTAACGGTTACTTGCTATTGGGGCATTATCTGCGGAATCATGATTGGTCGTTAGGAAAGATCGTTGGGATAGGCATTCCTATGTTTGTCGTAGGCTATGCCATTACTTTCTTCGGTTTCCGCTATACGACCGCTTTGCCTGCTTACACGGAGGAACAGTTAGAGTTATTCTTCTATTATTGTTCTCCCAATGTGGTGATGATGACGATTCCTATCTTCTTGCTGGCGAAGAAGGTGAATGTGAAATCAGGCACGATCAAACGAATGTTAGCGAACTTAACGGTATGTGGTTTCGGAATCTATATGGTACATTATTTCTTTACAGGACCCAGCGTGCTGTTGGCGAGAGCCTTGAATATCCCATTGGGTTTACAGATTCCTGCCGCTTCTGTGGTAGCATTCGCTGTATCTTGGCTGATTGTGTTGGGTATCAGAAAGATTTGCGGTAAGAAAGCCAAGTATATTGTGGGCTGAATTTATACGTACGTTCGCATAGGCTGATACGTATATAGGCGTAGGCCCATGCGAGCGTACGTGTAGGACGATACGTATATACGTGCGAGGCCACACGTATATACGTATAAATCATCTTTATTTCTTGGTTACAATCACTCGCTCTGTCGGAGCCAGATGCTCGTTGCGATAGTCTATCTGCTTGACTACATTCTCGGCCAATTCTTGGAATGCCTTACCTGTGATCGAGTCCGGGTTCAACGCTACCGGCTTACCTTGATCTCCTCCTTCGCAGATACTTTGTACGATAGGAATCTGTCCCAGTAACGGCACGTTCAGTTCCTCAGCTAGGCGTTTACAACCTTCCTTTCCGAATATATAATATTTGTTTTCCGGTAATTCCGCTGGGGTAAACCAAGCCATATTCTCGATCAATCCTAAAACAGGGACATTAACCTTATCCCCAGTGAACATGCTGATACCCTTACGAGCGTCCGCTAAAGCAACCTCTTGCGGCGTACTTACTACCACGGCTCCGGTTATCGCTAGTGTTTGCACCATTGTCAAATGGATATCACTCGTTCCGGGAGGTAAATCGATTAAGAAATAATCAAGCTCACCCCAGTTGGCGTCGCCGATCAATTGCTTCAATGCGTTGCTAGCCATTGCTCCACGCCATAGGACTGCGTCGTTTTTATTTACGAAGAAGCCGATGGATAACATCTTGACACCATAATTTTCGGCCGGCTTGATCAGTTCCCTGCCCTCTACCTCTTCCATATAAGGGCGAGCCTCTTCTAGGTTGAACATCTTGGGTTGGGACGGCCCGAATATATCGGCATCCAGCAATCCTACCTTATATCCTTGTAAAGCCAATGCGACAGCCAGATTAGCGGCAACGGTACTTTTACCAACTCCTCCTTTACCGGAAGATACGGCGATAATATTTTTTACTTGCGGTAATAATTTATCCGGTTCCGGGCGAGCTAACTGACGGGCTTTTACCGTGATGTTTCCCTTGATATTCACCTCCGGGCTTACATAGGTTAAGATAGCTGTCTCCGCGGCTTTTACTACGGAGCGGATAAACGGATCATTCGGCTTCTCGAATAATAACGAGAAGGTGACATTCATACCATCGATACGAATGTTGTCTTCTACGAGGCCCATGGAAACGATGTCCTTTCCGGTACCCGGGTAACGAACGTTCTTCAACGCCTCAATAATCAGATTCGGATAGATTGTCATATCTGTTGATTTTTTTAAGTCATTCTTTTATTTACCAGAAGCCAAAGCGCTTCGTTTTCTGCGATTAAAGCTACGATAAGGATCTAACTCGATTTCTACGTCAGGTTCCACCAATCGTTCCCTTTCCTCACAAACAAACTTGATGTATTTGATGTTTAATCCACGATCCAGCCATTGTTGCTCGTAATAGGTCTTGATGGATAAGATCTCATCCGCCAGATTGGAATGATATAGGTCGTCTGTACTGAACAATACGGGATAATGGTTCGCTTTTACCATCTCGCACGTATAGGTATACATAAAGTTACTGTCCGTTTTTAAATGGATAATACCATCTCCGGAAAGGATTTCCCGATACATTTTCATGAAACGGGTTCCGGTCAGACGCTTATTGACCTTTTTCATTTGAGGGTCAGGAAATGTGATCCAGATCTCGGCTACTTCGCCCGGAGCGAAGAAATAGGAAATCAATTCGATACTGGTACGTAGGAAAGCCACGTTATTCATCCCGGCTTCCAACGATTCTTTCGCTCCGGTCCACATACGTGCTCCCTTGATATCGACACCAATAAAATTCTTATTTGGGAAAAGCTTTCCCAAACCTACGGTATATTCCCCTTTTCCACATCCCAATTCCAAGACAATAGGATGGTCGTTCTTGAAAAAACGTTCATGCCACTGTCCTTTCATATCAAACCCTTTTTCTTGTAGGGCGGCGAAAGGGTATTGGAATACGTGCGGATAGCCCGCCATATCGTCAAACTTAGCTAATTTATTCTTTCCCATGTCGCGAAGATAATACTTAAAAAAATGCTTTTTACGTTTTTTCTACTGTTTTAGATAGGGGTTTTTATGCGTTGGCGAGTCTTTTGAACATATAGGCTGTCAGAAGTTTTATTTGAAAGTGGAGTTGTAACGAATAAAAAAGGATATGTTGAGAGTATTTTTTAGACGCCCGATATTTAAGAATCCGAGGTTTGTCGGATTTGTTTGGTTTGCGACGGCCCTTGTCGCTTGCTTATTGAAATTACCTGTGGGAAGGACTTATAATAACTTTATGATTTATAGGGCTTCCTTTTTCCATGCGTTAGAGTTGAAAGACCTTTATATATATTATCCGAATGAATACCACGACCGGTTTTTATACGGGATCCCTTTTACGGCTATAATAGCGCCTTTCTCCCTCTTCTCTCCTTATATCGGGATGTTGCTATGGTGTCTCGCGAATAGCTTGCTGCTTTATATGGCTATCCGTAAACTCGGATTGGTGGATTGGAAACAGGCGTTTGTCATTTGGGTATGCTTGAATGAGTTGTTTACGTGTGTTCTTATGCAGCAATTTAACATAGCCATAGCCGGCATGATTTTATTCTCGTTTATTTTTATTGAGCGGAAACAGGAGTTTTGGGCGGCGCTAATGATCGTCTTGGGTACGATGACTAAGATTTATGGCATTGTCGGTCTTGCTTTCCTGTTATTCTCAAAACGCCGGATCGCCTTTTTGAAAGGACTTATTTTCTGGGGCATAGTCTTGTATGTTCTTCCGATGTTATATACATCTCCTCAATATGTGGCAAGTCAATACGTGAAATGGTATGAGGTACTTCTCGATAAGAATGTAGAGAATTTATTTACCCCTTATACAAATATCTCTTTGTTGGGAATGGTTCGTAAGATATCGGGAGTCAATACGTATAGTGATCTCTGGTTGGTTATCCCCGGGCTACTTTTATTTATTGCTCCTTATTTTAGGATAAATCAATATGATAACAGGCGGTTCCGCATGCATTTTCTTTGCTCTACTCTTTTGTTCATGGTCCTTTTTAGCTCCGGAACAGAGAATAGCGGATATTTGGGAGCCATGATAGCCGTCTGCCTTTGGTATATAGGTACGCCTACCCGTAAGACGACTCCTGGCTTGAATACGGTACTATTCGTTTTCTGTTTTATTCTGACATCCCTTTCCCCTACAGATATATTTCCCTGTTATATCCGGAAAATGTATGTTATTCCTTATGCGTTGAAAGCACTTCCTTGTGTGTTGATCTGGTTTAAGATCGTATGGGAGCAATTGACATTGGATTTTTCAGAGCCGCTTCATCGGCCGAAGACTCTCCCGGGTAAAGAGGAGGCGATCGACCTTATCTTGCCTTGTTATAACCCACAAGAAGGCTGGGAACGTCTGATGATCGAGAAACATGCGGAATTGGTAAAGATGCTTAAAGGCCGCTCATTCCGTTTTATCGTCGTGAATGACGCTTCGAAGAGAGGATTTACGAAGGATGCGGTGGGACGTCTTCTGGAGGCTCTCCCTGATACGATGATCGTAAGTTATGATACGAATAAGGGAAAAGGAGCCGCTGTTAGGGCTGGCTTGTCTCATTCCACCTCATCTATTACTTTATATACGGACTATGATTTCCCGTATGAGACGGATTCTATCTGCCGGATGGTAGAATGGTTGGAATCGGGATATGATGTCGTTATCGCCGTGCGGAATCATACTTATTATACCCATTTAAGTACTCGAAGAAAGATTATGAGTTATGCTTCCCGTATATTGAATTTTACGCTTCTAGGATTAACGCATACGGATGCTCAAGGAGGTTTGAAAGGTTTTAACCAGCGGGGAAAATCGTTCTTGGCCTCAACTCAGGTGAATCGCTTTTTATTTGATACGGAGTTTATTTATAAGGCTTCGCAGGAGTCGGATGTACTTATTAAAGACATGCCCGCTGATTTGCGGGATAACGTTCATCTTCCCAATATGCGTCGTGGAGTCCTTGCGGAAGAATTAAAGAACTTATTTTTAATCGCTTGGAGAGGGTAGGAGGATTACAGGGTTGTTAATAACCCTGTTGAAAACCCTGTGAATAACGGAAAAAGAACAAAAGAAAAAAGAGATACCTATTAATAGGTATCTCTCTTTTTGCTCTTCCTCTTGGACTTGAACCAAGGACCCTCTGATTAACAGTCAGATGCTCTAACCAACTGAGCTAAGGAAGAATCAGTTTTTAACTTTTTAATCTCTATATGAAAACTCTTTTCGCTCTTCTTCTTGGACTTGAACCAAGGACCCTCTGATTAACAGTCAGATGCTCTAACCAACTGAGCTAAAGAAGAATGTTTTTCAGTCTTTCCCGATGTCTTTTCGCTCTTCCTCTTGGACTTGAACCAAGGACCCTCTGATTAACAGTCAGATGCTCTAACCAACTGAGCTAAGGAAGAATTTTTCGCTCTTTCAAAGGTTATTCCGTAACCCCTTTCTGAAATTGCACTGCAAAAGTACGGGGTATTTTCGAAATATGCAATATCTTTGTGAAAAAAATTACGAAAAAATGAATACAATAGGTTTAGGAAACGCTTTGGTTGACGTTTTATTGAGGCTTGAAAATGATGATGTCCTATCGGAAATCGGGATACAGAAAGGAGCTATGGATATGATTAACAGGGAACAAATGATCGCTATTCGTACGACTTTAGCTGGCTTGCCACGTACGCAAACCCCGGGAGGATCTGTCTGCAACACGATGCGTTCGATGTCTTCTTTAGGGGCGAATTCCGGTTTTATCGGTAAGATCGGGGATGATTCGATCGGCGGATTTTATGAGGATGCGTTGGAAAAAGCGGGTGTCACTTCCTATTTTATCAAGACGGATGGACTTACAGGTAGCTGTACGGTGATGATTTCTCCGGATGGGGAACGTACGATGGGGACTTTCCTTGGCCCGGCCCCGACAATAACCCCGGATGAGATCACCGAGGAGATGCTAAGTAAATATCAATGTATTTATATAGAAGGTTACTTGCTCGTAAACGAGCCGTTGGTTCGTTCTACGATGGAGAAGGCTAAAAAGTTGGGCTTGAAAGTAGCGCTGGATTTGTCGAACTTCAATATCGTGAATGCTTTTAAAGGAATGCTGGAGGATATCATTCCTAAATATGTGGATATTTTGTTCTCTAATGAGAGTGAGGCTGAGGCTTTTACCGGGCAAAAGGCTGCTGAGGCCGTACATACCTTGTCTGACTTGGTAGAGGTCTCATTGGTCACTTTAGGAAAGGAAGGTGCCTTGATCGGTAGTCATGGTCAATTTTATTCTGTCCCGGCTGAGGGGGGTAAGCCTGTTGATACGACTGGAGCCGGTGATAACTTCGCCGCCGGATTCTTATACGGTCAATCCATAGGAGCGTCTTTGGTACAATCCGCACGCATCGGATCGATGCTGGCGGGCTATGTGATCGACGTGGTTGGCCCAGAGATTCCGTATGATAAATGGGAACAAATAAAGTTAAAAGTAAAAGGGATATTGGCTTAGGCGGCGTATTATTCCTTACATTTATGCCGTTAATTAACTAAATATTGTATGTACAGATTGGTTCAACGAAGAGGAATTATAGGTTTATTTTGCTTGCTGTTCGTCGCAAGTAGCGTAGTGCCGGGATGGGCGCAAAAAGATAACCGCTTTGAGGTGAGTAAGAACCTAGACATTTTCAATTCTTTATTGAAAGAAGTAGAGATGTTCTACGTGGATTCAGTGGATGTGGATAAAACCGTTCAGCGGGGAATCGAGGCAATGTTGGCTGGTTTAGATCCTTATACGGAATACTATCCTGAGCAAAAAACGGAGGAATTGAGTCTGATGACGACCGGCGAATACGGAGGTATCGGTTCCTTGATCCGTCAGCGTAACAACGAGGGAGGCGTGATGATTGCCGAGCCTACCGAGGGAATGCCGGCCGATTTAGCGGGTCTGAAGCCGGGCGATCTGATCTTGGCGATCGATACGATCGATGTTTCCAAGGCGACAAACTCCCGGGTCAGCGAGTTGTTGAAAGGTGTTCCGAATACGAAGATGGTTTTGACGATCCAACGTCCGGGCGAGAAGAAACCCCGGAAGTTCGAGATTACCCGTAAGCAGATCACGACACCTCAAGTTACTTACTACGGGGTTAAGAATGACAGTATCGGTTATATTTATCTAAAGGCATTTACTATCAAGAGTGCTCAAGAGGTGAAAGAGGCGTTCTTGGATTTAAAGAAAAATCATAATATCAAGTCTTTGGTACTGGATTTGCGCGGTAACGGCGGTGGCGTGCTGGAAGGTGCCGTACAAATCGTAGGTATGTTTGTACCGAAAGGCAGCGAGGTGCTTTCAACGAAAGGAAAGATCAAGCAATGGGATCGTACGTACCGAACCTCTACGGAGCCTTTGGATACGGTAATGCCGTTGGCTATATTGATCAATGGAGGTACGGCTTCCGCCGCTGAGATCGTATCGGGATCTTTGCAGGATATGGATCGTGCCGTGTTGGTGGGGCAACGTTCGTTTGGAAAGGGGTTGGTGCAAGCTCCTCGTGACCTGCCTTATAATGGGAAAGTGAAAATCACGATGAGTAAATACTATATCCCGAGTGGCCGTTGCATCCAGCAAATCGATTATTCGCACCGGAAAGAGGATGGTAGCGTGGCTGCTATTCCGGATAGCTTGACTTCCGTATTCTATACGTCCAAGAAGCGTCCGGTTCGTGATGGTGGTGGCGTACGTCCGGAGTTTGAGGTGAAGGAGCCGAAAGTGCCTACCATGATGTATTATTTGGCGGCGGATACGGTCTTGTTCGACTTCGTTACGGATTGGGTACAAAAGCATAAGACAATCGCTCCCATCGAGGAATTTACGGTTTCCGATGAGGATTTCGAAGCTTTGAAGCAATACGCCAAGTCCAAGAATTTCACGTATGACCGCCAAAGCGAGAAAGTATTGAAGAACTTGAAAGAAGTGGCTGAGTTCGAGGGGTATCTGGAGGAGGATTCTACAGCGTTCAAGGAATTAGAGGCTAAGCTGACTCCGAATCTGGAAAAAGATTTCGATCGTTTCAAGGATGAGGTGAAACGAGTAATGGCCGCCGAGATCGTAAAACGTTATTATTACCAACGAGGAGAGTTGCAAGAAAGCTTGAAAGATGATCTTGTATTGGAGAAAGCGTTGGAGGTATTGGGCGATCCGGATTTATACAGGCGTACATTGAGCGTGCCGGTTGAGTTGGAAGCGGCCACCAAGGGTACCGAATAGGCGGGTTTCTGCCGATGCCCATTCAAAGGGCCTTACAATGCCCATTCAAGCGAGCTTACGATGCCCATTGTCAGCTCCCTTGAATGGGCATCGTGCTTTTCCCTCTTTCGCCAGTCTGTTTGGGGGCTTTGAAGCGGATATGCAATACGACCAATTCCGAGACGGTTCCCACCCGATAAGGAGGTCCTGCTATACCAATGCCGGAAGATACATAGAATTGCGTAGGCCCTTTCTTATAATATCCGTACGGGCATTCATACACAAGTTTCATCAGCAGGGGATAAGGCCATAACTGCCCGTTATGCGTATGTCCGTGCAGTCCCAAATCCACCCCGTTCATGTTCATCTCGGCGAACGACCAAGGTTGATGATCCAAAACGATAATCGGTTTGCCGGTATCCACCCCTTCCATTAACGAATGAAGCGATTTTCGTTTCTTATGGATGAAATCATCCCTCCCTATCAAATAAAAAGTTGAGTCCGGTTGGACCACCGAGTCTATTAGTAGCGTACCTCCGGTCTTTTGCAGCCAACGATATTTGGCGTTCCGGTTTGCCCGGTATTCATGATTCCCGTAAACGATATATACGCCCAACGGAGCTTTTAATTGTTTTAAATCATCCTCGATGTGGGCGTTTTCCGCGAACCGGGATTCATAATCCATGATATCCCCCGCTAATACCACCATATCCGGATGCTGTGCGTTGCTGAGTGCCACATATTTTTGTACCAAGTCCTTCCCGATAACCTCTCCGATATGTAAGTCGCTCATCATGACAATAGTCAGACTATCCCGATCCCCCGCGGCTTTGGGCAACGTGATATATACGTTCTTAACAATCGGATTCATTACCGTATGGTATGCGTGAATCATTAAACCGGTAACACCGAATACGATAAGAAAAAACAGGGTTAGCTTGGTTTGTTGCCAATGCCCTTTCATCCATTTGGGGAACCATGGCTTGATACGTTGGGAGAGCCTGATCAACTCAAGTACCAAGAGAGATAAAGTGATATAAATGGACGCTATATACCAAGTGTTACAGATGTATTGGATCGTGATTATCACGTTATCAGGTAGTTCATTCCTAAAAATAAATCCGAAAAAATAAAGCGATAGTTCGAGTACGAAAAACAAGATAAAAGGAATCCGGCAACTTTTCTTAGGAGGAAGCGCTTGATATCCTCTCCAGAAAATATACGGATTTAGTAATAGCTGCGCTACGATCGATTGAATAAATACTTTCATCTTTACTCTTTGAATGTAATATTGAACACCACCATCTCGCTGTCCGTCCCGATACGGAAAGGCGGTCCCCACAAAGATAAGCCGGATGAGACATAAATCGTACTATTTCCGATTTTTTTAGTCCCGTAACTTAATTCGAACAGATGATCCACGATCCAGTTCATCGGCCATACTTGTCCTCGATGTGTATGTCCGCTAAACTGTAAGTCTACGCCAGCCTCTTCCGTTTTCTCTAAATCGTAGGGTTGATGGTCTAGTAAGATAACAGGTTTGCTTTTATCAAGGTTCGCGGTAAGCTGACCTAAAGTTTTCCGTCCTTTGTTATGCCGGTCGTCCCGTCCTATGAGTTGGATCTGATTGGGCAAGATAGCCACGGAATCCCTTAAAAGTACGATGGGCGTCTGCGCTATGAATTTCTCGCTCTCCTCTATGCCACTGATATACTCATGGTTACCCGGTACCATATAAACGCCTAATGGGGCGTAGATCTTGGACAGTTCCTCTTCCATATGCTCGTATCGCAGAGGTGCGACACTGTTGTCTATCAAGTCTCCACCGATAAGAACGATGTCCGGGCGTTGGGCGTTTATCATATCCACATATCCGGCAAGCATCGTCTTGTTGGTAGCGTATCCTAAGTGTATGTCGCTAATGGCTACGACCTTCAGCGACTGTCCATCGGTATCGGCCGGTTTGTTGATAACCATGTTGATAACTCGTGTATCAGGATGTTGGTAATTATAGTTTCCATATCCTAATAAGCTGAGTGTTAAGAATAAGGATAAATAGAATGAGTATTTGAAACGTAGGTGGAAAAGTCGTAAGATATCAAATACCAACAGAGCTAATACCATGTATAAAGTGAACACGAGCCATCCTGTTCCTACTTGGGAAACTGTTTGAGCGAAAGAAGCCGGCATATCTAGGTTCCTGAATAGAAAACTACTGAAGAATGATAAAGCTCCTCCCCAAAAAACAATGGATAACAATACTTTAACTCCGGTAGACTGGCTTTTCAAAGCCTGTTTTCCCTTTAGATAAATATAAATATTCCCTGCAAGATACAGGATTGGAAGTATGATAAAGAACGATAACATTTCTATTAATTTTCTGCGAAGATAATGAAAACTCTTTATGCGGCAAATGGTATGATTTGCGAAAGACTTTTTCTGCTCGATTTTCACCGCATTATGTCCTCTAATTGTAGTGACATAGCGTGCTGCGTCTCTACGTGGATGTAAATACAGGGCAAGTAAGGATGCGTTGTATTCCAAGACAAATTCCAGACAATAAGCAAGCGAATGACATAGGTGTGTAATGTATTGAGAATTAGTGTGTTTAAAACATGGCTATCTTTCTTTCAAAACACGTATGTGTTTCCGGGAAAAGTCGTACGTGTTTTTCAAAAAAGTCGTACGTGTTTTTCCCGAATCATGCGCTAGGGAACAAGAGCGTATAAAGAAATCTACAATAAGCCTCCCTTAATTGCGATGAGGGGAATAGGTCTTTTTTTGTAATATATAGCCAATTCCTTTTACGGCATCTATTGAAAGCGTGGTATCCCTTTCCAATAACTTACGTAAACGTGAGATACTATTATTCAAGCTATCATGAGCTTCTTGACCTTCCCAAATTTCTTGGAAAAGCTTTTCTCTGCTTACCGGTTGATTCAATGGTTCGGATAACTGATAGAGTAACTTGAAATCTTTGGGGCTTAATACCTTTAACAGCTCTTGTTTATAGAATAATTGATGTGTGGAAAGTTCCAGCTGATAATCTCCAATAGATATGATATATGTCTTGAATACCGCTTAACGTGTTGGCGTAACAAACCTTGTATCCTTTGCTGGGAAACTCATTTATAGGCTCTACCGCTAAAAATGTTTTTTGGATATTTCTGCTGTCTCAAATCGAAGAGTCTATTTATAACAAGACTTTTTTTACGGTGAAAACAACCTTGATCAAGTTATTATTGGGTTACTATAATCCGGTAGAAGGCGATATCCGGGTGGGTGGAGATGATTTGTGATCTTTCAGCCTTTTATGGTGGCGTGACCAATGTGGCGCAGTGATGCAAGACGGTTATCTGTTCTCAGAGTCGATCGCACGCAATATCGCCGTGGATGACGGTGAGATTGATAAATCTCGCTTGTTATTGGCAGCCCGTATCGCTAATATAGAGGGATTTATCGAGCGTTTACCCTCTTTCCTGATTCGCTGGGGGAATACGATTTTGGTGGTGATCTTTGCGTTGCTGGCTTTGATCTTCGCTTGGAGCGTGTGTTTTTAATGTGACTACTGGCATGCCCCATAAGGAGTAGTGGCGTAAGCCTACGGCAGTAGTGGTGTTGGCTTATGGGACTACTGCCGTAAGGCGATGGGGGTACCCCTGTTATTTAGCGTAACCCACGGGATGATTAATCATTGGGATTTGGGAGTCGGATAGCTTCAACACTTTTTTCAAAGCATCTGCCTCCATGCTACCTCGGGGAACTGTTACCAAGCCGCATCCGGAACAGAACAAGGCGATATTCTGAGAGACCAGCCCGGCATCTAACGCTCCAAAACGCTCTCGTAATTGCGGTGTACCTACATTGCCGAATTTGGAAACATCAGAAACCATCAATAGACAAGCGGGAGCTGAGTTCACGGAGGTTTGCTTTCCTCCGATCAGTGGACGGTGGTCACCTTCCGCTACAGGATTCAGTTGATGGGCTTTCGGATCATACAGATAAGCACCCTCTTCCATCAATACGTAAACATCCACGTCTTGTTTGTTCAAGGCAGAGGCGGCGGTACGTTTCCCGTCCTTGCGATTGATCCCAATGGCGGCCCACATCAAATCGGAAAGATCTTGTTGGCTGAGTTTCTTGTTGGCGAACTCACGCTCGGAGTGACGATCTGCCAGGGCTTCCATCACCGAAGCGCCTCGGGTCTTGTCGGGAGCGTTCAACTTAATGGCTTTTAAACTTTGGGCTTGCAGACTCGTCAAACCCAACATCAAAGTGGCTAATACACAAAAGATAGTTCTCATGACATTGTATTTTAAAGAATTACGAATGCAAAAATAACAATATATTCGTTTTCTCAAAGATTCCTAGGATTATTGTGCAACCTGTTTTACTTGATGTCCGTCTATATATGAAAAAATACTCTTTTTTCAGACTTCTTTAGAAGAAAAAGGAAATATGAACATTATTAATGACTTTATTTGTACGATGAAATCGTAAATAGTGTAATTTGCAGTAAAATGTATTATTTTTATAGTGATAGATGAACGTATGAAAGAGAAATTATTTACCTTATTTTGGGTACTGTTCCTTGCGCTTCCTCTGTATGCGCAGGCTGATAAAACCGGTTCCTATTCAATTAAGGGACAGGTGTTAGATTCGCTGAGTAACGAGTCCGTACCCTATGCGACGTTGAGAATTGCTTTAGCGAAAACCCCCGATAAGCCGGTCAAGCTTTTAGCGTGTGATGTGGATGGTAAGTTTCAGACACCTTTAAGCAGTGCCGGCAAATACATCATCTCTATGCAATCGATAGGAAAAGCTCCTGCCGAGAAAACATTTACGATCTCGGATAAACAGAGGAACTTGGATTTGGGTAAGTTATATATGCAGGAGGATAACCAGCGGCTGGGGGAAGTGACGGTTACGGCGCAGAAACCTTTGGTGAAGGCTGAGATCGATAAACTTACCTATAGCTTGGAAGATGACCCCGAGGCACAGACCAACAATACGTTGGATATGTTGCGCAAAGTGCCGATGGTAACCGTGGATGGAGATGACCAAATCCAATTGAAAGGTTCCACGAACTTCAAGATCTACATGAATGGTAAACCCTCTAACCTGTTGAGTAATAATCCTGCTGAGGTATTAAAGAGTATGCCGGCCAATTCCGTGAAAAACATAGAGGTGATCACAGACCCGGGCGCTAAGTATGACGCCGAGGGTATCGGTGGTATTATTAATATCATTACAACGAAAAATGCTTTACAAGGATATACTGGTACGGTTCGTGTGAACGGTAGTTCGTTGGGGCGTGTCGGCGGTGGTGGTTATGTATCTCTAAAAGCCGGAAAATTAGGACTTACCGCCAACTATAACTATAATCGGGAGCGGGACCCATGGAATGACGCTAACTCCGTACGGGAAGATTTGCAAAATGACGGGGAACACTTCTTGACACAAAATGGACGTAGAAAGAGCCGTGGACCGTTCCAATTCGGTTATTTGGAGGGAAGTTATGAGATCGACTCTTTGAATCTATTGACCGTTGGCGCGAACTTATTCCGTGGCGAGATGAAAAGTATCTCGGAGTATAACGTGAATATGCAGGATATCAATCATAATCCGGTCTACAGTTATAACCGTAACTCGGAAACGACAGAGACATTTGGTTCTACGGACGTGAACGTGGATTACCAGCACTCTACCCATAAGAAAGATGAGTTGCTGACGGTCTCTTACCGTTTCAGCCATTCTCCGAATGATAGTAAGGATTATACGGAATTAGAGAATGTCGTGAATTACAATCCTTGGCTCGGCTATCCGCAAAATAATATCAATAAGGCTTCTACGAATGAGCACACCGGACAGGTGGATTATACGACTCCTACATGGAAGGACCAGACCTTGGAGGTTGGCGCGAAATACATATTCCGCCAGAGCCGGAGTAATACAGATCGTACCGCTTTCAACGATTCGCTGAATATATGGGAAGATGTTACTTCCAAGGATAGCCATTTCCGTCATACCCAACATATCTATTCCGCTTATCTGGGCTATTCGATGAAGTTTGATAAGTTTGGCGTGAAAGCGGGTGTCCGTGCGGAAGGAACTTCTTTGGATGTGAAATACGAGATGGCTCCCGATATGAATTTTGACACCCATTATTTCGACGTGGTGCCAAACGCTACGATCTCTTATCAACTGAGCATGGCGCAACAGCTTCGCTTGGGATATAATATGCGTATCCAGCGTCCGGGTATCTGGTATTTGAATCCTTATGTAAACAATGCGGACCCGCAGAATATATCCTTCGGTAACCCAAATCTGGACTCTGAGAAAAGTAATAATATTAACTTGAACTATAGTATGTTCGCCCAGAAATTCAGCATTAACGCGAGCGCTACTTATACGTTCGTGAATAATTCGATCGAGCAATATACCTTTATCGATCCGAAGAACCCGGGTATTTTCCAGACTACTTATGGTAATATAGGAAAGAAACAATCTACGGGCTTGTTCGTATACGCAAATTGGAACCCGGTCCCTTTGTTCCGTATTTATATGAATGGAGGTGTGGATTATACGGATTTGAAGAGCGATATGAATGATATGGCGAACAGTGGTTTCAGCGGTCGTATATTCGCCGGTACGCAGTTTAATTTCCCGATGGATTTTCGCTTGAACTTGCATGGAGGATATTTCTCTCCTTGGATTCAGTTGCAGGGTAAACGTTCTCCATTCTATTTTACGGGAATCTCCGTAAATAAGGATTTCTTGAAGAAAAAGCTCTCGGTTCAGTTGTCTTTCCAGAACCCGTTCTGGAAACGAATGAAGATGGAAAACACTTCTTCAGACGATACGTTCTTCCGCCGTGAGACCAATTACCGAACGATGCGCATGTTACAAGTTAGCGTATCCTATCGTTTCGGTACCTTGAAAGATGCTATCAAGAAAGTAAAACGCGGTATCAATAACGATGATGTGAAGAGCGGCGGCTCTGGCGGCGGCGAGCAGCAGATGTAAGTACAGGATTGAACACGGAACACATAGCGATACACTGAGGTATATAGTATCAGTCCGTGTGTTTCGTGTATTCTGTGTTCAATATAATAATTAAACCTTTTCTTTTGCCGTCTTCTATATACTTTCTATCTTTACGATCCGAAAAACAGTTGGAGAATGAAGAATAGACTATTTGTTAACAATAATACCATTATACTATTCCTTTTTATTATAGGAAGTTTCCTATTCATAGAGTTGAATTTTCGGTATTGGTATCGTTTTCTGGAGCAGTATATGATGTTTCAGACTACCGGTAGTTATTTCCAAGACCGATTGGCCGAACCGGGTGGATTGAATGAATATGTGACTGAGTTCTTATCGCTTGCGTTTATCCATCCTTATGGGGCTTCGGTAGTGATCGCTTTATTATTAGGACTGATCTCCGGTTGTTTTTTCCTTTACTTACAAGCTTGTGGGGTGCGTGCCTCTATGTTGGCGGCTATTCTTCCCTCTTTTTTAATTTGGATCTATCCGCAGGAGTCAATCGCCTTGTTGACGATGCTCGCTTTCGTGCAGGTTCTTGCGTATTTGTATACTTCAATCAAGATTGATTGGCTTCGTTATCTCTTTGGCTTCTTGTTTTTGGGGGGCTCTTATTTTTTTGCGGCACCCGCTAATTTATTGTTGGCCTTATTGATCGCGGTTTATGAGTGTTGTGCTAAAGAGGATAAGGCTCGTTTTGGAGTAGCCATTATCGCTATCGCTTGGGGAGGTTTGCTACCGTTGATCGCCATGCGTACGGTTTATATTCTTCCGATGCGGGAAGCTTTTTTCAGCAAACATCTATGCCATCCCGAATATCCGATACCTAATTCTTTAGGATATATTATGCTTGCGTATCCTTTGATCGCTTTCATTCTTTATTATGTAAGGAGCCGAGTTTTCATCCGTAAGGAATCTTGGAAACGAATCGTTTCTTACGTTTTTCTTTTGATAGCGATGGTCGCCGGGATTCTCTATAAGAAAGATCCGATGGAGCAGGCCTATCGGTATGATTACTATGCACGGCTGGGAGAATGGCAGAAGATTGTCTCGCACGCTCGTGCGCATTCTGTGCGGGATATGGATGCCTTGATTTATCTGAATTTGGCTTTGTCGAAAACCGGACGTTTTACTTCCGATTTGATGCGTTTCCCCCAGATCGGTGAGGGTGGTTTTATTCCGCACGATCCGAAAAGCCGGATGGGATTGATCGAGGCGAGTGAGGTGGCTTGGCAAGTCGGGCAAGTGAACGCCGCCCAACGTTTCGCCTTTGTGGGGGTATTAAGTTCACAACGTTGCGTGCAACCTCGTTTGATGAAGCGTTTGGTGGAGACTTATCTGGTAACCGGCGAATATCGTGCGGCGGAGAAATATATCAAGATACTGGAATCGAACCCGCATTACCGGGATTGGGCAACCGCTCAACGTCCATTATTGGACTCCGTGGCTTGTGCGTCGGAAGATTGGATAGCGGCAAAACGGGCGATGCTTCCGATTACCGATAATCCTTTGGACCTGACCTTGATCTTTCCGAACGCATTGGCTTTTTTGATCGACGATCATGCCGATAACCGTCCGGCTTTCGAATATGGGATGGGATATCTTTTGGTTTATAAGGATTTGATGACTTTTATGCATTATATGGAATTGATGAAAGAACGGGGTGAGGCATTCCCGGTGCTTTATCAAGAAGCTATTTGCTTGTTCTTTGCGGCCGTACAGAAAGATCCGGAGGCGTTCCGGAGCTTCCCGATCAGTCAGGAGGTGCAGAATCGCTTCCTGCAATTCATGAAAGTGGCACGCTCTATGCCGCCGGCAGCCTTGAAGCAACAGTTTGGTGATACCTATTATTATTACGCTCAATTTATCCCGACTCCTAAACGACAATAATACATGGATAATACAAAGAAAAGAAAGATCGTCCGAAATTTTGTGATCGGATATCTAATAATACAAGTTCTCACTATAGTCGTATATTTAGGCTTTTGGTCCTTGCATCCGGAAGGAATTACGAACGTCACGAACGAACGTATGTCTCCGCCTCCTATTTTTCCGGATTATAAAGGGACGACTATACCTTATAATATAGCTCCGTTGAATTTCCGGATAAATGTACCAGCGGATGAATGCTATGCGAAAATAGAAGGTAGTGAGTCGGAAGTATTTGAATATCATGGGACAAATACGATCCGTTTTAAGATGAAGGATTGGATTCGCTTGACACGCGCGAACCGTGGAAAAGCCTTTTTTGTTACGATCGCCACGAAGATAGGTGATGAGTGGACTAAATGGGCACCATTCTCTGTCTATATCAGTGATCAAGCGATCGACTCTCATTTAGTATACCGTTTGATAGAGCCGGGATACGAGAAATGGCATATTGTGGGTATTTATCAGCGGAATTTGGAGTCGTTTGACGAACAGCCGATTATCCGTAACGATATGACTGGCTATAATTGTATGAACTGCCATTCGTTCTGTATGGGAGATCCGGGGCAGATGATGTTCCATATGCGTGCGGCGAATGGGGGAACTTATATTGTCCAAGACAAGAAAATCAGTAAATTGAATACGAAAACGAATGGGACGATCAGTAATATGACGTATCCTTTCTGGCATCCTTCCGGGCGCTATATCACCACATCGGTAAATGATATCAAACAGTTTTTCCATTCCGTGAAAGAGAAAAAGATGGAAGTGTTCGACTTGGAGTCCGATGTGGTGGTGTATGACGTGAAAAACAAAGAAATCCTTTCGAAAGCCTCATTGATCACAAAAGATGCATTCGAGACTTTCCCCGCGTTCTCTCCGGATGGTAAATGGCTTTATTTCTGTACGGCCCCGGCCCAGAAGATGCCGGAGAATTATGATAAGGTACGTTATAATCTCTGCCGTGTGGCGTTCGATCCGGATCGTGGCGAGATCAGCTTCCCGATCGATACGTTGGTACATGCGGATAGCTTGAGCTATACATTTCCCCGTATCTCTCCCGATGGGCGTTTCCTGATGTACACGGAAACCGCTTATGGGCAGTTCCCTATTTGGCACCCGGATGCGGAGATCCGGATGATGGATTTGGAGAATCGGACAGCGATGGATATGTCCGCGTTGAATAGCCCGGATACGGATAGCTATCATTCTTGGAGTAGTAATAGTGATTGGGTCGTATTTAGTAGCCGCCGGGATAACGGTTTATATACTTTACCTTATATTTGTTATATAGGGAAAGACGGTAAGCCTTCGAAACCGTTCTTATTGCCTCAAGAAGATCCGGATAAGTATGACTATCAGTTGTATTCCTACAATATTCCGGAATTGACGAAAGGCGCCGTAGAGGTCAGCCCCTATGAGATCCAGCAAGTAGCCGAGAAAAATAAACCGGAGCAGGTTCGGTTTAAATGACCGGATCTATTTATATTCGCGTATAAATAAGAGATAAGATGACAAAAGATATTATAGCCGAATCTGTACAAAACGATTTACGGTATTTGCAATTGTTGGCACGGAGTTTCCCGACGATCGCGGATGCCAGTACGGAGATCATTAATCTGGAGGCGATCTTGAACCTACCGAAGGGTACGGAGCACTTCTTGAGTGATTTACATGGCGAGGATCAAGCCTTTAGCCATGTGCTGAGAAACGCTTCCGGTGCCGTAAAGCGCAAGGTGAACGAGATTTTCAGTAATACGCTCCGGGAATCCGAGAAGAAGGAGCTTTGTTCCTTGATTTATTATCCGGAGGATAAGCTGGAACTGATCAAGAGCCAAGAGCAAGATCTGGAAGATTGGTATCAAGTGACCTTGAATCAATTGGTACGTGTTTGCCGGAACGTGTCCTCCAAATACACCCGTTCGAAAGTACGTAAGGCTTTACCCAAGGAGTTCTCCTATATTATTCAGGAGTTATTGCACGAGTCTTCCGTAGAGCCGAATAAATCCGCTTATGTGGATCAGATTATTTGTACGATCATCTCCACGGGACGTGCGGACGATTTCATTATCGCTATGTGTAACTTGATCCAACGGTTGACAATCGACCTGTTACATATCATCGGCGATATTTACGATCGGGGTCCGGGCGCTCATCTGATCATGGATATCCTTTGCGATTACCATAATTTCGATGTTCAATGGGGTAATCATGATATCTTATGGATGGGAGCCGCTTCCGGTAATTTGGTAAGTATCGCTAACGTGATTCGTATGTGTTTACGCTTTGGTAATATGGCTACCTTAGAAGATGGATATGGCATCAATCTTTTGCCGTTGGCCACTTTCGCGATGGAGGCGTACGGGGATGATCCTTGTGCGTTATTCATGCCGAAAACAAAGTTCGCCGATAATGCAATGGATGAGAAGACCACCCGTTTGATCGCCCAGATGCACAAGGCGATCACCATCATCCAGTTCAAGCTGGAGGGTGAGATCATCCGCCGTCGTCCGGAGTTTGAGATGGATGACCGGATGTTGTTGCACCATATCGATCTGAAGCGGGGAGTGGTTCATATTGATGGAAAGGATTATACGCTTAAAGATACTAACTGGCCTACTTTAGACCCGAAAGATCCGTATCGTCTTTCTATTGAGGAGGAGGATTTGATCCGAAAGATCTTGCATTCTTTTGAGAGCAGCGAGAAGATGAAAAAGCATATGCGTTGTTTCTTCCGGCATGGGGGAATGTATCAGGTTTGTAATTCCAATTTACTGTTTCATGCCTCTATCCCGATGAATCCGGATGGGACGTTTAAGTCAGTACGTATCTTGGGGCAGGATTATAAGGGCCGTGCTTTGTTGGATCGTGTAGACCAACTGATCCGTACGGCTTATTTCAAGACCGGGGAGCAGGAAGAAGTGGAATATGCGCATGATTATATCTGGTATCTTTGGGGCGGCAAGGACTCTCCGTTATTCGATAAAAGCAAGATGGCTACTTTCGAGCGTGCCTTTATCGAAGAGGCCGAGACTCATAAGGAGGAAAAAGGCGCTTATTATACGTTACGAGAGCAAGAGGAAATTTGTGATAGGATATTGGATGAGTTTGGGGTGACCGGTATGCATCGGCATATCATCAACGGACATGTCCCTGTCCGTTCCAATCAAGGTGAGAATCCCATCAAGGCGAATGGCAAGATGTTGGTAATCGATGGTGGTTTCTCCCGTCCGTATCATTTGGAAACCGGTATCGCGGGCTATACATTAGTATATCACTCCCGTGGTTTCCAGCTTGTGCAACACGAACCCTTCGAATCCCGGGCGAAAGCGATCGAGGAAGGCTTGGATATCAAATCCACCACGATCGTGGTAGAATTAAGCTCCCATCGCCAGATGGTGAAAGATACGGATAAGGGTGCGGATCTTCAAAGCCAGATCAAGGACTTGGAGAAACTGCTTTACGCGTATCGGAATGGGTTGATAAAGGAGAAGGAGAGGATGGAGCGGTAGATTTTAGCGTAGTCCGTCCAGAACTATAGACAAGGATAAAGGGAGATTGACAAATTGACATTTTGTATTTTAAAGTCCCGGAGAATCGATTTTTCCGGGCTTATGGGCGTAAGGCTTCCGAAATTGAAAGAAAATAATGGCAATGCCTTGTCTTGCAGATGTATATCGTTTTCCTGCCTTTTCTTCCAGCGAAAAAGAAAGCCTCTATTTCCTGTTTAACAGGTAAAAGGAGGCTTTTTTATTCGGAAGTGATTGGTTTTTCATTCGGAAGTGACGCGAATCACAGTCGGAAGTATGCTACAACACTACCGTAAGTACCTTATAATACTACTGTAAGTATCTTACAACAGGGTTGTAATCGAGGGAAAACTACTCTTTTTCTACCTTAAAACCACTAAAGAAACGATTTTCTCTTTATTTATGGTTGTAGATGAGCCTGTCGGGGAAAAGGATGTGTCACTATAAGTGGCTTATCGAAATGAAAACGTCACTCTTTAGGTTTATCCGTTGACATTTATTTTGATCTACCGAAAGACCTCCTGCTTGATTTTCCTTACTTTTTTACATAATCATAGTTTATTTTAAAAAATTAAGTTACATTTGCCATGGAAATTCTCAATTGTGTTTGTGAATTAAATGATCGTTAACCTAAAAATTAAGTAATTATGCAACGAAAGAAAATCTTTGATTCTTTCAAACACTGGAATGTAGCCATACTTTCCGTGTTAATGTCTTTTTGCATGACAGCCGCTTTTGCCCAGTCAGGCGCTGTTAAAGGAAAAGTTCTGGACGAACTAGGTGAGCCTATTATCGGGGCGAATATCGTGGAAAAAGGTACTACGAACGGTACCATCACTGATATTGACGGTAACTACACCCTTAGTGTGAATGACCTGAAAAAAGCAATTCTCCAAGTGTCTTTTATCGGTTACAACTCGGTAGAGGAAGCTGTGAAAGGGCGCTCGGCCGTAGATGTTAAGCTTGGTGCCTCTGTCGTGAATCTGGGAGAGGTTGTAGCTATCGGTTATGGTACGCAGACTCGTAGGGAGATTACCGGTTCCGTAGCGAACATTTCCGAGGAAAATTTTAATAAAGGTGTGAATCGTGACGCATCCGACTTGCTGCAAGGTAAGGTAGCGGGTCTGACTATTACGTCTGGTTCCGGTGATGTAACTCGTAGTTCCCAGATTCAATTACGTGGTACTTCTACCTTGCAGAACGACCAAGGCCCGATGATCGTGATCGATGGTGTTCCGGGTGGTGATATGTCTACTGTATCACCTTCGGATATTGAGTCAATCTCTGTATTGAAAGATGCTTCTTCTGCCGCTATTTACGGTTCTCGTGCCGCTGGTGGTGTAATCTTGATCACGACGAAGAGAGGTTCCGGTTCCAGAACCCAGATCAATTATGATGGTTATCTTACCGCCTCTACCATTGCGAACAAGCCCGACATGTTGAACGCTTCTGAGTGGCGTGCCGCTAATAAGGCGTTGGGTAAAGATATCTCTACTTATGATAAGTACAACTCGGACACGGATTGGTTCGATGAGATGACTCGTGTAGGTGTTTCTCAACAACACGCTCTTTCTTTGTCGGGTGGTTCTTCTAAGAGTAATTATCGTGCTTCTTATACTTTCTTGGATCGTAACGGTGTGGCTCGCGATAACTACATGACTCGCCATAGCTTCCGTTTCCAGTTCCAACAACGTGCTATCAACGACCGTTTACGTATTGGATTAACGGGTGCCGCAACGCTGACGGATATGCAAATGCCATTTTCTGATGACTATATCTTGGCTTACAATATGCTTCCGGTTTATCCGGTTTATAATGCGGACGGCTCTTATTTCACGGATGCCAACCACAATTATGATCAAGGTAACCCAGTTCAGAACCAAGATCAGAACTATAAGAAAGCTGCTAATAACTACTTCTATGGACAAGGTGATGTACAGTTCTCTATTTTGGATGGACTGACAACCAAGGTGAACCTGTATAAGAGCCGTTTCTCATCTGACTATAGCGAATGGCAAGATCCTCGGAACTCTCGTGGACAGGGTGATACGGGTAAGGCAATCCGTCGTAATAGACTATGGGATCGTAACTTGTTAGAGTGGACCGCTAATTATACGAAAGCTTTTGGCTCGGCAGAGGAGCATAAGGTAGATGCTATCGTTGGTTATTCTTGGGAAAATAACTTGTACGCTGACCAGAAATCGGAGGCTACGAATTTCGCCGTAGGATCGATGGGCGCTGATAATATCCAATCCGGAAACTTGCTGAAGATCGGTAATGTTACTTCCAGCCGGAATGAATATAAACTGATCTCTTTGTTCGCTCGTGCGCATTATAGCTTTAAAGAGCGGTATATGATTACGGCTACGGTTCGCCGAGATGGTTCTTCCAAATTCGGTGCTAACCATAAGTGGGGTACTTTCCCTTCAGTTTCCGCTGCTTGGGGTATCAGCCAAGAGTCTTTCATGAAAGATACGAAGTGGATCAATGATTTGAAATTACGTGCAGGTTACGGTATTACCGGTAACCAAGATGGTTTGAGACCTTATAAGTCATTGGATTTGTATTCAGCTTCTGGTACTTATTATAACAACGGATCTTGGCCGACAGCTTTCCGTCCTTCACAGAATGCGAACCCGAACTTGAAATGGGAGCAGACAGCTATGTTAAATATCGGTTTGGACTTCACCTTGTTCAATAGTCGTTTGAGCGGTACGATCGAATGGTACGACAAGCGTACGAAAGATATGCTTTACAACTACGAGGTTTCTACTCCTACTTACGTATACAATCAAATTCAAGCGAATGTAGGTGATATGAAGAATACAGGTGTTGAGATCTTATTGAACTTAGACGTGATCCGTAATAAGGACTTTACGTGGACAACCTCTCTCAATCTTGCTCATAACAAGAATGAGATCACAAAACTGTCTAATGAATTGTTCTCTACGGGACGTGTTTACGTGGGTGATCCTTGGATTCGCGGTGCTTCAGGTGTGACTTCACACGTAGTTGAGGAAGGTCGTCCGGTCGGACAGTTCTTCATGCTGAAATGTAATGGCCTTGATGAGAATGGTAAATTTATCATTGAGGATATAAATGGTGACGGACAGATCACGGATGATGACCGTACGTATGTTGGTGACGCTCAACCTGATTTGACATATGGTTGGAATAACACATTCAACTGGAAAAACTGGGACGCAAGTTTCTTCTTCCGTGGAACAATTGGCAATAAGGTGTTGAACAACCCATTGGCTGCTTACGGTAATAATACATATATCGATGGAACGAATGTAATGGATAACGATAATCTGTTGACATTAAGTGAAAACTCTCGTGTATGTTCTTATTATGTAGAAAACGCTTCATTCTTGCGATTGGATAACTTATCGATTGGTTATACATTCAATACGAAGAAAATCGATTGGTTGGATAAGGCTCGCTTATATGTAGCCGGTCAGAATCTATTCGTGATTACAGGTTATAAAGGATTGGATCCAGAAGTTGAGAATTTCCGTGGTGAGGCTAGCGATGACAACGCAGGTTTGTCTCCGGGTATTGAACCTCGTAACTACATGCCGAAGGCACGTTCATTTACATTTGGTGTTAACTTAACATTCTAATTAAAAAGATAAGCTTATTATGAAACGGAAAACTATATTATCATTTATAACTGGATTGTTTTTATTAGGAGGACTTTCTTCCTGTATGGACTTGGATGAAACAGTATATGACAAGTTGCCCGCTGATGATTTTGGCCAGTCAACGGCCGAGTTGAATGCTTTGATCGGTAACTCACATAATACGATGAAGAAGTTTTGGACAGAGTATATGCATTTGTCCGAATGCTCCGGTTCTATGGCTGTGACTCCGACTCGTCGAGGTGGTGACTGGTATGATGGTGGTCAATACCGGGAAATCTATATGCATACATGGACCTCTCAGACCTCAAGAGTTAAAAGCGCATGGAAAGCGGCCACAGAAGCGATTGGTACTTGTAACGAGGCTATCCGTAAATTGCAGAACTCAGAGATCCTTACCGAAGAGGAGAAGGCTCAAGACGTGGCAGACTTGCGTGGTGTCCGTGCTTTCTGGATCTATGTGATGATGGATTATTGGGGAAATATTCCTTTGCTGACGGAGTTCCACCCTACGGATAAAGTATTCCCGGGGAATTCTTCCCGTCAGGAAGTATTTGATTGGTTGATTCAGGAAGTAGAGGAAATCAAGGATATCTGTCCTCCGGCTACAACTGAGAATTATGGTTCATTTACGCAGGGTGCCGCTTATTCATTGTTGGCAAAACTGTATCTGAACGCTGAGGCTTGGGGGGTTACGTTCTCCGGTAACGCTTATCAGAAAGTTATCGATAACTGTGATAAGGTGATGGCTATGGGATATATCTTAGAGCCTAATTGGAAAGACAACTTCTCCGTGACAAATGAGAATTCAAAGGAGGCTATCTTGGCCGCTACGTTCTCTAGCAGTGATACGGGTAATGATGGAAACGTGAAGAATGAGTTGCACAATAATACGTTGCATTATAAAGATTATCTGTCTTTGGGTATTACCGCTAGTGGTACTTGGAATGGTATTTGCGCTCAACCGGAGTATGTACGTTTGTTCGATGAGGAAGACGCTCGCTTGGACGGTACGTTCTTGACTGGCTTGATGATAGACAAATCAACAGGCAAGCCGATTATGACCGATCATAACAACGAATTGAACCATACGATCGATGTGAACATGATTCCGGGCATGGAATATGATGGAACCAATTGGAGTGCCGTGGAACAGCATGATGGAGCTCGTTGCTTCAAGTGGGAGTTCGCTTCGGATTTGACAAGTTCTATGGGAAATGATTTCCATATTTTCCGTTTGGCGGATATCTATTTAATGAAAGCTGAAGCTTTGTTACGCGGAGGGGGAAGTGTTAGTGAAGCTACCGCTTTGGTGAATACGATTCGTGAGAGAGGATATGGCAATAGCGACCATAATTATGCGACTGTAACTTTGAAGGAAGTACAATTGGAACGTCGTTTGGAATTAGCGTGGGAGGTTTATTCCCGTCAGGATGATATCCGTTTCGGATGTTTCACTACAGGAATGTGGCCGCAATCTAATTGTGAGCGTAAAGCTGATGACTACTTGAAGTTGTTACCTGTATCGCAGGATGCTTGGCAGGTGAATCCGAACTTAAAACAGAATCCGGGTTATGCGGCATTCTCAAAATAAAAGAATCGGATAACTAAGAATAATTTAGGCCATCTCTTACTGTAAGGGATGGCCTTTTTATTGATTTACCATTCACTGTATAACTCCGCTTTTTTGTATACCTTTGCGCCATGAACAAACAAGCGCTACTTTTTTATCCGTTATTAGGGGTGGTTCTTTTGGGGCTTTTTGTTGGGGGGCTGGCGTATGGGGCCGTACCGATTCCTTTGGATCACGTGATGGATATTTTGCTGGGGAAGGGATCTGATAAGATCGCATGGCAGAATATCGTGTTGCAATCTCGTTTGCCTCAGGCTATAACCGCATTATTGGCGGGGGCTTCCTTGGCTACCAGCGGGTTGCTATTACAGACATTGTTCCGGAATCCGTTGGCGGGACCTTCCATATTGGGCATTAGTGATGGCGCTAATCTTGGAGTAGCCGCTATCATGCTCTATTTCGGTGGTACGTTGGGGCAGTTCACGGATTGGCCGATCAGCGGATATATGGCGGTAATCCTCGCGGCCTTTGTGGGGGCTTGCGTGATACTGGGACTGATTATCTATTTTTCGGCAAAAGTGAAGAATAATGTCATGCTTCTGATTATCGGAATCATGATTGGCTATCTAGCTTCTTCGGTTATTTCTATCTTGAATTATTATTCATCTACAGACCGGGTACATGCGTTCGTGATGTGGGGGCTTGGTAATTTTTCCGGTGTATCCTTGGAACAATTACCATTCTTTGGAACTTGTGCGTTAATCGGGCTGTTATTAGCGATCTTGCTGATCAAGCCTTTGAATGCCTTATTATTGGGAGAAATGTATGCCGCTAATTTAGGTATCCGGATCAAACGAACACGGATTGCGATTCTTTTGTGTACGGGAGTATTAACGGCTACAACTACTGCTTTTTGCGGCCCCATTTCCTTTGTCGGATTAGCAGTTCCACATATCGCCCGGTTGATGTTAGGCTCTTCCAATCATAAGATGTTGGTGCCAGTTACAATGCTGACAGGTTCCTGCGTTGCTCTTCTATGTAATATGCTGATGGTGGTACCGGGCAGTAATACGATCCTGCCATTGAATGCCGTTACCCCTATGCTTGGGGCGCCTGTTATTATTTACGTAATCGTGAACCGGAAAAATATTCAATATTTTAATTAGTGGCTATGGAACGGATCCCTGTGATAAAGACAAGTGATTTAAGTATTGGGTATATATTGAAAGGCGGACAGAAAAAGCGCGTGCATGATGCGTTGGATCTGAATCTATATCCGGGTGAAGTGACCTGTCTTCTCGGATTAAATGGAGCGGGAAAGTCTACCTTATTGAGGACATTATGTGGTTTTCAACCTCCTCTGGGAGGAGAAATCGAGCTAATGGGGAAGCCGCTGAATTCTTATTCACAAGGTAATTTCTCACGGCTGGTGGGAGTTGTCTTGACAGAGAAGACAAATGCCGGTGGAATAACGGTTTACGAGTTGGTCTCTTTAGGAAGACATCCCTATACCGGCTTTTTCGGACAATTAAGGCAGGAAGATCGCAGGATTATCGAGGAATCGCTTGCTGCCGCCGGTATCGCTCATAAGGCTTATAATTATGTGTCGGAACTTAGTGATGGCGAGCGTCAGAAAGCCATGATCGCCAAAGCGCTGGCACAGCAATGCCCCATCATATTGTTGGATGAGCCGACGGCCTTTTTAGATGTGACAAGTCGGATAGAGACTATGGTCTTGTTACATACTTTAGCGGTAGAGCAACAAAAAGCGATTCTGCTATCGACGCATGATCTTGATTTGGCGATCCAGCTGGGGGATTGCCTGTGGCTGCAAGAGAAAAAACGTCCGATGGCTTGCGGAACGCCGGAAGACCTGATTATGGGAGGAGCGTTTGAGACGTTCTTCAGTAAGGAAGGAATCGTGTTTGATCCGAATACCGGGAAATTGAATACGGCAGCTCCAACAAAGCTTATTGGGGTTGCGGGGGATTTTATGACTTCTTATTGGGTTGGGAATGCCTTGATCCGGAATGGCTTTAAGCCCTCGTCGGTTAGCGAGGATTATATAAGTGTTTATTGTAATGCTCCGGATAGCCTGCGTATTCAGTTCCCTGCGGAAGAGGGCACGAGAATCGTAGGAAGTGTGTCGGAGATGATCTCAATCATAATTCATAAATCATAAGTTATATATGTCAAATGAGATTACATGGCGGCTGGAAAATGAGAATATAGGCCGTTTGTTGGTACATTATGCGATTCCCGCCGTTATCGGGACCATGGTTAATGCTCTTTATAATATCGTAGATCGTATATTTATCGGACAAGGAGTGGGTGCGCTAGCTATCTCCGGATTGACTTTGACTTTCCCGATACTACTCTTTATGCAGGCATTTGGAATGTTGATCGGTGCGGGAGCCGCTACAAGGGTCTCCATTCATCTAGGCCGTAAGGCGAATGATCTGGCAGATAACGTATTAGGAAACGCTTTCACTTTGACATTCATTATCGGAGCCTTGACGATTATCCCCAGTATGATTTTCTTGGATGATTTGTTAATGTGGTTCGGAGGAAGTGAGCAGACGATACCTTATGCGAAAGACTATTTATATATCGCTATCCCGGGTAATTTGCTGGCTACATTAAGCTTTAGCTTTAATGCCGTGATGCGTGCTTCTGGATATCCGAAAAAGGCGATGTTCACGATGATGATCGGTGCCGTATTGAACGTGATCCTAGACCCGATCTTTATCTTCTGGCTGGATATGGGGATACAGGGTGCCGCTATCGCTACGGTGATCTCCATGGCCGCCGGTGCCGCTTTCGTGATGAGTCATTTTATCAGCAAGGATAGTATTGTACGTTTCCATACGAAATATTTCCGGTTGAAAGGTCCCATTATTTGGAATATATTTACGATCGGCATGTCTCCATTTTCCATGCAGCTGGCGGGCAGTGTGGTTGTGGTGATCATGAACCATGCGTTGAAAGAGAATGGAGGCGATTTGGCGATTGGTGCCAGCGGTATTATTTCCAGTATCGCCATGCTGCTGGTTATGTTGATTATCGGTATCGCCCAAGGGATGCAACCGATTGTCGGGTTTAATCATGGCGCTGGGCATCATGACCGGGTATTGGCTACCTTGCGGTTGTCTATTATAGTATCGACCTTGATTACAGGGGTAGGATGTATCGTCAGTTTATTATTCCCTAGACTGATCGTTAGCGTATTCTCGACGGATGCCGAATTGGTGTCGATTACGGACAATGGATTACGTCTGACGATGCTGGTCTTTTTCGTTGTCGGTTCCCAGATTACGATCAGCCAGTTTTTTCAAAGTATCGGTGTCGCATGGAAAGCGATGTTTCTGAGTCTAAGTCGGCAGGTTTTATTCCTGATACCGGCTATCCTGCTATTTCCTCCGATCTGGGGATTGGATGGCGTTTGGCTAGCGCAACCTTTCTCCGATTTCATTGCGGCGGTAACCGCATGGGGCTTTTTATGGTATCATGTTAAAAACGTGAAAAATAAGGGTTAAAGATGAACTTATGTCGATGTTAATTGTATTTTTATTGTATGTATAAAAGTACTTTTATAGACAAACCTTTAAAAATGAGTTAATATGAAGAAGATTGTATTATTGCTCGCCGTTTTATTATTTGGTGCAGGGTCGATGATGGCACAGCAGGACAAGTCAGCGGAGAAAGCTGCGAAGCAGGCTGAGAAAGAAGCAAAGAAAGCAGAGAAGGCAGCGAAGAAAGCTGCGGAGGAAGCCGAGGCTAACGCATTGTTTGAACAAGCGGTGCAAGCTTTGAAGAATAAGGATTTCGTATTGGAAGCGGATCGTATAGAGTTTAAGCGCGGTAGTTTTGTTTATGTTACTCCGAACACGAACTTCGTTTCGGTGAAGGGTGAGAAGGCTACCATTCAGTTAGCGTTTAATACTCCGGCGGCCGGTCCTAACGGAATAGGAGGTATAACGGTTGATGGAACAACTTCCGGTGTACAGATGAAGACTGACAAAAAAGGAAACGTTATGTACGAGATGAATGTGCAGGGTGTAGCGGTATCCGCTAGGGTTACGTTCCGTATGGCGAAAGGTACGAATAAATGTACTGCCACGGTATCACCTAACTTTAATAGCAACCGTATATCCTTTACGGGAAATCTCTATCCTTCGAGCGAGTCGAATGTGTTCAAGGGACGTTCTATTTAATGTAGATACAAAGAATCGTGAAGGCGGACTTTCTTTCGGGAAGCCCGCCTTTCTGTTTATAAGAAGGATGAGATTGGACTATTTCCAAGCATCATTTTGTACCAGATAAGCTTGGCCGTTCTCATCGTTTCCTGCGGTCTGGATCTCTGTCTCGGGAATCGGGAACATCGTCTTAGAAGCGGTTGGAGCGGATACACCATAGAATTTAGTTAGGTATTGCTTCTCATAATTTATATATGCCGTCAATTCCTTGTTCATATAATCACCTCCCCAACGAACCAGATCGAAAAATCGTTGTCCTTCCATCGCAAGTTCCAGCTTACGTTCCATATGAATCGCCTTGATACAAGTTTCCTTGTTGCTGAATGCGGCGTGACTGGATGGATAAGGTTTCACCAAATAATTGGCGGCAGGCGTTCCGTCTTCCAAATAAATGATATTGTCCGGTTTGGCTGCACGTTCACGGATATCGTTTACTTGCTGCATGGCGGCACTTAATTCTCCGTCGTTCGCTAGGCATTCCGCATATAACAATTTACAATCACGTAGGCATAGATATTGTAAATTCATGGCAGAACCGGGAGCCCAGCCGGATGAATAGGTGGAGCCAGCTAATCCGGCATCCTGTTCCGCTTTGCTATAGACATGCTTTTTGGGTAGGAATACCCCACCGCTGCTTACATTTCGTACCCAATCATTAGCGGGCAATCCCCAATCTTTATAAGGAATCTCCATACGTCCTACGGCGAAATCTAGACGAGGGTCTACGGCGATCGTCTTATCATTCTTAGAGATGTAATCATAATCGGTAACACGTTCTGTCACGGATTTTTTATTTCTGTACTCTCCCTCAAGATAAGGAAGCCCATTTTCGTCTACTTGGAATGAGTTTACCAATTCGTAAGAGGGTTGATAAAATCCGCAACATCCACCGGGGCCTGTGTTATGAGGATAATTCAGTAAAAATCCGTAATTCCCGTTATTATTGGCTCCGACAGAGAATTGTACCTCAAAGATAGACTCTTTCCCATTTTCGGTAGTTGCGTTAAAATTTGCGTCCAGATCATCTTGTAAGGCCAATCTCTCTCCTTTAGGACTTAATCCGTTTGCGATAATATCGGCCAAGATGGGTTTGGCGGCTGCCATATCACCTTGCTGCATCAGTATTTTAGCCTTTAACGCTTTTGCCGCTGTTTTCGTAGGACGTGCCACTTCGGTCTGTTTTTCGGGCAATCCTTCAATGGCCGCTTCTACGTCTGCTAAAATATTAGGATAGATATCCGTACCGTTATGAACTTTCGGATCGTTTTCTTCAGCGGCGATCGTCTCATCGATATAGGGCATGCCGGTCGGTCCGAAAATCTTTACCCCTTCGAACATGAATAGGGCACGTAAGAATTTCAGCTCCGCGGTCCGGTTGGCCTTGGTCGTCTCGTCCATATCTGCCGCTTCTTTCATCACATTGAGCGCTAAGTTGCAACGTTGTGCTCCATAATACGCGTCTTTCCACTTATTCAGTAAATAATCGTTTGTGGCGGTGACAGCATACGTCTCTACGGAGTTCAATACGGATTGGTCATTGGATTCGGAGCCTTTATTGGCGTCACCTCCGTATACACCGCCGAATACCCAGTTGAACATATTGTCATATCCGGTCGGCCGGGTCAAACCGGCATAAGCGTTGACCACCAATAACTCAACCCCTTCTGCGTTTGTTAATGCTTCTTGGTCAATACTGCCTTGAGGAGCTTTATACAGGAAATCTTCACCGCAAGAACTCAAGGTAAATAAAGCAGCTGCGCTTACTATTAATATTTTATGTCTCATACTAGTCGTTTTTATTATAAAATGGATTTAGAAAGTAAAATTCACGCCCAATAAGAACCGCATGGTTGTTGGCCAGCCTCCCATATCGACTCCTCTTTTTAAGTCTACACGTCCGGCTCCATCGTTGTCAGAATCGCTTTGCCGTAAATAAGCGTTGGTAAACTCTGGGTCTAAGCCTGTATATCCGGTGATCGTAAGGATATTCTCGGCTTGTAAGTACAGGCGGAGATTCTGGATACCGGCCTTCTTGAGTAATTCCTTTGGCAAGGAATATCCCAATACGAGATTTTTCAGGCGTAAGAAGGAGGCGTCTTCTACGTAATAAGAGCTAGAATAAGCTCCGGAATAGTTATCTTCCATATTCAGCATAGGAAGGATAGCATTACTGTTATCGCCATTCAATGTCCATGATTGATCTCTGAGGCGTGAGGATTTATTACCGTTGAAAGTCCAGAAATCGGTAAAATATTTTGTGTTATTATATAAGTCATTGCCGATAGAGAAGTTCCAGAACATAGTAAAGTCCCAGTTTTTCCATGTTAACGTGGCGTTGAGGCCTCCGGTTAAGTCCGGATGAGGAGAGCCGATAAAGGTCCGGTCGCTATCATCCAATTTGCCGTCTCCGTTCAAGTCCTCGAAACGGAAGCGGCCGACATAAGCGGCAGCGTCTGCCTCTGTGATATCACTTTGTCCAAATGGCTTGGTTGCTATAACATCGGCTACGGACTCATAAAAACCATTTTGCTTCAACCCCCAGAATTCAGACACGGCATGTCCTTTTGTCGTACGGGTTACGTATCCTTCGATGCGCGTACCGCTAGCCCATAGAGAATAATCGTCAGCTTCCGCGAGTTTCAAGACCTCATTTTTATAATGGGATAAATTCAAGGATAGATCCCATGCCCAGTCTCCTTTTCGGTCACGGTAATTAAACATGAAGTCGAAACCGGTGTTCTTTATATCTCCGAAGTTGATATAAGGGCTTCCGGATTCTCCGGCCATCGAGGTGTAGGCCGCTTGTATCAACATATTGGATGTCTTCTTCGTATACCATTCGAATGAACCGCTCAATTTACCATTCTGGAAGGTCGTGTCCAGACCCAAGTTGACCATCTTGGTCATTTCCCATTTCGTATCAGTGTTACCGTAGGTACTGAGGCGGAATCCGGTTGTCTCGCTATTGTTCGCTCCGGTCATGTCGTAATTCGTATAGGAGGTGCTGGTCGTGAACAAATTGGCGAAATTAGTCGCGACAGGAATCTCTGAGTTACCCGTGACGCCGTAACCGGCTCGTATCTTTAAGTCGTCCAGCCAATCTCGGCTTGGTTCCATAAATGCCTCCTCTGACATACGCCAACCGGCGGAGATAGAAGGAAAGACTCCGTAACGATTACTTTCCGAGAAACGGGAAACACCGTCCCGGCGGATAATACCGGTTAATAGATACTTATCCTTATATCCATAGTCTGCACGGGCAAACATACCAAATAGCGCGAATTCTCCATTGTAAGTGGAAGAGTTGGTACGTTGGCTATTGTTCTCGCCCATATCCAAGGTGTATGTATTGGTATTGTCTTCGAATAAATAGTTATATCTACGTGCGTTGAGGGATCTGCCTAAACCATCCCGAATAGCCTCTGTTCCCAATAAGATGTTCAAGGAATGGATCTCATTGAATGTCCGGCTGAAAGATAGCGTATTGGTCCAAACCCAACGATAATTGAAGTAATTACTTTCGTAGAAATTATTTTGGCCACCGGACTCGGAGAACTCCGGGTTGTTCTTGGTCATCGAGTAAGAATAATCATTACGATAATCGATACCGAAGTTTGTTTTAAAAGTCAGCCCGGTCCATAGGTCTGCTTCTCCATACACGTTGCCAAATACACGTTGGGTAGTGGCATAATTATCCTTATTTCTTTCACGAATAGCTACAGGATTCTGGAAATTGCCGGTCCCGGCGAATAAGGAGCCTGCATAATTGCCCGCATAGTCATAAACCGGTACATAAGGAGAGGCCCGATAAGTCCATGAGTAGATGTTGGACTCTGTACCTGAGAAGCTAAGTCCGTTGTTTTTGCTAAAACTATAAGTTAGGTTCTCTCCGAATCGCAACCATGGGCGGACGTTATACGATGAATTAGCACGTGCTTGATAGCGTGTGAAATAAGATTCGATAGCGGTACCTTGCTGGTCGAAATAGTTCATGCTCATGGTGTATTGCCCTTTATCGGTACCTCCAGACAAGGACAACTGGTGATTCTGCATCCAACCGAGTTGGCTGATTTCATCCCACCAGTTCGTATCGCCTACGGGCGCATAGACTACGTTGTTCGCTTGATCGTAATCGCTAGGATCGATGGAGGTGCTACCACCGGCGCCGGTTACGGTCATGTAATTGGGTAGATGATTAACCCAAGAGTCGGAAGTACTTCCGAATTGCTGGTGGTAAGGTAATTCTCCATTGGCGCTGGCTCCCGTTAGGTCCAGATTGTTTTTCGAGGCTTGCCATTCGACATCAATACGGTCATAAGCGTTTAAGACGTCATAGCGTTTACCTGTTTTAGAGAAACCGTAATATCCGTCATAGGTTAATCTCGGTTGTCCCGTTTTTGTTCCTTTCTTGGTCGTGATTAAAATGACGCCATTCGCTGCTTGCGCTCCGTAGATCGCTGCGGAGGAGGCGTCTTTCAATACTTGCATACTCTCGATGTCATTGGGATTGATAGAGCTTAGGTCTTGGTCACGAGTGGATACGCCATCGATAACATACAAAGGTCCGTTGTCATTGATGGAATTAATACCTCGGATGCGTACCATCGTGGCTGAACCGGGAGCACCGGAGGTACCGATGTTTACGCCCGCCGCTTTACCTTGCAACTGTTGTGTGGCGGAAGAACCGGAAGACGCCAATAGCTCTTCAGTATCGATAACCGCTACGGAACCTGTGATGTCCTTTTTCTGTTGGGTACCGTAACCGACAACGACTACCTCGTCTAGATTTTGGGTGTCTTCCTTTAAGGTAATGTTCATGACGTTCCCGCTTGCAGGTGTTTGTTGAGTTACGTACCCGATGTAAGAGATGACCAGAATGGCATTCGGCTCTACTTCTAATACGTATTTACCATCCAGATCGGTGATCGTTCCGTTCGTGGTACCCTTTACGACTACGTTAACACCTAATAGGGGCTCTCCTTTAGTGTCGGTGATCGTACCCGTTATTTTCCGGGATTGTTGCGTAACGGAGGTTTCCGCTTTTAATACGGAACTTTGCGGTATGATAGCACCGCCTGCCAACATAAAGCATAAAGCTAGTCCCAGCCTGCTTCTAAAGATCGCATGTCTGTGTTTCATAATAAAATAGGTTAATAAAGTATAGTAAACTAGGTTCAATATTAAAGTTTGTTTAGAGTCTGAGCAATAAAAGTCAGTGAATGGGCGGATTTATTCTGTGAAATCGTGTTTTTTATCGGTGAACAACTTTTGATAGAATCCGATTGTTTTCTGATGGGGATAAATGAGAAAGGGCACCCGAAAGTGCCCTTTTCCTTAATGTTTACCTATTCTGCCGGTCTGTATGATGAACCGGATTGTTATGGCTTTCACAAGTTCTAACAGTGCAAATGTAAATCAAGGGAAAAACTTAGGAAAATATAATCTGTGAACGAGCGGATTTATTCAACGAACAGGGTTTTTTGTTCGGTAAACTTTCCGTAAGTTCGCGAAATAAAAATTTAACATCTTATAATCATGCAACTATCCATAGATCAAAAAGACATCGATAAATTCCTGATGATAGGCGATAAAGTATTGATTAAGCCTAAGAATCCACAGAGCCAGACGAAGACCGGATTGTATCTGCCTCCCTCGGTTCAACAAGGGGAGAAGATACAAGCGGGTTATATCATAAAGACGGGGCCCGGATATCCGTTGCCTTCTCAATCTGAGGAGCATGAGGTCTGGGAGAAAAAGAAAGGGGAGGAGGTGCAATACTTGCCGCTTCAAGCCCGTGAAGGTGATTTGGCTGTCTATTTGCAGAATGCCGCTTACGAGATCAATTTTAATGACGAAAAGTTCTTGATTGTCCCTCATTCCGCTATTTTGATGTTAGTGCGTGATGAAGGTTTGTTTGAATAAAGCCTTTTGTTAAGGAAAATAGGGCTATATTCACTTTTTTATCTTATTTTTGCCAGCAAAACAAGACAAACTATCAACAGTAGCGATTATAATGAATAAGATTGTAAGTAAAGAACATTTCTCAGCCAACGTGGTGAAGCTGGAAGTCGAGGCTCCTTTGATCGCCCGCTCCCGCAAGGCCGGTCACTTCGTGATCGTGAAGGTTGGCGATAAAGGCGAACGTATACCTCTTACCATTGCCGGGGCGGATACCGAGAAAGGTACCATCACCTTGGTGATCCAAGCGGTAGGCGGCTCATCCCGTAAGATCTGTGAATTGAACGAGGGTGACTATATCACGGATGTGGTGGGTCCGTTAGGGCAGGCTACCCATATCGAGAAGGTTGGAACGGTTGTTTGTGCCGGTGGTGGCGTAGGTGTCGCTCCGTTGTTGCCGATCGTGGAGGCTTTCCATAAGGCGGGAAACCGTGTGATCGTCGTATTGGCGGCCCGTACCAAGGACTTGGTGATCCTTGAGGAGCAGATGCGCCAAAACTCGGATGAGGTAATTATCATGACCGATGACGGATCGTATGGTACGAAAGGCTTGGTGACGAATGGTGTGGAGAGCGTGATCAACCGGGAGAAGGTGGATTTATGCGTTACGATCGGTCCGGCCATTATGATGAAATTCGTTTCCGCTCTTACAAAGAAATACGAGATTCCTACCGTAGCTTCCTTGAATACGATCATGGTGGACGGAACGGGTATGTGTGGTGCTTGCCGTATCACGGTAGGCGGGAAGACCAAGTTCGTTTGTGTGGACGGACCGGAGTTCGATGCTCATCAAGTGGATTTTGATGAGATGATTATGCGTCTCGGCGCTTATAAGGATATAGAGAAGAAATAACGAAACCACGTAATTGAATCATGACAACAGAAGAATTAATCGCTGCTCGTCGTGCCGAACCTTGGCGGGAGGCACTTCGCAAAAGCAAGAAAAATAAAGAACGTGCGGATATCCCCCGCGTGAAGATGAACGAGTTGGACCCGGAATACCGGAGTCGTACCCGTTTGGAGGAAGTTAACTTAGGCTTGACAAAAGAACAGGCCATGCAAGAGGCCGAGCGCTGTTTGGATTGTCCGAATCCTACTTGTATGCAGGGATGTCCGGTAAATATCAATATACCTACTTTTATCAAGAATATCGAGCGTGGGGAATTCTTGGAGGCCGCTAAGACCTTGAAAGAGACAAGTGCTCTGCCCGCTGTTTGCGGTCGTGTCTGTCCGCAGGAGAAACAATGCGAGAGCAAGTGTATCCATTTGAAAATGAGTAAGGAAGCGGTTGCCATTGGCTACTTGGAGCGTTTCGCCGCTGATTACGAACGTGAGAGCGGTAATATCTCGGTTCCGGAGATCGCGGAGAAGAACGGTATCAAGATTGCCGTGGTAGGTTCCGGTCCTGCCGGATTGTCTTTTGCCGGAGATATGGCGAAGCGTGGATATGATGTGACTGTGTTCGAGGCATTGCATGAGATCGGTGGTGTATTGAAATATGGTATCCCGGAGTTCCGCCTACCGAATAAGATCGTGGACGTGGAGATTGATGGCCTTCGGAAGATGGGCGTACAGTTTGAGAAAGATTGTATCGTGGGCAAGACGATCAGTTATGATGATTTGCATGCGGATGGCTTTAAGGGCGTGTTTGTGGCAAGTGGCGCCGGTCTGCCTAACTTTATGAACATTCCGGGTGAGAACTTTGTGGGCGTGATGTCGTCCAACGAGTATTTGACCCGTGTAAACTTAATGGATGCGGCGAATCCGGAAAGTGATACGCCGGTGCTACAAGGAAAGAAGGTGGCCGTGATCGGTGGAGGAAATACCGCTATGGACTCTGTCCGTACCGCTCGTCGTCTGGGTGCTGAGCGTGCTATGATCGTCTACCGTCGTAGCGAGGAGGAGATGCCTGCCCGTCTGGAAGAGGTGAAACATGCGAAGGAAGAAGGTGTGGAGTTCTTGACGCTTCATAATCCGATTGAATATATAGGTGATGAAAGAGGCCGTGTGAAACAGATGCGTTTGCAGAAGATGGAATTGGGCGAGCCGGATGCCTCTGGTCGCCGTCGTCCGGTACCTATCGAGGGCGCTATCGAAACAATTGATGTGGATGAGGTGATCGTTAGCGTCGGTGTATCTCCGAATCCATTAATACCCCGTGCCTTTGGAGGCTTGGAGGTGAGCAAGAAGGGTACGATCGTAGTGGAGGAAGACAGTATGCGTTCCACTTTAGGCGATGTGTATGCCGGTGGTGACATCGTTCGTGGTGGAGCTACCGTGATTCTGGCGATGGGAGACGGTCGTAAGGCCGCCGCCGCTATGGATGCGGACTTAAAAGGAAAAGTATAATATCTATTAATTTAATAAGGAAAGACGGGTTGTTTAAACGATCCGTCTTTTTTCTTTTATCGTGATACGGAGATTTATGTTTATTATCTATAAGACTAATTCTTGAAATAATCTCTCAAATGTCTGTTCTAGATCGTTGGAAAAACCGGGATGTGGACGTGAGGTTTGGATAGAGGCACTTCTTATGGCGGTAAGCCAACGAAAGCGCTCTGGAATATCTAGGCTAGCTATAGGGCCTCCATCCTTGGCGCCGGAACATATCTTATCGAAAACGTGGAGATTGGTGCACAAAGATTCTTTATCTATATCTGATGTGAACAGACGAAGTTTCTTCTCGTCTACATGATAGCGAGCCTTGATGAATTTAGGCCGTTTACAGAACATGATAAGGCCTACATTGATAAACTCCTCCCGTTCGATTTTCGGTACGATACGGATTACGGCATATTCATATAAGTGTTTGTCTTGCATGTCGAACTTCATTTATAAACGTGTCAGAATGGGCGATTCGGTCAATTAAGAACCGGATATATACATCACGTATCTCTTGAGGCGTACCGGGACTATCGTTCCAATGCAACCAATCGTCGGGTACTAGACCTACGATCTCACGAATTTTCTCTTCCGTTAAGATACGTTTGAAATCCTTGTCTACTTCCTCCAGCAGCGTCGCTTGTGGCAATAATACATGATCCTTGATATGGATGAAAGGGCCGATCGCATGTTTTTGCCAATTTACCCATGAGAAATGGAAAAATAAGGAAGCTCCATGATCGATGAGCCAAAGTTCATTATTCCATATCAACATATTCGTATTCCGGACCGTGCGGTCTATATTTGTCAAAAGAGCATCGAGCCATACGACTTGTGAGGCGAGTTTGGGATCTACACGATTGACTACCGGATCGAAAGTTAAGGCTCCGGATAAAAAATGTAATCCCAGATTGAGCCCTTGACTTGCTTGTAGTAAGTCTTGTATCTCCTCGTCACCTTCCGACCGCCCGAAAGCCTCGTCAAGATTCAGGAAGACCAATTCCGGTACATGGAAACCCAAGCAACGAGCGATCTCACCTCCGATCAACTCGGCTATCAAGGCTTTTGTCCCATGTCCGGCTCCCCGGAACTTAACGACATATTTAAACTCATCGTCCGCCTCCGCTAAAGCAGGCAATGATCCGCCTTCCCGCAGAGGCATGATATATCGGGTAACATTCGCTGTACGTAATTCCATAACCCTCACTTTAATTGAAGATAAAGATACGATTATATTTTGGAAATAAAAAGCCCCGCTATTCTTTCGAACAGCGAGGCCTTTTGGAAGCGAGCGGAAGACGGGACTCGAACCCGCGACCCTAACCTTGGCAAGGTTATGCTCTACCAACTGAGCTACTTCCGCAATTAAATTAGATCGTACTCGAAGCGGGACTTGAACCCGCACAGCCGCAATGGCCAAAGGATTTTAAGTCCTTCGTGTCTACCGATTCCACCATTCGAGCATCCACCTCTTCTCTAAGAGTTGAGCGGAAGACGGGACTCGAACCCGCGACCCTAACCTTGGCAAGGTTATGCTCTACCAACTGAGCTACTTCCGCATTGTTTGTTTCTCTTTTGCGAGTGCAAAGGTAGTACAAATATTTATACTACCAAACATTTCCGGTGAAAAATTTAATTATGGATGTAAATTTTATTACCGTTTGTATCGACGACATATTGTTTGAGGGCTTGTTTCTCCTCAGCGCAAGGCCCTTCCACCGGGTTGCCGATACCGTTTAAAAGTTCAAATTTACTACCGCATTTCGGGCAGATGGCGTATACGGCGGATTCGTCCACCTCTACGATGACATTAGCGGATGCCTCATGAGGACAAGCGGCATCGAACGCAAAGAATGCACCGGTTCCGTTACTGGACAATCCATGATAGACCAATACGCCTCCAAAACCTGTTTGCTCACGATCTTGATCTATATTTGCTTGTGTGTAGATCTTGTAAGCTTGTATTGCATTTAACGCCTTATCTTGATAAGTGAGGTCCAATTCTAGACTAACGATACGATAGGGAATACGAGTCTCTATCGTATCTGCGCAAGATAATAGCGTAAACAAGATCAAAAGTGGAAATATCCGTCTTATCTTATCCATGGATCAATTTCTTTTCAGCCTCGTTCATCCGTTCGAAAGAGAAAGAACCTATCACACTACGCATCATGGCGGTGATTGATTCATTACATAGATTACCGATACTGCCTTCGTGTGTATGGTTAACGCTCTTCGAAGGAATGAATTTACCGGCCTCGATATCCAAACCTACTTGCTTATAAGCGTCACGGAAAGGCATTCCGGCCAAGACACGGCGGTTCACTTCTTCCACGCTAAACAAGAGAGAATATTTATCATCGTCCAATATATGCTCGTTTACTTTCACCTCACGCATCATATGAGTTACCATGCGTAAGCAATCCTTCAGCTCGTCGAAAGCCGGAAGGAAGACTTCCTTGATGATCTGGAGATCCCGGAAGTAACCGGAAGGAAGATTATTGCTGATCAAGATGATTTGCTGAGGCAAGCCTTGAAGCTTATTGCATTTGGCACGTGTCAACTCAAATACATCCGGATTCTTCTTATGCGGCATGATACTGGAGCCGGTCGTGAACTGATCCGGCAGTTTAATGAAGCCAAAGTTCTGGCTATTGAACATACAAGCGTCGAACGCCAACTTGGAGAGCGTAGCGGCGATACCCGCCATAGCGAAAGCTACGGTGCGTTCCATCTTGCCACGTCCCATCTGGGCGTATACCACATTGTAGTCCAGCGAGTCGAAACCTAATAAATCCGTAGTCATCTGGCGGTTTAGCGGGAAGGATGAACCATATCCGGCGGCGGAACCCAGCGGGTTGCGGTTGCAAATACGGTATGCGGCTTGCATAAGTTGCAAATCATCTACCAAGCTCTCCGCATAAGCGCCGAACCAAAGTCCGAACGAAGAGGGCATGGCTACCTGCAAATGCGTATATCCGGGAAGCAGTACATCCTTGTACCGGTTACTCTGGGAGATCAAAACGTCGAACAAGCCGGAAACCAACTCAACCAATTCCTGTATTTGCGAACGGGTGAAAAGCTTCAGATCCAATAAGACCTGATCATTACGGGAACGCCCGCTATGGATCTTCTTGCCCATATCGCCCAAACGACGTGTAAGCATGAGTTCCACTTGCGAGTGCACATCCTCGATGCCTTCCTCGATGATGAATTCTCCACGATCCGCTACGGCGTATATATTCCGTAATTCTGCTAATAAGACGTTTAGTTCCTCTTTAGTCAACAAACCGATACTTTCCAGCATCGTGATATGCGCCATAGAGCCTAATACGTCATATTTAGCGAGGTAAAGATCCATCTCACGGTCCTTACCTACCGTGAATATATCTACTTCATGATCTACCTGTACATTTTTTTCCCAAAGTTTCTGAGCCATAATGAAAAAGGAATTAATAAGGCAAGGAGGCGATAACGGTCGAGATTTTATCCACAGCCTCTTGCAAAGGTTTCGATACCATTGGTTTCAAGAACGGATTCAGATCGGCACGAACCGTGATTTTTAACCGTGTGTCGTCCTCGGCCACCTGTTTCAATTGTATCCATAAGAAAAGGGGAACAGGAGAGTTGGTCGTCGTGAACTTGATTAATTTATTCGGCTCTCTTTCTACGATCTGGAAGGTAATCTTACCAACGGGATCGACAGCGAAACTACAGGTATCGCTGTCGAACTCAAAATTTTTTATTTTATCTTGCGGGATGCGATCCTTGATACGTTCCAAGTTGGAAAGATCGGACAACATCGTGAAGATACGTTCATCATTGTGTGGGATCTGTTTGACCTCACTCACAAATTCTTCAGTCATTGAGTGTCTTTTTGTTTATTACTTATTTCGGGTCCCAGTTAGCCGGATCTTTACGCCATTCCTGAAGAACCGCGATCTCAGACTCATCGATGTAATGCGTACGGACAGCTTCTTCCAAGACAGCGTCGTAGTTACTCAATGTAGTCAATGTTACTTTAGCGTCCTTGAAAGCGGCTTCCGCTACAGGGAATCCATAGGTAAAGATAGCTACCATACCCGCGACATCGCAACCAAAGTTACGTACGGCCTGTACGGCTTTCAAGCTACTACCTCCGGTAGATACCAAATCCTCGATGATCACTACTTTAGAACCCGGTTTCAATTCTCCTTCGATAAGGTTTTCCAATCCATGATCTTTTGGCGTAGAGCGGATGTATACGAATGGCAATCCTAATAAATCGGCTACTAAAGCACCTTGAGCGATCGCGCCTGTAGCAACACCGGCAATGGCATCTACGTTCTCGAATTTTTCACTAATCACACGAGCCAACTCCAATTTAATGAAGCTACGAACGACCGGATAAGAAAGAGTCTTTCGGTTGTCATTGTAGATCGGAGATTTCCAGCCGGATGCCCAAGTAAACGGATTGGCCGGTTGCAACTTTACGGCTTTAATCTTTAATAATTTTTCTGCTACTAAACTTTCCAGTGTTTTCATACAATCCTATATTTATATCAGTCTGCAAAAATAGATAAACTGAATGACATTACCTTGAATATCGTACGTTAATTTTTATTAATATTTATGCGACAGACAGGGCTAAAATGCTGATGCGTATGCCCGGAATCCCTGATAAAGCCTTTGCGCAAGCGGAAATCGTGGCTCCGGTTGTGATCACGTCGTCTATGAGCAGGATATGTTTGTTTTTTAAGCTTTCCGGATGAATGACATTAAAAATAGAACATACATTTAACCAACGATCGTAAATGGCCTTACGAGTTTGGGTACTTGTGTGGGTGGTGCGGGCTAGACTTTGCGTATCGATGGGGATATCCCATATGGAACGGATGCCGGAGGCGATCCATTCGGACTGGTTGTAACCTCTTTGCCGTTTTTTGCGGGGATGCAGGGGAACGGGGATAAGGAGGTCTACGGTACATATCGGGCTGTGATCCGCTTGGAGCTCTCTCGCTATCTGCCGTCCGAGTAGATAGCCCAACTCTTTATTATCATGGTATTTGAGCGAGTGGATCAGGCTTTGTACTTTTCCGCCTTTCTCGTATCGTAGATAAGCGGTGGCATATTCGATCCGGTTCTTTCCGATAAAAAGTTGCTCGACGGGGTTGTTCGCCTGTTGATGATATCCCGTGTGCGGCAGGTCGCATAGGCATTTCAGGCAAATTTGTTCTTCTCCCTCGACGAGTGGTCGTTTACATATTTTACATAAGTTTGGGAAAAACAGGTTGAGCAGATTATTCCATGTCGTCGGCATAATCCTCGCAGTCTGTTCCTTTGAATAATTGGCTTAGGCAATCCAACGTGATCCGGCTTTCGAAACCTCGTCCGGCGGCGAAACGGAGTAACTTGTTGAATAGGTCCCGCTCGTCTTTTCCTTTTGTCGATTTCTTTTTGCTTTTTAGTAAATCGAGTAAGATGGAGCGGTATTCTCCCTCGTCAATGGCGGCGAGCGATTCTTCCCGGATCGGGGAGGGGATGTTTTTCTTATAAAGCTCGTAGCCTATCTTTACCCGTCCCCATTTATTGAATCGTAGCTTATCGTTCACGAAGAAACGGGTGTAACGGGATTCGTCGATAAACCGCTCTTTCAGCAAGCGAGCGATGATACGCTCGGAGGCGTCGGGGGGAAGTCCGGCGGCATCGATCTTTTTCTGTACGTCTTGTATGCAGCGTTCGGCGGCGGAGCAATAGGCGGCTGCCCGGTGCAACATCTCGGGTTCGGTTATCTCTTTCATCTTTTTGCTTTTACGATCCGGTCTTTTCCGTATAAATCTTGTATTAATTCGACTTCGGTGTAATTCTCTTGACGTAGCATCGCTACGGTCTCTTTTCCGCAAAGGGCGTTGATCTCGAAATAGAGATGCCCGCCTTCCGCCAAATGCCTTTGTCCGAAGCGGGCGATGGCCCGGTAGAAGAGAAGCGGATCGTCGTCGGGAACGAACAAGGCTAGATGAGGCTCGTTCTCCAGAACGTTCGCTTCCATGGTCGCTTTCTCTCTATACATTATATAAGGGGGATTACTGACGATGCAGTTTAAGCTTCCTATAAGAGACGCTTCGGTTTCCTCCGTATGGGATTTTAGTTTCACGTACGTGAAAATTTTGTTTCTCGTACATGAAAATCTAGTTTCACGTACGTGAAAATTTTGTTTCTCTTGCATGAAACTGGAATAACCTTCGGAAAGGATATCCAATTCATGGAAGGATACGGAAACTTGATTCATACGGGCGTTCTCCTCGGCCACGGCGAGCGCTTCGGGTGATATATCCACCGCCGCTACCTCTGCCTCCGGAAGATGTTTCGCCAAGGAAATAGCGATACAGCCGCTTCCCGTGCCGATATCTAATATACGAGGGGCTTGGCCTTGGTAGTCCGTGATGATCCGCTCGACCAACTCGGCGGTTTCCGGGCGGGGAATCAATACGTCCGGCGTCACCTTAAACTCCATCCCGTAAAAATCCGCTATGCCTAATAAGTATTGTATGGGCTTGTATAAACGCAGTCCTTCTACAATCTCCTTGATTTTAAATTTCTCCGTATCAGATAATTCTTTACCTTTGCCTAACAGGAGTTGATGGGTAGAAAGACCGCAAACACGTTCCATGATGAGCCGGACGAGCGCTTGGGCTTCGCCGGGAGGATAAATATCTTTGAGGGAATTTCGGATGTAAGCGACGGTCTCAGTCATATCTTTCTCTTGTTTTATCGCGAAAGTAGTGTAAAAACCGTTTATATGCAAAGATTATGGTAGAGGTTGAAGAGAAATACATGGCTCGTTGCATCGAGTTGGCTAAAGGAGGGAGGGGAAATGTCAGTCCGAATCCGATGGTTGGTGCGGTGGTTGTGCATAAGGGCCGTATTATCGGTGAGGGATTTCACAGGAAATGTGGGGAGGCGCATGCCGAGGTGAATGCTATCGCTTCCGTGAAAGACGAGTCTTTGTTGAAAGACAGTACGATTTATGTGAGTCTGGAGCCTTGCTCTCATTATGGGAAGACGCCTCCTTGCGCCGAGTTGATTATCCGGAAAGGGATTCCACGGGTGGTGGTCGGTTGCTTGGATCCTTTTCCCGAGGTGTCGGGGCGAGGCGTGCGGATGTTGCGTGAAGCAGGGATAGAGGTAGTCACAGGCGTGATGGAGGAAGAAGCCCGTGCGTTGAACAAGGCGTTTATGACGCTACAAACGAAAGGCCGTCCTTATATTATCTTGAAATGGGCGCAGAGTGAGGATGGGTTTATCGATCGTTTGCGTACGGACGTGTCGGAGCCGGTCACGGTTTTGTCTTCTCCGGAGACTTCCCGCTTGGTGCATAAACTTCGCTCGGAGGTGGCGGCTATCATGGTCGGTACACGGACCGCTTTATTGGACAATCCTTCATTGAACGTGCGCCATTGGTCCGGTAATTCTCCGGTTAGGGTCGTATTGGATCGCCGGCTCGTTATTCCCGATTCTTATCGGTTGCTGAATGGTTCCTCACGTACATTAATATTTACGGAGAAGGAAGTGGAAAACCGAGAGAACGTGGAGTATATCCGGATAGATTTCGAAGGTCCGGTGATCCGGCAAGTGCTAGATCATCTTGCTGTCCGGAAGTTGGATTCCTTATTGGTGGAAGGTGGGACTCAGCTGATTAATTCTTTTGTGGAAGCGGATGTATGGGACGAGGCGAGGTTGGAAACGGCCCCGGTTCGCCTGTATCAAGGGGTGCATGCGCCGATGCTTGGAAAGGAGGCTGTTAGCGGCATCTCCGGACGTTCTGTTATGAGCATTAAAAATCATAACTATGAAATTTTAAATCATAACGATGAGTTCGAAAAATCATAACTATGAATTTTAAGGCTCATATAATCAACTAAAATATTATAAATATTAGCAGGTATTAGGGTGAAAGCAAAAAATGTTTCTACTTTTGTGCCTTTATATGCGACAAACTTATGTTTTTGATGAAAAATAAATTAGTACTATTTATAACAGGTTGTTTTGCATTAGTGTTGTCTTCTTGTTTGAAATCAGAAGATGTCACTGATATAGAATTGGTTAAGAACTGCCAAATATCCTCTTTTAAGCTAAGTAGTGATTCTATCTCGGGGTTGGATACCGTGAAGTTTACGATCGACCAACTGACGGGGCGGATTTTTAACATTGACTCTCTGCCTTTTGGCACGAAGATCGAGAAAGTTGTTTGTACGATTACGGCAGCCAGTAGCTATGCGCTTAGCGGTATAGAGGTAAGCCCGTATGCTTATCCGGACTCTACTTATTACTTAAACAATTTATCAGACTCCATTAATTTCTCCGCTCCGGTAAAGTTCGTGGTTCATGCGTATGATCAAGTCACGACAAAAGTCTATATGGCGCAAGTGAATATCCATCAAGTGGTTCCGGACTCTATGGTTTGGAGTATGTACGCGAATCCTATGATTGGCATTACCGTGAAGGATCAGAAGGTGGTAACCTACGATTATAATGGATCGGAGAATTACTTTATGTATGTGAAACCCGCCGAGTCCGGTAAACCTTACCAATTATATTACGCTTCGGTAAGTGCGCCTAAGGGCTGGCAGTCATTATCCTTGGCCGGTCTGCCTTCCGATGGGCTTTTGATCTCCCAGATTACTGAGTATAACAATGCTTTATATGTGCCGGCTACAAATGGCACATTATATAGATCCGAGGATGGCTTGACTTGGAGCGCTGTAGAGAACGCCCCTTCCGTGAAATACGTTTTGGGTAGCGTGAAGCAGGGCACGAAACAGCCTTCCGCCTTAGCTACGATCGTGGATCAGGAAGGAAAGCTAGCGTTCTATGCGATGAACGAATCCATGGAGTGGATCGCCGGAGATGCGGTGGCTAGCGGATTCCCTGTTACCGGATTTAGCAATCTCCAATATGCCGCAATGTATCATGAGTACTTGATGACCGCCGGCGGACGTACCGCGGACAACCAAGTGGTTAATACGACTTGGGCGACCATGGATGGTATCTCTTGGGCGTTGATGGCTTCCGGTGACGCAAACTTCACGAAGCGTGAGGGAGCGATGATCACGAATTATGACGATAAGTTTTTCTTGATCGGAGGTATCGACGCTTCGAACAAGGCATTGAAAGATATGTATCAATCGATAGATTATGGTATTTCTTGGTCGTTGATCGACTCGATGGTGGTGTTACCGACCGACTATGCGGCGAGAGGCTTTTCCTCAATTATTGTGGATAAAGAGAATTTCGTGAACATTTTCGGAGGAAAGACCAGCACTGGTTCCAATGACTTGAACCAACTTTGGAGAGGCCGTATCAATCGTTTGATCCCGAAGGAATAGAAAAGTTCGATAGGAGATGTATAATTTTATGAGGCTTTTAGCGTTAGAAAAAGAAGTGTGGTATATATAACAGCAAGGCTTATGACTTCAACTTTTTTTCAGCGGCTTCTCATAATCATCCTATTAGCGGGTACGGTCCCTACGCTTTGGGCGCAGGAATATAAGTACGAGATCGGTGGTATGGCTGGTGGCGCCTTTTATATGGGCGACGCCAACAAGAATACGATATTTAAAGGAATGAATCCGGCGGTGGGAGCCGTGTTCCGGTATAACATCAACTTTCGTTGGGCCTTGAAAGCCAACTTGATGTGGGGACAGGTTTCCGGTAAGACCGAAGGTATGGAGAACGTTTTTCCGAATAATGCCCAAACCTCTTTCAACCGTAGTATCATGGAGTTGGGGGGACAGGCAGAGTTCAATTTTTTCCCGTATAGCGATAAGTTCGACTATGCGGGGGCGAAGCGTTTCTCTCCTTATGTCTTGGTGGGCATAGGGCTGACGGTGGCTCCGGGTGGCGGGAAGACTTTCGCCAGCCCGAATATTCCTTTAGGCGTGGGCATGAAATATAAGATCAAGAACCGCCTTAATTTAGGGTGCGAGTTCTCGTTTCGTAAGTTATTTGGCGATGGCCTAGAGGGAAAGGACATGTTGGACGATCCGTATGGTGTTAAGGGTAGCGCTCTTAAGAATAAAGATTGGTACTCTTTCTTGTTGTTGTCTGTTACATGGGATTTCGGCCCGAGGTGTCGTACTTGTAACAATGCGAAAAATATAAGTGAATATTAGTAAGATAAAAAATGTCGTTGATTGAGAAAATAGACAAGAATCGCTTGCCACGGCACGTGGCAATTATTATGGACGGGAACGGACGTTGGGCCAAGGCGAAGGGGAAAGACCGTAGCTTCGGGCATCAGGAAGGCGTTGTTTCGGTCCGTAAGATTATGGATGCGGTCACTCAACTCGGATTGAAATATCTGACGTTGTACACTTTCTCTACCGAGAACTGGAATCGTCCGGAAGAAGAGGTCCAAGCGCTGATGAGCTTGCTGGTCTCTGCCATTCACCGGGAGACTCCGGACATGATGAAGAAAAACGTTCGCCTTACCGCCATAGGCGATCTTTCCCGTTTGCGTGAGGATGCTTATAATACATTGCAAGAATGTATCGATACGACTTCGGCGAATACGGGAACCACACTTGTTCTGGCGCTTAGTTATTCTTCCCGGTGGGAGATCACCAGAGCGGCTAGGCAACTCGCCCAAGAGGTCTTGGAACAGAAAATAAACCCCAATGATATAACCGAGGCTATGGTCTCGGACCACTTGACGACCAAAAATATCCCCGATCCCGATCTTTTGATACGGACCGGAGGAGAGAAACGCATCAGTAACTTCTTGCTATGGCAGTTGTCATATGCTGAATTCTTCTTTACGGATGTGTTTTGGCCGGATTTCAGAGAAGAAGAGTTGTATGAGGCTATATTGTATTACCAGCAACGTGAGCGTCGTTTCGGTAAGACAAGTGAGCAATTAATCTTATAAACAATAGCTGTTATATGTACAAAAGAATAGTGCTGTTTTTTATTTGCTTGGGTTTCGCTTGCGGTGCGTTTGCCCAAGAAATAGACACTACCCAAGTTGAGGCGCCGGCAGAAGTGCCGGTCATTTCGTACTCGTTAGCTCCGAAGAAATACAAGATTGCGGATATAAAGATTACGGGTATCAAGAATTATGATGATTTTGTGTTGATCGGCTTCTCGGGCTTGTCGGTAGGCGATGAGATTACCGTACCGGGAGAGGAGATCACTACAGCAGTGAAGCGTTTTTGGAAACATGGCTTGTTTTCGGATGTGAAGATATTGGCAACGAAGATCGAGGGCGACCAGATTTGGCTGGAGATCCAGCTGAAGCAGCGTCCGCGTATCTCGCAAGTCAATTACCACGGGATCAAGAAAGGCGAGCGTGAGGACTTGGAGGCGAAGCTGGGCTTGAAGAAAGGTTTCCAGGTGACGCCGAACGTCATGGACCGTGCCAAGATCGTGATCCAGAAGTTCTTCGATGGCAAAGGCTTTAAGAACGTGGATGTCGAGATCGAGCAAAAGGACGATCCCGCGAACGAGGGCGAGGTGATCGTGGATATCAATATCGATAAGAATGAAAAGACCAAGATCCATCGTATCTATTTTGAGGGTAACGAAAAACTGACCGCCCGGGAGTTGAAGAAGGCGATGAAGAAGACGAACGAGAAGTTCAGCTTGCCGAACGACTGGAAAACCAGTATCATGGAGATGTTCAGCACGAAGAAGTTCACGACTGAGGAATATGAGAACGATAAGAAAAATATAATCGCTAAATATAACGAGCATGGTTATCGCGACGCCGTATTGTTGTCCGATAGCGTAGCGAACTTTAACGAGAAGAAGGTAGATATCTTCTTGAAAGTGGATGAAGGTGAGAAATACTATTTGAAAGATATTCGCTTCGTGGGTAATACGCAATATTCTACGGACTATTTGATGGCCGTGCTGGGTATGAAACCGGGCGAGGTGTATAATCAAAAGAAATTGAACGAACGTTTGAGTACGGATGAGGATGCCGTTTCGAATGTCTATTTTAATAACGGTTATTTGTTCTTCAACGCCGATCCGGTAGAGGTGGATGTAGCGAATGACTCTATCTCGTTAGAGATCCGTATCCAAGAGGGTCCGCAAGCGACGATCAACCGTATTATCATTAATGGTAATGACCGTCTGTATGAGGATATCGTTCGCCGTGAGTTGCGTACGAAGCCGGGTATGTTGTTCAGCCGCGAGGATTTGATGCGTTCCGTTCGTGAGTTGGCCCAGATGGGACACTTCGACCCGGAAAACATGAATCCGGTGCCGCTGCCTGATCCTGAGAATGGAACCGTGGATATCGAGTATAACTTGGTTTCCAAGGCGAATGACCAGATCGAGTTCTCCGCAGGTTGGGGACAGACGGGTGTGATCGGTAAGTTAAGTTTGAAGTTTACGAACTTCTCTATGAAGAACTTCTTAAACCCGAAAACCTATAAGGGCATCATCCCGCAAGGTGAGGGACAGACATTGACCTTGAGCGGCCAGACGAATGGGCGTTACTATCAGGCTTACAGCATCTCCTTCATGGATCCTTGGTTCGGCGGTAAACGACCGAATACATTGTCTGTCAGCGCTTATTTCTCAAAGCAAACCGATATCAGTAGCAATTACTTGACCAATTCCGGTTATGGTTATGGCTATCCGGGCTATGGCTATGGTTATCCCGGTTATTATGGGGGCGGTTATGGCTATGGTAGCAACTATTACGGCAACTATGGTTACAATAATAGTTATGAGTATGCTTACGACCCGGATAAGTCTATCATGATGTTCGGTTTAGCGGCCGGTTATGGTAAACGTTTGAATTGGCCGGACGACTACTTCCAGTTCATGGCGACGTTGAACTATCAGTTGTATATGATGCATGATTGGGACTATTTCTTGGTTAATAACGGAAATTGCCATAATATCAACTTGGAGTTGATGTTGCAACGTAACTCTATCGATAACCCGTTGTATACTCGTAAGGGTTCACAATTCATGTTGTCTGTAGCTGCTACGCCTCCTTACTCTTTATTCGATGGTAAGGATTATGCGTCGATGTCAAGCTCAGACCCGGATAAGTATAAATTCATCGAGTATCATAAATGGAAGTTCAAAGCGAAGATCTTCTCTCCGTTGGCTCCGTTGACCGTGAAACGTACGCCGGTATTGATGACCCGTGTTGAGTATGGTTTCTTGGGTACTTATAATAAAAATAAGAAGTCTCCGTTCGAGACCTTCTATATGGGTGGTGACGGTATGAGTGGTTACTCCAGTACCTATGCTCAGGAAACGATCGGTTTGAGAGGTTATGAGAATGGTAGTATCGCCGGTAATGGTGGTTACAACTCTTATGGATACGCTTATTCTCGTTTGGCTATGGAGTTGAGATATCCGTTCTTGCTGGAGCCTTCCTCTACGATCTACGGATTGGTATTTGTGGAGGCTGGTAACGCTTGGACTGATTTGAAGAATTTTAATCCGTTTAACTTGAAACGCTCCGCCGGTGTCGGTGTCCGTATATTCTTGCCGATGATCGGTTTGATGGGACTCGACTGGGCTTATGGTTTCGACGAGCCGAATTATGGATCTAATGGTAAACGTAGCGGTAGTAACCTGCACTTTATCATCGGACAGGAATTCTAAAATATAGATCGGGTATAGCTTCGTATGTAGAGACGGGGCGTGTTCCGTATGTGGAGACGGGGCACGCCCCGTCTCTACATTTAAATAAATACTTTTAACGAATATTGGTAGGCTGTAAGTAAACCCTCTGTTATATTTGCAGTCATAAAGTAGAACTATAAATAAAGAGAGTATGAAAAAGATTATCACATTGAGCTGTCTGATGTTGCTTTGTTCTTTTGCCGGCATGGCACAGAAGTTCGCTTTAATCGACATGGAATATATATTGAAGAATATTCCGGCTTACGAAATGACCAATGAGCAGTTGAGCCAAGTTTCCAAGAAATGGCAAAATGAGGTGGAAGCGATTCAGCAAGAAGCTCAGAATATGTATAAGAATTATCAGAGCGATTTGGTATTCCTCTCTGCCGAGATGAAAACGAAACGTGAGGAAGAGATCGTGAAGAAAGAGCAAGAGGCGCAAGATCTGAAGCGTAAATATTTCGGTCCTGAGGGTGAGTTATATAAGAAACGCGAGAGTTTGATGAAACCGATTCAAGACGAGGTGTATAATGCGGTGAAAGAAATCTCGGAAGACAAGGGATATCAAATTGTTTGGGATCGAGCTTCAGCTATGAGCATTATTTTCGCTTCTCCGAAGATCGATATCAGTAATGAAGTGCTGATTAAGTTAGGATATTCAAAATAAATGCTTACATTTGTGCGCTTTATGCATGAAAAGTGTGAAAGCTTGATTAATAACAAAGTAATTATATAGTAAAAATGAAGAAACTTATTGTTTTATTGTTGATGATTCTCCCGTTGGGAGCTATCGCTCAGGAAGTTAAAATTGCGTTTGTAAAAACTCAAGAGGTGTTTATGGCTATGCCGGAGGTATCTGGTATGGAAAAACAAATGGCAGACTTGAATGAGAAATATAGAGTTGAATTGAAGCAAATGCAAGATGAATACCAAAAGAAATATTCAGACTTCGTAGCGCAGCAAGATTCATTGACAGAAAATATCAAGTTGAGAAGAATGCAAGAGATTCAAGATATCCAAGAACGTATGGATAACTTCGTTCAGGTAGCTCAGCAAGACGTACAAAAGAAACAACAAGAATTGTTGCAACCGATCCAACAGAAGTTGCACGAGGCTATCCAGAAGGTAGGCGAGGAGAAGGGATATACGTATATCATCGATCCGGCAGCTTTGCTTTATACGGGTACTAACGCAGTAGACGCAACTCCGTTTGTTCGTACGAAACTCGGTTTGTAATTAGCGAGAAAATTTATTCTATAGAATAAAAGAGGGGGTGTTTTCCGAAAGGATTGCACCCTTTGTACTTTATAAAAGAAAGGTTCTGATATGTTTCCACAAACTCCCGGTCCGATCGGTCTTTTTGACTCAGGTTATGGCGGACTTACGATTTTCGATAAGATCCATCAGTTGATGCCCGGTTATGATTACGTTTATCTGGGCGATAACGCACGTTCTCCTTATGGAACCCGTTCGTTCGAGGTCGTTTATCAATTTACCCGTCAGGCGGTATCGCGTCTGTTTGAGTCGGGTTGCCAATTGGTGATCTTGGCTTGTAATACGGCATCCGCGAAAGCGCTTCGTACGATCCAACAAAAAGACTTGCCTACATGGGATCCCAATCGTCGTGTATTGGGAGTCATCCGTCCTACAGTTGAGTTAGTGGATACGATCAGCCGTACCAAACATATCGGTATCGTAGGTACGAGCGGTACGATTACGTCCAATTCTTATACGATAGAGATCGGCAGGATGTACCCACATATCCAAGTGACAGGCGAAGCTTGCCCCATGTGGGTTCCTTTGGTGGAGAATAATGAGTTTAATTCTCCGGGAGCGGATTATTTCGTGAAAAAGCATATCGACCATCTATTATCCGTAGATCCGCAAATCGATACGCTTATCTTGGGATGTACTCACTATCCCCTTTTGATGGATAAGATCCGTGCTTTTCTTCCTTCCGGCATCACTCTATTCTCGCAAGGCGAGCATGTAGCGGAGAGTTTGCGAGATTATTTAGGGCGTCACCCGGAAATGGATCGTAAACTCACGAAGGGAGGAAGTTGCCGTTTTCTTACCACGGAGTCGGCAGAGAAGTTTTCTGAGGCGGCCTCTATCTTCATGAATACTCCGGTTTCGGTTTCCCAGATCGAGCTATAACGCCCCTAGGCCCTATGAGGGAGATGTATATGAACGCTATTTATACTTCCCTCCTTCTTTATGAATACTTGAAAGATATCGGATGAATTCATTTGAATATCTAGTATAATTCTACAGATCACGCCGTGAACTCTACAGACCAAGGCTTGATCTATACAAACCAAGGCGTGGTCTGTACGTACCATACCGTGATTTATGAAATAGAATAAGGAGCGAGAATGTATAGGTATAGAAAGAAATAGGTATAATACCTTATCCTAGCCTAAATTCTTGCCGGATGTCTGTCTTCTACAGAAAAGTCAGACGTTCCCTTATTGGATGCTCTTTCCGAAAGGCGCCAAGGCTAAAGCTGCCATCTTAAAATGTTGCATGCCGAAAGGGATGCCGATGATCGTGATACATAGCAAAAGGCCGAATCCTAGATGCGTAAGGCAAATCCAAAAGCCTCCGACGAATATCCAGATAATGTTCATGATAAGTGACAAGCATCCTCCGGAATTCCCCTCGTCTACGACACGGCTGCCAAAAGGCCATAAAGCCAGTATCGCTAATTTTAAGGTCTGGAGGCCAAAAGGTATACCAATGATCGTTATCATTAGTATTAGGCTCGATATCAGATATTCTACACTTGTTATAATCCCTCCGAAGAGTAACCATATTATATTCCCCAAGAATTTCATACGCTAGTTATTTAAATGGTTGATACTATCTTTCTCATATATAACAGATGCTTTGCTAACTGTGGCTACATGAAAGCTATCTATTTCCGCCAAGATTTGCCGCTTAACGAAAGCGAAACTATCCCTATAGGCCGGTTTCACCGGTTCAGAAGGGGGAGCTTCCATTTTTAGCGGATCGATAGGCTGCCCGTTTTTGTGGACACGGAAGTCTAGGTGCGGCCCGGTAGAGAGTCCGGTAGAGCCTACATAAGCGATCTCTTGGCCTTGTTGCACATGGCTGCCTACTTGGATTCCTTTGGCGAAGCGGCTTAAGTGCATATAAGTCGTGGTGTATACGGAGTTATGTTTCACTTTCAGGAAATTGCCCCCGCCGTTTTGATATCCCTTGGCGATAACCGTACCAGCTCCGATGCTGCGTACCGGTGTACCGGCCGGTGCCGCATAATCAACCCCATGATGCGCCCGGTATCGTTTGAGGATCGGGTGAAAACGGGCGTTCGTAAAACGGGATGTGATCCGGAAAAAGTCCAGCGGTGCTTTCAGGAACGCCTTGCGAAGGCTGTTCCCTTCCTCATCGAAGTATTCGAAGATACTGTCTTGGGTGAAAGGAATCGCTACAAACTCTTTGCCTTGATGCGTAAAGATCGCCCCCTCGATAGAGGCGATGCTCAAGGCGGTGGTATCGTCGATGTAAGCCTCATTGTATAGAACCTTGAAAGAGTCTCCATCCTTGATGTCAAAGAAATCGATTTGCCAAGCGTACACGTCCGATATCTTGATCGCCAGATACGGATCACCTCCGTTGGCCTTGATCACGTTCCATAAGGAAGAGTTTAATACTCCTTCCGTATATTTTTTCTTGAGGGTGATCGGCTTATTAAATTCATAGGCGTTGATCGTATCTCCGGTCAAGTCGATTACGGCATAATCGGTCAGCGACTTGGCGAAGGCGATATATCGGATCGTCTCCAAGGAATCTACCGTGGAAAATGTGTAATAATGCATGCCGGCTCGCAGTTTCGTCGGATCGAGGACATGGGTGGATGCCCTGCTGATACTGTCTGCTTTCAAGGCCGTGAAGCCCAGCCCGGAGAAGATGGAGGCGGGATTATCCCCGTTTTTCATCAAATACTCTTTTACGTCCAAGGAATCGATACAGATGCCGTATTGATACAGATGCTGTGAGCTATCCACCCACTGCGTATCCATGTCTGCGTCTTCCGTGGGCTGTTGGGGCTGTTTGCAGGAGAAACAACTCATCAACATGACTAATACGATACATATAGGTAGTTTCTTGTCCATTTGTCTTCGTTTGTTCATCAAAAATTATTCAACCGGATACAAACTTACGGAAAATAATAGAAATAGCGAAACCTATTTAGCGTAAAGCTTTGTACCTTTGCGGACTCGTAAAAAAGGTGTTTAGGTAGAAAGCAGATCAATGGACATGTATAGACTATTCCGTGCCCCGAGAGGGCTGAGAGGCAAATTATTTAAATTAACAGGGCCTATCTTTCTGGAAACCTTGCTGATGTTGACTTTAGGCGTGGTGGATACGCTTATGTTGAGCCATCATTCCGATAACGCGGTGGCGGCGGTAGGTGTGGTGAATCAATTGCTGAACATGGTATTCCTGCTGTTCAATATTACTACGACCGGAACTTCCGTCATGTGCGCCCTCTATTTCGGGGCGAAGGATCATAAAAGTTTTATTCAGGTATTAGGGACGTCTTTGCTGTTTAACGCAGGAATCGGTTGCTTGATCAGCTTGATGCTTTTCTTGTTCGGTAGGGAGATGTTGGTCCTGATGGATATCCGTCCGGATCTGATGCCGGACGCTGCGACTTATATGCATATTGTCGGAGGGTTCGGCTTCTTCCAAGCGGTTAGTTTCACGATATCGGCGGTGCTCCGTGCGGCGAACAAGCCGAATTACGCGATGCAGGTGACCTTGCTGATCAATGTATTGAATGTGTTTGGGAATTATGCGTTAATATTTGGCCATTTCGGTTTCCCTGCCCTCGGTGTACAAGGAGCGGCTATCTCTACCTCTGTTTGCCGGGGAGTGGCGATGACACTTTTGTTTATCATGCTGTTCAAGCGGTTGGTGCCTCGTATCCCTTTGGCTTATTTCCGTCCGTTCCCGTTTCAGAAGTTGAAAGATGTGTTGAAGATCGGTTTGCCTTCGGCGGCGGAACAAATCTCGTATGATGCCTCGCAGGTGACGATCGTTTACTTCATCAATATGCTGGGTAATGAGTACTTGACTGCGCGTGTTTATGTGATGAATATCGTGATAATCGGCTATATCTTCTCTTTGTCGATCGCGCAAGCTACTTCTATTTGTACCGGCAATTTGGTGGGCGCAAGAAAGAAGCAAGCCGCTTATTTATTGAGTTGGTATGCTTGGAGGAGGTCGTTGCTGATTACGCTGGTCGCTAGTACCGGGGTTTATCTGCTGGGACGTCCTTTATTGGGGATATTTACTGAGAATCAAGCAATCATAACGATCGCGATGGGAGCCTTGCTGGTAGATGTACTCTTGGAGCAAGGGCGGGCCACGGTACTGCTGTTCTTATTCTGCTTGCGTTCGGTAGGCGATGTAGTGGTTCCGGTAATCATCGAGTTATTTTGCATGTGGTTCTTTGCCGTGTTCTGCGGATATATGTTCGGAATCGTGTTCGGTTTGGGTTTAGCGGGGATGTGGTTCGCTTTTGCTTTGGACGAATGTTCCCGGGGTGCGGTACTCTGTTTGCGGTGGCGAACGCAGAAGTGGAAAAAGAGGATGTTAATCAAGAACCCTGTTAATATAAGCTAAAACAGGGTGCTCTTGGGAACATTTTGCCTTCTATTTGCGTCTTACTAATTACAATAGATATTTTATAAAAGATTATGATGAAGATGAAAAAGGTATTGTTTTATGCGTTTTTGCTTCCCGCTTTCGTTGGGATGATGTTTTCTTGTTCAGACGTCAAGACAGATGTGAAGAAGTTGGAAGGTAAATGGAATGTGGTAGAAGTGAAAGGTGAGAAAGTCTTGGAAGAAGGCCTGCCACAGATGGACTTCAATATGGCTGAGAAGAAATTACATGGAAATACAGGCTGTAATTTATTCAATACGACGATCACGTTAGATCCGGAAGATGTATCTTCTATTACGATCGCTCCGGGCGCTACGACTATGATGGCTTGTCCGAATATGGATTTGGAGACGAGCGTGCTTCAATCGATGGATCAGGTTCGTTCCGTGAAGGCCGGAAAAGATGAGAATGAGATGTTGTTGGTAGACCAAGATGGTAATGTATTATTAGTATTGGAGAGAAATTAATGAGAAAAGGTCTTTTTTATATTTGCCTGCTTTTGGTAGGCGTCGGTTTGTTCGCCGGCTGTAAATCCAAGAAAGCGGTGGTAGCTTCTTTCTCGGATCTGGATGGTGAATGGGGTGTCGTGGAGATGAACGGTAAGACGTTGAATCCCGAGGAGACTCATCAGGTTTTGGTGTTCGACGTGGCTCGTCAAGGGCTTTCAGGAAATGCCGGTTGCAATCGGTTGATGGGGAAGATCGAATATAATGATGCTTATAAAAATATCATTAAGTTCCCACAGGTAGCGACTACCCGAATGGCTTGCCCGGATATGAGCGGCGAACGTGAGTTGCTGGAAGCGCTTAATAAGGTGGTGCGCTTTGAGGCACAGGGTGAGGCGGCTCCTGTTACGGAAATCGCTTTGTTCGGGACCAATAATGATAAGTTGTTGGTGATCAAAAAGCAAAAATAAAATCACCCAGTTGTAGAGACGGGGCACGCCCCGTCTCTACAACTGGGTATTAATATTTGAAACTATAACGGAATCCTGCCTTAAACCAAATACCCGGTTGGGGGATATTTCCCAGATCATAATAAGTGGAATTGAGCAGATTATTTAACTCCGCATATAGATTTAACCGCTGATATTCCCAATTTACTTTCATATCTACTAAGCAATAAGGAGCGTAAGGTTCCTCATAAGCCGGCTTAAGATTCTCGTATTTAGTATAACTACCGGCCCGGTCTTGCCAACGGACATACCAAGTGGCCGAAAAACCTTTCCAGATAGAATGGCTTAATTGAGCCGTGAACTTGTGCTTCAGATAATCTAACGCATAATTCGATATATACCCCTCACTATCCTTGTCTTGATGGATAAACGCATATCCCAGTTCTATTTTCCGGATAAAGAACCGTTCGTTGCCCAGTTCCCTCGGTAATAAACTCAGGTTAGTCTCGAAACCAAGGTTATCGACTTTTGTCAGATTTTGGCTTTCCCAGATATCTTCCGGTTTCTCTTTCACCCAATCGATCATGTTCTTGCCTTTTCGGTAAAAGCCGGCTATATGAGCCCGGAGGAAGTAAGTGTTGTATTTCAGTCCGACCTCGAATGCTTCGCTTTCCTCCGGTTTTAGGTCCGGATTTCCTTTATTCGTCTTACCCTCATAATAAAGATCGGTGAAAGTCGGCATACGCAATGCCCGGTTCCAGCTCCCATACAGACGGAAATTGTCCCCGATACGGTAACTGGCATCTATTCCCGGATAGAAATGAATCCCTTCGTTTAAGGCCGAATTATAGTTTGCCAAGACCCCGACTGACAACGTGAAGCGGCGTAATAATACGTTATGCTCAAGAAAGTAGCTGATGTTACTTCGGTTATCGCTTTTTAGATATTGCCCCTCTTTCTCGAAAGGAACATCCTGCGGTTCCTTCATCGGCTTGCCTAATACGTTACTCCTTACTCCCTCGTTTCGGAATTCCACGCCCATACTGGTTCTTCCTAGTTTCCACTGTGTCGTGGCGTTGAGGTTGGCTCCGAATACTTCCGTCTCATGGTAATTATGCCCGGTATACCAATCGGCGGGATCGCTACGGAACAACTCGTACCGGTCGAAATGTCGGGTCCAGTATACCTTGGGGGTGAACTTGATTTTGCCATGTGTTTCTCCTCCGGCGGAGAGGAAAAAGCGGCGAGTCTTGTCGTATTGGTTGGGGTAGGAAGCGGAGTAGAAGCTATTCGCTCCATAACCTTTGTCGTTGTATCCGGCTTGGAATTGGAAATCGGCCTCCTCGCTTTTAAGTTCCGATTGCCAAAAAAGATTTAATTGTTTGAAGTCTGTATTGTCTATATACCCTCCGGACGAGGCATACCCTGCGGAAAGGCGCTGTCCGAAATGAGTGGTCGCGTGATTGATGGCAGCTTCCAGTTTCCAGAGCTTATGCATTCCAGCGTAATTGTCGGTCGAGATCCTGTTCTCTTTTCCTGTTTTCGTGATGATATTGATCGCTCCGGCGAAAGCGCTGGCCCCGAATATACGGGAAGAAGGGCCGGATACCACCTCGATGCGCTCTATGTCCGAGAGATTCACCGGGAGGTCAAAACTATAATGGCCAGTTTGTGGGTTGGAGAGGTTGACCCCGTTTAAGAGAACCGCTATTTGGTCGAACGTCCCTCCCCGAATGGAGATATCGGCTTGGGTGCCTCCTTCTCCCCGTTGCCGGACATCTATTCCCGCAGCATATTCTAAAAGATCCTGGATACTGGTGACAGGTGCCGTCGCGATCTCACGGGCGGGAATGACTGTCACGATCTTGGTCGCTTGATTCCGTGCGATAGGCGCACGGGAGGCGGTAACTTCTACCTCTTCCAGCTCTACGGAAGCTTCCTCGCCGGTCCGGTTAGGCTCGATTGTCTTTTGAGCTTGCGCCGTGTCGGGTAGGGCGAATAGTAGCATACTTGCTGTTACGACTCCAATGTTAATGACTTTGTGCATACTCCGGAATGCGGCGTAACGTTTCCGGTCGAATCGGCGGAAACGTACGGCGACTTGGGTATGCGATTCCCAATAATTCATTCGTTCTTATTTTTTATTTTGAGTAGGATAGTCCGGATAAAGTAAATACTTTTTACGCATGGCCTTGTATTGATCTAGCTCGGGTTTCCAACTTTCCCGGATCTCTTTCTCGGATAAGCCCCTTACGATCTGGTAGCGGAGCTGCTTCGTGCCTGCCAATAAATCGAACCAGTTCGGACGGGAGAAGAAAAAGGCTTGATCCTTTCCCGCTTTATTGTAGAAGTCGAGGAAGAATCGCAAGGTTAATCCTCCTTCGAACGGATATTCCCGCAGATCGATGCCGTAACATACTTTATCCTTTTGCAAGGGATTGGTATCGAATCCGGGCAAGGAGGTCGGGGTAAAAGTGAAATTCCCGTATTTAGGATCCGGGAAACCTAGTACTTGAAACGGATAATAGGTTCCTCTTCCCACGCTAACGTTCGTAGCCTCAAAAAAGCAAAGCGACGGATACAGGCGGATAGACTGGTCATTCGGGAGGTTCGGAGAGGGCTTGACTGGCAACCAATAGGGATCTCCGTGTTTCCAATTCTCCATCTTTACGATCTTTAACCGGCAGGTATCGGGTGTACTTTTCAGCCAGCCTTCCTTATTGATCATCCATGCCAATTCCCCTACGGTCAAGCCGTGCAAGATTGGGAGCGGATCGACACCGACGAAAGACTCGAATCCTTTCTGGCGGATCGGCCCGTCTACGAAATCATTCGGGTTCGGGCGGTCCAACACGATAAACTCTTTGTTGTTTTCGGCGCAGGCTTCCATCACGTAATGCATTGTGCTGATATAGGTATAGAAACGGGCACCTACATCTTGTATATCGAAAACAATCACGTCAAGGTCGCCCAGTTGCTCGGCGGACGGTTTCTTGTTTTTCCCATAAATAGAGATGATGGGGATGCCTGTTTTCAAGTCCCGGCTGTCTTTTATCTCCTCTCCGGCATCACCGGTTCCCCGGAATCCATGTTCCGGAGCGAACACCTTCTTAACGTCTACGCCTTCCGCTACTAGCGCATCTAATAAATGAATCTGCCGCTTTTCCAAAATGGAAGTCTGGTTGACCACTAATCCTATCCGCTTGCCCTTCAGTAAACGAGTGACGACATCCATCCGCTCGGCACCTAGCTTTAACGGGGCGTTTTGTGAATAGACACGGGGTGTCAGGCAATAAAGTAAAAATAGGAATATAAGGATCTGTTTCATTACATTATATAATATATCACTGTGTACTGATCGCGAAAGTACGAAATGTTTTTCACAGAAAGTTTATACTTTTGAGGCGAATAACAGACAATACTAAGAATATGAATGTAAAAACACTTTTTTATGCGGTAGCCTTTTTGAGTTTGTCGTGGGCATCTTTCACCTATGCGCAAGATGTCCTACCGGAATATACGCAAGCACGCCGTTTCGCCCCGTCGAATGCGGAACAGTTACTTTTCTCTTATACCCTTACCCCCAATTATTTTAATAATAGTGACAAATTCTGGTACGAGTATAAGACGAGTGAGGGGACAAACTGGTATCTGGTGGACCCCGATTCGAGAAATAAACGATTATTATTCGATCGGGATGAGTTGGCGGCACAGATAAGCGAGATCGTGAGAGAGCCTTTTACCGGACAACAACTTCCTATCGAAGATTTACGCTTAAAGGAAGATGATCGCACGTTTACTTTCTCGATAAAGGGTACGAACGGGAACTATTTTTTCTCGTATGATTATCCGTCCTCCCGGTTGACTCGGATTACGAAAGACGAGATTTCTGCTAAAATCCGTTGGGCGAATATATCGCCGGATAAAAAGCGGGTAGTCTTCGCGAAAGATTTGAACCTGTATGTCATGAGTTATGAGGATTATGAGAAGGCAGTGAAGGACCCGGAGGATAAGACGATATCCGAGATCTCCTTGACTACGGATGGCGAAAAAGATTTTAGCTTTGGTATGCCCCGGACTTTCTTGAATACCGATACTTTATGTGACCATAAGCGGAAATATGTAATGGGGAACTGGTCTCCCGATGGTCGTTATTTCGTCGCGACTTTGTCGGATCAGCGTGAGGTGCAAGATTTATGGGTGATTAACTCGATCGCCAAACCTCGTCCTACACTTGAGACCTATAAATATCAGATGCCGGGAGAGGCGGGTTCTCCAATCGTTCATTTATATCTCTTTGATTTGGAAAATACCGGGAAGCGGAAAGAAATCCGGGTGGATTGTTTTAAAGATCAAACAATCAATCTAGCCTCCAAGCCGGATAAGGAGCGTACGGGACTCACTCGGAACTCGATCTGGTTGGGAGATAACCAGACCTTCTATTTGACCCGTGTCAGCCGGGATATGAAACGGGTGGATATCTGTTCGTATACGATCGGGGAGGATTCGGTAAAAGCGATCATTGAGGAACGTCTAAATACTTCTATGGAAACCCGCCCGCTAGCGATGACCGATAATGGTAAGGAATTGATCCATTGGAGCGAACGGGATGGTTGGGCGCATCTGTATCTATATGATGCGCAAGGAAATTTGAAAAACCGTATCACCAAAGGGCCTTGGCATGTGGACGCCATCGTAGACGTGGACAGTAAGAATCGTGTCGTTTACTTCAAGGCGAATGCCCGGGAAAAGGGAGATACGACTCCTTATTACGAGCATTTGTATCGGGTGAATCTGGATGGTTCGGGCTTAAAGCTGATTACTCCGGGCGATTATTTCCACCTGGTCTCTATGGATAAATCCATGCGATATATCGTGGATAACTATTCTCGTGTCAATACGATCCCGGCTACGGCATTGTATGATAACCAAGGTAACCGATTGATGACCTTGGAGGAGAGTGACTTCTTCCAATTATTCATGGCAGGTTATAAATTCCCTGAGCCTTTTTCGGTAAAGGCGGCCGACGGGGTGACCGATTTGTATGGTGTCATGTATAAGCCTTTTGATTTTGATTCCACGAAAGTATATCCGGTCATTAACTATGTATACCCCGGACCGCAACAGGAGGGAACTTTCTTTCGCTACATCCCGATGAATCCTCGTACGGATCGTTTGGCGCAAGCCGGATTTGTCGTGGTGTGCATGGGACATAGGGGAGGGCATCCCAGTCGCTCCAAGTGGTATCATAATTATGGATATGGAAATTTGCGTGATTATCCGATGGCGGATCATAAAGTAGCTATTGAGCAGTTGTGCGCTCGATATAAATTCATGGATATCAACCGGGTCGGCATACACGGACACTCCGGTGGCGGTTTCATGTCTACAGCGGCTATGCTGCTTTATCCGGATTTCTTTAAGGTAGCGGTATCTTGTGCCGGCAATCATGACAATAACATTTATAACCGGTGGTGGGGAGAGAAACATCATGGGGTAAAGGAGATCACGGATGATATGGGAAATATCTCGTTCGATATTCGCATCCCGACCAATCAGGAATTGGCGAGGAATTTGAAAGGCCATCTGTTATTGATCCATGGCGATATCGATAATAATGTGCATCCGGCGAATACCATTGTTGTCGTGGACGAGTTGATCAAGGCTGGCAAACGCTTTGATATGTTGATCGTACCGGGAAAACGTCATCATTTTGATGACTATAATGAGTATTATTACTGGCGGATGGTCGATTACTTCTCTGAGTATTTGAGAGGCGAACGGGAAACAGGTGCGGATATAAAAGATTTGAAACTGGGCAATTGGTTTCAGGGGTATCAGTGATGAGAAGTAGTATATGTGAGAGAGATTGTTTATTTTTGTCTCGCAAAAAAATAAATAGGATGAAACCTCTTGATATAATAAAGAAATATTATCCGGAAAGTTCGGATGCCTACCGGATTTTGGTGACTCATAGCCGCAGCGTGGCGGATAAGGCATTAGCATTGGCCCGTTTGCATCCGGAGATGAATCTGGATCTGACTTTTATTGAGGAAGCGGCGATGTTGCATGACATAGGGATCTTTTTGTGTAACGCACCGGATATCGATTGCCATGGGGAGGCCGATTATATCTGCCATGGCTATCTGGGAGCCGATTTAATGCGGAAAGAGGGGTATCCTCGCCACGCCTTAGTTTGCGAGAGGCATACGGGAACGGGGCTTTCGCTTGCCATGATCGAGGAACGGAACCTGCCTGTTCCACATCGGGATATGCGTCCCGTGTCATTGGAAGAACAATTGATCTGTTTCGCTGATAAATTCTTTAGCAAGACTAAATTGACGAAAGAGAAACCGGCTGATAAGATAAAACAGAGCTTATCCAAGTATGGAAATGAGACAGTTGAGCAGTTTGAACACTGGTGTAAACTCTTTTTAGGGGAATAAAAGCATAAGGGCTCGTTTATTTATTATACATTTGCACGCTGTAACACACTGCAAAGAACGAAGTAATGTTTTTGATATATAGAGTCCTAATCATTCTATTCGTTTTCCTCTTGGGAGGCTTGGGCGTGCAGGCGCAGGAGATTGTCGCTCCTGCCGATAGCTTGGCGCAGACTGATTCTCTCTTGGTGGCTCCTACGGATAGTACAACGTTAGCGGGAGATTCGATTCCAGAAAAGCAGACCGGGCTAGATGCTCCGGTCAGTTATCAAGCGACCGATTCTATCGTGATGACGGCTGGCAACTGGGCATATCTTTACGGGGAAGGCGATGTCAAATACCAGAATATCGAGCTGCAGTCCGAATTGATTGAGATGAATATGGATAGTAGCATCGTGTTCGCTAAGTTTGGACTCGACTCTATCGGGCAGGAGTTTGGCTATCCGTTGTTTAAGGAGGGCGATCAGCAGTATGAGTCGAAGACGATGCGGTATAATTTTGGTACCAAGAAAGGATATATCACGGACGTGATTACCCAGCAGGGCGAAGGGTATGTTACCGCCGGGCGAACGAAAAAGATGGAAGGGGATATCTTGAACATGGTGGGTGGTAAGTATACGACCTGCGACGAGCATGAGCATCCTCACTTTTACATCCAGATGACGAAAGCGAAGGTGCGCCCGAAAAAGAATATCGTAACGGGTCCGGTCTATCTGGTCTTGGAGGACGTGCCGTTGTATCCGATCGGGTTACCTTTCTGTTTCTTCCCGTTCTCGAGTACATATTCATCCGGTATTATTATGCCGACTTTCGGAGACGAGTCTACCAGAGGTTTCTTCTTGCGTGACGGTGGATATTATTTCGCCTTGAGCGATTATATGGACTTGGCTTTGTTGGGAGAGATTTATACCAAGGGATCTTGGGGATTGTCGGCCAAGTCGGCTTACCGCAAACGTTATAAATTCTCGGGCAGTTTTAATGCTTCTTATTTGGTGACGAAATTGGGAGATAAGGGCTTGCCAGACTATAATTTATCCAAGGACTTCAAGGTTAACTGGACGCATACGCAAGACCCTAAGGCGAATCCTTATCTGTCTTTCTCGGCGAGCGTAAACTTCTCGACCTCTTCGTATGACCGTAATAATCAGAACAGTTTATACCCGAATGCGAATGGATATGCCGATGTGAACCAGAATACGAAGAGTTCATCCATCAACGTAACGAAACGTTTCCCGAATAACCCGTTCACGATCTCCGGTACGATGAGTATAAACCAGACGACCCGTGATTCTTCTATCGCCGTGACCTTGCCTAGCATGACGGTTACGATGAGTCGTATCTTCCCTTTCAAGCGGAAACATCCGGTCGGGAAGGAGCGTTGGTACGAGAAGATCTCCATGAGTTATTCCGGTACGTTTAGTAATAGTATAACGACAAAAGAAAACTTATTATTCAAATCGAATTTGATCAAAGATTGGCAGAATGCTATGCAGCACTCGATTCCGGTAAGCGCTACATTCTCCGTGCTCAAGTACTTGAATATTTCTCCCTCTTTCAATTATAAGGAACGTTGGTACACCAGCAAGATCGAACAGGAATATGATACGCAGAAACAGGCTTTGGTAGCCCGCGACACTACGTATGGTTTTTATCGTATTTACGATTTTAACGCTTCTATCTCTGCGTCTACTACCTTGTATGGTTTTTATAAACCGTTGCCATTCTTGGGTAATAAGGTTGAGATGATCCGTCACCGCTTCGAGCCGTCTATTACGGTAAGCGCCCAGCCGGACTTCGCTTCTTCTCGTTTTGGTTTTTATGAGACTTATGTATATCAAGACGCGAATGGTGAGGATCGTGAATATACGTATTCTCCGTTCGCTCATAATATGTATGGCGTTCCGGGAACGGGAAAACAAGGAAATATCAGTTTTGACGTAAATAACAATATCGAGATGAAGGTGCGTTCGGATAAGGACTCTACTGGATTCAAGAAAATTAGTCTGATCGATAAGCTGTCGTTAGGCATGAGTTATAATATGGCGGCGGATTCATTTAAGTGGAGTGACTTGAGTGTCGGTTTACGTTTGAAATTATCCAAGAGTTATACGTTGAACTTGAATGGTCAGTTCGATACCTATACGTACGATGAGAATGGGCATCGTGTCGATATTCCCCGTTGGAAAGCAGGCAAGGGTATTGGCCGTTTGAGAGGGACTAGCACCAGTTTTTCTTATACATTTAATAATGATACGTTCAAGAAGTTGTTTGGAGGAGGTGATAGCTCATCGGATAAATCCGGGAATCAATCGGCTTCCACGGATCCGAATGCAGATCCGGATGGATTGAACCCGGATGGAGAAGGAGAGGGCGAGAATAAGGAAAGTGGTGGCCGTCTGTTGGGCAAAAAGAAAGAGACCGGTGAGACAGATGCCGATGGCTATTTAATTTCCAAGATTCCTTGGAGCCTCTCGTTTAGTTATGGTTTGAGCTTGCGGTATGGTGATTTTAATCGTTCTAAACTGGAGTATGATTACGCCTTGACTCACTCTTTGAGCTTTAACGGAAATATCCAGCCGACAAAGAACTGGCGTTTTAACTTTAACGCTACTTATGATTTTGACGCTAAGAAGATCTCTTATATGACTTGTAACGTAACTCGTAACTTGCACTGCTGGCAAATGACGGCTAGTTTCGTTCCGGTTGGTCCTTATAAATCCTATACATTCAGTATCGCTGTAAGCTCTGCTTTATTGAAAGATTTGAAGTATGATAAGAGAAGTAATTATAGGGATGGACAGCAGTGGTATTAAGAACCGAAAATTGAGAATTGAAAATTATTGGATTGTATAGCTAATTTTCAATTCTCAATGATCTTACCATTCGATGGGAGTTTGCCCAGTTGCGATTAAATAATCATTGGCTTTGCTGAAATGCTTGTTTCCGAAGAATCCCCGGTAAGCGGAAAGTGGGGACGGATGGGCTGATTTAAGAACCAGGTTACGGGATGAATCGATGAAAGCACCTTTCTTTTGTGCGTAGGAACCCCATAATATGTAAACGATATGGCTTCTTTCAGCCGCCAGACGATGAATAACAGCATCGGTAAAGGTCTCCCAACCTCTATTTTGATGGGAACCGGCTTGATGCGCTCGTACTGTGAGCGTGGCGTTTAGCAGTAATACGCCTTGATCTGCCCAACGAATCAAGTTGCCGGTTGTTGGAACCGGATGCCCTAAGTCATCTTGTATTTCTTTGAATATATTGATGAGGGAAGGGGGGAAAGGTACCCCATCCTGCACGGAGAAACAAAGTCCGTGCGCCTGTCCCGGCTCGTGATAAGGATCTTGGCCGAGGATAACGACCTTCACTTTATCGAACGGGCAGTGCTCAAAAGCGTTGAACATATAAGGACCGGGAGGATAAACAGTACCTTGGCGGTATTCTTGTTTAACGAAATCGGTCAATTGCTTGAAATAATCTTTTTCAAACTCGTCGGCTAACCGTTTTTTCCAGCTTTCTTCAATCTTTACGTCCATAATATAATAGTTGGCTGTTAACTAAATAAGCATCATTCCAGCTGCACGTGCTTCCTTGCGCATCTCCTCCGGCCAGATACTTGCCTGTATCTCTCCGATATGGGCCTTACGAAGATAGAACATACACAACCGGCTTTGTCCGATACCACCGCCGATACTTTGCGGAAGTTCACCGCTCAAGAGGCGTTTGTGGAAATAGAGTTCTTTTTTCTCCCCGGCTTTGCAAATATCCAACTGGCGTAGCAAGGCTTCCTTATTGACGCGGATACCCATAGAGGATAGTTCCATAGAACGGTTTAGTACATCATCCCAAACCAATAAATCCCCGTTCAATCCGGTTTGTCCGTTCTCGGCGATCGTAGACCAATCATCGTAGTCCGGAGCACGTCCGTCATGCTTCTCTCCATTGCTTAGCGAGCATCCGATACCGATAATGAATACGGCCCCGTATTCCTTGGTAATAGCGTCTTCCCGCTCTTTCGGTGTAAAGGTAGGATATTTTTGTAACAAATCCTCTGAATGGATGAAATGAATCTGTTGGGGGAGCGTCGGGCGGATTTGAGGAAACATCTCGTAAACTAAATATTCGGTACGGACCATAGCGGCATATATGCGACGGACGATTTCCTTGAGGAAATCGATCTTACGTTCGCTTTCGCTCATTACACGTTCCCAGTCCCATTGATCCACGTATAAAGAGTGTAAATTACCTAGCTCCTCGTCTGAGCGGATGGCGTTCATGTCGGTGTAAATACCGTAACCTTCTTCAATGTGGTAATCGGCGAGTGTCAGTCGTTTCCATTTGGCGAGTGAATGTACGATTTCTGCTTTAGAGTCGTTTAAATCCTTGATAGGAAAAGTGACGGCTCGCTCGGTCCCGTTAAGATCATCATTGATACCCATGCCCTTAAGTACGAATAAAGGTGCGGTTACGCGTCTTAGGCGCAGCTCGGATGAGAGGTTTTGCTGGAAAAAGTCCTTGATCTTCTTGATTCCCATTTCAGTCTGGGATAAGTTAAGTAAGGCTTTATACCCTGCGGGTTTAATAAGATAGCTCATATACTTGTTGTACTTTGTGTTTGTGAAATATGTGCGGCAAAGATAATGATTAATGGCAAAATAACAAGAATGTGATCGCTTTTATTTGCAAAATGGCAGAATAAGCAGAATACTTATATGCAAAATATCAAAAATAAAATATTTCTCTCCTGTATTTGCTAAACTAAGATATTATATGTACTTTTGCGCAGTCTTTGGCTCGGTAGCTTAGTTGAATAGAGCGTCAGATTCCGGTTCTGAAGGTCGTGGGTTTGAGTCCCACCCGGGTCACAAGAAATCCTTGGTAATCATTAGATTTCCAAGGATTTTTTGTTTATGTGATTTTAAGGAAAACTATAACCGCATGTGTAAAATAGGATATTCTTTACCTTCTCCGTCCAAATCAGACCTTTTGTATGTGTTAAAGCCTATATGTTTATAAAAACCGACAGCTTGATTATTTTGCTCATTCACATCGACTTTTGTTACTTGCAAATTATCTATGGCATAAGTGATTAATTTTTTTCCTATTCCTATACCTCGATAATTATTGTCAATGAATAACATTTCAAGATTTCCTTTTGCGATTCCCATAAATCCTACTAAGATTCCCTCTTGTTCAAATCCGAATAGAGTGACATGTTGAAAATATACTGGAAGTTGTTCCTTATAGTATAGAAAATCTTCCTCTTTAAGAAAATCATGTGTATTTAATACTGAACTTTCCCAGATTTCCATCAAACGTGGATGATCTGTAACTTTAATTTTTTTAATCATAATTGTAATTACTATTTAAAGCTACAAAGTTCGGAACTTTTACATTTAAAGCACTGAATCTAAGTTAAAAAATACGTTTACGGATTCTGCTTAGTGCTTGTGGTGTGATACCCAAATAAGAAGCTATATCTTTTAGCGGTATATAGTTTAGTGTAATGCCATATTCTTCAATCATCTGTAGATAATACTGTTCAGGGGAATATTTAATCAAGTCGATATTTCTTTTCAAGAGTTTATTCAGCAATATAGCATTCAAATCTTCAAATACAGTTTTTACCTTAGGTATAGCGGTGTATAGTTCATTTTCTTGTTTCTTGTCTATTCGGTAAATAACGCTATCTACAATTGTTTGCACATTAAACGCAGACTTTGTTTGTAATGTAAAAGATATGTTCGACATTGAGAACGTACCCTCTTTACAAAACCAAAAGATTTGTTCTTCTCCTTTATGATTTAATAGCCAACAACGTAATATTCCATCAAAAACGAAATAACTATACCTCTCTATTTCTCCTTCCTTGACCAAAAATGTACCTTTACTAATCAATATTCGTTCAAAATATTGGTCAAATAACTTAGATTCCTTCAAATTGAAAGTACTGGTGCTATAATTAAATCCTTTAAGTAGTTTTTCTAAAAGCATAGTCTAAATGTAATAATTCGTAATATACTTACTCATTTGATATATTCACTGTTACTCCTGTTCTCCTTAATTTAATTTCTCATATTCAGTGAAATATATTTTCGACTACAAACTTACGAAAAAACCGAAAGTTTTTATGTACGTTTATGATGGAGTTATTTAAGTAATGAAAGAACACGGAAAACAAAGGTAATTAGCATGTTGTTAAATTGTTATTCTTTTGAAGATGTATTATTTCAAGTCGTTGTATTATAATAAGGTAAATAGTGTTATGATAGTAGTGGCAAACGTTTTGCAAGGCGAAAGATAAGCCGCTTGTCAATTCCCGGAGCTTTTGCTGAACTAACCTTACTTCGTTTTTGTTTTATTACCAGAAAGATGAATTGATAAGATAAAAAATAGGGGAATTATGTCAGCATTTTACAAATTTCTTTTTCCAATGAAGCCGGATGGTACAGCTATATCGTTACTGTTGTTGGCGCTTCGTTTGTTATTTGGAGGTCTATTGCTTTCGCATGGGATACAGAAGTGGACGAATTTTGAGAGCATGTCCGCCGCATTTCCGGACCCACTGGGAGTTGGACATTCGGTTTCTCTAGGCTTGGCCATTTTTGGGGAGCTTTTTTGTTCGATTGGCTTTATTCTCGGTGCGCTCTATCGGTTGGCAATGATCCCGATGATTTTTACTATGGGAGTGGCTTTCTTCGTGATTCACGGGAATGATCCGTTTTCTTTGAAAGAGTTGGCGTTCGTTTACTTGGTCATTTTTATCTTGATGTATATAGCAGGACCTGGTAAGTTCTCGTTAGATCGTCTGATCGCTGTCCTCTTGTCGCAGAAGAGATAGGGAATTGTAGGGAAGTTAACTTGCTTTGGAAAAGTTTCTGGAACCTCGGGTAAACTCTCTGGTTCCTAAATAAAAAAAGACTGTCTGGAAACCAAACAATCTTTTCTATTGTGGGCGTTGACGGATTCGAACCGCCGACCCTCTGCTTGTAAGGCAGATGCTCTGAACCAGCTGAGCTAAACGCCCGAAATTCTTTCGGTGAAAATAATAAATTTAAAAGTGGGCGTTGACGGATTCGAACCGCCGACCCTCTGCTTGTAAGGCAGATGCTCTGAACCAGCTGAGCTAAACGCCCGAAAATCTTTCGGTGAAATAATAAATTTAAAGGTGGGCGTTGACGGATTCGAACCGCCGACCCTCTGCTTGTAAGGCAGATGCTCTGAACCAGCTGAGCTAAACGCCCTTTAAACTTATTTTTTCGTTCGCTTTATCTCTCTAAAGCGCTGCAAAGATACGGCTTTTTTTATTACCACCAAACTTTTTGACGAAAAAATGTGGATGAATATGAATTTTGTTTGGATGTGGCTACGTAAGTGTCTGATGGTCCTAAAAACGGGGCATTTAGTTAAAAATAACGATTGCTTACCTTATTATTCAATGGAAAAGACTTAACTTTGCGACTCTATATTAATAATGTATATGGTATTATCGACACTGACTGCTATTTCGCCCGTGGATGGGCGATACAGGAATAAGGCTGAGAATCTGGCGGCTTATTTTTCAGAATACGCACTTATCAAGTATAGGGTGCGAGTTGAGATCGAGTATTTTATTACTCTATCTGAGTTTCTTCCGCAATTAAGCGAGTTAAATGCGGCGGAAGTAAAAAAGGGGCTCCGGAAAATTTATCAGGAGTTTACGGAGGAGGACGCTTTACGAGTGAAGGAGATCGAGAGCGTGACAAACCACGATGTGAAAGCGGTGGAGTACTTTATTAAGGAAAAAACAAATCATTTCCTTGCGGAGAAATACCACGAGTTTATTCATTTTGGATTGACTTCTCAGGATATTAATAACACATCTGTGCCTTTATCGATCAAGGACGCTTTGCAAGAGGTGTATTATCCGGGTTTGGAAGAGGTGATCGGCGCCTTGAAAAAATACGCCGAGGAATGGATGGATATCCCGATGTTGGCTAAGACACATGGGCAACCGGCATCTCCGACTCGTTTGGGTAAGGAGGTGATGGTCTTTGTTTACCGTTTGGAGCAACAGTTGGCATTGTTAAAGGCCGTTCCTATCTCCGCTAAATTCGGTGGTGCTACAGGAAACTTCAATGCGCATCATGTAGCGTATCCGGAATATGATTGGAGGGCATTCGGTAATAAGTTCGTTAGTGAGGTGTTAGGCTTGAAACGTGAGGAGTGGACTACCCAGATCTCTAATTATGATAATCTGGCAGCGATCTTCGATGGCTTGAAGCGTATCAATACGATCTTGATCGACTTGAATCGTGACTTCTGGCAATATATCTCCATGGAGTATTTCAAGCAAAAGATCAAGGCGGGTGAGATCGGTTCGTCTGCTATGCCACATAAGGTGAACCCGATTGATTTCGAGAACGCTGAGGGTAATCTAGGGATCGCTAACGCTATTTTAGAGCATTTGGCTACGAAATTGCCGGTATCTCGTTTACAAAGAGACTTGACGGATTCTACCGTGTTGAGAAATGTAGGCGTGCCTTTGGCACATATAGAAATTGCCTTCAAGAGCTTAACAAAAGGCTTGGGTAAATTGTTATTGAACGAGAGCGCCCTAAGTAGGGATTTGAATAATTGCTGGGCTGTGGTAGCCGAGGGTATCCAGACGGTCTTACGCCGTGAGGGTTATCCGAAGCCTTACGAGGCATTAAAAGCTTTGACACGTACGAACCAGACTGTTACGGAGCAATCTATCAAGGAATTTATCGAAACCTTGAATGTTAGCGACCGGATTAAAGATGAATTAAGGGCTATAACGCCTCATAATTATACAGGAATTTAGTGATAATACAGGTAGCCGTGAGGCTACCAAGTTTTTAACCATTGTTTAATTTATAACAAATGAGTACAGAAGAAAGAGATGAATCTCAACCGCGTCCAAAAAAAGTGATACCAAGTATCAGACGGGAAAACACAGACCAAGAAGGTGAAAGAAGACCTTACAATCAGGGTTATAATAAACCTGAGGGTAGCTATGAACGTAGACCGTATCGGTCTTATGGAGAAAATAACCGTCCTTCATACGGGGATCGTCCGAGCCGTCCGCGTTCTTACGATAATAACCGTGAAGGCGGGTATGGCAACAACCGTGAGGGGGGCTATGGTAATAGTCGTCCATCTTATGGCAACAATCGCGAAGGTGGGTATGGAAATAATCGCCCGTCTTATGGCAACAACCGTGAAGGTGGCTACAACAGCGGCCGCTCGTCTTATGGAAATAACCGCCCGTCATATGGGAATGGAGGAGGGCAATACAATCGTCCGTCTCGTCCTAATTATGATGGACCGGCAAAGGCTTATTCCGCTAGTCCTTCCGGAGAGGGAATGTCTGCGGATGGTATGAAGAAAAGAAGACCTAGAGTAGGTGATACCCGGGTTGATTACAATGATTCACGTTCAAGCGGCGGGGACGGTTACGCACCCAGACGTTCGTATGGTAACGATAACTCTTATGGCGGTAATCGTCAAGGGGGTGGTGGATATGGAAATAATCGCCGTCCTTCTTACAATAATAATCGCCGTCCCGGTGGAGGAGGTGGCTTCCAAAGATCGCAGGGATACAACGTTCGTCCGAAACAGATCAAGTATAAGGAAGTCTTGGCGGATCCAAACGAACCGATTCGTTTGAACAAATTCTTATCTAACGCTGGTGTTTGTTCTCGTCGTGAGGCTGATGAGTTTATCCAGAAAGGAGCTGTTAAGGTAAACGATGTCGTGGTAACGGAATTGGGTACTAAGATTACTCGTCAAGATGTTGTTACATTTAACGAGAAGCCGGTTCAGATCGAGAGCAAAGTATATATTGTATTAAACAAGCCGAAGAATTGCGTAACGACTTCTGATGATCCTCAAGAACGCCTGACGGTAATGGATTTGGTGAAGAACGCCTGCCAAGAACGTATTTATCCGGTAGGCCGTTTGGACCGAAATACGACAGGAGTCTTGTTGTTGACGAACGATGGTGATTTAGCTTCTAAATTGACTCACCCATCTTTCAAGAAGAAGAAGATCTACCATGTGTGGTTGGATAAGAACGTGGCTATCGAGGATATGGAGAAAATCGCCAACGGCCTTGAGCTTGAGGATGGAGAGATCCATGCGGACGCTATCAGCTATGCTAGCGAGGACGATAAGAGCCAAGTGGGTATAGAGATCCATTCCGGCCGTAACCGTATCGTGCGCCGTATTTTCGAATCGTTGGGATATCATGTGACGAAATTGGATCGTGTTTATTTCGCCGGTTTGACTAAGAAGAACTTAGGCCGCGGTAAATGGCGTTACTTAAATGAAAGGGAAGTGAACGCTCTTAGGATGGGAGCTTTCGAATAACAAAAAACGATACAGATGGAAACAATTAAACGAACAAAAATTGTAGACGTGCTGAAAAGCGACGCTTTCGGTACTACCGTGAATGTGAAAGGATGGGTACGTACCCGCCGTGGTAGCAAACAGGTGAATTTTATCGCCTTGAATGACGGTTCTACAATTAATAATGTTCAGATCGTTGTGGATGTAGATAAATTGGGTGATGAGTTCTTGAAACCGATTACCACGGGAGCTAGTATCAGCGTAAATGGTATCTTGACACAATCCCAAGGTAAGGGGCAAAATGTGGAGATACAGGCTACCGAGATTGAGATCTTCGGTACGGCTGATCCAGCTACTTATCCATTGCAGAAAAAAGGACACTCCATGGAGTTTTTGCGTGAGATCGCTCATTTGCGTCCTCGTACGAATACATTTGGAGCGGTATTCCGTATTCGTCATAATATGGCTTACGCTATCCATAAGTTTTTCCATGATAGAGGCTTTTTCTATTTCCATACGCCGATCATCACGGCTTCCGACTGTGAGGGTGCCGGACAGATGTTCCAAGTTACTACCAAGAATTTGTACGACTTGAAAAAGGATGAGAACGGCTCTATCATTTATGAGGACGACTTCTTCGGCAAGCAGGCTAGCTTGACGGTTTCCGGACAGTTGGAGGGAGAGTTGGCTGCTACAGCCTTGGGACAGATTTATACGTTTGGCCCTACGTTCCGTGCGGAGAACTCAAATACGCCTCGTCATTTGGCGGAATTCTGGATGATTGAGCCGGAAGTCGCTTTTAATGATATCACGGACAATATGGAGTTGGCCGAGGAGTTCATTAAATATTGCGTACAATGGGCGTTGGATAACTGTATGGAGGATATCAAGTTCTTGAACGATATGTTCGATAAGGAATTGATCGCTCGTCTGGAAGGGGTCTTGAAAGACTCATTCGTTCGCTTGCCGTACACTGAAGGAATCAAGATATTGGAAGAGGCTGTCGCTAAAGGACATAAATTTGAGTTCCCTGTTTATTGGGGTGTAGATTTGGCTTCCGAGCACGAACGTTTCTTAGTGGAGGATCACTTCAAACGTCCTGTAATTTTAACGGATTACCCGAAAGAGATCAAGGCTTTTTATATGAAGCAAAACGAGGATGGAAAGACGGTACGTGCGATGGACGTATTATTCCCGAAGATCGGAGAGATCATCGGCGGTTCCGAGCGTGAGGCTGACTATGATAAGCTAATGAGTCGTATTGACGAATTGGGCATCCCGATGAAGGATATGTGGTGGTACTTAGATACTCGCCGTTTTGGTACGGTGCCTCACTCTGGTTTCGGTTTGGGCTTTGAGCGTCTTTTGTTGTTCGTTACGGGTATGGGAAATATCCGTGACGTGATACCTTTCCCGCGTACACCGAATAACGCTGAGTTCTAATAGCGCTTAGTGATCATGATAAAAAGGGTTCGTAACCGGTTTCAACCGGATTACGGACCCTTTTCTTATATAGCTTCCTTTGTTTAATCGTCGTCCAGATCAATAGGAATTTGCCTTTTGAATGCCTCCTTAAAGGATATAAGCGATTCGGTGCGAGCCAAGCCCAATGGTTGAAGCTTGTTGTGGATGATGCTTAGCAAATGCTGGTTGTTCTTTGCGTATATTTTTATAAACAGGTCGTATTGCCCCGTTGTATAATGGCATTCCACGACTTCCGGTATCTGCAACAGCGCTTCTGTAACGCTTGGAAATTGTCCGGGAGACTTTAGGAATAACCCCATATATGCGCAAGTTTCATACCCAACTTTTGTGTTATCCACGATGAATTCTGAGCCTTTGATAACCCCTAAATTAGTCAGCTTTTGTATGCGTTGATGAATAGCCGCTCCGGATACGTTACATTCCCTCGCTACTTCCAAAAATGGCATACGCGCATTGCCGATGATTAGTTTAAGTATCTTCTCGTCCAGTTCATCTAGTTGATGATGTGCCATATATTCAGTATATTTGTATTACTGTTAGATTATATCTTTCATATTTAATACAAATATAATGATAATCTTATAATCACCTAAAGATTATGTTAGATTATTTTGATTTTGTAAGCATTCTTTATTCAATTATTAAGTATTTTTTTTATGAGCGAAGATCATGTAATAATTAGTAAGCCTGTCCGGGAGATAGCCGATCCTTTATTGGATCTAGTAGAGAAAACATATACTAGTTCTTTCCCCGAGGAAGAGCGTCGTGATTTCTCTTTGGTACGTAAGCTTTTGGAGGAAGATAGCCGTTTCGAGATGTATGCCTTGCTACGGGATGGTATTTATGTGGGTTTCATTACCGGATGGCAATTTGAGGGTTTTGTTTATGTGGAGCATTTTGCGATCGACGAGTCCGCTCGTAACGGAGGAATCGGAGCGAAAGCAATGACAAGTTTTATAGCTCTCCACGAAGATCCGGTTGTCTTAGAGGTAGAGATGCCGACAGAGGAGATGAGTAAACGTAGAATCGGTTTTTATGAACGTCTGGGGTTTGTCTTGGATCACCATGTATATTTCCAACCTCCCTATCGTAAGGGAGAGGCATTTTTAGAAATGCGTTTGATGACTCATGGGGAGCTTGATCTGGAGCGATCTTTTGAGCGAGTTAAGACCATTATTCACCAAAATGTCTATGGGGTGAAATAAAAAAGGCGGGATTCTATTTCCCGCCTTTTTTAGATATTCTATTTGTAGATCATTATTCGTCGACACGTTGAGCGGCAGAATAACTAATCTTTAATGCGTATGCTTCACGAAGAGCCTGCTTGATGTCTGTAATTGTTCCCATCTTGGTCTCTTTATCTGCCTTGATAGAAACTGTCATAAACGGCTGGTCCTCTTCCTTCATACTGGACTTTTCCTGTGCGATATAATCCTGAATTTCCGAAGTTTCCGCAAAAGCGTCATTTAACTGGATACGAGTTTCAGAACCCATCTTCGCTCTCAAATCTCTAGTCGGCTTACCGACATAGATAAATGTTACCAAAGATTTCTTCTCCAATTTTTGAAGCTCTGTAGCTTGTGGAGCATGGAACTCTACTTTCAATGTTACCTCACGCATAGATGTTACCATCATGATGAAGAACAAGAAAGCGAACACCAAGTCAGGTAATGATGATGTATTCAATTCGGGCATTTCACGACCGCCCGCTTTACTAAACTTTCCCATTACTTTTTACCTCCATAATTTTTAGGTTCAGCTTCTGATATCTTTTGCGGATAAATCTGCTGTACAGCTTTTTGTTGTTCTTCGTCCAAATCAGCGAAATTCTTCCCGAATTTTTCCTTAGAAACCTTATTTCTCAATTCGTTATAAGCAGCCGCAATTTCATTCTGCACATCGATATAAGCTTGGTATTCGGTACCACGGTCATTCTGTAAAGAAATTACGTGGTTCTTCGTTACCATCATCTTTCCGAAGAATGGAACATCAGCCTCTACACGCTCAGGCTTATGTTCGTCATTATAAGGATTATCAATGAACTCTTTGATTCTCTCTTTCAATTGCTTGATATCGACAAATTGATCACCGCAGAGAATCTGGTTATTACTGTTGATCAATACAACCAACAAGTTTCTCTTTTTGATGTCAACATCGGTATCGTTCTTCTGATCTTTAGGTACAGGGGGCGGCAAACGTCTTGCCAAACCTTTATCTGTATCCATTGATGTAGTAATAAGGAAGAAGATAAGCAACATGAAAGCGATATCGGCCGAAGAAGAACCATTGATACCCGGTGTCTTTCTTTTCTTACCCATTTCTTTCTTGTTTTATCAGTTCGTTATTACTATTATTTACCCATGATTCTCTTTACAGAACCCCAAACTACACATGCTACGATCAGAACCAAAAGTACGATTGTAGACATGATCCACATATCTGTGATCTTTAACCAACCCGGAGTGTTGTAAACTTGAGAGTCTGCGTTCAAACCTGTTAAAGGAGTTGCGTCACCCATCGTGTAAGTGATGAACAAAACGGCAACGAAGCAAACTAATACAACCAAAGACATAATCGCTGATTTAGCGTTTGTCTTCAACAACGTCAAAAATTGCCAAACGGCAAACAACATTGTACTGATGATTGTCACGAAGAACAATACAGAAGTCCAGTTAATCAATAACCCGGTATAGATGGGCTCTTTCATTTCAGCGGCAGGGTCAACGACTCCACCCGCATAAAACATACCCAGAACAATAATACTGATAATAGAACTTATCAGTAAAGTCCAACTGGATATTTTTCTTATTTTAGTAACTGCCATAATTCGTTATTATTTTTTGAATTTGACGTTGTATTTGATAACCAAGTCAAGCAAAGAGATAGAAGCATCTTCCATTTGATTCAAGATAGCCTCCAATTTGCTTAACAAATAGTTATAGAATACCTGAAGGATCAAAGCAACGATCAAACCACCTACAGTAGTAATCAAGGCCACTTTCATACCACCTGCTACAACCGTCGGGCTGATATCACCAACTTGCTCGATTTTATCGAACGCCATGATCATACCTACTACAGTACCCAAGAATCCTAAAGACGGAGCCATTGCGATAAACAATGTGATCCAAGACATATTCTTTTCCAAAAGACCTCCTTGAACACCACCATAAGAAACGATAGATTTTTCTACAACGTCGATACCTTGGTCAATTCTCATCAATCCTTGGTAAGCGATAGAAGCGATAGGGCCTCTTGTGTCGCGAGCGATAGCTTTAGCGCCTTCAACATCACCTTTGTCTAAAGCATCTTCGATACCCTTCAACAATTTGCTGGAATTTGTTTCAGCTAAGTTCAAGTAGATAATTCTCTCTAAGCAGAAAGCCAAACCGAAAATCAAAGCGATAGCAACCAAACTCATAAAGTCGGCACCACCTTCGATAAACTTTGTTTTTAATGCTTGATACATACCTCCTTCAACAGCTGTAGCTGCGTCTGCAGCGTCCTGCGCGAATGCTACGGTAGAAGTTCCAAGGGCACATAAGCCCAAGAATGCTTTTGCAAATAACTTTTTCATTGTGTGTTTAATTTTTAAGATTAATAATTCTCTTATTTGTTTTTATTTTATTGTTAATTAATTCATGGTATTCTCCACCGCGGAGAGAGCGGGATTCGAACCCGCGAAACCCTTTAGGGGTTTACACGCTTTCCAGGCGTGCCTCTTCAACCACTCGAGCATCTCTCCAATTATTCGCCTAGCTTCTTCTAAAACGACCGCAAAATACGAAAAAATTCCCATATGCAATCTTTTCAGTGCACAAATCTATAGTTTTTGCTTGACATATACACAATATCCACGAAATAAATTTTGACTTCATTCGAAAAAAAGTGTCTATATGGGTTTATTTACGCTTTTAAACAATTCTAATGTGTTTTTTCGAGTAGCGTTTACGGTTTCCTCTAGCGTGAGGCCGAATGTTTCCGCCACTTTCTCGGCCGTCTTCCATATGTAAGTAGGCTCATTCCGTCTACCTCTGTAGGGGACTGGTGAAAGATAGGGTGCATCTGTTTCCAAGAGTATCTTTTTAAGATCCGTTTGCCGGATGACTTCGGACAGTTTTGAATTTTTAAAGGTAACAACTCCGTTTATCCCGATCTTGAAGGTGGGCAGTTTCTTTATTTCTTCCAGCTCTTCCGTTGTGCCGGTAAAACTATGAAATACGCCCTTAAGTCTTTCCGCTCCGACTTTATGTATGCATTCCAGAACTTCCGGATATGCGTTGCGGGTATGGATGGCTACGGGCAGGTTCAGATCGATGCTCCAACGCAGTTGTTCCTCGAAAACGATTTGTTGCTCCTTCAAATAAGTCTTATCCCAATATAGATCGATCCCGATTTCACCGATACCGCAATAAGTACGTTTAGATAGGTAGGATTCCGTTTGTTTTAGGATATCGATATAATTGCTATCCACACTGGTCGGATGCAATCCCATCATGGGGAAAGCGAACTCTGGGTATCGATCGCATAAATCGTGCATTCTGTCAATCGTCGTCAGGTCTACGTTTGGCAGAAGCAGGGTGTCGATACCTGAGTCTTTTGCTTTTTGAGCCAGTTCGTCTTGTTCAGGATCGAAATCCTCCAGATATAAATGGCAATGTGTGTCTATTAACCTCATGGATTAGGATTGTCTATGCATTAAATGATCACAAACCTCTTTTAGGATCGTTAATTTTTCGGGAGCGACTTGTAAAGCGTTTAAGTTCTCTACAGATGCGTCGTAATAGGCTTGGATTCTATTTTCTGTTAATTGTTTTAGCTGCAATTCGTTGTAGATAGAGGTGAATGCCTGTATCTTTTGAGCTGGGTCGAATTCTTTTTTATCCATCCAGTTACGGAGAGCTTCCGCTTGTTCTTTGTTGGCCAGTCTGAGAGCGTTGATCAATAAGAATGTTTTCTTGTTGCAAAGGATATCGCCGCCAATGTTTTTCCCGAAAGTGGCGGTGTCACCATATACATCTAGTAAATCATCTTGCAGTTGAAACGCTAGACCTATATTGATACCAAACGCGTATAAGTTGCCTGCGTCTTCCTGTGAGGCACCTCCGAGTAGGGCGCCCGTCTTAAGGGCGCAGGCCAGTAATACGGCTGTTTTTAGCCGGATCATCTCGATGTATTCTTCCTCGCTCACATCCATGCGAGACTCGAATTCCATGTCGAATTGTTGGCCGCCACATATTTCCGCCGCGGTTTGCGTAAATAAATCCAACACTTGTTTGAGGTGGCCGTGTTCCGTTGATCCGATTAATTGATAAGCCGCTATTAGCATTGCGTCTCCGGAAAGAATCGCCGTATTGGCATTCCATACCTTGTGTACGGTAGGTTTGTTCCTTCTTTTATCAGCTTCATCCATCAGGTCGTCGTGCAGCAAGGTGAAGTTATGGAAAACTTCCAGACCTAAAGCGGGCTTGATCGCATTCTCTATACTATTATTATATATATTACATGCCATCAACGTTAACGCCGGACGTATTCTTTTTCCTCCGAGGGACAAGATGTACTCTATCGGCTCGTATAAGCTCTTGGGAGGATTGGTGAATTGTAGTTGAGAGATCTCGCTCTCTATTCTTTGAAGTATATTCTCGAATGCTAACATAGCTGTATCAATTAATGGAGTTATGAAATAAAAAAAGGCTGCGAAAATAAAGCAGCCCTTTTGATATGTTTAATGTTATACTATTGCAATCTGAACGTGATAGGCACAGTATACTTAACGCGTACTGGTTTACCTCTCTGCTTACCCGGAGACCATTTAGGCATGGTACCGATCACACGAAGGGCCTCTTTATCCAAAGATGGGTCTACACCACGTAATACCTCAGCGTCTACTACTGATCCGTCTCGGTTAACCACGAATGCGCAGATTACACGACCTTGGATACCATTTTCCTGTGCGATTACCGGATACTTGATTGATTTAGCGATAAACTTCAGCAATTCTGCGTCTCCACCCGGGAACTTCGGCATTTCCTCTACAACCGTAAAGATCTGCTGAGCGGATTCTTCCTCTTCCTCTACTACTGCAGGCGGTGTATAAACGGCTGTTTGAGCCTCTTGCTGATTATCCTCTGATGATAAGATATCTTGCTGTTCCAATTCAACGTCGTCTTCAACAACGTTCAATACCTCGGTTACAACTGGTGCTGGAGGTGGTGGAGGTGGAGGAGGCGTATTCTCCGGTCTCGTGATTTCCACTTCTTCCTCGGCGATGATGTCTGCTACACCCTCGCTAGCCTGAACGACCATTACATCGCGGGTGCTCCATTCGAAGCCCACGAACAAGACAGCTAAGCCCACTACGAATCCCATCAGGATACTTAGAGACTTACCTCTCTCAAGGTCCGCTTTCGGTGATTTTTTAATTTCCATACGTTTATAATAATTTATAAGTGTTTTTCACTTCTGCAAAAATACAAATTATTTCATATATCAAACAAAAATGAGAGCGATAATATACCTTTTTGGCATTTTTCCCGTTTCTGTTAATGTGAAATCCGTATTTCTGAGATTTGCGGGTGTAAAGTAAAAACATTTTTCCGAATTAATGTATCTTTGAACGATTTTTTGCATGAAAATATGAGAAATAAACTATTTATACTGATTTTATTCGTTGTTACACTGTCTGTCTCAGCGCAAAACGGGAGCGAGGCGTATACTTTCTTACGTTTCCCGACCTCGACCCGGGCTAACGCCTTGGGTGGGCATACCGTGGCGTTGGTAGAAAGAGATCCTTCACTTATTTTTCATAATCCGGCGTTGCTAGGCGCGGAGATGGATGGGATGATCAACTTGAATTATATGAATTACATCTCGGATATCAACGTAGGGAGTGCCTTGTTCACGAAAGCGCATGGCGAGAAAGGGGCTTGGGGCGTAGGCGCTACGTTTATAAGCTATGGCGATATCCAGGAGGTGTTGCCGGATAATGTCGTGACCGGAGCAAGTCTTTCGGCGAAAGATATCAGCGTGAATGGTTTCTACTCCCGCGACTTGAGCGAGCGTTGGCGGGGTGGATTGTCGTTGAAGTTCTTGTATTCGGGGCTGGCTGATTATACCTCTATCGGTTTATGCGTGGATGCGGGATTGAGTTATTATAATTCGGATAAGGGCTTTTCCTTTGGTTTTGCCTTGAAGAATATCGGCGCGCAACTGAAAGCTTACGAGGATGAGCGACAAAAGATGCCTTGGGATATCCAGATGGGTATCACGCAGAAAATGGCGCATGCCCCGATTCGTTTTTCTTTGACGGCCCAATACTTGAACCGTTGGAAGTTCGATTATATCGATAATACGGATAAAGAGTATGAAGGGGATTCTTTTGTTAAGACGTTGGCGAAGCATTTTATCATCGGCGTGGATTTTATCCCGTCCGAGAACTTTTGGGTGGGCGTAGGATTCAATCCGAAGGTCAATATGGATATGAAGTTGAAAGGCGGGGGAAGTTTCTCCGGCTTCTCGGCTGGCGCAGGCGTAAGGATCAAGATGTTTGACGTGGGCTTCTCGCTGGCGAAATATCATCCGTCCGCCATGTCGATGATGATTAGCGTATCTACGACCTTGGCCGATTTTAAGAAGGTGACAGAATAAACCTATACATTAATATATATATGAAGAAAATAGTTATCGCTATAGACGGCCACTCTTCCAGTGGCAAAAGTACCATGGCAAAAGATCTTGCCAAGGAGATCGGATATACGTATATCGATACGGGTGCCATGTATCGGGCCGTGACTTTGTATTGCATCCAGCATGGATTTTTTGAGGGAGAGAAGATTAAGGAGGAAGAGCTGAAGGCTTCTATCCATGATATCGATATTTCATTTCGTTTGAACGCGGAGACTGGCCGGCCGGATACCTATTTGAACGGTGTGAATGTAGAGAAAGAGATCCGTGGCATGGAAGTGGCGGATAAAGTGAGTCCGGTAGCCACTCTAGGCTTTGTGCGCCGTGCGTTGGTCGCTAAGCAACAAGAGATGGGGAAGGCGAAAGGCATCGTGATGGATGGCCGTGATATCGGTACGGTCGTATTCCCGGACGCGGAGTTGAAGCTTTTCGTGACGGCCTCGCCGGAGGTACGTGCCAAGCGCCGGGTCGATGAGCTGGAGGCGAAGGGGATCCCCGCTTCTTACGAGGAAGTGCTGGAGAATGTGAAGAAGCGGGATTATATAGATTCAACCCGGGAGGAAAGTCCTTTGAGACAAGCTGATGATGCCTTGGTATTGGATAATTCCCATATGACTTTGGACGAGCAAAAGGCTTGGTTGCTGGAACAATATCATAAAGCGATCGGTTCATAAACGAGTGCTTGGAGTTTCCTATAAAGAAACTTTTGTCTCTTCGAATGAAAACTATAGTTTCGTTACTAGGAAACAAAAGTTTCTCTTAGGGAAAACTCTAGTTTTGTTATGAAGAAACTTTAGTTTCTTGTGATTGAAAATTAAGAAAACTGTAAGTGCTTGTTTGTTAATGATATTATAGATATGATAGAAGTCGAGATAGATAAAGATTCCGGATTCTGCTTTGGGGTTGTCACCGCCATAGAAAGCGCGGAGCGGGAGCTGGGTAATACGGATACGCTGTATTGCCTAGGCGATATCGTTCATAACAGTTTGGAGGTGGAGCGGTTGGAGCATATGGGGCTGCATACGATCGACCATGAGGGACTTTCAAGGTTGAGAGACCGGAAGGTGTTGCTCCGGGCGCATGGCGAGCCGCCTTCTACCTATGCTTTAGCGAAGCGAAACAATATCACGATTATAGACGCTACTTGCCCGGTCGTCTTGCGTTTGCAGCGCAAGATCCATAAATGTTATCAAGAGACCCGGGCGAATAACACCCAGTTGGTTATCTATGGAAAGAAAGGCCATGCGGAGGTGAATGGCTTGGTGGGCCAGACGGAAGGCACGGCGATTGTTATCGAGAAAATAGAAGACCTCGATCGTCTGGACTTTACCCGTGCGATCAGTCTGTTTTCCCAAACCACGAAGTCCTTGGATGGATTCAAGGCGGTAGTGGCGGAGATCAAGCAGCGGATGGCGGAAGGGGTGGAGTTTAATTATTACGATACGATTTGCCGTCAGGTGGCGAATCGTCTTCCGAATATAAAAGCGTTCGCCTCCAGCCACGATTGGGTCTATTTTGTGGCCGGTCGTAAAAGTTCCAACGGAAAGATGCTGTTCGAGGAGTGCCGGAAAGCGAACCCGAATACGCTTTTTATTTCCGAGGTATCAGAGATTACCGAGCCTTTGCCCGAGGGCGTGCGCCGGGTCGGGGTTTGCGGCGCTACATCCACTCCCAAGTGGTTGATGGAGGAAGTGGCGGTCCGGATCAAGGAACTGAATGCTTCGGAATGATATTTTGATTAAGATTACGTGAACTTTCCGGGAGAAAGACAGAAGGATAACTAAATATTTACTACTTTTGCCGGAGAACATTAAAATCAATGACGCTATGTCTACAGTAAAGTGTGTTGGTATTTTAACGTCCGGAGGTGATGCCCCGGGAATGAATGCCGCTATTCGTGCGGTAACACGTTCCGCTATTTATAACGGAATGAGAGTGAAAGGTATTTACCGTGGTTACAAAGGGTTGATCCTAGATGAGATTGAAGAGTTTAAGACACAAAATGTCAGTAATATAATTCAGCGCGGTGGAACAATTCTTAAGACCGCCCGTTGCGTGGAGTTCAAGACTCCCGAGGGACGAAAACAGGCCTATGATAAGTTGCAAGAGCATGGGATCGATGCCTTGATCGCTATCGGTGGTGACGGAACGTTGACGGGAGCGCGTATTTTCGCTCAGGAGTTTAATTTCCCGATCGTAGGATTGCCGGGTACGATTGATAATGACTTGTATGGCACGGATACGACGATCGGTTATGATACGGCCTTGAACACGATCATGGAATGCGTGGATAAGATCCGTGATACGGCTACCTCGCATGATCGTCTGTTCTTTGTGGAGGTTATGGGGCGCGACGCCGGTTTCTTGGCGTTGAACGGAGCGATCGCTTCTGGCGCCGAAGCCGCTATTATCCCGGAAATCTCCTTGGAGAAAGACCAATTGGCCGAGATGATCGAGAATGGATTCCGTAAGTCCAAGAACAGTAGTATCGTATTGGTTGCCGAAAGTGAGGTAACCGGTGGCGCTATGGGTGTCGCTGAGCGTGTGAAGAAGGAATATCCGCAGTTCGACGTGCGTGTCTCTATTTTAGGTCACTTGCAGCGTGGTGGTTCTCCTACGGCACAAGACCGGATCTTGGCGACTCGTATGGGTGTGGCCGCGATCGATGCCTTGTTGGATGACCAGCGTAACGTGATGATGGGTATCCAGAACGACCAGATCGTTTATGTACCGTTCTCTAAAGCGATCAAGAATGATAAGCCTATTAACCGGGATTTGTTGAACACGCTCCGTGTTTCTTCAATCTAAATAAGGCATATATTTATACGAATAGGAACCCGGATGTAGCGATTGCGTACATCCGGGTTTTTATTTGAAGAACCTGATATCATGAAGAAGTATAGCGGCGTGGCCTTGAATGTAATCGTATTTGTCTTTCTGTTTATCTTCTTGAGGATATTCAGTGAGTACCACTTTTACTGTGTCGAGCAGAACCAGTTATTCCAGTTGACTCCCATTTTTATTATCGATAAGTTAATGCAACCGGGAGGTTTAGCGATGGTTCTCTCCGGTTGTTTGGTGCAGTTCTTCATTCTCCCGAATGTGGGAGCTATGATAACGGCGGCCCTGCTGACAAGCCTAGGGGCCTTGTTCTGGGTGATCTTGAAGCGGATCGATCCGCGAAGCCATGGTATTTTATGGGCTTGGCTTCCCGTCCTATCCTTGTTGTTTGTGCAATGGGATTTTAATTACAGGTTTCAAGGAACGGTCGCCTTCGGTATGATGCTGCTTGCTTTATATCTCGTTTTAGGGATAAGGAATTTCATACCTCGTTTGATAGCAAGTCTGTTTGCCTCCCTGTTACTCTTTGGGTTGGCCGGGCCGGTCTCTTTGTTGTTTGCCTTATCCATGGTCGGATATGAGGCCATGAGCCGGACGCCCCGTTGGTATTATTCTGCGATTTTACCGATGATCGTGTTGATCTTGGGTGGATTATGTGTGCGTTACTCGGTGATCGGAGAATACCGCTTTGTCTTTTTACCGGATAGTTATTATTATTTCCGTTTGGTGCCGGATAAGGTAATTTATTTCTCATGGATCGCTTTCTATGCGGCGTTGGTTGTAACCTGCCTCTGTAAAAACAAGGAATCATGGGCTGGTAAAAAGCGTCTAGCGCTGGGAATCTCCCAATTCATTATCTTAGGGCTTATCTTCTGGAAAGGCTTCGATCTATATGGCGAACAGAAATCATACCGTTTGAAGATGATGGACTATTTTACTCGGACAGAGCAATGGGACCGGATCTTGGTATCATGCAAGGAGCCGACCACTAATCAACTCTATTTATGTTACCAAAATATGGCTTTGGCCCGGAAAGGTATTCTGGCGGATGAGGCGTTTAAGTACACGCAGCACGGGCCTCGTGGATTAATGGTGGCATGGAATAAATCGACCACCATATCCGCCTTGTTGAGTGATGTTTATTTTACGATGGGAAATGTCGCCGCGGCTCAAGAGATGGCATTCGAGAGTAATATCGGCGCTTTATGTGATGGAAATCCCCGCATGACGCAACGTTTGGTGCAAACGAACTTGATTTATGGAGCCTATCCGGTCGCGGAGAAATATATCGCTGTCTTAGAGAATACTTTCTATTATAAGGATTGGGCCAAAGCGCAGCGGAAATTCCTGTATAATGATGAGGCGGTCGAGACAGATCCTCTATTGGGGAATATGCGCAGGAACCTGCTAGCTGAGAATCATCTGATCCAGATGGATGGATTCGACACGGACTTGATTCGCTTGGCGGAGCAGAATCCTTCCAATAAAGCCGCTTTCCACTATGCCGGCGTGTTCTATCTTTTAGCAAAAGATGTGACGCGCTTTAAGACGTTGGTGGAAACCTATTACGGAACGGATTTACTCCCTTCTTTACCGGTCTCTTTTCAAGAGGCGGTCATCATCCTATCGGAGAAAGATCCGGATTACTGGAAACGTTTCGGTGTCTCGGAATCTATCGTAGGGCGATTCACCGATTATAAGAGGCAAGTGCTCGCTGGGCGGAATAATAGTAATGCGCTGCCCGGTTTGATGTATCGCTCTTATGGCGATACCTATTGGTATTATTATATGTTTAAATAGGAGATGAGAAAAATGTATATAATAAGATGTATATGTCTGTGGATGATTCTGGGCTTGATGGCTTGTTCCGGTCCGGTACGTATACAGAAGAATCTGGAAGTCAAGCCGGAGATCTTTCCGGATTATGTGGATGTGACAATCCCGCCGAATATAGCTCCCTTGAATTTTAAGCTGAAAGATGCTTGCGTTGAGGCCCGTGCCATTCTCGAATGTGGCCCGGAGAAATTAGAGATCAAGACCGGGAAAGACGCTTGTTTCGTGATCCCGGCCTCCGGTTGGAAAAGGCTGTTGCGTGCCGCTTCCGGGAATCATCTGAATGTAACCGTACAAGCCTTCGTGAATGATGAATGGATCGCGTATGCCCCCTTCATCATCAAGGTGGCGAAGGAGCCGGTCGATGGTTGGTTGGCTTATCGTTTAATCGAACCGGGCTATGAGTTGTGGAACCGTATGGGTATCTATCAACGTAACTTGGAAAATTATACGGAGAACGCGATCATCGAAAATAAGATGAGCGGCAATAACTGTATGAACTGCCATTCTTTCTGTATGCAGAATCCGGAGAAAATGCTTTTCCATATGCGTGAGACCTACTCTTGTACCTTATTGATCGATGGAGATAAAGTGGAGAAGCTGAATACGAAGACCGATCAGACCCTTTCTCCACTGGTCTATCCTTCTTGGCATCCTTCCGGAAAATATGTCGCTTTCTCTGTGAATAAAACCAAGCAAGCGTTTCATATGAACGATAGGAATCGGGTGGAGGTATTCGACTCGGCCTCGGATGTGGTCGTCTATGATACGCAAAAGCATGAGATCGTGACTTCTCCGCTGCTGTCTTCAGAGGGAGCGTTCGAGACTTTCCCTACATTTTCCCCGGATGGAAATACGCTCTATTTCTGTTCGGCTAAAGCCCGTACGATGCCCAAGGAATACGATCAAGTGAGATACGATCTATGCTCAGTCTCGTTCGATCCCGCTACACGCCGTTTCGGGACGGTAGTCGATACTTTATATAAGGCATCGGAGATCGATAAAAGCGTTTCTTTTCCCCGGGTTTCCCCGGATGGAAAGTATTTGCTCTATACCTTGTCCGGTTATGGAAATTTCTCTATTTGGCATAAGGATGCTGATTTGTACATGATTGATTTATCGACTCTGCAAAGTTATCCATTGGAGGCGGCGAATAGCGACGATGTGGAAAGCTATCATTCATGGAGTAGCGATAGCCGTTGGATCGTGTTTAGCAGCCGTCGGATGGATGGTTTGTATACAAGGCCGTTCATCGCTTATATTGATGGGAAAGGACAGGCTTGCAAACCTTTCCTGTTACCTCAGAAGGATACGGATTTTTATTTTCGTTTTATGAAATCCTACAATATACCTGAATTCATCACAGGAGAGGTAAAGAGACAAGGGCGTGCGTTGGCCGTGAAAGCGAAAGAAGACAAAGGAGTCGATGTAAGGTTCAAGTAAAAAAGAGTGTCGCATGATCAGATCGTGCGACACTCTTATGCTTTTATACCTATTTCGTAGCGATATTATCCAAGAACAGATCGATCATCCGTTTGGCTGCCACGAAAGAGCTGATCTCGTTGTTCAAGACTTGCTTCTCCGTTTGTTCCAGCATGCCTTCTACCGCCGGGTTATGATAGAACTTATCCCGCAACGTGTCGTTGATGCTTTCGTACATCCAGTATTTAGCTTGCTCGTTACGTTTGTAATCGAAGTAGCCGTTCTTTTTGGTGAACTCCATGTACTCTCCGACCATATCCCATATTTCTTTGATACCTAGGTTGTAATAGCCGGAATAAGTCAATACTTTCGGGAACCAGCCCGATTCCGAAGGTGGGAAAAGATGTAAGGCGTTCCGGAATTGAGCGGCGGCGAGATTCGCCTTTTCGATATTGTCTCCATCCGCCTTATTGATAATAATACCGTCCGCCATTTCCATGATACCTCGTTTGATACCCTGCAACTCATCTCCGGTACCGGCCAATTGAATCAACAGGAAGAAGTCCACCATCGAATGTACGGCCGTCTCGCTTTGTCCGACACCCACGGTCTCTACGAATACGGTATCGAAACCGGCGGCCTCGCATAATACGATCGTCTCACGGGTCTTACGGGCGACCCCCCCTAAGGAGCCTGCGGATGGTGAAGGACGGATAAAGGCGTTTTTCTCTCTCGACAAGGCCTCCATACGAGTCTTATCTCCTAGGATACTACCTTTCGAGCGTTCGCTACTCGGGTCGATCGCTAGTACGGCAAGCTTACGCCCTTGGTTGATCAAGTGCATGCCGAAAGAGTCGATAGAGGTACTCTTTCCCGCTCCGGGAACACCCGTAATACCGATACGGACCGATTTTCCAGCGAAAGGCAAACATTTCTCGATAATCTCCTGCGCCACCTGTTGGTGCTCATGCTTAGAGCTTTCCACCAAGGTAACCGCTTGACTGAGTATCGTGATATTCCCTTTTAAGATACCTTCCACGAATTCGGAAGGCGTATATACCTTGCGTTGGGCACGCTTTTTTATATAAGGATTTACGGTAGGGACATCCGCAATGCCCTTATTCACTTTCAATCCCTTGTACTGATCATCGTTTTCTGGATGTTCCATATTAATAATTCATTATTTATATGCGGTGACCTTGATCAAGCGAATAGGCCCGTTCGGGTCGTTGCATACGACATTAATAAGTGCTTCAAGTTTTGTCTTTATCTCTTTCGGTCGCAAGGTTACTTTGAAAGTAGCGGTCGCTCCCGGTTTAAGTTCTTTCTTGCCGCCGGACAAATCGACACGCTCATCATCACAAGTGATGCTGTAGATCGTGAGCGGAGTCTTTCCGGCATTCGTAATCTCAAATGTACCCGATACTTTACCACCGATCAACGGAACGATGTTTTTCTTGTTCGGTAGCTTGCCGAATTCCAGTAAAGTGCCGGATAATTCCGCTATTGGGGCTTGGGCTTTATCCGCAGCGGATAGTTTGCTGAAATTATCGATCACGTTGGCGGAGATCTGGATCTCTCCGGATACTTCCTTCTTTCCGGCACTCTGTATCATGATCGGCAAAAGCGTAGAGACTCGTCCTTTCCGTTTCAGGACCTTGGCATCCATAAGGATCGTAATGGCACCGACCTCGTCCGGTTGAAGGGTAGCCGGGTTCACCTGTACGTTAAGGTAGTGAGGTACTTTACCCAGATGAATCGTAGCCGAGGTCTTTCCCTCGTTCTTAATGTTGATCTTCTCGCCCAACGTTTCCTCCGGACGGATACTGCTGAATAGAACAGTCTTCGTATGCAGCTTCAGATCACCGATAGAATAAGGATACGTAAAGACCGGCTGCGAAGGTTTCGGGGTGACATTTCCCTTAATGGCTAGGCTGTAACTCCCTTTCTTCCCATTGCTGAATATCGATACGGTTTTATAAAACGGGCCGGGGCGTCCTTTCGGATTATACGTTATCTTAACTTCACCGGTCTTACCGGGAGCGATCGGCGACTTAGTCCATTCCGGCCGTGTACAACCGCATGACGCGGTAACACGGGTGATGACCAAAGGGGCGTCTCCCGTATTCTTTATCGTGAAAGTATGACTGGCGAATCCATCGGCCTCGGCTATTGTCCCGAAATTATAAGTCAACTCGTCCGACAAGATTTGGGCGCCTTGTTGTGCCCAAGCTGTCGTTATAGATATAATTGCTGTAAGAGCAAGGATCAACCTTTTTATATTCAGCATTCCAATTGGGGGTTTTTTACGTATTTCTTATTCAACCTCTCCCCGGATGTTCATGATGAAGCTTCCGGTTTTCCCGTTACTGTATACGGAAATGGTCTTCGTGAAAGGACCCGGACGTCCTGCCGGATCGAATGTAACCTTGATCTGGGCTTTCTTGCCCGGTGCTATCGGTTCTTTCGGCCATTCCGGGGTCGTACATCCGCAAGACGCAATTACACGTGTAATGACCAGAGGCATATCGCCCGTATTGGATACTTCAAACGTATGGGATACTTTTCCGTCCGCTTCCTTGATGGTACCAAAGTCGAAACTGGTCGTTTCCGCGGAAATAACTGCTTTCTTCTGAGCCGAAGCCATTCCTGTCGCTAACAGGATCGCCATGAAAATAAAAACTATTTGTTTCATCTTATCGTTTAGTTTTAATTCGAATTACAAAGATAGTCATTTCAATTGAAAGTTGAGAATTGAAAATTGAAAATTAGAGGAAGATAACGCTTCTTGCGATGCCTATTCTTACCTTCTTACGGTGCCCATTCTAACCTCCTTATACTGGGCATTGTAAGGAGGTTAGAACGGGCATTGTAAGAAAAGGCTTGTTTAGGGCATGATCCGTAGGCTTTCTCCGGCGGTGTGCGACACGAATTCCGGGGCGTACATACATTGAATCGTACTGATACCTCCGGCGTATTCGCCGCTACGGGATACGTAGACCGGATATTCCAAGACGAACGTACCTTCCGGCAGACGATTGATGAAGAAATTCTCGGATACGTCTTTCGGGGATCTGTAATACCAGATACTATCCCTTGATTCCGTACCGGAAAGTTGATCGGCCGGTTCGAAGCAGCCCGCACGTAGATCTTTCAAGAATACGTAATCCATTTCACGGTCTGTCCGGATCGTTAGCCGAACGATTACCTTGTCTCCGATGCGGAGCGGTTGCTCCGGTGTTACGGGACGGATTTGGCGGTTGGTACCGTTATTGGTCTCGACGAATAATTTCTTCTCGACACTCAACACCCCTTTTTGTCCTTTTACCTTGTCGATCTCTTGGAAGTATTGCTCGTAAACAGCTCCCCATGCCGGCGTGTTTCCTTCCTTGCGGATCGAGAGCACGGGGTTGGCGGAATTATTTGCCGGCTCGTTCGGAAGTATCGTTTTGAGGTAACCGGTGGCGATTTCCCCTTCCGCGGTACTATAGATCTTGCCGTCCCATGTCGCTACACAGGTGTTTTGCGTGTTCAGCCAATCGCTACCCGTGAGTAGCAAGGCGTAAATGGCGTTTACCGTGGCGGGTACGGATTCCCAGTTTTGTGTACGTTTTTGGTTTAGCAACCATTGTTTCATCCGGTTTGTATGCTGGGTATCCGGTGCGATCTCGTTAAAGACGGACATTAATAAGCAATGCGTGTCGATCGGTGAGGTAAAATAATCACTCCCCCTGCGGTTGTTTGCCCAATACATACCTTTCTCCTCGGAGATCGTAGCGGTCTTCTTTAGCCATGTCAGGATCGCTGTCGATACCTCCTTTTTACCGTTTCGATGCATTAACAAGGCGATTTCGCCCTTACTGATTAAGGAATATTGATTCCAGTGCTTCTCCGCTTGGTTCGTATAGAAACGGATCGCTTCCCGGGCGTCTCCCAGTTCCGGGATATCCCGGTAGGAACTGCGGACGAATAAGAACTCTACCTGCTCCGGCGAGGGCCATGCGTTTTGCCATTTCTTATCGTATTTCAGCAAGTTCTCATAATCCGTTTGCATACTTTTGTCCAAGAACTTGAGGGCCTTCATTTGCATCTCTTTCTCCGCTTGCCCATATTGGATCGCGTTTAGCTGTACAAGCTGTGACATACCTTTCAGGATAGAAAGCGTGATCGCACGGCTTGCGGGGAAACCTTTGAACCAGCTCCATCCACCCTCTTCGTTCTGTTGTTGGATCAGTTGTTGCAAGGCCGCTTCCCGTAATCCGTCCGCACGGTTTAGGTCGAACAATAAAGACAAGCGTTGTTTTTGCTCTGTCTCGTTATCGGCGGCCAGTACCCAAGGCGTCTCTTCCAAGAGTATGTTCTTCAGCTCTTGGTTCTTTTCCAAGTTTGAATAGAGGGTAGAGGCATTCCCTCCTTGGGCGGTCCATTGGTTGATCACTTTCTGGATGCGGGGATGGGCTTGGGCGATATAGGAAGCCAACGTATTGCTGTAATAAGCGGCAAACCAAGATAAGATATTATCATTGTTCGGCTGTGTGATCGTCGGTAATGCCTGTACCGCATACCAAATCGGATTCCCGGTCATCTCCAGCGTGAGACGGAACGGTGTCGCTCCCTCCGAGTTCCCGGAGATACGGATTTGTTTCTCTCCTTCTTTGAGCAAATAGAACGGGGTACTTTCCGTGATAAGCAATTGATTGGAAAGAACCGGTACGATCTGCTGCTCCCCGTCGCTTCCCTTTTCAGAGTCGGCTAGGATACGTATGCCCAGTAGGCTGATCTGTTTGGGAACCGGGATCATCCAGCTTACAGTAGCGATGCTATCCGGTTGCAACTCAAACGGACGTTGTGACTTGCTCAAGCAGATAATCGGTTGGTCTGTAGCGGGATCGAATAGTTCGATGCGTACACGGCCGGATACCGCTTCCTTGGAATTGTTGATGACTTGTGTGCTGATGCTGACCTCATCCCCTTGGCGGACGAAACGAGGCAGATTCGGTAGAACCATCAAGGGTTTGCTGCTAATGACCTCTTTCGTAAGCAGACCGTATTTTAGGTCTTTGGTGTTGGCCAACATCTGTAGTTTCCAAGTCGTATTACTTTCCGGCAGGGTGAAATTTACGAATACGTCTCCTTCCTCGTTCGTTTGTAAGGTCGGGTAGAAGAAGGCGGTTTCCGCGAAGTTCTGCCGGATTTGCTCCGGACTTATCGGCTGGCTGCTCTCTTTGGCGAAAGGATCGGATAGGCTGAACACGGGTTCCCCTTCCGTAGATTCCACACTAGGCTCTTCTAACACGGCGCTGTCTTCCATGATGTTCATGGATTCCGCCACTACTGGGGCTGCCGCGGATTTCAGCATGATACCACCCGTGGCGAAAGCCCGGTTGCTGGAACCGTATCCTCGTATGACAATCTCATTGAATAGACCGAACCAATTTAAACGGTCATACTGATATTGAGGTACTTTTATATACTTGGCCTCTGTCTGGTCATATTGATAACTACGCTGGAATCCGGCTCCGGTTGAGAAACGGGGAGCTTGTAGCAGGATCGTTCGCCGCGGGGAGAAATACCAATTGAATGGTATGATTTTATCTAGCGAGGCATCATACATGCTGGTCAGTACCTCGGCGGATACGATCGTGGAGTCCGCGTCGGTGATACGGAATTTCCAGCTCTCTTTACTTCCCGGAAGTAAACGATCCCGGAAGGTTATCGGCTTGATGGTTAATTGCCGGTTGGGTAGCTGAAGCTCTACGGGTACTTGGGTAATATATAGCTCACCCTCTTTTACGAACGTAAAGGATACGATGATTCCCTCTCCATATTCCGGCTTGAACGGGATCTTAAACCGATGGTTCGCGTCGCTTAGCTTAATCAACTCGTGATGGATGCGGTTATTTCCGGCAAACCATTCATAGAGTACGTAGGCGTCCTTGTCGGAGGTGCCGAATACGATCTCCGCTTCCTCCCCGGGTAAACAAGTTGTCTTCTCTTTCAGCAGCCAAGTATGGGTAAATACGGGAGGACGCTTGTCGTTCTTTCCGTATAGGATGAAATCGGACTGGTTTTTACTGGGTCGTCCTTGGCTATCTTTGGCTTCTACTAAAATGCGATAACGTCCGGAGGGCAATGGGTTGAAAATAGCCGGACTGATCTCCTTGCTACTGGTAAAGCTACCGGAAGCTACTTGCTTGCCTTCTTTATAGCTCTCTCCGCTGTTCTTATCGGATCGGTTCGCGATCAGTTCTACGATCTTGAAAGTACCGGAGGTGGAAACCATCTCCCCATTGATTGTCCGGGCTTCGACTACGGCTTTTACCGAGTCTTTCTCGATTTGTGGCGGTAGGTTCGTGAATAAGACGATACTGGATTCTCCTACCGAGAAGGTGTAATTCGCCTCTTGGGTCTCTCCCTTGCTATCGGTTACGGTAGCCGATACCTCGTAGGTCTGGTATGCGGAAGCGTATGGATTCGTATCCTCCTCTTTTTGGGGACGGAAAGATACGCTGAATGTCCCATCGCTGGAAAGGGTGGTACTCCCTTCCGCAACTTGTGTCGGAGCGCTCGGACGGAAATACCTCCACAACAGGAAGGGCCTGCGTGTAATACGCCAAGTGACATCTCCGCTGGGCAGCGACACGCCGGAGAATGTAGCCGCCTTGCCTTGTATGGTAACGGAATCGCCGAAAGCGATATCGCCCTTGATCGGGAGGAAGTACGCTTGGAAAGTCGGACGTTTGTATTCCTCTACATGAATATATACGCTCATCTGTCCGGTACTTAACCGGAAGACGCCGCTTAGGGTCTGTTTGGGGAGGGAGAACTCTCCGTTAAAAGAACCGAACTCATTGGTCGTGACTTTCTTCTGGGCTATCTCTTTCCCGTTAGCGTCGTATAAGGTCACCGTAAAAGGCTGTCCGGCCACGGCATGCGGGTCGTTCGAGTCTTTTACATAGGCGAGACCTTTGAAGAAAATGGTTTGTCCCGGACGGTAAAGCCCACGATCCGTAAAGATTGAGACTTCTACCGGGTTCTTTTCCGATCGACGGCCGGAACCCATCGGATAGATATTTGTCAACATAGCGTTGGTATCTCCCGGTCTGCTAGCTTGGAACGCCAATACTTGACTGTTCGCCGGAAGCGTGGCCAAGCCTTCCCGGTCTGTCTTGACGGTACCCAGTTCTTGCAAGCTACGACGCTGACCTCCGTAATAGGTAACGATAGCCCCATCAACAGGTTTCCCGCTAAGATAGTCGGTAACCATGACCTCTTGTTTATTACCGGAAAGATTACGATAGATTGCGGCCAATCGGGTTACGCTAACCGTATTGATCGTCTTTAGCTGTTGTCCGGGTACGGTTACGACACATTCATACAATCCCGGTTGATCCATAGATATATGTAAGGTCGTATCTTGCTGCGAATAGGTGTTGGGCAGTAGCAAAGAGAATGTCTTCTCATTTACAAGTTGTCCCAAGGTGCTGCTACTTGATTTTTTTGCGGATGTATGGGCTGCCGCTTGTAAAGGTGTTTTCGAGCTTCGATAGATTTGTACGATGACTTTCTGTACATTCTTATATTCCAGCTTGATCCCCAGTTGCTGTCCCGGATAAACCGTATTGTTTGTAGATGCGGATAAAGTAGGTTGTTCCAATTGCGCCAAGCGATTCTTTAAGATAGCCGTGCGAGGGTAACCGGAATATCGTTTGATACCCTCCTCGCATAGTTTCACCTCTTCCGCTTTGATAGAATCCCATTGGGTAGAGACGTAACGAAACATACTGCCGCTAACCAAATCCAATTTAGCGATTAAGATCTCGGCGGCATAGTTTTGAGAAGCTAAGTTCCTGTAAAGCTCATCCAATGCGTTCATGTAAGCCTCAAAAGACTCTTTATCCCTTTTATCCCCGTAAAGGAATCGTAGGTAATCCAATTCCGTAAGGAGGACCGATTTCATATTCGGCTCCTTATTTTGAAAGGCGATCAAGTCTTTATAGATCTGTACGGTCGGTTGGATGTCCAGTGCCCGGAAGGCAAGGAACTCATAGAGGGTCGGACGCAGGGTTTGCGAGTCCTTTCCGATCTCCAGAATATCCTTGAACTTGCTGACAGGCGTATTTTGCAATAAAGCCGTAGGTCGCAATGATAAATCGATCTCTTCCTTGATCTTATCCGTGAATAAGTTGGAAGTCCATACCCGGATATCCTCCGGGATATAACCGCTTAATTGGGTTCTTTGGTTGATGGTCCACTGGTTCCGTTGGAAGTAGTTCTGATACATCTCCGCCAACATGGAATGTAATACCGCCACGGAAGCCGAGTCGGCGCAACTGTTGGTGTAATTCTCCACCTCCTTGATCAGTTCCGGGAACTGATCATCGTTTACCTCCATCTGTTCTTTCATTTTAAGGATAAGATTCTTGATCACCATAGGGGTATTCTTATCGTTTATAGCTTGCGTGATAACAGAACTTTTTTGTAGAGGCTGGGCGGCCCGGCTATACATAATAACCGCCGAGATGCCGCAAAGTATCAGGGCAGATAAAATAATTGCTCTTATCTTCATATCTTTTGGGTTTTATAAGTTTAACAATAAACCTTTCCTATATAGATACAAAGAAAGAGCAAAAAGTTGTAAAACGTACGTTAATGTTTATTTTTTGCGCACGTAGGTGATGTAGGTGTAGGGGTAAGGGTTCTTCTCGTCTGCGGGATACTCCTCACGTTCAGTCTCTTCCCAAAGGTCCCAGTTTACGACGGGAAAGAACGAGGTAGCGTCGGGAAACTCATGATGGATGCGGGTAATATACATCTTGTCGGCTATTCTCAAAGCCTGTCTGTAGACCAACGCACCGCCAATGATGAATATCTCGTCCTCTTTCTCACATAAATCCAGAGCGGCCCCCATAGACTCGCAAGCGAAACAATTCACAAAACCAGCTTCGGGCATAGTCGTCAATACGACATTCTTCCGATTGGGCAGTGGCGCTACAGGGAGAGACTCGAATGTCTTACGTCCCATGATTACCGCATGTCCCGTGGTTAATTCCTTGAAACGCTTCATGTCTGAAGGCATGTGACATAATAATTGCTGATTCTTTCCGATCGCGCTTTTATCTGCGATTGCTGCGATGATAGAAATTGTACTCATAGACTTATTGATTTATGATTTGTAATTTATGATTTATGAATTAACTGTCAACTGTCCATCGTCAACTGCCAATTCTCAGACGGCCACTTCTCCCTTGATGTGGGGATGTGGGTCGTATCCGGTCAAATTGAAATCCTCGAACTTAAAATCGAAGATGCTCTTTACGTCCGGGTTGATCTCCATACGGGGCAACGCACGTGGCTCACGTGTCAATTGTAACTTAACTTGCTCCAAATGGTTGCTGTAGATATGGGCGTCTCCCAACGTATGAACAAAATCTCCCGCTTTAAGGCCGGTAGCTTGTGCCATCATTTGTAATAACAAGGCATAGGAGGCAATGTTGAACGGAACGCCAAGGAAAATATCCGCGCTACGTTGATACAATTGTAGGCTCAACCGTCCGTTCGCCACGTAAAACTGGAAGAAAGCGTGGCAAGGAGGCAGGTTCATGTTGTCTAAGTCCGCCACGTTCCATGCGCTTACAATGATTCGTCGTGAATCCGGGTTATGCTTGATCGTCTCCACGGCCTCGGTGATCTGGTCGATAGATCCTCCTTTATAATCCGGCCATGACCGCCATTGGTAACCGTATATATGCCCAAGGCTACCATCCGCGTCGGCCCACTCGTTCCAGATGCGTACGCCATGATCTTGCAGATATTTTACGTTGGTATCTCCATTCAGGAACCATAACAATTCGTAGATGATAGACTTCAGATGCAGCTTCTTGGTAGTGAGTAGCGGGAATCCCTCTTCCAGATTGAACCGCATCTGATGACCGAATACGCTGATCGTTCCCGTACCCGTCCGGTCTTCTTTTCTAACTCCCTCGGTAAGCACTCTATTGAGCAGCTCTAAATATTGTTTCATTACTCACTTATTACAATAGTGTGCAAATGTACAAAAGTGAATCGTATTATACTAGAATAACGGGTCAAAATATGAAATCGGTTGAGGATTCAAACGGTTTCTTCATGTATCCTTGGCGGTTTCTTCGGGAGGTATTAGGGGATTTGTATGAAGGTATAGCTTATTTATCATCTGTTGGATGATCATCTACCAACTGTTGCATGATCTTCCAACGGCTGTTGCATGATCATCCACCAATTGGTGGATGATTAAGATGTCAAGAGGAAGAGTGTAGTACTTCGGGAGGAAATCGGTAAGGATTCCCGAGAAAATGCGTAAGGATATTGGACCTCATGTGGATAGAATGCGTATCTTTGCCCGAAGAATAACATTTATTAATTTTAAAGGAAAGAGATGAAAAAACTTTGTTTTGCGGTCATGGCAATGTGTATGTTATTGTCATGCGGAGGTAAGAATGAGAAGGAGGCGGCTACGGAAGAGGCCACTCTTTCTGGTTTGATGAAGTCGGATTTTGTATCTGAGGTAGATGGTAAGCCGACTGCTTTGTATGTGTTGAAGAATAAGAAAGGGGCTGAGGCTTGCGTAACGAATTGGGGCGGACGCTTGGTTTCCGTGATGGTGCCTGATAAGAACGGTAAGATGACGGACGTGGTGCTGGGTTACGATAATATCGCGCAATACGTGGCGAACCCAGACATGAATTATGGTGCCTTGATCGGACGCTATGGCAACCGCATCGCGAATGGTAAGTTTACGTTGGACGGAACGGAGTATCAACTTCCGCAGAATAATAACGGCCATTGCTTGCATGGAGGTCCGAAGGGATATCATGCGGTAGTTTGGGACGCGAAACAGGTCGATGACCAAACCTTGGAGTTGACTTATCTATCGAAAGACGGTGAGGCAGGTTTCCCCGGTAATCTGGATATCAAGGTGATCTATAAGTTGACGGATGATAACGCCGTTGATATTAAGTACGAGGCTACGACGGATAAACCTACTGTCGTGAATTTGACAAACCATAGTTATTTCAATCTTTCCGGTGTCCCCGGCTCGCAAATCATGGATCATACGATCATGATCGATGCGGATACATATAACCCGGTGGACGAGACTTTGATCCCGACCGGTATCGAACCCGTGGAAGGCACACCGATGGATCTTCGCAAACCGGTAGTGGTAGGCGCTGATATCGACAATCCGTTTACGCAATTGGTTTATGGTGGTGGTTACGATCATAACTGGATTTTGAACGCCGCCGGCGATATCAATAAGGTAGCCGCTAAAGTTGTATCTCCGACAAGCGGTATCGTTATGGAAGTTTACACCAATGAGCCGGGTCTTCAATTCTATGCCGGCAACTCAATGACGAAAGCGGGTGATAAAGGCAAGTTAGGTGTGGTTTACCCACATCGTGGCGCCCTATGTCTGGAGACTCAACATTACCCGGATAGCCCGAACCAACCGGCATTCCCGAGTGTAGTGCTTCGTCCGGGCGAGAAATATGCGAGTGAGTGTATTTATAAGTTCTCGGTAGAGTAAATAAGGAAGAAAGTTCCGGATTTGGAAATATCCAAATAATGGTGGAGGCGCATATACATTGAATAGTATGTATATGCGCTTCTCTTTTTTACTCACGGAAGCATCTTGTTTATAGTGGAAGAATTTATCGCTAGAGAGTATACGCTATCTTTTCCCAATAGATTTTAAAAGAGAAAAATAAATCCATATGATGTATGAGAAAAAGCGTTATATTTGTATCGATAAAGTAAACTCTTGTGGAAATTCAAGGGTTTATGAATCAAAGTGTGATTACGATAAGCGTTTAAGATATTATCTTTGGAACTGAAAATCGCCAAGTTTCAAGTCGGACAGAGATAATAGGCAACTAAACGCTCACGCTTGTTATATATACTGCCTAATAGTATACGTAATAAGGCGTGGGCTGTTGTTTATTATTTGTCCGATGGGTGTTTGGCGATGCCTCAGTTTCGAATAGTAGATTAACAGTTCCCACGCTTCTTTTTTGTAGCATATAGAAATACCGAACAAGGTGAACGGTCCGGTTTGAGGGAAACGTATATGGAGGTAATTAAAAAGCAACGTTTGGCTGTCTGTCGTATATTATTGGATGTAGTGGAAGGTGCGTGTGAGGTCCGTGATCCGGATCTGATCATGCGGACTCGTCATTATCCGGCACTTCAAAGGGAGATGTGTTTTGCGGATCGGGATTGGGAAGAAGCGAGAGATTTGAGTGTACTTGCCTGCTTGGTACTATCCAAGGAATTGCATTATAAGGTTAAGATGATGATCGGTTTGGTAGCTCATGACTTGTATTCAAGGGAGTCCTCGGTCTCTTATCAGCAACGCCTGTCCTTCGATGTGCTGATGAGTGCGATCGATTGGCCAGTCTCTTTTAAGGAGATCACGCTCTTTGCTCCCTCAAAATAAGTTATAGTTTGTACGTAAGACCTTGAATTCCGTTCTGCGGTTGATCTGGTCGGCGATCTCTTGCTGTTCCGGCGGCAGGGCAAGGATGAATTCCTCGGTAAGCACATCGCCTTCTTTCAAGAAATCGAATTGTTTAGCCATCTTCTTGTTGATCGTCTTGGGAACGCTTTCTCCATATCCTTTCGCTTCCAGACGAGCCGCCTCGATACCTCCCGCTATTAGGTAATCCACGACCGATTGCGCACGGCGTTGAGCCAAACGCTCGTTATACTGGTCCGTACCTTTCCGGTCCGTGTGGGCACCCAGTTCGATCGTTACGTTCGGGTTATCGTTCAGCATCTTGATCATCTCGTCCAAAGCTTTCTTGGATTCCGGACGAAGGGTCGCTTTATCGAAATCGTAGAAAATGTTATCGATAACAACCGGCTTGCTGATCGGAGAGAGGAAGAAATCCACGATATATGTCTCGTTTTTCTCCTCGGGGCCGGTATGCAATTCATAATTCTGGTTGAGGTAACCACGGGCGCTGGCCATCATGACATAACGGATGTCCCGTTCCAACTCGACACGATAGGTACCGTCTTTCTTGACCGGGACTTTCACGTTCAGTCCGTCTTTTCCGACGATGCGTACGGTAGCGTCCTCGATCGGATATTCATCGACATCGTTTACGATTCCTTCGATGAAGATGGTGATCGTAGGCCGTTCAAAGGAATATATATGGTCATAGCCCCGTGCGTCGTTGCGGTTGGAGCAGAAGAAGCCCCGTTCCTCTTTTCCGGCGAAGGTGATACCGAAATCGTCTGCCATAGAGTTGATGGGAGCGCCTAGGTTCTCGACCTTCCACTTCCCTGTACTGTCTTGCGTGGCCTTGAACAGATCGAGACCACCCATTCCCGGATGTCCGTTGGACGCGAAATAAAGGGTGACGGAATCCCGGACATACGGGAACATCTCGTCTCCCGGGGTGTTGATCTCTTCTCCTAGGTTCTCCATCGGGCCGAAATCGTTTCCCGCTACCCGGGCACGGAAAATATCCTTGCCACCGAAACCGCCCACGGCGTCGGATACGAAATACAAGTATTTGCCGTCCGGCGAGATGGAAGGATGGCCGAGGGCGGTAACCGAGTCTTTTACGATCGTCGCACGGGTTCCTTTTCCCCATTTGGCGCTGCTTCGGGTAGATATGTAAATCTCGGCGGTACGAGGGCCTTCCGGATCTTGGGCGCAATAGGTATAATACATCGTGTTTCCATCGGGGGAGAAAGAGGGGGTTCCTTCGTCGTATTCCGTATTCACCTCGTCTTCAAGCTCTACGGGAGCTAGCCAAGCCCCTTTCTCGTCTTGCTTGACAAGGAAGAGGTTATTGTTATTTTGCCCGGTGATGGCGCTAACTTTTGCGTCTTTGTCTTTCGAGCGGGAAGAAGCGAAGTATAGTTGGTCGTATTTATCTCCGGCCAGCATCGGACTGAATTCTCCCCGGCGGGAATTGAATTTATCCATGCGTCTTACCTCGTAGCGGGTAGGGTTCTTTTTCCATCCGGGAGCTAACTCGCATCCTTGTATGCCGTTGATGGCTAATAAATTGCTAGGATCGTTCTCCATATAGATATCGTAGTTCTTGATCGCTTCCGGATAACGTCCGGTCTTCTGTAACATCTGTCCCATGCGTAGGTAGACGGTGCTATCGGGGTAATCATAGCGGATGGCGTTCATATAGGCGCTAGTCGCTTTCCCCGTATTATTGATCAACCGGTTACATTCGGCCATACGGTAAGCGATATAGCCGCGCAAATCCCTTTTCTTCGGGGATGTTTTCGTGTAAACCTTACGATAAATGGCGGCTGCCTCATAGTATTCTCCGATACGCTGCTTCTCCTCGGCATCGCTCAACTTCGCCGATTTGCAGGAATACAAGGAAGATACGATAAGCAAAAATAAAACATATATAGTAAAATGTGCTTTCATTCAATCTAGAATATATTCATGCAAATATAACGAATTGTATGGGATCTTATTGTATGTTGAAAGAAAACAGTTACCTTTGTAGAAAACGAAACCTATTCAGATGAATCTATTAAGTAAGTCAAAAGTTGCTATGGCTATGGAAGGATTACCGGAGCATTTTTCTATGGACCAGCTTGTCGATAAGATGTCTTTTGTCGATAAGGTCTGTATTGGAATAAAAGAATCAGAAGAAGGAAAAGTGTTAACCAAATTGGAATGCCGGAATAAATTAGCGAAATGGTTGAAGTAAAATGGACTGATTTTGCGATCCAAAACCTTAATGAAATTGGAGATTATATTGAGAAGAAGAGTTATACCTCGTATGCCTCCCGAGTTGTAAGTGGATTGTTTGCGGCGGTAGATGTTTTAGAACGTTTTCCTTTGGCCGGGCGTATGGTTCCGGAGTTTCAAGATACGACTATAAGAGAGCTTATCCGGATGAATCATTACCGGATTGTTTACAGAGTGGTTAATGAGAGCCGAATAGATATTTTAACTGTTCACCATTCGGCTCGTATTTTACATGCATCTATATTAACAAGGAACTATCCCCATAACTTAGAAACCTGAAATCGTGCTCTAAGGCATACTCATAGATGGATTTCCAGTTTCCTTTTACGAAAGCGGAGATCAGCAAGAGCAAGGTGCTTTTGGGCTGGTGGAAGTTGGTGACGATTCCTTTTACGATCTTGAACTCATAGCCCGGGGCGATGATGATTTGTGTAGCCGTTACCAGCGTATCCGCATCATGCTTATCCAGATAATCGAGGATGTTTTGAAGGGAACGCTCCGCTGTCAGCCGGTTGTTATTCATGTCGTAAGGCATCCATTGTTTTACGACGAGATCTTCGGAAGTCGCTTCGGGGTTATTATCTAGGATCACGCCCATGTAATAGAGACTTTCCAAGGTCCGTACGGAAGTCGTTCCTACGGCGATGATATTTCCAAGGTTGCTTTTGATACGTTCGATGGAACTGCGGCGGACGGAGATAAATTCCGTGTGCATCTCGTGCCCTTCGATCGTGTCGCTTTTTACCGGTTTAAAGGTACCCGCTCCGACATGCAAGGTGACTTCTTCCCGCCCGATGCCCCGAGCATCTATATCGGCAAGTACTTCCGAAGTGAAATGAAGTCCGGCGGTCGGTGCGGCGACGGAGCCTTTTATCTTAGAATAAACCGTTTGATAGGTCTGTAGGTCGCTCTTCTCTGTTTCTCTGTGTAAATAAGGAGGAATCGGCAAGACCCCGGCGGCATCCAAGATATCGGCGAATGTATAAGTCTCGTTATCCCATGTGAATTCGATCAAATGTGTGTCACCATGAGACTTTTTCTTATCCGCTGTCAGCACGACCGGTTGATCCTTAATGAAGATCGTTTTGGATAAAGTGCCTTCTTTCCATTTCTTAAGGTTGCCAACCAAGCAAGTCCAGCTACAGCGTCGGGTCTCTTGAAAAATCAAGGCGTAATCATGAGGCTCGATGGGCTCTAAGCAGAAAATCTCGATGCGTGCGCCGGTCTCTTTCTGGAAAAGTAGGCGGGCTTGTATGACCCGGGTATTATTGAATACCATCAAGCTGTTTTGGGGAAGATAATCCGTGATATGCTTAAAGATACTTTCGCTTATTTCCCCGTTACGGTAGAGTAAAAGTTTGGACTCATCCCTTTTAGGCAATGGAAACTTCGCGATTCGTTCGTCCGGTAACGAATAGTTATAATCTTCGATACGTATTTCTTGTGTCTTCATTACTTCTTCTGTCCTGTTAAAAAAACATCCGTTTGTACGGATTCCGAGTGCAAAAGTAGTAAATAGGTTTCGGATTCGCGGATTATTCCCTAATTTTGTGCGCATAATATAATAAGGTATAGAATATGAGTATTCAAATAGGTGATAAAGTTCGCTTCCTGAATAGTGTGGGAGGTGGAGTCGTACGTGGATTCCGTGGAAAGGACCAAGTGTTGGTTGAGGATGAGGATGGGTTTGAGGTTCCTGCCTTGATCAAGGAATGTGTCGTGGTTGGGGGCAATGATATGCAAGTGCATAGCTCGAATCGCCCGAAAGTACAGGCTCCGGTAGAGACTCCTTCCCCAAAGAAGCCTGAACCCAAAGAGGAAAAGGTCGAGGAGACACCGGAGGGAGAGCGTCTGAATGTGTATCTGGCTTATCTCCCGGTCGATCCGAAGGCGTTTCAGCAATGTGGCTATGAGACGTATTTCGTGAATGATAGCAATTACTATTTGTTCTTCAATTATATGAACCGAACGAATAATAGCTGGACAAGTCGTTATAACGGGATTATTGAGCCGAATACGAAAATATTCCTAGAGGAGTTCGGTAAGCCGGAGTTGAATGATCTGGAAAGGATCTGCGTGCAACTGATCGCTTTCAAGAAGGATAAACCCTATTCGTTGAAAAACGCCGTATCTGTAGAGTTGCGCTTGGATACGGTTAAGTTCTACAAGCTTCACTGCTTTATGGAGAATGATTTCTTTGAGGAGGATGCCTTGATTTATCCGATTATCCGCAATGACTTGCCCGAGAGAGAACTATTGGTCTCTGCGGCGGAGTTGAAGGAAGCTATGCAGCAAAAGGTTCGTGAGGAACGTAGGGTTCCCCGGCAAATCGTGAAAAAGAAGCCGACGAATAGCGCTATCCTTGAGATCGATTTGCATATAACCGAATTGTTGGATAATACGAATGGATTGAGCAATGCGGATATGCTGACGTACCAGTTGGGAAAATTCCGTGAGGTGATGGATCAGTACGCTCTTAATAACGGACAGAAGATTGTCTTTATCCATGGAAAAGGCGATGGTGTACTGCGTAAGGCGATCGAGAAGGATTTGAAGACCCATTATAAGCAACATTATTTTCAAGACGCTTCTTTCCGCGAATATGGCTTTGGTGCGACGATGGTAACGATTAAGGCTGATACCTCGAAACATGGCCATTGAGATAGAACGGAAATTCTTGGTCTCCGGTGATTTCTTACCGGAGGCTGTTAGCTCCACCCGTATCGTGCAGGGATATATTTGCTCACAGCCCGGACGTACGGTTCGTATTCGTATCCGGGGAGAGGAGGGATTCCTAACGATCAAAGGCGCTTCGGATGAGAAAGGCTTGAGCCGTTATGAGTTCGAACAAAAGATTCCTCTGGTGGATGCCGAGCGGTTGTTGGAACTTTGCGAGCCGGGTGCGATCGACAAGGTTCGTTATCTGGTTCCCAGAGGCAGCCATACGTGGGAAGTCGATGTTTTCCACGGAGCGAATGAAGGGTTGATCCTTGCGGAGATCGAGTTATCGTCTGAGGACGAGCCTTTTGAGAAACCGGCTTGGCTTGGTAAGGAGGTAAGTGGAGATCGCCGTTATTATAATTCAATGTTGACAAAACATCCTTTTAATAGTTCAAATACATGAAGAAACTCTTTTTATCTGTAGCGGCCGCTATATTGGCGTTTCCGGTCTTGGCCGATGAGGGCATGTGGCTGCTCCCTTTATTGAAGCAACAAAAGTTTGCGGAGATGCAGGCCCTTGGTCTGCGATTAAGCGATCAGGAAGTGTATAGCGCCGAGGCTCCTTCCTTGAAAGACGCCGTGGTTCGTTTTGGCGGTGGTTGTACGGGCGAGATGATCTCTCCGGACGGGTTGGTGCTGACGAATCATCATTGTGGTTATAGTAGCATCCAACGGCATAGTACCTTGGAACATGATTATCTGACGGACGGCTTTTGGGCGATGTCTCGTGATAAGGAGCTTCCGAATCCGGGATTGACGGTTACTTTTATCGATAAGATCGACGACGTGACGGATTATGTGAGGACGGAACTGAAAAAGATCACGGATCCGAACAGCATGGAATTCTTGTCCGCTAAGTACTTGAATGGCCTCGCTAAAGCGAAAGTAGGTGAGAAGTTCTTACAGGATAACCCCGGTACGGAAGTCGAGATCAAGGCTTTTTATGGAGGTAATAAGTACTATATGTTTACCAAGAAGATCTATTCGGATGTCCGTTTAGTCGGTGCTCCCCCTTCCTCTATCGGTAAGTTCGGGGCGGATACGGATAACTGGATGTGGCCTCGCCATACCGGAGACTTCTCTCTTTTCCGTGTGTATGCCGACGCGAACGGAAATCCGGCACCTTATTCGGAAACCAATGTCCCGCTTCGTCCGAAACGTTGGCTAAAGCTTTCTTTAAAAGGTGTGGAGGAGAACGATTATGCCATGATCATGGGGTTCCCCGGCCGTACCAATAAATACTATACCTCATGGGAGGTAGCTGAACGTCGGGATATAGATAATGCGGTACGTATTAATATCCGTAATCTCCGTCAAGAGGCGATGCTGGAAGAAATGTTGAAAGATCCGCAAGTTCGGATTCAATACGCTAGTAAGTATGCAGGTTCTACGAACGCTTATAAGAATGCGATCGGTAGTAACTGGGCGATCAACAAACGTAATTTTGAGCAGGTGAAAAACGATGAGCAGGATCGTTTGATCGCTTGGTCGAAGAAGATGTGTGAGCCTGCTTATCCGGAAGCGCTTCTGACATTGGAGCAGATCGTTAATGATCGTAAGGATTTGCGTTTCCGTAGTTGGATGTTGGATGAGGCATTGAGCCGTGGCATCGAGTTCTCCAAAGTTCCGACCGATATCGAGACTGTTTGTGAGGCTTTGGAGGGGAAAGATCGTTCCGAGCAGCAAAAACAGGTCACTCAATTGGAGAGGGCTTTCCACCGTTTTGCTGATAAGGATTATGCGCCGATGGTTGATAAGAAGATAGCGAAAGTCATGTTAAAGGAATATAGGCGTTTGGTCGCTCCGAAGTCGCAGCCGGCTTATTTTTCCGTAATCGATAGCAAGTTTAAGGGGGATGTGGATAAATTCGTAGATTATCTGTTTGATAAATCGATCTATGGTAGCGAGAAGAACTTTAATGCGTTCAAGGAGCACCCGTCTGTCAAAACTTTGAGAGAAGATCCGATGATTCTGTTCGCGCAATCCGTAAAGGATGAGAAAAAGGCGTTAGATAAGGCTTTGGCTGATTTTGATGCCGGATATGCGATCGCCCATCGTGCGTATGTGAAAGGACTTTTAGCGATGTATGGAGACTTGGCTAGTTTTCCGGACGCGAACTCTACGCTTCGTCTGACTTATGGGCAGGTGAAAGGTTACAGTCCTCGTGATTGCGATTATTATGGTCATCAAACCACTTTAGACGGCGTCATGGAGAAGGAGGATTCTACGAATTGGGAATTTGTGGTTTCTGCTCGTTTGAAGGAATTATATCAAGCAGGAGACTTTGGCCCTTATAAGATGCCTAACGGTAAAATGCCGGTTGCCTTCTGTGCTACGACCCATACAACGGGAGGGAACTCCGGTAGTCCGGTATTGAATGGACAAGGAGAGTTAATCGGTATCAATTTCGACCGTAACTGGGAAGGAGTAGGAGGGGATATCCAATATCTGCCCGATTATCAACGCAGTATTATCGTAGATATCCGTTATGTCCTATTCGTAATCGATAAATATGCCGGAGCCGGTTATTTATTGAACGAGATGGAATTCTCAAGATAGAGAAGTAAGTTAACTTCGTGGGCGAAGTATGTTAACTGAAATGCCGAAGTATGTTAACATACTTCGCCCATGAACCTAAGTTCCTTTTTCTATAAAGCCAAAAAGAGGAGACATATCCCTGAAAGATACGTCTCCTCTTTTTGTATATGTATATCTATAACTTAATAAATCTTGTCAAGATCAACAGCTTTGACTCTGAAGATATGACCGTTACGAGAGAATACCAACTCTCCGTCTTCCTTCTTCTTCTGATTCACCAAACGCTGAAAAGCTATATTTGCACCTTTTACTATATTCTCTTCGAATTCTCTAACTTCTTGCTCATTCATGATGTTCAAGTTTTGTAAAAATATCTAGATTATACACTTCCCTTTTATCATTCTTGAATCCCTTGGCGATCACTTCCATGGGAGACATCGAATTATCAGTTATCATCCAATAGTCACTAATAGGAAGGTATAGCTCAAATAAATTGTGGATACCGGCCTCATACCGACGCCGTATCGTTGCTTCCGGAATATTGTGACCTCCGGCGGCTACCCTCATTTTTACACGTTCCACGGCTAGATCCGGCGTATTCAGCCAGAAGTAAAGCAATGTAACATAATAACCTTCCCTTTGTGCTTCCCGTATCAGGTTTGCGACTGAACGGGTGGCCAGCGTAGTTTCCATTGCGAAAGTCTCACCAGCACCGATGAGTTCCTTTATCCGCTTATACATAATACGACTAGCTTCAACGGCGACGGCTATACTGTCTGCATTAAAAGGGGAAAGTCCCTTGGCTATCTCGTCTGAGTTAACAAACTCCCTACATTTTAGCATTTCTGGTAAAATCGTGAAGGAAGCTGTTGTTTTTCCTGCTCCGTTGCAACCTGATATTATATACAAATATGGCACTGTTTGCTGTTTTTGATGCTGCAAATATATGTAATAGTTTTTTAATATGCGTCGTTTTATTTCTCAAAAATCGTGAAAATGTGCAGGAAATGTACTTTTAACTAACAGGTTTGTTGGAGAAAGTGGTGGTTTTGTTAATTTTTATACCCAAAGTAGATCACTCATGATTCCGTCGGAAACGAAGATTCCTGACTTGGATAAAATCAATTTGTCACCGGTTTGTAATAAGAGACCTTGGTTGATATGGGGTTGAGCTTGCTTTTGACAATAAGAAAGGAGCTTCCTGCCAAATTTTGTCTGGATATCAGCGAAAGAGACTCCCCACATGGTTCGAAGGCCGGTGATGATGAAGTCGTTGTACCGGGTGCATAGGTCTAAATCCTCGGATTCTATTGTCGGATGCCCATTTTCTATACCTTCTATATATATAGGTAGAGAAGATGGATTCCATTCCCGGTCTATCCCGTTATAAGAATGGGCGGAAGGACCGAGGCCTAGATATTTCTTTCCGGTCCAGTAGGAGCTATTGTGCTTGGAGAAGAACCCGGGACGGGCGAAATTAGATATCTCGTAATGCAAATAGCCTGCTTCTGCCAACCGATCTATTAATGTGGAAAAGAACGAGACGCTTAACTCCTCGTTTATGGGGGTCACTTTTCCCGCTTCCAGCAATTTGTAAAGTGCGGTACCTTCCTCGTAAATGAGGTGGTAGGCGGAAAGATGGGGAACATCCAACCGGATCGCTTGTCGCAAATTCTCTTCCCATGCTTGCTGCGTTTGGTTGGGGAGTCCGTAGATCAAATCGATACTGATATTTGTAATCCCATATTCCTTGCATAGTTCTACTGCTTTAATCGCTTGTTCCCGGTCATGGCGACGATTCAGAAAACGCAAATCTTCCGGATGAAAACTCTGTACACCCATACTGACCCGGTTAAAAGGATAATTACGGAGAAGCGATACATATTCTCGTTTCATGTCATCCGGATTCGCCTCTAAGGTAATCTCCGCTTGCTCGGCTACATCAAAATGACGATAGATGGCCTCGAATATCTTGCCAAAATCCTTCTCGTCTAATTGAGAGGGGGTGCCTCCCCCGAAGTAAATGGTTTCTAATGCTTCGTTTCCTATATATCCCTTCCGCAATTCCATCTCTTTTATAAGTGCGTTTATATACGGCTCTTTATACTTCATCTCCGTATTGGAAAAAAAGTCACAGTATAAACACCGCTTGGCGCAAAAAGGAACGTGGATGTATAAGCCTGCCATGATAAATCGTTTCTTGATACAAAGATACAGGATTATTTTGAATTAGTAGGGATAGATAGTTAAAGGTTAAAAAAAGTTGTTTGATAGGTTATTGTTCTTTCATTAAAAAAAAGAGGGTATCTTTGACTCACCTATTATTCACAGAATCAATGAAGGTTTCAATAAAAGATATAGCACAAGCTTTGAATTTGTCTAAGGCCACCGTATCTTGGATTTTATCAGGGCAAGGACCGGCCAAGGGATTTAGTGATACGACGATTAAGCGCGTGAAGGATTATGCAGAATCGGTGAATTATCGTCCAAATCTATTGGCTAGGAGTCTGTCTCTAGGAACAACGAATACAATAGGCTTGATTATTCCCTTTATTGGTGATACATTTTATGCTCAGTTGGTTCAAGCAATCGAGTCTGAGGCTGCCCGGAATAAATATGTATTGATTGTCTGTAGTTCGGAAGGCGACGGGGATAAAGAATATGAGCTTGTAAAGATGCTTCGATCCAAACAAGTGGATGGGATTGTTATAGCTCCGACTAAAGTATCTCGAAAGGGTGTTAATCTATTATTGAAAGATTCGTTGCCATTCGTTTTGGTGGATCGATATTTTCCAAATGTAGATACTAATTATGTGATAGTCAATAATTGCCAATGTTGCTATGATTTAACTTATCATTTGATTAAAAAAGGATCACGTAAGATTGCTTTGATTACGACTGATGTACATCTTTATGTGATGAAACAACGTATAGATGGATATCGCAAGGCTTTAAGGGATTTAGACGTGGATAATGATATGTCACTTGAGATCTTTGTTGATAGGCAGAATTATAAGACAGATATCGTAGATAAACTAGATTGTCTGTTTGAGGAGGTGCCTGATGTGGATGGTTTCTTCTTTTCTACACACTATCTTGCTTTGGAGTCCATACGTTATTTTATTAGTAATAAGATAGATTACCATACTCGTTTTAATATGGGTTGTTTTCATGAGACTACAGCTCTAGATATCCTTTCTCCGGAAATGAGCATATCTCGAATGCCTATCGAGCAAATGGGGATCCAAGCTATACAAATCCTTTTGGAAAATATAAGAGACAAAAACTTCTCACATAAAGGGGTGGTTGTAAATAACCAATTTATCCCTTAGTATTCTGCTAAATAGCTTTCTTTATACTGTTTGTGTATTCTAATTTATATTAAAATACATGAATTGTGTTTTTTGTTTGGGATGAATCCTTATATTTGCCGTTGTTAAACCGGTTAAATAAAAATATACTATAAATATTTATATGTTTAGATATGTATATGGTTTAACTATGTTAATCTGTGTTCTCTACTAAATATAATACTCTATGAAACAAAAAATCTTTTTGCTTAGTATGGTTTGCCTGTCTTTTGAAGTAATGGCACAACGTGAGACTGCGATTATTAATCCGGTTGAACCGATACATTATGAAAATAAGGAAGGAAGATTTGAAATCTTATCTTATATCAAGCAAGATTATATCGCTAAGAAACAATCAAGTTTGAATGCGAATATGGATGGACGTGCGTTGGATGTACAATTTACGGATAGTCCGGACAGTTTATTGATCTGGTTACCTATGATTGGAGAAGAGGGCCGTCTGAAGGTGGTTTCAAATAAGACTGTGCTTGTAGACCAAATCTATCGTCCGATTATTCCTTCAGATTGGGGATATTTCCAAAAAGGTACTATACATATTATTCAATCCTCGCATCAAGATATCGCTTGGATGGATACTCCCGACTTTTGTCGTAAGGACCGTATTGAGGGTATTATTCTTCCAGCTCTAAGTTTGATGAAAGAGAATAAATCTTTTAAGTTTGAGATGGAACAGACTCTTAACTTGATGGAGTTCTTGGAAGAGTATCCCGATAAAAAAGGGGAGTTGATTGAGCTATATGGAGAAGGACGCTTTGGTTGGGGAGCTACATACAATCAACCTTATGAGGGATTATCGAGTGGCGAGCAACTGGTTCGTCAAGCTTATTATGGGAGGAAGTGGATTCGTGAGAATTTACCGGGCTGTGATGACCGAGTAGCAAATAATATGGATGTGCCGGGGCGTACTTGGCAAATGCCTCAGATTTTGGCAAAGAGTGGAATTCCTAATTTATTTGTTAGTAGAATGGGAGAGGGGTTATATGATTGGTATAGTCCTGATGGATCGAAAGTACTAACTTTTACACCCGGTAATTATGGTTGGGCCTCTTTGGTATGGAAATTTTTTGATAAGGATGGGGTGACAGCCTTTCATAAACTACACCATCGTTCGCAAATCTGGAGTGATTACTTTAAAGAGCATGGTATTCCTCCCCACTATGCGATATTAATGAGTTGTGATGCGACGAAACCGGTAGATTATCAGAAAGTAATTGATGAATGGAATTTGATAGCGTCTGAATCAGATATACCTCTTCCACGATTAGAGTGTTCTACGGCAGAAGAATATTTCGAGGAAGTTAGAGGTGCGGATACACGATTTGAACGGATAGAGGGAGAACGTCCGGATTTGTGGTTATATATCCATGGTCCGGCTCATTATGAGGCGACTACCTATAAACGCCAAGCGGGAGTATTGTTACCGGCAGCGGAATCTTTTTCAACTTTTTCTGCATTGATAGATGGTCGTTTAAGTATATATCCTCGAGAAGAGTTTGACCGGGCATGGATGGCCTCCATTTACCCGGATCATGGGCTAGGAGGAAAGAATGGTGAAATAACTGATGCTATTTTTGAGGATAGCTTGGAAGTCGCACGAGATCTAGGGCACACATTACTTCATTCCTCTTTAAATGATATTGTAGAGAATGTGAATGCTCCTGTTAACAGTCGGATGGTTTTTAATGATCTTACTTGGAAGCGAGATAGGCAAGTTGAAGTGGAGATTTCAAAAGATCAAGCTCTAGTGAAAGATGACAACGGTCGGATTATACCTTCACAGATTCGATCGGACGGGGATAAACATTATGTAACGTTTGTCGCTCAAGATGTCCCTCCGATGGGATACCGTTCTTATGAAATAAAAGAGGGGAAAAAGTTCAAGTCTGAAAATGATGAGATTCTGATATCTAATAATAGTTTTGAGAATCTGTATTATAGAGCGGTATTGGGAAATGGGGGTATTGTTTCCCTATATGATAAAATTTTAGGGAAGGATGTTATACATACCTCGAAGTTTGCGTGCGGAGATGTTCTAGAGTTAGGATATACAGGGAATGGAGCGGGAGAATTCACTCGTATTACGGATTTGACTTCCGGCGATATCACGCCTCTTAGTTCTTTTGATTCTCAATGGCGGGTGGTCGAAACAGGTGCGCTTTATACCCGTTTTGAGAATATCCAACCGACAAAACATGCGACGATCGTGCAGACCATAACATTTTTACATACTAAAAAGCAAATTGATTTTGATATCGAATTACGTGATTTTGATGGAGAGCATAATCGTCAATACCGGATTGCCTTTCCTATAAATATGATGAGGGAACGTACAATTAATTATGAGGTTCCTATGGGGGTAGCTCAAGTGTATAAAGACGAGTTGAATAGCCAACCGGGGGGCTGGGCTTGGGGAGGACCGTATGTGCATCATCCGGCGGATTCACATCCAAGGGAGATACAGAATTTTATATCTGCTAATGGAAATGGTTTCGGGCTTACGATGTCTTCTTGCGTAGCGGTGGCGGATTGGATAGATCCGTCTCGTGAACAAGCGATATACCCAGTTTTACAGGGGATCTTATTGTCTTCCCATAAAAGTTGCCATGGAGAAGGTAACTGGTATCATCAAACAGGCACACACCAGTTTCATTTTTCTATTTCGACGCATAAAGAAGGATGGATAAATGGGTATATGTTTGGAATCGGGAATAATCATCCGTTTTATATAGTTAAAAAAGATAATAAGGGTGGAGCATTGGAACCAAGGCATAGCTTCTTGTCGATATCAGATCCATTAGTTGCTATGTCTCTGATCAAAAAGGCGGATAATGATAATAATCTAATTATTCGCTTAACAGAAATGGAAGGGAAGGATAAAGAGATTCAAGTATCTTTACCCTTTGAGGCTAAGCAAGTCATAAGGACTAATTTAATAGAGGATGAAGAGGAAGTACTTCCTGTAAAGGGTAGAACGATTTCTTTAAAGTTGGGGCACCATTCTATTGAAACATTTAAGTTGGTTTTATAAATAGGGAGATACCATGGAAATATGTGTTGAAAATAAGTCTGTACGGAAATTATTACCTGTATTGTTTGCCTTTTTTGTCATGGGCTTTGTGGATGTGGTTGGTATATCTACGAGTTACGTGAAAAATGATTTTGGTCTAAACGATACGTTAGCGAATTTACTCCCGATGATGGTCTTTTTATGGTTTGCCGTATGCTCTTTACCGACAGGTCTGTTAATGGGGCATATAGGGCGGAAGAAGACTGTATTGCTGAGTGCTTTGATTACGGGAATTGCGATGTTGTTACCATTTATTTACTATTCATTCGTGTCGGTATTGATGGCATTCGCTTTACTAGGCATCGGGAATACGATTTTACAAGTCTCGTTGAATCCGCTTCTATTAGATGTTGTATCGAAAGATAAAGTGACCAGTATGTTGACATTAGGGCAGTTTATTAAGGCTATATCATCTACGTTAGGGCCGGTGATCGCAGGTGTTGCTGCCGGACTATGGGGAAATTGGCATTTGATATTTCTTGTATATGCTGTTACTACCGGCATTTCATGGTTATGGCTGGTAGGGACACCTATTGCAGAACATAAAGAAAATCACGGAAGCCATGTCAGTAATCAAATTTGGGGGTTGCTTAAGAATACAAAATTGATATTGGCTTTTTCCGTGATCTTATTAATCGTGGGATTTGAGATAGGATTGATGACCGCTGTCCCAAAATATTTGTTGGAACGTTGTAATATGCCGATCGAGCAAGGTGGATTGGGATGTAGTTTGTATTTCTCAGCTCGTATGATCGGAACTTTTGTCGGATCTATCCTTTTGGCTAGATACTCTTCTCGTCGTTTCTTGGTTGTAAATATGATTGCGGCATTGTTCGTGTTTACAATATTTATGATATCATCTGATGGAATGATTATCTTGATTTCATTATTTGGGGTAGGTCTGTTTTGTGCGAATGTATTTCCGATCGTATTCTCTATGGCTATTCAATCGGAACCTTCAAAGGCAAATGAGATTTCTGCGTTGATGATTATGGGAGTGGCGGGAGGCGCTATTTTACCTTTGTTTATGGGGATTATTGCGGATGCTAGTAATCAACTATTCAGCTTGTTCGTTCCTCTATTCGCTTTGGTGTATATATTTTGTGTATCATTGAAAATGAAATGATTATTTAATCTATAAATTAGTGGCTTATGAAAGAAATGACTTCTTTACAGCGTTGTATGGCTGTTTTAAACGGAGATATTCCGGATATGCTTCCTGTTATTCCCCAAAGTTTTATGTTCGCTGTGGAAACAGCTGGAATGAAGATCGGGGACGTGAATAGGAATGGACGCAAGATGGCTCAAGCGCATATCATATCTCAAGAAAAATATGGATATGATGGATGTGTGATTGATTTTGATGATGCTACGATAGCGGAAGCTGTTGGGGCGAAAGTAATATTTAGAGAGGATGAACCTGCTACGGTTGATGAGGGATGTCCGGTATTAAAAGACTTACGTGATGTTTATGATATGCCTATACCAGACCCATTAAGATCCGGTCGCCTATGCGAGTGGCTAGAAGCTACACGTACTTTGGTTGATGCTATCGGCGATCGTGTTTTTGTAATGGGGCGTGCGGATCAAGGCCCTTTTAGTATCGCATGTTTACTGCGAGGTACTACTCAATTCATGATGGATTTATTAACGGAAGATAAGCGACTAATCAATGATGTCTTAGAATATTGTCGTAAAATTAGTGCGGTTTTCGCTAAAGCACAGAAAGATGCGGGAGCGCATGCTACTTCTATTGGGGATGCTTTTGCTGGACCTAATCTGATTTCACCTGATATGTATCGTGAATTTGCCTTGGAACCAGAAAGAAAGTTGGCAAAAGATGTTCAAGACTATGGGATTCCTTTTTCTATTCATATTTGTGGAAATACAAATGGCATAATACAAGATATGGGGACTACAGGGGCAAGGATTTTGGAGGTAGATTGGATGCTTGATATTAAAGAGGCTCGTAGGTTAGTCCCGGAAAACATAGTCTTGATGGGAAATGTCGATCCTAGTTTTCCTTTAGTGATAGGTACACCTATAGATGTTGATGCTGCCGTAAGGGATTTGATCGAGGCTACACAAGGCAGAAGCCATATCGTTAGTTCCGGCTGTGCGATGGGCAGGAATACACCTCCCGAGAATTTTAAGGCATTTATTGCGGCGGCCCGTAAATATGGCTCGTATGAGGAGATATTACGTTTACAAAATAAATAATGGAGGTATGGCTGATTTAAATAAATTATTTGACTCGATCGTTGCCGGTAAATTAGAGTCTGCGGTGGAGGTTACCGAACAAATTCTGAAAGAAGATTTGGATATTCAATTGATCATTAATAACTATATGATTAAGGCTATGGAAGAGATTGGAGATCGTTTTCAGCGTCAACAAGCATATGTGCCGGAATTGTTGATGGCCGCTCGTGCGATGAAAGGGTCGTTGGAACTATTGAAATCTCATCTGAAAGGAGAGAAGACTGATACGATAGGGAAAATTGTTATAGGAACGGTATTTGGGGATTTACATGATATCGGGAAAAACTTAGTGGCATCTATGTTTGAGGGATGTGGTTTTGAGGTGGTTAATATGGGCGTGAATATTTCGGCAGATAAGTTTGTTGAAACGGTTAAAATAGAAAAACCGGATATTCTTTGCCTTTCTGCCCTATTGACGACGACAATGAGCTATATGAAAGTCGTCATGGATGCTTTAGAGAAAGAAGGGCTTCGTGATCAAGTAAAAGTGATGGTTGGTGGTGCTCCCGTAAATGAATTGTTTGCGAATCAAATTGGGGCTGATGGTTACAGTGGAAATGCTAATGCGGCAGTGATCAAAGCAAAAGAGTTATTATGTATTGCGTAAAAAAGTCTGGATATGAAAATAAATATGAAAGAATGGATAGCCTCTATACTTGGCTCGGAAAAGCGGATCGCTATTCCTGTCATGACTCATTCGGGGATTGAGTTATTGGGGCATACTGTGTATGATGCGGTAACAAATGGGGAGATACATGCTCGGGCCGTGAAATTATTAGCAGAAAAATATCCTTCAGCAGCTTCTAGCGTGATCATGGATTTGACGGTAGAAGCAGAAGCTTTTGGGGCAGAGATTCATTATTCTAAAAATGAAGTTCCTAGTGTTATTGGTCGATTAGTCTCGAATTTGGAGGAAGTGGAGAAATTGCAAATTCCTTCATTGGAGAATGGAAGAGTACAGGAGTATATTAAAGCTAATCGATTGATAGCGGAGGATACATCAAAACCGGTTGTCGCTGGCTGTATAGGGCCTTATTCGTTAGCTGGTAGATTATATGATATGTCTGAGATTATGATGGCTATGTATATCGAACCTGATTGTATAAAATTGTTATTATCGAAGTGTACTGAATTTATTAAAAATTACTGCGTTGCGTTGAAAAGTGCGGGAGCGAATGGGATTTTGATGGCGGAACCTGCGGCGGGTTTGTTATCGAATGAGGCCTGTTTGGAATTTTCTTCTACTTATGTTCGAGAGATTGTAAGTGAGGTACAAGATGAATCTTTCTCTATATTCTTACATAATTGTGGTAATAGCGGACAATGTACAAAAGCGATGGTTGCTACAGGGGCTTATGGATATCATTTCGGGAATGGGATCGATATGCTCTTAGCTTTGGACCAATGTCCCAAAGATGTATTAGTCATGGGAAATATAGATCCGGTATCTATGTTTAAAATGGCTTCTTCTCGGGTTTTGTATGGTGCGACGAAGGATTTGTTATTGCGTACAGCCAACTATCCGAACTTTGTGTTGTCTTCAGGCTGTGATACTCCTCCCGAAGTGCCTTTTGAGAATATAGAGATGTTTTACAAGGCTTTGGCTGATTTTAATCGAGGAATGTATGATTGAAACTTATTTTCATAGCGGAGAGGGGTATAATCCTTTTCTCGTACGAGAGGGATGGCAAGTGGCTCAGCTGAATTATTTACCGGGACATGGATTTGATGAAATAGAACAAATAGAAGTGCATCGTGAAACAGATGAGGTTTTTATTCTATTTAAAGGAGATGCCATATTGATAGAAGCAAAACCTCAAAAAGATACGATAAGCCTTTATTGTGAAAGGATGAAACTTGGCGTAACGTATAATATCCCGGCGGGTACTTGGCATAATATAGCGATGAATTCGGATGCGGAAATAATAATTGTCGAAAAATCGAATACGCATAAGCAAGATTGTGCTTACCAGAGATTGAGCCAATTGGAAAAGGAGGATTTGTATTCGATGATTAGACGGAATTTATTATAGGATAAAACTATGGACATGAATATCTATATAATATGGGGATTTCTTGGTAGCGGTAAAACTACGTTGATTAATTATCTTTTATCCTCTTATTTGAGTGGAAAGAAGGTGGTTGTCATTGAAAATGAGTCAGGGACTGAGTCTGTGGATAGTGTATTATTGAGAAGTAAGAATTATCAAGTAAAAGACTTGAACTCAGGTTGTATATGTTGTACGCTTCGTCAAGAGTTACCTATAGCTATAAAAGAAATAGAAATATCTGTCCGACCGGATATCTTGTTAATAGAACCTTCCGGTCTTGCTTCTTTAGAGGATTTAGTACGGATTCCGGATATTAGGATAGATGGTATTATTTCTTTGGTAGATGTCCATATGTATGCATTCTTGAAAAAGTTGAATTTTGATTTTTATCGGAGGCAGTTCTATTTATCTTCGGTTATCTTACTAACAAAGACTTCGGAAGCGGAGGAGGCTAAAATACGGAGCGTTATAAATGATCTTTTGATGATTCAGCCTCGGCTGGAGATAGTGCAAGATTATCACTTATTAAACGAAGTTGATTGGGGATTTATTTTAAGTAAGAGTTGTTGTTATGGTGTGAATAACTACATCCCTGCTTATTCTAAAGTTTTAGGACCTAATTATGAGATATGGACTATTTCAGTCTATTCCTTTTTGAGTATTTCTTTTTATGAGAGGTTGTTTAACCGGATAAATAAACGCTTTCCCAATGGAATAGTAAGAGCTAAAGGCTTTGTCTTGGAAAGTAACGGCCAATGGGGCAAAATTGATTATGTAAATGGAAAAGTCCATTTTGAGACGGTTTTTGGATCTTGTACGGATAGAAATAACGGATTTATTTCTATTTGGTGGGACAAATCTCTAATCGATTGTCCGATAGACTGGATTTCTGGTTTTATAAATGCGAAAGAGGTGGATTGTTCAATTGAGATTCTAGAGATAGAAAATAATGAGCTATACCGATATTTAGGTTTTGGTGCCTCAGGGCCGGATGATTATATGTCCGTTTTTGTTGAAAACTTAAAACGAGAGGCTTTGGATGTATGTAGTCCTCGTTTTGGTTATCGCTTTGTACAAGGGGAACGAGTAGATAGACGTACATTGAAATTGAATGAAAATATTCTTTCTCCAGATGTAATTATAGTCAATTGCTTACGTGATAGTGAATTTTTTGCCATAATCACTGCGTCTGTAGGGAAAGAGCTAGATGAATGGATTGAAGTTAAAAGATCAGGAGGAGATGTAATGGAGGCTTTTGTTGCAGATGCTTTAGGTTCTGTTATCGTTGAGGCTATCGTTACTTGGGGGCTTTCTTTTTTAACCCATATGATGGCAGAGATAAATTTGAAGGTAAGTAATTCTTACAGCCCCGGTTATTGCGGTTGGGATGTGGCGGAGCAACGAATGTTTTTTTCGATGTTGCCTGATGGCTTTTGTGGGATCTCATTAACGGACTCTTGTTTGATGCTCCCTATAAAATCGGTTAGTGCTCTTGTTGGTATTGGTGGAAATATAGAGAAAAAGCCTTATGGATGTGCTATTTGCAGGAAGAAAGATTGCTTCAAAAGAAAGGAGGTGATGAGTTGACAGAAGTTTATTAAAAATCAAATTGCGTTTATAGTATAATATTTTCAAACCTAAAATATAATAATATTATGGAGTTTACAAAAATGATGGTATTACCCATCGCATTAATATCTTTTTTACCGTTCTCTGCGGAATTGAGAGCGGAGAGTAGTAATACTGCTTACATTATTCAACAGAGTAAAAAAACGGTAACAGGTGTGGTTGTTGATATGGCTGGACTACCTCTAATTGGTGTAAATGTTAGTATCAAAGGTACGACGGAAGGAACTATTACAGATTTGGATGGTAAATTCAATTTAAATGTGTCTTCACAGTCGATGTTGGTTATTTCGTATATTGGTTATAAGACAGTAGAAATTCCTGTACGAGAAAATGTGAGAGTGGTTTTAGAAGAAGACTCTCAAGCTTTGGAAGAAGTGGTGGTGGTTGGTTATGGTACAATGCGTAAATCGGATGTGACTGGCTCGATTGGAGTCGCTAAAGGAGAGGACTTGACGAAGAATCAGAATTTTAGTGCTTTAGAGAATTTACGAGGTAAAGTTTCGGGCGTAAATATTTTTTCTAATTCAAGTCAGCCCGGAGCGTATGCGAATCGTGTCGTGATACGTGGTATGGCTACTATAAATTCTTCATCGGAACCTTTGTATATTGTTGATGGGGTTGCCATGGAAGACTTCTCGTTGGTAAATCCTAATGATATTGAATCGATGGAGGTTTTAAAGGATGCCTCTGCGGCGGCTATTTATGGCGCTCGTGGTGCGAATGGCGTTATCATGGTAACAACAAAACGAGGTCTGAAAGGACGTGAGGGGGTACAAGTATCTTATCAGGGTTCGGTAAGTATTAGTAGCATAGCTCGTAAAATGGATACGATGAACGCTCAAGAATGGTGCGATGCTTTTATGAAAGGCCTAGAGAACGAGAATACATATTATGATAAGAATTGGTCTTTGGATCGGACTTATTGGTTCCATGACCGCGACTATTTTGATGCGAACGGAAATCCAATATATGATACGAATTGGCAAGATGAGGCCACACGTACAGCTGTATCTCACAACCATCAGCTAAATATCCAACAAGCTGGTCAAAAGTCATCAATGGGAGCATTTTTGAATTTTACGGATCAACAAGGTATCGTGATGAATACATATAATAAACGATTGAACGCAAAGATCGCTTATGACGCTCATCCTACTAAATGGTTATCTACCGCTGTCAATGTACTGGTTAATCATACATGGGGACGTTATACACCGGAAGATGGAGGTGGGCAAGAGGCTCGCCGTACGATGATCGAAATGGTCCCATGGTTGCCTGTAAGAGATAAATATGGTAAATATACGACAAATCTTACTTCCCAAAGTGAGAACAGTTATTTTGGTCTAGAAGGAATGTCAAATCCTGTAATGATCTTAGATCTGCAAAAGCGAATGCGTTATAATACACAAATTTTTGGAAATGCGGCGCTAACATTTCATTTGGCAGATGGCTTAGATTTAAAAACACAATTTGGTGTTGATAGCCATAATACGACTTATAGAGGGTATTCTTCGATTGAGTTGAATAACATTTCTATGCCGAATGGCTGGGCGGAATACCAGAATTGGAATACATTTTATTGGCAAGAAGAGACTTATCTAACCTATAATAAGGTTTTTGGTGATCACAGGTTGAATGCTATGGCAGGTCTATCTTGGCAAGAACGTACGCAACGTTGGGATAAATCTTATACTCAGGGTTTCTCCGACGATTTTTATGAAAATAATAATATGTCGGTGGGAACTCTTCCAAACGCACCTGAATCAAGTTGGACTCGATGGGCCATGAACTCTTATTTTTTGCGTTTTGCTTATACCTATAAAGATCGTTATTCTGCGACTGTGACAGGGCGTGTCGATGGGTCTTCAAAGTTTGGAAAGAATAATAAGTACGCATTTTTCCCTTCTGCTGGTTTGGCTTGGAATATTTCTCAAGAAGATTTTTTGAAAGATAACGCATTAATAAGTAATTTAAAATTACATACAAGTTATGGCTTAACTGGAAATTCAGAGATCGATCCTTATAACTCTTTAGGGAAAGTAGATGCGGGCACTTATTATATTGATGCGAAACGTTCAGCTTATTCTTATATCAAGACAATGTCTAACCCAGATTTGAAATGGGAGAAGACCGGGCAATTTGATGTTGGTTTTAATTTAGGGCTATTCAATAATCGCCTAAATTTTGATATTGCTTATTATAATAAAAAGACAACTGATTTATTGTTAGATTGTCCTGTACCCCATTCTACGGGTTTTACTTCTATTTTTAAGAATATAGGCTCTGTTTGTAATCAGGGTGTAGATATTATGGTGAATGGGGCCCCTATTCAAGGTGATGATTTTACTTGGTCTTCCACACTAAACCTAAATTATAATAAGAACGAAATCTTAGCATTAAGTGATACGAATGCAGATGTCTATTTGTATGATTGGGTTGGTGGAGGTAGTGTCCTTCGTGTTGGTGAAAGTATGGGTAGTTTCTGGGGATTAGAGCGTAAGGGTGTTTATACGCTTGAAGATTATAAGGCTGGGGCTTGCGAGAAGACTCAGATTGGTCGGGCGAAACGTTCTGATGAGAAAACTATAATAGGTAAAGGATTACCTGACTGGACTGGTAGTTGGATTAATAATTTCTCTTATAAGAATTTTGATTTGACAGTTGACTTGCAATTTGTTTGGGGGGTCGAGACTTTACAACGTTTTATGTGTACAACGAATGATCGCTTTGGCATTACAAATGGTTTGAAAGGGGTTTTATATGATGCTTATGATGGAACAAATCCAGAAACAATGCAGCCAATGATATATTTAGCTAGCGGTGCTCATTTTGGAGAAGAACATGCTGGCCAAGATATAACGAGCGACTCCGGATGGGTTGCAAATGGTTCTTATCTACGTTGTAATATGGTACAGCTAGGATATACATTTAACTCGCAATTGATAAAAAAAATAGGATTGTCGGGTTTAAGATTATATGCTAGTGGAAATAATCTATTTCAAATCGTTTCAAAGGACTTCTTAGGATATGATCCAGAATCTTCTTCCGAGACAAGTGGTAAATTTGGACAAAATATGACTTTTTTCTCTTATCCCAGAGCTCGGACATTTACATTAGGGGTTAACGTAACATTTTAGTCAACTTAATAAAGCAAATAATCGAATATGAAAAAGATATTGATAATAATTATCGTTTGTGCTAATATGATGAGCTTTAGCGCATGTGACGATTTCTTAAAAGAAGAACCTAAGTCACAACTAACGAATGTTGGGTATTATACAACGGAAGCTCAAGCTGTGGCTAATGTGAATTATTTATATCGCACAGGTGCAATACGCCAAATAGCTTCAGCTCCCAGTGCTTATTTAGGTAGTTTCGCTACTGTAACAGGTATGTTGACTGGCTATTTCTCAAATAGTTATGAAGGACAAGAGGTTGTTTGTAAATATTCTAGGGAATTAAGCCGCCAGAAATATACGATGCAAATATCAGGAACTGTGGATGGAGTGTGGGATGCGTGTTATAATGCGATAAATGTCGCTAATTCGGCGATTAAGTACATTCCTAGTATTCCAATGGAAGATTCTTCTATTTCTAAATATGTAGCAGAGGCTAAGTTTTTTAGGGCGTTCAATTATTTTTATTTGGTGAAAACATTTGGTGCTATCCCATTCTATACCGAACCCTATGAAGCTGCCGTAGATATGGAATTAGAGCGTACTGGTGTAGAGGTAGTCTATGCTCAAATAGAGTCTGATTTAAAAGATGCGGTAGAGATTCTTCCTGCAAGTAAGTTTGCGGCAAATGCTCATCGTATTACAAAATACGCAGCTGCTATGTTGTTGACAAATGTTTATATGCAAAAGGGTAAATATGCGGAAGCCACTAAATATGCACGAATAGTGATTAATTCTCCTCATAAATTAGTTATGAATGAAGATTTAGCGATGAATAGTGCTTTCAATAAATTGCGTTCGATTGATGATTTAGACGAGGTAATTTATGCGCAAGAATATGATAATAGCATCAATACGAGTGATTGGCTTCCTAGTTATTCTTGTAGTTCAAATGCGACGACTGTATTTGGTACGTATTCCATTATGGAACGTGTTTATGGACCGACAGATCGATTTTTAAATGTATATTCCCCAAATGACTTGCGTATTCAACCGAATCAGTTTTTCCACTGGGAATATACAAATCCTAATACAGGAAAAAAATGGTCTTCAAGTACAGCAGGATGTTGGTATTATTTTGATGAGGAGGCTCTGTTAAATACGGGAAAGGGTACAAAAGACTGGAATATCTATCGCTATGCGGAAGCTTTATTGGCTGGTGCTGAATCTATTGCCCAAAGTGAGGGTGTGACTTCAGAGGCTGCAGGTTATTTAGCCCAAGTGCAAGCTCGTTCAAATATGGATGGTAAAAGCGTAGAAGAGATTTCTTCAGAGTTGATGAAGTTATCGAAACAAGCATTTATTGAGGCATGTTGGACTGAACGTTTACGTGAATTCCCTTTAGAGTATAAAATATGGGATGATTGTACTCGGACAGGGATGTTCCCTGTAATATCGGAGACGGATAAGGGAAAGGTTCGTTATGTGACTTTATTGGGTGCTCAAAATGCGGCAGGCGCAACTTTTAAAGAATCAGATTTACTATGGCCGATATCTGTAAATGAGATGCAACGTAATCCTAATTTGACTCAAAATCCGGGTTATAACTAACGGGAAGATATTTACAATTTTATTTATATAAGGGGGATGTGCTATCTTGGTGCATCCTCTCAAACAAAAAGTCATATGAAGAAAATATTCATTTTAATGATCTTATGTGTATTTCCGAACTTTATATTAAAAGCCCAATTTGCAGGAAATACATATATCTGTGATCAAGAGTCTTTCCATCTTTTGAAAGATTTATCAAATTCCTCTTTGAAAGATGGGGATATTTATGTGTTTACTACAACTCATCAAGATTTAGCGTGGCTGAATCATATCGATGCTTGTATCGCCGACCGGGATACACTTTGGTTGACACCATTCTTGAAACGTTTGGGTGAAGATCCAACATTCAAGATGGATATTGAACAAACTTCTATATTGAAGGAATACATCCATCGTCATCCGGATACGTATCCATTGTTTGTTAAATATATGAAAGAAGGACGTATTTGTGTGGGAGGAACTTTTATACAGCCGTACGAGGAGATGTATTCAGGAGAATCATTAGCTCGCCAATTTTATTTGGGAACTAGATGGTTGAAGAAAAACTTTAATGGTTACCAAACCTCCTCTTATTTTAATGTAGACGTGCCGGGACGTACTTTGCAAATGCCTCAAATCATGAGTAAGGCGGGAATTGAGAACTTGGTTATCAGTCGTCACGAAAGAGGGCTGTTCTATTGGGAATCTCCGGACGGTTCAAAAGTTCGTACTTATACTCCGGGACATTATATCTATTTTTATAATGTATTAGGAAAGGATGATACGACAGCGGTCAAAGAGATGGCTAAAGAGGCTATTTTATGGTATACAAAATACAATGATGTCAAGAAATCTAAGACTGTAATGCCTGCGATGCTTAATTATGAGTTGTCGTGGGATATGAAGCCGGTTCGAAATTGTCCTGTATTTATTGAGAAATGGAATAATGTTCGTTATATAATGAATGGGAAGACAGGTGAGAGAGTAAAAGTGTCGTTACCCCAGTTTAAATTTGCGACCGCCGATGACTTTTTTGAGACATTAGATCATTCTACTTCAGCACTACCTATAACACATGGAGAACGTCCGAATGTGTGGCTGTATATTCATGGTCCTTCGCATGAGAAGGCTCTTACTGCCAGTCGTGAGGGAGATGTTTGGTTACCTGCAGCGGAGAAAATATCTTCTTTTAGTGCCATGGTTCGCCAATCGTTTGAGATGTATCCTACTGATGATTTGAATGAGGCGTGGGAAGCTAAAATCTATCCAGACCACGGATGGGGGGGCAATGGTGGTATCATGACGGATAATGCATTTCGCCGGAAATATGAGTTTGCGTTATCAAAAGCAAGACAAATCGTTGATCGGCAAGCTGGATTTTTAGCGTCTTCGATTAAGACCTCCGGACAAAAAGGACGTTCGATTATACTATTTAATAATTTGTCTTTTTCAAGAACTGTTCCTGCTGTTGTAGAAGTGGCTTTTGAGCAAGGGTATGCCTACGATTTACAAATTAAAGATTATCAGGGAAAAGCGGTTAATTCCCAGTTATCTGAAATTGTTTATTATCAAGATGGGTCTATAGAAAAGGCTAATCTACATTTTACGGCAGATAATATGCCTGCTATGGGACTAAAAACTTATTATCTAAATCCAACTCAAAAGCAAGAGGATAAATCTGGGCCGGCCGTTGATTTGATAGAGAATAGCCACTATAGGATCGAACTGGTAAATGGTGGTATCAAACAAATATATGATAAATCAATGGGCTGTCCATTGTTGAATACTGAAAAATTTTTAGGAGGGGAAGTTATCACTATGCGCTCTGTGGGGAATGGGGCTGGCGAGTTTGATGCGGTGCAACAGCCGGATATGGAAGGTTTTGATAAAACTTCGAATCATGCGGTCCCTTGGAAAGTAGAAGAAGATGGGCCTGTATATACATCCTATAAGATGCGTACACCTATCCGAAACGCAGTTATAGAACAGACTTTACGTGTATATCATCAGGTTAAAAAAATAGATATGGATGTTGACTTATTGAATTGGGATGCCGTACTTTATCGTGAGTATCGTTTAATGTGGCCTCTTGCGTTCCAGCGTTCATCAGTATCTTATGAGGTTCCTTTCGGGGCATTGACGGTTGGAAAAGATGAGATGCCGGGAGCGGCGGGTGAGCGTTATTATGTTGAAAATAGTAAGCAGCGTCCTCGCGGTATCGGGAACTGGTTAAGTGCGGCCGGAGAAAAATGTGCCGTAACCTTGTCTTCTTCTGTTGCGGTTGCTGATTATATTGATCCGACAGACCAACCGGTAGATTATACGATTTTACAACCTATTTTATTAGCGTCTCGTAAAAGTTGTCATCCGTTAGGTAATGATTTTATTCAACCCGGAGATCATTCCTATCATTTCTCTTTGACTTCTCATGAGGTTAATAGCCCGCTTAGGGAGGAGTTCGGTACATCTTCCAATGAGCCGTTGGTTGCGGTGTATAATCCGATTCAATATGGAAAGGCTTTTTTGCCGGAAGAGGTGTCGTTTGTGTCTGTAGATAACCCCAATGTTAAGGTGACGGCGATAAAGAAATGCGAAGATGATAATAGTTTGATTGTAAGAATGTATAATTGCTCAAATAAGGAAGAAACAGTACATCTGCGGATGTTTGTAGAGCCAAAAGAGATTATTCACACAAACTTGATAGAGGAAGAACTTTCTTCTGTTCAAGAGATTATTTTGGGTAAATATGCTATAGAAACATATAAAATCAAGTTCTGAATATGGTGAGAATTAATTCATTGAAAAAAGTATCACTCATCTTGTCCTTGGCGCTGGTAGGGATGGCTTGTACAACGACTCCGAAGAATACGGAAGAAACAATGGAGTCATTAACCCAATACGTGGAACCTCGCATTGGTACCGCTCATTGCCGTTGGTTTCATTTTGCTCCGGGTGCGATGCCATTTGGATTAGCGAAACCAGCAGCAGCTACCAATGCTAGCCTAGGGAATAAATCAGGATGGGAAGCTACGGGATATGATTATCGGGATACTTCTATAGAGGGATTCCCTTGTCTACATGAGTTTCAGGTTGGAGGTATTGTTTTGATGCCTACAGTGGGAGATTTGAAAACAATTCCGGGACCTTTAAATTCTATCGGGCAGGGATATCGCTCCTCTTTTGATCATAAGGATGAAATCGCTACGGCCGGGTATTATTCGGTCATGCTTAAAGATTATAATGTGAAAGCGGAGTTGACCGCAACTCCTCGAGTTGCTTTTCAACGATTCACTTTTCACAAGAGCGATGCGAGTCATATTTTATTTGATATAGGAAATCGTCAAGGCGAAAGTGGACCAGCTGTGGATGCTTTCGTCCGGATAAAAGGAAATGATTTAGTAGAAGGTTGGGTTACGACTTTACCTACTTATAGTAATAAGTATCAGTCGGGAGCTACGATAACCATGTATTTCTCGGCTCGTTTGGATAAGCCTGCGGATTCTTTCGGAACCTTTGTGAAAGAGACTGTACAGAAGAATAACCGAGAGATTGAGGGGATTGGGGCTGGTGCCTATTTGACCTATAATACTCAAGACAACGAATTGATAACAGCAAAAGTAGGTCTTTCTTATACCTCTGTAGATAATGCTCGATTAAATAGAGAGACAGAGACTCGCCAAGATCAAATGGACTTTGATGAGGCTCGCGAAATCTCGAGATCTACATGGGAAGAGTATTTAGGACGTATGCGTGTGGAAACCCCGGTGAAAGAAGATAAAATCAAATTCTATACCGGACTTTATCATGCCCTATTGGGCAGAGGATTGGCTAGCGATGTGAACGGCGCATATCCTAAAAATGATGGGACTATTGGACAGTTGCCCTTAAAAGACGGAAAACCGGCTTTCTCTTTTTATAACACGGATGGTATTTGGGGAGGGCAATGGAACTTGATTCAAGTATGGGCATTGGCTTATCCGGAGTATTTATCGGATTATGTAAGTACGCATGTACAAGTTTATAAAGATACCGGATGGTTAGGAGATGGTATAGCTTGTAGCCGGTTTGTCTCCGGTGTTGGAACGAATCAGTTAGGTAATGTGATTGCTGCGGCTTATCTATGCGGCATCCGTGATTTTGACGTAGAGAATGCTTATGCGGCGGCACGAAAGAATGAGTTAGAGGGAGAGAACCGACCGATGGGAGCGGGTAAGCTGGATACGGATAAGTTTGTGGAATATGGTTATGTTCCTCATATGGACAAAGGTGAAGGCGCTGATGAGGCATGGATGTTTTCGGCCTCTCATACCTTGGAATATTCGTTTGGAGCTTATGCCGTAGGGCAGATGGCGAAAGCCTTGGGCAAAACGGATGATTATAATGTATTGATGGATTTGTCAAAAGGTTGGGAACGTATTTATAATGCGGAATCGAACTTGATTCAGCCCAAATATGCGGATGGACGGTTTATCAGTAATTTTGATCCCATGCAAGTATGGCGTGGATTCCAAGAAGGGAATGCATACCAATATACATTTTATGTACCTCATGACGCAAAATCGCTGATCGCTAAAATGGGAGCTAGGGAATTTACACAACGTCTGGATAGTATATTTATTCTTTCACAGGACAAGACATTTAGCGGTGGAACGACTATTGATGCTTTCGCTGGTTTACAAACTTATTATAATCAAGGGAATCAACCTTGCTTACATATTTCTTGGTTGTTTAATCTAGCGGGCAAACCTTCGTTAAGCCAAAAGTGGGTACGTGCGATTCTGGATGAGTTTTATGGGACAGAAGGTATTCACGGTTATGGCTATGGGCAGGATGAGGATCAAGGTCAACTTGGTGCTTGGTATGTGATATCCTCGATAGGATTGTTTGATATAGTTGGCTTGGCAAGTGAAAACCCGACTTTAGCGTTAGGAAGTCCTCTATTTGATAAAGTGACGATCAAATTGAATAAGCGGTATTATCCGGGAGATACATTTGTGATTAAAACCAAGAATAATAATAAGACAAATGTCTATGTACAGGAATATCGCTTAAATGGCGAGTCTTTACAGGAACCTTTTATCCCTTTTAAGAATGTCGTAGAAGGTGGTGTATTAGAGTTAGATATGGCTGAGACTGCCAAAGATCAATATTGATCTTTGGCAGCCCTGCTGCACAACATAGTTCTCAAACACCGGGCGATAATTGCTTTTTTCCTTTACAATCTCTAATTTGCGCCCTCGTGAAAGTGATTCACGCCAAATAAACGTATTGTTAAACTCAAATAAATCCTGATATCATGAAAGTATACCAAACAAATGAAATTAAGAACATCTCTATCTTGGGAAGTTCGGGCTCTGGGAAAACCACTCTCGCTGAAGCTATGCTTTACGAGGGTGGAGTTATAAAACGTCGCGGCTCCGTTGAGGCAGGAAATACGGTGTCCGATTATTTCCCGGTTGAGAAAGAGTATGGATACTCAGTTTTCTCAACCGTTTTCAGTGTTGAGTGGCAGGATCGGAAGCTGAATTTCATCGATTGTCCGGGTTCGGATGATTTCGTGGGAGGAGCTGTTTCCGCTCTGAATGTCACGGATACGGCACTGATGGTATTGAATGCCCAGTACGGTGTTGAGGTTGGAACCATTAACCAGTTCCGGTATACTGAACAATTTCATAAACCGGTGATTTTCGTTGTCAATCAGCTTGATAATGATAAAGCCGACTATGAGGGAACCATCGCCCAGTTGAAAGACCGTTGGGGCAGTAAGATCGTTCCGATCCAATATCCGATTAGCTGCGGCTCTTCTTTCAATGCCGTGGTGGATGTATTAAAAATGAAGATGTATCGTTGGAAACCGGAAGGTGGAGTTCCTGATGTATTGGAAATCCCCGCCGAGGAAATGGATAAGGCGATGGAGTTGCATCAAGCCTTGGTGGAAGCCGCCGCTGAGAACGATGATACTTTGATGGAGAAATTCTTTGAGGAAGGTGCCTTGAGCGAGGATGATATGCGTGCCGGTATCCGTGCGGGCTTGGTTACTCGCGGTATGTTCCCGGTATTCTGCGTATGTGCCGGTCGTGATATGTGTGTTCGTCGTACGTTGGAGTTCTTGGGTAACGTGGTTCCTTGTACCGACAAGATGCCTCGTCTGATTACTACGGAAGGCGTAGAGGTGACTCCGGACTCGAATGGTCCTACTAGCTTGTTCTTCTTCAAGACTACCGTGGAACCTCATATTGGTCAGGTTTCCTATTTTAAAGTGATATCAGGAAAAGTAAAAGAAGGTGACGATTTGATGAATGCCGATCGTGGTTCCAAGGAGCGTATCGCACAGTTATTTGCGGTAGCCGGACAAACTCGTACCCCGGTTACGGAAATGGTGGCGGGTGATATTGGAGCGACCGTTAAGTTAAAGGATGTTCGCCGTGGTAATACATTGAACGGAAAGGGTTGTGATTATCGTTTCGACTTCATTAAATATCCGGATCCGAAATATCGTCGTGCTATCAAGCCGGTGAATGAGGCTGACGCCGAGAAGATGATGGAAATCTTGATACGTATGCGCGAGGAAGACCCGACATGGGTAATCGAGCAGTCCAAGGAATTGAAGCAGACAATCGTTTCCGGTCAAGGTGAGTTCCATCTTCGTACATTGAAATGGAGAATCGAGAATAATGATAAATTGCCGATCGAATATCTGGAGCCGAAGATCCCGTATCGTGAGACGATTACGAAAGCGGCCCGTGCGGATTACCGCCATAAGAAACAATCTGGTGGCGCAGGCCAGTTCGGTGAAGTTCACTTGATTATCGAGCCTTATTATGAAGGTATGCCTGCTCCGGATACCTACCGTTTCGGCGGACAGGAGTATAAGATGAATGTTCGTGATACTCAAATAATCGATTTGGATTGGGGTGGTAAAGTCGTGTTCGTAAACTGTATCGTTGGTGGTGCTATCGACGCTCGTTTCTTGCCGGCTATCCTAAAAGGTATCATGGCTCGTATGGAGCAAGGGCCGTTGACGGGTTCGTATGCTCGCGACGTGCGTATTTGCGTATACGATGGTAAGATGCACCCGGTAGACAGTAATGAGATCTCTTTCATGCTTGCCGGACGTAATGCTTTCAGTACTTCCTTCAAGGAGGCTGGCCCTAAGATCTTGGAGCCTGTTTACGATGTCGAGGTTTCCGTTCCTGCCGATTATCTGGGAGATGTGATGAGTGACTTGCAAGGACGCCGTGCCTTGATTATGGGTATGAATAGCGAGAAGGGATTTGAGAAACTATTGGCGAAAGTTCCTTTGAAAGAGATGTCTAACTATTCTACTTCACTAAGTTCCATTACGGGCGGACGTGCTTCCTTTACGATGAAGTTCGCTAGTTACGAGTTAGTTCCTGCCGATGTACAAGAGAAGTTGTTAAAGGCTTACGAGGCTACTCAATCAGAAGAATAGGTAAAGTAAAATGTCATCATAATTTTTTAATATTTAAAGTTAAACGAGAAAAGGCCGGCTTTGTGAAGAGCTGGCCTTTTTGTTATGTCTTTTTCACTAGGTTGTCGTGAACTTGTAATACCGAAGGTGTTCTTTTGTATCATCTTAAACAAGGAAAAGATGATATTAAGAAAGTACTATCCGACTATTGTCCTCTCGGACATCCATCTGGGATCGGAACATTCCCGGACGGAGGAGGTCACCCATTTTCTCAAGCACGTAGATTGCGATCGATTGATTCTGAATGGTGATATCATCGATGGCTGGCAATTGAAGAAATCCGGTAAACGCTGGAAACAAAAGCATACCGATTTCTTTAAGGTATTGATGAAGATGATGGAGAAAAGGGGTACGGAGATTATCTATGTAGTGGGGAACCATGATGATTTTCTCGACAGCTTGGCTCCTTTTAAGTTCTCCAATATATCGATCGTAAAGGATTATTTGCTGAAGACGAGACAAGGAAAACGCTATTTCGTGACACATGGCGATATTTTCGATACGGTTACGACCCATATGCGTTGGCTTGCCATGCTTGGGGATGTGGGGTATACTTTTTTATTGTGGTTGAATAAGGTTTACAATCATCGTAGAGAGCGGCAAGGAAAACCTTATTTCTCTTTATCCCAAGAGGTGAAACACCGGGTGAAAAGTGCGGTCTCTTATATCTCGGAGTTTGAGAAAGAGTTGGTACGCTTAGCGGAGGCCAAGCATTTGGATGGGATTATTTGCGGCCATATTCACCAAGCGGCGAACGTATGGTATGGTAATGTGCATTATCTAAATTCCGGCGATTGGGTGGAAAGCATGACCGCTCTCGTGGAGGATGAACAAGGAGAGTGGGATATTGTTACATATAATAATGTACAACTATATGCGGATGCCGTATGAAAATCCTGTTTATCATACAAGGTGAGGGACGTGGGCACTTGACCCAAGCGTTATCCTTACGCCAGAAATTGATGGCCGAAGGACATGAGATCGTTGGTGTGTTGGTAGGAAAAAGTCCGGCCCGCCGTTTGCCGGATTTCTTCTTGAATAAGATACAATCGCCGGTATATCCGTTTGAGAGTCCGAATTTTTTACCGACGGCTAAGAATAAACAAGTGAGTTTGATGCGTAGCGTATTATATAATGTATTGCGTCTGCACAAATACATGGGAAGTATCCGTTATATCGACCGGATGATTCGGCAGACGGATGCGGATGTTGTCGTGAATTTCTACGAGCTGCTGACGGGGCTGACTTACTTACTTTTCCGTCCGAAAGCGACGATGGTATGTATCGCCCATCAATATCTATTCTTGCATCCGGACTTCGTTTTCCCGAAGCAGAGCACATTGTCGTTGGCGTCGCTACGATTTTTTACGAGATTAACGGCGATAGGCTCCGTCAAAAAATTAGCCTTGTCTTTTCGGAAGATGCGTGAGGCGCCGTTGGGAGGAATAGTCGTGGTTCCTCCTTTATTAAGGCAAGAAGTCTTGGATGCGGTTCCCTCGAACGGCAGTTATTTGCATGGTTATTTGTTGAATAGCGGGTTTAGTGAGGAGATCCGTTCTTGGCATTCCCGTCATCCTTCGGTTCCGATGCATTTCTTTTGGGATAAGAAAGATCAGCGAGCCGAGGTGATAATAGACGATTGCCTTTCTTTCCATCAGCTGGATGATACGTTGTTTCTACGTTATATGTCGGGGGCGAAGGCTTATGCTACGACCGCCGGGTTCGAATCCGTATGTGAGGCGATGTATCTGAATAAACCTGTATTGATGGTTCCTACACATATTGAGCAAGCTTGCAATGCTTACGATGCCTCTTTGTCTGGCGCAGGCGTTGTCGCTGATTGTTTTGATCTGGATGCGTTATTATCCATTTCGGAAAGCCATGTGGAGAATCCGGTTTTCCGGCATTGGGTGAAACAGGCGGATTGGCTTATTCTTCGTGAGTTCCGTGAGGATTTGTTGCGTGAGGAACATCCGGTAACGAGCCTAGGGAGGATTACGACAAATTGGGTGGTGCGTCTGGGGAGATTCCTGCCTATCTAGGAACTTATAGCAGTGTCATGCTGGAGAAGCAGGTGTGCCACGCTGATGGAACGGGTGTGCCATGCCGATGACATGGGTGTGCCATCAGCGTGGCACTGAAGTCTTATTTATTCAACGCTTGCTCGATATCGGCGATGATATCATCGGCGTTCTCGATACCTACAGAGAAGCGGATTAAGTCCGGAGCTACGCCAGCCTCTATCAATTGCTCATCGCTCAACTGGCGGTGCGTATGACTGGCCGGGTGAAGCACGCAAGTACGGGCATCCGCTACGTGAGTTACGATAGCGGCGAGTTTCAAGCTATCCATAAACTTGATCGCCACCTCACGTCCACCTTTCAATCCGAAGGATAATACGCCGCAAGAGCCATTCGGTAGATACTTCTTGGCGAGTTCATGGTACGGATTGCCTTCCAATTCAGGATAATGAACCCAAGCTACCTTATCACATTTCTGTAGCCACTGCGCTACCGCCAAGGCGTTTTTGCAATGCTGCGGTACACGAAGATGCAAGGTCTCCAATCCCAGATTCAATAGGAATGCGTTTTGCGGGGATTGGATCGCTCCAAGGTCACGCATCAGTTGGCTAGTCGCTTTCGTGATGAACGCTAATTTCCCGAATGCCTTGGTATAGGTCAATCCGTGGTAAGAAGGGTCCGGTTGGCAAAGTCCCGGGAACTTCTCGGCATGCGCTTTCCAATCGAAATTGCCGCTGTCCACGATACAACCGCCTACGCTCGTGGCATGGCCGTCCATATATTTGGTCGTGGAGTGCGTGACGATGTCCGCTCCCCATTCGAACGGACGGCAATTGATCGGCGTGGCGAACGTATTATCGACGATCAAGGGTACGCCATGATTATGGGCGATGCGGGCGAACTTCTCCACGTCCAATACCATAACGCCCGGATTGGAGATCATCTCGCCGAACATCGCTTTCGTGTTCGGGCGGAACGCCTTGGAGATCTCTTCCTCGCTCGCGTCTTGATCTACGAACGTGCATTCGATTCCCAGCTTCTTCAAGGTAACGGCCAGTAGATTATAAGTACCTCCATAAATGCTGGTTGCGCTTACGATATGGTCGCCAGCCTCGCAAATATTGAAGAAAGCGAAAAAGCTAGCGGCCTGCCCGGATGAGGTCAGCATGGCAGCCACGCCACCTTCCAACGCCGCGATCTTGGCGGCTACAGCCTCGTTTGTCGGGTTTTGAAGGCGGGTATAGAAATAGCCGCTTTCCTCCAAATCGAACAATTTAGCCATCTGCTCACTCGTCTCATACTTGAATGTCGTGCTTTGATAGATCGGGAGGACACGGGGTTCTCCTTTCTTGGGTTGCCAACCGGCCTGTACACACAGGGTTTCCGGTTTGAATTTGTTATCCATATAGGTTGTTTTTTTTATTGAATGTCATTTTAATCGCGAATGTACGGAAAATCGGTAAGAATTGTTCCGCTTACAAGATCTTCTTCTGTAAGATACTGAACCAGATGAAAGCGACGATACCTTTTAGCATGCTGGAAAGGCTGATCGCCCACCAAACACCCGTAATACCCAGTCCCGCTGCCGCCAGCCCGATGGCCAAAGGTATGCGCAGGGTGTTGCACGAGATGCTGATGATCGCCGGTGGAACCGTTCGGCCGGTACCGTAGAACATGCCTTGCGTGGTAATTTCCAACATCATGAGGATCATCGAATAGCCATCGATCCGGAGGAATATGCCGCCAGCCTCGTAAGCGGCTTGCTCCGGCACGATCAGTGAGAAGACCTCGCTACCGTAAAAGACGAATAGCAAGGTACAGAGCACGCCGATGATCGAAGTCATTTTAAGCGTCGTATGATAAGCGGTCAGGATACGTTCTTTCTTGTGTGCGGCGTAATTCTGGGCGGTGAAAGCGGAGAGGGCCGTACTGAAGCCTTGTGAGGTGTTCCATGCGATCGCCTCCATTTGTCCACCTGCCGTAAGCGTCATCAAACCGATATGCCCTCCGTAGGTGGAAGCTGTACGGGCCATAAAAAGATTGATGATCGCGAAGAACGTATTTAATAACGCTACCGGCAGGCCCAATTGGAAGATCCGCTTGGTGTAGCGTTCCTTTAAACGGACAAAGAAAGGGAATCCACCGAACAATTTATTGCGGCATTTTAGCTGATAGACGAATAGTCCGCAAACCACCGCTTGGGAGATCCACGTAGCCCAAGCCGCACCTGCCGTACCCAAATGGAAGCCGAGTATAAATAAAGGATCTAGCACCATATTCAGTAAAAGACCTGTTCCGCTGATATAAAATGGAATCTTACTCAATCCCGAGGCATTATGAATCCCGGTAAACGCCGCCGAGAGGAAGATAAATGGGAATGCGGAAGCGACGATTCTCAAATATTCCACGGCGTTCAACGCAATCGGTTCCTCCAGTTTGTAGAAGCCGATAATCGGACGAGCGAGGACGAATAGCAAGAATCCCCAGCAAAGCGAGAGGATCAAGGCGATCGTTAGGTTATGGGAAGCGAATCCTCGGGCATCTTCCACGTTTTGCGCCCCGATACTTTGCCCGACACTCACCTCCGAGCCTACTTTATTCAAGTAAGAGATCGAGTTCGTCATCCAAGTAAGGATACCAACGGCGCCGATAGCGGCTACGGCCTCGCTTCCCAACCGGCCTACCCAAGCCATGTCGGTGATGCTATAGGCCATTTGGATAAATGAGGTACCCATGATCGGCATCGCCAGATTGAATAGTTGCCGGGAGATGACCCCTTCGGTCAGATTTTTTGTTCCTTGCATGATCGTTTGTTTAAATGTGCGCGAAAGTAGAAATAATTTTGCTACCTTTAGCGCCGTTAATCTTAAAGAATAGTATGATGATAACGAGACGGAATTTTTTGAAAGCGGGTGCCGCTGTGGCTGCGCTGAGTGTAGTACCGAACGGCTTTGCCTCTATCTTGGCTAAGAAAGAGAAAGCGATAGGTGTACAGTTGTATAGTGTCCGGGACGACTTGAAGACGGATTTTGACGGTACGATGAAGGCTTTGGTGGATATCGGTTATAAACGGATGGAAGCCGCCGGTTACCGGGATGGCAAATTCTACGGGAAATCCCCGGCCGAGATGAAGAAATATCTGGCGGATCTGGGTGCCCGTATGGTAGGTTCCCATACCGGAAGCGGTTTGCTGGCGGAGGGTGATACCAAGGGATGGGACTTCTGGAAAAAGAATGCCGCCGATACGGCAGAGGTAGGCTGTAAATGGATTGTTCAGGCGGGTTATCCCTCCAAAGATATCAAGAGCCTTTCGGACGTGAAGCGTTTAGCGGATCAATTTAATAAATGTGGTGAGATCGCAAAGGCGAACGGGTTGCGTTTCGCTTTCCATAACCATGTGGATGAATTCCATGAGTTGGAAGGAAAGATCCCGTTCGACGTGATGATCGAGAATACGGACAAAGGGCTGGTTACTTTCCAGATCGATACGGCTCAATTAGTGTATGGCGGTTTTAAATGTCATGATTACGTGAACCGTTATCCCGGTCGTTTCGCCAACTGGCACTTGAAAGACGCGAATGCGGATGGAAAGGGCAGCACGGAGATGGGCGCCGGAATCGTAGACTTCAAATCCTTATTCGCTGTGGCGGAGAAAGCCGGATTAGAGGATTACTTCATTGAGCAAGAGCGTTATAATATGACACCGCTGCAAGCGATGAAACATGATTATGACTTCTTGATGAATGCCTCTTATGTGAAGTGGTAAACGGGAGTATAGGCGTAGCCTTATGCCAGTATCGGTGTAAGGCTACGCCTATATCAGCGTGAGGCTATGCCGATACTGGCGCAAGGCAACGCCAGTACTGGTATTTTTTATCGGATAAACAGGAGTTCCCTATACTTCGGCAACGGCCACATCTGGTTGTCCACCATCAGCTCCAGATCATCGATATGGTCACGGATCTCATCCAAATAAGGGGCCACCGAGTCGTGGTAAGCGATCGCCTTTTCCCGCATATCGGTCAAGCGGTTCGCTTTCTTGCGGGCCTCTACCATCTCATCCACTTTCTTGGTCACGGCACAGATATGTCCGGCTATCTTACGAACCAAGCGACGGGGCTCTTCCGACATATCGCGGAATTCCGGGTCGTCGCCGAATGTCTCTTTCAACTTCGCTATATTATCCAGCAATACGCTCTGGTAACGAACGGCTACCGGGATGATATGATTCAAGGATAAATCCCCTAATACCCGGGCCTCGATCTGTACCTTTTTGATATAGACTTCCCATTTTACTTCATTACGCGCTTCCAATTCTTTCTGGGTAAGTACGCCGGTAGACGTGAACATCTCGATCGACTCCGGTTTAAGATAAGCGTCATATTGCAAGGGAACACTATTTTGGCAATCCAGACCTCGCTTGGCGGCTTCCTCTTTCCATTCATCCGAATAACCGTTCCCATCGAAGCGGATCGGCTTAGATTCCTTGATATAGGCTTTCAGCACCTTGAAGATCGCTACTTCCTTGCTTTTTCCTTCCGCTTGCAAAGCCTCTACGTCCTTCTTGAATTGTTGCAATTGATAGGCTACGGCGGAGTTCAACGCTAACATGGCCGATCCGCAGTTCACGGAAGAGCCCGGGGCGCGGAACTCAAAACGGTTTCCGGTGAAGGCGAAAGGAGAGGTACGGTTACGATCCGTATTGTCCAACAGCAGTTCGGGGATCTGCCCGAAGCCAAGATGCAAACCCTTTTTATCGTCTACCTCGATAGCGTCCTCGATAGAGCTATTCTCAAACTTATCCAAGATCTCGCTGATTTGCGTTCCGAGGAAAGTGGAGATGATAGCGGGAGGTGCCTCGTTCGCACCTAGGCGGTGTGCGTTCGTGGCGGAAGCGATACTCGCTTTTAATAAAGCGTTGTATTTATAAACGGCCATGATAGTGTTCACCACGAAGGTGATGAAGCGTAGGTTGTCCTCACGGTCTTTACCCGGAGAGAATAAGTTTACCCCCTTGTCTGTTCCCATAGACCAGTTACAGTGTTTACCGGAACCGTTTACCCCGTTAAATGGCTTCTCGTGCAATAATACACGGAAATTATGACGGCGGGAGACACGTTTCATGACCGACATCAATAATTGGTTATGGTCGTTGGCTAGGTTACATTCCTCGTAAATAGGAGCTAGCTCGAACTGGTTGGGGGCTACCTCGTTATGGCGGGTCTTTACCGGGATACCTAGTTTATAGCATTCGGTTTCCAAGTCTTTCATGAATTCTTGTACACGAGAGGGGATAGCGCCAAAATAATGGTCGTCTAATTGTTGGTTCTTCGCGCTCTCATGTCCGAGCAAGGTACGCTCGGTGAGTGAGAGGTCCGGACGGGCGGAATACAAGTCCTCGTCAACAAGGAAATATTCCTGTTCCCAACCTAGGTAAGTAATTATCTTATTGACATCCTCATCGAAATATCTATATACGTCCTTGGCGGCTTCTCCCAATACTTCGATAGAGCGGATCAGCGGGGTCTTATAATCCAGTGCTTCACCGGTATAAGCGATAAATACGGTTGGGATACAAAGTGTGTCATCTACGATAAAAGCGGGAGAGGAGGGGTCCCAAGCGGAGTAGCCGCGGGCCTCGAAGGTATTACGAAGTCCACCGTTCGGGAAACTGGAAGCGTCCGGTTCTTGCTGGACAAGCAATTTGCCGCTGAACTCCTCGATCATGCCACCGTTACCATCGTGTTCCACGAAAGCGTCGTGCTTCTCGGCGGTGCCATCGGTAAGCGGTTGAAACCAGTGGGTGTAATGAGTGACTCCTTTTTCCAGTGCCCACATACGCATGCCGGCTGCCACATGATTGGCGATTTCCCGGTCGATAGGTGTGCCATTGTCAATGGCGTGGGTCAAGGCTTTGTACGTTTCCTTGGAGAGATATTTCTGCATTGCCTTCCGGTTGAAGACATTCTCGCCATAGTACTCAGATACTTTGTGTTCGGGAGTAACGGCTTCCACGGCCTTTCGGTTGGATGCCTTCTCCACAGCATTAAAGCGTGAGATTGACATTGTTGAATTGTTTTATGTTTTTACGACGCAAAAATACAAAACAGTTGACAATTGACAGTCAATGATTGACAATTATTTAGTTTTCTCTATTAAATTGTCGATTTACTTCTCTAACTGTCAATTGCCAACTACTAACGGTCAACTATTAAAACAAACTCCAAGCCACCGTCAATCCCGCCATCACGATCGCTACCATGCTCATCAACTTGATAAGGATGTTCAAACTCGGGCCGGAAGTGTCTTTGAACGGATCGCCAACCGTATCGCCGACAACGGTTGCCTTATGCGCCTCGCTACCCTTGCCACCGTGGTTTCCTTCCTCGATGAATTTCTTTGCGTTATCCCATGCTCCTCCGGCGTTCGCCATGAATACGGCTAATACGAAGCCCGTGCTTAATCCACCGATCAATAGTCCGACAACGCCTGTCACACCAAATATGAGTCCCGTTAAGATGGGGGCGATAATAGCTAAAACGGAGGGAAGTACCATTTCGTGTTGCGCTCCCTTCGTCGAGATCTCAACGCAACGGGCATAATCCGGTTGTGCCTCTCCAGTCAGAATACCCTTGATTTCCTTGAACTGACGGCGAACTTCCTCCACCATGTGCCCGGCCGCACGTCCTACAGCGTTCATCGTAAGGCCACAGAACATGAATGCCATCATGGAACCTAGGAACATTCCGGCTAAAACCTTAGGATTCATTAAGGTAACATCATAATATACCATAAAGTCCGAGAATGAGGCTTTAGATATTTCGATACTCCTGCCATCGGTAAAGTTCAGGACGGTCTCTCCTAAACGGAGCAAACCGATCTTGATCTCTTCTACATAAGAGGCCAACAGAGCCAAGCCGGTTAACGCAGCGGAACCGATAGCGAAACCTTTACCTGTAGCGGCAGTCGTATTTCCTAATGAATCCAATGCGTCTGTACGCTTGCGGACTTCTTTCCCTAGGTTACACATCTCGGCGTTGCCTCCGGCATTATCCGCTATGGGACCGTAAGCGTCTGTAGCCAACGTAATACCTAAGGTCGATAGCATACCTACGGCAGCTATACCGATTCCGTATAATCCCATGCCCACGTTCGTGAAGTCGAATCCGGAGGCGAACAAGAAGGAACAAATAATACCGACCACGACGGCAAGTACCGGGATGGCCGTAGAGAGCATCCCTAGTCCGAGACCGGAGATAATAACCGTTGCCGGGCCTGTCAGCCCCGATTCGGAAACCAGCCGGGTCGGCTTATAGGACTGGGAGGTATAATACTCCGTCGCTTGCCCGATCACGATTCCGACTAGCAGACCTACGATCACGGAACAACCGATCCAGAACCAATTCTCCATGCCTAATACATAAAGAATCCCGAACGTGGAGATAGCGATCAATACGGAACTCAAGTTCGTTCCTATGGCTAAGGCTTTCAGTAGTTGCTTGATCGTCGCGTTCTCATTCGTACGGACGGCGAAAATACCAATAATAGATAAAATGATACCGACAGCGGCGATAAGCATTGGGGCGACAACCGCCTTATATTGTAATTCTACGCTTCCGGAAGAAACGAATGCGGCGGCTCCCAATGCGGCGGTCGCTAGGATGGAACCGCAATAAGATTCATATAGGTCGGCTCCCATACCGGCGACGTCACCTACATTGTCGCCTACGTTATCGGCGATTGTCGCCGGGTTACGAGGATCGTCCTCCGGGATCCCAGCCTCAACTTTACCTACTAAATCCGCTCCGACATCGGCGGCTTTCGTATAGATTCCTCCTCCCACACGTGCGAACAAGGCTTGCGTGGAGGCACCCATTCCGAATGTAAGCATGGTTGTCGTGATAATGGTGAGTTTATGGGTCGGGTCCAAAGCCTCGTCTGGGATGAAAGCATTTAACAGGATATACCAGAATGAGATATCCAGCAATCCAAGCCCAACGACTACTAAGCCCATGACCGCCCCGCTTCGGAAAGCCACTTGTAAACCTTTATTCAAGGAAGTGCGGGCTGCGTTCGCTGTACGGGCCGAGGCATAAGTCGCTGTTTTCATGCCTAAGAAACCCGCTAATCCTGAAAAGAAACCTCCTGTCAGGAAGGCGATCGGAACCCATTCGTTTTGAACATGGAAGCCATAGGCCATAATAGAGAATAAGATTACTAGGACAACGAAAACCGAGGCGACTACTTTGTATTGCTGTTTCAGATACGACATCGCCCCTTCACGTACAAAGGAGGCGATCTTTTTCATCAACTCAGTTCCTTCACTCTCTTTCATCATTTGCCTGAAGAAGAACCAGGCGAATGCTAGCGCTAGGACAGACGCTAACGGGATAATCCAGAAGATACTCGTAATCATAACATGGTAGATTTAATGTTATACTTAAGAAAACAATGTGACAACACCTTTGCTTTCCGTGTAAATGTAGCAAAAATAAAAGAGGATGGAAACTTTTTCCCTAATAATAATGTTTCTAATTAAAAAAAACAGCATATTTGTTACCAGATTAAGAGACAAGAAATAAATGGCAGAAGAGACAAACCATAAACCCTATAGGTTGGGCTTGGCGCTTAGCGGAGGCGGAGCGAAAGGTTTTGCGCATATCGGCGTATTTCGAATGATGGAAGAATGTGCGCTAAGACCGGATATTATAGTCGGTACCAGCGCGGGAGCTTTAATGGGCGCTTTGTTTGCCGATGGTTATTCGGCGGCGGAGATCCAAGAGCTTTTTACCGGACGTGAGTTCTCGGAATTCGCCCAGTTGCAGATTCCTAAGGCGGGTTTGTTCGATAGTAAGCGCTTTCGTTATTTCTTGAGGCGACACTTGCGGACCAAGAACATCGAGGACTTGCAAATTCCTCTGGTGGTTGTCGCGACTGATTTGGATAATGGCGAAAGCCATGAATTTAGGAGTGGTCCTATTGTTGAGGCGGTGACAGCTTCTTGTAGTATCCCGATTATTTTCAGTCCTGTAGTCATCAATGGCGTTCATTATGTGGATGGAGGATTATTTCACAACTTTCCGGTCTCCATCATCCGTGAGGAATGTGAGCGTATTATTGGGGTGAACGTAAGCCCGTTGATCCCGCAAAAATATAAGCAGACCATATTCCATATCGCCGAGCGCTCTTATCATTATATGTTCCGGGCAAATACGCTGGAGGATCGAGAGATGTGTGATGTCTTAATAGAAGCGGAGGAGTTTGGCTTATATAAGACATTCGATCTTGAGAATGTAGACGTGATTTGTAATATTGGCTATTCCGCCGCTGCCCGTTGCTTTGAGAAAGTGTTGGATGAGAATAAATATGAAACCTTGGTGAAAGCGATCGTGGCAAGAAAGAAAGGCCTGATGCCGTGACAAATCGTCTGTCTGGACAAAGCGCTTTCCCACAAAAACTTTATATATAGATGAACGCAATGGAACAAAAAAACAAGATGGTAATTTATCAGGTATTCCCGCGTTGGTTTGGGAATCTGCGACCATCTCCTGTAATGAATGGTAGTTTAGCCGAGAATGGAGTGGGTAAGTTTTCGGCTTTTACTCCTTTGGCTTTATCCAAAATCAAAGAACTAGGTGTTACTCATGTATGGTATACAGGGGTGATAGAGCACGCTACAAAAACCGATTACACCATGTTTGGCATCCGGAAAGACCATTCTGCCGTAGTAAAAGGTAAGGCCGGATCTCCATATGCTATAAAAGATTACTATGATATAGATCCGGATTTGGCGGATAATATCCAGAACCGTATGAGTGAGTTCGAGGATTTGGTGAAACGTACGCATGAGGCTGGGATGAAGGTTATTATCGATTTTGTACCCAACCATGTAGCACGTCAATATTTCTCGGACGCACGGGAACCTTTCGTGGAGGACTTAGGTCAAACGGATAATGTGTCCAAGGCTTTTGATGTGAATAATAACTTTTATTATCTTCCGGGGCAAACCTTGACGCTTCGTTTTGATCCGCAGCGTGAGGAGGATTTTGCCTATAGTGAGTTTCCGGCGAAGGTGACCGGTAACAATCATTTCGATGCCTATCCAAGCCAGAACGATTGGTATGAGACGGTGAAGCTGAACTACGGCGTGGATTATATGCACGGTGGTGCTTGCCATTTCAATACCATTCCCAATACGTGGGAGAAAATGTTGGAGATCTTGTTGTTCTGGGCTGATAAGGGGGTGGATGGTTTTCGTTGTGATATGGCTGAGATGGTCCCGGTAGAGTTTTGGAACTGGGTGATTCCTCAGGTGAAGAAGGTGCGTGATGTGATCTTTATAGCGGAGGTGTATAATCCGGATGAGTATAGGAATTATATTTATACGGGACACTTTGATTATTTGTATGACAAGGTTGGTCTTTATGATACGGTTCGTGCGGTGATGTGCGGACAGGCTCCGGCTAGTAATATATCGCATTGTTGGCAATCGTTGGAGGGAATCCAGAAAAATATGTTAAATTTCTTGGAGAATCACGATGAACAGCGTGTCGCTTCTGATTTCTTTGCGGGGGATGCTCGTCCGGGTATTCCGGGCATGATTGTCTCCGCTGCCATGAATACAAATCCGGTTATGATCTATAGTGGTCAGGAACTTGGCGAAAGAGGAATGGATGCGGAAGGTTTCAGTGGACGTGATGGCCGTACGACCATCTTCGATTATTGGAGCGTCGAGAGTTTGCGAAACTGGAATAATAATGGACTCTTTGATGGGGCTAAATTAACGCCGGCAGAACGCTCGTTGCGTGAGATGTACGCTAAGTTATTGAATGTGGTACGATCCGAGCCGGTTATTGTCGAGGGAGCGTTTTATGATTTGATGTACGCGAACTCCGGTAATCCTTATTTCAATCCGAACCGTCAGTATGCGTTCTTGCGCAAATGGAAGAACGAGGTACTTCTGGTTGTCGTGAATTTCGACCGTGCCGACCAATGTGTATGGGTAAATATCCCGGTCGAGGCATTCAAGGCTCTTGATTTTGAGGATAACAAACCGGCTGAATTGACCGACTTGTTAACCGGGGAAACGACTATCAGTACGCTAACAGACGCTTATCCTTATCAAGTGAAACTCCCTGCTTATTCCGGTAAGATGCTAAAGTTCTCTTTTCTCCATAAATAAGAGCTTTCTTGAAAAGTTTAGGTGTGCTGTATAGATAATTCGTTGGTGGAGTTAGGTGGTTGATACGGGACATCTAGCTTCATCGGGCAAGTAACTTAAGTGAAATGGCAAAGTAACTTAACATACTTGCCCGATGAAGCTAGATGACTTTTTTCTTTGATTTAAATGAAAAGAAGGGAAGCCATATAATAAATGCCAGCTGCTAAAAGCCCACTTACCGGGATCGTAAGAACCCATGCGGTCATCAAGCTTTGAGTTACTCCCCAACGAACGGCTGAAAGACGTTTGGTCGCACCAACTCCGATAATAGCCCCTGTAATTGTATGCGTGGTACTGACTGGGATCTTCAGAAACTCCGTAAGGTACAAAGTGAAGGCACCGGCTGTCTCAGCGATAACCCCTTCCAAGGGGGTTACCTTCGTGATTTTAGTACCCATTGTCTTTACTATTTTCCAGCCACCGGACATGGTTCCAAGTGAGATAGCGGTGAAACAAGAGAACGCTACCCAGTCGGGTAAATCGGAAATACTATTTATCCCCATTCCCAATCCCTCGGAGTGGGCTGCGATTAGGGCCGCGGCGATAATACCCATCACTTTTTGGGAATCATTCAATCCATGCCCGATACTGAATAAGGCGGAAGATACGAGTTGGAGTTTCTTGAACCATACCTCTGCCGTATGAGGGTGCACTCTTTTGCACATATGAAGCACTAATAAGGTAAACCCGAAAGCGACAATCATGCCTATGAAGGGAGCAAGGAAAATGAAAGCCGCTATTTTTAGGATAATGTTCAATTGGATCGCTTCAAAGCCGTGTGCCATGATAGCCGCTCCGGCGAATCCTCCGATAAGGGTGTGGGAAGAAGAGGAAGGAATACCTTTCCACCAAGTGAACAGGTTCCATGCGATAGCGGCGATTACCCCGGACAGGATAATCGGTAATGTGATATACTGCTCTACTACGGTTTTTGATACGGTATTGGCGATACCGAATCCCCCGATTATATACTTAGCGATGAAAAATGCGACGAAATTAAAGAATGCTGCCCATATTACAGCCTGAAAAGGGGTAAGGACCTTGGTCGATACAATGGTCGCTATCGAATTTGCCGCATCATGAAAGCCATTGATATAATCGAATATCAGAGACAGAATGATGATAATCACTAATAATTCCATAATATAGCCCTGTTTTATGCGTACTTTACGATCAAGTTCCTTAATATTTTACCGACATGTTCGGCGGCATCCGTTGTCTTTTCCAACTCATGCATGATTTCTTTGATTTTGATAAGCTCTATACTATCTTTTTCTTCCTCGAAAAGCTTCGTGATAAAAAGCTCATATACGTCGTCCGCTTGGTTTTCTATGTCATGTAGCTTGGTACAGTAATCACGTAACGTAGTCGGTTTCTTGCGAAAAGTCTCGAGTTCATCCATCGCTTTGCTGATATAGTGCGCCTCTTGTTGAATGAGTAAACTCAATTCTTTTCCGCTATCAGAGATGGGGCGTGGGTTATAGATGGTAATACGTTTGGCGGAACTGTTTATTCCATCAATAACATCATCTATGGATGAGGCTAAGTCGTGAATGTCTTCCCGATCGAAGGGGGTTATAAATGTCGTTCCTAGTTCATCAAAGATCAGATGGGTCAGTTTGTCCCCCTCCCGTTCCTTATCCTTGATTAGCTTATAATAATTAGCTCTTTCCGTAGGAGAATCATGTCGTAAGCTTTCTACCAGAATGCTGGAAGAGGCGGATAATATTTCAGACAATTGCTTTAAGAGTGGAAAGAACTTGGGTTCTTTGGGGGTGAATCGACTAAAAAAAGAATTTTTCATACATGTATATATTAAATCGTTTTTAAATACTTGGTTGTTGAATGAAAGTTTGTTATCTCTGTTTCCGTGCTTTTAGTTTTGCCCGTACTACCTCTATTACGGCAGGAAGTATGGATATGAATATAATTGCTATGATCAATAGCTTGAGGTTCTGCTGTACGAAAGGAAGATCTCCGAAAAAGTATCCTGCATAGCAGAAAAGCAGTACCCAGAAAGCGCCGCCTATCAGGTTGTAGATCATGAAATAGTAATAGTGCATTTTACCCATTCCGGCTACAAAGGGAGCGAAAGTACGGACAATCGGTACGAATCGGGCGATGATTATGGTTTTGCCTCCATATTTTTTGTAGAACTCATGCGTTTTGTCCAAATGGCTTTTCTTGAATATCTTGGAGTTGGGATTGTTAAATAGTTTACGACCAAAAAAATGACCTATCATATAATTACAGGAGTCTCCCAATACTGCCGCCGCGAATAATATCAAGGCTAAAAGATTTATCTCTAAAGGCATACCGGGTAACGCTGTTATCGCTCCGGCGACGAACAAGAGGGAATCCCCGGGCAAGAATGGGGTGGCTACCAATCCCGTTTCACAAAAAATGATTAGGAATAATATCGCGTAGGCCCAAGTATGATATTCTTGTACGATCTCGATCATATGCTGATCGATATGTAAGATGAAGTCTAATAAAAATTCCATTTTAGATTGATTATTAATTGATAAGAACTATCCTATATGACCCAATAAGAAAACAAAATAGATGTTTATTCTATTCCCTTTGAGAAATCTAGAAAATAAGAATAGTGAGAATGCAGACATTAAAGTGCTATCTTCTACTTTTTTGATGGAAATAAGGGGGAAAGAGAGTTTAAATGAGAATACGTCTTAGAGTATAGATATAGTACCCATAGGAGAACTTAAGGGGATTTATACAAAATGAAATGAATGTTTGTCTTTCTTTAGGATATTGAGTTTTTATAAACCGTACGATCCTTTCCGCGGATGAGGATAGGTTTGTCCTTGAGTTTTTTGATGTGGAGATGTTGCGGAATAGTGAAGCCCTGATATAGCCATCTTCCATCTTATAGCTTTGTTTTCCGTTGTATAGCTCTTTTTCGTATCGTTCGATATCTGCTTGGGGGATATTGTATTCCGTCTTGTCTTCATTCGGAGAGTACATGGTGTAAATATCGTTGTATTTCTGTTGGTTCTCGGGAGTTGATGAAGAACCCGAAGTCAGAAATACACTTACCAATACGAAGAAATAGAGTAAATACTTCATCATTGCGGTTGCAAATATAGAAAGTTTTCCAAATATAAAGAGGTTATTGTAAATAAGTTTTGTACTTTTGCGGCACAATTTAAATCTATTCACTTTAAGATAAATATTCGGAATAATGAGTGCACAAACTCCTTTCTTGGTGTTTTCGGGAACGAACTCCCGGTATCTTGCAGAGAAAATTTGCAACAGTTTAGGTTGTCCTCTGGGACAGATGAATATCCAGCACTTTGCCGATGGTGAGTTCTCTGTTTCTTATGAAGAGTCTATCCGCGGTAGAGATGTATTCTTAGTACAATCTACATTCCCTAATTCAGACAATCTGATGGAGTTGCTTCTGATGATTGACGCGGCTAAACGTGCTTCCGCACATTCAATCATCGCTGTAGTCCCTTACTTCGGTTGGGCTCGTCAGGATAGAAAGGATAAGCCTCGTGTTTCTATTGGCGCTAAGTTGATCGCTGATATGTTGAGTACGGCAGGTATCAATCGTTTGATTACGATGGACCTTCATGCGGATCAGATCCAAGGATTCTTTAATGTTCCGGTGGATCACTTATATGCTTCTTCCGTATTCTTGGATTATATCAAGACGTCTTTGCCTTTGGATAACTTGTGTATCGCGACTCCGGATGTTGGTGGTACGAAACGTGCCAGCAGCTATTCTAAGTATTTAGGCTTGCCGATGGTCATTTGCCACAAATCTCGTTTGCGTGCCAATGAGGTGGCCGAGATGCGTATTATCGGTGATGTGACGGGCTTGGATGTCCTTTTGGTTGATGACATGGTGGATACGGCCGGAACAATTACGAAAGCCGCGAACTTGATGTTGGAGAATGGCGCTAAGTCTGTTCGTGCTATCGCCAGCCACGCTGTGATGTCTGATCCGGCTTCTACTCGTGTAGATCAGTCCGCTTTAGCGGAAATGATCTTTACGGATTCTATTCCTTACGCTAAGAAATGCGAGAAAGTAAAGGTATTATCTGTCGCTGACATGTTCGCTGAGGCGATCCGTCGTGTATGTAGTGGAGAGTCTATCAGCTCTTTGTATGCTATTTAATAGAATAAGATAGAAAAATAAAAACGGTCGCTTCCTTTTGAGGCGACCGTTTTTTATTTAGAATAAATCTGAATATGCGTTACTTGGTCTCATCAATAATCATGCCGCTGCCCAGACATAAGTGATGGTCTTTGTCGTAGATTACACTGTATTGGCCGGGAGCGATACCTTGAATCTTTTCGTCGGATTCTACACGATATAGATCTCCGATACGACGGATGTAGCCATGCGTAAATTCCGGGGTATGACGGATCTTGAAAGTGATTTCTTTCTCACCCTCAAATTCTCCCCATGGATCTTCCGTGATGAAATCGAAACCTTGCATATTAATCACCTTGCCATATTGCGTTTCCGGGTCGTAGCCGTTGGAGACATAAATGATATTTCGCTTAATGTCTTTTTGGATAACGAACCAAGGGCCGCCACTTAATCCCAATCCCTTACGTTGGCCGATCGTATGGAACCAATATCCATTGTGTTTACCCAAGACCTTACCCGTCTCTAGTTCCACGATTTTTCCCGGGCGTTTCCCTAAATAACGCTCTATAAAGTCGTTGTAGTTAATCTTGCCTAAGAAGCAAATGCCTTGGCTATCTTTACGCTTGGCGCTCGGCAATTTCTGGGCCTCGGCGATGGCACGTACCTCACTTTTCATTAAATGCCCGATCGGAAACATGAGTTTCTGTATCTGTAGGCGGGTGATTTGCCCTAAGAAATCAGTCTGATCTTTTACCGGGTCCTTGGCGGTAGAAAGCCATATCTTGCCGTCTATCTCCGTGGTCGTGGCATAATGACCGGTAGCGATCTTATCGAAATCCTTGCCCCATTTTTCCTCGAAACAACCGAACTTGATATATTTATTACACATCATATCCGGGTTAGGGGTAAGACCGCGTTTGACAGATTCGATCGTATAGCTTACCACCCGATCCCAATACTCGTCGTGTAGGGAGACGATCTCGAACCGGCATCCATACTTGCGGGCGATATATGAGGTGATCTCGATATCCTCTTCTGCCGGGCAATCGATATAGCCATCCTTGTCTTCCATACCGATACGGATATAGAAGATGGTCGGATCGTATCCTGCCTCTTTGAGTTGATGCACTACGACAGAGCTGTCTACTCCTCCTGAAACTAATGCCGCTATTTCCATTCTCTTTTTTGTCTTTGCTTTTGAACTTACAAAAGTAGAGAAAAAATCTCAAACCTTTGATATTGACTGTATATTCTCTATCTTTGCGGTTGGCCCTTATTGGAATGCGGGCCTTCAAACTATGTACTTTAGATGTAATATATTATAGGAAAAGCAAATCGTAGTAAGTATGAAAAAAATAATGTTATCGCTTATGACAGCTATGGTTATGACGGCTTGTACAGGCCAACAGTCGGATACGGCATCTCAAAATTCCGATAAGGAGTTCAATTATGTAGTGGATCAGTTCGCTGATCTGGAGATTCTTCGCTATAAAGTTCCGGGTTTTGAGTCCCTGTCCTTGCAACAAAAGCAACTATTATATCATCTTTCCGAAGCGGCCTTGATGGGACGTGATATATTCTTCGATCAGAATGGACGCTATAATCTGGCGATCCGCAGGACACTGGAGGCTATTTATACGAATTATAAGGGAGATCGGGAGGACCCTCAATTCAAGGCTTTGGAAACCTATTTGAAACGGGTGTGGTTCTCCAGTGGTATCCATCATCATTATGCGTTGGACAAGTTTGCCCCGGGGTTTTCTCCTGAGTTCTTGATGGATTGTATTCACCAAATCGACGCTAAGAAGTTACCTCTTCGTGAGAATCAAAACGTGGATCAGTTCATGATCGAGATCGCTCCGGTAATCTTTGATCCGGGCGTTATGCCAAAGCGTAGCGTACAAAGCGGTGACGGTGATCTGATCAAAGCTTCTTCTAATAATTATTACGGGGGAGGCATCAGTCAAAAAGAGGTAGAGGACTTCTATGCGCAAATGAAAATGGGAAAGGATACCATTTCCCCGATTTCTTACGGGTTGAATAGCCGTTTGGTAAAAGAGAACGGTACGGTCGTTGAAAAGGTTTGGAAAGTAGGAGGGCTTTATTCCGCCGCGATAGAAAAAATCGTAGATCAATTGCGACAAGCCTTGCCTTTCGCCGAGAATGATACGCAGAAAGCGATCATCGGGAAATTGATCGAATATTATCAAACGGGCGATTTGAAGACTTTCGATGCTTATTCGATCCTTTGGGTAGAGGATACAGCTTCGGAGGTGGATTTTGTGAATGGCTTTATCGAGACTTATGGGGATCCGTTAGGAATGAAAGCAAGCTGGGAGTCTACCGTGAATTTTACGAATAAGGAGGCGACTAAGCGTACAAAAATCATCAGTGATAATGCGCAATGGTTTGAGGATCATTCTCCGGTAGATAAGCGTTTCAAGAAAGAGAAGGTGAAAGGAGTTAGCGCTAAGGTAATCACGGTATCTATGTTGGGAGGTGATTGCTATCCGGCTACCCCGATCGGTATCAATTTGCCAAATGCGGATTGGATTCGTAGGGATCATGGCTCGAAGTCTGTTACGATAGAGAATATCACGGAGGCTTATGATAAGGCGTCTCAAGGAAATGGCTTTAGCGAAGAGTTTGTTTGGAGTGACGTGGAGCGGAACGGTATGAGGCAGTACGGTTTCTTAACGGATAATCTACATACGGATTTACATGAGTGTCTGGGACATGGTTCCGGTAAATTGCTGGAAAATACGGACCCGGATGCGCTGAAAGCCTATAGCTCTACACTGGAGGAAACCCGTGCGGATTTGTTTGGCCTGTATTATTTGGCAGATCCGAAGCTGGTGGAACTGGGATTGCTTCCGGACGGCGAGGCTTATAAGTCGGAATACTATAAATATATAATGAATGGCTTGATGACCCAGTTGGTTCGCATCGAGCTAGGCAAGAATGTAGAAGAGGCGCATATGCGTAACCGCCAGTTGATCGCTAAGTGGGCTTACGAGAAAGGGAAGGAAGCGAATGTGATCGAACTGAAAAAACGGAATGGAAAGACCTATGTGGTTGTGAATGACTATCCAAGGTTACGTGAGTTGTTTGGGACATTGCTCGCTGAGATTCAACGTATCAAGAGTGAGGGTGACTATGCGGCCGGAAAGAATCTTGTTGAAGGATACGGCGTGAAAGTAGATCCGGAGTTGCATGCGGAGGTCTTGGAGCGCTATGCTAAGTTAAACTTGGCTCCCTATAAAGGTTTTGTCAACCCTGTGATGAGAGAGGTAAAGAACTCTAACGGTGAGGTTACCGATATTGTCTTAGACTATACGGAAGGTTATACGGACCAGATGCTTCGTTATGGCCGTGATTATTCTTTCTTGCCGACTTATAATGATTAATAGATGGAAAGTTTACAAGACGAGATAAGGGAGATCCGTAAGGAACTTCGTTTGGCGATGAACGGGGTGATTTCTACGAGTATGCGTGAGAAAGGTATCGTATATAAGTTAAATTTCGGGGTTCCGTACCCCGAAATAAAGGGAATCGCCCGTAAGCATAAACCGAATGGAGAGCTAGCGGCGGCTTTATGGAAAGAAGACATCCGTGAGTTTAAGATATTGGCGACCTTTCTCCAACCCGCCGAGACGTTGCCTTTGGATGAGGCGAAACGTTGGGTCAAGGAGATTCCTTATTTAGAGATCGCGGAGCATTGTTGCCGGAACTTGTTCGTTCATCTGCCTTATATGGAGGACTTCACGTCTGATCTGGTTGCTGATAAGAAAAATGAGTTCGCTCGCACGGTCGCCTTTCTTACTTGGGCCGAGAATTTTAAGCGAGGTGGCAGCTTATCTTCTGTGGTTTTAGGATCTTTCTTGGCAGAAACCTTAAGTAGTCTAGCGGAGACTAAGGATTTTAAATCTACGCTGAAAGAGAAACAAGCGTCTATTCAAGCCATGAAGTTTTATGGGCGTCAATCCGAGGGGAATGCGGAAAGGATCCTAGACGGTTTCAAGGAATTTCAGGAGGCTGCGGGAAACACGCCGGAATTACAAGAAATCTATAATGAATTAAAATTCGAGTTTGAATATTATCGGTAAGGCTTTGCGTTTAAAATAAATGCGCTAACTTTGTCGTTTGTGCGGTCTTTAGGAGATGGAAGCGAAAGTTTATACGGAAATACGTGCGTTGTTTACCGAATATCTAACGGAGAAGAAACTGCGGAAAACCGAGGAGAGATATGCTATATTCAAGGAGATATGTGCTTTTCCCGGGCATTTTGATATGTGTATGCTTTCGGATCGGTTGGAGCAAGACAACTTCCATGTCAGTAAGGCTACACTCTATAATACGTTGGATGTACTGGTTGATGCCGGTTTGGTGGTGCGTCATCAAATAACCGTCCAGTCGGTGCAATATGAGTTGAGGATTTATGCCGATACGCATTTGCATTTGGTTTGCACGAGATGCGGGGCCATCCGGGAGCTGCGAAACAGTACGTTGAAAGCGGATATGAGAAACTTGAAAGTCTCTCGTTTTACGCCGGAGTATTATTGTTTGTACATTTATGGCCTATGCAGTAAATGCAAGTTTAAGTTGCAAAGGTCAGTTAAATAAGAATATTAATAGCCTATAATAAATATAGAAAAGATGAAAGTAGACGTTTTGTTAGGATTGCAATGGGGCGACGAGGGCAAAGGCAAGGTTGTCGATGTGCTGACTCCGAATTACGATGTGGTAACTCGTTTTCAAGGAGGCCCTAATGCCGGACATACATTGGAGTTTAACGGGGAAAAGTATGTGTTACGTTCGATTCCTTCCGGTATTTTCCAAGGTGGAAAGATAAACGTAATCGGTAACGGTGTCGTTCTGGACCCGTTATTGTTCAAGCAGGAAGCGGAATCATTGGCAGCGAGTGGTCACGATATCACCAAGCAGCTTTATATCTCTAAGAAAGCTCACCTAATTTTACCTACTCACCGGATCTTGGATGCCGCTTACGAGGCCGCAAAAGGTTCCGGAAAGATCGGTACGACAGGAAAGGGTATCGGCCCGACTTATACGGATAAGATTAGCCGTAACGGTGTTCGTGTGGGCGATTTGTTGCATAACTTCGAAGAGAAATATGCGGCCGCTAAAGCAAAACATGAAGCGATCTTGCGTTCATTGAACTATGAATATGATATAACCGAGATGGAGGCTCAATGGCTGGAGGCCTTGAACTACCTCAAACAATTCAAATTGATTGATAGCGAGCATGTCATCAATAACTATTTGAAGGAAGGCAAGTCGGTCTTGGCGGAAGGCGCTCAAGGTACGATGCTGGATATAGACTTCGGTTCTTATCCATTCGTGACTTCCTCTAACACGATCTGTGCCGGATGTTGTACGGGACTGGGGGTTTCTCCCCGGAATATCGGTGAGGTATATGGAATCTTCAAGGCTTATTGTACACGTGTAGGTAGCGGTCCGTTCCCGACCGAGTTGTTTGATGAGGTGGGAGATAAGATCGGTCAATTAGGCCATGAGTTCGGTGCGGTTACGGGACGTAAACGCCGTTGTGGCTGGATTGATTTGGTAGCCTTGAGATATGCCGTGATGATCAACGGTGTAAGCCAATTGATCATGATGAAGAGTGATGTGTTAGATACCTTCGATACGATCAAGGCTTGCGTGGCTTATAAGATGAACGGTGTCGAGACTAATGAGTTCCCGTATGAGATCGATGATACGATCGAACCTGTATACGTGGAATTACCGGGTTGGAAGACGGATATGACGAAGATGCAGAGCGAGGACGAGTTCCCTGAGGAGTTCAACGCTTACCTTTCTTTCTTGGAGGAAGAACTGGGTGTGCCTGTGAAGATCGTTTCCGTAGGACCGGATCGTGAACAGACGATTGTCAGATATACAGAAGAATAAACTCGTTATAAATCGTACAAAATGGCAGAAGACCACATTCCTCAAGGGGTGTCTCCTGCCATTTTTGTCTTTGGCAAACTTTTTGTCGTTGTTTTATAAAACTAAATAAGATAGAAATTTATGAGCATGTATTGGATTATATTTATTGGATTTGCGCTATTGAGTTGGCTGGTGTCATCCCGTCTTCAGGGCAAGTTTGAGAAGTATTCGAAAATTCCTATGCCGAATGGCATGACAGGAAAAGATGTCGCAGAGAAGATGTTGCATGACAATGGTATCTATGATGTAAAGGTGATTTCTACACCCGGACATCTGACGGACCATTACAATCCCGCTAACCAGACGGTGAACTTGAGTGAGTCGGTTTATTATAGCAATAGTATCGCCGCCGCCGCGGTTGCCGCCCATGAGTGCGGTCACGCTGTGCAGCATGCTACCGCTTACGCTCCGTTGAGAATGCGTTCGGCTTTGGTTCCGGTTGTTAGTTTCGCCTCAAATATTATGACATGGGTGTTGCTGGGTGGTATGTTATTATTGCATACGTTTCCTCAGTTATTGTTATTCGGTATAATCTTGTTCGCTACGACTACGCTATTTAGCTTTATCACGCTTCCGGTCGAGATCAATGCGAGCCAACGTGCTTTGGTGTGGTTGAGCAATGCCGGTATAACAAATGCTTATACGCATGATAAGGCAGAGGATGCTTTACGTTCCGCCGCTTATACGTACGTGGTCGCTGCGTTAGGTTCGCTTGCTACATTATTATATTATATAATGATATTCTTGGGGGGAAGAAGTCGGGATTGATAAGCCTCGGAAGAGGCTTTCCATGGATGCCCATTGTAAGGATGTTTGAATGCCCATTGTAAGATGCTTATGACTGCGATTGTAAGCTCCTTACAGTGGGCATTGTTATTTTCTTATTTATTTCGAGCAAAAAACATTACCTTTGCGGCCAGAATAATCATTTAAAACATAAGATCATGCAAAAACCTTCCATACCCAAAGGTACCCGAGACTTTTCGCCGGAGGAAATGGCGAAACGTAATTATATATTCAACACGATCCGTGAAGTATTTCACTTGTATGGCTTCCAGCAAATAGAGACTCCTGCCATGGAGAACCTTTCTACATTGATGGGTAAATATGGCGAGGAAGGGGATAAGCTCCTTTTCAAGATATTGAATTCCGGTGATTGTTTCGCTGGTATCTCGGATGAGGAGTTAATGGAAAAGAACCCGTTGAGATTTGCTGCTAAGGCTTGTGAGAAAGGCTTGCGTTATGATTTGACCGTTCCGTTCGCCCGTTACGTGGTACAACATCGTAATGAGATCAGTTTTCCGTTCAAACGTTACCAGATCCAACCGGTTTGGCGTGCCGATCGTCCGCAAAAGGGACGTTACCGGGAGTTCTACCAATGTGATGGCGACGTTGTGGGTTCTGATTCCTTGATCAATGAGGTGGAACTGATCCAGATTATGGACGAGGTGTTCCATCGTTTTGGCATTCGTGTGTGTATCAAGATGAACAATCGTAAGATCCTTTCCGGTATTGCCGAAATCATAGGCGAGGCGGATAAGATCGTAGACATTACGGTAGCTATCGACAAGCTGGATAAGATTGGCTTGGACAACGTGAATGAAGAGCTTCGTTCCAAGGGTTTACCCGAGGAGGCGATCGAGCGTTTGCAGCCGATCATTATGCTGCAGGGTTCAAATCAAGAAAAGATCGCTACCTTGAAAGAGGTATTATCTGCGTCTGAGACTGGTTTGAAAGGTGTAGCCGAATTGGATTTTATTTTGGAGCGCATCTCTCATACGTCAATCCGTGCGGAATTAGAGCTTGATCTGACATTAGCTCGCGGCTTAAACTATTATACAGGTGCGATTTTCGAGGTGAAAGCCTTGGACGTACAGATCGGTAGTATCACGGGTGGTGGTCGCTATGACAACCTGACAGGGGTATTTGGCATGGAAGGCGTATCTGGTGTCGGTTTCTCTTTCGGCGCTGATCGTATCTTTGATGTATTGAACCAATTGGATTTATATCCGGAAGGATCTTTGAAGACTACACAGCTTCTATTCGTGAACTTCGGACAGAAAGAGGAGATTCATTTATTGCCGCTGATCGCTAAGGTTCGTAAGGCGGGGATTCGTACAGAGCTATATCCTGAGTCTACTAAGATGAAAAAGCAAATGGGATATGCGGACGCTAAGAAAATCCCGTTCGTTGCGATAGTCGGAGAGAATGAGATGGCCGAGAATAAAATCAACTTAAAGAATATGCTCACGGGTGAGCAAACCCTTGTGACTATCGAGGAGCTGATAGAACGCTTTTAGAGAATAGTGGATTATGGAACACGGACTACACGGATGACACGGTATTAGTATTTATCCGTGTGTTCCGTGTCATCCGTGTAGTCCGTGTTTAAATGGTTCTAAACTTATAAATTAATGAAACGACCATGAAAATACCTGTTTTTATACTCTCAATATCTTTATACCTTTCTTCCTGCTCTTTCACCCCCCGGGCCGAGTGGGTAACGACAACCGAGAATACCCCTTGGGCTGAGCAACCCGATCTGATCTCCGCCCTTGCGGATACGATACCTAATATTGATATAACAATTCTAACAGAAAAGCATCAACAACAAATTGATGGTTTCGGAGCCTGTTTTAATGAATTAGGTTGGCTTTCCTTGAGTAAGCTGGAGCCAAGTGTACGTGAGGAAATCATGGAAGAGCTTTTCTTCCCCGGAGTCGGAGCCAACTTCACGATTTGCCGGATGCCTGTAGGAGCAAATGATTTCTCCCGTGATTGGTATTCGTATGACGAGGTAGACGGTGATTTCACGATGGAACATTTTACCATCGCCAATGACCAACAAACGTTGATCCCTTTTATCAAGAACGCTCGGAAGTATCAGCCAGACTTACGCTTGTGGGCTTCCCCGTGGTGCCCTCCCGCTTGGATGAAATATAACAAACACTATGCCTCAGCCTATACGGGTGAGAATTATGACGAGAAGTATCGAAATGGTTTGTCGGCCGATAAGGTCGGCCATGAAGGTACGGATATGTTTATCCAAGACTCTCTTTACCTGAAAGCCTATGCCCTCTATTTCTCTAAATTTATCGAGGCCTATAAGAAACACGGAATTCCAATCTTTGCCGTAATGCCCCAGAACGAGTTCAACTCTGCGCAAATATTCCCGAGTTGTTGTTGGACATCGGCTTCTTTGGCTAATTTTATCGGTAATTATCTCGGGCCGACCATGCAGGTTCAAGGAGTGGATATTATGTTCGGCACGATGGAACGTGCGAATGAGTCGCTTGTTGATACGGTATTGACAGATCCCGCTAGTGGTAAATATGTAAAAGGTGTCGGTTTCCAATGGGCGGGTAAGGGAGCTATCGCCGGAATCCACAAACGTTATCCCGGGTTGAAGCTTTACCAAACCGAGCAAGAATGTGGAGATGGCAAGAACGATTGGAAAGGTGCCATGTATTCTTGGGGGTTGATGCGACATTTTCTGGATAATGGCGTTTCTGCCTATATGTATTGGAATATATCTTTGGAAAATGGAGGGATCAGTCGTTGGGGATGGGCGCAAAACTCATTGGTTGTCGTAGATCCGCAAACCAAGAGCTATCGATATACTCCGGAATACTACGTGATGAAACATGTCAGCCATTATGTCCAGCCCGGTGCATATAAATTAGAAACGGAAGGAGCCTATACGAATCTGCTGGCATTCCGTAACCCGGATAACAGTATCGCCTTGATTATCGCCAATGAGACCAGTGATGATCGTTCCCTTTCCATCCGCATAGGCGATCGAGTCTATACTCCGATCGTAAAAGCATATTCCATGAATACGCTGCTGGTCGATTGATAATCCTTTTGAGAGATGCAAAAAGACAAGTTGTCAGTTATCTCTTCGGATATTTGTCTATTTCGTCCGAAATATTGTCAGTCGAACTCGGGTGAATACGTTTGGCACACTATTCGCATAGACTTAGGCGTGAACACAAAGTTCATAAACTAAAAACGTAATATTATTAACATTTAAAATACCAAGAAAATGAACATTAGACCATTAGCAGACCGCGTGCTGATTAAGCCGGCCGCTGCGGAAGAGAAAACATTAGGTGGAATTATTATTCCTGACTCAGCAAAGGAAAAGCCTTTAAAGGGTGAGATTGTAGCCGTAGGTAACGGAACGAAAGACGAGGAGATGGTTGTAAAGGTTGGTGATAACGTATTGTATGGTAAGTATGCAGGTACGGAAATCGAACTAGACGGTGAGAAATACTTGATCATGCGCCAAGCAGACGTTTTAGCTATTATCTAATTCATTTTTATAAACAACAATATTAAAAAGAGATACAATCATGGCAAAAGAGATTAAATACGATATGGATGCCCGCGACCTTTTGAAGAAAGGTGTGGATGAGTTGGCTAATGCTGTTAAGGTAACATTAGGCCCGAAAGGTCGTAACGTAATTATCGAGAAGAAATTCGGAGCTCCTCACATCACGAAAGATGGTGTAACGGTTGCTAAAGAAGTTGAGTTGACTTGCCCGTTCGAGAACATGGGTGCTCAATTAGTTAAGGAAGTGGCTTCCAAGACAAACGATAACGCCGGTGACGGTACGACTACAGCTACGGTTTTGGCTCAGTCTATCATTGGTGTCGGTTTAAAGAACGTTACTGCCGGAGCGAACCCGATGGATTTGAAACGTGGTATCGACAAGGCTGTCGCTAAGGTTGTAGAGAGCATCGCTAACCAAGCTGAGGCTGTAGGTGATAAGTTCGAGAAGATCGAGCATGTAGCGAAGATCTCCGCAAATGGTGACGAGGCTATCGGTAAGTTGATCGCGGAGGCTATGCAACGTGTGAAGACTGAAGGTGTTATCACGGTTGAGGAAGCTAAAGGTACTGAAACTACAGTTGACGTAGTTGAGGGTATGCAGTTCGACCGCGGTTATATCTCTCCGTACTTCGTAACGGATACAGAGAAGATGGAGTGCCAGATGGAGAATCCGTATATCTTGATTTATGACAAGAAGATCTCCGTATTAAAAGACCTTCTTCCTATCCTTGAGCCGACCGTACAGAGCGGACGTCCTCTTTTGATCATCGCTGAGGATATCGACAGCGAGGCTTTGGCTACATTGGTAGTGAATCGTCTGCGTGGTTCCTTGAAGATCTGCGCTGTTAAGGCTCCGGGCTTCGGCGACCGTCGTAAGGCTATGTTGGAAGATATCGCTGTATTGACAGGCGGTACGGTTATCTCTGAGGAGAAAGGTTTGAAATTGGAAGGTGCTACAATGGATATGCTAGGTACCGCTGAGAAGATCACGGTAGACAAAGATACCACTACCATTGTAAATGGTGCTGGTGACAAGGAGGCTATCCAAGCTCGTATCGGCCAGATCAAGATCCAGATGGAGAATACGACATCTGATTATGATAAAGAGAAATTGCAAGAGCGTTTGGCTAAGATGGCCGGCGGTGTAGCTGTTCTTTACGTAGGTGCTCCTTCTGAGGTTGAGATGAAAGAGAAGAAAGACCGTGTGGATGACGCATTACACGCAACTCGTGCCGCTATCGAAGAAGGTACGGTGCCCGGTGGTGGTGTTGCCTATATCCGTGCTATCGATGCATTGGAAGGTATGAAGGGCGACAACGAGGACGAGACTACAGGTATCGAGATCGTTAAGCGCGCTATCGAGGAGCCGCTTCGCCAGATCGTAGCTAACGCTGGTAAGGAAGGTGCCGTTATCGTTCAGAAAGTGAAGGAAGGCAAGGGCGACTTCGGTTACAACGCTCGTAAGGACTGTTTTGAGAATTTGTGCGAGGCTGGTGTAATCGACCCAGCTAAGGTAACTCGCGTAGCATTGGAGAACGCTGCTTCTATCGCAGGTATGTTCTTGACTACTGAGTGCGTGATCGCTGAGAAAAAAGAAGAGACTCCTGCTATGCCTCCGATGAATCCGGGTATGGGCGGCGGAATGGGTGGTATGATGTAATCGACTCCCGTGATTAATGATATGGGCGGCCGTTCCGGAAGGGACGGTCGCTTTTTTTATTTTCATTTGCTTGCTAATTGGAAAAAACGATTACCTTTGTATGCGCAATACCGATAGGTTGCGCTTCAGAATGATTAAAAAAAGCCCAGGTGGCGGAATTGGTAGACGCGCTCGTTTCAGGTGCGAGTGGTTTTGCGATCGTGCAGGTTCGAGTCCTGTTCTGGGCACTTCCCAAAATAGAAAAAATGCAATCCTATACAGAAGACGAAATTGTAGTACAGCTCCGGGACCCGGCCCGACAACGTGAGGCCTTTGCCAAGGTCGTAAGCTTGTATGGCGAGAAGTTGTATTGGCATATACGAAAGATGGTACTGGATCATGAGGATGCGAACGACTTACTCCAAAATACATTTTTGAAAGCTTGGACGAACATCGAGCTTTTTCGCGGTGAGGCCAAATTATCTACATGGCTTTATAAGATTGCGATCAACGAGTGCATTACTTTCCTAAATAAACAGCGAAATATGAATAACGTATCTATCGACGATGCGGATACCTTTTTGCTGGAACGTTTGAAAGGGGATGAATACTTCGATGGTGACGAGATACAGGTAAGATTGCAAAACGCTATTCTTACCTTGCCGGAGAAACAACGCTTGGTTTTCAATATGAAGTATAACGAGGAGATGAAGTACGAGGAGATGTCCGAGATACTAGGTACCTCTGTCGGGGCTTTGAAGGCCTCGTATCATCATGCGGTGAAAAAAATCGAGGAGTTTTTAACAAAAGAGGTTTAAACCTTTTGCCCGAATCGCTGTCAAAGCAATATAAAAAGAGAAAAAGTATGAAAAAAGAAGAAAACAACCTAGATCGCTTGAAAGGAACTAATCCTTTCACTGTACCGGAAGGGTATATGGAAGGGCTTACGGAGCGGATCATGAGTCAGCTCCCCGAGAAGCAGGAGGAGAGGGCGAAACGGATTTCCTTGATGGATCGTGTTCGTCCGTGGTTGTACATGGCTGCGGTATTCGCTGGTCTTGGTTTGTTTTTCAAGGCTATCGTGGGAATAAACGGTTCCGATGGTAGTACTGCGTCTGATTCTTTACTGGTCCGGACGGAAGTCCCGACAACGGCTTTAGACGCTATTGAAGCGGAAGAAGATGAGGAGTATTTGGAGTATTTGGAAGCTCAGTACGCCAATTATCTCTTAGATGAGGAACTTTCCTATTCTGAATAAAGTTTAAAATAGTAATTTTATCGAAGATTTTTGTAATAATACTTGTATGAATAAAATATTTTTCATTACATTTGTAGCGATTTCGGTTCTACTCTCTTTCAATGCTACGGCACAAGAGAAGAAAGAGCAAAGACATTTTGATAGAGAGGCATTCGAAGCAAGGCGGAATGCTTTTATTACGGCTGAAGTTGGCCTTACACCTGAGGAAGCTGCACAATTTATTCCTTTATGCAATGAGTTGCGACAGAAAAAATTTGAGGTAGGTCGTGAATGTCGTAAGTTATCAAAAGAAATTCGACATAAGGAGAATCCGACAGATGCTGATTATAACAAAGTGATAGACGAATGTCTGGATGTTGAGATAAAAGAGGCACAGTTGGAAAAAGAGTATTTTGAGAGATTCAAGAAGATACTTTCTCCCGAAAAGGTCTATAAGTACCGAAATGCGGAATATAAGTTTGTCCGGAATTTCATGAAGAGTGGTCGGGACAATAAAAAGGAAGAAAAACAGAAAAAGTAAAATATTATCATTATTTGTGTTTTTTGTTTAGATTTAGTTTTGGCGTTTAAGTTAAGGGAGGGGTGGCGACGTGATGTCGGTTCCCCTTTTGTTTTGCCCTTATCCTTGCTTTATAAGCCTTTGGCCTTGGCTTCATTCCACAGTTGATCCATTTCCTCCAATGTCATATCTTTCAAGGAACGACCTTCTTGGATCGTGTGCTCCTCTAGATAATTAAAACGGCGGATAAACTTCTGGTTCGTGCGTTCCAATGCGTTGTCCGGATTTATTTTGTATAGGCGGGCAGCGTTGATCAAGCTAAAGAAGAGATCTCCGAACTCAGCTTCCATCTTATCTGCGTCCATCCTGTCTATCTCGGTTTTCAACTCATTAAATTCCTCCTGTACCTTATCCCATACTTGATCACGTTGTTCCCAGTCGAAACCTACGTTACGGGCCTTATCTTGGATACGATGCGCTTTTACTACGGATGGGAGGGAAGCGGGAACACCCTCCAGTACGGTTTTGTTACCCCCCTTTTCTTTCAACTTAAGCTGCTCCCAGCTTTGCTCTACCTTTTGAGCGGTATCGGCGGAGGTATCTCCGAATACGTGTGGATGGCGGTAAATCAGTTTCTGGCAAAGGCTGTCGCAGACATCCTTGATATCGAAAGCTTCTTTTTCCTCGCCGATCTTGGAGTAAAAGACGATGTGCAATAACAGGTCTCCTAATTCTTTTTTTATGTTTGTGTTATCCTCACGCATCAAGGCCTCGCATAGTTCATAGGTTTCCTCGATCGTATTCGTGCGGAGGCTCTCGTTTGTCTGTTTACGATCCCAAGGGCATTTTACCCGTAATTCATCCAGAATGTCGAGTAATTGCCCGAAGGCTTCCATCTTCTCTTCTCTAGTTGCCATATTATTTACTTATTCTATAATGATTGTAAAAGAAAGAGGGCAGGGTAGAACCCGGCCCTCTGTTTGTTTTATTGTTGTTCTTTCTTGAATTCTTTCAATCCGTTTTGAAGGAACTGGATGTATTTGGAAACATCCTCATTGAATGCGTATGAAGGTCCGAGCGGCTGTCCCTCGTCATTCAATAAGATGTAGAATGGCTGGGCATTAGAACCGAACTTGCTTCGTTGCAAATAACTCCATTTATCACCGATCGTCTTCAGCTTACGAGTCTTTCCGTTCTCTTGGATCTCGATGGGTTGCGGGAGTTTCGTCTTATCGTCTACCATGAGAGTGATTAGCACGTAATCATTTTCTAGCATTTGCTTCACCTTAGGATCCGTCCAAACGGAAGCCTCCATCTTACGGCAGTTTACGCAACCGAAACCGGAGAAGTCGATCATGACGGGTTTATTTACCTTCTTGGCATAAGCCATACCGGATTCATAATCGTCGAACGCGGCGTGTACCTCGTTTTTGTATAGATTGAAATCTTGTGTATACAACGGAGGAGCGAATGCGCTGATCGCCTTTAACGGAGCGCCCCAAAGTCCCGGAACCATGTAAATGGCGAAAGCGAAAGAGATAATCGCCATAAACAGACGAGGAACAGATACATATTTTACTTCGCTATCATGGCTAAACTTGATCTTTCCTAATAAGTAAACACCCAATAAACTGAAGATCACGATCCAAAGCACGATAAAAGCCTCACGGTCTAGTAAACGCCAACCATACGCTAAGTCCGCTACGGAAAGGAACTTCAAGGCCAAGGCCAACTCCAAGAAGCCCAATACGACCTTCACGGAATTCAACCATCCGCCGGATTTCGGCATACTTTGCAGCATATTCGGGAAGATGGCGAAGACGCTGAACGGGATGGATAACGCCAAGGCGAAACCGAACATACCGATAGCCGGTCCTACCGCCGTACCCATAGAAGCGGCCTGTACCAACAAGGTTCCGATAATCGGGCCCGTACAAGAGAAAGATACCAATACCAACGTAAACGACATAAAGAAAATACTCAATACGCCGGTCGTCGAATCGGCCTTGCTATCCAATTTGCTAGTCCATGACGCAGGTAATACCAGCTCGAAGGCTCCGAAGAAGGAGACTGCGAATACTACCAACAGCAAGAAGAACAGGATATTAAAGATCGCGTTCGTTGATAAATCATTCAATGCGCTCGCTCCGAAGATACCGGTGATCAACAAGCCCATCACCAAATAGATTACGATAATAGATAACCCATAGGTGATAGCGTCGCGAATCGCTTTCTTACGATCTTTCGTACGTTTCAGGAAGAAGCTAACCGTCATAGGGATCATCGGCCAAACGCAAGGAGTCAATAAGGCGATCAAACCACCTAAGAAACCTGCGAAGAAGATGAATAACCAAGAGGTATCTGCCGCAGATACCGTAGAGTCGCCGAACGATTTCAATTGGTCGATCACCGGAGACCAAAGATTCGGGCTGTCGGTTAAGCTGTCGGACGCTTTAGGAGATGTCGTAGCCGGTGTCTCTTTAGCGGCAGGGTCCGGAGTGTTCAACTCGCTGGCCTCTTCCGCTACGACTTGCGTATCCGGCTGTATGGCCGTGGCGTCCTCTTTATCCACCTCTGTAGTCGAGCTGTTAGCTGCCAGAGCTGGATCTACATGGATACTTTTCTTATCGAAAGAGAAAGGTATTTGATCCGGGGGAAGACAAGTCTCGTCATTACAAGCCATAAATTCCACCTCGCCCTCCGCCTTGAATTTAGCGGGATCGGTAACCTTTAGTTTTTGGGTGAACGATACCGTACCCGGATACCAACGAAGATTCATGGCAAATTGCTCGTCGTAAACCGTGGTCGGCTTTACCGAAGGAACCGGTTGACCGATCAGTTCAGCTCCATTCAATGTCTCGAATGTGAAAGATGTAGAAACAGGACCTCCTTCCGGCAGGTTCATGTCATACAGGTGCCAACCTTTGTCCGCCGTGGCGGTAAAGACGATCTCTTTCTCGGGTGCGCCGCCCTTGTCGTCTAGTTTAATTTTCCACTTGACAGGCGTAAGTATTTGCGCCTGCGCTACCAGCGCTATTAGCGCCAGCATGATCGAACTGATGAGTTTCTTCATTTTTTGTCCTTTATTGATAGATTACTTTGCTGTCGATGTGAATTTCTCCGGGATCCGTGTCTCGAAGCGCATCTCCTCGCCTGTTACCGGATGGATGAAACAGAGCCTGCGGGCATGGAGCATCAAGCGTCCGGCAGGATTTGTCTCCGCCCCGTATTTAGAGTCTCCGGCTATCGGATGGCCGATGGATTGCATCTGCGCACGGATTTGGTTCTTGCGTCCCGTCTCCAGATCGAGTTCCACGAGCGAATAGCGATTGTTCGTTTGCAGGAGTCGGTAGCGTGTGATCGCTTCCTTCCCGTCACCATCTTGTGTCACGTACACTTGCATATGCTTGTTCTCCACGAGGTTGGATACGATCAAATCCGTGTCTTTCTCCGGTCGTCCCTCTATCACGGCCACGTAGGTCCGTTGCGTGATAGCCTCGCTCCAGTTGGACTGTAGTTGCTCTTTTACCTTCTGGTTCTTGGCGAACATCATGATACCCGATGTGTCTCGGTCCAGACGGTGCAAGACGAATATCTTGTTGCGAGGGTCGCATTCTTTCAAGTAATCGCTCAGTATACGGTAGGCCGTACGCTCCTTGATACGATCGGTAGATACGGATAGCAAACCTTCCCGCTTGTTGATCACGATGAGGTCATCATCTTCCCAAACAATTCTAAGTAACGGATTGTTGAATTCCACCTTCCCTCTTCCATAGTTGATCCCGACCGTATCGTTAGGGTTCAGCGGGGCATCGAACTGCCGGGTGACTTTCCCGTTTACCGAGATCTGTCCCCTGCTCAATAATCCTTTCACGGATGAACGGCTTTGTTCTTTTAATAACTCGAACAGGAAAGGTAGCAAAGTGTTACTTTCACCCACCGTTACCTGTCGTTCTTTAGAGGGTTTACGTCGATTATCCCCTCCTTTATACTCAGATCGCTTTCTCATATCTATTTTTTATAGTACGCGAAGATACAGGCATTTACGCGAAACTGCAATAGCGCGGAATAGAAAAACCGTTATAAATAGTTTGCTTGTTATAGGAATAAACCTTCAAATCCCCGGATGTAAAAGTAATTGCCATTCACTCTATTTTCAAAATAGCGTCGTGGTCCTTATAAATCACGTCGTGATCTATATAATCTACGACTTGGTCTTTACAAACCATGCCGTGGTTTATAGAATAGTGGTTTGTCCGAGAGAGAATGCCTATTGTCTCGGCCGACTATATTTCCCGATGCTCAGCGTTTTTTGTCTATATTTTTTGTACTTTCGCGGATCGAGAAATGTGTAAAGACTAATTAGTTATAAAAATATGGAAATCGCTAGTAAGTACAATCCTGCTGAAGTAGAGGGGAAGTGGTATCAGTATTGGTTGGATAACGGCTTCTTTAAGTCAAAGCCAGACGGCCGTGAGCCGTATACGATCGTAATCCCGCCCCCTAACGTCACCGGCGTATTGCACATGGGACATATGCTTAACAATACGATCCAAGATATCTTGGTTCGCCGTGCCCGTATGATGGGTAAGAACGCTTGTTGGGTACCGGGTACGGACCATGCCTCGATCGCTACGGAGGCGAAGGTAGTGAATCGTTTGGCCGGGCAAGGAATCAAGAAAACCGATCTGACGCGCGACGAGTTCTTGCGGCACGCTTGGGAATGGAAAGAAGAGCATGGCGGTATCATCTTGAAGCAGCTTCGTAAATTGGGGGCTTCCTGCGATTGGGATCGTACGGCGTTCACGATGGACGAGAAACGTTCGGAAAGCGTCATCAAGGTTTTTGTCGATCTATATAAGAAGGGCTTGATCTACCGGGGCGTGCGTATGGTGAATTGGGACCCTAAGGCGTTGACGGCCCTGTCCGATGAGGAGGTTATCTATAAGGAAGAGCATAGCAAGCTGTACTATCTTCGCTATAAGATCGTAGGCGAGGAGGGATACGCTGTTGTCGCTACTACCCGTCCGGAGACGATTATGGGAGATACGGCGATGTGTATCAACCCGAACGACCCGAAGAACCAACATCTGAGAGGAAAGAAAGTGATCGTTCCGCTGGTAGGCCGTGAGATTCCGGTGATCGAGGATGATTACGTGGATATAGAGTTTGGTACGGGCTGTTTGAAAGTGACCCCGGCACACGATGTAAACGACTATATGCTGGGCGAGAAATATAATTTGCCTTCTATCGATATATTTAACGATAACGGTACGTTGAGCGAGGCTGCCGGCCTGTATGTGGGCATGGATCGTTTCGATGTCCGCAAGCAGATCGAGGAAGACTTGCGTAACGCCGGTCTTTTGGAGAAGGTAGAGGCTTACGAGAACAAGGTGGGTTTCTCGGAGCGTACGAACGTGCCTATCGAACCGAAATTGTCTATGCAATGGTTCTTGAAGATGGAACATCTAGCCCAGATCGCCTTGGAGCCGGTCATGAAGGACGATATCAAGTTCTATCCGCCGAAGTTCAAGAACACCTACCGCCATTGGATGGAGAATATCAAGGACTGGTGTATCAGCCGTCAGCTTTGGTGGGGACACCGTATCCCGGCTTACTTCTTGCCGGAAGGTGGTTACGTGGTAGCCGAGACGGAAGAGAAAGCTTTGGAACTGGCGAAAGAGAAATGTGGTAACCCGAATCTGACCATGTCTGATTTGCGTCAGGACGAGGACGTATTGGATACTTGGTTCTCCTCTTGGTTGTGGCCGATCTCCCTGTTCGACGGTATCAATAACCCGGATAACGAGGAAATCAATTATTACTATCCGACCAGTGATTTGGTAACCGGACCGGATATCATCTTCTTCTGGGTAGCCCGTATGATTATGGCCGGCTATGAGTACAGAGGGAAAATGCCGTTCAAGAGCGTCTACTTTACGGGTATCGTTCGCGATAAGCTGGGACGTAAGATGTCCAAATCTTTAGGAAACTCTCCCGATCCGTTGCAATTGATCGAGCAATACGGTGCGGACGGCGTGCGTATGGGCTTGATGCTTGCGGCTCCTGCCGGAAATGATATTCCTTTCGATGATGCTTTGTGTGAGCAAGGACGTAACTTCAATAATAAGATATGGAATGCTTTCCGCTTGGTGAAGGGCTGGACGGTAGACGATACGATCGCTCAGCCGGAGGCTTCCGCTATCGCCGTGAAATGGTTCAAGATGCAGCTGGATAAGACGATTGCCGAGGTAGACGACTCTTTCAGTAAATATCGTCTGAGCGAAGCGATGATGGCTGTCTATAAATTGTTCTGGGATGAGTTCTCCTCATGGTATCTGGAGATGGTAAAACCGGGGTATCAGCAGCCGATCGACAAGGCTACTTATGAGGCTACGTTAGGTTTCTTCGATGCCTTGCTTCGTTTGCTTCATCCTTTCATGCCGTTTATTACCGAGGAATTATGGCAAGCCCTTGAGCCTCGTAAGGAAGGTGAGAGCTTGATGGTTGCCCAAATGCCGGAAGTAGCTGTTGCGGATAGCGCTTATTTGGATGCTTTCGAGATCGTGAAAGAGATCGTTGGTGGTGTCCGTACCATTCGTTTGCAAAAGAATATACCGAATAAGGATGCGCTGGAATTGCAGATCGTGGGTGAGCACAATGAGGCGTTCAACGCCGTAATCGCTAAGATGTGCAATCTCTCTTCCATCTCCAAGGTAGAGGAGAAAGCGGCCGGTGCTGTATCGTTCTTGGTCCGTACGACTGAATATGCCGTACCTTTAGGCAATCTGATCAATGTGGAGGAAGAGTTGGCTAAGCTTCAAGAAGAATTGAAATACCAAAAAGGTTTCTTGGCTTCTGTCATGAAGAAATTAGGCAATGAGAACTTCGTGAGCAAAGCCCCGGCGAAAGTAATCGAGATGGAGAAGAAAAAGCAAGCCGATGCCGAATCGAAGATTAAGTCTATCGAGGAAAGTATCGCTGCCTTGACAAAATAAATAGAACGGCCGTTTCTTTGAAATAAGAGCCTATATCAATCTTTTTTTGGTTGATATAGGCTTTTTGTTGTATAAGTTGAAAATGTGATATTAAACTTGTTTATGTTGATGTCTTGGCATTTAAATTTTTATTAACTTGCCGGGCATTGAATAATGGATAGTCGTGCTAACTTTTCAAGGTATATATGAAGAGATTGTTTTTTATTGGTTGTTGGACGTTGATTCTAACTTTGCTTATTCCGGATAGGGCGAAAGGTGACACGTTTGTCGATAGCTTACGAAGAGAAATCAAGGTTTTGCCGGATAGTAGTAAACTAATACGCTTGAACGAATTACTTTATGCCAATACGCATAACAAAGTATATAAAGTATATGCGGATTTGCTACTAGAAGAGGCACAGAGGCAACGTAACGATTATTACAAAGGAAATGCCTTACTATTCTTGATGCGTTATTACTATATGCAAGATCCGGATAGCTTGCGAATATATTTGAAAATAGCGGAACCCCTTTTCATCGCGACAAACCGGATCGAGGAATTATGTAGGGCGAAAGGATGGAATATCTATTCTTTAGCGAATGAGGGGATGCAGGGATTGGTAATCCGGGAGGTGGATAGCTTGAGGAATCTTGCGACCTATTTTAATTATCCGGATGGGGTGGATATGGCAAACCAAGCTTTAGCGAATTTCTATTTTAATATAGGATTGGATGAGGAGGGTATTCAATTAAGCCGGGAGATCTTATCTCGCATGGAAGAACGTAATGCCTCTAGGATGCGTTGGTATTACGTGTTACGGCTGTTGCTTACGAAGGATTTGCGATTGGAGTATTTGAATAAATTGGATTCTTGCATACAAGAGTGCGAGAAAGAGGACATTACTCAATTGGATGCGGAACATACTGTCGCTTTTTTAAAAGATCGCTATCATTATTACTCGGCCCAGTATTACGTGGCGGAAAAAGAGCCTTCCTTGGTTTATCAGCACTTGAGGATGATGGAGGATATCGAAAAGAAGAATAATATGAATGCCGAGCAAATCCTGCCTCAATTCCTTTGGATGAATTATTACGCTTTAGCGGGGAAATATGAGAAGGCCATTGATTTGGCGAACAAATTGGAACTAATGCTCTTGGATAAGAAACGCTTTAGTGATTGGGTCTCAGTGGAGGATTTTAAGGCGGATCTCTATTATAAGCTTGGAAGAGGGATGGAAGCGGCTAGGGCTTACAGAGATTCTAAAGAAGTGCACGACTCGATTATGCGGGTAAAATATTACGAGGATTTAGCGAAGTTGAAAACCCAACGAGAGGTGGAAAAACTAGAGATACAAAGTAAGAAACTGGAGCTAGAGGCGGAAAAGTCGCGTGTCCGTATCTTGATGCTTCGAGGAGGATTTGTCTTGGTGTTGTTACTATGTGCGGGCTTGGGTATAGTCGCCTATGCCCGTCATCGTGCGGGGATACGATTAAAGATCGCAAAAGAGAAAGCGGAGGAGGCGGATCACCTGAAATCTGCGTTCTTGGCAAACATGAATCATGAGATCAGGACGCCATTGAACGCCATCGTCGGATTCTCGCAGGTGATCGCCGATGAGGAAGATGCGGAAACTCGTCATGAACTCTCCAATATTATACAAAGTAATAATGAATTGTTGCAACGCTTGATAGAAGACGTATTGGATATATCGAAAATCGAGTCGAATACGTTGACTTTCGTTTTGGCGAATCATGAAATGAAGGCTTTAATGAAAGATATCTATAGTATCATTTTATTACGTATGCCCGAAAATGTAGAACTTCGATTGGATGATTGCCAACCTTTTACGCTTTATACCGATCGGAGTAGATTAACGCAAGTCCTCACTAATTTATTGACGAATGCTATCAAGCACACGAAAAAAGGTTATATTTGCTTCGGGTATGACGTGACGGAGCAGGAAATCCGCTTTTATGTGACGGATACAGGCGAGGGAATCCCGGACGACCAATTGGAACGGGTTTTCGATCGTTTTGTCAAGTTGACGCAATGGACCAATGGAGTCGGCTTGGGATTGGCTATCTCCAAGGCTTTGGTCACAAAGCTCGGCGGTCGTATAGAAGTGACTTCCCAGCAAGGGGTAGGCTCTACCTTTAGCGTTATTTTCCCAAGATAAACAGTATACATTATATATAATATTGTAATAGACCATGAAACACTCAAGACGTACATTTTTTAAACAAGGATTGGCGGGTGCCCTTTTATTAGGTACCTCCACGATCGCCCGGGCCGCTTTGCCGGACCCTGTAAAGCCAAAAGCCCCGAAGGCCGTAAACCCGTTCCATCTGGGAATGGCGGGATATACTTTCGTTAATTTTGATTTAGATACGACGTTGAAGACGTTGGAACGATTAGATATCCATTATCTTTGCATCAAGGATTTCCATTTGCCGTTGAATAGTACGGATGAGCAGATTAGGGCTTTTCATGATAAATGCGCTGCCCATAAAGTGACGGGATATGCCGTAGGTCCTATTTATATGAAGAGTGAGGAAGAGATAGATCGTGCGTTTGATTATGCGAAGCGGGTAGGAGTGAAGTTAATCGTCGGTGTCCCGAATTACGAGCTTTTACCCTATGTGGATAAAAAAGTGAAGGAGTATGATTTTCATTACGCTATCCACTTGCACGGTCCTGATATTAAGACGTATCCCGATGCTACGGACGTTTGGGAGCATACGAAGGATTTAGACCCCCGTATCGGTATGTGTCTGGATGTCGGGCATGACTTGCGAAACGGCTGTGATCCTGTCGCCGACTTGAAGAAATACCATACCCGGGTATTCGATATGCACATCAAGGACGTGACGGATTCTTCGAAGGCGGGAGTCGGGATCGAGATCGGTCGTGGAAAGATCGACTTCCCTGCTCTGATCCGTATGATGCGGGAAGTTAATTACACGGGAATGTGTAGCTTGGAATACGAGAAAGACATGAAAGACCCCTTCTTGGGGATCGCGGAGTCTATCGGCTATTTCAAGGCTGTGAGTGATTTGACATAATGTGGGGGCGTAAATCGCCCCCTTTTAAATAGATGAAGATGAGAAGCATTCTTTTTATAGGCATAGCGGGTTTGTTGTCCGCTTGTAGCACGATTAATTATGTAGGTATCGAGACGTATAATCCTGCGGAGGTGACGTTTCCTGAGAATGTCGCCAAGGTACTTATCGTAAACAATGCCGTCCCCCAACCGGAGGATGCGGGTTACGAATACACCTTGCAGGGAGAGAGGCAAGATACTTGCAAAGCGAAAGCGGATAGTGCGCTGTTTGACGCTTGCCGTACTTTAGGGGAGGCTATCGTGGAGGCTTCTTATTTTAACGACGTATTGCTTTACCATGATGCGGTTCGAAAAGATAATCAGGCGTTTCTGGATACGAAACTTACCCAAGGGCAAGTAGCGTCGCTATGCGATGAGACCGGTGCCGATGCGGTTATCTCCATCGACCGCTTGCTGTTCGATATGAAGAAAAGCGTAGGTACCTTGGGCGAAGGGTATGTAATGGGAATGATCGACGTGCAGATGGCTGGCGTGATACGCAGTTACGTTCCCGATCGTGAGGCTCCACTGGCGACGGTACATATGAAAGATAGTATTTATTGGGCGGAAAGTGCGGATTATATGCCGATCTTGGATAAGGTATTGCCCTCTCCGGAGAATGCTTTGCGTGGGGCCGGTAAATATTTCGGGGCGAAGGTCTACGCTAATTTTGTTCCTCATTGGGAGAAGGAGACTCGTTGGTACTTTACCGGAATGGGTTCACGTTGGAAAGAGGCTTCCGCTTATGCGGCTAATGAGAAATGGGATATGGCGGAAGATCGTTGGTCCGGGCTTTACCGGGGTACGGAAAACTGGAAAAGCCGGGCGAAGGCGGCCTCTAATCTGGCCCTATGCCATGAGATGAGAGGAGCTTTAAAAGAAGCCTATGAGTGGGCTCATAAATCATACGATTTATTCAAGCGTAATAATGGTGATAATGATAAGAGTACCAAATTATTGGAACTCTATGTACAGGCGTTGGCCGAACGAATTCGTTCCGATAAGAAACTAAATGTGCAATTTGGTGAGGATTAACGGCGTTATTCGGTGAATTATTATTACTTTTGACGCATATTCGAATAAAGGAGAATTAATATATGAACGCAAATATGGCAAAGGTTCAATCCCTCATCGAGAACGCTTTTACGTCGGCTGTTGAAAAGCTGGCCAAGGATGAGTCCGGTAATTTTATAAGCGACTTATATGTGCAGGCTGATGCGGAAAGCGGGGAACTGCAAATTTATGATGATGAGGAGCATTTGATCGAAAAGATCGTTATCTTCGATTGGGTGAACTCGAACGAGGAGGAGAACGCATTCAATAAGCGGGTTGCCGCTTCGGTGAAGGCGGTTCTTACGATCTTGTCTACCAAGAATATTTTTGACGTCCCCCGATTCATGAAGCCTCTTTCTGTTAGCTTGACCGATGAGGATTTTGTTGTAATAGAGGAACTTCTCTTCATCGATGATGATATGCTTCGTCTGGACGATCCTCTATTAAAAGATTTAGATGCAGATTTAGATGATTTTTTAGCGAATCTTCTTGCAGATGTCAAATAAACCCTGTATCTTTGCGCCCGAAATAAAGAAACAAATGTTGCCGAAATAGCTCAGCTGGTAGAGCAACGCATTCGTAATGCGTAGGTCGCCGGTTCAAGTCCGGCTTTCGGCTCACAAAATTAGGCAGTTATCTTTTTAGGTAACTGCCTAATTTTGTTTGATAAGGCTGCGGTTCTAGCGAGGTTTGGGAGGTAAGGTTAAACTGGGTGTTAAACCGGAAATGCAATGAACGCAACAGCGTTATTATTTGCGTCAAATTTGCGTCACCAAATGCAACAAAACGCCAAAACAAAACGATTTTTATCAATAAAAAAAGCGGCTACTTGTTTTGTAACCGCTTAATTTATTATTGGTGGAGCATATCGGACTCGAACCGATCACCTACAGACTGCCAGTCTGTCGCTCTAGCCAGATGAGCTAATGCCCCGTCTTGTTAATTCATGTGCAAATATAAGGCTTTTCTTGATATATGCGCTATCTTTGTATAAGAAATTTCAAGAGAAAGGAAAGAAGATGATAGTTTATAATACGACTTTTCATATCCATAAGGATATCGTGGATGAGTGTCTGGAATATTTGAAGAATAGTTATATACCGAAAGCCTCCGAGAGCGGTATCCTTTATAGTCCTTATTTGAGACGGATCTTGGATTCGCGGAATGAGGAAGGTGAAAGTTTTTCCGTACAGTTTCATACGAGGGATATCGATTCGTTGAATGAGTGGGTGCGTAAGGAAGGCGGAGCCTTGCAGCAAGATTTGATAGGACGTTATAAAGAGAAAATCGCAGGATTCTCTACCCTGTTGGAAGATATAGAGCTACCTAAATGATCAAGGACCGTATTATATTAGGCATAGACCCCGGTACGATCGTGATGGGATACGGAATCTTGAAGATCGAGGGGAATAAACCGAAGCTGGAAGCTATGGGAATCCTGCAATTGAATAAATATGAGGATCATTATCTCCGTCTGCGTAAGATATTCGAACGGGTCTTGGCCTTGATCGATCAATACCATCCGGATGAGTTGGCTATCGAGGCGCCTTTCTTCGGGAAGAACGTACAGAGTATGTTGAAACTCGGAAGGGCACAAGGAGTAGCGATGGCGGCGGCCTTGGAGCGGGATATCCCGATCTTCGAGTACGCCCCTCTAAAAATCAAGCTCTCGATCACGGGGAATGGAAATGCGGCGAAAGAACAAGTGGCCGGCATGCTACAACGCTATCTGAAGATACCGGATGAGTCTATGCTTCCGCAATTGGACGCTACGGATGGGTTGGCGGCGGCTGTTTGTCATTATTTCCAAACCAATAATCCGATCTCGGAAAAGAAGTATACGGGATGGAAGGATTTTATCGCTAAGAACCCCGGGAAAGTCCGCTGATATGAGCTTAAAAAACATAGTTATGAAATTCTCAAACCATAACTAAGGTTCAAAGAATTCATAACTATGTTTTTATTTAGCCTAAACTGACCTTATTCTTATACGATACCTTGAGCCATCATAGCTTTCGCTACTTTCATGAAGCCTGCGATATTTGCGCCTTTTACATAATTGATATATTCGCCATCTTTACCGTGAGCTACGCATTGTTCGTGGATTGCGCTCATGATCTGATGTAATTTAGCGTCTACCTCGGCGGCAGTCCATGAGATATGCATAGCGTTCTGGGTCATCTCCAATCCGGAAGTAGCCACACCACCGGCGTTGACAGCCTTACCCGGAGCGAATAATTGCTTATGCTCGATGAACAAGTCTACAGCCTCAGCCGTACAACCCATGTTAGAAACCTCAGCTACGCACAAAGTCTTGTTCTCGATCAACTTACGAGCGTCAGCCTCGTTCAACTCATTCTGGGTAGCGCATGGCAAGGCTATATCTACTTTTTGTTCCCAAGGTTTCTTGCCGGGATAGAAGGTAGAGCCCGGGAATTCGTCTGCGTAAGGAGCTACGATATCATTTCCGGAATTACGCAATTCCAACATATAGTCGATCTTCTCGCCGGAGATACCCGCCGGATCATAGATATATCCGTCAGGACCGGAGATAGTAACCACTTTAGCGCCCAACTCGGTTGCCTTTGTAGCGGCACCCCAAGCCACGTTGCCGAAACCGGAGATGGCGACCGTCTTGTCCTTGATATCGATTCCGTGAGTCTCCAGCATTTGATGTACGAAATAAAGAGCGCCGAAGCCGGTAGCTTCCGGACGAAGGATAGAACCTCCGAACTCCATGCCCTTACCCGTGAACGTACCTGTGTTCTCGCGAGCCAATTTCTTGTACATACCGTACATATAACCAACCTCACGGCCACCTACGCCTATATCGCCAGCCGGAACATCCCTGTCCGGACCAAGATTACGCCATAATTCAAGAATAAACGCTTGGCAGAAACGCATGATCTCGGCATCGCTCTTTCCTCTCGGAGCGAAATCGGAACCACCTTTGCCACCACCCATCGGAAGGGTTGTCAAAGCGTTTTTAAATGTTTGCTCGAATCCTAAGAATTTCAAGATAGACAAGTTAACGGACGGGTGGAAACGGATACCTCCCTTGTACGGGCCGATCGCGTTGTTGAACTGAACACGGTATCCCAAGTTAACTTGTATCTCACCTTTATCATCTACCCAAGGCACACGGAAAGTGAAAATACGTTCCGGCTCAACTAGGCGTTCAATGATTTTCGCTTTCTCAAATTCCGGATGTTGGTTGTACACTTCCTCAATTGATAAAAGCACTTCTTTTACTGCTTGCAAATACTCCTTTTCTCCCGGATGTTTTGCCTCTAGCGCTGATAAAATAACTTCAGTCTTCATAGCATTTATATTCTTTAAAAGGATAACATTCTGTTGGCAAATGTAGGTAATTCTTTGGAATGACCAAGAGTTTCGCTTACTTTTTATCAGTGAAAACCTAAAAATCTTCAGTTAGAGTCAGAATGCGTACTTTCATGTTTCAATAGTTATTATTTTTCCTTACATTTGACTCGAATAATTCTATCAGAATCTATTATGAGCGGTATACCGAACTTAAAAGACTTGGTGTTCAGAGACACCCCGTTTGCCAATCTAATGAATAAGCGTATATATAATGTATTGCTTATCGCTACGAAATATGATTCCTTCATGCTGGAAGATGACGGGCGTGTAGATGAGCAGATATTTAACGAATATACTTCCTTAAGCCTCCGTTACCCACCCCGGTTTACGCAGGTGACTACCGAGGAGGAGGCTTTGAATGAGTTGAAGAACCGGAACTTCGAATTGATCATTTGCATGCCGAATATGGATAACCGGGATATATTCGCTGCGGCGAGCGAGATAAAGGTGCATTATCCGAATATCCCGATCGTTGTATTGACTCCTTTCTCGAAAGAGGTGTCTAAGCGGATCGCCAACGAGGATCTGAGCGCTATCGATTATGTGTTCAGCTGGTTGGGTAACTCGGAGTTGTTACTGGCGATTATCAAGTTGATCGAGGATAAGATGAACGCTCCGGACGATACGGCCAGCGTGGGCGTACAGATCATCTTGTTGGTGGAGGATTCCATTCGTTTCTATTCGTCCGCTTTGCCTCATTTATATAAGTTCGTGCTGGAGCAGAGCCAAATGTTCGCGAAGGAGGCGTTGAACGATCACCAGCGTACGTTGCGTATGCGGGGTCGTCCGAAGATCAAATTGGCCCGGAATTACGAGGAGGCGGTACGTATTTTTGATCAGTATCGGGATAATATGTTGGGTATTATCTCGGATATGAGTTTTATGCACAATGGCGTGAAAGATCCGTATGCCGGTTATAAGTTCGGACAGTATGTACGGAAAACGGGTTTGATCATTCCTTTCGTGCTGGAATCTTCGGAGGCCAGCAACCATGTGTACGCGAAGGAACTGAACGCCTCGTTTATCGATAAGAATTCCAAGAGTTACCCGCAGGATTTGAAAAAGAAGATCATGCAGCGTTTCGGCTTCGGCGATTTCGTGATCCTGAATCCGCATACGAAAGAGGAGATCATGCGCATCAAGGATTTGAAAGACCTTCAAAAGAAAGTCTTCCAGATTCCCGACGATTCGTTGGTTTACCATCTCTCCCGGAATCATTTCTCCCGTTTCTTTTATTCCCGTGCCATGTTTCCGCCCGCCGAGGTTTTGAAGCATGTGGACGTGAGTGACTATAAGGATATGGATGAGGCTCGGAAATTGATTTTCGACTTGATCGTGCAATATCGCCGGATGAAGAACACGGGTGTCGTGGCGGTTTATCAGAAGGATCGTTTTGATGAGTATAGTAATTTTGCCCGTATCGGTGACGGTTCGCTGGGAGGTAAGGGTAGAGGTCTTGCCTTTATCGGTGCGATGGTGAAGCGATACCCTAAGCTGGAGAGTGATAATTTTGCCGTGAATATCCCGAAGACGGTCGTGATCTGTACCGATATCTTCGACGAGTTCATGGAGACGAACGAGTTGTATCCGGTAGCGCTGGGCGATGCGGACGACGAGACGATCCTCCGGTATTTCTTGCGGGCCAGCTTGCCCTCCCGTTTAATCGAGGACTTGATGGCTTTCTTCGATGTGGTGAAAAGCCCGATCGCCGTGCGTTCCTCCAGCCTGCTGGAAGATTCGCATTATCAACCTTTCGCCGGGATCTATTCTACGTATATGGTACCTAAGATCGAGGAGAAATACGATATGCTCCGTACGGTGAGCGACGCTATCAAGGCGGTGTATGCCTCTGTCTTTTATAAGGATAGTAAGGCGTATATGACGGCTACCTCGAACTTGATCGATCAGGAGAAGATGGCTATCGTCTTGCAAGAAGTGGTGGGCTCCCGTTATAATGATCATTTCTATCCGACGATGTCGGGCGTGGCCCGTTCCTTGAATTTCTATCCGATCGGTAACGAGAAGGCGGAGGATGGGATCGCGAATATCGCCTTGGGATTGGGTAAATATATCGTCGATGGCGGGCAAACCTTGCGTTTCTCTCCCCGACATCCCCATAGCATCTTGCAGATGAGTACGATGGATTTCGCTCTTAGGGAAACGCAGACTCGTTTCTATGCCTTGGATTTGAAGAATATGGCGGAAGCCTTCTCGGTAGATGATGCCTTTAACTTGGTGAAGCTGGGCTTGAAGGAGGCGGACGCTGAGGGTTCCTTGAAATATATTGTCTCTACATACGATCCGTACGATCAGATTATCCGTGACGGTTATTATCCGGGCGGTCGTAAGATACTTTCTTTCGTGAATATCCTACAGCATGACGTGTTCCCGCTGGCGGATACGTTGGATCAGATCTTACGGATCGGGCAGCAGGAAATGGGCCGTCCGGTAGAGATTGAGTTCGCTGTCAACATGGACCCTTCGGATCATACAAGGGCGACTTTCTATCTGTTGCAAATCCGTCCGATCGTAGATAATAAAGAGATTATGGACGAGGATCTGAGCTTGGTGAAGAACGAGGAAACCATCCTTTCTTCTACCAGTGTTTTGGGGCATGGTATCGTTGGCGACGTACAGGATATTATCTATGTGAAGACGGGCGCTTTTAATTCATCCAATAATCAGTTGATCGCTTATGAGATCGAGAAGATGAACCGTTCGTTTACCGATCAGGAGAAAGGATACGTATTAGTCGGCCCCGGCCGATGGGGGAGCAGCGACTCTTGGTTGGGTATTCCGGTGAAATGGCCGCATATCAGTAACGCACGGGTGATCGTGGAATGCGGATTGGAGAATTATCGGGTAGACCCGAGTCAAGGTACCCATTTCTTCCAGAACCTGACTTCGTTCGGAGTGGGCTATTTTACGGTTAATCCATTTAAGGGAGATGGTTGGTTCGATGAGGCGTTCTTGAATGCGCAACCTGCCGTAGAGGAGACGGAATATCTTCGTCATGTACGTTTTGATGCTCCGATTACGATTAAGATGGATGGGAAGAAAAGTCTTGGCGTGGTATTGAAACCATAAAAAGATAGCGTTTCAAGAGAAGATAGTTGTTTGTGGATTTGCGAGACGAGCCGGTAAGACGGGTCTCGCGAATCCATTTTTTATTTCAAGTGGAAAGTGGCAAGAACCGCTTTGTGGTCGGTAGGCCAGATTCCAAGGGGAGTCATGATCGGGTCGGAGGTCTCTTCCGTCTCTCTTTGCCCACGGAGGATGTCACCTTTCGGACCGATGATACATACATCTGTAAGCGTTAATCCCTCGAATGGAGCGTAATGGATGAAATCGATGCGATCTCTATCGTCCGCTTTCGGCGACCAAACCAATTTCTCTAAAGCGATATCCTTACAGTCCGCCGGGCAGGTAAGTCCCGGATGAGTTACAGGGTTCGGGAAGATCTCACGGTACGTATCTTTGAAGCCGTCTTTCTCCAGCATGACGGATACGTGCCAAGGAACAACCAATCCTTGGTGGTCTCTCATATCTTTGGTCGCCTCGGTCCAGTCCAGATGGGAAGGCTCGTTAAAGTCCCCTCCGAGGATAACGATCTGTCCGGCTTCCCGATCCTTTTTCGCCTCTTTTAGGAAGCAAGCGATAGCGTCGTCACGGACAGATTGCTCGTTCAACCATAGGAGTGTGTCCAGATTGGTGACAGGAGGTTCCTCGTCCCATGTATTTCCGTCGTATCCACGGGCATCGTAATAAGCGCAATTGCGATAATCCAGATGGGCGGTGTAAAGAGCTACCTCGGTATCGCCGATGTGGGTAATGGCCTTGTACATACTACCCCTGTCATCGTTCAAGGGATAGACGGTCGTGCTATCTGTGATCGGGTAGCGGCTTAACAGACCGGAATCCTCGGTGTAGAAAGAATAGTACGTTTGTCCTCTTTGCTGCAACGCTTCCACGATCCGGTCGCAAAAACGGGTCTGATGATAATTACGTACCTCGCTTAACGTAACGAAATCGGCGTTACTTCTTACGATCTCGTCAGCGATAGCGTCAAAGCCTCCTTTTACGACAGCGCCTTCCTGCCAGATGTTGAATTGAAGAACCTTGAAAGTCTTCTCTTGCTGGCAAGAGCTGAGGCCCAGCGCGATCAACAAGAGTAAGTAGATAAAACTAGTTTTTTTCATGTGTGAAATATTTTGTTAGATGTTTTGTCGTAGCCATTCCTCGGCGGCGGCCAAGGTTTCCGGCTTGCCGATATCCAATAGTTTTAGGTTATCCGCCATATAAGCCCTGATATCGGTTTTGGCGCAAATAGCCAGATAGAAGTTAATGATAGAGAACTTTCCGGTCCATTCTTCCATCAGCTCCAATATCTTGGGCGAGAGTACGTGGATTCCGCTAAAGGCGTACTCGTTGTGTTGATCCGGGTCAAAATAGGGATAGTAAGATTTTACCTCGCCGGTCTCATGATTACGCCAACCACACAGTCTATTCTCCTTATTAAATAATAGATAACGTGAGGTATTGCGCTGGCTGACGAGTAAGGTAGCCAACGGGTTCGTTTGTACATGGGTATCGTATAGTTTCTTGAGATCCACGTTCGATAAGATATCGACATTATGTATCAAGAAAGGCTCGTTCCCGCATAAAAGAGAAGTGGCCTTCTTGATTCCTCCTCCCGTATCCAGCAGATAATCGCTCTCGTCCGAGATTTCGATCCGGACACCGAAGTTGTTGTTCGCCTCCAGAAAATCCACGATCTGGATGCCTAAATGGTGGATATTGATCACGATCTGGTCGAAACCGGAGGATTTCAGTTTCAGTATGACGTGTTCTAGCATCGGTTTACCCCCGATAGGTATAAGCGCTTTTGGCGTGTGATCGGTTAACGGCTTCAGTCTGGAACCAGTACCGGCCGCGAAAATCATAGCTTTCATAATGTAGGGTTAAAGAGTTGTTCTATATTTTGTTCTCTATGTACTAAATGTACTTTTACTCCGAACTTGGTGTTAAGATGTTCCGCCAGATGTTGTGCGGAATAGACCGAACGGTGCTGTCCTCCCGTACATCCGAAACAAATCATCAAATTGGTGAATCCTCGATCCATATATCGTTTTACCGAGGCGTCTACGATATGGTAGACATGCTCGAGGAAGTTCGTGATCTCCCCGTCATCCTCCAAGAACTGGATCACAGGCTCATCCAAACCGGTGAAATGGTTGTAACGCTCGTATTTACCGGGGTTGTTTACCGCACGGCAATCGAATACGAATCCACCTCCGTTCCCGCTAGGGTCGTTCGGGATTCCTTTTTTATAGGCGAAGCTCATGACTTTTACTTCCAGCATATGTTTCTGGATATCATCCGTGAATTGTTTCAACCCGGTAAGCTCACGAAGGACGGAGCATAAATAGGGATATTCCGGATAGTCATTCTTCAATAACTGCCGCAGGTTCTCGATCGCGAACGGGACGCTTTGGATGAAATGAGGCTTTTTCTCGAAATACCCCCGGAAACCATAAGCCCCCAATACCTGCAAGGTCCTAAATAGGACGAAATGGCGCAGCTGGCTATGGAAGTAAGCCTCGTCTACTGGGATATATTTACGTAGGGCCGTGATATAATCCGATAGTAATTCATTCCTCAGATCCTCCGGATATTTCGCTTTCGCCTGCCAAAGGAAGGAAGCTACGTCGTAATAAACCGGGCCTTTTCGTCCACCTTGAAAATCAATAAACCAAGGCTCTCCGTCCTTTACCATAACATTGCGTGACTGGAAATCACGGTATAGGAACGTGGCGGAGGAACTGCGTAACAATACGTCGCTCATCTTCAAGAAATCATCTTCCAGACGGTTTTCTTGAAACTCCATCCCGGTAGCCTTTAAGAAACAGTACTTGAAATAATTCAAGTCCCAAAGGATAGACCGTTGGTTGAACTCGGCTTGTGGATGGCAATACGAGAAATCGAAACCGTCGGACCCCAAGAACTGGATGTCGGGGAGTTTGGTGATCGTCTTGTGTAATAAACGGCGTTCCTCCTCGTCGAATACACTGCTTTTACGGCCTTTCTCGATGGCGTTGAAAAGAAGCGTATCTCCTAAATCTTCTTGGATATAAAATGAATGGTCGTCCGAGCTGGCATATACTTGCGGTACGGGTAAGCCCTTCCCCCGGAAATGTTTTGCCATATAGATAAAAGCCTCGTTCTCCTCAATAGAAGTGCCACTAACTCCAATCAACGTCTCAGGACCTTTTATCCTGAAATACCGGCGGTTAGAGCCGGATGACGGTAACTCCGTTATTTCCTCTGCCGGTGATCCGGTATATGATTGGTATAGCTTCCTAAGTTCTTCTGTTATCATACTTATCGATTTACGGCACTAAGATACCGCTTTTTAATTGAAAATTAAGAATTGAAAATTGAAAATTGGGACTTCGTCGGAAATAAGAAAGGGGAATAGCCTCTCAAAGCCTATCCCCCTCGCTTATATGATCATCAATCGCTTCTCTCTAACTAATTTTCAATTCTCAATTCTCAATTACCTAGAGTATTCCTTGTGCCATCATAGCCTTAGCTACCTTCATGAAACCGGCTACGTTGGCGCCTTTCACGTAGTTTACGTAACCATCCTCTTGCTTTCCGTATTTTACGCATTGCTCGTGGATGTTTTCCATGATGCTCTGAAGTTTCTGGTCTACTTCCTCGCTGCTCCAGCTTAACTTCTGTGCGTTCTGAGTCATCTCAAGACCGGAAACGGATACACCACCTGCGTTAGCGGCCTTACCCGGAGCGTAAAGGATCTTGGCCTCAAGGAATGCGTCGATAGCTTCTGGTGTAGAAGGCATGTTAGCACCCTCGGATACGGCGAAGCAACCGTTGGCCAATAAAGCCTTGGCGTCATCGCCGTTCAACTCATTCTGGGTTGCGCTCGGCATAGCGATGTCGCATTTCTCTCCCCAAGGACGAGCGCCTTGTACATATTTGCATCCGTATTGCTCCGCGTATTCACGGATACGGCCACGATACAAGTTCTTCAACTCCATGATATAATCCAGTTTCTCACGGTCGATACCATCCGGATCATAGATATAACCGTCGGAATCAGACATCGTGACAACTTTCGCTCCAAGACTGATTAATTTCTCTACCGTATATTGAGCCACGTTTCCGGAACCTGATACACAAACTACCTTGTCTTTGATATCAATGTTGCGGGTTTTCAGCATCTGCAACAAGAAATATACGTTTCCGTAACCTGTAGCTTCCGGACGGATCAAGGAACCTCCGAACTCGATACCCTTACCCGTGAATGTACCCGTATTCTCACGAGCCAATTTCTTGTACATTCCATACATATAAGCCACCTCACGTCCGCCTACACCGATATCGCCGGCGGGAACATCCGTGTCCGGACCGATATGGCGCCATAACTCAAGGATGAAGGCTTGGCAGAAACGCATGATCTCAGCGTTTGACTTTCCTCTCGGGCTAAAGTCGGAACCTCCTTTACCACCACCCATCGGCAATGTAGTCAGTGAATTTTTAAACGTTTGCTCAAAAGCCAAGAACTTAAGGATCGATTGGTTTACGGAAGCGTGGAAACGGATACCGCCTTTGTACGGGCCGATAGCGTTGTTGTGCTGGATACGGTAACCCATGTTCGTCTGGATTTGTCCCTTATCGTCCATCCAAGTTACACGGAAAGAGAAAATGCGATCGGGGATACAAAGGCGCTCGATCAAGTTGCTTTTCTCAAATTCCGGATGCTCGTTGTAAGCTTCCTCGATAGTCCCTAAAACCTCTGATACTGCTTGATGATATTCCGGTTCGTTCGGAAATCTTCTTTTCAAGTTGTCTAAAACTTCACTTGCCTTCATGACTGAATTTTATATTTAGAATGTTATACCATTTTGTTATCCGTACGCCGTTTGTTTAACGACGTGGCAAAGGTAAGCTAATTTTTGACACTAGCAAATAATTGAAAGAGAAAATGCGTAAAAAATATCATTTAGATATATTAAGTTTGAAAAAACGACGAAATGTTATTCATCTCTATGCTTGAAACTCTTATAGATCGGAACGAACACAATGATAGCGGAGGCTACAAGGGCAAATATGACGTCGAAATTGATCGTTTCGCTGTATACAAGCAGCATGTAGCATAAGACACCCCATAGTAAGGTGATACATACGGCTTGACTATTTGTTATCTTTCTGCGTGCCATTGATTACATTTGTTTAGTTTGAGGAAATAAGCGATCCGAAGTAAATCACCAAAGCCAAAAAGACAGCTATGATGACGAATAGGATCATGATTTGTTTCTCTAAGGGATATTTTCGTAGAAAAGGGATATGACGTGCGAATCCGGCGACTTGTTCTACCGGTTCCGCTTGCTCGTCTTCCCGGGGTAGGTCGTAACCGCCTTCCTCCATGATCTTCATGGCTCGGGGAACGTCGCTTTCCAGAATCTCCACCCGTGCGCCGCCTACGTCTACGTAACCGGCCATGATCTGGCTGCTTAACTCATTGCGGAGATAACATTCTATCCCTTCCGACCTCAACAGGGCCATCAGCGGTTGGGCATCCGCCGGATAGGTGAACCGGGCTATTTCTACGATCTTGTCCATGGTATTTGTTTTTCTGCAAATGTAAGTAGACAATCACGAATTAACCGTGTTTTTTATTGTAATTTACTTTTTTTATACGTGAAAATATGAAACAGTATGATTTAGCGGAGGGTATGCGGATGTATATAGCCCGATTGAGAGAGCAAGGACGTTATTCGTCCGCCAAGAGTTATCAAGATGCCTTGAATTCATTCCTGCGTTTTTGTGGGCAGGAGGTGATTCCTTATACCCGTATCGACCGGGAAATGCTTTTGAGGTATCAAGACTATTTGCGGGACCGGGAATGCTCGTGGAATACGGTGTCTACCTATATGCGTAGGATTCGCCGTGTGTATGGGTTGGCGATGGAGAATGGGGAGGCTCCTTTTTCCCGTTATTTGTTCAAGGGAATTTTCATGGGAGTGAAAAGCAAACAGAAGAAGGCGTTGCCTACGGAATCCTTGCGTTTGTTGATGACCGCTCCGTTGGATGATTCGGGGCTGCGGAAAACACAGCGGGCATTGTGTTTGATGTTCTTGTTTTGCGGTATGGCGTTTGTCGATTTCGCTCATTTGAAAAAGAGTGATATCCGGAATGGTGTCTTGAGGTATAACCGCCAGAAGACGGGTACGCCGATGTTGGTCGAGATACAGCCTGTGGCCAAGGAGTTGTTGGCTGCGTTAATGACCGACACGCTTAGGGATTCTCCTTATCTATTCACTTTCTTGAGTGGGACGAAAACGGGTGAAGAGGCCTTCCGGGAATATACCTCTGCCTTGGCTGATTTCAACAGTTCCTTGAAGGAACTGGCAAATGCCTGTGGTGTGACGGAAATGGTTACCTCGTACTCAATCCGTCACTCTTTCGCCACGACCTTGAAGGAACAGGGTGTACCGATCGAGATGATCAGCGAATTGCTGGGACACCAATCAATCAAGACGACGCAAATCTATTTGAAGAGCTTCTCTTTGGATAAGATGTCTGCGGTGAACAAGGCTTGCTTCGAGAGCATATATAATAATGTATCAAAGGTGGGGTAGGCGATCGGCTACTTGGGAAGTAGCGTAATCTTCCACGCCGCAAATTTAGTAAAAAACACCGAATAACAAACAATTTTTAGGCTTTGTGTAGGCTTTGTTTGTTTTCTGAATTTATCTTTCTTCGATTTTTCGTTTCTATTCGTGGTGTATGGGCACGACAATGGAGACGAAACGACCTCATATTTCCTGCATCATCACGTCTCCCAAAAAAATCGTACGAACATCGTGTAGAGACGGGGCGTGCCCCGTCTCATCCCCTCAAATGGGTATTTTAAATTACTGCCAGACGGTGGGAGACGGAGCACGCTCCGTCTCTACAACTGGGTAATATCATTTCCTATCTTTTACGCTACTTCCCAAGTAGCCGATCTTCCACGTCCCGATAGAAGAGATATTGACATGGTTTCTATTGCTTTAAAATTTTCGGGAATATAAAAGAGTATTTGATTTAAGTATTAGATTATCAGTATATTAATAAAATATGCTGATATGGCATTGAAGTATCTATGGGTCATGATCTTCCCCCTTTACCATTGCGTGATGTCCACACCGTAAGATGGTATGTGTTATCTCTTCCCGCTTGTCACAAAGGTCCAGCCAAGGGTTTGGAGAAGGAGTTAGATCGCAGGGTGCGTTTGGGCGAGCCTACGTTCGATTTTTTCGCCCCCTCTTTCGTGGAGATGCATCGCCGTGAGGGGCGTTTGGTGGAGACTCACCGTCCGTTGCTCTACAATTATGTGTTTATCCGCTCTTCTGTGTATGAGATCTTTCGTTTGAAACGAGATTTTCCCTTGTATAATTTCCTGCCTAGCGTGGATGGCCGTGGCTCATATCCTTTTGTCTCCGATCGTGAGATGGAAAACTTGCGTTGGGTGGCCCGTTCTTACTCGGATGAGCTTCCGGTGTATGTGCCGGAAGCGGGTTATTTGCGTAAAGGTGACCGGATACGCATTACGGATGGTCGTTTTAAAGGTGTTGAGGCAAGTGTAGTAATACAGCCCGGTGTTGGCGAGCGGGAGGTAATGGTATGCGTGGACAACTGGATGTGGGTTCCTTTATTGCGTGTTCAGCCGGGCGAGTATGAGGTGATCAGCTTGGCCGAGGAAGGCAAGCATGTATATACCCGTTTGGACAATTCCCGGATACAAAATGGTCTTCATGAGGCGTTGGGCCGTCATTGGGGGGATGGTGGCGTTACGGCTATAGACCGTGAGCTGGCGACCGAGACCTTGCGTGCCTATGGAGAGTTACAGTTGGATTCTGCCGTGATGCGGTGCAAGCTCTATTCCCTCTTGTTGCCCGCCTATACGATACTAGGGGACGAGGAGCGGCAAAAGTCGTTGATCGGAACGATCGTCTCGTTCTTACCCTTGATCCGTGCGGAGCAGTCGTTGGCATTATTACTACTTACGCTTTATGGTTGTACGGATAGCAGTATCTATTATTATCGTGCGCACGAGTTGATTGATCCGTGGAGTCGGGAATCCTCCCCGAAGAAGAGTAAATTATCCTTGATCCGTCGGTTAACCGACTACGACCGCTGGCTAAAACACGTGGGTATTGAAAATTAAAAATTCAAAACATGCCTTCTCTTCCTTCTGGCATACGCTTGGTTACGTTACTAAACGAGCATCTGAACGAGATCATGGATCGTGAGCGCATGAACCGTACCTCGATCCATTTATATTGTACGGGTCCTTATTGGGTGGCTTTCGAGCGTTCTGCCTATCAGTTGTGTCTCACCTTCCCGGATAGCGAGATCACGCCGCTGCGCCTGTTCGCCTACCCGTTCCCGATCGTGATGGTGTCCGTGACGGATCGCTCGTTGCGTTCGTACGCCCGTAAACATATTTTGAGGCGGGACGAGACGGATTACGTGGTGCTGACCGTCCCCGAATCCTCCTTGACTGACTACCGAAGATGGCATGCCGGTGAGGTGGAGGGCTTGCCCCAGCTGACATGAACCAAAAATTTTATTCATGATGAACCTTTTTTCTAAACTCTCAACGTGGTATTTCTCAAGGAAAGCGTTGCCGTATTGGAGCATTATCCTGTTGGATTGCTTGGTGATCCTGTTTTCAGGCTTGCTGGTATATGCCTTGAATAACGGGATCTTCGCCACGATGGGCATCTTTTGGCACCTGTCGCTCACGTGGGGTGTTTGCCTAGTGCCTTATCTGGTGGGCTTTAGGCTGTTCCGTACGTATTCGGGCATCATTCGTTACTCTTCCTTCGTGGATTTGCAACGGGTGGGCTTCGCCGTGCTGTTCGGTGTGGTTTGCGTGGTGACCTTCCAAGAGTTTACGGATTTTTCGCCTTACTTGGTGTATATCCGTAAACGAGACCTTGTGCTATCCTCCCTGCTGGCGATGAGCTTGATGTGGGCGATGCGTGTGTTCGTGAAGTATTTCTACGTGACGACCTTTCGCCAGTCGAAGGCTGAGCGTGCCTTTATCTTCGGCGTGAAGCAGGGCGGTATCAGTTTGGCGAAGAGCATCCAGAACCAAGATCCCGCACAGTACGTGCTGGCAGGCTTCGTCTCGGAGGCCGGGAACATGCAGAATCGTATATTGATGGGAGTGCGTGTGTACCCTTTCGATGAGGAGCTGATCGATGCGATGCGCCGGGAGCGGGCGACGATCCTTTTCGTCTCCCCCTTGAAGAGCGACTCCATCCGGGAACAGCCGGATATGGTGGCCCGTTTGGCGGAGGCGGGGATCAAGATCTACGTGACCCCGGCGGCGCAAGAATGGGATGGCAGGAGCGATTTGACGCATACACAACTCCGGAAGGTTGAGATCGAGGATCTGCTTCCCCGGGAAAAGATAGAGATAGACATGGAGGCGGTGGGCCGCTTGCTTCGTGGTCAACGCATCCTGATAACGGGAGCCGCCGGCAGCATCGGTGGCGAGATGGTGCGCCAGATCGCCTCGTTCGCTCCGGATCGCTTGATCTTGGTAGATCAGGCGGAGACTCCCTTGCACGATATCCGCTTGATGATGGCGAGGGATTGGCGGGATATCAACGCCTATACCTTGGTGGCGGACATCGCTAACAAGTCTCGCATGGAGGAGATCTTCTCGGAGCATCGCCCCGCCTACGTGTTCCATGCGGCGGCTTATAAGCACGTTCCGATGATGGAGGATAATCCTTGCGAGAGTGTGGGTAACAACGTGGGCGGTACCCGTGTGATCGCCGACTTGGCCGTGAAGTATGGCACGAGGAAGTTCGTGATGATCTCCACGGACAAGGCGGTGAATCCCACGAACGTGATGGGTTGCTCGAAACGTATCTGCGAGATTTACGTGCAGAGCCTCGACAAAGCGATCAAGGAGGGCCATGTGGAAGGCGTGACGCAGTTCGTTACGACCCGCTTCGGCAACGTGCTGGGTTCTAACGGCTCCGTGATCCCATTGTTCCGTGAACAGATTGCCAAGGGCGGTCCCGTGACAGTGACGCATCCGGATATCATCCGTTTCTTCATGCTGATCCCGGAGGCCTGCCGGTTGGTATTGGAGGCGGGTACGATGGGTAACGGTGGGGAGATCTTCGTCTTCGACATGGGCAAACCCGTGCGTATCATCGACTTGGCGAAACGTATGATTCAGCTTTCGGGCGCCAAGAACGTAGAGGTCCGGTTTACGGGTCTTCGTGCCGGCGAGAAGCTGTACGAGGAGGTACTGAACGACGAGGAGATCACGCTGCCTACCTTCCATCCGAAGATCAAGATCGCCAAGGTACGGGAGTACGATTATGATACGGTTTGCCAAGATATAGATGAACTCGTCGGCCTAGGCCGCTCGAGGGACGATATGGCCATCGTGGGCAAGATGAAGGCGATCGTCCCCGAGTTCAAAAGCCGGCACTCCAAGTACGAGGTCTTGGATAAGGCGTTAGAAAGCGCAAGCACTGATGCCTAAGGCCCCGGCGATGGTGGTGGCTATGGCGATGACTACTTTGATGATTACGCTCCAAACGTTGGTTTTCTTCTTTTCACTCATTTAAATTTGTTTTATAAGGTTGATAATACGAAGTCTGTATCAATGAGCACGCCGAAGCGTGCCCCGTTATATCTCATCCGGGCTCTCGCTGTCCGAGGAGCCGTTCTTACCGGAGATATCCACTGTTGTCTTACCGGCCTTCTGGGCCTTGATGACGGCGGCTTGGGCGGCCCGGGTGGGGACGAGGTTGAACTTGAGGCCTTGGAAGATGACTTGAAGTTCCTCGCCGGGGACGAACTGGATGTTCACCCCCTTGATATAGTCGGAGGTGAACAGGTCGGCACTCGGCGCTCCCCCGGAATTGATCTGGAGGCGGAAGGCACCCAGATCACCGAAATTCACCTGCTTACCGGCTTTCAGACCTTCCAGCATGCACTCGGTGGTGGCGATGAGCACGGCCGAAACGTCGGCTTGGTGCACTGTGCATTTACTCGCTATCAGGGTAGATAGCTCTTTTAGACTGAGCTCGCCGTTGGTTTGCGCCTTGGCGTAGGCTTTCTTGGGTTCCTCTTTTTTCAACGGGTTGCCCATCATGGCAATGGAATAGTTTAATGACATAATCGTAAGATATTTTAAGTGATACATAAAGAACTTGGGGGATGATGAGTTGAGTCCTCACGCTTGATGACTTGGCTTTTCGTGCTCCTTGATTTAAGTCTTCGGTTTGAAAGACTTAAGTCAATTAGGCGACTTTTCTTTATCGATAACCTGACAGCGAAGGTTGCCGGGTACGTAAGAGATATGGATCCATCGGGCGCCGGGCTCTAGGATGAGCTGAGTGAACTCGAGTCCGCACAGCTCGTGCGTCTCTTGTATCAGTCGGAACAAGCGGCGATGATCATCTGGAGAGCCGGCTATCAGGTCGGCGGCGCAACCGAGGAGGTGGTGACTGTGCTTGGCTCCCCCGATAAGGATGTTCAATTCGGGGCAGCGATAGCCGCTACTGATGACGATGGGGCTGCCCCAGACCCGCCGTAGCGGGTCTAGTAGCATTTCCACTAGGATCGTGACCATCCTCCGGGCCACCGGGGTGAGGCTGTTGTCGATCCCGTCTCGCCGGGCCGTGGCGGAGTCTTCAAACTCTTGATAATTAAAGTAGCGCATAGGGGACAAGGTTGATGTTTTTGTTTCTGTAGCAAAGATACGATAGGCGGAAAGCCCGGATATACCATTTGTTTCCACCTATTCGCTCTAGGAGAAGAATTTTAGGGTTCCCCTAAAAAATCATAGAATATCTGTACTTGCTTCGGCGTGATGGAGCGATCTTTCGAGTGATAACCATGACGGATAAGGGCCTCTTTCAGTCCTTTCACGTCACGGATATATCGGTTCAACTTATGCAAAGCGTTCGAAGGGGTGCCTGTCAGGCAATATTGACGGGCGAGATCTATTTTTTTCATCTGTATTGAATTTTAAAATGACTATAGGAGAGTTTCAAGTTTCAAGGTTTCATGAACCCTCTTTCCTCACACACACGTACGTACATTATAAGGGTTTCAAGTAAATCCCTTTATGCTCGCCATGCAGGAGGGCTCCGGAGTCGCATAGTCGGCGTAGCCATGTCTTGGCGGTGTTCTTGGGGATGTTGGCATGCTCGGCGGCCTCCATCCATTGGACGGTGGTGAACTCGTCCGGCATGGAGCTGAGCAGACTGTCCTTTTCCGAGAGGCCTCGGCTGGTGATCTCGCCGGTAGGCAGGAATGAGAGGATATGGGTGGCGTGGAGGTAGAGCGGCTCTGCCATTGTCAGAAGGGCGGCGAAGTCATCGTCGGTGATATGGAGTTCCCAGCCTCCGATGATCTTGTCCTTTAGGTTGTCGCTGTTGATGCCTTGGGCCGGCAGCAGTAATTCCGGTTGTTCCAAGGCACGAAGCATGGCTACCACCTCCATGAAACGTACGAGGTTGATGGCGAGGCGTACCACGGAACTGTTCATCTCCTGCCCGTTGGATTGCCGGGCACGGAGGAAGAGACGTACGAAGCTGTCGTTGAAAGCGGCTTGTTGCCGCTCGTCGAGGCGCAAGGTAATGGTACCCCGGCACTTGAGCTGATCGATCGTGGCCTTCCACTCGTAGCCCATCCGGTGGAATTCCTTCTCGGCGTCTACCTCGTCGACGGAGAATTGGTCGATCCATTCCCGGATCTGCGATTTGTAGTAGAAGACCTCACGGCTGAAGAGCCCGTTCTCGCCCGAGGGGATAAGCGGTGCTACCTGTCCGGGAGTACCCGAGAGTACCATCGAGAGGAAGGTGGAGTCGCATTCCCGGTATTCGTTATCGGTCCGTCGGTTGAACGAGAGCCCGGCATGGTCGAAAGCGTTACGGAGCGTATCGCTCCAATGCCCGTAATCACCCCCGATAGCGGTGGTGATGGTATCCGCCTCGGTCTCGAAAATGATACCGGTGCCGTCCGAATCGATGATATTTTGCAAGATACCCGTCCCGGTATTGTTGCCGGAGATGATAAACATACTGTTTTTAGGCATCTGGGGCATCTCCATCTTGGCTTTCTCCTTGCCTAAGGCATGATAGGCCGCCAAATCTTGGCGGTACTGTTTCATCGCTAGGTCCACTTGTTGGCGGATCTCCCGGTGGATAGGCTCGATAAACTTACGCAGCCACGCCATGATGCCCTTACCCGATGCGGGCGGAGCGATCACGAAGAGCTGGATACAGGGATAGATCCAATGCATCCCATAGAGGCAACGTACTGTCTTGCCCAAGGTGGCGCCTAGGGCGGTGAGAGCCGTGAGCAAAAGGATATCTCGCTGTTCGGCATTATCGGCGAAACCGAGGATGTCCCGTAGCAACGAGGGCCATGGATAGCCGGGTACCAGCCGTGGCAGGGAGGTGTAAGGCTCGCTGCCGATGTGGAGTGGGGCGTCGTTTGCCTCGGTTTCCCGATCGCTGGTCTCGTGGGCTTGATCTACCGTATCGGCTGTATTATATGTACTCACACGTGTGTGTGAGGAAAAGGGTTTCGTGAAACCTTGAAACTTGAAACCTATTTCCACGCCCGCCAGCTTGGCCAAGTGGAAAGCGGTGCCCAGATGGACATTCTGGTTTCCGGTGCGCAAGGCACTGGAGAAAAGCTTGTTGGCGTGTAGGGCGTTGAACTTGGGCGATGGCTCGCAGAGACTGATGAAGTCGCTACGTCCTGCCTCCCCGCAATCGGTGGCGATGGCGAAAGCCAATTGTACATACTCGGCGTAGGTGGGGGCGATGTCGGCATGGGCCGCCCGTACCGCTTCTACTAGTTTGGGAAGATCGTTGTTCATGGTATGAATATTTTAGCGTTAGAATCGTGAGACAAGAAACAGCAACGGGCGATATCCTTGCCACAGGTATCCACCTCACCCTTGAAGGTGTCGGCATACAGGAGCTGTATGTAACTCATGGCCCATCGAACGGTCTCATCTCCGGGTATGAAAAGTTTCACTCCCAGTCCTCCGGGGCTGACAAAGGCGAGGCGGGTCCCGAGATAGGGGTCCTCGAAGAGGTGGTCCCGGAGTTGTTCCGCCTCCTCGAGAGAGGCGAGATGGTCGATATCGACCACTACCAACCCCGAGGCGGAGATGAGAGCGTCGCTCTTACGACGGGAAAAAACGCCGTGGGGCGTTACGAACGGCAGTTGTCGCTGTTTGAGTTGGCGGTATTCCGCTACCCTGCCTTCCCGGATGAAGGTGCGTAATTCGTTGGTAACCGTTTCGAGAGATTTATCCTCGGTGATCCATCGGTACACTTCCCGTAGTGTACAGTTCCCGGTAGGAAGCGTGTTGGTGATGGGAGGAAGGAAGTAAGACATTTGTTGGTCCATATCAATAGGATTTCAGATTAATTTTCTAAAGCTATTGCTAATAATTGATTCTGCGTTTCAGCCTATAGGCTGAAATATTGGATGATTGTTTAATGAAAATTAGCATAGTATGAAGGAAAATTTAGATTTGAACCAGATTTTATTTGATGAGTTAGTGGAATTTCCACGTAAGCGGTTAGGAATCTCTATCCGTGAGTTTTGTGCGGAGGCCCACGTAGGCACCGCCACCTACAGCAAAGCGAAAAAAAAAGAGTATCAATCCCCAGAGTCTGACCCGCTTGGTACAAGAACTATGCGTAGAGATGGATGAACCGGAGTTCATAGGGTATGGGGCCGGGGCGCTCAAGGAGGTGTATAGGGCGATGAGGCATGGAATGGAAAAATAGAGGGTTGAAAATTGATCGTTTAGGGAAATAACGTTATATTTGTCTTGACGAACCAATAAACAGAGACGAAGATGGAAGGGCGGCGATTATATCCGATAGGGATACAGACATTCTCCAAATTGAGAGAGGGGAATTATGTGTATGTAGATAAGACGGAATTGGTCTACCGAATGACACACGGTGCGTCTGGTTATATATTCTTGAGCCGTCCCCGCCGCTTCGGGAAGTCGTTGCTTACTTCTACGCTCCATAGTTATTTTGAGGGGCGAAAGGAATTGTTCGAGGGCTTGGCCATCGAGCACCTGGAGAAGGAGTGGACAAGGTATCCGGTGCTTCATTTCGACATGAGCACGGCGAAGCATATGGACAAGGATCGGCTTCTGAGTGAGCTGGAGAGGAAATTGTATGGTTACGAGCAGATATACGGACGTGATGAGAGCGCTATTTATACGAACCAACGTCTGGAAAGTCTCATCAAACGTGCCTACGCCCAGACCGGTCAAAAGGTGGTTGTCTTGATTGACGAGTACGACGCTCCCTTACTGGACGTGGTGCATGAGGAGAAGGAGCTGCCGAAGCTTCGCGACGTGATGCGTAACTTCTATAGTCCGCTGAAAGCCTGCGATCCTTATTTGCGTTTCGTATTCTTGACAGGTATCACGAAGTTCTCTCAATTGAGCATCTTCAGCGAGTTGAACAATATCAAGAATATCAGCATGCTCCCGGAGTACGCCTCGCTCTGTGGCATCACGGAGGAGGAAATGCGTGAGCAGATGGGCGAGGATATCGGTCGTTTGGCCGACAACCTCGGCGTTACTCCGGAGGGTGCCTTGGGTGCCTTGAAATCGAATTATGACGGTTACCATTTCACGTGGCCCTCGCCCGATATATACAATCCGTTCAGCCTGTTGAACGCCTTGGCCGACAGTAAACTAAATTCCTATTGGTTCGGTAGCGGTACGCCCACCTATTTGATCGAGATGCTGAACAAGTATCACGTGAAACCCCAGCAAATAGGCGCACGCAAGTTTTTGGCAGAGTCGTTTGACGCACCCACGGAACGGATGGTCGATATTACGCCATTGCTCTATCAGAGCGGTTACATCACAATAAAGGATTATTCCTCGCTCACGAATTTGTACACGCTCGACATCCCAAACAAGGAGGTACGTATGGGATTGATGAAGAGTTTATTGCCCAATTATTTGCATCAATACACAGCGGATGGACTTACTACAGTAGCCCTTCTTTTCGAGGCGATCGCTGGAGAGCGGATGGACGATGCCCTGCGTCTGTTGCAGACCTTCCTGTCCACCATCCCCCAATGTGACAATACGGATTACGAGGGCCATTATCAGTCCTTGCTTTACACGATCTTCAGCCTGCTAGGAATGTATGTGGACGTGGAAGTCCGTACCCCGAAAGGCCGTGTGGATATGGTGATGCGCACACCGACAACACTCTATGTCGTGGAATTGAAGTTAAACAAGACTGCGGATATAGCCCTTGAGCAAATCAATTTGCGCAATTACCCGGAGCGCTTCGCCCTTTGTGGGTTGCCGGTCGTAAAGGTTGGGATTAATTTTGATAGTGGGCGGCATACGTTGGGGGATTGGGTTATCGAATAAAGAACCTAAACGAAATTTTTTTACCAAACTCAGTTAGGACACTTCAAAAGTGTCCTAATTAAGAAGTATATCCTAATTTGAACACTTACTTCCTGTCTCTCCCGATATAAAACAAATGACTTAACTGTGAATCCTGTTGTATCTTCCCCGAAAAAAGTCTTCCAGTCTAGTACAAATACTAAGCTTTGGGATAAACAGGCCGGAGTTTGGGAGGAGTAGGTTGATAAATACTTCATCTTTTTTGAAAATTAGAAAGATGAGAAATGTTTGGTGCTAACGAAAAAATAATCAAATGAATAGAGAAATCAAGATAGCCGTAGCCGGAACCGGTTATGTAGGACTAAGTATTGCCACTTTGTTGGCACAACATCATCAGGTAATAGCAGTGGATGTCATTCCAGAAAAGGTAGAGATGCTTAACCGTAAGCAATCTCCCATACAGGATGAATACATAGAAAAATACTTGGCAGAGAAGGAGCTGAATCTTACGGCAACGTTAGATGGAGCCTCCGCATACCGGGAGGCAAACTTCATTGTCATCGCAGCTCCTACGAACTACGATCCGGTGAAGAATTACTTTGATACGCATCATATAGAGGATGTGATAGACTTAGTGCTAAGTGTTAATCCGGAGGCCATAATGGTCATTAAATCGACTATTCCTGTGGGCTATTGTCGGAACCTTTACTTGAAATATGCCAATAGGGGAGTTCAGAAATTGAACTTGCTATTTTCGCCCGAGTTCTTGCGTGAGAGCAAGGCGTTATACGACAACTTATATCCAAGCCGTATCATCGTGGGAACGCCGAAGCTTATAGCTGATAATCAATTCAACGATGAGAACGAGGCGATAAGCAAAATTGCTGATATTCCGGCATTGGAAGAGGCGGCTCGAACATTTGCGGCCTTGTTGCAAGAAGGAGCCATCAAGCAGGATATACCTACCCTGTTCATGGGAATGAAAGAGGCAGAGGCTGTGAAATTATTCGCTAATACTTATCTAGCTTTGCGAGTAAGCTATTTCAACGAGTTGGATACCTATGCGGAGGTGAAGGGATTGGATTCGCAAGCGATCATTCAAGGTGTAGGTTTGGATCCACGAATCGGTACGCACTATAACAACCCCAGTTTTGGATATGGAGGTTATTGCCTGCCTAAAGATACCAAGCAGCTATTGGCTAATTATCAAGATGTACCTCAGAACATGATGAGTGCCATCGTGGAGAGTAACCGAACTCGTAAGGACTTCATTGCAGATCAGGTATTGCGCAAGGCCGGCTATTACGGTTACAGTGACCGGAACAGTTTCCGGCAGGTAGAGGAGAAGGAGTGTGTGATCGGAGTCTATCGCTTGACGATGAAATCGAATAGTGATAATTTCCGTCAATCCTCTATCCAAGGTGTGATGAAGCGTATCAAGGCGAAAGGGGCGGCAATTATCATCTATGAGCCAACTTTGGAAGATGGAATTTCCTTCTTTGGCAGTATGGTCGTGAATGACTTAGCCCGATTTAAGGAGATGAGCCATGCTATCATAGCTAATCGTTATAACAATTGTTTGGATGATGTAGCGGGGAAGGTTTATACAAGGGATATTTTTTTCAGGGATTAGCCCGTATTTAATAAGATGGTATTTTTTCAAGACAAACTAAGTAGGAATAAAACCGTATTAGCGAATTTTTCGTACCTAAGTATATTGCAGGTATTTACGATCCTATTCCCCTTGTTGACCTATCCTTATTTGTTGCGTGTTATAGGGTTGGAATTGTATGGTGTGATCGTATTTGCTCAAGCTATTATAAACTATGTCTCGTTGGTGATAAACTTCGGATTCAATATGTCTGGGGCGAGGAAAGTGGCGGTTTATAAGGAGGATAAAGTGCTTTTATCTAGAATTGTATCATCTACTTACTTATGTAAATTGATATTATGGCTTATTTGCCTTGTCGTATATTTATTGATTATAAGTTTAGTTCCGTTTTTCAAGGATTATTATTGGGTCTATGTTCTCTCTTTCTTATTGACATTTAATGAGCTTCTTCTACCCATCTGGTTTTTCCAAGGGATCGAGAAGATGAAGTATATCACTATCGTGAACCTGTCTGCCCGCTTGTTGTTCGTGGTGGCTATATTCTTGTTTGTTCGTGAGCGGGAGGATTATTTGATAGTTCCGTTATTGAATGGTTTTGGAGCTATATTGGCCGGCTGTTTGTCTTTATATATTGTGTTGGGAAAGGAGAGAATAAAATTGTCCGTGATACCTATGCGGGAATTGAGATCGGCTTATCAGGAGAGTTTCCCGTTGTTCGTGTCGAGTTTGTCCACACAGATTTACGTGAATGTAAACAAGTTGGTGATCGGGGCCTTCTTGGGGATGTCTGAGGTCTCCATCTATGATATGGCGGATAAGGTATTGCATTTGATGAAGCTCCCCATCTCCATGATGGCGCAAGCTGTTTTCCCGAAGATTTCCCGAGAACGTAATATCCGTTTCGTGAATCAGGTGATGTTCCTGGTGGCGAAAACTGTGTTGCTGGCTTACATTTGTATGTTTTTCGGTAGCGACTGGATCGTATATCTTTTCACCGGGGAATATAGGGAGGAAGCCTCTACCGTCATGCGGTTGCTGGGTGTATCTGCGATCTTTGTTTCTTTCAATGGCTTTTTGGGAGGCAACCGGCTGGTCCCGATGGGGTATTCGTCTGTCTATATGAAGGTGATGGTAGGTAACTGCTTGTTTTTCTTGGCAGGGACAGGTTTGCTTTTACTTACGAGAAATATAAATATGTACACGGTTACGGTGATGGCTGTGATGGTGGAGGGATTTTGTTTCGTGTCGCTGGTTTATAGGAATTGGCGGTTGGGGTTGTTGAGATTGAAAAGATAAGAAAATGGGAGCGGTAGATTTTTGCTTGGAGAAAAAGGGGGGAATAAATAGATTATTGTCAGAGATGAGCTTGGTGCTTCTGTGTGTCATCATGTTTTACTCCATGCATATTTTTGTGTTTTGGGGTAAGACTTATGTGGTTTACCTGGCGATATCTATTTTTGTTTCAATCCGGATGAGATTTGTTACACATAAGATAAGCAAGTCTGATCTTGTTTCCTGTTTTTTCTGTTTAGTGATGTATTCAGTATTGGATCTCTTTCATTTAGAGAATATTACAAGTTTGTTTTCGTATGCTTTGCGACATGTATTTTTAGTTTGTTTTGTACTTTTGTTGAAAGATACGGAAAAGAAACGGTTGGTTTTGCTTTTTACAAGGATTTTTGTGATAATAGTAGGAATTTCTTTAATATCATTTATTTTATATTTGTTAGGTGTAGAGCTTCCTTATGAAACAATAAGATATGATGGCAATACAAATTATTCTGATTTTAAATGTTATCCTTTCTTGTTAATAGAAAATGAACCTGGAACTATAGTACGTTTTCAGTCTGTATTTTTAGAACCAGGACACTTAGGTATGATATCTGCTTTGTTGCTTTATATAAATGGATATAGCTTGAAACAACCAAGAGTATTTGTTTTACTTTTGTCCATTTTTGCGTCTCTGTCATTAGCAGCTTATGTATTGTTGGTTATTGGGGCTATATTATACTACATAATGAATAGCAAAAGAGTTTTGAAACGTGTTGTTTTATCGTTTGCCTATTTATTATTAATAGTTGTTGTCGGAGTTTCTTACTATATTTATGATCCAAATTCAATATTTTCTCGATTAATAGTAGAACGTTTAGATTATAATGAGGATAAAGGGCTCAGGGGTAATAATCGAACGAGTGCCTCATTTGATTCCTATTATGAACAACAGTTTTATAAAGGAGGGGATTGTTTGTTGGGAGTTGGACCAAAGATATTTAGCCAAAGTTCTTGGGGGGATAATCGAGGACAAGGAGGAAATGCCTCTTATAAAGTTTTTATTGTTAAATATGGACTATTCGGTATCTTTGTTTTGCTGCTATTCTTTTCAGTGTATACATATTATCACAAATCGAAATTGTTATTTGGATTACTTTTGCTTTATATCATATCTTTTTGGCAGCGTCCTTATGCGCTTTGGGAAGTAGAACTGTTTTTGTTTATAGGAGCTGCGATTTTTTTAGATGAAAGTGTGTATAAAAATAAAGGATTTGTATGTGTTGATAGGTATTGATAAAGATTATTATTTGTGTAAGACCTATGTTTAGATTGATATAGTATTTGATGAAAATGTTTTTATATATTTCTATAGTGTGCTTTTATTAAGTTAATATTGTTGTTATGAAATTGTTATTTATTTTACATAGTACTATTATGGGAGGAGCTACGATCTCTTGTTTAAAGTTGGTGCATGGGCTAATTGATAATAATATAGTTCCAATTATAGTGTATCCTAATAGAAATGTTGATAAATGTTTCTTGGATATAGTGAATAAATATGGGATAAAAACATATTCTGTTCCAATATATTCTTCAGTTTATATGCAAACTAGAACATTGAAAGGCTTGTTTGTAAATCTGTTTAAATGCGTATTTTTATTGATTGCAAAAAAATACAGTATTTCAAAAATTGAGAAAATAGTTATGTGTGAAAATCCTGATATTATACATACTAATACGGGAGTTATTCATGAGGGATTGAAAGTTGCGAAGAGATTAAAAATACCTCATGTTTGGCATTTGCGTGAGTATCAAGATAAGGATTTTAACTGGGAGGCTTTTCCTTGTTTTTCTGCATATTGCCAAATGTTGAGAAAATCTTATGTGATAACAATTACAAATGATATAAAGGCACATTTTGGTTTATTAGACTTCCCCTATTCAAGAACTATATACAATGGTGTATTTAAAGCATCGGAAGCAAATTTTATATATCCGAAGGAAAAGTACTTTTTATGTGCCAGTAGGGTTAGTCCTGAAAAAGGACATTTGGATATTATTTGGGCATTTGCTTTGTTTTTAAGGAAACATGTAGATTACAAATTACTCATAGCAGGTTTTGGAAATGAATCTTATATCGCTCAGTGTGTTGATTTAGCAAAGAAATTGGGGTGTGAGAAGAATGTTCTGTTTAGTGGATATGTTGAAGATGTAAGACCCTTGATGGACAATGCGACAGCTTTAGTGGTTGCTTCTTATAATGAAGGATTTGGAAGAATGAGCGCAGAGGCTTGCTTTCGAGGATGTTTACTTATTGGTCGTAATACAGGTGGTACGAAAGAAATTATGGATTCTGTTGGTGGTTTCCCTTTTCTTACTACAGACGATTTGTTAAGGCAAATGTTTGCTGTGGCAGCTTTGGAGAAATCAGAGTATCAAAGGATTGCTTTATTTGTCCAAAAGAAGGCAGTACAATTATATTCTGAGGAGGAATATGTGGAAAATGTTCTTTCCTTTTATAAGGAAATCCTGTGTGAGTGAGAATAGAATGGTTGGTTGTAAAATAAATTTTCGTGTTGCATTTTGATTTTATAGGAAATAGGCATGATTGAAAATATTAGAAAAATAGTTGTGTTGTTGTTTGTTTATATAGGACAATTCGTTTCTTATATTTGTATGTATGATCTTGTTTATCGTGTCTTTAATTTTTTTATAAAATGTTTTTATACAGGGATAATGAAGAGATTCTTTAAATCATTTGGATCAGGAAGTCTTATTAATTCTAAATTTCGTTATTTGAAAGGTCTTAAATATATCTCTATTGGTAAGAATACAGTACTAGAAGGTAATATAGAACTTACTGCATACGATTCTTATCGAAATCAAAAAATCTTTCAACCTTCTATTATAATAGGTGATAATTGCCATATTGGAATGAATGCTAAAATTACGGCTATTCATTCTGTTGTGATTGGGAATGGAGTACTTACTGGACGTAATGTGTTGATCACAGATAATGCACATGGTGAGTCTGTTGCAAGTTATATTCCTCCTGGAGATAGATGTCTTGTAAGTAAAGGAAGCACCGTGATTGAGGATAATGTATGGTTAGGTGATAATGTCTCAATTCTTCCTGGAGTACATGTAGGTAAAGGTTGTATTGTTGGAACAAATTCAGTCGTGACAAAAAATGTACCTCCTTATTGTGTGGTTGGAGGGATACCTGCAAAAGTATTAAAAAATATGAAATAAAAATTAGAAGATAGAGCTGAATACTTGATAAAGTATCTTGAATATAAGATATGTATGTTGTTTTATAAATAATTAGTAATGTTTAATTGTGATGTCTGATAAAGTAAAAGTTATAGCATTCTACTTGCCTCAATTTCATCCGATACCAGAGAATGATAAATGGTGGGGAAAAGGGTTCACGGAGTGGACTAGTGTGGGAAAAGCAAAAAAATACTTTTGGGGTCATTATCAACCTCATGTTCCAGCTGATTTGGGTTATTATGATTTACGGCTTCCACAAGTTCGGGAAGAACAAGCTGTTTTGGCAAGAGAAGCAGGAGTGTCTGCCTTTTGTTATTGGCATTATTGGTTTGGTAATGGTAAACAGCTTTTAGAAGAGCCTTTGAAAGAGGTAATTAGATTGGGAAAGCCTAATTTTCCTTTTTGCTTGGGTTGGGCTAATCACTCTTGGATAAATAAGTCATGGAATAGTGAAAAACAAATGGCTATGTCTAAAGAATTGATAAGGCAAGAATATCCAGGGCCTGAAGATATAGATAATCATTTTTATACGATGTTACCAGCCTTCAAAGATAAAAGATATTTTAAATTGCATGGTAAATTGCTTTTTTTGATTTATTCTCCTATGGATATACCCGATTTTAGCTATTTTAAAGAACGCTGGAATATGCTTGCTAAAGATAATGGACTTTCTGGATTTTATTTTATAGCAAACTCAGAAGATATAACAGATTTGAACAAGGAAGAATTAAAAAAATATGATGCTATATCCTTGTGTAGACTATATGCTCCGTGGAAGATTGAGTATGGAAAGATAAAATTATATTGGATGTACTTTCGTAAAGTAATTTCTCTCATATTAGGTTATTCATTAAATGTTGTTTCTTATAATAAAGCTATAAATTTGATAGATTCTTCTTTTTATGAGAATGAAAAAGTCTATCCTAATATTATTCCCGCATGGGATAATTCTCCACGTCGAGGGCCTGTCGCTTATATTTATAAGGAATCAACACCTTCTTTATTTAAAAAACATGTAAGTATGATATTAAATAGAATTAGAAATAAATCTGATGAGGATAAAGTTGTCTTTCTTAAATCGTGGAACGAATGGGCAGAAGGTAATTATATTGAACCTGATTTGAAGTGGGGTAAAAAATATATTAATGCTTTAAAAGAAGCTATAGATGAATTTTAATTTTAGAGAGGATATTGGTTTGTCAACAGATAACAATTAGAACTTATGGATGAATTTCAAGGATATAGGAATTTTATACTCTCTAATGGTGTCACCGTACGTCAATTGCAGTTAAAGCTTTTGGAAATCTTCTTGTATTTCAAAAAAATATGCGAGGAGAATAATCTTACATACTGGTGTGGTGGTGGGACTATGCTGGGCGCTGTACGTCATAAAGGATTTATACCTTGGGATGACGATTTGGATGTCTTTTTACCAAGAAAAGATTACGAACGATTGTATGAGATTTGGGATCAAGTAGCAGATACCAGCCATTATGTACTTGTCCGTACAGATGAAAAAGTTAATTATCATCATGCAGCAATGAATTTAGTTGATGTACGGACTACTTATGTTAACAGACATTCAGTGAATGAAGATATATATCATGGAATTTATATAGATGTGATTCCTTTTGAAGGATGTCCGAACTCTAAAGTAGAGAGAGCCTTACAAATATATCACTCCATAATGTTTTCTGTGTTTAATGTTCAAAGACTTCCTGATAATCAAGGATCTTTGTTGCGATTGCCTACTAAAATTCTATTATCTCTTGTTAGATCTTCACAAAGCCGTTATAAGATTTGGAAGAAACATCAAGATAAAATGACTCAGTATGATTTTTTTACAGCTAAATACGTGAAAGAAACTGTATCATCATTTAAGGGATTATTCCGATTGTATGATAGAGATATTTTTAATACTGTAGATGCGGTATTTGAAGGGTATATGGTTAAAATTCCAGCAGGATATGATTATTATATGAAGTGTATTTATGGAGACTATATGTCACTTCCTAAAGATATATCAATAGATATGTCTTCAAGATATGAAGTTGTAAAATTTATTGATTTAAATGAGCCTTATACAAAATATAGAGGAATATATTATCTAGTAGATGTAAACGAATGATTATGAATGTTGCTATTATTTTTGCGGGTGGTTCGGGGAAAAGAATGAACACTATATCTCGTCCCAAACAGTTCCTTGAGCTACGAGGAAAACCGGTTATTATTTATACCCTTGAATTATTTGATACTCATCCTGATATAGATGCGATTTGTGTGGTTTGTATTAAAGCTTGGATTCCTTTCTTAGAAAAGCAACTGAGGAAATTTGAGATCACAAAAGTCGTAAGTATTGTGCCAGGAGGTGAAACTGGACAAGATAGTATTTATAATGGTCTTTGTGCTGCCGAGAAATATGCAAAAGAACTAAAAGCGAATGATGTTAATGTTTTGATACATGATGGTGTAAGACCTCTTATAACACAGCAGACTATAACAGATAATATCAACATGGTTAACGATAAGGGTAATTGCATAACTTGTATTCCTGCAACTGAGACTTTTATTGTTACGCAAGATGATGGTTCGTTAGATATTCCTTCTCGGGAGCATTCTAAAATTGCCCGTGCTCCTCAAAGCTTTAGATTGAATGATATATTGCAAGCTCATAAGAAAGTATTAGAAAGGAATAGGCATGATTATATAGATTCTTGTACCTTAATGAGTTCTATGGGCTATAAAATGAATACAATAATGGGGCCTATGGAAAATATTAAAATAACAACACCTACTGATTATTTTATATTTAGGGCTATGGTTGAAGTTCATGAAAATCAACAAATATTTGGGTTCTAGTATGAATGTGGTTCTTCAACAGAATATAAGAGATTTTACACAATCATTTGAGCTATCACATAGATTATCTCATTCAAGATTCTTGATTACTGGATGTACAGGATTAATAGGTTCTATCTTAGCTCATTCTTTACTTGCAATAAAACAGGATATTGATATTATAGCACCAGTACGAAATATTAAGAAAGGTGTGGATCTGTTTGATGAGGCTGAATTAAAGAATATTCATTTTATAGAGTGTGATCTAAGTCAGTTTGATTATAGTGAAATTGGTACAATTGACTATATAGTTCATTGCGCAGCCCCAACATCTAGCCAATTTTTTGTAGAGCATCCGGTAGAAACTTTTGATATTATTTATCAAGCAACTCGTAATCTTTTGGAATTTTCTAGAAAGTCGGAAGTTAAGAGTTTCGTATATTTATCTTCTTTAGAAGTGTATGGGACTATTACGGATGATTCTATACTTGTAACTGAAGATATTCAAGGCTATTTAGAACCAATGGCTGTACGTAGTAGTTACCCTATGGCAAAAAGAGCTACGGAAAATCTTTGCTGTTTGTATGCTTCGGAATATGGCGTAAATGTAAAAGTAGCAAGATTAACTCAAACAACAGGAGCTGGAGTGTCTAATGATGATAATCGTGTAATAGTTCAATTCTGTAGATTGGCTGTTCAAGATAAAGATATTATTTTGCATTCTTCAGGAAATGCAGCTAGGCCATATTGTTATACTATGGACGCAATAAGTGCCATTCTGTATATTCTTCTTAATGGAAATAACGGTCAAGCTTATAATGTTGCAAATGAAGATAGTTATATTTCTGCAAAAGATTTGGCATTATATATACAAAAAAAAATCAATCCAAATATTAAAGTTAAGTTGGAGATTAACAACGCGATGGGATATGCTCCAGAAACTAAACTGAGGTTGTCTAGTAATAAATTATGTGCTCTTGGTTGGAAGCCAAAATACTCTATTTGTCAGATTTTAGATAATCTAAAAAAATCGATTTTATTAGAAGATTAGGGGTTTAATCTGTAGATTCTTTACATATGTAACCAAGGAAATTTCAAAATATTTAATTGTACCATACTTATGAAATATTTAATAGTAGCAGCACATCCTGATGATGAAGTTTTAGGTGCAGGTGGGGCCATTTACAAATGGACTAGAGAGGGACATATAGTGGATGTATGTCTAATGTGTACAGAAGCTAGAGCGAGGGCTTTCCGTCCAGAGGATAAGGAATTAAACAATAACTTGAATGCGTCTTCCAAATTTCTTGGAATAAACAAAATATATGAAGGATTATTCCCTAATATAGAGATGAATACGGTGCCGCATTTGAAATTGGTGCAGTTTATTGAAAGTGCTATCAAAGAGAGTCTGCCAGATATTGTCATTACTCATCATCCCGCTGATACAAACAATGATCATTTGCAGACTTCTATGGCTTGTCAGGAAGCTATCCGTTTGTTCCAACGTAGGCCCGAGGTGAAACGAGTGAATGAATTTTGGTATATGGAGGTGCCAAGTTGCACGGAATGGGCTATTAATAACGCTATGAATCTGTTCCGTCCTAATTGTTACGTGGAAGTTGGTAAAGAAGGAGTGAATGCCAAGATTACGGCATTGGGAATGTACAGAGGTGTGATGCGCCCTTATCCGCATCCTCGTAGTGTCGAATATATTACAGGTCTTGCCACTGTTAGGGGTAGCCAGTGGGGAACGAATTATGCGGAAGCTTTTGAATGTACTTTGAGGAGAATTTAGTGTTAATACCATTATTTATGTATAAGAACTTTTTTAAGCCACTGATTGGAATATTACTTTCGTTTTTTGGATTGATGGTTTGCTGTATCCCTATGATTATTATTGCTATTACAATTAAATTAGACAGCAAAGGCCCCATTATGTTTCGCCAAGTAAGACTTGGTAAAGGACAAAGACCTTTTAGGATTTATAAGTTTCGTACTATGTGTGATGGTGCTTTTGAGAAAGGTGGAGTTGTAACTAGTGCGGATGATACTCGTATTACAAAAGTTGGTGCTGTATTGAGAAGAACAAGTTTGGATGAGCTTCCTCAGATGTTTAACATTTTACTTGGTCAGATGGCTATTATCGGCCCGAGACCGATTTTAGATTTTGAGTTCAATCCATATAAGAACAATGCTAGATTCTGCAAACGTTATGATGTTACGCCTGGCATGTTTTGTACTGTTGATGTCTATGACAGAGCGGCAGAGCGTGATGTTCAAATGGTGCTTGATGCTGATTATGCGGAGCAACAGAGCTTTTGGTTGGACTTCAAGACCTTCTTCGGAGTTATTAAGGTTGTAGTTACAGGAGAAGGTGTTTATAAAAATGAAAGTAAATATAGAAATAAATAATTGTAATAATGAATAATAGCTATAATGGACATTTGGTTATTGTGTTTGCGTTGGAGCATTACAATCCTTTGAATATGATCCGTGCTTTTGGCGAACAAGGAATTAATCCTGTATATATTTCTGTAAAACGTAGATATGAGGTGGCTACGAAAAGTAAATACATCTCGAAGCTTCACTGTGTAGATTCGGTTGAAGATGGTTTTCTACTATTGATAAATCAATATGGAAGACTATCTGAAGAAACAGGAAAAAAACCTTATATCCTGTTTTCAGATGATAAATCTGTAGGTTATTTTGATTTGCACTTTGAGGAGTGGAAAGATAAGTTTATCACTTACAATGCAGGACGTAACGGACGTATTAATGAATTCATGGATAAGTATGAAATTCAACAGTGTGCAAAACGACACGGATTTAATGTACTTGATTCGTATGTTATTAAAAAGGGAGATCCTGTACCAGATGGGCTTTGGTATCCTATTATAACTAAAGATATTTCTCCTAATTTGGGTAGTTGGAAATCTGATGTATTTATTTGTCAGAATAAACAGGAACTTGTGGAGGCTTTAGAAAAGATAACATGTCCACTCATTATGTTGCAACATTTTGTCGATAAGCAAAATGAAATGGCACTTGAGGGGTATACTATCAATAATGGTAAGGAAATGCAGATTATTACACAGATGAAGTGGAAATATCTGATTCAAGGATATTATAGTCCGTTTCATGATGTCTGTATGTTTACTGATAAAGATATGGAAATCAGGCTGCAAGCCATGTTTGAAGAGATTGGCTTTGAAGGAGTATTTGAAGTGGAATTCTTGATTGATAAGGATGGAACCTATTATTTCATGGAAACAAACTTCCGCGCATCGGCATGGAATCCTACTTGTAAATTTGCAGGAATGCCATTACCTTATCTTTGGGTGAAAGGTATGATGAACGGATATATTGATCCGAATGATCGTAAAGAGTTCGAGCCTTTTACTTCCATGAGTGAAATTATCGATTATAGTAAGCGTGTAGAAGGTGGTTTATGTTCTATAGCTGAATGGTTGCGTGATTTTAAAGATGCAAAGTGTGTGTATATATATGACAAGGAGGATAGAGGACCATGGGATGCTGTTATAAGAGATTGGGAGAGTTTCAAATGATATAAGAGTAATGAAAAGAGTGCTGATAACAGGAGCCGGTAGCTATATTGGGACAAATATAGAAAACTGGTTAAACCGATTCCCCTCAAAATACCAAGTTGCTTCTATTGGAACAATAAATAATGAATGGAAGAAAACAGATTTCTCTTCTTTTGATGTAGTGATAGATGTCGCTGGTATTGCTCATATAAAAATTACGGAAGACTTAAGGGATTTGTTCTATTCGATTAATCGGGATATGACGATTGATATATGCCAAACAGCAAGAAAGTCAGGAGTGAAGCAATTCATTTTCTTGTCGTCAATGAACGTTTATGGAGATGATTGTGGTATTGTCACAGATAAGAATAATGAGAATCCTTCTAGCTTTTACGGAGATAGTAAACTGCAGGCGGATAAAGTTATTCAATCCATGAATGACGATTCGTTTGCGGTATGCAGTGTTCGTCCACCAGCGATATATGGTAAAGGTTGCAAAGGGAATTATCCTTTACTAGTGAAATACGGGCAAAAGTTGCCTGTGTTTCCTGATTATCCGCAGAGAAAGAGCTTGATTTTTATTGATAATCTATGTGAATTTATCAGACTGTTGATTGATAATAATTCTAAGGGGATTTTTTGTCCGCAGAATATAGAGTACGCTTCCACTTCTGTTATGGTAAATGCTATAGCGAAATATAGTGGTCATAAAATATGGTTGACTACATTATTAAATCCTTTCGTATGGCTAGGTATAAAACTGATTCGTTTTGTACAACGTGCTTTTGATGATGATGCTTATGATTTGTCATTAAGTAATGATTTTGATGGGAAATATAATGTGGTTTCTTTTGAGGAATCTATAAAAAGATCTGTATAGTTTTATATTCGAGGTTAAGGATGGAATATCTAGAGGGTGATTCGTTTACTAGAAGAGACGTATTGTAGCTCTTGCTCTGTAGGCTGTCGAAGACTGAAAAGTAAGAATAATGTTATCGGGAGAGTTGGTGTAAGAACCGGCTCTCCCGTTTTTTATTTCTATCGAACGCTTGCGCTTAAAAGGCGATCGCCACCTCCGCACCGATCTGGAAGGGCTTACCTAGTTGGATAAACGGATTTCCGAACGACTCGAAATAGAATGCCGAGTAATGGGTGTTCGTTATATTACGGCTCCATAGGTTTACGTTGACGATACCTTTGCGTACGCCTACCTTTGCGTTCACCGTTCCGTAGAATTTCTGGTAGATGTCGTTTCGCTCGGTCCAGAAGATCTTTCCGACACCGCTGAATTGGGCGGAGGCGGAGAATTGGTCTATCCATGCGTTACGGAACAGGCGGGTGTATTGCAGTCCTACGTTGAAGGTATGACGTGGGGTATATGGGATGAAGTTGTTCTTGAAATCCTCTTTCCCATTGTTGTAATCCCGGAACGTAGCATGGGTGAAACCGTAATTAACGTCGGCGGTTAGCCCATCGATGATGCGGGCACGCAAGGAGGCCTCTATACCGTAGCTTTTGGCTTTCCCGGCGTTGGTGAGGATACGACCGTTGCCGCTGTTCACGAATTTGGTCAACTGCACGTCTTGAATGTCCATATAGAAACCTGTCAATTCTGCGCTTAGGCGTTGGAATAGCAACTCGCTACGGATACCGATCTCGTAGTTCCAGCTTTTCTCCGGTTTGTAGGAGGCTACTTCCTCGATGGGGGTAGGTTCTTTGACTTCGATCGGCATTATGTCCTTGAAAGCGCTCATCATATCGTATTGCATCTGGCTTTGCATCACGTCTGCCGACATTTGTACGTTGTAGCCCCCGGTCTTATAACCTTTCGCTACTGATACATAGGTGAACGTGTTTGACGAGCATTCGTACTTTAAAGAGACTTTCGGAAGTACTTGCCAGAAGTCTTGGGAGACACTGGCGTCCATCATGGTGGTTGGGATCGGGAAAAGTTTCTCGATGTCGATAACCGGTCCGTTTTCTACGAAGCCGAAACCCATTCTCATCTTAGCCTCAGAATTGTAATCCATCTTTTGCTTCTCGTAATCCAAGCGGATACCGGCGGTAATTGACAGACCTTCCGTGAACAAGTTGTTATAAGTGGATTGGTGATACAATGCAAGGCCGTAAGAAGGGGTGTCGAAAGAACCCGGAATATAAAGATGATCGTCCAGTATTTTTAGATAGGGCATCTTAGGGTGATCTTTCTTCAATTGATCGAATACGGGCTGGAGGACGGTCTTAATCCCATCTTCCTTGAAATCGACCGGGCCGTCTGTATGTAGATCATCGTAGAAACCGTAGAGTCCGAAGGACCATTGGTAATTATTCCTCGTGTTGCTCTTGATCGCCAATTCCTCGCTGAAAGCGTTTTGCTTTTGCTTTTGGTTGAGGGTAAAGATCGAGAGAGGGGAGAAGTCTTGATCCATCTTCATGTCATCCTTGAAATATTGATGACCGGTGATGCTGCTCAGTATCACGTGCTCATTCCGGTATTCGAGGGACAGGTTATTGGCGATGACCGTCCGTTTATAAGAGCTGGGATCGTTGATATTGATAGGATTTACATACTTGTGATCGGTATTTCCGGTTCCGATGAACATACCATATGGAAACGCTCCTTGATCCGTATAATCTACGGAAAGGGAGTAGGAGGCACGGAAGTTTGGATTGAAGCGACCTTCTAATTTGAATCGGCCGCCTACATTGTCTTCCTTATCGATCTTTTTCCCATCGTAGGCATTGGTGTAGAAGCCGTCGCTATGGTCATAGTAAGCGGCGGCGGTGAATCCGATGGTTTCGCTCAACTTAGCATAATGGGAGGCCTTGACTTTATATTGCCCGTAGCTTCCGGCCGATAGGGAGAGTTTCTTTCCTTGGTAATCGAACGGGGAGATGGTATAGATATTTACGATGCCCCCCATGGCGTTACGACCATACAAGGTTCCTTGCGGCCCTCGTAATACCTCGATGCGTTGGATATCGGTCAGCTCGAAATCGAAGGTGCTTTTATCCAGATAAGGCACGTTGTCTACATATAAACCCACGGATTGTCCGCTACTTCTGGCTCCGATACCGCGGATATAGATGGCCGAGGTTAGTTTTGCCCCATAATCCGGCATGTATAGGTTAGGGACGAAAGAACTTATATCCTTTAATGCGTCGATCTGCCTGCCGGAGATCATTTGTGGGGAAAGGATCGATACGGAACCGGGTAACGTGCGGAGATTATTTGTCTCCTTCGTGGATGAGGTCACGATTACCTCACCCATGTTATAGGTTTTTATCGTGTCGTTCTCGTTAGCCTTGATGTCCTCGGCGTATACATTTTGCAGCCCCAACGCACCTAGGGCGATGATACCTAAGTAGTGTCTCTTCATCGAATTTCTTTTGTTAGTATATTTTTTCAATCGCGAAGAAACGGTAAAGAAACAGGATGGTCAATCACTAGATGTAGTGATTTTGAAAGCTGGTTTGTTGGCTTCGCTATAGTTCGATATCGTCGCCGGAGATGATCCCGTTCATGATGGCGTAGAAGGTGAGGCCGGATACGGTCTTGATGCCCAGCTTGGCGGTGATGTTCTTACGATGGGTGAGGACGGTGTTCAAGCTGATGTTCAGCTTATCGGCGATCTCTTTATTCGTGATGCCTTTTACGATCAGTTGAAGTACGTCTACCTCACGGCTGGATAGGTCCTTGTTGTTTTCGGTTGTGGTGTTGCTGGAGCTGTCGCTCGTAAATAATTGTTGCAATTGCTCGATAATGGTCTCTTGGGAGGAACGTAACGTGATACGGTTCGTAGACGAGAGTGCCCCGTGTTCTTCGGTGCTGTCGATGAGGAGGGCGGTCTTGTTTCTTCTCGGGAGGAAGAAATCTGCGTTGAGCACAAGGGTATCAGAATCGGTGAAATAGTAATCGTAGGTGTCGCTTCCTGTGGAGGAAAGCATCTCGAAATTTGGAAAATAGCAAACCTCTACCGGGGGGAAGTAGTCGGTCAGCAAGCTTTGCAGCCCAATACTTCTTAGGGTATCAGACAGTATGATCGCTATTTGTTTGTTTCGATGCATTTCAGATCGTTAGATACATAATTTTTCCATGGCCGAGACCATGGGGGTAAGGATTCGATACCGGATCCGGTTGTGTTGTTTGATATCTTTCTCCAGACTACAGATGGAGAAGAGGACGGCATAACATAAATTCTCGTCGTAATCTCCCGAAAGATGCTTGACCATGATACTTTTTAAGTCGGCTAAAAGGGCCTCGATGGTATCTTCCGTACGTTGCTCGGAGGTGATTTGCAATCCATCGATCGTTCCCGCCGGTTCTTTTCCCAGCTTTTTACTTAACGACATGCAGTAGGGGAACCATATCTTATCATCTTTCTCAATGCGGGCGATGAGTTCTTCCTTGAACGAGGAGAAGAAGCGTCCTATCAATCCAAGAGTAGGATTGCCTGGCGTACTCATCGAGATAAAGGAACCTAGATGGCGTTCTATATTGGGAAGCTGATAACGTAAATAGTATTGGTTCGTCTTTGTCAGGTAATCAATGATCTGCGATGTATGGAAAGTTTGTAACTTCTTCTCCGGAAAATACTCCTCGTTGAGGAAGGTATTGATCACTGTCAATAAAAAGTCCGTATCCAGCGAATGTTCTTCACAGAGCGTCTTCACCGATTTGTCGCCAAGCCCGAGACGAATCCCAAACCGGTTGATTACGGGAATGAGTGAGGGGTGTTCTTCCACCACCTCACTCAATTGCATATTTGGGTATACTAAAGGCATCTTATCAAGCTTGTTCCCATTGTTCACGTAATAACTTGACGGCGGCGGGGACTACCACGTTACGGTCTCCCTGACATCCGCACTCGAAACTTACGTAGTTGTTATAACCAATCATTTTCAATCCCTTGAAGCCATTGATATAGTTATCGGCATCTCCATCCTCACCCGGCATGCTGCGACGTTTGCGGCTGGCCACGTGTACGTGTTGGAGATACTCTCCACCGGAGATAAAGGCTCCCATATCAGAGGTCTCTTCCCATGTCATATGCCAGAAGTCGCCCATGCAACGTACACCCGGATTATTGATATCCCGGCATAAAGAGGCGGCGTCGGCTACTTGACGTAGATAAAAACACTCTTTTCGGTTCAAAGGTTCAAAGATGACGCTAGTCCCATGCTGGGCGGCGAAAGTTCCCATCTCGTTGAATTGCTCGCAAAGGAAATCCCGTGTCTCCATCGTATGAGGCAAGGCGGGGACTTGACCATTAAAGGCAGGAACGATAATCACGCCCGTAGAACCTAATTCACCGGCTGCGGCGATGATCTCTTTCATCGTATCCATGCATTCCTTGCGGATGGCTGGATCGGTAGAAAGAATAAAGCCTTTGAAGCCGGCGCAAATGGCACTCACTTTGATATTACGTCCGTTTAAGGCCTGCTTGATCTCGTTTACCCGGCTGGCTAATCCTCCGCCACCCGGCTCAAAACCTACAACGCCCAACTTCTCCATAAAATCAAGTTTCTCGTTCAAACTTTCACCCGGGGCGATTCCCTCTTGGAAAGAAAGCTTTAATTCAAGGTCCTTGCCGGGCTTGTCGCTCCCTTTTTCTCCTTTGGCAGTGTTTGCCGACTTGGAAGAGCAGGAGGCCAAGGCCGTACTTCCTACCGCTAAAGCAGCGCCGGATAAGGAGGTTCTTAAAAAGTTTCTTCTATTTAATGTCATAAACAGTCTGGATTATTTCTTGTCGATTGGTTTACCCGGAACAGGAACGACGAAGCCGCTCATATCCATCTTTCCTAAGTTCAAATCTTTCGGAGTGTAATCCAATGCTGAGGCAGTCATGGCATCCCAAGTGGTCTCGGCACCCGTGTAAGCGGACTCACGACCCATGATTGCGGCCATATTGGAGATAGCAGTCTCAGAAGCTTGCTCGATTTGTTTACCACCACGGATGCAGTTGATCCAGTTTACATGCTCTAATGTATACGGGTCAGTTTGCTTGAAGTTCGCTTTTTCGGCCTCACTATCATATTTCCAGATAACGTTTCCTGCCAAATCCTTGATCTCCATCGTGTCACTGCTCCATGATCCCTTGGTTCCTTGGATGAATTCGCTTACATTATTTGCACAACCATCTATCTGGCGGCACATACTATGCATATGGATACCATTTTCCATTGTGAAATCAACGCTGAAGTTATCATATTGGTCGCCAGTGATACGACGGTGGCGAGAACCGAAACCTACAGCCTTGACTGGTTTCAATCCGCTGAACCAAGTGAATACATCTATATTATGTACGTGTTGCTCTACGATATGGTCGCCGGAAAGCCATTTCCAGTTTACCCAGTCTTTGATCATATATTCGCAATCGTTCCATCCCGGTTGACGATCCCGATACCAAAGCATATTCTGATTCCAGTAAACCGTACCGCCCGTGATCTCACCGATCAATCCTTCCATGATCTTCTTGTAAGACTCGACATAACTGCGTTGGTGATGGCGTTGAGTACCGGTTACGACACATAAGTTCTTTGCCGCAGCTTGTTTTGCGGTAGCCATAATGGTACGGTAACCAACCGGATCAACACAGATAGGTTTCTCTAAGAAGGAATGTTTGCCCTTTTCTGTGGCGTATTGGAAATGAACTGGACGGAATACGGGAGGAGTGGCGACGATCACTACATCTACACCGCTATCAATCACTTGTTTGTATGCATCCAAGCCGACGAAACGTTTATCAGCCGGTACATCAATTCCTTTCTCATCTTTTAATTTCTTTGCCAAATCATCGACACGTTCTTGGAACGTATCGCCTAAAGCCACGATCGTAACGCCGTTCGCAGCGTTCAAGAAGTTAAAAGCGGCTCCGGAACCACGTCCGCCACAACCGATTACACCAGCTTTTAGTTCTTTTCCATCAGTCGCCAGATCTGGTAATTCGGGCACGTAATAAGTACCGGGTTCTTTCAAAGGCTTTATTGCGTTCGCACTTTCACCTCCACCACAAGAAGTTAATACACCAACTGTACTACCTGTTCCAATTGCTCCAAGCGCACCCGCTAGGGCTGAACTTTTCAGAAATGATCTTCTGCTAATGCTGTTCTCTTTTTTCATGATATTATTTTTTAGACACTATTTATTAGGTTCACATACAACACGGAAACCGATTCCTCTGATATCGGAGTACCACCAGATACTCTTCGGTTGTTGCGGATCGGTTTTTAACCAAGCTTCATGTTTGGTATAATCACGGGAAGCGCAGCGAAGATCTGCCGCATCGGAGGTGTAATTACCGCCTCTCACTACCCACTCAGTACCTTCGGTAACCAATGGATCTGTGGCGCTACTTCCGCTTTTAGCGTAAGCTTCAGGATCATACTTGTCGGCACAATATTCCATTACATTACCCAACATATTCTTTAAACCAAAGGGATTGGCTTTTACTAAATCCGGTTCTTGCGTCTTGTTTTTGCTGTTCTTGCTATAAATCACATAAGAACCTATACTATCAGTCTTTGCGTCGAAAAATTTACGCCAGAAGCCTTGATCGGAGAAATCTTTTGGATTGCCCGTAAAGAAATAAGGCGTTTCCGTGCCGCCACGTGCCGCATATTCCCATTCCGCCTCGGTCGGTAAACGATAAGTCTTTCCTGTTTTCTTGGATAACCATTGGCAGAAAGTCTCGGCCGCATAATGAGTCATTGTAATAGCCGGGCGATCTCCACCACCCCAGCCTTGATCCGGAAAACCGAACGGAGGTGTAGGACCGGAGATGGCATCGACATTCGGATTACTGTTATTTGCGTATACGGTCTCTGGAGGGGTACGGCCCTCACTCATCGTATTCCCATAGAAAGCCCAGTATTGATCCCAAGTCACCTCGACCTCAGCCATGAAAAACGGACTGACAGTTACGTTGTGTACAGGCGACTCATCTGCTTTATGAAATGCCTCTTTTTCCTCACTACCCATTTTGAATGAACCTCCGGGGATAGCAATCATCTTGAATGAGACCATTGTTCCGGGAATTTGTTCTACATAGTCGGTGAAAGAGGTAACTGTAGTTGGTTCCTTAAAAAACAAACTGGTATCCGAAGATGCCCCGGATGTATTTTGTCCTGGTATACCAACCATCTTGGAGTGATTGTAGTTCGGATTGTAATGTCCTGCATCCAAATGGCAACTAATACATTGTAGATCTAGCTTTTTCTCATTCTCATCATAATATAAATGTGCCGTTACACCATCATCGGTAATTCCTTCGGGGAATAAGTTCTGATGGCACTCCTTACAAGATTCATTGGGGATATATTTAACGGCGTGTTCCAACTCGGACTTAGTTTCCCAATTGAAATCCGCGCTGTCTTTAGTCAAGTATGACCAAACATCTTTCATACCCAATTTAGCCTTTGCGCTATAATGTTTCCAAGTATTTGTTTGGGGTGGGAGGTGACAAGCTACGCAATGTGTCTTAACGCCACTTCCATTATTTACATGCTTGGAAAGTTTCCAACTGTTTTCTACGTGAGGATGCACGTGGCACATCATACAAGATTCATCTGTCGAGAAATATACAGATGTTTTATAAAGGGCGATCATAATCCCAGCTCCCAAAAATAATCCGAGGCACAGGATAAACGCCTTACTTTTGAAAAAATACTTTTTCCTCTCAGACGAGTATCGATTTGAAAATTTGTTAGTTGTCATCTGTTTCTATGGTATACGATTTACACTAAGTCTCAATTAGATTTAAAATCGGCAATAAAAGTAGTATATTCCTTTATATATTGAAAGAAAAAATAGTCTCTTTAACGAAAAATGTTGTCTTATTTACGCTTTTTTATCGCAATGGGAAGAGAAGGAGAATAATAAAAAAGCGGCAACACATATTCATAGTGTTGCCGCTCATGCACGGAAGGAGAGGCTCGAACTCCCGACACCTGGTTTTGGAGACCAGTGCTCTACCGACTGAGCTACTTCCGTATTGCGGGTGCAAAAGTAGTTTAATAATTTGAATATGCAAGTAAAATATGAGAAAAAATAGTCTGCTTTTTAAAAAGGCATTTAGATTATATTTAGTATGTTTGCCAAATCAAAGAAAAAGGAGTGGGAGTTTTTGTGCGAGATATCAAAGGGTTGCTTGAATCTGTGTCGGTAGATAACAGGGGAGCTTTCGAACGTTTTTATAATTTATATTATGATCAGGTTTTTCGCTTCGCTTATTATTGTTTAGGCGAGAAGGAGGCATGCCGTGAAGTTGTGACAGATGTTTTTTTCTCGGTCTGGCAATCCCGGAAACGATTAAAGGATATTGATAATATAGATACCTATTTATATATTTCCGTACGTAACGAGTCTTTTCGTTTTCAAGCAAGGAATAAAGACTTGAATAGGGTTTCTTTAAATGAGTTGTTGCCATTAATGGAAGAGGAAGATGAGGGTTCTCCGGAGGAGCATTTGGAGTTAAAAGAGATGAGAGAGATGCTTGATAAAGCGATTGACGAACTTCCTGAGAAATGCCGTCTTGTGTTTTTGATGTCTCGTGAGGAGGGATTGAAAACGAAGGAGATCGCGGAAATATTATCGGTTCAAGAGAGTACGGTTCGTGTACAGATGAAGATCGCTATAGAAAAATTGGTAGCCCGGTTGAAGCCGAGCTTTCCAAATATTTCATTCTCTTTATTGCTGATGTTTATTTTTAATGTGATTTATAGATCTGCTTAAGCTTTCTATATGGGGATATTCCCTGTTAGAAGGAAAGATGATAGTTCTTTTATATCAGTAACGATTTTGTTTGCTCCGGCATTCGCTAGTTCTTCTTCATCCCCGTAGCCGTAAAGGACTCCTATTGAATCTATGTTATTCGCTTTGGCCCCTTCTATATCATATTTACGATCACCGATCATGACTACGTCAGACCGTGTTTTTATATCGGTGCTGTCTAATACATATTGTATTACATCCGCTTTTTCGGAACGGCTTCCGTCGAATGTGCTTCCTCCAACAAATGTAAAATAAGATTCTAAGTGGAAATATTCTAGAATTTGTTGAGCGAAGGGCTGCGGTTTTGAGGTGGCTAAGTAGATTTTCATTTCGTTTTCGGTAAGCAAACGGAGTAATTCATCAGTACCTTGATACAGGGTATTCTCGAAAATACCTTGTTTTGAAAAATATTCCCGGTATTTAGCAATGGCTACATCTGCTTGCTCATCTGTAAACTGATAGAAGTCCTTAAAGGATGTTTTTAATGGTGGCCCGATGAAAGGGCATAAAGATCGTAAATCTTCTACTTCTATATTGAAATAGGAGAGGGCGTACTTTACAGAACTGGTAATACCAATCATAGGATCGGTTAATGTACCGTCCAGATCGAACAATATATGTTGATACCTTTTGTTATTCATTAGATATTAATAGGATTGAAAAAAGAAAGGCAAGATCTCTTTCAAGATTCTTGCCTTTTTGATGAGTCGGGATGAGAAGACTCGAACTTCCGACCTCCACGTCCCGAACGTGGCGCGCTAGCCAACTGTGCTACATCCCGTTTTTTTGTATCGTTGTCTCGATTACGGGTGCAAAGGTACACATTGTTTTTGAACCTGCAAGAGAAAAGTGGATTTTTTTGCAGGAAAAATAGATAATTTACTGTCCTGTGAATTTTTCTTTCAAAACATTTGCTGGATTAAAAATAATACCTACCTTTGCACCCGTAATCGAAACAACGATATACAAAACGACATGATGGTGCCATAGCTCAGTTGGTAGAGCAAAGGACTGAAAATCCTTGTGTCCCCGGTTCGATTCCTGGTGGCACCACTTTTAAAAGACTTCAAATTTGGTAAATCCCTGAAAATTAAACATTTCAGGGATTTTCTTTTTCTCCCAATCCGCATATTTTTGGCAGAATTACGCACTTCCGCTGTGCTAAATCGTGGACAATTTTAGTCTCGAAAAAAATGTCCACGAATTGTACCGTAAGTCGTTGATTGTCTTATTGTTTAATTCTTGCTATTCTACACGATTCAGTAACTTTAAACATTATTTTTTTAGAGTATGAAACGACAGACTTTCAACGTGCTGTTCTTCATCCGCAAAACAAGAACAGTAAAATCAGGTGAAACACCTATCATGTTGCGGATAACTATTCAAGGTCAATTAGCTGAAATGCAGCTAAAACGAACCGTTAAGCCTGAACTTTGGTCACAAGCTAAAGAACGGTGTACAGGTAAAGATTCTAAATCTGTAGAAGTAAACCGTTATCTTGAATCGGTAAAATTACGCTTGTATGAGATTCATCGGACTTTGGAAAACGAAAACAAACTAATTAATCCGATGGAGATTAAAAGACGTTTTCTCGGACTGGATGAAAAACATAAGATGTTCTTTGAAGTATTCCAAGAACATAACGACAAATGCAGGGAACTGATAGGCAAGGATTATGCAAAGGTCACTATCTCCCGTTTTGATACATGCTTGAAGTATTTTAAAGAAATGCTTCTAAAACAGTATCATCTAAAGGATATTCCGATGAAAGAAATAAATAATGCCATCATTCAGGATTATATTCATTTCTTGAAGTCGAAAAAGAATCTGCAAGAGAATACCGTTATCCGCTACATGAAAGTAGTCAAGAAGATTACTAACATGGCTCTTGCAAATGACTGGATAGACAAGAATCCGTTTATGAATATCCACTTCCATGAACAGGAAGTACATAAGGAGTTTCTAACCAAAGAAGAATTAGAGATTTTGCGAACTAAAGTTTTCAATGTACCACGTTTGGAATTGGTGCGTGATATTTTCTTATTTCAGTGTTGGACTGGGTTAGCGTTCATAGATGTATCGGAATTGAAGCCCGAACATTTGGTAACAGATAATCAAGGGAACGTCTGGATAAGAAAATCTCGCCAAAAGACAAAAGTCATGTGTAATATTCCGCTTTTGGATATTCCGTTAGCGATATTGGATAAATACAGAGGCTATCCGCTTTGCGAAAAGAAAGGTACATTATTACCCGTTCCATGCAATCAAAAGACAAACAGTTATTTGAAAGAAATTGCTGATTTCTGCGGCATTAAGAAGAATCTAACCACGCATACCGGACGACATACATTTTCAACCGTTGTCGCTTTAGCCAACAATGTATCATTAGAAAATGTAGCCAAAATGCTCGGTCATACCAATACAAAAATGACGCAGCGATACGCAAAAGTATTAGATCAAAGTATTCTCAGGGATATGCAGAATGTACGGGAGAGCTTCTCGACTAAAACCACCTAAAGATAAAAACGGCTGCCCAATCCATCCGGACGGTAGCCGTTTTTCTGTACTCACCATTAAAGACTAAAGGGGATAATCTTCAATATTATAAGCTGGACGGAACCGATCTTCTAAAACTTTCCTAATATCCGATTCACGAAACAGCACTTTGCCCGGAAGTTGAATAAAAGGGAAAATGCCATCATCTCGATAATACTGCAAAGTTCTACGGCTGATTTTGAGGATAGAACAAAGTTCTTCACTTGTCAGATACCGTTCACCCTCAAACATGGGCTTATTATTCTTCAATGCATATTCTATATAAGGTAAAGCCCTATCTAACGATTGCAATAATTCTTGGCTATCCTCATTCGTGTATAAATCCATAAGCAATTATTCTTTAGTGGTTACTTTTATTCTACCTGAATCCAATAGTTTTTGTACTTCGGCAACCTTATAATATACTTTCTTGCCAACGGTCGAAAAAGAAAGTTTGCCGTTCTCACGCAAAGACTGTAATGTCCGCAAAGGAATATTTAAGGAAGCTGCCAATGTCTTGCCCTCTATCCATTCTTTCTCAATACATATATCTGAGGAAGACAAAGAAATATTGTCTGCCAAAGATACAATCTGTTCCAGCTTCTTTCTTAGAGCATCGAAGGAAACTCTTTCTATTGCTACTATATCCATATATAAATTACTTTTCAAAATTCATTATCTCAATCCTTTTTTAAGTAAGTTTTCCAGAACTTAATATGAAGCATTGACAAAGATAAGTTCTGTATTTAGCCTGTTCAAGTCCAAGCCTTCGGTTTAGAAGAAATTCTTCCTCTCATTAACATTCGAGCGTATTTTCATCTAAAGACTTGCACAGACTAAATACTTCACTGGAAAAGTCAATGATTCAAATTAAATTCCGAAAAACAATGTTTTGGGCTTGGCAGGTTATTCTTTCCAACTTTCAAAGTAGTGTTTTTGGAGTAGCTTATCAATATCACTTTGGCGGTAGATGATTTTGCCTTTTATCTGGATAAAGGGTATTAACCTTGTATCTCGCCATTCTTGCAAAGTTCGCAAACTGACATTCAACTTTTTGGAGACCTCATTATTGGAAAGAAAACGCTCTCCGTTCAGATGGGGTTTGTAGTGCTTTACAATGGATTCAATGCCGTTCAGCATCGAATCGAGCGAAGAAATAAATTCTTTGACTTGTGGGGTATCTTTATTTATTAATTCCATGATTGAAAGATTGTTTTATTGAAATATTGGTTTCAAGATTGATAGATAACTAACCAATTATATGATTAGCTGATTAATTACGTAGATAGTCACCCTGCGATGAAATATTAAGTACATCTTTTACTGGATCATAATCTATATAGAGCCGTTTGGATGCAGTGGCAATAAAATACTGACGACCTTCTCTCTGTATCTCATAAGTAGCAGGCGAAGCCTGTTTAGTCGTTTCTGATACATATATAATAGAAAGAAGATACTCTTTGTCGTTCCGGTAGATGATAATCGTAGGATTCAGATTTACGCTTTCCCATGTGCCGACAACGGAAAACAGTTTGAATGACGGATAATCTTCTTTAGTTCTTTTCATAAGGCATGATTTGTTTAGATGATTGATTTAATGTTTCACAGTCTGCAATAATCTTTTCAATATCAGCAGATTTATAATAAATCTTGCTGCCAATTTGAGAATAAGCCAACCTTCCGCTACTCCGATAATATTGTAGCGTGCGTTTGCTAAAGCCTAATAACAGGCACACTTCCTGACTATCCAGCCAATTTTCTACTTTCTGCGTATGAGCATTGCACAAACTTTCAATTCGTTTGGCAAACTCTGTAAACTTCTCGCAGACATACGAAAAAGTTCTCTTTTCAATGGTTACCACTTCCATGCTTTTAATTTTAAATGGTTTATAAAACGTGTTGATTCTATTTTCATCGGCAAATGAAAGAAGAATTAAGAGCCGTTTTTTAATCTGTCTGGAAGTGGTATGAAATGACCTCTATTGCCTGATAGTGTAAATGAAGATTTGAAGGAACTTTAAAAGAGAACAGGTAAAAGTACAAAGCTTACACTAAAAAAAATAATAGAAGGATATTTAGGTTGTTTGCACTTGCATATAAAAGAAATCCATGAATTATTGAAGAATCTCTCATTTTTCTATACCTTTGCGTTATATCAACTAACAAATAGTATTCACTTCTTATGAAACTCTGTATATAGCTACGCTCTTGCGAATAGCCCTACTCAATAAAGCTATTCAGCTATCTGGCAAATAATGATTTATTTGTCACAGAGATTTTATTCCCTTTATTTAAAACTCACGAGATAACAAACTGTATTTATGCAGTGTGTCTTGTCGTGCTATTTTGCAGTTGAGCAATGAATTATACATATAAACAAGTATGGCTCATCAACTTTCCGGTAATGATGAGTATTTTAATGGAACAGTTAATCAACATAACGGATGCCGTTTTCTTAGGTCATATTGGAGAAGTGGAATTAGGAGCATCCGCTATAGCCGGAATTTATTATTTGGCAATCTATATGCTGGGGTTCGGATTCAGCATTGGCTTGCAAGTAATGGTTGCCCGAAGAAATGGGGAACAGAATTACAAGGAAACAGGAAAGACATTCTTTCAAGGACTATTCTTTTTATCAGGATTAGCCATTTTACTTTGTCTACTGATTCATGCGGTTTCTCCTTTTATATTAAAACAGCTAATCTCTTCATCGGAGATTTATCAAGCAGTAATCCAATATTTGGATTGGCGTAGCTTTGGGTTATTATTTTCATTCCCCTTTCTAGCTATTCGTTCATTCTTTGTCGGAATAACGCATACTAAAGCCTTGTCATGGGCAGCTATAGCTGCTGTGCTTATCAATATTCCTCTCAATTATTTCCTCATATTCACTTTAAAATTAGGCATTTCGGGGGCAGCAATCGCATCATCGTTAGCCGAAATGGGTTCTTTGGTTGTGCTTTGTATTTACACATGGATGAAAATAGATAAAGAGGGATATGGATTGAAACCTGTATATAATGGAAAGCTGCTTGTAAAGGTACTGAACTTGTCTGTATGGAGTATGCTTCATGCTTTTATCAGTGTAGCCCCTTGGTTCTTGTTTTTTGTGGCGATCGAGCATTTAGGGAAAACAGAATTAGCAATCTCCAATATAACCAGAAGTGTGTCGGCTATCTTCTTTGTGATTGCCAATTCATTTGCTGTCACTACAGGATCATTAGTGAGTAATGCGATTGGAGCCGGAGCAAGGAACGAACTTTTCCCAATCTGTCACAAGGTTCTTAAATTGGGTTACAGTATTGGATTACCATTGGTGGGAATAGCTTTACTCTGTAACCGTTGGATTGTAGGTTTCTATACGAACAGCGAGCTATTGATACAATTAGCCTTTACCCCTTTTGTCGTGATGCTATTGAACTATACTTTTGCTTTGCCCGGCTACGTGTATCTTAATGCAGTTGGAGGAACAGGGAAAACCAAAATCACATTTCTTTTTCAGGTGACAACTACTATAGCATACTTGGTGTATCTCTATTGGCTAAGTTTTTGCATACAAGCATCTCTGGCTGTCTATTTAACCGCAGAATATCTTTTTGTAATTCTGTTGGCTCTACAATCTATCATCTATTTAAAAAGTAAACATTATTAAAACGGAACAATAAGTTATGATGAAAAAAATATATCCACGTACAGGAGATAGGCAAACGGTATATCTTAATGCCGTAGTGAAAGATTCTCAAATAGAAATTGGGGACTATACCATTTATAATGATTTTGTTGCTGATCCTTTGTTATTTGAAAAGAACAATGTACTCTATCATTATCCTATCCATCGGGAGAAATTAATTATTGGCAAGTTTTGTTCAATCGCTTGTGGTGCAAAATTTCTGTTTAATTGCGCTAATCATACATTGAAATCTTTATCAACCTATACCTTTCCATTATTCTATGAGGAGTGGGGATTGGAAAAAGCAAATGTTACTGCTGCATGGGATAATAAGGGAGATATTATAATAGGTAATGATGTTTGGATCGGTTATGAGGCTGTGATTATGGCAGGAGTTCATATCGGTGACGGAGCAATTATTGCTGCTCGTGCTGTTGTAACTAAAGATGTGTTACCTTATACAATCGTAGGTGGTACGCCTGCTAAAGAAATCCGGAAACGCTTTGATACAGATGTGATAGAACAATTGCTAATGCTAAAATGGTGGGATTGGTCTATTGATAAGATACGTCAATACTTACCCTATATAGAGAAAGGTTACTTGAATAAATTACTTACTGTTGAGAAAGATATAATATGAAGAACTTTGCAGACGAAATATTAGCGAAAATTGATGCAGAGATAGAATCTATTGGATTTAACAATGATATAACAATGAATGATGCTCTGCACATGATTGAGTATATTATTCCTCTATACGACCAATTAAGAAAGTTCATTGTCGATTACAACTTTCTTTCCATAGAGGATGAAATTTATTTCTTCAAAGAGCTAAAACCTAATATTTTGGGCAGATACTTATATTTCAACAAAGTGTACAAGATTGAATCTCAATGCCCTAATGGTAGTAACGAGGTCATAAAAGAGTATCTAAATAATGAACTGGGTGGATTGACATATTTCTTTCGCAGAAATTTGGATTTTTACCAATATTACCGTTCTAAATCAGCCATATATGATGCTTACTACTTTGTTCGTGGAAAAGCAGATATTCGTTTGTGTTGCGATAGTTTCCAATGTGATCGAGATCCTTTGTTTTCAACAGGATACGATTATAAAGTTGCCAAAATATTGGCTAATGAAATGCTTCAAATCTATCTGAATAAGAGGATAATTAATTTGGCTCAATCGGAAGATGTAAATAGACAGGTAATTGCCAAAATGAAGTTTCCTGCACATTGGACTGGGAAAAAGATTTTCTTAATAGAGCTTGGCTACTCGCTATATGTTGCAGGAGATATTAATAACGGTAATATCACTGTGAAAGAGATCATGGATCTGTTGGGGGTAATGTTCAATATAGACTTGGGTGATTACTACCGTGGTTATATCACCATGAAAAACAGGAAGAAAGATCGAACTCTTTATCTAAAAATATTAATAGAGAAATTACTTAAACGTATGGAAGAAGATGACGAAAAATAAAACAGAAAGTATTTTCATTGATATAAAGGCAAATATGTGTATCTTTGTATCAACATCATAATAAATAAGTGGTTTCCTTAAAGGGAACTTATTATATATCATAACGTTCGCAGAACGTCTCAATATAGAAAACTGGCACTTTTCAAATGGGTAGAGAGTTTTGCGCGATGCTTATGCTATGTTCTATCATAGCGTGGGCTCGCGTACTTCTACCCAAAGGTATGCCAGTACCTCTATATTGAAGTTGCGTGGGTTCACGTTTCTTTTTTTGAGTATTGACAACATATAAATATAGGATTATGAAGAAAATCAAACTATATATAGCCGTTTCTCTTGATGGTTATATTGCTACATCTGATGGTGGTGTAGAATGGCTTCATCAATTTCAAATTTCAGAGAATGAGGATTATGGATATAAAGAACTATATCAGTCAATTGATACGGTTCTAATGGGCGGTCGGACATATAGAGATATAATAGGCTTCGGCTGCGAATGGTCTTATAAAGATAAAGTTACTTATATTGTTTCCCGTAATGAAGTGAATCTGACAACAACAGAGAATGTTCATTTCATTACCAACCATATTATGGATAATGTACAGAGACTAAAAGAACAGGAAGGCAAAGACATTTGGTTGGTAGGCGGTGGCGAGCTTGTATCTATGCTGATAAATGCCGATCTAATTGACGAAATGCAACTTTGCTATCTTCCGATAGTGTTAGGTCAGGGAATTTCTCTATTTCCGAACAAACCAAAAGAAACTGTCTGGAAACTACTTGACAGTAGATCATTTGATTCAGGAGCTATATTAATCAGTTATTCAAAGTAAGTTAAAGTAGAAAACTATCAAGTTGTGAGATACTTGGTAGTTTTCTGTTTTTGATAGGCTACTACCTCTTTTTGAACCTTCTTTTTATCCTTTTGAGAGAGATAATCAATCTAACCAATCCTAAAATCATCAAATTTATTTTTGCCACCTTGTTAATAGGTTGTCAATTTATCTTCCGCAATATGCCGAATTTTGCTTCATCAATCGATTGAAAACAATAATGTTGAACTTAAAATTGAAGCAAAATGTATATAGACAACGAAAACTTCGAGAAGTGGATGGAGAAGCTATCCAAGAAACTCACCGAGATCGGGCAAGACCTGAAATCCCTTATTAATACAGATAATATTCTTGATGAAAATGAGAAACTGCTGGATAACCAAGATTTAGCTTTTCTCCTGAAAGTATCGTATCGTACACTGCAACGACATAGAGCGAAAAACATACTACCACATTTTTTGATCGGTCGTAAAGTGTACTACAGAGCAAGTGACATTCGGGCTTTTGTCCGTGAAAATGCTGACTTTCAAACCTACAAACAGTTTGAAAAAGCCAATCAATTGGAGAATCAGCCCTGATAGCAAAAAGAAGTAGAAGAAGGAAAGTTGTATTTAGGCTATTCCCTTGTGCCATCACCCCAATTTAGCAGAAACTGCTTCACCTGTCGGTTCAGCCTGTTTTGCTAAATCGAGCAAGAGGAAACTGGACAAGTCCTGTTCTTCCCTCTTGCCCTGCGGGGCAAAGCCTTCGGCTTTAGCGTGTTACAAGAACACGCTGTAATGACACCTGTAATGAGTATTTCCTTTGCAATGCTTATTATCAGGTATTTATCTATTCATATTTCTATAAAAATGTAATTATTATGCCAAGCAACAGTCGAAAAACCGTATTCACTACCATTTCCATAGACAAAGAAACGGCAGTTTTGGTAGAGAAGATATGCAAACGCTATTCATTGAAAAAAAGTGAAGTTGTAAAATTGACGTTCGGGTATATAGATAAGGCACATATCAACCCATCTGAAGCACCTGAATCCGTGAAATCAGAACTGGCGAAAATAAATAAGAGACAAGACGATATTATCCGCTTCATTCGTCATTATGAGGAAGAACAACTGAATCCCATGATTCGAGCAACAAATTCTATTGCTTTACGTTTCGATACTATCGGCAAAACTTTGGAAACTCTTATTCTCTCTCAACTGGAAGTCAGCCAAGAGAAACACACAACCGTACTGAAAAAGTTAAGTGAACAGTTCTGTAATCATGCCGATGTGATAAACAACCAATCCAAACAGATCAATGCACTCTACCTGATACATCAACGGGATTATAAAAAGTTGCTTCGACTGATACGACTCTATTCGGAGTTATCGGCTTGTGGTGTAATGGATAGCAAAAGGAAAGAGAACTTGAAGACCGAAATCAGCAATTTAATAAATACATGAGGCTATGCACATAGATTTTGCTCCACCATCAAATAGAACATATAATAATGCTGGTAGTAGCCGACAGCTAGCTAATTATTTAGAGCATGAAGATTTAGAACGAATGGAGAAAAGTATTTATACTGATGGCTTTTTCAATCTGACAGAGGATAATATTTATAAATCAAAAGTGATAAAGGATATAGATAGTAATATCGGACAACTCCTAAAAACAGATGCTAAGTTTTTTGCCATCCATGTCAGTCCATCGGAAAGCGAACTTCGGGCAATGGGAAACACCGAACAAAAGCAAGCCGAAGCCATGAAAAGATATATTCGTGAAATATTTATTCCTGAATATGCTAAGAATTTCAATAAAGAGCTATCCGCTTCGGATATAAAGTTCTATGGTAAGATTCATTTTAACCGTAGCCGTTCAAATAATAAACTGAATATGCACTGCCATTTGATTGTGAGTCGGAAAGATCAAACCAATAAAAAGAAGCTCTCACCGGTAACTAATCATAAGGGTACTAAGGCTGGGGTAGTCAAAGGTGGTTTTGATCGTGTGAATCTCTTCCAACAAGCGGAGCAAGGATTTGATAAGTTGTTCAACTACGACCGCCAACAATCCGAAACGTTTGATTACCATAACACTATGAAGAACAGTTTTATATTCGAACAGCTCAAACTACAACAGCAAGAGATTCAATCCAGTGAAAGAAAAATAGGAATCAATCAAGAAAACTTATTTTCTATCAATCTTGTAAACAAGAGAATAAACAATCAGGCTTCTAGTATAGATACACATATTGTCATCAAACAGAAAGACAATGCTTATAGCACTTCATCTTTCAATCAAGAAACTAATCAAATATTCGGTTCGTTCATTTCTTCCGCAGCGCAAGATATTAGATCATCATCCAATCATGAAGACCAAACACTAAAGTCTAAGAAGAAGAAAAAGAAAGAAAGGAGAAACAAACTTTAGGAATGTTCCTCATCATAAAAAGCTAATTACGAAGGTGGATATCGAATTAATATTCTTATCTTTGCATATATTAAAAAGATAAAAATGGATTTTTTACATTCAGAAATAGGATCAGCCAAGGACAACTTTTATAGCCCTGTTCATAATTGGTACAAATTTACCGCAGGGTTCTCATACAAATTTGTCGAAGCAATATTAGAAGGAGAAAAAAACTCCCAGAATATTGTATTTGAGCCTTTTGCAGGATGTGGTACTACTTTAGTGTCATCACAAAAATGTGGAGTAAAGGCCATTGGAAATGAAGGACAAGAATTTATGTTAGATATAATAAAGGCTAAATTATATTGGAACATAGATAAGACAGAATGTATTAACTCTCTAAACTACATTGATTCATACATCAAAGAACATCTAACTAATTTTAGTATGGAAGAGGTACATCCACTGCTTAGTACTCTGTATGACAATGAAACACTCAAAGTATTATATTTAACCCGTGATAGCCTTGATCATATATCCAATGATAAAATTAGGCTCTTTTTAAAATTAGCATTAAGCCAAACTATGCATAAGGTAGGCTTATATCCGATAGCAGTACCATATATTTCAAGAACTAAACGTATGGCCAACAGCGGACATGCATTTGCAAGATTTCAATCAATAGTATTACAGATGTTAGAAGATATAGGACCACTTCAAAACATAGAGCAAACATCAGAAATATATCTTCATGACTCAAGATTTGAAAATCCGAATATTGGTGATTCTATATGTAACTATTGTATAACTTCTCCACCCTATCTTAATAATTTAGATTATGGAGAAGTTTCAAAAGTTCACACTCATTTTTTTGGTCTTACAGAAAACTGGAATGATATTACACAGAAAGTAAGAAAAAATCTAGTCACAGGAGCAACAACACATTATAGAGATATCGACTTTGACATAAACGTTTTTAAAGAAAACGATTTTTCAAAAGAAAATCAACTTGTTTTTGATGAACTTTTTACCAGCTATATTCAAATTATGAAAATAGCAAAAACAAGAAATGGAAAAAAAAGTTTCAATATACTTATGATGCACTACTTCGAAGATATGTATTATGTCTTAAAAGAGATGAGAAGAGTATTAAAAAAGGGATCTAAAGCATATCTTATTTTAGGAGATTCTGCACCATATGGTATTTATATTCCCACTACAGAATTGTTGGGAAGGATTGCTTACAGTGTGGGGTTTAATAAATATCATATTTATAAAATAAGGACTAGAGGTACAAAATGGAAGAGTCTCAAATATAGACATAATATTGAATTATCAGAAAACGTACTTGTATTGGAATAGGCATGGACGAAATAAGTATTATACAATCGAATCATATACCACTATCTTTCCTTACGGGGAAAGACGCTTATTCTCTGTACAATAAAGGTTGGGGATATTCATTCGTCTATTCACTACAAGAAGTACGTGATATTTATTTAGCAATACAAAAGTATAAATATATCAATCTAGGTCAATTTACGGATGAATACGTTATTCCTCATATTCCGAATGTTGGAGTAGCTTGGAATAAAAGGCGTGTTTTAGAAATACTAAATGCTTTAGTTAATTTTGGTTTACTCACTCCTCAATATGAATTAACAAATACAGTGCACCTATTTGAAGATTATCAAATAGGGAAACCCATAGATGACAATGATAACAAAATATTTAGACGTATATTTTTTTCCTACCATCGTTTTAGAGATTTTTCCTCTCTATATTTACCTATTGATAATAATTACTCAAATATAGAAGAGGTATTACTCAATAATTCAATGCCATTATTTAGTTTCGGTAGTGAAAGGAAATACACTGATTCATTTTTTAAAACGTTCAAAGATAATCCTGATATATATTATATACCAGAATATAATAAAGATAATGAGAAAAATAGTGGTTGTAAGATGTTTTGGGATGTTTTCATTTCTTGGGGAGTTCAATTGAAAGTTATGGAAAAATTCAATTCGTCAATTTTTAACTATAAATTATCTAATGGAAAAACTTTTTCATGTAGTTATTTCTTGTCTTCAGACAACTTATTGATGCCTTCACTAATTGATTTTATAAAAAACAATTATCCTGAAAGAAAAAATATAGATTTATCCTTGCTTATTTTTACTCTTTGCACTATATTTAGAAAATCGCTCTCTTCTACTAAAGATTATATTATAGAAGAGTACAAGCGAAACAAAGAATATATCAGCCTAGTTAGGACTTCCGAGGTTTTTATCAAATCGGGAAAATTTGCGGAAAATAGCACTGTGATATATCCTAAATATAAAGATAGTTTTATTTCACATTTAATTATAAGATTATGAGTAGTAATAGTACAAATATAGACCCAGCAATTCTCACTAGTATTTTAGGAGAAAAAAGAGCAAGTGAAAAATATGCTAAACTAGGCATTAAATATAATCCATTCCCCAGGTCTGGTACCACTAACATAAATGGGAATGATATATACAATAGATTCATGATTCCTATTGATCCAGTTGTATTAGGACAGTTAAATATGTTTATTTCCAATTCACTAGCAAATAATGAGATAGACAATACTGACAAATTTATAAGTGCAACAGTATTGGGTAATTATGGGAGTGGAAAAACTCAGCTTCTAATGTATACTCGATTTCTATTAAATATGATTGCTACAAGCTCTGATTATGAGGCAACTCCATATGTGATATATATAGATAACCCCGGTGTTAGTTTATTGGAATTTATAGGGAATATAATTGCCAGAATCGGAGAGAAAAATCTTAGAAAATATTTATGGAATAACATCATTAATGTTATTGACAATGAGTATGAGTATAAAAATATACTATTGCCATATGTAAATAATACAATTCTTTTGTTTGATACAGAAAACAAAGACCCTTTTGCTGCAGAAAACAGAGTTAGCTACAAACAATTCCTCACTGTCTTTACTCGAAACATCACAACAACAGATAAAAGAAAAAAATTTGATTTAGAATTCAGAAATCTACTACTTAAAGTATTAGATTGCTACACTAAAGATTCTGTGGTTTCGTATTATTTTTACGAATTCATTTCAGGAGATTATGGCGTTAATAAAACTTGGGAAGCCTTAACAAGTGGCTCCTTGAAACAGCTAAAAGGCAAGGAAGCACGTGTTATTAAATATATTGTAAAATTAGTAAAAGAGCAAGGATTTAGCGACTTCTTCATACTTGTTGATGAATTTGAAGATATAACAGAAGGACGTCTCACTAAATCTCAAATAGATAATTATGTATACAATCTGCGTACCTTACTAGACGAACAAAGAGAATGGTGCCTAATGTTCACAATGACTCCATTAGCTTTGAAAAAACTTAGGAGTGTTTCTCCTCCTCTTGCTGATAGAATTTCATCTAGAGAAATATGGTTGCAAGATTTAAATACCGAACAAGCCATCTCTATTGTCAAAAACTATATGACAATTATAGAACACGACTCCTTGCTGCCTTTTACAGAAGATGGTATAGCATATCTTGTAGACATTGTTGATGGAAATATTAGACGCTTTCTAAAAATGTGCTTTAGGCTAATCGAAGAAGCTGCTCTAACATTCACCTCACCAGATAACAAGATTGACAAAGCATTCATAGAAAGTCAAAATTTATTAGAACAGGAATCATAATGGAATCTTGGAGTCAAACACCAATAAAAGATTTTAAAGTATCATTTTTTCTTGATACAAACATCTTGTGCTATCTAGTTGATAGTACATATCCAAATCTAAATAAATTTATTAATTATTTAGGTAACAATCCTTTTTCTGATGTCATATCATCTGATTATGTTTTGTTAGAATTCATTGGAATAAGGAAAAGAGAACACTATTTGAGAGCTGTATTAAAAAAAGGAGAGCAAGATGGACAAAGCGTAAATCTAAGTTCACTTTTGAAATTTCATAATCAATACTCTGCCCCAGAGGTGGATTTTATTAGTATTATACCACAAATAAAAGAATGTGTAGATCACGATGAAGAAGAAATAACAACTCAATATAATATTGATTTTAATTGCAAATTTCATATAGACTTATTTGAACCTACAAAAAACATTTGTTTAGTATCTAAAATATCAAAAGAAGATAGTTTGGTTTTAATATCTGCAGTTTCACCAATCAGAAACAATTATAATGAAAATTGCATTCTACTAACAAATGATGCAGATTTTAATTCATGGTACGAACAAGCTAAAGATAAAATAGATAATGTGTTCACTGAAAAGTCTATGCCTAAACCTCATTTGAAGCACATAAAATCAGCACAACTATTTGACAAGCAATTTAATTTCACAGATAATAAATTAGATATTACAGGATTTGAAGTATATGCCAATAAGTGTATTCTTTCATTATTAAAAAATCGGCTCAAAGATTTTTATATCGGAAAATCATTTACTCCTTATGGGGCTTGTCCTCCACAGACATTCGCCTTTAAAGCAGAAAAAGGAGTTTGTCTACACAATCAAAAATATGTAACAATAATAGGAAAAGATCTTAATTTTATTCTAACGACGAACAAGCAGATTGATTTTTGGCATAAAAATGCAAAAATAGATGATCAAGGTATCCTAGTTTCAGTAAGAAATCAAATATATTCTTTTATCTTTCCTTTGTCAGCAGACATTTTGCCAGATGATATTGACGCTATATTTCATTTAATACAGACTGAAGGACATTTTGTTTTCTATCATCCCGATTCATTATAAAACATTCAAATATAGATTGAAAGAGTATTTAGGCACAATAAATCATTGTCAATACTAACATAAAGAGATTATGAGTAAACAATGAAAATTGCAAAGAAGTTGTTATTGGTGATTTCTTATATAATATATCTTCTTTCTTTTGTAAAAAGAAGAAAAGAAATTATCTTTGCCCTCAGTATTCTCCATGAGCGAACTACCGCAAAAGCTCATAGCAAATTAATGAGAAAATTCATGGGATATGCTTGAAGCTAAAAATATAAAGTTTTAAATATCAGCGCAGTATCTCTAATAAGAGAATCTCAGGCGATGTTAAAACAATGAGATATTTGAATAAAGAATCGTTCTTATAGCGAGCAAAACGATAAAACATAATCGTGTGCTAAATCATGTGGATTTCCAAATGGAAGGAACTATAAAACGGTGATAATCAACAGAGAAAAGACAATAGTTCTCTTGCTGGTGGCACCACTGAAAATCAAAGGGTTACTCATATGAGTAACCCTTCTTTATTTTTACCTCTCTGCGATATAAACTCCACTAATAATGGCTAAAGCGCCAATACCAGAAGCTATCGTAATAGTTTCTGATAGAAAAATCGCAGAAGTTATCAAGGTGACCAGAGGGACAATGTAAATATAATTGGCTGTTTTTGATGCTCCGAGGGCTCTGACTGCCGTATTCCACATGATATAACAAAGCATTGAGGCGATGACACCCAGAAATAATATATTTAAATATACGACTGGCAGTTTCAATAACTCTAGTTTGATATTTAAAGGGTAGATCGCAAAGTAGAAGAAAAGAGAAAGTATCCCATAAAAAAATACTTTTCGTGTAATAAACAAGGTGGGATAAGAACGACTCAAACGCTTTAGGATAAGACAGTAAAAAGCCCACATCGTAGCGGCAACTAAAGTGAGAAAATCACCAAGTGGATTTACTTTTAAAAGAACACTGCCGTTGAAAACAACTAATCCGACTCCAAATAAGGCAACTAAAGATCCATATAACAGCCCTTTCCTAAGAGATTCTTTATAAAATAGGTGAGACAATACCGTTGTAATGATCGGTGCTGTACAGATCAATAATGAAACGTTGGAAGCCAATGTGATGCCCAATGCAGTATTCTCCGCTATGAAGTATAGGGAGCCACCACATAATCCAGACAAGAACAATAAGAATTCATCTTTTACGCAATTAGCCCACAACCGTCGATGCGCTATAGTCAAAATACAAAAATACGCAAGCACGAAACGATATAACAATATCTCAACCGGTGATAATCCTGTATTAATCAGTATTTTTGTGGAGACAAACGTTGTTCCCCATATAATGACTGTCAATATGGCGATACTATGATACAGAAGATCTTTACTTTTAAACATAATTGTGTTAGAATTAGATTTTTATTTGCTGCAAAGTTATTTAAAGAAGATTGTTTTCCTATACGTCAAGCTTAAATACGATAATTTTCCTATTTTTGTCCTGTTTTGTATTCTATAATTCTAATTCGGGGATATTAAATCAAATAAAACAGGAAAAAAAACTATGGCACTACTTGATGAGACTGATATTGAAATTCTTCATTCTTTGCAAAAGGACGCAAAGATCAATGCAAAAGAGCTTTCTGAGAAACTTCATATCTCCAAGACTCCTATTTACGAACGAATCAAACGTTTAGAAAACGAAGGATATATAAAAGGATATGTGGCATTGGTTGACAATAAAAAAATAGGATTACCCTTGATCATTTTCTGTAATGTATCTTTAGCTGTACACGATGATGAGCATATCGAACGCTTCAAAGAAGAAATACGGAATATCGATGAAATAATGGAATGTTACTCGACGGGAGGTATTTATGATTTCTTTGTCAAAGTGGTTCTTAAGGATTTAGATGCCTATAATCAATTTGTGTTCGAGAAATTAACCAAGGTTCATGGCATCGTGAAGATGCAAAGCTCTTTTGTGCTTAATGAAATCAAGCATACTACAGTTTTGAATATACCCAAAAATAGTTGATTGAAGCTTAATGTCGCAGTATTATATGAAATGTCTCTTTTTTACTATAGAATTGATTAGGGGTTATTTACCTTTGCCCCGATAAATTAAATTCTATAAGATGCAGTCATTTAAAATAATAAAGCCTATTCATATATTAACTCCTTATGTGAGATATTATTGGATACTGGAAGATGGCGCGGATGTTTCTGTATCTGAACGGACTTTACCAACGGGCTGCATACAATTAGTATTTCATAGAGGTAAAAGGCTTTTATTAGTAGGAAAAAAAGAATCGCAGCCTCAAGCGTTCATCTGTGGGCAATGCCTCAACTTTTCAGATGTGATGTCAGCCGGAAAGATTGAAATGATCACGGTTGTTTTTCAGCCGTACGCGGCAAGAGCCATCCTTCAACTTCCCCTTAAGTTCTTTTATGGAGAACTTATAGCGGTGGATGCTATAGCAGATTTGGAATTATCAATATTATCCAGAAAAGTGATAGAGGCTGATGACCATGAAACTTGCATCCGCTTGATCGAGCAGTTTTTGATTCACCGTCTTTATAGGTTTGAAGGCTATGAATATAACTTAAAGCGAATATCCGCAGTCCTCCATCAAATAAATGAACAAGCGAAAACTAATATTTCTGAGTTATCTGAAACCGCATGCCTAAGCTCTAAACAGTTCAACCGCATTTTCTTAGATTATGTAGGAGCTACGCCCAAAGAGTTTCTTCGTATCGTTAGGATGCAACGAGCTTTATTTAAGGTACAACAGAATCCATCCATTTCATTCGCTCAATTAGCTTATGAATGTGGGTTTTCAGATCAGTCACATATGATAAAAGAGTTTAAGCTGTTTTCCGGCTATACACCCACGGAGTATCTTTCCTTATGCGCTCCTTATTCTGATTATTTCTCGGAATGATCAAGATGTCCTTTTTCTTCTATCCTATAGATACGATACGCTCTACTTTTGTGATGTCTTCGCGAGGACATTAACAGTAACTATAAAAAGAAAACAAAATGAACAATTTAATTGCTTTTTTCGAGATTCCAACTGTAGACTTTTATCGAGCGATCAATTTCTATGAAACTATTTTGGGGTTAAAACTATCGGTTTTCGAGTGTGAGACAGAGAAGATGGCTTGTTTTATCGAGCAAGGAGAAGTGGTTGGGGCTTTGTTCTACGCTCCTAGTTATCAACCTTCGCCGGATGGTATCTTAATCCATTTTAATAGCCAAGATATCGAGGACACTTTATCTAAAGTATTGGATAAAGGGGGTAAAATTATTATACCCAAGACAAAGATTGAAGCGGAAAATAAAGGATACTTCGCCGTTTTAGAAGATAGCGAAGGAAATCATGTCGGTATCTACGAAAAATAAGTATCTTCGGCCAAGATATCCCTACAATATATAATATGAAAGAAAATAAGTATGATGATGAACGCTTTTTCGGTCAATACAGTCAGATGTCTCGCTCTGTACAAGGGCTGAGAGGAGCAGGAGAATGGCATGAGCTAAAGAAGATGTTGCCTGATTTTAACGGAAAGCGTGTATTGGATTTAGGGTGTGGTTTTGGCTGGCATTGTCGATATGCCATAGAGCGAGGGGCGACCTTCGCTTTAGGCATTGACCTTTCCGGGAAGATGTTAGACAAGGCACGGGAGATAAATTCCTCCCCGTTGATCGAATATAAAAGAATAGCAATCGAGGATTTTGATTTTGCTCCAAATTCTTTTGACATCGTGATCAGCTCCTTGACATTCCATTATCTCGAGTCGTTCGATACGGTTTGTACAGAGGTATATAAATGTTTAACGCAAGAGGGTGTCTTTGTCTTCTCTGTGGAACATCCCGTTTTTACTGCTTATGGCAATCAAGATTGGATTTACGATTCGGAAGGGAAACCTGCGCATTGGCCGGTGGATCATTATTTTCAAGAGGGAATCCGGCATGCTCATTTTTTGGGAGAGGATGTAACCAAATATCATAAGACACTTACGACTTACGTGAACGGATTGATCAAGGCGGGTTTCTGTATCACCCATCTGGTGGAGCCTCAACCGGACGAATCGATGCTGGATACGGTTCCCGGGATGCGAGACGAACTTCGCCGTCCGATGATGTTGCTTATCGCCGCTCGAAAGAATTAAAAAAAAGCGTATCTTTGTGGCTGAAAAGATGTCTTTTCCGTGTGCTTGCTAAACCACGTATTAAAAACAAGAAAGATATGAAACAACAAGATGCCGCTTTGGTATGCTTCTCGGGTGGACAAGATTCCACGACTTGCCTTTTCTGGGCGAAGAAGCATTTTTCACGTGTAGAGGCCGTATGCTTCACATACGGACAGAAACATTCCTTGGAAATAGAGGTCGCTCGAAAGATCGCCGCGGATGCGGACGTGCCTTTTCAGTTATTGGACGTATCGCTTATCAGCCAGTTAGATCCCAATTGCTCGCTTACGAATGCGAGCATAGAGATGGATCAAGAGAAGCCGGAGGATAGCTATCCGAATACGTTTGTGCCCGGCCGTAATATGGTATTCCTTACTTTCGCCGCTATCTTAGCCCGTGGTAAGGGGATTTATCATTTGGTAACGGGTGTCTCCGAGGCTGATTATAGTGGTTATCCGGATTGCCGGGATACGTTCGTGCGTTCTCTTAACGTAACATTAAATCTGGCGATGGATGAGCAATTCGTAATTCATACCCCGCTTATGGACCGGGATAAGAGCGAAGTCTGGGAATTGTCGGACGAGCTGGGCGTCTTTGATCTAGTACGTACGCAGACGCTGACTTGCTATAACGGTGTTATGGCTGAGGGATGTGGGCATTGCCCCGCTTGCAAACTTCGCAAGGACGGATTGGAGAAATACCTGAAAAGGAAAGAAGAGAATCAAAAGTAAATTAAAGAAATGGACGAGAGAAAACAAGAAGGAGAGTTGCACTTATTAGGTGGCTCTACCGTATATAAACAGGATTACGCTCCGGAGGTATTGGAGGCATTTACGAACAAGCATCAAGGAAATGATTATTGGGTACGGTTTAATTGCCCGGAATTCACCAGTCTCTGCCCGATTACCGGACAACCGGATTTCGCTACGATTCATATCGATTATATCCCCGACGTGAAAATGGTAGAGAGCAAGAGCTTGAAGCTTTACTTATTCAGCTTCCGCAACCATGGGGCGTTTCATGAGGATTGCGTGAATATTATCATGAAGGACTTGATAAAATTAATGGATCCGAAATATATCGAAATTACTGGTATATTCACACCGAGAGGCGGTATAAGTATTTATCCGTATTGCAATTACGGTCGTCCGAACACCAAGTTTGAGCAGTTGGCCGAGAAAAGATTATTTGATCATAATCAATAAGATTTCTGACAAATCGTTATCAGTCTCGGCAAAAAACGGTATATTTGCAGCAAGAAATGTTAACTAACTAATAAATCATTTTAGACCATGAACAAAAGATTGCTTACAGTTGCGGCTTTCGCTTTAGCGGGTTGCGTTACCGTTGTCGCTCAAGACAAGAAAAAAGAGTTCAAGATGCCTACAGGTTATGCGGGTATCACGCATGAGATGTCCGAGTTTTACGAACCTGTTCCGCCGGTAGTCACTCCGGGTACAGACTTAAAAGGTGGAGGTTTCACGGCTCCTTCCGACGCTATCGTTTTGTTTGACGGCAAGGATCTTTCCGCTTGGGAGAGCGTAAAGGGCGGTGCTGCCGAATGGGATGTAAAAGATGGCGTATTTACCGTAAACAAGAAGAAGGGTGATATCCAGACCAAACAGAAATTCAACGATTTCCAGATGCACATCGAGTGGCAGGTCCCGACGAATATTACCGGTGAGAGCCAGTCGAGAGGTAACAGCGGTATTTTCCTGCAAGGGATGTATGAGGTTCAAGTGTTAGACTGCTACAATAACCCGACTTACGTGAACGGCCAGACTGGTAGTATCTACAAACAATCCATTCCTTTGGCCAACGCCATGCGTAAACCGGGCGAATGGAACGTATACGATATCATTTATACCGCCCCCACTTTCAAGGAAGATGGTTCTTATCGCACGCATCCAACCGTAACGGTTATCCAGAATGGCGTGGTTTTGCAGAACCATACGACGATATTGGGTACGACAGAGTGGATCGGTTTCCCACAAGTGAAGAAACATGGCGCAGGCCCTATCATCCTACAGAGCCATGGCGATCCTAGCGAGCCGATCAGCTTCCGTAATATCTGGATTCGTGAGCTATAAGAGAAACGTGTTGATTGTAATAAGAAGGGATGGACTTGATATTAAGCTCATCCCTTTTTCGTTAAATAACAGGCTGGTTTTATATGAGAGAAACATTTTTTTCTATAGCACGAAATTTTAGTTTTCCTTAGATGAAACAAAAGTTTTCCAATGGAGAAACTCTAGTTTCCTGCTGAAAAAACTTTAGTTTTTCGATAATGAAATTAACAAAAACTGTAATTGGCTGATTAATAGCAATTATACTATTATCTCTTCTCCGGCATATATTTCCAAAAACGAGCCGGCATATGTTGGCGATGAAGCCGTGGGTTTAAACGCTCCTTGATAGCGATAGACTTAAAATACTCCTTCCACATACTTTGAAAAAGTTTCTCATCCTTATCCATGATATCCTCACTAAGCAATCCGGTCAATAAGTGTGAATCTTTCTCTTCGAAACGGACTTCTATCGTATCGTTAAGATCATAATAATATCCATACTCTCTTTTTAAGTCGTAAATGAGCCATTGCTGATCAGCGAAACGGTCTTGCGCATAAGGTAATACCAAAGGTAATACGTTATATATAGGTGCGATGGCAGCAAAGTAAGTTCCATCCGCCGCTTTTTGGAAACGAAAGAATTGCATCACTCGCAAGCGTTCGTTGTTTACTTTCTTCCAGATCTTGGCCGTTTCCAATATGTCCGGGTCACCAAGATTGAACTCAATCGTGGCTGGAGCGTCGATCGCTTTGCGGATATATCTGAATAACAACAGGTCTACTTCCGGTAATTCCGACAACCAAGTTACCGTCAACCCGGAAAGAGAAGACTTGGAGATTTTCTTCTCAAGCCCTTTCCATACCCGTTCTGCTTTCCGGTCGTCCGTATAAATCCGGATCGCCTCGTCATAGAACAATGGAAATGGCTCGCCCTCGGTTACTAACAAATCCGGAAAAGTTCGACGGGAATAGGCATCGAATACAGCGGTAAGCAATCCCTCAAAAGTCTTGTCGTAAACAAATATAATCATTATCAATCCTTCTTATAAAACAGGCGTTAATCTATAAAAGGCAGTATAAGCTGCCGATCGTCTACTTTCTTTCCGCTCTTTCTCGTCAATAGTTGCCGGACGGTTTCAGGGCTGACCTCATTCACGGTCTGCGTCGGGAGTTCCCGGCAAGTAATAAAATAGCTAGCCTTTTTCATGACCACTCCTATTTTCTTCAACTGCTCTGAACCGAGATTAGCGTAACGCCGGGAAACGATTATGATCTTTGCCGATTTCACGCCAATTCCCGGAACCCGAAGAAGCATCTCGTAATCCGCTTTATTGATATCTACCGGGAAGACTTCCGGATGCCGCAGGGCCCAAGCCAACTTCGGGTCCACGTCTAGATCCAGATCCGGATATGCGTCATTGACAATCTCATCTACCTTGAATTGATAAAAACGCAATAACCAATCCGCTTGATATAAACGATTCTCACGGACCAGCGGAGGCGTGGTAAGTGCCGGAAGACGGTTATCATACGCATTTACCGGAATGAATCCCGAATAGTAAACACGCTTCATCGTAGGTCTCTGATATAAGGCGGATGATAGACGAAGTATATCCTTGTCGGTATCCGCCGTAGCGCCAACGATCATCTGCGTGCTTTGCCCGGCGGGAGCGAATCGTGGGGCATACCGGAAACGCTTGCGTTCCTCGGCGCTTTGTAATACGCCTTGTTGGATATAACGCATAGGGGCAAATACGCTTTTAAAATCCTTTTCCGGAGCTAGAGTCCGCAAGCTCGCCTCATTCGGGATCTCTATATTCACACTTAAACGATCGGCGTAAAGCCCAGCCTCATTTACCAATTCTTGGCTGGCTCCGGGGATACTCTTCATATGTATGTATCCATTGAAGTGATGTACGAGGCGCAAATCCTTGATGGCTCTCACCAACCGTTCCATCGTGTAATCCGGGTTTCGGACCACGCCGGAGCTTAAAAACAATCCTTCAATGTAATTACGTCGGTAAAACTCGATCGTAAGATTCACCAACTCGGTAACGGAAAGCGTAGCTCTCGGTAAATCATTACTTCGCCGGTTGATGCAGTAGGCGCAATCATACATACAATAATTCGTCAGCATGATCTTTAAAAGCGAGATACACCGTCCGTCCTCAGCGAAACTATGGCAAATACCCCATCCCGCGGCACTTCCTATAGCCCCGCTCTTATGCGAACGGGAGGTTCCGCTGGAAGCGCAGGATACGTCATATTTTGCCGACTCGGCCAAGATTTTCAATTTCTCGAGCACTTTCTCGTCCATAATTTCACCGATATGTTTCGTACAAAGATAATGATCTCATGGGAAAAAGCCTCCATTTATAACTTCCTCATTATTTTTTTCGAAAAAAATAGCCAATCCCTTTAAACGAATTTAGCATACCCTTACTCCTCATCATAAGAAAGACAAAATATGGAAACAAGAAAAGAGGTCATAAAGCAAATGGGTGATGAGATGAAAGAGGATATTTTCCTTGAGGTGAACCGTCGTATCCATCGTAATCTACGTAAAAGATTTTGGTTGAAAGCATCCGCTATCGCCGCCTCTATCGCTCTTTTACTGGGAGTCTCTAATTATATCTCATATCATGAAGGCTATAAGAACCAAAACAGCCAAATGGTCGAGATGGCAAACCCGATGGGCATGAGGTCATCGATTGTTTTATCGGATGGAACACGAGTGATTCTGAACGCAGGTACTACCCTTAGCTATCCGGCCGCTTTTGTCTCAAGCCAAAGAGAAGTGAAAGTGAACGGGGAAGCTTTCTTCGAAGTATCACATGATAAGGACCACCCATTTATCGTAAGTGCGGAAAACGTGAAGGTGAAGGTACTTGGAACTAAGTTTAACGTGAAAGCCTATAAAGAAGATGACCATATAGAGGTCACTCTTACTGAAGGAAAAGTAGGTGTCGGACTAGGAGGACATCACGACATGATGTACATTTCTCCGGGCCAACAAGCTCTTTTCAATAAGATGAAACAGTCTTTTTCGAAATATGAAGTAAATTTAGACTACTATACATCATGGAAAGAAGGTAAGTTCTACTTTAAAAGTGTAACCTTCCTAGAGATAGCCAAGCAACTAGAACGTCGGTTCAATGTACATATATCGGTTGAACCGGCAAAACTTCAAAGAACCGTTTTTTCAGGTGATTTTGTGCGGGGTGAAAACTTAGAGCAAATACTTCGGATTATTACCGCAGATAAACGAACGGACTACACCATGCGAGGTGACAGTATATGCATCTATGAGAAATAAAACAATTGAGTATTAATCTTATAAAAATGATACGAGTATGAAAGACACGACATGAAAATAACAAAAAAACGGAAAATGCTACCAACATCTTCCGTTTTGAGAGAATGATCTTAGTTCGAATTATAGCGACACAATTACAAACCTAAAATCAATACGAAGATATGCATTTTAAATTAAATATTAGGCGTTATTCGCCGATTTCTCACTTCCATAAAATCGTTAATATTATGAGATTATCCCTAGTACTATGTATGTTGACTATTTTCTGCGCATCGGCTACCGTAAGTTATTCGCAGGTCAACGAGATTTCTCTTCATTTGGAAGATGCCACGTTGGAACAAGCTCTTGAGGCGATCAAGCAACAGAGTGAGTATTCGTTTTGGTATAGAAACGATGAGATTAATCTAGGCCGTAAGGTTTCTGTAAATATCAATAATCAGAATATCGCAAATGTATTAGATAGGCTACTAGCCACTCAAGGACTGGCTTATACCATTAACGAAAAGCATATTGTTATTTACAAAACAAACGAGAAAGCTTCTCATCCTATGATTACGAATAATAAAAAAATAACCGGAAAAGTGACAGATGAGAAGAATGAACCTATCATTGGAGCGAACGTAGTAGTAAAAGGCTCTACAACTGGTACAATTACTGACATGGATGGCAATTTCACATTAGAGGTACCCGATCAAGCTACTTTACTTGTATCCTATATCGGCTATACTCCTAAAGAAGTGGCGGTTAAAAATCAAAACAATCTTTCTATCATGATGATAGAAGACTCGAAGACAATTGATGAAGTTGTAGTTATCGGCTACGGTTCTGTGAAAAAAAGTAATCTGACAGGAGCTGTTTCCTCTGTAAAAACAACAGAGATACAACAAACTCCTATGACTTCTATCGACCAAGGATTAGTAGGCCGGGCTTCCGGTGTACAAGTTACGCAAACTTCGGGTATGCCCGGAGCGGTAGCGTCTATCCGTGTACGTGGTAGTAGCTCTTTACAAGGAGGAAATGAGCCGCTTTATGTAATCGATGGTTTTCCCGTATATAGTGGGACAGGTTTCGGCTCGACGGGTGGTAATACACAAATCAGTGGATTATCTACCGTAAACCCTTCTGATATTGAATCTATCGAGATTCTAAAAGATGCTTCCGCAACAGCCATTTATGGAGCACGTGCCGCTAATGGTGTTGTACTTATTACGACGAAGAGTGGTAAGAAGGGACGTGATATAATAACTTTTGAATCTAGTTTTGGTGTACAAAATGTAGCGAAGACTATTGATGTCATGAATGCGCAAGAATATGCGGCATTGGTTAATGAGGCCTATACGAACGATGGATTGGATGCGCCCTATAACACTACACAATTAGGCGAAATCGCTAAATTGGGTAATGGAACAAATTGGCAAGATGAAATTTTCCGTCCAGCTATGATTCAAAGTTATCAATTGACGTTTTCCGGAGGTGATAACAAAACAACATATGCGATCTCAGGGGGGTATTTTGATCAAAAGGGTGTAATTATTAACTCGGATTTCAAACGTTACTCATTACGATTAAATCTTGATAGACAAATATTCAATACACTGAAAGTCGGCACTCATATGTCTGGTACCCACACGATCAGTAGAACATCGGCAACAGATGTCGGTGGACGTGACGGAGTCGTGAACGGCGCTTTGAAAATGAATCCCATCCAGTCTGTCTATGCGAATGAAGAGACGGGTGAGTATACGCCAACTAACGACCCCGGGTTATTAATCCCGAATCCGGTAGCTACCGCAAAAGAAGAAATATACAATAATGCGACTACACGTGTGTTAGGTGATGTTTATGCGGAATGGGAATTCTTAAAAGACTTAAAGCTTAAAGTATCTTTGGGGATGGATATTATGTATTTGAAGCAAAATAAATATACTCCGTCAAATATCTACCAATCGTTAGGTATCGCATCTGCGAAAGTCGGTGTAAACCGTTCTATTAACTGGCTGAACGAGAATATACTTACTTGGAATAAGACATTCAAGGATATTCATTCCTTGAATATTTTAGGAGGCTTCACCATTCAAAGAAATAATGTGGAATCCGTAACGGGAGCATCTTCTAATTTCGTGAACGATGTCATGAAGTATAATAACCTAGGAGCCGGATCTATTTATGATAAACCGGAATCTTCTGCTACTCAATGGAGCCTTATGTCTTATTTGGCACGTATTAATTATTCGTTATATGACCGGTATTTATTCTCTGTTAACGGACGTGTGGATGGTTCTTCTCGTTTTGGTGGCAACAATAAGTATGGATTTTTCCCTTCGGGTTCTGTGGCATGGCGTATCTCTGAGGAAGGTTTTATGGAACCGGTTAAAGCTGTCATTAATAATTTAAAGTTACGTACCAGTTATGGCTTCACTGGAAATACAGAAATCGGAGTTTACGAATCCTTGGCTACATTGGAAAGTAATAGTTGGACAATCGGAAATCAATTGGTTTCTGGATTTTATCCGAACAGGATACCTAATCCTGACTTGAAATGGGAAAAAACAGGGCAATTTGATATTGGTTTTGATCTTGGGCTATTTAATAATCGCTTACGTTTAACGGCCGACTATTATTATAAAAAAACAACGGACTTATTATATAATGTAGCGATTCCTAGCGCCTCCGGTTATGATTCTATGTTGAAAAATATTGGTAGTGTCCAAAATAAAGGTTACGAGCTTTCTATTGAGAGTGACAACTTAAGCGGGGCATTCTCATGGACAACAGCCTTTAATATTTCATTCAACCGGAATAAAGTATTAGAGTTGGGTGGGGAAACGTATAAAGATGTAGGTACATACGACGATCATTTAAAGACGAGTGATATCCGTCGCTTGATCGTTGGTCAACCAATTGGAGTATTTTATGGCTATCGTTTTGACGGCATTTTCCAAAATGAAGCAGAATGTGCTCAACAAACTTCTTCACCCTCGCCTATCGGTGTCGGACTCCGTCGTTATAAGGACTTGAATGGAGACGGTAAGATTGATGCCACAAACGATCGGGAGATATTGGGAGACGCAAATCCGAAATTCTTTGGAGGTATGACCAACACGTTTGCTTATAGAGGATTTGAGTTGAACGTATTCTTACAATACTCATATGGGAATAAGATTTTCAATTATAACGCAATGGAGCTTGAGTCGCCGACTGGTGGACAAAATGTATATCAGGATCTCGTGAACCGTTGGACACCTACGAATCCAAGTAATGAATACCAAAAAGCGACAACGAATCGGAATAATATCGTAAGTGATCGGTTCATTGAAGACGGTTCTTTCTTGAAATTAAAAACTGTCTCATTGTCTTATAGTTTCCCGAAATTGAATTGGAAACATATCGGAGGTCTGCGATTGTACGTAACCGGACAAAACTTATTGACTTGGACTAAATACAGAGGCTATGATCCGGAAGTGAGCTATCGAGGCGCTTCAACTTTAGAGGCAGGAGAGGACTTTGGCGGTTATCCGCAAGCCCGTACCTTTATGTTTGGCATTAAATTGGATATTAAATAACTTTTAAATCGACTCAAAATGAAAAAATCGTTCATATATATATTTTCAGCTTTCTGTTTCTCTTGTGGAATCAACAGTTGTTCTTTCCTTGACGAGAATCCCGTGGACCGTTTGGTCGTGGATAATTTTTATACAAGCGAGAAAGACGCACAGGCAGCGGTAGATGCTACTTATCAGCAATTAAACAGCTTATATAACCGTTTGATGTATATGATGGCAGAGCTACCTACCGATATGATGAAAAATGGTTTAGGTATGCCGAACGCAAACTTACAAGACTTGGAGTTTCTGCGATTTAACTCTCAGAATACATTTGTAAAAGATATGTGGAAAAATTGTTATTCCGGTATTTCTAGGGCAAATACGGCGATTGTTAAGATTCCAGAGATCAAAATGAATGAAAGTAAAAAGAACCGATTGATCGCTGAGGCTCGTACACTTCGTGCTCTATACTATTTCAACCTCGTTCGTTTCTTCGGCGATGTTCCTCTAATCTTAGACTTGAAAACCGTAGAAGATTCAAAAGGACCACGTGATTCTAAAGAACTGATTTATGATCAGATTATAGAAGATCTTACATTTGCGGAAGAACATCTTCCTTTAAGATCTGAATATTCGGCTTCCGATGAGGGCCGTATCAACAAAGGGGCCGCTAAAATTTTATTCGGTAAAGTCTATTTGACTAAAGGGGATTTCCAAAAGGCGAAAGATAAATTGGCGGAGGTAGTCGAGCATGAATCTGAATATGGCTTCGGTTTACACAAAGATTACCATGCGAACTGGCTTCGAGATACAGAGGCTGGTATTGAGGCTGTACTTTATATTGAGTATAAAGAACCTCCATTTCAACATAATGGTGAAATGGCGCTTGCTGGTCCGAAATATTCCATTCCGGGGAGCTTAGGAATCTCTGCCCTTAATGAGGCTGATATCCCGACACAAGAATTGTATGACCAGTTTGATAATCGAGATTTGAGAAAAAAGACTAATTTTAAAACAGAGTTCGCTCATCTTAAAACCGGTGAAATATTGAAATCAAGTATACCACTTAGCGGTAAGTTCTGGGTTGAAGGGCTTGAAACGGGTGACCGTTGCGATGTAAATATGCACATTATCAGGTATGCGGACGCTATATTAATGTATGCAGAGGCATTAAATGAAGTGGGCGAATCTACAAAGGCTCTCGCTATGTTAAACAGGATACGGGAACGTGCTTTTGGTGATGATTCTGGAAACTTTAAACCTATGTCGAAGGATGAGTTTCGTACAGCTATATTAAATGAACGACGGCTGGAATTCCCTCACGAAGGACATCGTTGGTTCGATTTAGTACGTACCGGTACATTTATTCAACGAATGAAAGAGCATAGTGCATATGAAGCAAAAGTAGCGGAAGCTAATAAAACTGAGATTGCGCAAAATATCAAGGAGCATATGATCCTTATGCCGATCCCTCAATCCGAGATAGACTTGAATCCTAATTTAGTACAAAATGCAGGATATTAGAAAATTGTTATTTATAACTGGGGTAGCAACTGTTACCCCGGTTATTATACAAGCCCGGGACAAACTTCCTAATATCGTGATCTTTTTTATGGATGATATGGGATATGGCGATTTAACAATCACCGGTGCTTCTGGATATAACACGCCTACTATTGACCGACTGGCCTCTGAAGGAATGTTTTTTACCCACTTTTATGCAGCCCAACCTATAAGTAGCGCATCGAGAGCCGGATTAATTACAGGGTGTTATCCAAATCGAGTGGGGATTTCGGGGGCATTGATGCCTCAAGGCCGTATAGGAGTGGCCCCTAATGAGGAAACTCTTCCGGAAATATTAAAAACTAGAGGTTATTCTTGTGGAATGGTCGGTAAATGGCATTTAGGTCACCTTTATCCATTTTTGCCTTTGCAACAAGGATTTGACGAGTATCTTGGGTTGCCTTATTCCAATGATATGTGGCCAGTAGATTATGACGGGAATAGAGTGACTCCAGCATCTAATTTACCAAACAAATTACGGCATCCGGCATTACCATTAATCGACGGAAATGAAAAAATAAGAGAATTGTGGACATTGGATGATCAAGCCGAGCTTACTACATTATATACGGAACGGGCGATCCAGTTTATCAAAAAGAATCGTGAACAACCATTTTTTCTTTACTTTGCTCACTCGATGCCACATGTTCCGCTTGCTGTATCCAACAAATTTAAAGGAAAGAGTAAACAAGGTTTATATGGGGATGTCATGCTTGAGGTAGATTGGAGTGTCCAACAAGTTCTAGAAACAATAGAGGAATTAAACCTAGATGAAAATACTTTGATTATCTTTACGTCGGATAATGGGCCTTGGTTTAGTTTTGGTAATCATGCCGGGAGTACCGGAGGTTTGAGAGAAGCGAAAGCTACCACGTTTGAGGGAGGACAACGTGTTCCTTGTATCATGTGTTGGAAAGGAGTGATTCCTAGAGGTACTGTTTACAATCAATTAGCCAGTACGATTATATGATTTGCGTAGAGATCCGGGAGAAAGATATGATGTGAAAGATCAATATCCGGAGGTGGTTCGTCTATTACAATCTATAGCAGAAGAGGCTCGGTTGGATCTGGGAGATGATCTCACGGGACAAATAGGTTTGAATCGTCGGGAAGTAGGTTACATAAAATAATTATATATGAAAAATACTATTAATTATGGAGCTATATTAGCCCCTGCCCTTTTATTCTCCGCATGCGGAACAGGGCAAAAAGAAGTGGCAGAGAAGCCGCTCAATATCATTCATATCATGACGGATGATCATTCGTATCAAACTATTAGCGCTTATGGACATGCGCTAGGTAAATTGGCACCAACACCAAATTTAGACCGTTTGGCTGCAGAAGGAATGTTGTTCCGGCAAGCTTTCGTAGAGAATTCTCTGTCTACTCCTAGCCGTGCTTGTTTGATGACCGGTCTTTACAGTCACCAAAACGGACAAAGACAGTTAGGAAAAGGTATTGATACGACAAAAGTATTCTTCTCTGAAATCTTACAACAGCACGGTTATCAGACAGGTGTTGTCGGTAAATGGCATATGCAATGTGAGCCGAAAGGTTTTGATTATTATCATGTGTTATGGGATCAGGGAGATTATTATAATCCGGAGTTTAAAAGCAAAGAATCGAATGGCAAGTATGTAAAAGAAGAGGGATATGCGACGACCCTTACGACCGATCACGCTATCGAGTTTTTGGAAGAGAGGGATAAGGATAAGCCTTTCTGCCTGCTGGTTCATCATAAGGCTCCACATCGTAACTGGATGCCGGATACAAAATATATGGATTTATATGAGGATGTAGAGTTCCCATATCCAGATACTTTCAATGATAATTATGCCACTCGTTGCGATGCCGCACGTACACAAGAGATGAGTATAGACAAAAATATGACTTTGGTTTATGATTTGAAGGTAGATGAGCTTAAAGATAAGGAGGCTTATAAAAAGGAATGGAATATTGATGGCTGGCAGGCCTCTTTGGATCGTATGACCCCGGAACAACGGGAGGCTTGGATCGCTTCTTATAAGCCCCGCAACGAAAAATTCATTAACGAGAACCTGAAAGGCGAGGATTTGGTTAAATGGAAATATCAACGTTATATCAAGGATTACGTACGTTGCATCAAATCTATTGACGATGAGGTGGGGCGTTTGATCGCCTATTTGGAAAAAGAAGGGCTTATGGATAATACCGTGATCGTTTATACCTCGGATCAAGGTTTTTACATGGGTGAACATGGCTGGTTCGACAAACGTTTCATGTATGAGGAATCTTTCCGTACGCCGTTGATTATCCGTTATCCTGCTAAAATCAAGGCGGGAAGTGAATGTACAGCCTTAGTACAGAACATTGACTATGCCCCGACTTATCTGGATATAGCCGGTATCGAGAAACCTGATTATATGGTAGGAACTTCTTTAGTCCCCTTGTTTGGAGGCGAGACTCCAAAAGATTGGCGCGAGTATCTGTATTATCATTATTATGATTATCCAGCTATCCATATGGTACGTCGTCACGATGGCGTGCGTGACAGTCGTTATAAATTGATCCATTTCTATGGAGAGAAGAATGAGCATAATGATGCGATTAGCTGCAACGAGCTTTACGATTTGCAAAGTGATCCGAATGAGCTGAATAATTTATACGATAATCCGGAATATGCCGATATCCAAACTCGCCTGCAAGCACGTTTGGATAAGTTCCGTGTAGACCAGAAAGTTGACGAATATTAAGGTGCTAACTCTGTAAAATCATTTATTTTGTGTAAGTTTGGCGGATAGAAAGAATCATTCACCTAAAATACGATCGTGAAATGAAACTCAATTTATCCGCCAGATTTTTAATGCTGGCCCTGCTTTGTGGTTCTTGCGTATTGAACACGCCAAAGGAGGAGCTTGAATACAACGGAATGAATACGCTACAGATATCAAATGTAGATGATTTGATATCTTTCTACCAATATGCGGATGACCGAATTCCTTTAATTAGCGGACACCGAGGTGGACGGGGAAAAGGCTATCCTGAGAACAGTATGGAAACCTTTGAAAATACCCTCTCTTATACTCCTGCCACGTTCGAGATAGATCCGAGGTTAACCAAAGATAGTGTTATCGTCCTTTTCCACGATGATACACTGGAGCGTACCAGTAATGGGACCGGGAAAGTTTCTGATTATACTTGGGAAGAATTGCAAAATTTCCGTTTGAAGGATCCCGAAGGAAATATCACAAACTATCGTATCCCGACTTTAGAGGAAGCGATTCGTTGGGCTCGTGGAAAAACAATCCTAATCCTTGATAAGAAGGATGTTCCTATGGAGCGCACTGCTCAGTTGATTACCGATATGCAAGCGGAACCTTATGTAATGATTACGGTTCATGATGGTGCCTCGGCTCGTTTCTTTTACGAGAAAAATCCGAATTTCATGTTTGAGGCTTTTGTAAAAACGAAAGAGGCGGTTCAAGACTATGAGGATAACGGTATACCTTGGAACCATATCATGGCTTACGTAGGACCTAAGATTACCCCCGAAGTCCGTGAGGTGATCGATATGTTACATGAAAGAGGTGTCATGTGCATGATATCTACCGCTCCCTCCGACGATAAACTATCCACACCCGAAAGTCGTGCTGAAGCATACCGTATGATCATCCGTCAAGGCGTGGACATCATAGAGTCTGACCGACCTATAGAGGTTGCTGAAGCGATCTCTAGCTTGATTCCGGTTAGCAGTTCCAAAGGAAAGTTTTTCTCTACACTATAAACATAATCAATATAAGACATGAACAAAGAACTAGAAATGACTCCCAACGTATTAGTGGAGTTTTTACAAAAGCCAGCGTCCGAGTTTACGAAAGAGGACATTATCCGTTATATCTATGAGAAAGATATCCAGATGGTTAATTTTATGTATCCTGCAGGCGACGGACGTTTGAAAACACTAAACTTTGTAATCAACAATGCGGCCTATCTGGATGCGATCTTGACTTGCGGTGAGCGTGTGGATGGCTCTAGTCTTTTCTCGTTTATCGAGGCGGGAAGTAGTGACCTGTATGTGGTGCCCCGTTTCCGTACGGCTTTCGAGGATCCGTTTGCGGAATTACCTACGCTTACCATGCTTTGCTCATTCTTCAATAAGGATGGAGAACCCTTAGAAAGTTCCCCGGAATATACCTTGCATAAAGCTTGTAAGGCTTTTCATGAGGTGACGGGAATGGAATTTGAGGCAATGGGTGAATTAGAATATTACGTAATCGCACCGGATGAAGGCGTTTTCCCTGCTACCGACCAAAAAGGTTATCATGAATCCGCTCCTTACGCTAAGTTCAATGAGTTCCGGACGGAGTGCATGCACTGCATAGCGCAAGCCGGGGGACAAATTAAATATGGTCATTCAGAAGTTGGTAACTTTACGTTAAATGGTTTGATCTATGAGCAAAATGAGATCGAGTTCTTACCATGTCCTGCGGAAAATGCAGCGGATCAATTGATGATCGCTAAATGGGCGATCCGCAATCTAGCGCATGAATATGGATATAACATCACTTTCGCTCCGAAAATTACGGTGGGAAAAGCAGGTTCCGGTCTGCATGTCCATATGCGTATCATGAAAGATGGCAAGAATCAGATGTTAGCGAATGGTATCTTATCCGAAACCGCCCGTAAGGCTATCGCTGGAATGATGTGCTTAGCTTCCTCTATTACGGCTTTTGGAAATACGAACCCAACCTCATATTTCCGCTTGGTTCCACACCAAGAAGCACCTACGAATATTTGTTGGGGAGATCGGAATCGTTCAGTTTTAGTTCGTGTTCCGCTAGGTTGGGCCGCAAAAACGGACATGTGTGCTTTGGCGAACCCATTGGAACCTGCCAGCCATTATGATACGAGCCAAAAGCAAACGGTCGAGATGCGCTCACCGGATGGCTCCGCTGATTTATACCAATTATTGGCAGGATTGGCAGTTGCGTGCCGCCATGGTTTTGAGATCGACGATGCTTTGGAGATCGCTGAGAAGACTTATGTAAACGTGAATATTCATAAGGAAGAGAATCAAGATCGCCTAAAGACATTGGATCAACTCCCAGACAGTTGCGCAGCCTCAGCTGCCCGTTTAAGACAACAGCGTGCTGTTTTTGAAAAATATAATGTGTTTAGTCCGAGTATGATAGACGGCATCATCCATAAACTGGAATCTTATGATGACGCTTCTTTACGCAAGGACCTAGAGAATAATCCGGAAGAGATGTTGAAGCTGGTCAATACTTATTTCCATTGTGGCTGAAAATCTTTTTTATGGTTTCACAAGAGGGTGTGTCATGACACACCCTTTTTATGCCCTGCTTTCATTTCTTGAACTTTCCATTGCGTTTTTTTTGAATATCCGAGCACAAGAGAGGCCATAAATTAAAACGAAAATATTCTAGAGAAGAAAAAAAAGATATAATAGTAAAAAAAACATGATAAAAAATTGTTATTTACAAATAAAGGCTTACCTTTGCCAACATCAAAACAAAATGATGTTATAAATTCATTTTGAAGTTATATGTTTTTCAAGTTTAACCTTGACTGTGAGCACAAAAGATTATCGCGAAGATCTTTTGAACGGTTGGATAGAGACGTCTATTTAGCCGTTTTTTCTTTTAGCCCTATCCAATAAAGCTATTCAGCTATTTGACAGATACAGCTTTATTTGTCACGGAGATTTTATATCCTTTTATTTTATGGATTACGAAATAACATACTGCATAAAAGCGGTATGTTGTATCGCACTATTATACAGTTGAGCAATGAATTATACATATAAACAAATATGGCTCATCAACTTTCCTGTAATGATGAGCATCTTAATGGAACAATTAATCAATATTACGGATGCTGTTTTCTTAGGCCACGTTGGAGAGATAGAATTAGGAGCGTCCGCTATCGCCGGAATTTATTATTTAGCGATTTATATGCTTGGTTTTGGATTTAGCATTGGGTTGCAAGTAATGGTAGCTCGAAGGAATGGAGAGCAAGATTACAAGGAAACCGGCAAGACCTTTTTTCAAGGCTTATTTTTCCTTTTGGGATTGGCTATCTTTCTTTACCTTCTCATTCATACGGTTTCCCCATTTATACTAAAGAAGCTGATCGTTTCCTCGGATATTTATCGAGCGGTAATTCTATACTTGGATTGGCGTAGCTTTGGATTGTTGTTTTCATTCCCATTTTTAGCGATACGTTCTTTTTTAGTGGGGATAACGCATACAAAAGCTCTATCTTGGGCTGCTGCCATAGCGGTATTAATCAATATTCCTTTAAATTTTTATTTGATATTCACTAGGGAATTAGGAATCTCGGGGGCGGCAATTGCCTCTTCTTTGGCAGAGATGGGCTCCTTTATGATGCTTTCCTTCTATATGTGGATACGATTGGATAAAGAAAAATATGGGTTAAGGCCGGTCTATAATGGTAATTTACTTATAAAAGTCTTGAAGTTATCAACATGGAGTATGCTTCATGCGCTTATTAGTGTAGCCCCTTGGTTCTTGTTTTTCGTTTCAATTGAACATTTGGGAAAAATAGAGTTAGCGATTTCCAATATAACCCGGAGCGTATCGGCTATATTTTTTGTGATAGCGAATTCTTTTGCGCTTACAACAGGCTCATTAGTCAGTAATGCGATTGGTGCGGGAGAAGGGAAGACACTATTTTCAATCTGTAGTAAAATTCTGAAATTAGGTTATACCATAGGATTTCCCTTGGTTGCGATTGCTTTATTGTGTAATCGATGGATTATTGGTTTTTATACGAGTAATGAACTATTGATACAATTAGCTTTTGCCCCTTTTGTTGTAATGTTGTTGAATTACACTTTCGCTTTACCGGGTTATGTATATTTGAATGCTGTCGGAGGAACAGGAAAGACACAAATGACTTTCCTTTTTCAAGTTACGACAACAGCCATATATTTGGTTTATCTTTATTGGTTATGTCGCTACACGCAAGCTCCTCTCGCAATCTATTTAACAGCGGAATACGTCTTTGTAATTCTGTTGGCTACACAATCTATTTTTTATTTGAAAAAGAAACATTACTAAAAAACGAAGAAAGATGATGACTAAAATATATCCACGTACGGGAAATAAACAAACCGTATATCTAAATACCATTATACAAGATCCTCAAATAGTGGGATTGGCCTATAGACAAGATTCGCCAGTGTTTACCATACATTATGAATGGTGATTTAGATGAGTTATTATCTATTGAGGATGACATATTTTTCTTGTCGCTATTTTAGGAACTGGTAAGAAGTAAAAACCTTATTATGACGTTCTCCCAACTCATTTACCATTTGCTCGGCTTCTTCTTGGGAAATCAAACCCTGTTCCTTGAATTGTTCTATCCTCTTTTTTTCGTTGCTCAATAACATACGGACAGACTTGCGAGTCACAGCCTCTTTATATGATTTAGGATAATCAATGGATATTTTTGTGATAAAATTCGATGCTCTAGTTATATTTTTACGGATCTCGACTTGTAAAAGCGACAAGCAACTTTCATATTCGGTAGAGACTGTTTCCGAGGAGCCAAACTCGTTAACCAGTTTCAAGGACTCTTTCTGGGCTATGATCAATCCCCTTGCCAAATCGTACCCTAAAATAATTCTGTCTTGATAGTAAATATCTGCCCATTTTTGGAAAAAACGAGAGAAAAACTTCATACTGATTATCCATGAAGGTTCCTCACAGAATTCAAAAATATCGCCTCGGTCGCATAGAGGTTTCTTTCCGTCTCGATCGTATTGTTCATCAATTGCGGCATTTAAACGTCTTTGCGTCCCGGATGAAATGACACCGTTTGTGTATAGGCTCCAATAGAGCGAGCGCTCTCTATCCAAGATTCGTAGACGTATGTCTGCCATTACGTCTTTGGTACGGACAGGCATTTCCGGATATATTTCTTTTTGAGGTAGGAACTGTTCGACAATACTCCAGTCTGTTGCTTCCAACGCTTCCTTCTGTTTCAAATCTTTTAGGTATTTTTCAGAACCTTCGTACAACTGCTTTTTTACGCTATAATCCAAAAGAAGCTTGGAGGACGGTATCTCTGCCAATCCCAATTTCTTTAGAAGCCAACCGATTGTAGTCGCATTTATTGTCAATGTTAAAGTTACAATCCCAGCCGTAAGGAAAAGTACTTGCCGACGTATTGGTTCTGGTATCGAAAAGGTATACGATACCATCAGTGCCATCGTTAGTCCCAATGCACCACGTAATCCTCCCCAACTCAAGATCGTGGACTCTCGCACCGACAAGCCATATCCGGACCGTTTCATGATCGGATAAAATATGGTTATTATTAATATACGAATGATATTTATCCCGGCATATACACAGATAAGAATCAATAAATCCATCCATGAGAAGTCTACCTTCAATGCTATTACGACACCTACAATTATGAATATCAATGTATTTGCTATGTGTGCCGCCAATTCCCAAAATTGACGCATGAATTTATTGACCTGCGGTTTCAACCTCAGACGGCCCATGTAAGAGACTGTCAAACCGAAACCGACCAAAGCGATTACTCCCGATACTTCCAAATAATTTTGCGCTATGACAAAAGTCATATAAGCGGAAAGAATCATCACGCTGTTTTGAAGCATCTCGTCTCCATTTACATTTGTGATAAATTGAATACACAAATAAGCCAAAAGCGTACCAACCAGGGCTCCTCCGGCAACGACCATGATAAAGTCCGCTACGGGAGAATCCGAAACACCAGTAGCGGTATAGGCTCCGAAAAACAGCATGAAAAGGACAATACCGGTTCCATCGTTTAGCATCGACTCGGCATCCACTAGCGTCGAGAAACGTTTACTGGTGCCTAGCTCTTTCAACAATGCGACAATGGCCACTGGGTCTGTCGCACTTATCAAGGCTCCGAACATCAATGCAAATGTCCAGTTCCACCCTTCATAAGAAGGGGCGAACGTTCCGATCCCTATCATCAAGGCAGCCGTCAGCAACATCGCAATAATGACACCCGGTACGGACAATATAGTGGCATTTGTCAATGTTTTTCGAAAGATATGCACGTCCAGTTCATAAGCAGCGTCGAATATCAAGATCGGAAGAAAAATATAAAGTATCATATCGGGATTAGCATTTCCGGCAAAATCGATCGATGATTTTAATATAGGAATGCTTTCCAACCAGCCTATCCGGTCAAACGTACCGATCAATAATCCAAAGGCAAATAGCCCGACCGTGTAAGGAAGAGGCATCTTTTTTAATCCGAATTTTAAAATCGCACCTCCCATCAACCTTATCAATACAAAAAATAATGGGGCCAGTAAATTATTCGTTTCCATATTGATTCACTATTTAACTGCAAGGAGCTGGCAATTTTTGAGCCAATAGCGTTCGAAGATATATAATTATTTAATAATGAGATATCTATGAGCTTTGTCCTATAAAAAGAGAATAAAATCTCTTTCATAGTGAAAAAATATTTCCAAAATGAAAGAGATACAGAAGGTTTATTTAAAAAACAGTCGTATGTCCTCTTCCGAAAACAATATAGCGGTATTGACTAGTGCCAAATGGGAATATGCTTGAGGAAAATTCCCCAGTTGCTCCTTGGTTTCAAAATCAATGTCTTCACTGAAAAGTCCCAAGTGATTTGAATTATGAAGCATTTCCTCAAACAGACTACGTGCTTCTTCTTTTTCTCCTATGACATAAAGAGCACGAATGAGCCAGAACGTACAAATAGTAAAGGCGGAAGAGGGAAGTCCGAAATCATCATGAGATTTATAACGGTACATCAACCCTTTGTAAAGTAACGCATTCTTTATCGCTTGCACTGTTTTATGGTAGCGTATGTCTCTCGGATCGATAAATCCGTACGGTTCCATTAACAACAAGGACGCATCAAGGTCGGAATTACCGTAGGCTTGCGAGAAACTTTGCATCTCTTCTTTCCAACCGTTTTTCATGACATTTTCTTTGATTACGGCCGCTTCTTCCGACCAACGTCTCCGGTATGTCGGTTTGTTTAATAAATCTGCAATACGAGCTCCCCTGTCTAATGCGACCCAGCACATAACTTTGGAGGAAACAAAATGCTGTCCTTCTCCTCTAATCTCCCAAATGCCTTTGTCTGGTTTTTTCCAGTCAATCATCACATTCGTCAGGATACTTTTTACCATTTCCCACATATCTTCCACCTCGTCCAATGTACCGGGCATCAAACGATAGTATTGGTAGATCAGGTCCATTAAATAGCCGAACGAGTCATTTTGAAGCTGGTGGTAAGCATCATTACCGATCCGAACGGGTCGTGAGTTCTTATAACCGGAAAGATGTCCCAGAATAACTTCCGTCAATTTTCTTTCTCCGCGAATACCGTACATGATCTGGTAAGTATCGTGTTGAGAAACAAAAGTAGACTGGACAAATCTCATGAACCGCCTTGCGGCTTCGACATGGCCTATCTGGAACAAAGTTTCAATGGACATGGAGGCGTCGCGCAGCCAACAAAAACGATAATCCCAGTTACGGACTTCTCCGATCGTTTCCGGTAGGCTAGTTGTTATGGCCGCCAATACGGCTCCATTATAAAAAGACATCAATTTTAAAACTAGGAGACTTCGCTCAATGACATCGTTATAGACCGTAAACTTCTTGGTTCGGTCAGTCCAATTTAGCCAATAAACCAGCGTCCGGCAGTATTCCAGTTTCTCACGCTCAATGTTGACGGGGATTACTTTCTCGTTATATGAAAGTAGCAAGAACTCGTCCTTAGCCAGTATGATTTCTTTCTGTTCCAAGATCTTGTGCAAAGGTAGTGAGGAATAAAGATATTGCCTATCTTTGCTGTTAGAAGTAGAGTAGGTCTCTATATATTCCGAGGTCGTGTTGAAAATTGTCTTTCCACGGGCATAGTCCGGAGCCGGCTCATAGTTGATTTTAAAACGGGGAGTACCTTTGATTCTGCGGATATATCGGTAGATCTCTGCCGGACGATAACAATTGCTCGCATCGCTCAGATGGTAACAAGGCATGAAATCTACAACGGCAAATTCATTTTCTTCTGATACGAAGTTGGTCGAAAGAATATTTGTATGAGGAACATACGATTGCGATATTTGATAATCCGGAGAAACCTCGAAGCCGAAATATCCCCCTTTCTCCCGATCGAGCAATGACGCAAAGATGGAAGGTGAGTCGAAGTTAGGGAAACATAACCAATCTATACTGCCTTTATCCGAAATCAAAGCCGCTGTGCAGCAATTTCCTATTACTCCGTAATTTAACTTGTCCATAAAAATTATTTTTTATTTGTCCACAATCCTTTAAAAAAATCAACGGTGGCTTTCAGTTGACCTTTTATGCTTCTGGAAGTCGTTCCGTAACTAACACCTTCACCCGACAGTTCTTCCAAAAAAGGCAATACTTCTTCCTGCGAGGACAGATTGTATTTGGCTTTTTCAGATACAATTCCAACTTTAACTGTTATGGCGGATACTGGAAGAGCCCGGAACATATCCTCATCCGTCGTGTCATCTCCCATTGCTAGTATAAAATCATAGCGGGAAGCCAATAATAGGCGATCTACTTCCGAACCTTTTGTGTATTCTGGAGATTTTATTTCCACGACTTTGTTGCCCTGCATGATTTGTAATCCCTTTCTCAGGCAAACAGGCATTATAGCCTTTGTTAGCTGTTGCGCTCTCAGCTCTCCCAGCCAGGCGTCCGATTCTCTATAATGCCAGGCAAGAGCAGCTTCTTTTGTCTCAAGATGAGAGTACGGGGTTTTGCTTACAAACAAATTTAGAATAAACAATAGCTCCGAATCCCACTCTCGATTGCCTATGTTTTTATGCCATGCGCCTTTTTCCTTGTAAAATGCACCATGCTCGGCGGCAAAAGACAGAGGAAGATCTCCCAGCCATTTCTCCAATGTATAGTGGTCCCGCCCGCTATTAATGGTTACATGATTCCGAGAGTCGGAACAAAAACGCTGTAACAGGTCTCGTAATGCAGGTGTTGGAGCTGCATCTTCCGGATGATTTTTGAATGCAGTTAATGTTCCGTCGTAATCCAGCAAAATCAAGCGCTTTTTCGCTTGGTCATATAATGTTTTGATTTCGTTCTGGTCTTGTGCGGAGATCTTTTTCTTTTGTAATCGTTTGTTTTTCTCTGCGGCCTGCCGCCATTCTCTCATGAAATCCGCAGCCCATTTGTTTACGGTTTGAACCGAAAGGATGGCTTGCATTCGCTGAAGCCTTTCTCTTTGTTCCTCCAATGGCATTTTCAATGCACGGCAAATGGCTTGTTCGATCTGGTCCGTGTCGTTTGGATTAATCAATAAAGCATCAGACAATTCAACCGAAGCACCGGCCATTTCACTTAAAATGAGTACCCCCGGATTATCTTGTTTGGTAGCGACATACTCTTTTGCCACAAGATTCATACCATCGCGCAAAGGGGTTACCAAGGCTATATCGGCAACATAATACATCGCTACCAATTCCTCAAAAGAGAAACCGTGATAAAAATAACATACCGGAGTCCAATTCATGGTAGAGTAAGTTCCATTGATAGAACCGATCTCCTCGTCTATTTTGGTTTTCAATTCGGCATAACTGCCTACATGGTCGCGAGAGGGGACGATAACCATCGCCAATGTCACTTTCCCGTGATATTCCGGATGATTTTTCAAAAAAGAGGCGAATCCGTAAAGACGGTGCAATATTCCTTTGCTGTAATCCAGTCGGTCTACCGATATGATTAACTTATGATCTCCAAATAGAAGTCGTGTTTTCTCTACTGCGTGGTGGACTTTGTCATCAGCTATCACATTGTGATAAAGATCATAGTTTATCCCCATCGGTAATGCATCCACACGGGTTACACGATCATTCATTTGAACTTCATCCAGATTGAAATTCTTATGA